>Ga0160442_100008_pt1 | contig 512371 bp, 461 predicted proteins | sample HID1971M_E1MG_FD_108252 | JGI IMG/M metagenome (GOLD analysis project Ga0160442, IMG submission 108252) | Enriched millipede-associated microbial communities from UW Madison campus, WI, USA - HID1971M_E1 MG | ecosystem: Host-associated > Arthropoda: Insects > Digestive system > Unclassified ... | reverse complement strand
CGTTGAAGACGAGCGCCCCGATCACCACGCAGCCGCCGGACAGCGTCGTGGCCGCGGGCACCTCGCCGGCGCCGAGCCAGGCCAGCGCGATGCCGAACACCACTTCCAGAAGCCCCAGCAGCGCCACTTCGGGCGCGGTCAGTACGCGCGTGCACAGGACCGCCAGCACGCAGGGGATAGCCAGTTGCACCAGTCCCAGGAAAGCCAGAAGCCTCAGGTCGTGCGCGCTGGTGTCCATCGGCCATGCCAGCGGCAGGGTGAGCCCCGCGGAGATCAGCGCGCCGACCAGCACCGCGGGCACCAGGTCCACGTCGTGGCCCTTCGCGTGGCCGTGCTGCTGCACCGTCCAGTTGCAGGCCGCGGCCAGCGGCACGCACAGCGCCACCAGCGTACCCAGCCACTCGCCCTGCTCGATCTTCCCGGCGTACATCCAGGCAATGCCGGCGCCGGCCACGACGATGGTGACCCACGTGCGCCGCGGCAGGCGCTGGCCGATGAAGACACGCGCGGCCAGCGCAGTGAACAGCGGCGTCAGCGCGCTCGTCACCAGCACGTTGGCGGTGGTGGTCAGCGTCAGCGCCACCATGAAGGCGGTGAACATCACGCTCCAGCACAGGCCGGACACCCACAGGTGCCAGCCCGCACCGCGCATGCGGGCGAACACGGCGCGCCCCTGCCAGGCCGGAAGAATGAGCAGCAGCGACACCACGGTGAAGAAGCTGCGCCAGAAGGTCACCTCGAATCCGCGCGCCGCATCCAGATGACGCGTGACCACGCCGGCAGTCGCCCACATGAAGGTGGCGGCCACCATCATGGCAGCCGCACGGCCGTGGCTGAGCATCATGCGGCCGAGCGTAGATCAAACGTCGCGCTGTGCCCGCTTGCGCTCGTGCTCCTTCAGGAAGCGCTTGCGCAGGCGCACGCTCTTGGGCGTGATCTCGACCAGCTCGTCGTCCTCGATGAATTCGACGCCGTACTCCAGCGTCAGGTCGATCGGCGGCGTGATCTTGATCGCGTCTTCCTTGCCCGAGACGCGGAAGTTGGTCAGCTGCTTGGTGCGGGTGGCGTTCACCACCAGGTCGTTCTCGCGGCTGTGGATGCCGACGATCATGCCCTCGTACACCGGGTCGCCGGCGCGCACGAACATGCGGCCGCGGTCGTCCAGCTTGCCCAGCGCGTAGGTGAAGATTTCACCGTCGTCCATCGAGATCAGCACGCCGTTCTTGCGGCTGCCGATCTCGCCCTTGTGGGCTTCGTAGCTGTCGAAGATGTTGCTGATGAGGCCCGAGCCGCGCGTCAGGTTCAGGAATTCGTTCGTGAAGCCGATCAGGCCACGCGCCGGAATGCGGTACTCCAGGCGCACGCGGCCACGGCCGTCCGGTTCCATGTTGACCAGCTCGCCCTTGCGTTCGCCCAGTGCCTGCATCACGCCACCCTGGTGGGTTTCCTCGATGTCGGCCGTGACCAATTCGATGGGCTCGTGCTTTTCGCCGTTCACGGTGCGGAACACCACGCGCGGCTTCGACACGGCCATCTCATAGCCTTCGCGGCGCATGTTTTCCAGCAGGATGGTCAGGTGCAGTTCGCCGCGGCCCATGACTTCGAAGATGCCTTCTTCGTCGGTCTCGCTCACGCGCAGGGCCACGTTGTGCTGCAGCTCCTTTTGCAGGCGGTCCCAGATCTGGCGGCTGGTCACGAACTTGCCTTCGCGGCCGGCCAGCGGGCTGGTGTTCACGCAGAAGTTCATGGTCAGGGTCGGTTCGTCGACCTTGAGCATGGGCAGCGGCGCAGGCTTGTCCTTGTCGGTCACGGTGACGCCGATGCCGATGTCGGCGATGCCGTTGATCAGCACGATTTCGCCGGGGCCGGCTTCGGTCGATTGCACGCGATCCAGGCCCTGGAAGGTCAGCACCTGGTTGACGCGGCCCTTGACGGTCTTGCCGTCCGGACCCTCCATGACCAGCACGTCGGTCATGGGCTTGAGCGTGCCCTGGCTGATGCGGCCCACGCCGATGCGGCCCACGAAGGTCGAGAAGTCGAGGGCGGAAATCTGCAGCTGCAGCGGCGCGTTCGGGTCACCCTTTTGCGACGGCACGTGCTTCAGGATGGTGTTGAACAGGGCCGACATGTCGGGGCCCCACTGCTCACCGGGGGCGCCTTCTTCGAGCGACGACCAGCCGTTGATGCCCGAGGCGTACACCACGGGGAAGTCGAGCTGTTCGTCGGTCGCGCCGAGCTTGTCGAACAGGTCGAAGGCGGCATTGACCACCTTGTCGGGGTTCGCGCCGGGCTTGTCGACCTTGTTCACGACCAGGATGGGCTTCAGGCCCAGGGCCAGCGCCTTCTTGGTCACGAAGCGCGTCTGCGGCATCGGGCCTTCCTGCGCGTCGATCAGCAGCACCACGCCGTCGACCATCGACAGCGCGCGTTCCACTTCACCGCCGAAGTCCGCGTGGCCCGGGGTGTCGACGATGTTGATGTGCGTGCCTTCCCAGGTCACGGCGCAGTTCTTGGCCAGGATCGTGATGCCACGTTCCTTTTCGATCGCGTTGTTGTCCATCACCGTGTCGACGACCTTCTCGTGCTCGGCGAAGGTGCCCGACTGGCGCAGCAGCTGGTCGACCATGGTGGTCTTGCCATGGTCCACGTGGGCAATGATGGCGATATTGCGGATTTGCTTGGTACTCATGGTGTCGCTTCGGTCTGTGGTGCGTTCAAAAGAATTTGCTGAATTTCGATGGGGTTCAGCAAGCGCCCCGGGATCAGTTCGCCGGCGCTCACGTGGGCGGTGCCCAGGAACGCCTGCGGGTCGGTGCCGAACACGGCCACCGCTTCGGCATCGGCCCAGCCGCCGCGGCGGCGCAGGCCCGAAAGAAAACGTGCCGCATCTTCGGCGGCGAGCGTGACGCGGCTGTGGCCCTCGACCAGCGCTTCGGCAGGCAACAGCCGTGCCAAGCGCTCGTCTTCGGTCATGGCTTCGAGCGCCTCGATCGTGACGCACTGCGCCTGCCCGAAACCGCCCGTGGCCGTGCGGCGCAGGAACGTCAGGTGCGCGCCGCAGCCCAGCGCCTCGCCGATGTCCTCGCCCAGGGTGCGAATGTAGGTGCCCTTGCTCACGCTCGCAACAATGCGGATGCGGGTGTCGTCCAGCTGCGTCAGCGCGAGCTTGTAGATGACGACGTCGCGCGGCGCGCGCTCGACCTCGATGCCTTCGCGCGCGTACTCGTACAGCGCCTTGCCGTCTTTCTTGAGCGCGCTGTGCATCGGCGGCACCTGGCGGATCGGGCCGGTGAACAGTGCCTCGACGCGGGCCAGGTCTTCTGGCGACACCTGCACCGGACGCTCGGCGATCACCTCGCCTTCGGCGTCACCGGTGGCGGTCTTGACGCCCAGGCGCGCAATCGCCTCGTACGTCTTGTCGGCGTCGAGGTGCAGTTGGCTGAATTTGGTGGCGGCGCCGAAACACAGCGGCAGCACGCCCGTGGCGAGCGGATCGAGCGTGCCGGTATGGCCCGCTTTTTCGGCGCGCAGCAACCACTTGGCCTTTTGCAAGGCCTGGTTGCTGGAAAACCCCAGCGGCTTGTCGAGCAGCAACACCCCATGCACAGGGCGCCGCTGCACCCGTGTGCGTGGCGCGTTCATCGCTAGTCGTCTTTCGAGCGCGAAGCAACGGCCTGTGCGATGAGCGCATTCATGTCGGCCGCACGCTCGGTGGTGCGGTCGAACAGGAAGTGCAGCGTCGGCACGGTGTGGATGTGCAGGCGCTTGAACAGGCCGTTGCGCAGGAAGCCTGCGGCCTGGTTCAGCGCTTCGGTGGTCTCGGCCACGTCGCCCGTGAGCAGGCTGAAGAAGACCTTCGCATGCGCATAGTCGGGCGTGACCTCGACCGCCTGGATCGTGACCATGCCCACGCGCGGGTCCTTCAACTCGCGCGCGATCAGCTCCGTCAGATCGCGCTGGATCTGGTCGGCAACCTTGAACGCGCGGTTGGGTGCGGCTGCTTTTCTTTTCGGCATGGACTCTTTCGCGTCGAACGCTTACAGCGTCCGGGCGATTTCCTTGATCTCGAAGAATTCGAGCTGATCGCCTTCCTTGATGTCGTTGTAGTTCTTGAGCTTGATACCGCACTCAAAACCTTCGCGGACTTCGCGGACATCGTCCTTCATGCGCTTGATCGAGTCGACTTCGCCGGTGTAGATCACCACGTTGTCGCGCAGCAGGCGGAAATGCGCACTGCGGTTGACCGAGCCCGAAGTGACGTACGAGCCGGCCACGGTGCCGATCTTCGAGGCCACGAACACCGTGCGGATCTCGGCCGAGCCGATGATCTCTTCGCGGCGCTCCGGTGCCAGCATGCCCGACATCGCGACCTTGATCTCGTCGACGGCGTCGTAAATGATGCTGTAGTAGTTCAGCTGCACGCCATTGCCTTCGGCCAGCTTGCGCGCACCGGCATCGGCCCGCACGTTGAAGCCGATGACCACCGCCTTCGACGCGATCGCGAGGTTGATGTCGCTTTCGCTGATGCCGCCGACGCCGGCGTACACGATCTGCACCTTGACTTCTTCGGTCGCCAGCTTGAGCAGCGACTGGGCCAGTGCTTCCTGCGAGCCCTGCACGTCGGCCTTGATGATGATGCGCAGCGTCTGCACTTCGCCCGCCGACAGGTCGGTGAACATGTTCTGCAGGTTCGCGGCTTGCGCCTTCGCCAGCTTGGTGTTGCGGAACTTGCCCGCGCGGTAGGTGGCGATTTCGCGCGCACGGCGCTCGTCGGCCATCACCATGAACTCGTCGCCCGCCTGCGGCACTTCGGTCAGACCCTGGATTTCGACCGGGATCGACGGACCTGCCGACTTGGTGGCCTTGCCGTCTTCGTCCAGCATGGCGCGCACGCGGCCATAAGTGGAACCGGCCAGCACCACGTCGCCGGTCTTGAGCGTGCCGGACTGAACCAGCACGGTCGCGACCGGGCCGCGGCCCTTGTCGAGCTGCGCTTCGATGACCAGGCCCTTGGCGGCGGCATCCACCGGCGCCTTGAGTTCCAGCACTTCGGCCTGCAGCAGCACCTGTTCGAGCAGGTCGTCGATGCCCTGGCCGGTCTTGGCCGACACCGGCACGAACGGCACGTCGCCGCCGTACTCTTCGGGCACGACCTCTTCGGCCACCAGTTCCTGCTTCACGCGGTCCAGGTTGGCGTCGGGCTTGTCCACCTTGTTGATCGCAACCACGATCGGCACACCCGCCGCCTTCGCGTGCTTGATGGCTTCCTTGGTCTGGGGCATGACGCCGTCGTCGGCCGCCACCACCAGAATCACGATGTCGGTGGCCTGCGCACCGCGGGCACGCATGGCGGTGAACGCCTCGTGACCCGGGGTGTCGAGGAACGACACCATGCCGCGTTCGGTTTCGACGTGGTACGCACCAATGTGCTGCGTGATGCCGCCGGCTTCGCCCGCAGCGACCTTGGCGCGGCGGATGTAGTCCAGCAGCGAGGTCTTGCCGTGGTCGACGTGACCCATGACGGTCACCACAGGTGCGCGCGGCAGGGCTTCGGCCTGTTGCGCCGACACGTCCTCGTCGGTGAAGGCTTCGGGGTCGTCCAGCGCGGCAACCACCGCGTTGTGGCCCATTTCCTCCACGATGATCATCGCGGTGTCCTGGTCGAGCGACTGGTTGATGGTCGCCATCATGCCCAGCTTCATCAATTGCTTGATGACTTCCTGCGCCTTCACGGCCATCTTGTGCGCGAGCTCGGCGACGGTGATGGTCTCGGGCACGTGCACTTCGAGCACGCGCGCCTCGACCGGTGCGGCCGGTGCGTGCTGCTCGTCATGACCGCCACGGTCGTTGCCGCGACGGCCACGCGGGCCTCCGCGCCAGTTGCCGCGGCTGACACCCCCGCTGGCATCGCCGCGGGTCTTGATTTCCTTCTTCTTGGCAGGATCGCCGGCCCAGCTCGACGAGAGCTTGGCGGACTTGACTTCCTTGCCAGCACCGGCAGCGGCCGGCGCAGCGGCGCCAGGGGCCGCAGGGGCGCCCGGACGACCCGGCGGCGTGGCCGGCTTGTGCAGCGTGCCCTTGACCGTCGACTTTTCAGGCTGCGGCTTCTCCGGCGCCTTGTGCGGCACCAGCACGCGGGCCGGTGCGTTCATCATGGCGCGGATGGCTTCGGCTTCGGCCAGGGCCTTGCGGCGACGCTCGTCGAGGTCCTTGGCGCGGGCGGCTTCTTCGTCGGCACGGGCCTTCGATTCGGCGGCGGCCTTGGCCTTGGCGTCTTCCTTGGCCTGCGTGGCGGCGTTCTGGGCGGCCAGCTTGGTGTCGGCCGCCTGCTTTTCGGCAACGGCAGCGGTTTCTGCAGCTGCAGCAGCGGCGGCCACAGCGGCCGGCGCGGCCGGGGCAGCCACCGGCTGCTTCGCGGCTTCCTTGGCCGAAGCGGCGGCGGCTTCAGCGGCCTTCTTCTCGGCGGCGATGCGCGCAGCTTCCTGCTCGGCCTGTTCGGCGCGCTCGGCCTTTTCGGCCTGCTCGCGTTCGCGGGCTTCGGTTTCTTCGCGCTGGCGACGCTTCTCGGCCAGCTCTTCTTCCTGGCGACGGATCAGCTCGGCCTGGCGGCGCGCGTCTTCCTCGCGGCGGGCCAGTTCGGCTTCGTCGATCTGGGGTGCGGCCGGTGCGGCGGACGTTTCGGCCGCCTGCTGCTGCGCGCCTTCGGCCGTGGCTGGGTGGCCTTCATCGCGCTGGATGAAGGTGCGCTTCTTGCGCACTTCGACCTGGATGGTGCGGGCGCGACCGGTGGCGTCGGCCTGCTTGATCTCGCTGGTCGACTTCTTGGTCAGCGTGATCTTCTTGCGCTCGGGCTCGGCCGTGCCGTGGCTGGCCTTCAGGAAGCCGAGCAAGCGCTGCTTGTCGGCCTCCGTGAGTGCATCGGTGGCGGCCGCTTTGGGCACGCCTGCGCTCTTGAGCTGGTCAAGCAAGGTTTCGGGAGTCTTCTTGAGCTCGTTCGCGAACTCGGCGACAGTGGTACTGGACATATTGCTTTCGTGCCTCCATACCGTCACTCTTGGCCGGCGAACCAATGTTCGCGGGCTTTCAAGATGAGGGCTTTGGCGTCATCGGCGCTCAGGCCGGTGATTTCGGTGAGTTCATCGACCGCGAGGTCGGCCAGGTCGTCACGGGTGTTCACACCCGCTTCAGCCAGCTGCGGAATCAGGTCGGGATTGAGGCCTTCGAGGTCGCGCAGGTTCTGCGAGACGGTTTCGACACCTTCTTCCTTGGCGATTTCCATGGTCAGCAGCGCATCCTTTGCACGGGCGCGCAGCTCATTGATGGTGTCTTCGTCGAAGGCCTCGATCTCAAGCATCTCGGAGATCGGCACGTAGGCCACTTCCTCGAGGCTGTTGAAACCTTCCGAAATCAGGATGTCGGCGATTTCCTCGTCGACATCGAGCTTTTCCATGAAGAGCTTGCGGCTGGCATCGGTCTCGGTCGCCTGCTTCTGGGCCGACTCGTTCGCGTCCATGATGTTGATCTTCCAACCGGTGAGGTCGGAAGCCAGGCGCACGTTCTGGCCGCCGCGGCCGATGGCGATCGCGAGGTTTTCCTCGTCCACCACCACGTCCATGGCGTGTTTTTCTTCGTCGACCACGATCGACGAGACATTCGCCGGCGCCAGGGCGCCGATCACGAACTGGGCCGGGTCTTCGCTCCACAGCACGATGTCCACGCGTTCGCCGGCGAGTTCGTTCGTGACGGCATTGACGCGGGTGCCGCGCACGCCGACGCAGGTGCCGATCGGGTCGACACGCTTGTCGTGCGAGAGCACGGCGATCTTGGCGCGCGAACCGGGGTCGCGGGCGCAGCTCTTGATTTCGAGCAGGCCTTGTTCGATCTCGGGCACTTCCTGGCGGAACAGCTCGATCATGAACTCGGGGGCCGAGCGCGACAGGATGATCGGCGCGCCGCGCAGCGTCAGGTCGACCTCCATGATCATGGCCCGCACGCGGTCGCCGTTGCGCAGGTTTTCCTTGGCGATCATCTCGCTGCGGCGCAGGCGGCCTTCGACGCGCCCGGCTTCCACGATGATGTCGCCCTTGTCCAGGCGCTTGACGGTGCCCACGAAGATCTTGTCGCCGCGCGACATGAAGTCGTTGAGCAGCATCTCGCGCTCGGCGTCGCGGATCTTCTGCAGGATCACCTGCTTGGCAGCCATGGCACCGATGCGCCCGATCGGCACCGAATCGACGGATTCCTCGATGTATTCGTCGACCTCGATGTCGGGCATCTCCTCACGAGCCTCGAAGAGCAGGATCTCCTGGTCGGGCAGTTGCAGGCCGGCTTCGTCGGGAACGACGTGCCAACGGCGGAAAGTCTCGTAGTCGCCGCTGTCGCGATCGACCGCCACGCGGATATCCACGTCACCCTGATGGAGCTTCTTGGTGGCTTGCGCCAGTGCGGATTCGACCGCGCCGAAGACCACGTCGCGCTCGACGTTCTTCTCGCGCGAGATCGCATCCACCAACATCAACATTTCGCGATTCATGCCACCACTCCTCTTGTTCAGTCCGGAACGTTCGTTCCGTCGTCAATATCCGAAAAACCCGGTTGGGTTTTGGCCTTGCGGCCCTTGAAATCCACAATCGGCGCGAGCCGCGCATCGCGCAGCTCGTCCAATACGAAGCCCAGCGCATGCAACGGTGCAGGCGCGCGCTTCTTGCTCACTTTTTGCCCCGGCTTGGTCTCGGGCGCATCGCTCCAGACGATCTGCCAACCCGAACCGCCTTCAGCACGCTCCAGCGTGCCGCGAAACTTCTTGCGATTGGCCGACACCTGGCCCGCCGCGGCAGCACCCATGGGCGCCTTGAGGGTGATGTCGATCACCGCGCCCACGAATCGCTCGAAATCCTGTTCATTGCGCAAGGGGCGATCGATACCGGGCGAGGAGACCTCGAGCCGCTTGTAATCGACCGCATCGACTTCCAGCGCGAATTGCAGCTGGCGCGTGACCTTCTCGCAGTCTTCCACCGTCACGAAGGGTTCGGGCACGCCGGCCGCCACATCTTCAGAGGTGGGGGGCGTCCAGGGCAAATCAATCGTCACGCGCAGCAATCCACCGGCCGAGCGTTCGACCTCGACCAGGTCGTAGCCGAGACCGGCCACGGTTTGTTCTACTGTTTGCTGCAATGCCACGTGTTTGAAAGCGCCTTCTGAATCAATGCCCAAGCCGCAGCACCCGCCCACCACGGATGCCACGACGCCAAATAATTGCTGCTTGAGAATGCATAGACCAAAAAAAACGGGCGGTTGGTACCCGCCCGTTTGGTCGTGAGCCTCGAATTATATGCTATTCGCGTGCATAAATGAAGGACATCGGTATTCAGGCGGCCACAGGGCGCCGGTATTTCGACCAGACCACGGCAAACAGCACCGCGCCCAGGGCCAATGCGGCCGCCGCCACCAGCAAAGGCAGCTCGAAAGAACCGGTGCGCTGGGCCAACGGCGCCGCAAAAAGCGGCCCGATGATCTGCCCCACCCCGTAGGACGCCGTGGCATAGCCGATCAGCCCGGCCGCGGCATTGCCGCGCAGCCGGCGGGCTTCCCGCATGGCGAAAAGAGTGATGGCGGTGAAAGGCATGCCGAGCAGCAGGCTGCCGAGCGCAAAACCCGCAATGGTCGGCCAGGCCACCGATAAAACGACGCCGAGCGCCTGCAATGCATAAGCGGCGGCCAGCAGCAGCCGGTTGTCCCAATGCACCGGGGCGCGAGCGCCGATCAATGCGCCCGGAATGATGGCCGCGCCGAACAGCGGCCAGAAGAAATCCGGCCACGGCGATCCCGGCAGCGCCTGCCGGGCGATCACGGGCAAGAAAGTGGCCGTAATGATGTAACCAAAGCCTGCCAGCCCATAGAGCGCGACCAGCCAGATCGCATCGCTGCGGGCTGACGCCGATCCCGAGGCGCTACCCGTTGCAACAGCCGGACTCGCCACCGCCCCGCCCACCGCCGCCCCCACGCGCTCGCCATCGTCGAACACCCGCCAGATCACCGCGACCAGCACCACGGCCAGCAGCCCGAGGCCAATCCAGCCCGCCTCCGAACCCCATCGACCCAGCGCGCCGCCCAGCAGGCCGGTCATTGCGATCCCGATGCCCGGCCCGGTGTAGATCACGCCGGCCAGCATGGGCGAGTTCGTCTCGGCCAGCCGGCGCAGCCCCCAGCCGGAGGCGAACACGAAGACCCAGGCACTCATCACCCCGGCCGCCGCGCGCAGCACGCCCCAGCCGACGAAGCTGTGCAGCAGCCCCATGCCGACCAGCAAGGCGGCCGTGGCCAGCAGCCCGCCGCGCACCATGCTCGACGCCTTGATGCCGATGGCCGCGCAGCTGACCGCGCCGAAGAAATAGCCCAGGTAATTAAGAGACGCCAGCAAACCGCCGCCGGCCAGCTCGAGCTTTCCCTCGCTCAGCATGATGGGCAGCATGGGCGTGAAGGCGAAGCGCCCCAGGCCCATGGCCACCGCCAGCGTGACCATGCAGGCCAGCGCCGCGCGCCAGGCACCGCGCCGGTCGTGTCCGATATTCGACATTTCTACCCGTCTCCGTTTTTTATTCCAGCAGCGCCGCAGCCACCAGCTTCTGTGTGTAGGGATGCTCGGGGGCGTCGAGAACGCGCAAGGCCGGCCCGGATTCGAGGATCGCGCCGTCCTTCATCACGATGACCTGGTGCGCCATCGCGCGGATCACCTCGACGTCGTGGGTGATCAGGAGGTAGCTCAGCCCCCGCTCGCGCTGCAGCCGCTGCAGCAGGCCGAGCACCTGCTTCTGGATGGTCACGTCAAGCGCGCTGGTGGGCTCGTCGAGCACCAGCAGCCGCGGATCGACGATCAGCGCCCGGGCGATCGCCAGCCGCTGGCGCTGCCCGCCCGAAAACTCGTGCGGATAGCGGTCGAGCAGCGCGGGAAACTGCGCCTCGCCCAGCCCCACGTCGGCCAGCGCCGTGAGCGCGCGCGCCCGGCGGGCGGCGGCGTCGAGCTCGGGCGCATGCACGCGCAGCCCCTCGCCCACGATCTGCTCGACCGTCATGCGCGGCGAGAGCGACGAGAACGGGTCCTGGAACACCACCTGCATCGTGCGGCGCAGCGCGAGGTCGGAGGCGCGGTCCACCGCCCAGCCCTTCCCCGTCACCTGCAGTTCGCCCCGGTGCTTGAGAAGGCCGAGCGCGGCCAGCGCCAGCGTCGACTTGCCCGAGCCCGATTCACCGACCACGCCCAGCGTCTCGCCCGGCGCAATCCGGAAATCGGCGCCCTGAACGGCAACGAACTCGCCCTTGCGGAACCAGCCCGCGAAGCCGGGGCGCGACACCGGATAGCTCACGCGCAGCGCCCGGGCTTCGAGCACCGGCGGCGCCGCGCCGTCGGCGGCCGCCTCGGCCACGTCGCGCGCCGGATGGCTGTCGATCAGCTTGCGGGTGTAGGCATGCTGCGGCGCCTCGAACACCGTGCCCACCGGGCCGTGCTCGACGATGTGGCCGCGCTCCATCACCGCCACGCGGTCGGCGAAACGGCGCACCAGGTTCAGGTCGTGGGTGATGAGCAGCACGGCCATGCCGTACTTGCGCTGCAGCTCGGCCAGCAGCTCGAGGATCTGCGCGCGCACCGTGACATCGAGCGCCGTGGTCGGCTCGTCCGCCAGCAGCAGGCGCGGTTTGCAGGCCAGGGCCATCGCGATCATGGCGCGCTGGCGCTGCCCGCCCGAGAGCTGGTGCGGATACGACCTCGCCCGCCGTGCCGGTTCGGGAATGCCGGTGTCGGCGAGCAACTGCACAGCGGCCTCCTGCGCGGCGCGGGCCGACAGCCCTTCGTGCAGCTCGAGCACCTCGGCGATCTGGTCGCCCACGGTGTACAGCGCATTGAGCGCGGTCATCGGCTCCTGGAAGATCATCGCGATCTCCTTGCCGCGGATGCCGCGCAGTTCGCGCTCCGGAATCGACAGCAGGTCGCGTGCACCGCGCTGCGCCTGCGACCCCGACAGAGTCGCCACCCCGTCAAGGTCGGCGTTCTGCACCAGCCGCAGCAGCGACAGCGCCGTGACCGTCTTCCCCGAGCCCGACTCGCCGACCAGCGCGAGCTTTTCGCCCGCCGCGATCTGCAGGTCGATGCCATGCACCACCGGCTTGCCGCCGAAGGCGACGCGCAGCCCCTTCACGTCGAGCAAGGGCTGGTTCTTCGTCGTGTCGCGCATCGTCGTCATTTGTCGGCCTTGCGGGGGTCGAGCGCATCGCGCAGCGCGTCGCCCATGAAGGTCAGCAGCATCAGCGTGACGACCAGCACGCAGAAGGTGGACAGCGAAATCCACCAGGCGTCGATGTTCCCCTTGCCCTGGCTCAGCAGTTCGCCGAGCGACGGCGTGCCGGGCGGAACGCCCAGCCCGAGGAAATCGAGCGAGGTCAGCGCCAGGATGGCCGCGCTCATGCGGAACGGCAGGAAGGTGACGACCGGCACCATGCTGTTGGGCAGGATGTGGCGCCACATGATCTGTAGGTTGCCTACCCCGAGCGCGCGCGCGGCGCGCACGTAATCCATCTGGCGGTTGCGCAGGAACTCGGCGCGCACATAGTCCGACAACCCCATCCAGCCGAACAGGCTCAGCAGGATCAAGAGCAGCGACACGCTCGGTGTGAAGATCGCGCTGAAGATGATCAGCAGGTACAGCTCGGGCATCGCGCTCCAGATCTCGATCAGGCGCTGGAAGGTCAGGTCGATCTTGCCGCCGAAGAAGCCCTGCACGGCGCCGGTCGCGATGCCCAGCACCACGCCGACCACCGTGAGCGCCAGCGCGAACAGCACGCTCACGCGAAAGCCGTAGATCAGCTGGGCCAGCAGGTCGCGCCCGCGCTCGTCGGTGCCCAGCAGGTTCGCGTGCGAGGGTGCGGCGGGGTTCGGCGGCTTCGAGAAATAGTTGAGCGTGGCCGGACCGTAGCGGTTGGGCGCATACAGCGCCCAGTTGTCGCCCTGCGTGATGCGCTGCTCGATGAAGGGGTCGAGGTAGTCGGCCGGCGTTTCGAAATCGCCGCCGAAGGTCTTCTCGGAATAGTCGCGCAGCACGGGGAAGTAGGTCTGGCCTTCGTAGCGCACCACCAGCGGCTTGTCGGTGGAGAGCACGTCCGCGAACAGGCTCAGCACCACCAGCGCCGAGAAGACGACCAGGCTCCAGAACCCCAGCGGGTTGCGGCGGAAACGGCGCCAGGCACGGCGCCCGGGGCTCAGGGACACGGCGGCGGCTTCAGTCAAACTTCACCCTCGGATCGACCCAGACGTAGCAAAGATCGGAAATGAGCTTGGTCACCAGCCCGATCAGCGTGAACAGATAGAGCGTGCCCAGGAACACCGGGTAGTCGCGCCGCAGCACGCTCTCGTAGCTCAGCAGGCCCATGCCGTCGAGCGAGAACAGCGTCTCGATCAGCAGCGCGCCCGAGAAGAAGGCGCCGATGAACGCCGTCGGAAAGCCCGTGATGATCGGGATCAGCGCATTGCGGAACACGTGCTTCCACAGCACCTGCCGCTCGGCCAGCCCCTTGGCGCGCGCCGTCAGCACGTACTGCTTGCGGATTTCCTCGAGGAAGGAGTTCTTGGTGAGCATCGCGGTGATCGCGAAGCTGCCCAGCACCATGGCCGTCACCGGCAAGGTGATGTGCCACAGGTAGTCGACGATGCGCGCGCCCCAGCTCAGCGACTCCCAGTTCGGCGAGGTCAGCCCGCGCAGCGGGAACCACTGCAGTTGGCCGCCGAAGATCACCAGCAGCGCCACGCCCAGCACGAAGCCCGGGATGGCGTAGCCGACGAGCACCAGCAGCGTCGTGAAGAAGTCGAAGCGCGAGCCCGCGCGCACCGCCTTGGCCACGCCCAGCGGCACCGCGATGAGGTAGCTGATGAAGAAGGTCCACAGCCCCAGGCTGATCGACACCGGCAGCTTCTCCTTGATGAGCTGCCACACGTCCTTGCTCTGGAAGAAGCTCTTGCCCAGGTCGAAGCGGGCGAACTGCTTGAGCATCTGCCAGAAGCGCTCGGGGGCCGGCTTGTCGAAGCCGTAGAGCGCCTTGATCTCGGCCACCTGCTTGGCGTCGAGCGTGCGGCCGGTGGGACCGCCCGAGATGCGGTTCTCTTTATTCGTAAGTTGCGAGAGCAGCTGCTCGGCCGGGCCACCGGGCACGAACTGCACGATGGCGAAATTGAGCAGCAGCACGCCGAACAGCGTGGGAACGATCAGCAGGAGGCGTCGGATCAGGTAGGCGGCCATGCGTGTCCTTCTACTTGACGCTCGGGTCGATCCACCACATCGTCAGCATCGCCGACCCCGCCAGCAGGCGTTGCGGCAAGGGCGCGTCCGGGCGATGCAGCTTTCGCTTGTGGGCAATGAAATACTGCTTGCCGTAGTACATCGGGGTCATGTAGTGCTGGTGGAGCAAGTAGCGGTCCAGCAGTCGCGCGGCCGCCGCGAGCGAGGCCCGGTCGTGGCTGTTGACGATCACCTCGACGATCTCGTCGACCACCGGGTCGCTGATGCCGCTCAGGTTCTGGCTGCCCTTCTCGCTCGCCGATTTCGAGCCGAAGTCGTCGTACAGCTCGTTGCCCGGGCTCGACGAGCCACCGACGAGGCTGATGGCCATGTCGAAATCGAAGTCGTCCAGCTTCTTCTTCAGCAGGCTCGGGTCGCGCAGGCGGTAGTCGAGCCGGATGCCCAGCTTGCCGAGGTTGCGCGCATACGGCGCGAGCACCACGCCCGAGCTGCGGTCGGCGATGTCGATGGTGATCACGAACGGCGTGCCGGCCTTGTCGCGCAACGCACCGTCGCGGTAGGTCCAGCCGGCTTCCTTGAGCAGCTCCTGCGCCTTCACGAGGTTGCGCCGCAGGCCTTCGGCGGTGTCGCCGCTGCTGTCGGGGCGCGGCAGCTCGCCCTTGGTGTTGTCGAGGTAGCGCTGCCGGGTCTTGAGCTTGTCGATCAGCGCCTGCTCCTCGGGACTGACCTCGGGCTGGGCCATGAGGTCGTCGCTGTTCTGGAAATAGCTCTGGGTGCGCCCGCGGCGGCCGTAGAACAGGTGGGCGTTGAGCCAGTCGAAGTCGAAGGCCAGCGCCAGCGCCCTGCGCACGCGCATGTCGGCGAAGCGCGGCTGCCGCAGGTTGGGCGCCAGGCCCTGCATGCCGGTGAAGCGGCGATGCGCGATCTCTTCCTTGACCAGCTCGCCGGAGTCGAAGCGGCGGCCCTTGTAGCGGCGCACCCACGCGATGATCGAGCGCTCTTCCATCGCGTCGAGCGCGCCGGCCTTGAGCGACTCTTCTTCGCCGAGCGAGTCCTTGAAGTACTGGTACGACACCGTGTCGTAGTTGAACATCCCCTTGCGCACCGGCAGGTTGGCGGCCCAGTAGTCCGGGCGCCGGCGGTACGAGATGAACTTGCCGAAATCGACCCTGTCCACCATGTACGGCCCGCTCGCGATCGGCGCCTCGGTCACGATCTGGTCGAAGGGCTTGCCCTTGCCCCAGGCGCTGGAGAACACCGGCAGCCCGCCGATGATCATGTGCAGCTCGGCGTTCTGGCGCACGAAGTCGAAGCGGATGGTGCGTTCGCCCGTCACCACGGCCTCCTTGATGTCGGCCCAGTACGAACGGAAGGTCGGCCCGGCCGCCTTGCTGCGCAAGGTATCGAAGGAGTACTTCACGTCCTTCGCCAGCACCGGCGAGCCGTCGGAAAACCGCGCCTTGGGGTTCAGCCGGAACGTGACGCTCAAGCGGTCGGGCGCGAGCTGGATGTCTTCGGCCAGCAGGCCGTACTGCGAGAAGGGCTCGTCCTCGCTCGGCGTGGTCAGCGAGTCGAAGAGCAGGCCGTACTCGGAGAACACGAAGCCGTTGGCGCTGTAGCCCATGCCCACCGGGGGCACGCCGCGCAAGGTGAAGGGGTTGAGCTTGTCGAAGCTGCCGGCGGCCGACAGGGTCAGGTCGCCGCCCTTGGGCGCGTTGGGGTTCACGTAGTCGAAATGCGTGAACGACGCCGGGTACTTGGGCTCGTAACCCATGCCCAGCCCGTGCGCCGCCCACGAGGGCAGCGCCAGGAGCGCCAACATCCAGAGCAGCCAACCTCGCATGCGAGAATTCTGCCCAAGATTTTCACGAGGCAACTTCATGGGCTTTCTTTCCGGCAAGAAACTGTTGATCACCGGTGTGTTGAGCAATCGCTCCATTGCATATGGCATTGCCAAGGCCTGTCACGACCAGGGCGCGGAACTCGCCTTCAGTTATGTCGGCGAGCGATTCAAGGACCGTATCACCGAATATGCCGCAGACTTCGGCTCGAAACTGATTTTCGACTGCGACGTGGGCGACGATGCGCAGATCGACAAGCTCTTCACCGACCTCGCCCAGACCTGGCCCACCTTCGACGGCTTCGTGCACAGCATCGGCTTCGCCACGCGCGAGTCGATCGCCGGCGACTTCCTGGAAGGCCTCTCGCGCGAAGGCTTCAAGATCGCGCACGACATCAGTGCGTACAGCTTCCCGGCCATGGCCAAGGCGGCCCTGCCCTACCTCAACGACAAGTCGGCCCTGCTCACGCTGACCTACCTGGGCGCCGAGCGCGCGCTGCCCAACTACAACACCATGGGCCTGGCCAAGGCCTCGCTCGAGGCGTCGGTGCGCTACACAGCCGCCTCGCTCGGCCCGAAGGGCATGCGCGTGAACGGCATCAGCGCCGGCCCCATCAAGACGCTCGCCGCCAGCGGCATCAAGAGCTTCAGCAAGATCCTCACGGCCGTGGCCGACGCCTCGCCGATCCGCCGCAACGTGACCATCGAGGAAGTCGGCAACGTGGCCGCCTTCCTGCTGAGCGACCTGGCCAGCGGCGTGACCGCCGAGATCACCTACGTGGACGGCGGCTTCAGCAACGTGGTCGGAGGCATGGCGGAGTAATTTCCCCTCTCGGCTCCCAGCGCCTGCCACCGTGTTGAACCGACGCACCCTCCTCCTGTTCGCGGGACTGGGCGCAGCCCTCTCGGGCCGCGCCGCGTTCGCGCGCGCGGCCGCCCCCGCCCTGATGCTGGCCGAGGTGTACCGCCCCGGCATGTCGCTCGCGGGCTATTGGGTCAGCGAGAAGTTCGACGGCGTGCGCGGCTACTGGGACGGCCAGAAGCTCTGGACCCGCGGCGGCGAGCCCGTCATGGCGCCGGCCTGGTTCACCGCCTCGCTGCCCAAGCAGCCGCTCGACGGCGAACTGTGGGCGGGACGTGGCCGCTTCAACCACACGATGTCGACCGTGCGCAGCCAGACGCCCAGCGACACTGCCTGGCACGAGATCCGTTTCATGGTGTTCGACCTGCCCGCCCAGGGCGGCGACTTCAACACCCGCCTCGCGGCGCTGCGCAAGCTGCTGCCGATCACCGACGCGCCCTGGGTGGTGGCCGTGCCGCAGCAGCCCGCCACCACGCACGAGGACCTGCAGGCGCTGCTCGACAAGACCGTGAAGATGGGCGGCGAAGGCCTGATGCTGCACCGGGGCGCATCGATGTACCGCGGCGAGCGCAACAACGACCTGCTCAAGGTCAAGCCCTTCGAAGACGCCGAGGCTCGCGTGGTCGCGCACCTGCCCGGCAAGGGCAAGCACCACGGCCGGCTCGGCGCGCTGATGGTCGAGATGCCCGACGGCCAGCGCTTCCGGCTCGGCACCGGCCTGACCGACGCCGAGCGCGACCAGCCGCCGCCGATCGGCAGCCTGGTGACCTACCGCTACAACGGCACGCACCCCAGCGGCTTGCCCAAGTTCGCCCGCTTCATGCGGGTGCGCGAAGGCTAGCCCGGCCTTCGCAGACCGTGCCCCTCACCGGGGCACGCTCCTCTTTCAACTTGCCTGACGCACGCAGTCCGCGTAGTACCGCTTCTTGCCCGTCTCGTCGATGCGCGCCACCAGGCCGTGGATGTCGGTCTCGAAGCCCGGGCACTGCAGGTTGAACTCGCGCGAGAACTTGAGGTAGTCGACGATCTTCTTGTTGAACACTTCGCCCGGGATCAGCAGCGGAATGCCCGGCGGGTACGGCGTGATCAGGCTGGTGGTGATGCGGCCTTCGAGCTCGTCGATCTCCACGCGCTCGGTCTTGCGGTGCGCGATGTGGGCGAAGGCGTCGCTGGGCTTCATGGCCGGCGTGAGGTCGCTCAAGTACATCTCGGTCGTGAGGCGGGCCACGTCGTAGCGCGCGTACAGCTGGTGGATGTGCTGGCACAGGTCGCGCAGGCCCAGGCGTTCGTAGCCCGGGTGCTGCTGGCAGAACTCGGGCAGGATGCGCCACATCGGCTGGTTGCGCGCGTAGTCGTCCTTGAACTGCTGCAGCGCCGTGAGCAGCGTGTTCCAGCGGCCCTTGGTGATGCCGATGGTGAACATGATGAAGAAGCTGTAGAGGCCCGTCTTCTCCACGATCACGCCGTGCTCGGCCAGGAACTTGGTCACCACGCTGGCGGGGATGCCGGTCTCGGCAAAGTTGCCTTCCAGGTCCAGGCCCGGCGTGACGATGGTCGACTTGATCGGGTCGAGCATGTTGAAGCCGTCGGCCAGCTCGCCGAAGCCGTGCCAGTTGCGCGGCGACTTCTTGCTCTTGGGCTTGCCGTTCTTCTCGCCGTGCATGATCCAGTCTTCGGCGCGGCCGATGCCCTCGTCGACGAGCTTCTCGGGACCCCAGACCTTGAACCACCACTCGTCCTTGCCGAACTCTTCCTCGACCTTGCGCATGGCGCGGCGGAAATCGAGCGCCTCCAGGATGCTCTCTTCCACCAGCGCAGTGCCGCCGGGCGGCTCCATCATGGCGGCGGCCACGTCGCAGCTCGCGATGATCGCGTACTGCGGGCTGGTCGACGAGTGCATCAGGTAGGCCTCGTTGAAGAGGTCGCGGTCGAGTGCGCGGTTCTGCGAGTCCTGCACCAGCACGTGGCTGGCCTGGCTGATGCCGGCCAGCAGCTTGTGCGTCGACTGCGTGGCGAACACCAGCGATTCCTTCGGGCGCACGCGACGCTTGCCCATCGCGTGGTAGGCGCCGTAGAACGGGTGGAAGGCGGCGTGCGGCAGCCAGGCTTCATCGAAGTGCAGCGTGTCGACGTAGCCGTCGAGCATGTTCTTGATGGTCTCGGTGTTGTAGATCACGCCGTCGTAGGTCGACTGCGTGAGCGTCATCACGCGCGGCTTGACCTTGTTCGGGTCCACGTCGGCCAGCAGCGGGTTGGCCTTGATCTTGGCCTTGATGGCGCTCTGCTCGAACTCGCTCTTCGGAATGGGGCCGATGATGCCGAAGTGGTTGCGCGTGGGCTTCATGAACACCGGAATCGCGCCGGTCATGATGATCGCGTGCAGGATCGACTTGTGGCAGTTGCGGTCGACCACCACCACGTCGTCGGGCGCCACCGTGTGGTGCCACACCATCTTGTTGCTGGTGCTGGTGCCGTTGGTCACGAAGAAGCAGTGGTCGGCATTGAAGATGCGCGCCGCATTGCGCTCGCTGGCCGCCACCGGGCCGGTGTGGTCGAGCAGCTGGCCCAGTTCTTCCACCGCGTTGCAGACGTCGGCGCGCAGCATGTTCTCGCCGAAGAACTGGTGGAACATCTGGCCCACCGGGCTCTTCAGGAACGCCACGCCGCCCGAGTGGCCCGGGCAGTGCCACGAGTACGAGCCATCTTCGGCGTAGTCGATCAGCGCCTTGAAGAACGGCGGCTGCACGCCTTCCAGGTAGCTCTTGGCCTCGCGGATGATGTGGCGCGCCACGAATTCGGGGGTGTCCTCGAACATGTGGATGAAGCCGTGCAGCTCGCGCAGGATGTCGTTCGGGATGTGGCGCGAGGTCTTGGTCTCGCCGTAGATGTAGATCGGCACGTCGGCGTTCTTGCGACGCACCTCGCCGATGAAGCTGCGCAGGCTCAGCACGGCCGGGTCGAGGTCGGGGCCGACCGAGAACTCTTCGTCGTCGATCGACAGGATGAAGGCGCTGGCGCGGCTTTGCTGCTGCGCGAACTGGCTCAGGTCGCCGTAGCTCGTGACGCCCAGCACCTCGAAGCCCTCACTTTCGAAGGCCTGCGCGAGCGCGCGGATGCCGAGGCCCGAAGTGTTTTCGGAGCGGAAGTCCTCGTCGATGATGACGATGGGAAAGCGAAATTTCATGAGCGGGGCTCCGGACAGGCAGTCAGACAGGCAATGAGCGAGGCGCGAAGTGTACGGAATTCGGATGACGGATTGCGTCAGGCGCCTGCAAGCCCCGCAGGGCACGCCGGCCCGAGCAGCCCCAGCGGGCGCCATATCCCTACGCGACACAGGCGCATGGCGCGTCATGCCGCAGAATGGCGAAGGTCCAAGTAACAAAAGAAGAGAGGAGTTGCCATGGGAAATCCCACCTTCTGGTGGTTGATCGCAGGCGCGGCCATCGTGGCCGAGTTGTTGTCCGGCACGGTGTACCTGCTGCTGCTGGCCGCCGGCTTCGCCGCCGCAGCCATCGCCGCGCACCTGGGCTTCAACCTCGTCACGCAGCTGCTGGTGGCCGCCGTGGTCGGCGTGGGCGCGGTCGTGACCTGGTATCTGATCCGCCGCAACCGCCCCACCGAACCCTCCAGCGAGGCCAACCGCGACCTCAACCTGGACATCGGCGAGAGCGTGTACGTCGATGCCTGGAACCTCGACGGCACCGCCACCGTGCGCTACCGCGGCTCGCAATGGACCGTCGTGCTGCGCGCGGGCCATGCGCCCTCCACCGGCGAGCATCGCGTGGTCGAGGTGGTCGGTAGCCGCCTCGTGGTCGACAAGATCTAGCAGATCTCAAAGTTCAATCGGTCAGTCAGAAAAACGCATTCGAAAAGGAAGCACACCATGGAATTTTCAGTTCCTCTCATCATCCTGGTCATCGCGATCATCTTCATCAGCCAGTCGGTCAAGTTCGTGCCGCAGCAGAACGCATGGGTGCGCGAGCGCCTGGGCAAGTACCACGGCACCATGACGCCCGGCCCGAACTTCCTGATCCCGTTCATCGACCGCGTGGCCTACAAGCACAGCCTGAAGGAAATCCCGCTCGACGTGCCCAGCCAGATCTGCATCACGCGCGACAACACGCAGCTGCAGGTCGACGGCATCCTGTACTTCCAGGTGACCGACCCGATGCGCGCGAGCTACGGCTCGTCGAACTACATCGTGGCCGTGACCCAGCTCGCACAGACCTCGCTGCGCAGCGTGATAGGCAAGCTCGAGCTCGACAAGACCTTCGAGGAGCGCGACGTGATCAACGCCCAGGTGGTGGCCGCCATCGACGAGGCCGCACTCAACTGGGGGGTGAAGGTGCTGCGCTACGAAATCAAGGACCTGACGCCGCCCAAGGAAATCCTCTTGGCCATGCAGGCGCAGATCACGGCCGAACGCGGCAAGCGCGCGCTCATCGCCGCCTCGGAAGGCCGTCGCCAGGAACAAATCAACATCGCCACCGGCGAACGCGAAGCCTTCATTGCCCGCTCCGAGGGCGAGAAGCAGGCGCAGATCAACAACGCGCAGGGTGAAGCCGCCGCCATCACGGCCGTGGCCACCGCCACGGCGGACGCCATCGAACGCGTGGCCGCCGCCATCCAGAAGCCCGGCGGCGAACAGGCCGTGCAGCTGAAGGTGGCCGAGCGCGCCGTCGATGCCTACGGCAAGGTGGCCGCCGATTCGAAGACCACGCTCATCGTGCCGAGCAACATGACCGAGACGGCCGCGCTGATCTCGTCGGCCATGCGCATGATCCAAACCGGCAAAAGCTCTGGCCCGACCTGAAAACGGCTGAAAACCCGCGCTACAATCGTGGGCTCAGGAGCGGTGGATGAGCGGTTTAAGTCGCACGCCTGGAAAGCGTGTGAGGGTTAATAGCCCTCCGCGGGTTCGAATCCCGCCTGCTCCGCCAAAACGATGCCCCAGTAGCTGCCAAGCTGCTGGGGCTTTTTGTTTGTTGGGCACCCGCAATGGGTCTGCCTGTGCCTTGCGGACATCGGGCATGCCGTTGCCCGACCTCCTCCGGTTCAGCTGAACACGCTTTCGAGATCGACCTCTTCCACGCTGTCGTCCAGCTTCAGGCTCTGCTCGATATGGTCGAGGTGATGCAGCATCAGCTTCTCGGCCCGTGCGGCGTCGCCGCGGTTCACGGCAGCGACGATTTCCTCGTGCTCGTCGGCGCGGCAGCTGGTGGCCGTGGGGGCGTCGTACAGCGAGATGATCAGGCAGGTCAGCACCGACAGCTCGCGCATCGAACGCGCCAGCGCCGAGTTGCCGGCCAGCTCGGCCAGCAGCACATGGAACTCGCCCGACAGCCGCACGATGGCGCGCTTGTCGTCGCGGCGCCGTGCATCGGCCTCGAGCTCGATGTGGCGTTGCAGGCGCTCCCGCTTGGCGTCGTCGAGCGTACGGATGAGGCGGCGCAGCACACCGGGCTCGATGAGGCGGCGCGCCTCGAACACGTCCTGGGCCTGCTCGATGGTGGGCTTGGCGACGAAGGCGCCGCGCTGCGGCACCAGCTCGACGATCTGCTCGTGCGCCAGCCGGGCCAGCACCTCGCGCACCTTGGCGCGGCTGGTCGCGAAGATCGTGGCCAGCCTGTCTTCGCCCAGCTTCGTGCCCGGCGCGAGACGGTGTTCCAGGATGGCGGCCGAGATCTTCTCGGCGATCTCGTCGACGCTGTGTTCGCGGGCAGGGGTGGCACCGGTCGTGCCGGTGGCGCCAGTCGCGCCGTTCGCGCTGGTCTTGCGGGCTGGGGCTTTGGTGGGCATCGGCGCCGATTCTATCGACGCCCCCTCGAGGCTGCAGAGCGTCACGGGGCCCGCGACCTCAGCCTGGCGCGCGGGCGCCGTCGCGTGCCAGCAGCCGCGCCAAAGCCTCGGGCAGTCCCTGGTTCGGTTTGATCGGCGGCGGCGCAAAACTGCCCAGGCGCGCCGGCGCGGGTGCCAGCGACACGAGCGTCTGCGCATGGCACACGGCGCTCGACACGCCGTCGACCACGGGCACCGGAATGCGGTCCTTGATGGAGCGCGCCAAGCCCGCCAGCGGCGCGCCGGCAATGATGATCACGTCCGCGCCGTCGTCCTCGATGGCCGACATGCACAGGGCCTCCAGGCGCTGGCCGTGGTCGTCCTGCACATGGCCGATGTCCTTGAGCGGACCGTCCAGGCTGCGGATGCTCGCCAGTCGGTCGATGAGGCCGTTGGCCTGAACGCACTCGCGGTACCAGGCCGTGATGCGGCGCGAGATCGCGACGATCGAGAAGCGCTTGCCCAGCAGGCACGCGCTCATGAGCGCGGCTTCGGTGAGGCCGACCACGGGGATGTCGAGCGCCTCGCGCAGGCCGTCGATGCCGGGGTCGCCGAAGGCCGCGACCACGATGGCGTCGTGCCGCGTGTGGTGCTCGGCCGCGAGCGTGGCGGCCGCGTAGGCGCCGATCAGCGATTCGAAACGCGTCTCGATGTAGGCCACGCCGAAAGGCGCCGTGAGCACCTCGATGTGCGTGTCGCTCGCGGCCGCGCGCCGGGCCTCGGCCGCGATCAGGTCGGAGACGCTTTGCGAGGTGTTGGGGTTGATGAGCAGCAGGTTCATGGCGGTGGCTCCAGGTTCAGGCGGGTCGGCGGCTGGGCAGCAAGGTGGGCTCGCCCCGGCGCAGGAATTCTCCGCGTCCGGCGCGCGGATGGAAGCGTTCTCCGTCCCACACGACCTCGCCGCGCGCCAGCGTCAGCGCCGGCCAGGCCTTCACCTCGATGCCCTCGTAGGGCGTGTAGTCGACGTCGTGGTGCAGGTCGGCGTTGCGGATCGCGCGCGGCGTGGTGCCCCAGACCACGAGGTCGGCATCGGCGCCCACGGCGATCGTGCCCTTGCGCGGGTGCAGCCCGTAGGCCTTGGCGGGATTGGTGGACGTCAGCTCGACGAACTTGTTGATGGTGATTCGCCCGTCGAGCACGCCGTGCGAGAACAGGAGCGGCAACCGCGTCTCGATGCCGGGAATGCCGTTCGGGATGTGGCGGAACGCCACCTCTTCGCCGCCGGGCTTCTTGCCCTCGGGCGCGTCATAGCGGAACGGCGCATGGTCCGACGAGAAGATCGTGAACAGCCCGTCGGACAGCCCATTCCAGATCACCTGCTGGTTCTCGCGGTTGCGCGGCGGCGGGCTGCAGACGCAGCGCGCGCCCTGGTAGCTGTCGTCGATGCCCAGGTCTTCAGCGGTCAGGAACAAATACTGCGGGCACGTTTCGGCGAACACGCTCAGGCCGTGCGCGCGCGCCCAGCGGATCTGCTCGACGGCTTCGCGCCCCGACACGTGCACGATCATGATCGGCACGTCGACCAGCTCCGACAGCGCGATGGCGCGGTGCGTCGCCTCGCGCTCGACCAGCATCGGCCGCGAATGCGCATGAAAGCGCGGCGCGGTGCGCCCGCTGGCTTCGAGCCGCTTGGTCAGCCACTCGATGCAGTCGGCGTTCTCGGCATGGATCATGGCCATCGCGCCCTGCTCTCTCGCCACCGACAGCACGTCGAGGATCTGGCCGTCGTCCAGCTTCAGATCGTCGTAGGTCATGTAGATCTTGAACGAGGTGTAGCCCTCGGCGATGAGCTGCGGCAGCTCGTGCTTGAGTACTTCCTCGGTCGGGTCGCTCACGATCAGGTGGAAGGCGTGGTCGACGTGGGCGCGGCCCTCGGCGCGCTGGTGGTAGTCCTGCACGGCGGCGCGCAGCGACTGGCCCTTCTGCTGCGCGGCGAACGGGATCACGGTGGTGGTGCCGCCGCAGGCGGCGGCGCGGGTGCCGGAGCCGAAGTCGTCGGCCATGCGCACGGGCGGCTCCATCGGCTGGTCGAGGTGGCAGTGGGCATCGACGCCGCCCGGCGTCACGTAGCGGCCGGCGGCGTCGATCTCCTGCCGGCCGGGCGGCAGGCCGAGGCCGAGCTGCACGATGCGGCCATCGCGGATGCCGATGTCCGAATCGAAGGTGTCGCTGGCAGTGGCAACGCGGGCGTTGCGCACCACGAGATCGAGGTCGCGGAAGGTCATGGTCTTTCTTTGCTTTTCTGTCTGTCTGTGTCGGGGGGCGGTGGCGAACACTCAGGCGTTCGCGTCGAACAGCCGGCCCCAGCCCTTCACGGCGCCCGACGCGACGCCGACCGTCTTCAGCGCGCGCCAGACCACGGTGGCCACCGAGTCGTAGATCGGGATGCCGAGCTCGCGCTCCATCTCGTCGACCAGCTGCGCGCCGCTGAGGTTCGTGCACATGATGGTGATGGCGTCGGGGCGCTGCTGCGCCACCTCGCGCAGCATGCGGCGCAGCGTGTCGGGCTCGACCTCGCTGAACGAGAAGTTCACCGTGAGGTCCAGGTGGCGCTCGGCCACGCAGTCGATGCCGATGCCCGCGTAGTTGGCGACGATGCGCCGCTGCACGTCCTCGACATACGGCGACACCAGCCCCAGCGTGCGCGCGCCCTGCGCGGCCAGCAGTTCGTTGAGCGCCAGCACCGAGGTGGTCGCCGGGATGCCGGTGGCCTCGGTGATGCGCGCGCACAGCGCCTGGTCTTTCTCGAAGCCGAGCCAGCTGGCCGAGGTGCCGCTCCAGCAGATGGTGTCGACGCGCGCGTCGGCCAGCAGCCGCGCGGCCTCGAGGATCTTGCTGTCGTCGAACTGGTTCAGCGATGCATCGCGCATCGAGATCTCGGTGACGGTGAAGCGCGAGAAATGCGCCGACACGCCGGGCACGGCCGCGACCATCGCGCTGGTCAGCGGTTCGAGCGCGGTGTTCGAGGACGGCGTGAGCACGCCGATGAGTTTGCGAGAGGTCATGGGATGGACGTCGGGGTGGTTGGCGTCAGACCGGCAGCTTCTTGCTGTAGTCGATCAGCATCGTCGAGCAGACGAACAGGCCCGCACCGGCGGCAGTGAACAGCATCAGCGCCATGAAGTACGAGCCGGTGGCCTGCACGATCAGGCCGACCACGATCGGCACGCCGATGCCCGCCACGTTGCCGCCGAGGTTCATCGTGCCGCCCAGGAAGCCGACCCGGGCACGCGTGCCGAGGATCGACGGCACGCACCAGAACAGGCCGCACCAGCGCAGGAAGAACAGCGTGACCGACAGCAGCACGACCACGGCGACCGGGTCCGTGATCCGCGTCACCATGAAGATGGCGATGGTCGCGATGATCGACGAGATGCCGAACAGCGTGCGCAGCACCTTGCTCTGCGACGCGCCGGCCGCCATCCATTTGTCGGCCAGCCAGCCGCCGAACATTTCGCCGACGAAGCCCGAGAAGAACATGATGAACACCGCGCCGCCCATCTGCTTGATGTCGAAGCCGTGCACCTTCGACAGGTAGTTCGGCATCCAGGTGAGCAGGCCGTAGAACAGCGCGTTGAAGCACATCCAGCCGAAGAACATGCCCCACACCGAGCGGTAGCGGAAGAAGTCGAGCACGCGGCCGCTGGCGTTGGCCGATTCCTTGGCGGCGTCGGCGGCGTGGCTGGCCTCGATGTAGCGCGCCTCGGCTTCGTTCACGTCGGGATGCTGGCGCGGATGGTTGCGGATGTAGCGCCAGGCGAAGTAGCCGGCGATGACGGTGCCGACACCGGCGATCACGAAGGCCAGGCGCCACGAGCCGAGCACGGCGATCAGCGCCGAGATCAGGATCGCGCCCAGCGCCGCGCCCAGGGGCGCACCGCCGTCGAGCAAGGTGGCGCCGCGTCCGCGTTCGGTCTGCGTCATCCAGATGCCGTTGAGCTTGCCGCCCGCCGGATAGATCGGCGCCTCGGCCGCGCCCAGGCCCAGCCGCGTGAGCAGCAGGGGCACCCAGCCGGTGCAGGCCGCGGCGATGGCCTGGAAGAAGCCCCAGCCCACGGTGGCGCCGGCGATGACGACGCGCGGGCCGAAGCGGTCGGCCAGCATGCCGCCCGGAATCTGCATCAGCGCATAGGTCCAGAAAAAGGAGCTGAGCAGCAGGCCCTGCACGGCCGGGCCGATGTCGAACTCCTTGGCGATCAGCGGCATGGCCACCGAGAGCGAGGCCCGGTCGATGTAGTTGATCGAGATCAGGAACAACATCATCAGGAAGATCTTCCAGCGCACCTTGGTGGGCTGGAGGGCGGCGTCGGGTGCTGCGGCGGTCGCCTTGGCGCCGTCCGTCATGGTGTTTTGCATCGGTTTGTCTCCTTGCAGTGGCACGGATGCCAGCTTGCAAGGAAACGACCCGGCACGCTGGCGAACTTTGCAGTCGCGGGTCGGGCTGGTCCGGTCCAGTGCACCACCGAGGCTGTGGAGCGGAATTTAGGCTTTGTCGAAATTAACGTCAACATCAATGTTGACAATCTTGTTGACGATAATGGCAAACACCTAGACCGCAGCCCCTTCCCGAGGGATCACGCGGCGTCGACGGCCGGTGTTTGCGCAAAGTACGCCATGGCCGCCAGCACCCCGCTGCCGGCCACCGGCACGCCGGCCAGCTTGAAACCCATCTCGATGCCGGTCAATGCGGCCATCAGCGTGAGGTCGTTGCAGTCGCCCAGGTGGCCGATGCGGAACATGCGGCCCCGCAGCTTGCCCAGGCCCGCGCCCAGCGAGAGGTCGAAGCGCTGGTGGATGAGGCGGCGCAGCGCATCGGCATCGACGCCCTGCGGCGTGATGACGCCGGTCAGCACGGGCGAGTGCACGCGCGCGTCGGCGCACTGCGTCGGCAGGCCCCAGGCCTGCACGGCGGCGCGCACGCCGCGGCCCCAGCGCTGGTGGCGCGCGAAGATCACCGGCAGGCCCTGCTCGAGCACCATGTCCAGCGCTTCGCTCAGGCCGTACAGCAGGTTCGTGCTCGGCGTGTAGGGCCAGTAGCCGCCCTGGTTCATCTCGATGATCTCGTCCCAGGCCCAGAACGCCTTGGGCAGGCGCGCCGTCTTCGCCACCTCGAGCGCCTTGGGCGACACGGCGTTGAAGCTGATGCCCGGCGGCAGCATGAGGCCCTTCTGCGAGCCGCTGACCGTGACGTCCACGCCCCACTCGTCGTGCCGGTAGTCGGCGCTCGCCAGGCCCGAGATGGTGTCGACCATCAGCAGCGCCGGATGGCCCGCCGCATCGATCGCGCGGCGCACCGCGGCGATGTCGGAGGTGACGCCCGTCGAGGTCTCGTTGTGCACCACGCACACGGCCTTGATGTGGTGCGTGGTGTCCTGGCGCAGGCGCTGCTCGATGAGGTCGGCCTGCACGCCGTGGCGCCAGCTGCGCGGCAGGCCGGTCTCGTCGGTGCCTTCAAGCGTGAGGAACTCGGGCTCCAGGCCGAGCCGGCGCGCCATCTTCTGCCACAGCGTCGCGAAGTGGCCGGTCTCGAACATCAGCACGTGGTCGCCCGGGCTCATCACGTTGACCAGCGCCGCTTCCCAGGCGCCGGTGCCCGACGCGGGATAGACCACGACCGGGTGCCGGGTCTGGAACACCTGCTGCAGCCCGCCGATGACCTTTTTGCCCAGTGTGGCGAACTCGGGCCCGCGGTGGTCGATGGTCGGCAGGCTGATGGCCCGCAGGATGCGGTCGGGCACGGGGCTGGGGCCCGGGATCTGCAGGAAGTGGCGGCCGCTGGGGTGGTTGTCGAGCGCGATCATGGGGGTTGTCTCCGTTCTGGATGGGTTGTGGAAAGGGCTAGAGCTGCACCGACGCGTGGCCGATGCCCGGGAATTCGGCGGTGACGAGGTCGCCCTCGCCCGCTTCGAGAATGCCGACCCAGGTGCCGGTCGTGACCACGGTGCCGGCCGCGACGGTCTCGCCGTGGCGCGTGGCATGGCGCAACCACGCGGGCAGCAGCCAGGCGGGATCGCCGAGCGAATGCGTGCCGCGACGCATCAGGGTCGCGCGCGCGCCGATGCGCACCTCGCAGGCCTGCGCGGCCCAGTCGCGGGCGACGAACGGCACCCACTCGCCGAGCACCAGCGCGCCGTGCGATTGCAGGTCGGCCAGCTTGCACAGCGCGGGTGCGTCGAGGGCCTCCTGCCAGCGGGAATCGACGATCTCGATGGAGACCGTCATGGCATCCACCAGCGCGCGTGCGCCGTCGACGGCCAGCGTCGCCGCCGACGCCGCATCGACATCGCGCCCAATGCGCAGCGCGATCTCGGCCTCGATGCCCCGCAGGTGGAACGGCCAGTCGCCGGCCGTGGCCGGGCTGGTCCACACGCCGCGCGGCGGCAGCGGCGCATGCGTCAGCACGGCATCGCGCGACGGGCCGCCGGCCTTCCAGTACCGGGGCGGCGCCTCACCGAACCAGCCGAGCGCCTGCGCCACCTGCTGCTGCACGGCGTAGGCCTCGTCGGCCTGCGCGAGCCCTCCGGCCACCTCTGCGGCCGGGCTCGCGACGTGCGCGCCGCGCGCATGCACCAGCGCCTGCGCCACCGCGTCGATCGTTGAATGGGACATATCGGGTTCCTCCAGTGATCCCAGGAAAGACATTCAGAAGCGCGCGTGCAACGGCGCGAGCCCCTTCACTTCCGCCCGCACGGCCGTGCCCTGCGAGGCGAACAACATGCCGGTGCACGAACCGGTCGTCACGACCTGGCCGGCCCGCAGGCCCTGGCCCCGGGCCGCGCCCTCGTTGGCCAGCCACACGAGCAGCGCGCCGACATCGGGGTGCGTGTGCTCCCCAACCGTGTGGGCGACGACCTGCTCGTCGAAATGCATCACGACCTCGGTGCGCGCCAGGTCGAGCCACGCACGCTCGAAGGGCGCGGGCTCGCCGAGCACGAGGCCGCCGTGGCACAGCAGGTCGGCGAGCAGTGCCGAGGGGCTGGCGTCGAGCCAGTCGATCAGGCGGGTCTCAGCCACCTCGATCACGGGCAGCACTTCCGCGATGGCCCCGGCGACCTCGTCGCGGGTGTAGGGCAACGCGCGCGGCGGCAGGTCGGCGCCGAGGCGGAACGCGAGTTCGGCTTCGACGCCGCGCAGATGCCATGCACCGCCGACCAGCGACGCACCGCCGGGCACCAGCCCCTCGGCCGGCAGCGGCGCGCACACGGGCTCGCGGCCCGGCGCGCTCGCGCCGACCTTCCAGCCGCCGACCGCACCGAGCGCCGCCAGCGTCGCGTCCTGGATGGCGTAGGCGGCGCGCCGGTCGTGCGACGGCAGCAGCGCCGACATCACGCGCCGCCCGTCGCGCCGCGCGCGGCACAGCGCCTGCGCGGCCTCGGCCGGCGCGAGCTGCGCCGCCACGGCCTCGGCCAGCGTCACAACGCGGGGAAGCGCCGCCACGGATGGGCCTGTTCGAACGAACGCGCGAGCGCGAGCAAGGCATCGTCCGCCCCTTCGCGCGCCACGAGCTGCACGCCGACCGGCAGCGGTCCCGCAAAGCCGCACGGCAGCGCGATGGCGGGCAGGCCCACGGCGTTCGCGAAGCCGGCGAACACCGCATGGCCGCGCGGGCCGACTTCGCGCCCGTCGATGCGCGTGGGATGCGTCTCGCCGGCGGGCCAGGGCAACGCGGCGGCGGCGGGCGTGAGCAGGAAGTCGTAGCGGTCGAACAGCTGCGCCAGCGTGTTGCGCAGCCGCTCGGCCTCGTACAGCAGCTCGAACAGCTCGCTCGCGCTGGCCTTGCGGCCGTTCTCGGCGTTCGCCTGCATCGCGGGGCCGAACAGCGACGCGTCGAAAGGCCGGCTCGACAGCTCCTGCGGATGCGCCACCAGCCAGGCCAGCCCGACCTGTGCCAGCAGCGGCCAGCGCTGGTTGACCGCTTCGGCGATGCCGAAGTCCTGCGCCGTCGTCACCTCGTGGCCGAGTTCGGCCATGTGGCGCGCGGCGGCTTCAGTGAGCACCGCGATCTGCGGATCGACCGGGTGATCGCCGAAGCGCGGAATGAAGAGGATGCGCGCGCGTCGCGGGCCCGCGCCCTCCTCCACCGGCCGGTCGCCGATCACCTGCATCACGGCCGCCACGTCGGCCACGCTGCGCGCGATCGGGCCCGCGACCTCGAAGCCCAGGAAGATCGGCGGCAGCCCGTCGCCGCGCGGCACGCGGGCGCGCGAGGGCTTGAAGCCGACGAGGTTGGTGTGCGAGGCCGGCCGGCGGATGGAGCCGCCGCCGTCGGTGCCCAGCGCGATGGGACAGCCGCCCGCGGCCACCAGCGCCACCGCGCCGCCCGACGAGCCGCCGGGCGTGAGCGCCGGGTCCCACGGGTTGCCGGTGGGGCCGAACACCGGGTTGTCGGTGTAGCCCTGCATCGTGAACTCGGGCACGTTGGTCTTGCCGAAGATCACGGCGCCGGCCTCGCGCAGCCTGGCCACCGGCAGCTCGTCGCGCTCGGCCACGCCACCGGCCAGCGCGCGGCTGCCCCAGTGCGTCGGCAGGCCGCGCACCTGCAGGTTGTCCTTGATGGTGACGGGCACGCCGTCGAGCGCGCCCAGCGCCCGGCCGCTGCGCCAGCGCGCGGTGCTCTGCTCGGCGGCGTGCGTGGCGCCTTCGCTGTCGAGCGTGATGAGCGCATTCAGCCGCGGGTTGACCTCGGCGCTGCGCTGCAGGCAGGCATGCAGCGCGTCGGTCGGGGTGAACGCCGCATCGCGAAAGCCTGCGGCGAGCTCGGTCGCGGTGAGTTGCCAGAGCGATGGCATACCGGGCTACTTGAGACCGACCACCGGGCCGACGACCTGCTTCCAGGTGGCCGAGCACTTGTCGTAGGACTTGTCGCAGAGTTCGCTCCAGATCGGCAGCGACACCGTGGTCAGCGCGTCGCGGATCATCTGCTGGTCGCCCGGCTTCACCGGCACGTCCTTCATCGCGAATTTCTTGACGGTCTTGCACGGTTCCTTGCCGACATTGCAGCGCGACGCATCGTCGAACAGCTCCTTCGAGTAGCCCCACACCTCGGTCTCGAACTTGCGGAAGGCGTCGGTGAGCTTCGTCTTCTGCTCGGCGCTCAGCGCGTTCCACTTCTGCAAGTTGATCGCATACGCATTGAGCGCGATCTGGAAGCCGATCGGCATGAAGTGCGTGGTGACCTCGGGCCAGCCCGCCGAGTTGGCCGAGCTCGGGCCGGTGATGGCGCAGTCGGTCACGCCGCGCTCCAGCGCCTGCTGCGTCTCGCCGAAGGGAATGGTCACGGGAATGCCGCCGAGCTTCTCGATGAACTTGGCGAGTGACTGGTCGTACACGCGCACCTTCTTGCCCTTCAGGTCGGCCAGGCCGCCGATCGCAACCTTGCAGAACACCACCTGTGGGCCGAAGGGGTACAGGCCGAGCAGCTTGCCGCCGTGGCGCTCCTGGAGGCGCTTGTCGAAGGCCTCGCGGTAGGCATCGACCACCTTGCGCGCCACCTCGTAGTCGGTCGACAGGCCCACGATGTCGGGCCCAAGGAAGAAGGGCTCGTCGCGCGACACCTGCGCCAGGCGCAGGGTGACGATGTCGAACAGGCCCGACTTCAGCACGCGCAGGCCGTCGGCGTCCTTCACGCCCAGCACGTCCATCGGCTTGTAGTCGGCGTCGATCGGCAGTCCCGTGTTCTTCGCGAAGTTCTCGAAGAAGGGCTGCTCCTTGGTCTGCTGGATCAGCCCGGTGGCTACGAGGTTGCCGGCCACGCGCAGGCGGGCGTTGTCCGCCTGCGCCGGCAGTGCCAGCGCCAGGGTGGCCGCGATCAGCGGGAGAACGAATTTCAGTTGCATGCCTGACTCCTTGAAAGGTTGAAAGGTGATTCGAGAGCGGGGGAAAAAAGTGCCGTCACTTGCCGAACAGCAGGTTCGGCAGGTAGGTCGCGATCCAGGGGTTGTGGATCAGGATCGCGGTCATCACGACCATGGCGACGAAGAAGGGCAAGGTGCCCTGGAACACGTCGTTGATCGAGCCCTCGCCGCGCACGCCCTGGATCACGTAGAGCGTCATGCCGATCGGCGGGCTGATCAGCGAGATCTCGCACATCAGCACCATGAAGACGCCGAAGAACACGGGGTCGATGCCCGCGGCCTGCACGATGGGGAACACCACCGGCAGCGTGCCGACCAGCATCGGCATCGTCTCCAGCGCGATACCCAGCACCAGGTACAGCGCCGCGAGCATCCACAGCAGCATGATGGGCGACACGTCGGCCGACTTGATGAGGCTGGCCAGCGCCTGCGGCACGCCCAGCATCGAGAGCACGAAGTTCAGGTACAGCGCCGCCACGAGAATGAGCGCCGTCATCGCCGTGAGCCGCATGGTCGAGCGGAAGCACTCGTGCAGCATCGAAACGTTCAGCTTGCGGTAGCCCGCCGCGATGGGCAGGCAGACGATCACGCCCAGCGCCGCGCTTTCGGTGACGGTGGCCCAGCCCGTGTAGATGCCGCCCATCACCACCGCGAACACGGCCAGCGGGCCCAGCAGGTGCACCGAGTGGCGCAGCTTCTCCGCCAGCGCGGTGCGGCCCTCGCGGATGCCCGCCACCGACGGGCGCCACACGCAGATCGCCAGGATCGTGAGCAGGAACAGCACCGTCATGATCGCGCCGGGCAGGATGCCGGCCATGTACAGCCGCGCCGCCGAGGTGTTGGTCATCGAGCCGTAGATGATGAAAGCCACCCCGGGCGGAATCAGGTTGCCCAGGCTGGCGCCGGCGGCGATGGTGCCCAGCACCATGCGCTGGTCGTAGTTGCGGTTCTTGAAGGCGGGCAGCGCGACGGTCGAGATCGTTGCCGCGGTCGCCACCGACGAGCCCGACACCGCCGAGAACAGCGCCGAGGCGCCGATGTTGGTGTGCAGCAGCCCGCCCGGCATGCGGTTGAGCCACTGGCCCAGCGACTGGTACATCTTGTCGGTGGCACCGCCGCGCATCAGGATCTCGCCCAGCAGGATGTACAGCGGGATCGACAGCAGCAGATAGTCTTCGCCGGCCGCCCAGAGCTGCTCGCCGACGGCGTTGATGGCGGGCATGCCGAAGTGGATCAGCGACCCGAGCAGGCCGACGACCAGCATCGTGGTCGCGACATGGAAGCCCAGGAACATCAGGCCCAGCATGATGGCCAGGCCGGCCAGGATTTCGAGCGGCCCGATCACGAGGCGACTCCGGTGGCGTTGGCCACGGTGGCGGCAGCATGTTCGGCCGGCGGCTGCGCCGGACTCTTGATCTGGACCTCGGTCTCGGCCTCGATCTCTTCCTCGAGCGTCTGCGGCCCGAAGCGCTCGTTGAGCTCGCCCGTGCGGCGTCGCACGAACAGGCGCAGCGCATCGAAGGCCGCCCAGGCCGCGACCAGCGCGAACATCAGGTAGCCGCCGAGCCAGATCGATTGCGGAATCCACATCGGCGTGGCGAGCGGCGTGGCGGCCGTGCTTTGCAGCTCGATGCTCTCGACCACGACGTTGTAGCCGCGCCAGAGGCACAGCACCGCCAGCGCCGCGAGGCTCACCATCGCGAGCATGTTGAGCAGCGCGCGCGTGCCGACCGAGAAGCGCGACAGCAGGAAGTCGACCCGCGTGTGGCTGCGCGTGATCAGCGTGTAGGCGAAGCCGAAGGCGCCGACGATGCCGTAGGTGTACGAGCCGATCTCGTCGATGCCCTGCAGGCTGAACGAGAACACCTTGCGGCCGAGCATTTCGACGCAGGTCATGACAGACAGCGCGATCAGCCACCAGCCGCAGGCGATCACGGTCCAGTCGCAAACCCGCGTCAGCGTTCGGCTGATGCCGTGCTGTGGAAGCAATGTTTTCATGGTTTTGTGCAAGGAGGTGCGGTTGAAGGGCAAGCCATTGGAGCGCGCGCCGCACGCGCGCAGCGGACTATCCCGCTGCGCGGGACGGTCGGAAAAACGGCTTAGGAATCAAGCACTTGGCGCGCTGCGCCAGTGGAATGCGCGCGCCTCAGCGGGCGCGCCCGCCGTAGGCGGCGGTGATCTCGTCGGCGGCGGCGCGCACGGTGGCGCCCAGGTGCGGGAAGTCGGTGCTCTTGATGCGCTGCGTCGGGCCGACCAGCGAGATCGCCCCGAAGGGCTGGCCGTGCTCGTCGCGGATGGCGGCGGCAATGCAGCGCAGGCCGACGGCGTTCTGCTCGTCGTCGATCGCATGGCCCGCGCGGCGCACTTCGCCCAGCGTTTCGTGCAGCCGCGAGGCGCGCGCGATCGTGTTGTTGGTGAGCTTGGGCAGGCCGTAGGTGCGCAGGTACTGCAGCACGTCGTCTTCCGACATCGCCGCCAGGATCGCCTGCCCCATCGCGGTGCCATGCAGCGGCGCACGGAAGCCCGGCTTGCCGATGGCGCGCATGAGTTCGCGGCTCTCGACCTGCGTGACGAACACGATGTCGCCCAGGTCGGCGATGCCCAGGTTGATGCTCTCGCCCGTGCTGTCGCGCAGCCGGCGCATCACCGGCAGCGCCAGGTGCGCGATGCGGCGGCGGCGCCCGAAGGCCGCGCCCACCGAGAAGCAGCGCACGCCCACGTACCAGAGGTTGGTCTCGCGATCGAACTGCACGAAGCGCCGCTGCTCGAGCGTGGTGAGCAACCGGTGCGCGGTGGACGACGACAGGCCCGTGTGCGCCGCGATGTCGACCAGCCGAAAGCCCTCGTCGTCTTCGGCCAGGAGTTCGAGCAGCTGCATGGCGCGCGTGAGCGACTGCACGGTGCTGTCGTTGTCGCGGTCGATGCGGGTGACCTTGGGGGCCTTGGCGGAGGTGCGCGGCGAGCTGGCTGTCATGGCGTGCCTTGTGCAAATTGCGTGCCATCCGGCCTGCCCGTCCGGCACGCGATCTGGCCGCCGATGGTCTGCGACAAACGATCTGTCAACCACGGTGTTTGCACCAATGTCGACATTTCTTGATACAGCGATCACCCGATGCGCCCCGCAGGCGTGCATCGCGCTCGCCCCCGCGGTGCGCCCGCGCGCGCGGCAGTGCCCTACCATCGCGGGCATCTTCTTCCTGCCCGCACCGGTCACACGGATGCCATGATGCCCAGCGATCTCCCGCGTTTCTTCGGCTTCGGCGCGTCGCGCGCCACCCCACGCGGTGTGATCAGCCTGCTGAACCGCTACCAGCGCGCGCTGCTGTACGTGGGCGGCGCCGTCACCTCGCTCGTGCTGCTGGCCGCCACCGGCGTGATGCTCTCGTCGCAGGTACGCGACTACGTCGCGGAGCGGCAGGCCGAGTTCAATGCGCGCAAGGCCCTGCTTCACCTCGAACTTTTCGTGCGCCAGGGCTCGGCGCGGATCAACATCTTTCACGAGGAAGGCGCCTGGGAACGGCGCGCACGCGCGCCGCAGTCGCTGGTCGACGCCTTTGCCGCGCACGAGGGCCGGCTGGTGCTGCCCAGCAACAAGGACTTCCCGCCGATGCTGCTGCTGGGCGACCTCTCGGCGCAGCGCCCGGCCGACAGCTTCGCGCAGTACCTCGGGCTGGCCGAAGAGGTCGGCTACCGCTCGGCGGCCTACACGAAGACGCTGACGCTGCACTCCAGCTACTTCTACGCGCCCGACCTGCGCTTCCTGGCCGTGGTGCCGGCCCCCGCGGCGGCCGACCTGTTCGAACGCCACGGCGCACGCACCACCGAAGACCTGCTCCAGCGCATCGCGCCGCCCGAGCTCGGCGACCTGAGCGACCCGGCCGTCGTTGCCCGCCTGCGCGACAGCGGCACGGCCGTGTGGCTGCCGCCGGCCGTGAGCCCCTTCACCGGCGAGACGGTGCTGCGGCTGGCGCAGCCCGGCTTCCACGACGGCAAGCCCTTCGTCGTGCTGGTGAACGACTACCCGCTGGACATCATCACCGCGCACCTGTCGAACGAGCGCCACGACGAGGCCTCGATGTTCGTGGACCCGTCGGGCCGGGTGATCGCCGAGACGCACGGCCCCAGCGGCACCGAGGGCCTGCAGGCGCGCGCGCTGCAACTCTCGCAGCCGTCGCTGGCCGCGAACGGCGCCACGCTGCAGTACCGCGACGGCCTCTTCACGCTGCGCGCCCCGATCGCCGACGCCGACTGGACCTACCTCTACGCCTTTTCGTGGCGCACCATCGCGTCCGAGCTGGGCCTGCGGTTCGCGCTCTATGCGGGCGCCATGCTGCTGCTCATCGCCTTCGTCTGGGCCGCGCTGCTCCTGCTCGACCGCAAGGTGTTCCGGCCCGGCTATGCGCGCTCCCAGCGCATCGTGGAGAGCGAGAACCTCAACCGCACCATGGTCGCGACCACGCCCTCGGGCCTGGCGCTGCTGCGCTACCCCTCGGGCGAGGTGCTGCTGCAGAACCAGGTGATGCAGGCCTGCACCGACAACGCGCGGCCCGAAGATCCACCGTTGCCGCAGCGCCTGCTGCGCCTGTACGACGACGCGCCCGGCGCTCCCGAATGGCTGCCCGACCTGGAGCTGCCCGTGACGCTGGCCAGCGGCGAAGTCACCGAGCTGCTCGTGAGCGTGGTGCGCACCAAGTACCAGGGCAGCGACGTGCTGCTGTGCAACTTCTCCGACATCACGACGCGCAAGAACGCCGAGCGTGCACTGGAGAGCGCGCGCGAGGCCGCGCACCAGGCCAACCATGCGAAGTCGGCCTTCCTGGCCATGATGAGCCACGAGATCCGCACGCCGCTGAACGCCATCATGGGCAACCTCGAGCTGCTGCAGCGCTCACCGCTGTCGGCCGCGCAGAACGAGCGGCTCGGCGCCGTGACGTCGTCGTCGACCGCGCTGCTGGGCATCATCAACGACATCCTCGACTTCTCGAAGATCGAGTCGGACCAGATGCGCCTGGAGTCGATCCGCTTCGACCTCGCGGACACGGCGCGGCAGGTGATCGCGGTCTTCACGCCGCTGGCGCAGGCCAAGCGCCTGGCGCTCGATTGCGTGATCGACGACGCCCTCGCCCCGCACCACCTCGGCGACCCGACGCGCCTGCGCCAGCTGCTCATGAACCTGCTGAGCAACGCGATCAAGTTCACCGACACCGGCGACGTGCTGCTCGAGGTCTACCTGAAGGACGACGCCGACCCCGCCTCGCCGGTGGTGATCGGCGTGAGCGACACCGGCATCGGCATGACGGCGGCGCAGCAGAAGGCGTTGTTCGAGCCCTTCACGCAGGCCGACAGCAGCATCGCGCGCCGCTTCGGCGGCACCGGCCTGGGGCTGGCGCTGTGCCGCCGGCTGGCCGGGCTCATGGGCGGCGACATTCAGGTGGTGAGTTCGCCGGGCAAGGGCAGCACCTTCCTGGTCACGCTGCCGCTGCCTGCCGCGCCCGCCCTGCCCCCGCGCGCGCCCGCACCGCCGGCCACCGGCGCCGACACGGCCGCGCCGGCGGCGCACATCCTCGTGGTGGACGACCATCCGGCCAACCGCGAACTGGTGAAGATGCAGCTCGAGGCGCTGGGCTACACCTCCGACCAGGCCTCGGGCGGCCTGCAGGCGCTCGACCTGTTCGCCCGGCGGCGGCACGACCTCATCATCACGGACATCAACATGCCGGGCATGGACGGCTACACGCTGGCACGCGCGCTGCGCGCGCAGGGCTCGCGCGTGCCCATCGTGGCGCTCACGGCCGACGTCGCGGTGCGCGAACGCGAGCGCTGCGAATCGGCGGGCATCGACACCGCGCTGATCAAGCCCATCCTGCTGGACACGCTCGACCAGACCGTGCGGCAGCTGACCCTGCGCGACCCCGAGGCCACGCCATCGGCCGGCGCCCGGCGGCAGGACATCGCGCAGGGCACCCTGCCCGCGTCGGTGCACCGGCCGCTCGCGCAGTCGCTGGCCGACACCGCGGCGGCCATCCGCGCGGCGCTGGACGCCGGCGACACCGCCGCGCTCGGCGCCGGTCTGCACTCGCTGCGCGGCGCCTTCGCACTGATCCACGAAGCCGGGCTCGCCGCCGACTGCGTCGCCATGGAAACGCAGCTGCGCGACGCCGACCTGCCCGCGCTGGCGCAGGCCTTCGAACGCTTCGAGCCGGCGGCACGCGCCGCGCTCGCACGCCGGGCGCCCGAGGGCGCGGCCGCGGCCTGAAGCTGCACGGGTCCGAACCCGTTTTCGGACCCGATCCGATCCGCCAATCCTCCCGGTCCTAGCCCCGGGCACCCCGCGTCTTACAAATTAGGACGGGTCCTATGCATTGGCGGCCCGCTATCGGATCAGGCCGCTTAACGCGGGACCGACGCCCTCCTAAAGTCCAGTCATCCCCTGCTGGCACCGCCCGAGGCACCCGCCACCGGCCCCTTTTTCAGACGTCCCCGACGCCGGGGGCCGGGCGTTCGACAGCAGCCCTTCCTGCACGCGGCGCGCGCAGGTCCGACCCCTCTGTGTTCCACAGGTCCGCCATGAAGCCATTCAATCTCCGCGTCCTGATCGCGGACGACCATCCCGCCGTTCGCATCGGCATCGAGAGCACGCTGCGCGAAAGCCAGGCGGTCACCGTCGTGGGCGCCGCGCGCGACTCCACCGAGATGATGGAGATGCTCAAGCAGCACGACTGCCAGATCCTGGTGTCCGACTACGCCATGCCCGGCGGCCTGCACGGCGACGGCATCGCGCTGTTCGCGCTGGTGCGCCAGCGCTACCCGCGGCTGAAGATCGTGTTGATGACCATGCTGGACAACCCCGGCATCATCCATTCGCTGCTGGACATCGGCGTGCCCTGCATCCTGAACAAGGCCGACTCGGTGAGCCACCTGCTGCCGGCCGTGCATGCGGCCTACGCGAGCGGACGCTACCTGTCGCCCAGCATGGCGGAGATCGCCGCGCGCACCGCGCCGCACCGCACCGACACCCAGCCGCACGCCATGCTCTCCAAGCGCGAGCTCGAGGTGGTGCGCATGTTCGTGTCGGGCCTCACGGTGACGGAAATTGCCGAGCGGCTGCACCGCAGCAAGAAGACCATCAGCACGCAGAAGGGCTCGGCCATGGCCAAGCTCGGCATCCTGCGCGACATGGACCTCGTGCGCTACGGTATGGAGACGGGGCTCATGAGCACCTCGGCGGCCCCGCCGCCGCCACCGCCAGGCCTGCCGGCGCTGCCCTGGCCCTGAGGCCACACGCGGGTCAGCCCTGCGGCGCGCCCGTCACCGTGGCCGTCAGGCCGTTTTCGAGCGCATAGCGCAGCAGGTCGACATCGCGCTCGATGCCCAGCTTTTCCATCGCCTTGGTCTTTTGCGTGCTGATGGTCTTCTTGCTGCGATGCAGCTGCTCGGCGATCTCGTTGATCGTGAGCCCCGACGCATACAGCCGCACCACCTCCGACTCGCGCTGGCTCAGCACGCCCGCGGCGTTGCGGCTGCGCACCTCCCAGTCGATGGAGCGCACCACCGCGTCCATGGTCGGCGAGTAGTACGTGCCGCCGGTGCGGGCGGCGTGGATGGCGGGGATGAGGTGCGCCACTGCATCCGACTTGCTCACGATGCAGCGGATGCCACTGGACACCAGCGAGTGCAGCACCGCCGGGTTGTCGAGCATGGTCATCACCACGATCTGCGTGTCGGGAAAGCGCCGCTTCACCAGCTTGAACAGCGGCACGCCGTCGCCGAACTCGCCGGCCGGCATCGCGTAGTCGGACACCAGCACGTCGCAGGGCGTGGTCTCCAGCAGCACCATGAGCCCGGTCGAGTTGGCCGCCTCGCCCACCAGCGTGAGGGTCTCGACCGACGCCAGCTCGTGCCGGACCCCGGCCAGCATGCCGGGATGGTCGTCGGCCAGAACGACGCGGATTTCGAAGCGGTCCATTGCCATTGTTTTTCACCTTCGCTTGCGGGCGCAGCGCCGGGGCATCTTACCCGCCGGTCCTGCGCGGGCGGGCCGCGTCGCGCAGGTGAAAGGCTCAGGCGGTTTCGGTGGGAGGCGCCGCGGCAGCGGGCTGCGAAGCGCGCGCGCCCGAGGCTGACAGCATGTCGCCCGGGAAGGCCTGCGCGATGGCCTGGAGTGCTGCATGCGCGGCTTTCTTGCCGGCGTCGTCCGAGGTCCGGTAGGCGCGCAGCAGCGACACCTCCTCGCGGCTCACCGACAGGTCTTCGGTGCAGGTGGGCATGCCGGTCACGACGTACAGCACGTCGATGCCGATGACGGCCATGGTGGCCAGGTAGGCCGCGTCGGGGTGGCGCGCGCCCTTTTCGAAAGCCTCCTGCACGGAGGCGTCGACGCCACCGAGCACCGCGAAGGCGGAGGCGCTCAGGCCGAGCCTGCAGCGCTCCATGGACAGGCGGTGTCCGATCATCCGCATGAACGCGCCCCCCACGAAGGGTCGAGACCCCATCCGCCTGCGATCTTGATCAGGGCCAATGCGACCGCCTGCTCAAGAGAAGTTGTCGTTCCGAGCCGTGGCCGAAGGCTTTTGGGCCAGCACCAAGGCACCGAACAACGCAGTTCGTCGCGTGCGGCCAGCGGCCTGCATCCGCTTGCCACGCAGGAACTCCCACAATTTGTTGATCCACAAGATATTCATCATCGACAACTCCCAAAGAAAGATGCGGCCCAGCGAACTTGCATACGCGCCAAAGAGGCCACAAAGGTAATTTTTCAATCCTAAATTTCCGGCCCGGGAAAGCCAATCAGACCCGTCTGAAAATCAACGGCACACGACCTGCGTTCTGTGGACCGCTGGCTTCACTCGTTCATTGGTAGTCGAGCAAGACCTGCACCGCACCCTTGACCGACCCAGGCGTCACGGTGGCCCCGGTCTGCACATACGACGCGTGCATCGGGACGGTGGCCGATCCGCCGGTGGCCTTGTTGTAGGAGGTCACGGGCAGCGACCTGCCGAAAGTCGCCGGCGCATCGCTGGCATCCGTCAGCCTGATGGCCACACCGGTCGCCGTCGAACCGGCCGCCGGCTTCAGCGCGCCCGGAAAGCCGGGCACTTCGCCGCCGATGGCCGTCAGCACATGGCCCACCTGGTTGAAGCCAGGGGGGCAGTTTTCCAGCCGGACCTCGAAAGCACGCTTGCCGAACGTGGAGCCAGGCCCAGTGAATCCGGTGACGAACGATGGCGCCAGGGTGACCGTCTGATTGGTGGCGCGGCAGGTGCCGGGAATGACCGATACCGAACTGCCCTTCAAGTCAATGAAAAACGGATTTCCTGGTGCGGTGTTCAAACCCAGTGGAACAAGCTGCCAGCCTGTCGTACTGCTGCTGGAGCCTCCCAGGAACGGCCCACCTTTCAGAGATCGTCCATCCCTGATCAATTGCACCTCCATCATGGAGGATGTTTCCACCGCCAGAACATTCACGTTCCCCGTATCGACCGTGGACTGCGGCACCCCATTGATCAGAAGTTGCGCAGAAATTCCTGACACGTTGGTCTCCGTCAGTGCAACGCCTGCAGGCTCGACGCCACCACCATTTTTTGGATAGACAGCCACTCTCCAGAACGAGCACTTTGGCTGACCACACAGTTGTTGCGGCGTGATGTAGTGGCGCGCCACGATCGCGCCCTTCGGTGCGAGGCTTGGCAATGTGATGTTGTTGCTGAAGGCGACCAAGGTCCCCCCTCGCAGCATGCTGTCACTGGCTTGCGCCATGCTCACAGTCGCAACCATCGACAGCAGCACGACAACCCAGGCGCTGCGCAGGCAGCAAGCGAGGCGTGCCATCCATGAATGGGAGGGTTCTCTCGACAAGATGAGTTTCATGATCGGTTCCTGGAGTTCTTCAATGACTGACCACCCGACGCGGAGCCGGGCATCTGGAATTCAGCGCACCACGCCATCGCAGTTCGCCTCGACCTGGACATAGCCGTCCGCCTTGCCGCCCTTCTCCCGCACCGGCATCTCGTAGGCGATCCGGCACAGCGCCGCATCGCCCTCGCCCGCTTTCACGGTCAGCAGCCCCTTGTCCTGCAGCCCGCGCGCAATGAACTTGCTGCCTTGGCCCACGATGCCGATCGGTTCCTGCTTTTCGTCGAGCACGGTGGCGCCGAACGGCAGCGGCGTGCCGTCGGCCTGCTTCGCCTGGAACAGCGCCGCGCGGCCCGACTTCGTCTCGTACTTCAGCCACACGATCGCGCCGGCGCGTGGCGCCACCTGCTGGCTGGTCACCTGCAGCTCGACGTCGGTCGACGTGCCCTTCGGGTCGAGTTCGACGCCATTGCTGCTGTAGGGCGTGAGGTAAGGCACGACCACGTAGCCGCTGCCGTTGACCTTCACGCCGGGTGCGTTCACCAGGCGCGCGCCTTCGGCGCCGGGCGCTTCGACGATGCCGAAGGTTTCCGACAGCGAAGGCGCCAGCGTGATGCCGCCCGGGTGCGCGACCACGCCGCCGCGCATCCCCACCGAGCCCTGCGTGTAGCCCGAGCCCACGCCCACCGAGCCCGACAGGTCGCCGACCGAGGTGCGGTAGAGCACATTGGCACTGGCGGCCGTCTGCTGCGCCTGCCCCGCGCCCGAGGCGTGGTTGAAGGTAGCGCCGTACGACAGGTCGCTGTCCTCGCCCAGCGAGCCCGACAGCGTGCTCTGCATGCCGAGGCGGCCCGCGCCGTCGCGCAACATGCTGGCGCTGACCGACACCGGGTTCGTCTTGCCCAGCGGGATCGACAGGCTGGCGTGGACCATCGTGGTCGCCCGGCCGTCGGCCGCGCGCTGACGCGACACCTGCACGCCGTAGCTCACGTTCTTGTAGCGGTTGCTGTAGCCCAGCGTGTAGCCGACGTCGGAACTCGGGCGGTTCCAGTAGCTGGTGGCCGAGACGGTCGCCTGCAATTGCCCGCCGTTGTCGCCCAGCTGCTGGCTGAAGGTGGCCTGCGCGCGGTTGCGCTGCCGGCTCACCGACTCGATGGACAGGCCGCGCCCGGCCGCATCGCGTGCGCGCAGTGCGGTGTTGAGGTCCATGTAGCCCTCGGTCGAGTAGCGGTACGCGGCCAGCGCGATGTTGCCGCCGGTCTTGGGCAGGTCTTTCGAATAGCTGATGCGCGCGCTGCCGCCGCCCATGCGCGACAGGTTGGCGAGCGTGGTCGACGACTGCGTGTAGTCCACGCCGATGGCGCCGAACGAGGTGTTGAAGGCGCCGCCGAGCATCAGCGCGGTGTAGCCCTGCGACAGGTTCACGCCGCCGTAGGCGGTGAGCAGGTTCGAGAGGCCGCGCTGCCAGGTGGCCTGCACGAGGGCCGGGCTGCCCAGCAGCTCGTGGTTGCGCACCACGCCGGCCGACACGCTGAAGCGGTTGGCGCCGGTGCGCAGCGACATCGGCACGGCCGCATATGGCACCAGGAAGGTGTGCACGTTGCCGTCCGCCTCGGTAACGGACACCGACAGGTCGCCGCCGTAGCCCGTGGCGTACAGGTCGTTGATCTCGAAGGCGCCCGGGGAGACGGTGGTTTCGTGGATCACCGCGCCGCCCTGCTTGATCGTCACCTTCGCGTTGCTGCGCGCCGTGCCGCGCACAGTGGGCGCGTAGCCGCGCAGCGACTCGGGCACCATGCGGTCGTCCGAGGCCAGGCGCACGCCGCGAAAGGCGGTGGAATCAAACAGCTCGCCCGAGGTGTGGGTTTCGCCCACGGTCAATTGCGCCGACAGCGACGGCAGGTCGCGCTGCACGACCGTCGAAGTGCGCTGGTAGCGGCTGCCGGTCTCGGAGCTCCACAGCAAAGCGCCATCGTGGCGAAAGCGCCAGGCACCGGCGTTGAAGCCCCAGCGCGTGCCCAGGTAGGCCTGGGTCTGGGTCGTGCCCAGGCGGCGCGAGTGGTTGGCGTAGAGGTTGAAGCCATAGTCCAGGAAGCCGGCGGTGACGCCCGCGTCCCAGAACTCGGGGTTCACGTAGCCGCGCGCCTGGCGGTTCATGGCCGCCTGCGGAATGCTCAGCTTCAGGCGCTGGTCGCCGAAGTCGAAGTCGGCCGTGGCGTCGGGAATGGCTTGTCCGATGGGCAGGCACTTCGTGGTGTCGCTCAAGGTCTCGAGCACGTCGGCCGATAGCTTCGTCAGATCGACGCCGGCGCGCTCCAGCTCGCGCTTGCCGAAGCAAGGCTGTGCGCTGACGCCCTCGGCGGCGCCGTGTTCGCGACGGAAGCTCACTTCGGTGCGGCCGATCCAGCCGTCGTTCACGAGCAGGTCGACGCTGTACTTGCCCGGCGCCACAACGTTGCCCCTGCTGAAGCGCGTCAGGTCCACGCCCCGGCTGCTGCCCGGCGCGAGGAACGCGGTGTCGAACTCGACCTGCGCCACCTGCTGCCTGTCCGCATGCGCAGCCACCTGCCACGCCGACAGCGCAGCCAGCACCACGACGCACAGCGGGCTGAGCGAAAAGGTCTGGCGGGAAGGTCGTCGGGCTTGGAAGTGCGTGTTCATGGCGATGAGGGCGAAAGGGTGCGAACGGGGCGCAGCCTTTCCCTGGAGGCCGGCTCACCGGCTTCCGAAAACTGCGTGGGAGGAAGGGGTCGCGACGCAGGAGATCCGTCGGGATCTCCCGGCCTGCGGGCCTAGCGCACAGGCACCGCGCCGAGCGGGCGCTGCCCCTTCACGGGACCGCCGAAGTCGTTGATGGCGCCGTAGTCGACGCGCGCGTCGCCGGCCGGCCGCTCGTTCAGTCCGCCGATCGGGAACAGCTGCGCGCCGCGCGGAGGCACATGGCCGGCGCCGGCATCGAAGCGCTTGCCGCCGACCACCAGCTCGAGCTCGCCCAGGTTCACGTGGAAGGCCGTGGGGTTGCTGGCGCGCAGCGCGTAGCCCTTGCCGCCTTCGGCGGGAACCACCTCCCAGCGCACCTGGGCGGGGGCCTCTTCGGCGCTACCGGGCAAGCCTTGCGGGCGGAACATCAGCTTGATGCGCGAACGGAAGGCCAGTTGGAGCTGGTTGGTGTCGTCGCTCTTGGGCGGCACCTCGAGCACGTTGAGCCAGAACAGCGATTCGCGATCCTGCGCCAGCGGCTCCTTGCTGTAGATGATCCGCAGGGTCTGGCCCTTGTCGGGATCGAGGCGGAACACGGCGGGTGTCAGGGTGAACGGCACGTCGAGCTTCTCGGGCGCCACGGTGGGGTCGCCCTTGTCGAACCAGGCCTGCACGAGCGCGGGCTGCTTGCCGGTGTTCTTGAGCTTGAGGGTGACCTCGCGCTCCTGCCCCGGGAAGACGACGCGCGTGCCTTCGATGACGACGCTGGCCTGCGCCAGGTTCGCGGCCAGGCCGGCGCCCAGGGCAGCCAGGAGGCACAGCTTGCGGAACGTCTTCTTCATGGTTTGTCTTCCTTCTCGTGGGGGTGTTGTCTGGGGTGTGCGGAATGCCCGCTCCTGCCAAACCGTCTCTGGCGGGTCTTGAAACGGCTTGAAAGGCCTGGGAACTCGGCCCGGCTGCCCCGTGGGGGCAGCCTGGTGGCACAAGCGCTTACTCGTAGGCGATCGTGTAGCTGACGCGCGACTTCACGGCGCCGGCGGTGGCCGCACCCGTCGAGTAGTACTCGACGTAGTACTTCAGCTCGACGTCGCCCGAGACCGGCACCGACACGAAGGTGGTGCCTTGCGCTTCGGCACCGGCGGCCACGGGGGCGAAGCTCTCGTTGAGCAGTTGCAGGTCGACGTTGGCGGCGCCGCTGGCATCCGCGACCAGACGACCTGCGCCATTGGTCGAAGGACCCGACTCGAAGTGCGCGCGGACCTTGCTGCCCGCCGTGCAGTTGGACAGCGAGATCGACACCGGCACGCGGCCGGCAGTCTTGCCCGTGACGTCCAGGGCCTTGGTCGACACCGGCGGCAGCGTGACCGTGAAGCTGGGTGCACCGCCATTGATGGTGCACGAGCTGGCAATGACGCTGCCCGTGAAGTCAATCTGGCCGTCGGCTGCGTGGGCGGCGGGGACCAGGGTCAGCAGGCCGAGGGTTGCGGCGGCGGCGATGGAGATCAGGTTCTTGTTCATGGTGACTTTCAAAGTAAATGGTGAATTGAAGGAGCGCCACTCGAAGCTGCCATCGCGCAATTCATTTCAGACACAAGGGATTTCGAATGAGCAAATGAAGTTTATGAGTTGGTCGCCCATTCAATAATCGGACGATTCCCAAAAGAATAGGACTGCGCATAAGACAAGTCCGATAACCAAAGCTTGCGCATCCGTGATGCGAATACTTCGTGAACTGGGGGCGTGCCGACGGACTCCCCTTTCAAGAGGCCAAGAATCAAGCGATGGGACGGAGAAAGCGTCCTGCCGATACTGACCCTGTCATTGAATAAATATCGGAGTGCGGCCGGGTCTGGAATATGCGCGAAAATTTCGCAAGCCTAATTCTTTCCGCCAGATCGGGGCCAGGCATAGGACCAGTCCTATAAACAAAAGGACACCGGGAAATAATCAAAGAATTCGCGCAAATCGCCCTACCATTTGCGCCGACAACTTCCCGCACACAGCATTTCCATTTCTTTTTTCCCGCCATGTCCCCGCCCGCCCTCCCCGCCAGCGCCCCTGCGGCCCCGACGCCTGCCCGGCAGGCCCGGGAGCTGGACCTGCTGCGCCGCTACCAGCACGCCCTGCTCTACGGCGGCGGCGCACTGCTGTCGCTGCTGATCGTGCTGGCCGCGGGCCTCGTGCTGTACAACGCCGCCGCCAATGCGCTCGCGAACCTGCGCACCACGCTGGCCGCGCACAGCGCGCAGATGCAGCTCGATATCGAGGAAAAGCAGGCGGCGATGCGCCGCGGCGTGGTGAATGCCGAGCTGCTCTGGAACAGCCAGACGCCGCCGGCCGCCGGCACGCTGGAGGCCTTCGTGCGCGACGGGGGCCACGTGGTCCTGCAGGCCGGGGCGCACCTGACGTCGGCCATCGCCGCGGTCGACACCGCCCGCACCCACGACCTGCATGAATTCGCGCCCTACCTTGGCATGCTCGAGATGCAGGCCTACAGCGTCACCGCCGTCGCACAGCTGCGCAATTCGCCGCTGGGCGCCTACGCCTACACCCCCGACCACCGCCTGCTCACGCTGATGCCCGCGCCCGAAGGCGGCCTGCAGGGCGCGCTGGCTCGCACCGGCCTGCCGGACACCGCCGCGCTCATCGCCCGCCTGAGCTACGACATCGGCGATCTCGCCGGCGACCCGGCGCTTGCCGCGCAGTGGCGCACGCAGCGGCGCGTGGCCTGGCAGCCGCCGGCGCCCGACCTGCTGGCACCGGGTGCATCGCCCTTCAAGCTGGTGCAGCCCGGCTTCGACACGCAGGGTCGTCCTTTCATGGTGTTCGTGAGCAACCTGCCCTCGGGCGTGCTGCAGGACCGCCTGCGCCACACGCCGCAAGACACGGCCGCCCTGCTGGTCGACGCGCAGGGCCGGGTGCTGCTCTCGGCCGACCGCACGGGCGACGCCATCGACGGCGGCGCGCTGATGGCCACGGCGCTGGCCCACAGCCTGCGCCAAGCCGGCCCCGCGCTGCCGCGCGAAACCTACCGCGCGGGCGTGTTCAGCCTCTCGACGCCGCTGGCCGGCACCGGCTGGTCGCTGGTGTACGCCTGCTCGTGGCGCACGGTCTTCACCACGCTGAAGCCGCAGCTGCTGCGCTACGGCGGTGCCACGCTGGTGGTGCTGGGCGCGCTCTGGGGCCTGCTGCTGCTCTTCAGGCGCAAGCTGCTGGAGCCCGCCTACCGCCGCTCGCAGCGGGTGTTCGAGAGCGAGCAGCTCAACCGCGCGATCATCGCCACCTCGTCGTTCGGCGTCTGCCTCATCGCGCTCGACGACGAGCGCGTGCTGCTGCAGAACACCCTGATGGAACACTACGCCGCGGCCACCGCGCCGCCCGAGCCGCTGCACCGCCAGATGGCCGCGCTCTACCGCGAACGCGCCCAGGGCGGCACGCTGCACGACGCCGGCATGCCGCTGGCACTGAAGAACGGCCAGGCCTGCGAGCTGCTGCTGCAATGCACGCGCACGCGCTACCAGGGCGCGGATGCGCTGCTGTGCAGCTTCTCCGACACCACCGAGCGCAACGAACTCGACAAGAAGCGCGAAGAAGCCCGCGAGGCGGCCGAGGCGGCCAACCGCGCCAAGTCGGTGTTCATCGCCACCATGAGCCACGAGATCCGCACGCCGCTGAACGCGGTGCTGGGCAACCTCGAGCTGCTCGGCCAGGGCGCGTCGCCCGAGGTGCAGGCCCGGCGTCTGCAGTCGGTGCGGCAAGCCTCGCGCACCCTGCTCGAGATCGTCAACAACATCCTCGACCTGTCGAAGATGGAATCGGGCCACCTCAAGCTCGAAACCACGCGCGTGGCGCTGCCCGAGATCGTGCAGGCTTGCGCGCAGATGTTCGAGCCTTCGGCACACGCCAAGGGGCTGCGGCTCGATTGCGTGGTGCACCCGGGTCTGGCCGCCGGCTATGAAGGCGACCCGACGCGCATCCGCCAGATCGTCGTGAACCTGCTGAGCAACGCGATCAAGTTCACGGCCACGGGCACGGTGACGCTGGAGGTCGGGCCGCTGTCGCCGGGACAGGCCTCACCGGTGGCGATCCGCGTGACCGACACCGGCATGGGCGTGCCGCCCGAGCAGATTCCCCAGCTGTTCGACATCTACATGCAGGCCTCGGCGTCGACCGCGCGCGAGTTCGGCGGCTCGGGGCTGGGGCTGTCGATCTGCCAGCGGCTGGCGCGCAAGATGGGAGGCACGATCGCCGTGAGCAGCCAGCCGGGTGCGGGCTCGTGCTTCACGGTGACCTTGCCGCTGGTGGCGCTGGCGCCCGAGGTCGTCGCTCCGTCGGCAGCCAGGGCTGCCCTGCCCTTGCGTCCCGTGCGCCTGCTGGTCGTGGACGACCATCCGGCCAACCGCGCCCTCATCAGCGACCAGCTCGATGCGCTCGGCGTCGCCGCCGACGTGGCGCCCGACGGCGAGGCCGCGCTGGCCCTGTTCGCCGCGCAGCGCTACGACCTCGTGCTGACCGACCTGAACATGCCCGGCATGGACGGCTACACGCTGGCCCGCCGGCTGCGCGAGCGCAGCCCGTCGATCCCGCTCGTCGCCATCACGGCGCACCTCGAGCAGGAGGGCTACCAGCAATGCTCGCTGGCGGGTTTCGCGAGGGTGCTGCTCAAGCCGGTGCTGTTGCCGGCGCTGGAGCAGGCGATCCTCAAGACGCTGGGCGCGGCCGCGCCGCCCGGGGTGGCCGGCGCCCCGGTCGCGCCTGCGCCAGCGCCCCTGGACGCGCGCCTGCACGACGCGATGGTTTCGTCGCTGGCGTCTTCCGCGCAGCAGGTCCGCGAGGCCCTGGCGACCGGCGACCGGCGCGTCATCGGTGACGAGTTGCATGCGGTGCGCGGTGCCTTCGCCATGATCGGCGAGCCGGCCATCGCCGCGATGTGCGGCCGGCTCAGCGCTGTGGTGAAGCAGGAGAACATGGCGGTGATCGCCCCCGGCTGGACCGCGCTGCAGGCGGCCGCCGAAGCGGTGCTGGCGCGACGCGCGGCCTGAGCGCGCCGGCCGGCCGTCAACCCGCGTCGGGGTTGTGCGGCGCCTGCGAGCGCCCCGCCGCATACCGCAGCAGCGCTGCGTACTGCACGAAGGCCGACTCGGCCATCGGCGCGGCGTGCTGCGCACCCTGCGTGAAGTGGCACCCGAGGCTGCGGGCCAACGCGAGGTCACGCTCGCCGTCGACGCCCTTCACGAGCAGCGTCGCGTGCTGTTCGCGCGCCATGGCGATCACGCTCGCCAGGATGTGGCGGGCATGCGGGTTCTCGCGCGCCTGCGTCAGCTGGCGCGCGTCGATCTGGAGCTCGCTGAACGGCACCTTGAACCAGCGGCTCAGGGTCGAGTCGCCTTGGCCGAAGCGGTCGATGGCGCAGTGGAACCCGCGCAGCCGCAGGTGCGCGACCGCACCGGCCAGCACCTCGTTGCAACGCGCGCCGCCGTCTTCGGCGATCTCCAGCACGAGCTGCTCGGCGGCGATGCCGGCGCGTTCGGCCTGTTCGGCCACGCCCTGCGCCCAGGACACCGAGGCGGCCACCGACGCGGGCACGCGCACGCCCAGGCGCAGGCCGTGGTCCTTGTGCATGTAGCCGAGCAATTCGAAAGCGCACTCGAGCATGCGCTGCACCAGCGCCTCGTGCAGGCCGACCTGCGCGATGGCCGGCAGGAAGTCGGCCGCGGGCAACCAGGTGTCGTCGGGCCGGTACCAGCCCGGTTGCAGTTCGGCGCCGCGCAGCACGCCGGTGCGCGCGCAATGCCGGGGCTGGAAGTGGGCGGCGATCTGGCGCGTGGCCAGCGCCTCGCGCAGGACCGCTTCCGTGAAGGCCGGCGTGTCGTTCGCAGGTGGGGCGCTCCCGCGCCGCAGCCCGGCCCGGTGGCGCCGTTCGCGCGCCATGGCCTGCGCCGCCGACGCCATCGTGACCATGGTGCGCGGCTTGGCGATGGCCGAGAGCACGCGCGCGCCACGGGCCCGGGCGTAGTCTTGCGCGGCCTGCAGGATGCGCGGCGGCTGGGCGCTCATGAGCACCAGCGCCGCGGGGCTGCCGGCCTAAACCACCGCGTCGATCATCTGCAGGCCCGTGACCTCGGGCGTGTCGATGTCCACCACCAGCAGGTCGTGGCGGCGACGCTGCACCGCTTCGACAAAGCCATGGCCGCTGCGCGTGACGTCCACGCGGGGAATGCCGGCGTGGCGCATGAAGGTGGCCAGCGCGAGGCCGGTGCGTTCGACCTGGTCGATCACGAGTGCGTGTCTGATCATGGCGAGCCTTGGAGGGGGAAGAGGATGTTCTGCATCTTCCCGGGGGCGGCAAAAATCCCCCATCGGCCCAGTCCGAAACTCGCGGCCGATTCCGTAGGACTTCGGCTGGACCCTGTTGCCACGCAGCAACTGTTGCCAATCCTGAGCAAGGCCGCGTCTGGCGGTACGATGCGCGGGATCGAATCGACCGACATTCCACCCCACTTCGCCTGCCGCAAAGGAGCCTCGATGGCCGGACCTTCCCCCACCTTGACGCGCGGCACCACCTCGCTGGACAAGACCCTGAAAAAGAGCGAACAGGTGGCCGCCGATGTGCAGCGCGCCTCGGACAACCTCGCCGTCGTGAGCACCGTGCTGGAACAGGAACTGCCGGACGAGGTCCAGGTCGGCGAGGTGGCGCAGGCCATCGAGCACACCAGCCAGCTCGAGGAAAAACTCGCCCAGTCGGCCGAGAAACTGGCCGAAGTGAATGCGGCGCTGAGCGAGGAAATCGAGAAGCGCCTCGAAGTGACCGCCGAGCGCGACGAGAGCCAGGCGCTGGCCGAGCAGCTCAAGGCGCGCATCCGCACCCAGGCGACGTCGGACAAGCGCTGATCGCCGTTGTTTCCGCACGGTTTGCGTGCGTCGTTCTCCCTTCTCCTACGCGGAGACCGCTTGCGCCACGCTACGCTATTGGTTCACACATCAAAACCGCGGCATGGCCCTCATCACGTTCCTCGTCGAGGACAACAAGACCATCAGGGACAACCTGGTCCCGGCCCTCGAGGACCTCGTCAACGGCCATGTCGTCGGCTATGCCGAAACCGAATCGGGCGCCCTCGCCTGGCTCGCCGCCCACCCCGATGCCTGGCAGCTGCTCATCGTCGACCTGTTCCTCAAGGAAGGCTCGGGCCTCGGTGTGCTGTCGGGCTGCCGCGAACGCGGCCCGCACCAGCGCGTCGTGGTGCTGAGCAACTACGTCACCCCCGACATCCGCACGCGCTGCCAGGCACTGGGCGCCGACGCGGTGTTCGACAAGTCGCGCGACCTGGACGCCTTCATCGAGTACTGCAACGCCGACCGTCCCTCGGGCCTGGCCGCGCTCTGAAGACCGGCCCGCGCAACGGCTGCGCGCACCCCTGAATGAAAAAAAGGCCCGAGGGCCCTTTTGTCATGGAACGACCCGGTGAAGGGTCGTTGGCTGCAATGCGATCAGCGCACCACGGCGATCTGCGTGCGCACGCCACCCTTGTAGGTGAAGAGCGTCAGGGCGCCGTTCTTGATGTCGCCCTTTTCGTCGAAGGCGATCGGGCCGGTCACGCCCTTGTATTGCACCTTGCCGACTTCAGCCAGGTACTTTTCCGGGTCGGACGAGCCGGCCTTGGCCATGGCTTCGGCCAGCACGTTGACCGCGTCGTACACGTACGGTGCGTAGATCTGCACTTCGACGCCGTTCTTGGTCTTGAACTTGGCCTTGAAGTCTTCCAGCGGCTGCTTGAAGTCGCCGTCGACACCGCCGGCTTCGGCGCAGACCACCATGTCTTCACCGATGGCGTCACCTGCCAGCTTCGGCAGTTCGCCGGTGCACAGGCCGTCGCCGCCCATGAACTTGACGTTCAGGCCGAGTTGCTTGACCTGCTTGAGCATCGGGCCGCCCACGGCGTCCATGCCGCCGAAGAACAGCACGTCGGGCTTGGCAGCCTTCAGCTTGGTCAGGATGGCGTTGAAGTCGGTCGACTTGTCGGTCGTGAACTCGTGGCCCACGATGGTCGCGCCGGCAGCCTTGGCAGCCTTCTCGAACTCTTCGGCAACGCCCTGGCCGTAGGCCGTGCGGTCGTCGATCACGGCAATGTTCTTGCCCTTGAGCGTTTCGACGGCGTACTTGCCGAGCGTGCCGCCCAGCTGCGTGTCGTCGGCCACCACGCGGAACGTGGTCTTGAAGCCCTGGCGGGTGTACTTGGGGTTGGTGGCCGACGGCGAGACCTGCGGAATGCCGGCGTCGCTGTACAGCTTGGAAGCGGGGATCGTGGTGCCCGAGTTCAGGTGACCGACGATGCCGTTGACCTTTTCATCGACCAGCTTCTGGGCGACGGCGGTGCCTTGCTTCGGATCGCCAGCGTCGTCTTCGGGAACCAGCACGAACTTGGCAACCTTGTCGCCGATCTTGAAGCCCTTTGCATTCAGGTCTTCGATGGCCATCTTGGCACCGAGCTCGTTGTCCTTGCCGAGGTGGGCAATGGGACCGCTGGTCGGGCCGACGTGGCCGATCTTGACGACCAGGGCATCAGCAGGAGGCGCAGCAGGGGCCGGGGCCGCAGCCGTGGGTGCCGGTGCCGCCGGAGCAGCAGCTTCTTCCTTCTTGCCGCAAGCCACGAGCGTGAGTGCAGCCAGTGCGACCGCAGTCCATTTCAATTGCATGAGAACCTCCAGAACTTGGATGAAAAGATATAAAAACCGGTCGTTCGATCCGGGCGTTCAGACCTCGCAAGTTTCGCGCCGCAGACCAGCGGCACCCTCACGCCTTTCCGACCTGCGGCGCAGTTTAGCCGAGGATTTATGCGCCGGAAGTTGGCGTAGACCCTGTGTTTTCCCCTGTGTTTTCACAGAGTTCAGCGGCCATGGATTCGATGACGAGCGCACGCAGCACGGCCTCGATTTCGCCGCGCAGACGCGGCACCATTTCGTCGAGCTGATGCTGAACGGCAGCTGACACGGCGTCGCTCAATCGCTCCTCCAGCGACAGGTCGACGCGCTGCAGCACGCGGTGCAGCAATTGCTCTTCGAGGCTGACGATTTCGGCCGGCGTGAGCGACACCGACGGCGGCAAGGCCACGGCGCTTGCGGGGTCCGGCGACGGGGGCTGCGACACCGGTGCACCCGTGGGTCGCACCGTCTCGGCGACCGGCACGGGCTCGGCCGGAATCTCGAGCACGGTCGTCAGCGTCGGGACGAACCGGGGCGGCGTGCGCAGCGTGCTGGCCATCAGGAAGCGCTCCTTGCGAAATCGTGCGGCTGGATCGTGTAGCCCCGGTCGGCGTAGTGGCGCCAGCGGGTGCGGCCGACCTGCCGGTCGTTGGCCTCGTCGCTCACGATGTCGATCATGCGTTCGAAGCGTTCGAAGCCGGCCGGCACCTCCAGGCCCAGGTTGACCAGCATCTCGCGGTGCGGCAGCGAGGCCGCGTCCGAACCTTCGGCGCACAGGATCACGGGCGAGCGCGCCACCACATGGGCCGGCGCATCGGCGCGGCAGTGCGCGACGAAGTCGACCGGCGAGAGCTGCCAGAGCGCGGCATCGACCGTGTCGAGCGCGCGCGCATCGCCCACCACCACCACGCGCAGGCCGCGTGTGTTCACGGCCTTGCGAACCAGCCGGCAAGCGTAGGTGAGCTTGTCGGGCGCGTTGTAGTGAAAGCCGATGTCGGTCACTGCGCGGACCGGGCCTTTCGGGCCGGCTTGGCCGGGGCCTTGGGCGACGCGGCCTTCTTCACAGGCTTGGCAGCCTTGCCGGCCTTCGGCGCGGCGGCCGCGGCGTTGCTGCTGCCCGCGCGGTTCGTCAGGTACGACACCAGCAGGCCGACGGGCCGGCCGGTCGAGCCCTTGGCCGCCCCGCTCTTCCAGGCCGTGCCTGCGATGTCCAGGTGCGCCCAGGCGTAGTCGGCCGTGAAGCGCTGCAGGAACTTGGCCGCGGTGATCGCACCGCCGGCACGCCCGGCGATGTTGGCCACGTCGGCGAAGTTGCTCTTGAGGCCTTCGGCGTAGTCGTCGTCCAGCGGCAGGCGCCAGCAGCGGTCCTGCGAGGCCTCGCCGGCCGATTCGAGCGCGGAGGCCAGCGACTCGTCGCTGGCGAACAGGCCACTTCGCACGCCGCCCAGAGCCACCACGCAGGCGCCTGTGAGCGTCGCGATGTCGATGACGGCGGCGGGGTCGAAGCGCTTGGCATACGTGAGCGCGTCGCACAGGATCAGCCGGCCTTCGGCGTCGGTGTTCAGGATCTCGATGGTCTGCCCGCTCATGCTGGTGACCACGTCGCCGGGCTTGACGGCCTTGCCGTCGTTCATGTTCTCGCACGAAGGGATCAGGCCGACCACGTTGATCGCCGGCTGGATCGCGCCGAGCGCGCGGAAGGTGCCGAGCACGCTGGCGGCGCCGCACATGTCGAACTTCATCTCGTCCATCTCGGCCGCGGGCTTGAGCGAGACGCCGCCGGTGTCGAAGGTGATGCCCTTGCCCACGAGCACCACGGGGGCCTCGTCCTTGGCGCCGCCCTGGTAGCGCAGCACGATGAAGCGCAGCGGTTCGGCCGAGCCCTGGGCCACGGCGGCGAACGCGCCCATGCCGAGCTTGTCGACTTCCTTCGGGCCCAGCACTTCGCACTTGATGCGCGGCAGCTTCGCCAGCCCCTTGGCAGCTTCGGCCAGCAGCGTGGGCGTGGCGTGGTTGGCGGGACGGTTGCCCCACTCCTTGGCCAGCTCGATGCCCGCGACCGTGGCGCGGGCGTCGTCGAAGGCCTTGGCGACGGCGGGGCTGGCGGCCTCGGACACGCCCAGCGTCAGGTGGCGGATGCTGCGCGGCTCGGCCTTCGACTTGGTCGTGGTGTAGACATAGCTGGCATCGGCCGCGGCCGTGACGGCGGCGGCCACCGCGGCGGCGTCGGCCGGCTGCGCGAAGACGATCACGACGCGCTTGGGGCCATTGGCCCTGGCGGCGGCAACCGCCGCACTCACGGCGCTGCGCACCGAAGCGGCCTTGCCGTCGCCGATGGCGGCCAGCAGCACGCGCGAGGGCACCACGGTCTCGGGGCGGTACAACGCGAGCAGCTTGCCGGCCTTGTCGGGCAGGTCGCCGGCCTTGCGGGCGCTGGCGGCGAGCACGGAAACGGGGTCTTTGGCGGTGGGGAGAGCGCTGCCGACGAGCACGATGAGGAGGTCGGATTTCTCGGCGGCGGCCTGGGCGACGGTGAGGGTCTTGAGTTGAAAGTCCATAATCCTTTTTTTCCTCGAACGATGTTATTCCATTCTTCCCTACGCAAGGAGCTGTCGCGCAGCTTCGGAGCGACCCTCGTCGTCCTGGTCACCATCGTGATGACCATGATGCTCATCCGTACGCTCGGGCTGGCGTCCAAGGGCAGCGTGAACCCGCAGGAGGTCTTCCTCGTGATGGCGTACACGGTGCTCGGCTACATGCCGACCATCCTGAGCCTGAGCCTGTTCATCGCCATCGTCGGCACGCTCTCTCGCATGTACCGCGACAGCGAAATGGTGATCTGGTTCTCCAGCGGGCGCGGCCTGGCCGATTTCGTCCAGCCGCTGTTCCGCTTCGCCTGGCCTGTGCTGCTGCTCATCGCGGCCATGGCGCTGGTGGGCTGGCCCTGGGCCAACTCGCAGACCATCGGCATGCGCCAGCAGTACGAGCAGCGCAGCGACATCGAGCGCGTCACGCCCGGTGAGTTCCGCGAGTCCTCGGGCCGCCTGCGCGTGTTCTTCATCGACAAGGACACGCCCGACGGCGCCACCGCCACCAATGTGTTCATCTGGGCCGTCGAGCGCGGCCTGCAGATCACCACCTCGGCGCGCAGCGGCCGCATCGAGGACATCGACAACCACCGCTTCCTGCTGCTGAGCAACGGCCAGCGCCTGGAACGCCCGTTGTTCACGGAATCGGGCCTGAAGATCAGCGAGTTCAAGACCTACGGCACGCGCGCGGGCGGCAGCTCGAACGCCACCGGCGACAGCACGCCCACGCGCGCCCGTTCCACGCTCTCGCTGCTGCGCGACCGCAGCGATGCCAGCCTGGGCGAGCTGGGCTGGCGCTTCGGCATGCTCTTGGCCGCCATCAACTTCGTGCTGCTGGCGCTGACGGTGTCCAGCGTCAACCCGCGCGTGGGGCGCAGCGGCAACCTGGTGTTTGCGCTGTTCGCCTTCGTCGTCTACTACAACCTGCTGAACCTGGGCCAGAGCTGGATCAGCTCGGGCCGCTACGGCATGGGCTCCTTCATGCTGCTGCTGCATGGCGGCGTCTTCCTCTTCGCCACGGCCTGGCTCACGCTGCGCAACAACAACTGGTCGGCCCGCCGCCAGGCCCGCGCCAGCGCCGCCACGGCCGGCGCCCTGCCGGCCGCACCGCCTTCCCGGATCGACCCGACCTCGTGAAAACCATCCGCCGACTGATCTACGTCGAGGCACTGAAGGCCGTGGCCTTCGTGACGCTCGGCTTCCTGAGCCTGTTCTTCTTCTTCGACTTCGTCGACGAGCTGCAGTCCGTGGGCAAGCCCGAAAGCCTGGCCTACGGCCCGGTGCAGGCGCTGATCTACGTGCTGCTGCTGGTGCCCAGCCATCTGTACGAGCTGCTGCCGATCACGGTGCTGATCGGTTGCATCTTCGTGATGGCGCGGCTGGCGCAAAGCTCCGAATACACCATCCTGCGCACCAGCGGCCTGGGCCCGTGGCGCGCGCTGCGCACGCTGCTGCTGCTGGGGCTGGGCTTCGTGGTGCTCACCTTTGCCATCGGCGACTACATCGCGCCGCTGTCGGGACGCACCGGGCAGCTGCTCAAGTCGCGCTACCAGGGCACCTACTCGCTGGTGGGCAACACCGGCGCCTGGCTGAAGGAAAAGCGCGGCGACACGTCGTACGCGGTCAACGTGCTGTCGATTTCGCGCGACGGCTCGCTGCAGAACACGCGCATCTTCGAGTTCGACGGCAACGGCTACGTGAGCAAGCAGCTCATGGCCAAGTCGGCCCGCATCCTCGACGAGAAGTGGGTGCTCTCCGAGGTCGAGCAGCAGGACTACGAAACCCGCACCGCCGACAAGGCCCGCATCACGACCACCCACGTCGAGAAGATGGACTGGCCCACCTCGCTCACCGCCGAAATGGTGTCGGTTGCGCTGCTGCGGCCCGACCGCATGAGCACCATCGACCTGTTCGACTACATCCGGCACCTGAACGCCAACGGCCAGACCGCGCAGCGCTACGAGATCGAGTTCTGGCGCAAAGTGTTCTATCCGCTCTCGTGTCTGGTGATGGTGGTGCTCGCCCTGCCCTTCGCCTACCTGCACTTCCGCCAGGCCGGCATCACGACCTACGTGTTCGGTGGCGTGATGATCGGCATCAGCTTCTTCCTGCTGAACAACGTGTTCGGCTACCTCGGCAACCTCAGCAACTGGTCGCCCTGGCTCACGGCGGCGGCGCCGGGGCTGATCTATTCGGTGCTGTCTCTCACAGCCTTCAGCTGGCTGGTCCTGAGGCGATGACCACGCAGGTGCCGGGCACGGTGCTGCTCGCGCACGGCTCGCGCGACGCGCGCTGGCGCGAGCCCATCGAGGCGGTCGCCGCCCGCATGCGCGAAGACGACCCCACGGTGCGCGTCAGCTGCGCCTACATGGAACTGGCCGCGCCCGACCTGCCCACGGCCGCTGCCGCGCTGATCGCCGACGGCGCCACCGCGGTGCATGTGGTGCCGCTCTTCCTGGGCATGGGCAAGCACGCCCGCGAAGACCTGCCGCTGCAGCTGGACGCCCTGCGCCAGCGGTGGCCCGCCGTGGCGTTCTCGCTGGCCCCGATCGTGGGCGAATCGCCCGAACTGGTCGCTTTGCTGGCCCGGATTGCCATCAAATCCTGAAGTCCCGGTCATTTTTATAGACTTCAAAGGCATAATGAATTCCGCAATCAGACGGAATTTGATATGAATCTGCACCAGTTCAAGTTTGTTCAGGAAGCCGTGCGGCGCAACCTGAACCTCACCGAGGCGGCCAAGGCACTGCACACCTCGCAGCCCGGCGTCTCCAAGGCGATCATCGAACTCGAGGAAGAGCTCGGCGTCGAGATCTTCGCCCGCCACGGCAAGCGCCTGAAGCGCATCACCGAACCCGGCCAGCACGTCATCGCGAGCATCGAGCTCATCATGCGCGAGGTGGGCAACCTCAAGCGCATCGGCGAACAGTTCAGCGCGCAGGACAGCGGCACCCTCTCCATCGCCACCACCCACACCCAGGCGCGCTATGTGCTGCCGGTGCCCGTGGCCAACCTGCGCGAGGCCTACCCGAAGGTCAACGTGAGCCTGCACCAGGGCTCGCCCGACCAGGTGGCGCGCATGGTGATCGACGAGATCGCCGAGATCGGCATCGCCACCGAATCGCTCGACGGCTATGCCGAGCTGGTCACGCTGCCCTGCTACGAATGGCAGCACGTGCTGGTGCTGCCCAAGGACCACCCGCTGGCGGCCAAGGAGCGCGTGTCGCTCGAAGACCTCGCGAGCGAGCCGATCATCACGTACCACCCCTCGTTCACCGGCCGCACGCGCATCGACCATGCGTTTGCCCAGAAGAAGCTCACGCCGCGCATCGCACTCGAAGCCATCGATTCCGACGTGATCAAGACCTACGTGCGCCTGGGCCTGGGCGTGGGCATCGTGGCCGAGATGGCCGTGCGCGACGAGTCGAACGCCGACCTCGTGGTGCGCCCGATGGGCCACGTGTTCGGCCAGAACATCGCGCGCGTCGCCTTCAAGCGCAGCGCCTACCTGCGCAACTTCGTCTTCAAGTTCGCCGAGCTGCTCTCCGACCGCCTCGACCGCAACCTGATCGCGAAGGCCCTGAGCGGCCATCAACAAGACTACGAACTCTGATCCTCCAGCCTTTCTCCCCGCGACGACCGACCATGAGCACCGCCACCCCTTCGTCTTCTCCCCGCACGCCCGAGATCACCACCAAGCTGCCGGCTGTCGGCACCACCATCTTCACCGTGATGTCCACGCTCGCGGCCGAGAAGAACGCCGTGAACCTCGGCCAGGGCTTCCCCGATTTCCACTGCGATCCGAAGCTGCTCGAAGACGTGACCGCCGCCATGGCGGCCGGCCACAACCAGTACCCGCCGATGCCCGGCATCCCGTCGCTGCGCGATGCCATCGCCGCCAAGATCGAAGCGCTCTACGGCCGCAGCTACAGCGCAGCGACCGAGATCACGGTCACGGCCGGTGCCACGCAGGCGATCATCACGGCGATCCTGGCCATCGTGCGCCCCGGCGACGAAGTGATCGTGCTGGAGCCCTGCTACGACAGCTACGTGCCCAACATCGACCTGGCCGGCGGCAAGGTCGTGCGCGTGCCGCTCGTGCCCGGCACCTTCCGCCCCGACTTCGACAAGATCGCCGCCGCGCTCACGCCGAAGACGCGCGCGATCATCATCAACACGCCGCACAACCCGAGCGCCACGGTCTGGACCGAGGCCGAGATGCGCCAGCTCGAAGAGCTGCTTGCGCCCACCGACGTGTTCGTGATCAGCGACGAGGTCTACGAGCACATGGTGTTCGACGACGCGCGCCATGAAAGCGTCGCGCGCTTCCCCGGCCTGGCGGCACGCAGCTTCATCGTCAGCAGCTTCGGCAAGACCTACCACGTCACCGGCTGGAAGGTCGGCTTCGTGGCCGCGCCCGCGCCGCTGATGGCCGAGTTCCGCAAGGTGCACCAGTTCAACGTGTTCACCGTGAACACGCCGATGCAGCACGCGCTGGCGCAGTACATGGCGCGGCCCGAGCCCTACCTGGAGCTGCCGGCCTTCTACCAGCGCAAGCGCGACCTGTTCGCGGCCGGCCTGGCCGAGAAGACCCGCTTCAAGCTGCTGCGCAGCGAAGGCAGCTACTTCCAGTGCGTGGACATCTCGGCCGTGAGCGACCTGTCGGAGGCCGACTTCTGCCTCTGGCTCACGCGCGAGATCGGCGTGGCGGCGATCCCGCTGTCGGCCTTCTACGGCGACGGCTTCGACCAGCGCGTGGTGCGCTTCTGCTTCGCCAAGAAGGACGAGACGCTGCTCGCCGCGCTCGACCGCCTCGCGAAGCTCTGACGCCGGCGGCCACGCTCCGGGGGCAGCGATGACGATGAACCGGCCGCGCTGGATCCTGCTGGCCCTGGCCCTCTCGTTCCTCGTGGTGGGCATCGCCGACGCGTTCCTGCCGCCGCTGCGCGGCAAGGACTACACCGTGCTGGACGTGGCGCATGTGTTCCTCATCTCGGCGCTGTGCTACACGTGGTGCCGGGCCGACGGCCTCGCCCGCGGCGTTCCGGCGCCCGGCCGCTCAGCGCTGCTCGCGGGCATCTTTCCGCTGCTGGGCGTTCCGGTCTATTTCTTCCGCACGCGTCCCTGGCGACGGGCCTTGCTGGCCACGCTGGGGGCCGTGGCCTTCCTGGTGTCGAGCCTAGTGCTGGCTGCGGTGGGCACCTTGTCGGTCGAGTGGCTGCGCAACTGAAAGCCGTCCGAATGAACCCCACCCGCCTCATCACGCGCATCTTCACGCTCGTCGGCGCGCTCATGCTCCTCGGCGCCTGGCTGCTCTACCAGAACACCACGAAGTTCATCGCATCGGCCGGCAAGGCGCAGGGCGAGGTGATCGCGCTGCAGTCCGCGGGAAGTTCGAGCCGCAGCAATTCGCCGACGTGGCGCCCGCTGGTGCGCTTCACCCTGCCCTCGGGCGCGATCGTCGAGTTCTCGCCGTCGAGCAGCAGCAACCCGCCGGCCTACGACAAGGGCGAAGTCGTCGGCGTGTTCTTCAACCCCGCGAACCCGCAGGACGCCCGGCTCGATGGCTTCTTCGACCTGTGGGGCGGTGCCGCCATCGTCGGCGGGCTGGGCGCCATCTTCCTGGCCGTGGGCGTGGCCATGCACTTCCTGCTGGCAGGCGCACCGGTAAAGCGCCGACGCCCACGGTAGGACAGCCCTGACCGCGTCAGGGGCGGCTCTCCGGCGCTCGCGGCGCCCCGGGACGATGAGCATGGAGGCTCGTGACAACAACGTCCCAGGAGAAAAAACATGTCCCTCTCGTTCATTCTGCTGATCGTCCTGATCCTGCTGCTGATCGGCGCGCTGCCGAGCTGGGGTTACAGCCGGTCCTGGGGCTACGGACCCAGCGGCGGCCTCGGGCTCGTGGTGCTGATCCTGGTGATCCTCGTGCTCATGGGCCGCATATAGCGCCCGCGCCATCATGAAAAAAGCCCGCGTCGCTGCGGGCTTTTTTTACGCCTGAAGCTGCGCCCAGGCCTTGTCGAGCCGCTTCACGCTCACCGGCTGCGGCGTGCGCAGCTCCTGCGCGAAGAAGCTCACGCGCAGCTCCTCGAGCAGCCAGCGGAATTCGAGCATGCGCTCGTCCACCACGCCCTTGCGCTCGGCCACGAGGCGCCAGTAGCGCTGCTCCTGCGGCCTCAGCTCGGCCAGCTTGGCCGTGTCGCGCGCGGGGTCGGCGCGCAGCTTGTCCAGGCGCAGCACGATGGCCTTGAGGTAGCGCGCGAAGTGCTGCAGCTGCGTCCACGGCGCGTCGGCGATGAAGCGTTTGCCGACGAGCTTCTGCAGCTGCTGCGCCGCGTCCTGCACCGCCTCGGGCTGGACCTTCGTGTCCTTGATCTTGCGCGCGGCGGCCGCGTACTCCACGAGGATGACGCCCGCGAGCCGCGCCACCTCGTTGGCGATCAGCGTGAGCCGCCCGCGCCCTTCTTCGAGCCGCTTCTTGAAGGCGAACTCGTCGGTGGGCAGCGGCTCCTGCAGGAACGCGCGGTCGATCGCCACGTCGATGATCTGCGTGCGCAGTTCTTCCGACGTGCCCAGCGGCATGTAGGCGACCGACATCTTCTGCAGGTCGGGGATGTTCTTCTCGAGGTACTTCAGCGCGTCCTTCAGCTGCAGCGCGAACAGGCGGCGCAGGCCAGCGCGGTGCTTGGCAGCCGCCACGGCGGGCTCGTCGAACACCTCGATGGTCACGGCATCGCCCTCGTCGCGCAGCGCGGGGAAGCCGATGAGCGACTGCGAACCGCGCCGCACTTCCATCAGCTCGGGCAGCTCGCCGAAGGTCCAGCTCGTGTAGCGCTGGCCGGCTGGCAGCGTGGGTGCAGCCTTCTCGGGCGCGGCGCTCTTCGCCGGGGCCTGCCCCCCGTTCGCAGGCGCGGCCTTGGGCGCTGGCGACGCCTTCACGTTGAGCCCCGCGAGCGCCTGGAAGGCACCGCGCGCCTGCGCGCCCAGTTCCGCCTTCAGTGCGCCGAGGTTGCGACCCATGCCCAGCTGGCGTCCGTGCTCGTCGACGATGCGCAGGTTCATGAACAGGTGCGGCGCGAGCATGTCGAGCTTGAAGTCGGCGCGCTTCACGTCGATGCTCGTGAGATCGCGCACACGCTTGAGCAGCACGTCGGTGAGCGAGCCGGTACCGAAGAGTTCGGGCGCCGACAGCTCCTCCGCCAGCTTCGTGGCCGACTCGGGCAGCGGCACCAGCCGCGAGCGCGGGCGCTGCGGCAGGCTCTTGAGCAACGCCTGGATCTTGTCCTTGAGCATGCCGGTCACCAGCCACTCGCAGCGTTCCTCGTTCACCTGGTTGAGCACGAACAGCGGCACGCTGACCGTGAGGCCGTCCTTCGCATCGCCCGGTTCGTGCAGGTAGCTCGCGGCGCAATCGACGCCGCCCAGGCGCAGCGTGGGCGGGAACGACTGCGTCGTGATGCCGGCCGCCTGGTGACGCATGAGCTCGTCGCGCGTGAGGTACAGCAGGCGCGGCTGGTCCTTCGAGGCGTGGCGGTACCAGTTCTCGAAGGTGATGCCGCTGGCCACGTCGGCCGGCAGCTGCGCGTCGTAGAAGGCGAAGATCAGTTCGTCGTCAACCAGCACGTCCTGCCGGCGCGCCTTGTGCTCCAGGCCTTCGACCTCGCGCACCAGCTTGCGGTTGGCCGTGAGGAACGGGAACTTGCTTTCCCATTGCCCGCCGACCAGCGCTTCGCGGATGAAGATCTCGCGCGCCGACACCGGATCGACCTTGGTGAAATCGACGCGCCGCCCGCTGTAGACCACGAGGCCGTACAACGTCGCGCGCTCCAGTGCCGAGACCTGCGCGCCCTTCTTCTCCCAGTGCGGATCGAGCAGCTGCTTCTTCAGCAGGTGCCCCGCCACCTGCTCGAGCCACTGCGGCTCGATGTTGGCGATGCCGCGCCCGAACAGGCGCGTGGTCTCGACCAGTTCGGCCGCGACGATCCAGCGCCCCGGCTTCTTCTTCAGGTGCGCGCCGGGGTGCTTGTAGAACTTGATGCCGCGCGCGCCGAGGTAGGCCTCGTCGTCCTCGAGCTTCCAGCCCACGTTGCCCAGCAGGCCCGCGAGCATCGACAGGTGCAGCGGCTCGTAGCCGGCCGGCGTGGCGTTGATGCGCCACTTGTGCTCGGTGACCACCGTGAGCAGCTGCGAATGGATGTCGCGCCATTCGCGCACGCGGCGGATGTTGATGAAGTTCTGGCGCAGCAGCTGCTCGTACTGGCGGTTGCTCAGCTTGTGCGTGTCGCCGTGGCCACCGCGCGCGTCGGCGATCCACTTCCACAGCCGCAGGTAGCCGCTGAACTCGCTCTTTTCGTCGTCGAACTTCGAATGCGCCTGGTCGGCCTGCTGCTGCGCGTCCATCGGGCGGTCGCGCACGTCCTGCACGCTGAGCGCCGAGGCGATGACGAGCACTTCTTCGAGCGCGCCACGCGTGCGAGCTTCCAGGATCATGCGGCCCACGCGCGGATCGAGCGGCAGCTTCGCCAGCTCGGCGCCGGTGGCGGTGAGCTCGTTGGCGTCGTCGACCGCGCCCAGTTCATTCAGCAGCTGGTAGCCGTCGGCAATGGCACGCGGCGACGGCGCTTCGAGGAACGGGAAGCGCGCCACGTCGCCCAGTCGCAGCGACTTCATGCGCAGGATCACGCCCGCGAGCGACGAGCGCAGGATTTCCGGGTCGGTGAAGCGCGGGCGGCCCGCAAAGTCCTTCTCGTCGTACAGGCGGATGCAGATGCCGTTCGCCACGCGCCCGCATCGGCCCGCGCGCTGGTTGGCCGCGGCCTGGCTGATCGGCTCGACCAGCAGCTGCTCGACCTTGCTGCGGAAGCTGTAGCGCTTGACGCGCGCCGTGCCGGTGTCGATCACGTAGCGGATGCCCGGCACGGTGAGCGAGGTCTCCGCCACGTTGGTGGCCAGCACGATGCGGCGGCCGTGGTGGCTTTCGAAGATGCGGTCCTGCTCGGGACCCGAGAGCCGGGCGAACAGCGGCAGCACTTCGGCATTGCGGAACAGCGGCTGGTGGCTGACGTGGCGGCGCAGGTGATCGGCCGCCTCTCGGATTTCGCGTTCGCCGGGCAGGAAGATCAGGATGTCGCCCGCGTTGTGCGGGTCGCGCCAGAGCTCGTCGACCGCATCCGCGATCGCGTCGTTCAGGTCGTGCTCGCGCGACTCCTCGAACGGCCGGTAGCGCTGCTCGACCGGGAAGGTGCGGCCCGACACCATGATCGTCGGCGCGGGGCCTTTGGCCGAAGCGAAGTGCTGCGCGAAGCGGTCGGCATCGATGGTGGCCGAGGTGACGATCACCTTCAGGTCGGGCCGGCGCGGAAGAATCTCGCGCAGGTAGCCCAGCAGGAAGTCGATGTTCAGCGAGCGCTCGTGGGCCTCGTCGATGATGAGCGTGTCGTAGGCCTTGAGCAGCGGATCGGTCTGCGTCTCGGCCAGCAGAATGCCGTCGGTCATCAGCTTGACCGAGGCATCGCGGCTCAGGCGGTCCTGAAAGCGCACCTTGAAGCCGACCACGTCGCCCAGCGGCGTCTTCAGCTCTTCGGCGATGCGCTTGGCGACCGAGCTGGCGGCGATGCGTCGTGGCTGCGTGTGGCCGATGAGGCGGCCCTTACCGGGCTCCGCATTGAGCTTGCCGCGCCCGAGCGCCAGCGCGATCTTCGGCAGCTGCGTGGTCTTGCCCGAGCCCGTTTCACCGCAGACGATCACGACCTGGTGCGCCGCAATGGCGGCCATGATCTCCTCGCGCCGGCCGGAGACCGGGAGCGATTCGGGAAACTCGATGCGCAGGGGGACGGGAGGTGTGAGGGTCGTCAAGGCAAAGCAGTCGTCGGTCGTTGCGCGCGGCGGCAGGCGGGCAAACCGCCAATTATCGCGGGGCCCCGCCGCTGTTGCATGGCATCCACAGCGAGGCCTCATGCAGCAGGTGGCACAGAAAATTTCGTAAAGACTCTTTACTCTACCGCATGCCGCCGTTACGATCGCGGCCATGACCTCCTTCCTTGCCCCCCTTTCGATGCGCATCCGCTGCGCAAGCCGCGTCCTTGCACGCGGCGGGGTCAAGGCGACCCGCCCGGCCTGACGAAGCCCGCGCGCCGGCTTCAGCTTCCTTCGCGGAACTGAACGCCCACCGCTCGCGCTTCACTTCGGTCGAAGCGCGCCAGCCTGACCCGCACAGCGCCTGCACCACCGCCCTCCCCGCATCTCGCGTGGAGAAGCGGCCGCATTCCTGTTTCCGTGTCCCGAATCATTCGAAGAAAAAAAGAACCTCATGTCGCATCCAGACATTTCCCGTGACCTGCACGCTACGCTGGCCGAGCGCACGCGCCACCTGCAGGCCATTGCCCATTCGCTGAAGGCCGAGCTGTTCGGCATCGACGAGATCATCGATCGCGTGATCGATTCGCTGCGCGCCTGGTACGTGCTGCCGCAGCTCATCAGCCGCCCGGTCGTCATCTGCCTGTGGGGCCTGACCGGCACCGGCAAGACGCAGCTCGTGCGGCGCCTGGCGCAGCACCTGGGCTTTTACGACCGCTTCATCGAAGTGCAGATGGACGGCTTCAGCCACGGCTCGGGCCACCGCACCGCCGGCTCGATCTCGGCCATGCTGGCCGAGTCGGGCATCGCCGAGGGCGCGCCCGGCATCCTCGTGCTCGACGAGTTCCAGCGCTTTCGCACCGTGGACGCCAGCGGCAAGGAAGCGCGCGTGGAGCGCTACCAGGACGTGTGGGCGCTGCTCTCGGACGGCCGCCTGCCGCCGTCGCTGTCGGTGCTCAGCGAGATCGAGTCGTCGCTGGCCTGGGCCGAGTACGACCAGGACCGTCGCACCGATGATGACGACGCGGAAGATGAAGAGGACGACGGCGCCAAGGCTGGCAAGACCAAGCGCAAGCGCCGCCTGCAGCTCTCGCCCTGGGAAGCGCAGGAGTTCAAGCGCTGCCTGAAGCTGCGCGAGTCGCTGCTCGAAATCATGACCTGGAAGCCCGACGAGATCCAGGCGCGGCTGCGCGCCTTCCGCGCCTCGCAGGACAACTGGGAAACCGACTACTCCAAGCTGCTGGTCTTCGTCTCGGGCAACCTCGACGAGATGTACGCCGAGACCGCCAAGCGGGTGGAAGACTGCGACACCGACGCCGACATCTTCCACGCGCTGACGAAGAAGCTCTCGCTCATCGACGTGAAGAAGGCGCTGGCCGAACGCTTCAAGCCCGAGCAGGTGGCGCGGCTGGGCAACAACCACGTGATCTACCCCTCGTTCAGCCGCGCCACCTACGTGCGCCTGATCCTGTCGATCTGCGACCGCTACGTGAGCGAGATCCAGGAAAGCTCGGGCGTGCGCTTCGTGCTCGACGCGAGCGTGTACGAGCAGATCTACGCCAACGCCGTGTTCCCGGCGCAGGGCACGCGGCCGCTGTTCTCATCGATCCACGCGATCCTGAGCGCGACGCTGGTCAACGCCGCGCTGTGGGCGCTCGAACAGGGCGCGCACGGCAGCGAGCCCGTGTGGCTGATGCTCGACCCCGGCGAGGTCACGCCCGGCGGCCCGCGCCTGGTCGCGCGCTTCCGGCTGGCACGGCGCGAGTTCCCGGTGGCGCTGGAGCTGAACCGGCTCAAGCAGCGCGCCAACGCCGACTTCCGCGCGCTGCTCGCGGTGCACGAGGCCGGCCACGGCCTGGTGTACGCCCTGCTCTTCGGCCGCGCGCCGCAGGAGATCCGCATCAACGTGGCCTCGTTCGAGGGCGGCTACAACAGCTACGTGAAGCGCAAGGCCTGGTCCAAGCGCAACCTGCTCGACAGCGTGTGCGTGAGCCTGGCGGGCCGCGCGGCCGAGCGGCTGGTGTTCGGCGAATCGGGCTGCACCACCGGCGCCGAGCGCGACCTGGCGCAGGCCACGGCCACGGCGGCGCGCCATGTGCGCCACCTGGGCTTCGGCACGCGCTGGAGCCGCACCGACGTGACGACCGATTCGAACGACAACCTCAACACCGACGTGGCCGCCACCAACCGCGAGATCGAGGCCATCCTGGCGCGCGAACACACCCGCGCGCTGGGCCTGCTCGAAGCGCACGCCACCGCCTTCATGGCGGTGGTCGATGCGTTGATGGCGCACGGTTCGATCGCGCCGGACGAGCTCGCCGGACTGCTCGGCCTGCCGCTGGCACCGGCCGCGCCGGCGGGTGCGGCCGAGGCGGCGGTGGAGCCGCTGGACGCCTACGCCGACCAGCTCGAGGCCTTCAAGGCCCGCGGCACGCCCGCCGCGGCCGGGGCCGGCCGGCTGCTGCGCGCCCTGGCATGACGCGCTGCACCAAAACCTTGCCAAGAATGCACAATCACGCCCCATGTCCACCGTCTTTAATTTCACCTTCGTGCCCTGGTTCCGCTCGGTCGCGCCCTACATCCACACGCACCGCGGCAAGACCTTCGTGGTCGCGCTCGCGGGTGAGGCCATCGCGGCGGGCAAGCTGCAGAACATCGCGCAGGACCTGGCCCTGATCCAGAGCATGGGCGTCAAGATCGTGCTGGTGCACGGCTTCCGACCGCAGGTGAACGAGCAACTGGCGGCCAAGGGCCACGAGGCGAAGTACTCGCACGGCATCCGCATCACCGACGCCGTGGCGCTCGACTCGGCGCAGGAGGCCGCGGGCCAGCTGCGCTACGAGATCGAGGCCGCCTTCAGCCAGGGCCTGCCCAACACGCCCATGGCCGGCTCGACGGTGCGCGTGATCTCGGGCAACTTCATCACCGCGCGCCCCGTGGGCGTGGTCGACGGGGTGGACTTCAAGCATTCGGGCCTGGTGCGCAAGGTGGACGCGGCCGGCATCCGCCGCACGCTCGACTTCGGCGCGATGGTGCTGATGTCGCCCTTCGGCTTCTCGCCGACCGGCGAGGCCTTCAACCTGACGATGGAAGAAGTGGCGACCAGCGTGGCCATCTCGATCCAGGCCGACAAGCTGATCTTCCTGACCGAAGTGCCGGGCATCCGCGTGGACAGCGAGCTGCCCGAGAGCGAAGACAACCCGATCGACACCGAACTGCCGCTGGCCGCCGCCGAGAAGCTGCTGGCCTCGCTGCCGCCCGCGCAGAAGCCGACCGACACCGCCTTCTACCTGCAGCACTGCGTGAAGGCCTGCAAGGGCGGCGTGGAGCGCAACCACATCCTGCCGTTTGCGCTCGACGGCTCGCTGCTGCTCGAGATCTACGTGCACGACGGCGTCGGCACCATGGTCATCGACGAAAAGCTCGAGAGCCTGCGCGAAGCCACGGTGGACGACATCGGCGGCATCCTGCAGCTCATCGAGCCCTTCGAGCGCGACGGCACGCTGGTCAAGCGCGACCGCACCGAGATCGAGCGCGACGTGGGCCACTACACGGTCATCGAGCACGACGGCGTGATCTTCGGCTGCGCGGCGCTGTACCCGTACCCCGAGGCGAAGACCGCCGAGATGGCCGCGCTCACGGTGTCGCCGCAATCGCAGTCGCAGGGCGACGGCGAACGCATCCTCAAGCGCATCGAGCACCGCGCCAAGGCCATGGGCCTGGAAAGCATCTTCGTGCTCACCACGGTCACGATGCACTGGTTCCTCAAGCGCGGCTTCCAGCAGGTCAACCCCGACTGGCTGCCCGAGGCGCGCAAGCGCAAGTACAACTGGGACCGCAAGAGCCAGGTGCTGGTCAAGAAGATCTGAAGAAGAAACCCATCCGAAGAAAGACGCCCCGATGACGCTCGCCACCGCCCTGCTGTTCGCCATCGTGGCCTTCGCCGCCATCGCCACGCCCGGCCCCACGGTGCTGCTGGCCCTGAGCAACGGCTCGCGCCACGGCGTGCGACGGGCGCTGCCGGGCATGCTCGGCGCGGTGCTGTCCGACTTCGTGCTGGTCGGCGCCGTGGCGCTCGGCCTGGGCGCGCTGCTGGCGGCCTCGGAGTTCTGGTTCTCGATGCTGAAGTGGGTCGGCGCGGTCTACCTGGCCTGGCTCGGGCTGCGCATGCTGCGCTCCCAGGGCGGTTTCCAGCTGCCGAGCGCGGACGCCGCGGCCACCGTCACGGCGGTCGAAAGCCGGCGCATCTTCTTCAAGTCCTTCCTGGTGGCGGTGACCAACCCCAAGGGCTACATCTTCTGTTCGGCGCTGCTGCCGCAGTTCATCGACCCGACCGCCGCGCAGGCGCCGCAGTACCTGATCATTGCGCTGATCTTCGCGGGGCTGGACATGGCGGTGATGCTGGCCTACGCCTTCGTCGGCGCCCGTGCGATCCGGCTGCTCACGGTGTCGGCCACGCGCTGGATCGACCGCGCCTGCGGCGGCATGCTGCTGGCGCTGGCGGGCTCGCTCGCCTTCTACCGACGCAGCGCGGCCACCGCCGTCTGACCCATCCCGCCCCCGACCGCTGTCCTCAGGCAGCGGCGCTCCTCCCCACGATGTTTTTCCGGCAAGCCGCCATCCCGCGGCCTGCCCGTGCTGTTTTTTTCAACGGAGGAAATGAAAGAATGAAGAACTACCAAGCCCTGCTGGGTGCCACCCTCGTCGCCGTGTCGGCGCTCATCGCGGGCTGCGGCGACAAGGCGGACAAGACCGCCCCGCCCGCTTCCGCCGAAGCCAAGCCCGCCGCCCCGGCCGGCAACGACCAGCAGCAGCTCGTCGAGAAGTACAACCTCTACGTCGACGTCTCGAACAACCTGCGCACCTCGTTCCAGGAAGCCCGCGAAAGCTACGTGACCGGCCAGGTGCCGCTGCTGCAGGCCAAGGCGCCGCTCACCAGCCTGCGCATCCAGAACGACATCCTGGTCGACCGCTCGGCGAAGAAGCTCGATGCCGCCGCCGCCATCGCCGCGCCGCTGCCCGAGATCGACGAATCGGCCAAGGCCTTCTCGGCCGCGCTCAAGGTGCTGTCGCCCCTGAGCCGCGAGCTGAACGACTACGCCAATTCCAAGGGTTACCTCGCAGACAACGGCGACAAGGCCCGCCAGATGAGCGCCGACTACCTGGCCGCACTCACCACCGTCGCACAGGCCGAAGCCGCCTTCGACAAGGGCCTGAGCGCCCGCGACCGGGCGCTCACCAGGGAAGCCTTCGAGAAAGCGCCCAAGGACACCGCCGCCTACTACCGCGCCGGCCTGATCTACCACGGCAAGCTCAACCACGCGGACGCCATGGCGCTGTTCGCCGCGCCCAATGACCCGCAGGCCCTGGCCGCCTTCGAGGCCTCGCTGGCGCTGGTGGCCGACTCGGCCGCGGGCTGGAGCAAGAAGACCGCCGAGCAGCCGCCCCAGAACGGCAAGAGCTGCAGCGGCGGCATGCTGCAGATCAACGAGTTCATCGGCCAGTCGCGCTCGGTGATCAAGGACGCCAAGGACGGCGTGTTCAAGCGCAAGGAAAGCGGTGCGATGGCCCGCATGGGCCGCCCGGCCATCGTCGACGCGGCCAACCGCTACAACCAGAATTTCGCCAACATGATCGGCCAGTTCAACCGCCCGCTTTGCTGAGCGGGCCAAGGGGCGCGGGGCGTGCGGGCCGCCCGGCCCGTCGCCGATAATCCGGGGCATGAATCCCTTGCTTGCCAAATTGCAGCCGTACCCGTTCGAGCGGCTGAAGCAGCTGTTCGCGGGCGTCACGCCCGCCCCCGAATTCGCCCCCATCAGCCTGGGCATCGGCGAGCCCAAGCACGCCACGCCGGCCTTCATCAAGGACGCCCTGAGCGCCGGGCTCGGCGCCCTTGCCGCCTACCCGGCCACTGCCGGCGAGCTGAAACTGCGCACCGCCTTCACCCATTGGCTGCATCGCCGCTACAGCCTGACGCTCGACCCGGCCACCCAGGTGCTGCCGGTCAACGGCTCGCGCGAGGCGCTGTTCTCGCTCGCCCAGACCGTGGTCGACGCCAGCGGCAGCACCAAGCCGGTGGTGATGTCGCCCAACCCGTTCTATCAAATCTACGAGGGCGCGGCGCTGCTCTCAGGCGCCGAGCCGTACTACGTGCCCAGCGTGCCCGCGCGCAACTTCGCCGTCGACTGGGACAGCGTGCCCGACGAGGTCTGGGCCCGCACCCAGCTCGTGTTCGTCTGCTCGCCGGGCAATCCCACGGGCGCGGTGATGTCTCTGGACGAGTGGAAGAAGCTCTTCGCGCTGTCCGACCGCCACGGCTTCGTGATCGCCGCCGACGAGTGCTACAGCGAGATCTACTTCCGCGACGAGCCCCCGCTGAGCGGCCTCGAAGCCTCGATGAAGCTCGGCCGCCCCGACTTCAAGAACCTGATCGCGCTCACCTCGCTTTCGAAGCGCAGCAACGTGCCCGGCCTGCGCAGCGGCTTCGTGGCCGGCGATGCGGCGCTCATCAAGGGCTTTCTGCTCTACCGCACCTACCACGGCAGCGCCATGAGCGGCGCCGTGGCCGCCGCCAGCATCGCGGCCTGGGGCGACGAGTCGCACGTGGTCGACAACCGCGCCCAGTACCGCGCCAAGTTCGCCGCCGTCACGCCGCTGCTCGAACCCGTGCTCGACGTGCGCCTGCCCGACGCCAGCTTCTACCTCTGGGCCGGCGTGCCCGAAGTGTGGGCTGGCGACGACGAAGCCTTCGCCCGCGCGCTCTACGCTCAATACAATGTCACGGTTCTGCCGGGGAGCTATCTGGCGCGCGACACCGACCACAGCGCCAACCCGGGCCGCGGTCGCATCCGCATGGCGCTGGTGGCCGAAACGGCCGAGTGCGTCGAGGCCGCCCAGCGCATCGTCCGGTTCGTCAAAGACGGCCGCCGCTGACCCCCGTCGCCCCGCGTCCCTGCCCCCTTTTTCACCCGAGACTCTCTCCATGACACAGCAACTGCAACAAATCATCGACGCCGCGTGGGAAGACCGCGCCAACATCTCGATCACCGCCGCCCCCGCCGAAGTACGCGACGCCGTCGAGCACGTGATCACCGAGCTGAACAACGGCAAGCTGCGCGTCGCCACCCGCCAGGGCGTGGGCCAGTGGACCGTGCACCAGTGGATCAAGAAGGCCGTGCTGCTGTCGTTCCGCCTGAAGGACAACGAGCAGATCCAGGCCGGTTCGCTGGGCTTCTACGACAAGGTGCCGACCAAGTTCTCGCACCTGTCGGCCGCCGAGCTGAAGGAATCGGGCGTGCGCATCGTGCCGCCGGCCGTGGCCCGCCGCGGCAGCTTCATCGCCAAGGGTGCGATCCTGATGCCCTCGTACGTGAACATCGGCGCCTACGTGGGCGAAGGCTCCATGGTCGACACCTGGGCCACCGTGGGTTCGTGCGCGCAGGTCGGTGCCAACGTGCACCTGTCGGGCGGCGTGGGCCTGGGCGGCGTGCTCGAGCCGCTGCAAGCCAACCCGACCATCATCGAAGACAACTGCTTCATCGGCGCGCGCTCCGAAGTCGTCGAAGGCGTGATCGTCGAAGAGAACTCGGTGCTGGGCATGGGCGTGTACCTGGGCCAGAGCACCCCGATCTTCAACCGCGACACCGGCGAGATCTCGTACGGCCGCGTGCCCGCCGGCAGCGTGGTCATCAGCGGCAGCCTGCCCAAGAAGACCAAGTCGGGCCAGGACTACAGCACCTACGCCGCGGTCATCGTGAAGACGGTCGACGCGCAGACGCGTTCGAAGACCAGCCTGAACGACCTGCTGCGCGACTAAAACGCACCCACCACCGGCCGCCTGCTTCAACGCGCGCGGCCGGTTCGCTTCTTCCCTGAGAAAAAACAGCACCGAGGAGAGAGACCGATGAACATGATGGAACGGATTCTTCGTTTGATGGCCGAGCGCAAGGCCTCCGACATCTACCTCTCGGCCCACTCCCCGGTGATGATCCGCATCAACGGCAACTGCCTGCCCATCAATGCGCAGGTGCTGCCGCCGACCGCGCCGCTGGCGCTGCTGTCGGAAGTGGTGCCCGAAGCCCGCATCCAGGAACTGGAAAACACGGGCGAACTCAACATGGCCGTCGCCCTCGAAGGCGCCGGCAACTACCGCATCAGCGCCATGCGCCAGCGCGGCAGCTACGCCGTGGTGGTGCGGCACATCGCCTCGGTCATCCCCAGCTTCGACGACCTGAACCTGCCTGACATCCTGAAGTCGCTCATCATGGAAAAGCGCGGGCTGATCCTGATGGTGGGCGCCACCGGCGCGGGCAAGACGACCACGCTGGCCTCGATGCTCGACTACCGCAACGAGCACGCCAGCGGCCACATCCTCACGGTCGAAGAGCCGATCGAGTTCACCTACACCAACAAGAAATCGCTGGTGAACCAGCGCGACGTGGGCAGCGACACCACCTCGCTGCAGGTGGCCCTGAAGAACGCGCTGCGCCAGGCGCCCGACGTGATCCAGATCGGCGAAATCCGCGACCGCGACACCATGACGGCCGCCATCGCCTACGCGCAGTCGGGCCACCTGTGCGTGGCCACGCTGCACGCCAACAACAGCTACCGCGCGCTGAACCGCATCCTGAGCTTCTTCCCGGTCGAGGTGCGCCCCACCCTGCTGGGCGACCTGGGCTCGGCGCTGCGCGCCGTGGTGTCGCAGCGCCTGCTGCGCACGCCGGCCGGCGGGCGTGTGCCCGCGCTCGAAGTCATGCTGAACACCGCGCTGGTGGCCGACCTGATCGAAAAGGGCGACTTCTCCGGCGTCAAGGAAGCCATGGAGCAGTCGATGGCCGAAGGCTCGCAGACCTTCGAGGAAGACATCGCCCGCCTCATCACCGAGGAGCGCGTGACCCGCGAAGAAGGCCTGGCCAACGCCGACTCCCCCACCAACCTGATGTGGCGCCTGCAGAACCGCGACGCGCCCAAGAAGCAGGCCGAGGATCGCGACCTGACCGACCAGCTCGACGAACCCACCTTCACCGACATCACGCTAGACGTGAAGTTCTGACCGCCCCTTAATCTCCGCTCCCTCGATGTCCCGTACGCTCCAGCTCGCCGAACAACTGATCTCGCGCCCTTCCGTCACCCCCGACGACGCGGGTTGCCAACAGATCCTGGGCGAACGCCTCGCCGCGCTGGGCTTCACGCTGGAAACCATCGAGAGCGGCCCGGCCGATTTCCGGGTCACCAACCTCTGGGCCGTGCGCCGCCCCACGAACGGCAAGGCGACCAAGACGCTGGTCTTCGCCGGCCACACCGACGTGGTGCCCACCGGCCCGCTCGACCAGTGGAGCAGCCACCCCTTCACGCCCACGCACCGCGACGGCAAGCTCTACGGTCGCGGCGCCTGCGACATGAAGACCTCGGTCGCGGCCTTCGTGACCTCCATCGAAGAGTTTTTGCAGGGCGAGCCCGACCCGGCGCTCACGCTGGCGCTGCTGCTGACCAGCGACGAGGAAGGCCCGGGCGTCGACGGCACCGTGATCGTCTGCAACGCGCTGGCCGCACGCGGTGAAACCATCGACTACTGCATCGTCGGCGAGCCCACCTCGGTCGCGCGCTGCGGCGACATGATCAAGAACGGCCGCCGCGGCACCATGAGCGGCAAGCTCACGGTGAACGGCGTGCAGGGCCACATCGCCTACCCGCACCTGGCGAAGAACCCGGTGCACGCGGTGGCGCCCGCGCTGGCCGAGCTGGTGGCGATCAATGCCGCCGGCGGCTGGGACGCACAGAGCAACCCCTACTTCCAGTCCACCAGCTGGCAGATCAGCAATTTCCATTCGGGCACCGGCGCGAGCAACGTCATTCCAGGCAGCGCGGTGATCGACTTCAACTTCCGCTTCTCGACCGAATCGACGCCCGAATCGCTGCAGCAGCGCGTGCACGCCGTGCTCGGCGCGCACGGCGTCGACTGCACGCTGACCTGGACCGTCGGCGGCCTGCCCTTCCTGACCACGCCCGGCGAACTCGTCACGGCCGTGCAGGCGGCGATCCGCGAAGAGACCGGCCTGGACACCGAGCTGTCGACCAGCGGCGGCACCAGCGACGCGCGCTTCATCGCCAAGATCTGCAAGCAGGTGATCGAGTGCGGCCCGGTGAACGCCAGCATCCACAAGATCGACGAGCACATCGAGGTGGCCGAGATCGAGACGCTGAAGAACATCTACCTGCGCACGCTGCGCGGGCTCGACGCGGCGCTTGCGCAAGGCGACCGATGAGCACGGTCATCGAACTGATCGAAGCCGGTGCCAAGCGGCTCGAAGACGCCGGTGTGGCCTTCGGCCACGGCACCGCCAACGCCTTCGACGAAGCCGCCTGGCTCGTGCTGTGGCGCCTGAAGCAGCCGCTGGACGACCTCGACGCCGTGGCCGACACCCCCGTGTCGCCGGCCGACGCTGCCAAGGTGGCTGCCCTCATTGAAGAGCGCATCGCCACGCGCAAACCCGCCGCCTACCTCACGAAAGAGGCGTGGTTGCAGGGCGTGCCCTTCTACGTGGACGAGCGCGCCATCGTGCCGCGCAGCTTCATTGCCGAGCTCATCGCCGACGGCAGCATCGACTACTGGCTGGGCGAACACACGCAGCGCGTGCTCGACCTGTGCACCGGCAACGGCAGCCTGGCCGTCATTGCGGCCCTGACCTACCCGGACGTGACGGTCGATGCGGCCGACCTGTCGGTGCAAGCGCTCGAAGTGGCCGCGATCAACGTCACGCGCCACGCGCTCGACGCCCGCGTCACCTTGATCGAATCGGACGGCCTGAAGAACGTGCCCGGTACGTACGACCTCGTGCTGTGCAACCCGCCCTACGTGAACAGCGCCAGCATGGCTGCGCTGCCCGCCGAATACCGCGCCGAGCCCGAGCTGGCGCTGGCCGGCGGCGCCGACGGCATGGATTTCGTGCGCCAGCTGTTCACCGACGCGCCCGCCCGCATGAGCGAGCAGGCCGTGCTGGTGCTGGAGATCGGCAATGAGCGCGACTACTTCGAGGCCGCGTTCCCGCAGCTCGAGGTGGTCTGGCTCGAAACCTCGGCCGGCGAAGACCAGGTGCTGCTGGTCACCCGGACGGCGCTGCTGGCCGGCGCCGGCGTGCGTTAGCGACGCCCGCCGCCCCCGCTTCACCGCCTTGCACGCAGCCTCCGGGCTGCGCCCCCTTTCATCGGGCGATGTCCGCCTTTGCCCCTTCGCGCCGGCTCGCTGAAGGTCGGACGGGATAATCCCCCCTACGGTTCCTATTTCATGATTACTCTCAAAAACGTCATTCTTCGCCGCAGCGCCAAGAAACTGCTGGACGGCGCCACCGTCAATCTCAACCCCGGCGAAAAGGTCGGCCTGGTGGGACGCAACGGCGCCGGCAAGTCGTCGCTGTTCGCGCTGTTCAACGGCACGCTGCACGAAGACGGCGGCGACTTCTACATTCCCAAGCAGTGGCGCATGGCCCAGGTCGCGCAGGACATGCCCGAAACCGAGGAGTCGGCCACCGACTTCGTGGTGGGCGGCGACACGCGCCTGACCGAGCTGCGCGCTACGCTGGCCGCCATCGAGGCCGCCTACGCCGAGAACCCCGACGACGCCGACATCGGCATGGAGCTGGCCCACGCCTACACCGACCTGGCCGACGCCGGCGAGCACGACGCCGTGCCGCGCGCGCAGGCGCTGGTGCTGGGTCTGGGCTTCAAGTCGCACGAGCTGGACGAGCCCGTCAACAGCTTCTCGGGCGGCTGGCGCATGCGCCTGCAGCTGGCCCGCGCGCTGATGTGCCCGAGCGACCTGCTGCTGCTCGACGAACCGACCAACCACCTGGACTTGGACGCCCTGGTGTGGCTCGAAGCCTGGCTGCAGAAGTACCCCGGCACCATGATCGTCATCAGCCACGACCGCGAGTTTCTCGACGCCGTGACCGACGTCACCCTGCACATCGCCAACGCCCAGCTCACGCGCTACGGCGGCAACTACAGCAAGTTCGAGGACATGCGCGCGCTGCAGATGGAGCAGCAGCAGGTGGCCTTCAGCAAGCAGCAGGACAAGATCGCCCACCTGCAGAAGTTCATCGACCGCTTCAAGGCCAAGGCCAGCAAGGCCAAGCAGGCGCAAAGCCGCGTCAAGGCGCTGGAGCGCATGGAAAAGGTGGCGCCGCTCCTGGCCGAGGCCGACTTCACTTTCGAGTTCAAGGAGCCGGGCAACATCCCGAACCCGATGCTCTCGATCGACAACGCCAGCTTCGGCTACGAGGTTGAAGGCGAAGCGCCCAAGACCATCCTGCGCGGCGTGAGCCGCTCGGTGCTGGCGGGCCAGCGCATCGGCATCCTGGGCGCCAACGGCCAAGGCAAGTCGACGCTGGTGAAGACCATCGCGCGCGAAATGGGCGCGCTGGCCGGCCAGGTCACCGAAGGCAAGGGCCTGAACATCGGCTACTTCGCGCAGCAGGAACTCGACGTGTTGCGCCCACAGGACAACCCGCTCGAGCACATGGTGCGCATGGCGCGCGAACTCGGCAGCAATGCCAAGGAAGCCACCGGCGAGCAGGCCCTGCGCGGCTACCTGGGCAGCTTCAACTTCAGCGGCGACATGGTCAAGCAGCCCGTGGGCACCATGAGCGGCGGCGAAAAGGCCCGCCTCGTGCTCGCGATGATGGTCTGGCAGCGCCCCAACCTGCTGCTGCTGGACGAGCCCACCAACCACCTGGACCTGGCCACCCGCGAAGCCCTGGCCGTGGCGCTCAACGAGTTCGAAGGCACGCTGATGCTGGTGAGCCACGACCGTGCGCTGCTGCGCTCGGTGTGCGACGAGTTCTGGCTCGTGGGCCGCGGCGTCGTCACCGACTTCGACGGCGACCTGGACGACTACCAGCGCTACCTGCTCGACGAATCCAAGCGCCTGCGCGAAGAGGCCAAGGTGGCCGTGCGTGAAGCGGACGCCGTGGCGGCGGCTGCTGCGGCCGCCGCAGCTGCAGCGCCAGTGAAGAGCAGCAACACCCCCGAGCAGCGCAAGCAGGACGCCCAGGAGCGCCAGCAGCGCAGCGAGCAGGCCAAGCCGCTGAAGAAGGAGATCGCCAAGATCGACGAGCGCATGGCCGCGGCCAGCACCGAGCGCGGCACGCTCGAAGCCCGGCTGGCCGAACCGCTGCCGCCCGCCGAGATCGCCGACGCCGGCAAGCGGCTGAAGGCGCTCAACGACGAGATCGCGCAGCTCGAAGAGCGCTGGCTGGCGCTGTCCGACCAGCTCGAAGCGCTGGCGGCATAACCCCTGCCGCCCACACGGCCCGGCCGGTCTCCACCGGCGCGGCCGGGTAGCATGGCACGCTCAGGGAACCCGCCAAGGAGCCACGCTGCATGCCTTCTTCGATCGAACTCGCCCGGGGCGATGAAAAACTCATTGCGGCCATCCACCGCAGCCGACGCCTGATCGGCCGCAAGGCCCTCATGGCCGCCGCTGCCAGCGCCATTCCGCTGCCCGGTGTCGACTGGATGGCCGACGCGGCGCTGCTCTCGCGCCTCGTGCCGCAGATCAGCTCCGAGTTCGGCCTCTCGGTCACCCAGGTCGAAAAGCTCGCGCCGCACCAGCGCGAGCGCATCCAGAAGGCCGCGACCACGCTCGGCGCCCTGCTCGTCGGGCGGCTCGTCACGCGCGAGCTGCTCATGAAGCTGGCCCGGCACGCCGGCATCCGCCTCACCGCCAAGCAGGCCACCAAGTACGTGCCCATCGCCGGGCAGGTCGTGTCGGCCGCGCTCGGCTATGCCGCGCTGCGCGCGCTGGGCGAACAGCACATCAAGGACTGCGTGCGCGTGAGCACCACGCTGGCCCTGACGCCGCCCGAGCCCGCCGAACGGCTCAAGCCGGCCTGATCCGGCCATCTCCGGGTCAGTCGCCGGCTCAGTCGCCGGCTGGCGGCGGTCCGTAGTGCGGGGCCGGCCGCAGTGCCTCTTCCTTCATGCGCTGCTCGTAGGCGGCCAGCAGCGCGACGTAGTGGCGCGACATCACGTCGCTCACCCGCCCCAGCCCGATCTTGCTGACCGTGGGCTGCGGAATGCCCGTGCGTTCCTGGATCTGCTTTTGCGTCAATCCGAGCGCCCGCAGCGCCTGCACCAATTCGCGTGGCTTCATATCGATCCTCCCTTTTTTTCCTATTTTAGAGTCCAATACGAATATTCATTTGCGCTTGAATCTCCACCCCATGGAGACTATTGCTTCACGTGCCCTGGCCGCACGCAAATTCGCCAAGATGACGCAGAAGCAGGCCGAGGCCGCTTCGGGCGTCAAGCAGTCGAGCATCTCGAAGATCGAGCGTGGCGACACCAGCCGGTCGATGAGCGTGCTCGCCCTGGCACGCGCCTACCGCGCCGACCCCAACTGGCTCGACACCGGCGACGGCCCGGCCCCGTGGGACGAGGTGCAGATCCGCCTGGCACGCGACAACGCCCACGAGCCGCCCGGCCCCTACCGCGTCACCCGCATCGCGCCCGTCGGCCCGGCCTTTGCGCCGCAGACGCCCGGCACCGTGCCGCTGATCTCGTGGGAGCAGGCCGGCGAATGGCGCGGCGCCGAATCGCCGCCCCGACCCACGCTGGCCGAACGCTGGATTCCCTGCATCGCGCACCACAGCGCCGGCACCTACGCGCTGCGCGTGCGCGGCGACAGCATGACCTCGCCGCACGGGCACCTGAAGAGCTACCCGGCCGGATCGATCGTCTTCGTCGACCCGCAGCACACCACGCCCGACGACGGCGAGCGCGTGGTCGCCAAGCTCGACGACGACATCCGTGGCGAAGTCACCTTCAAGGTCTACAAGGAAGACGCGGGCCGCCGCTGGCTGCTGCCGCTGAACCCCGCGCACGAAGCCGTGCGCGTGCCCTTCACCGTGCTGGGCACCGTGATCGGCAAGTGGGAAGACGAAGACTGAAGGCCCAAAGGGCCTCTTTTCGCGAGGTCAGGTTGCGTACAGATTCGCCGGGCACAGTGAGGCTTCTCCCGGTGGCTTGCACCTCTGATCCTCCCTCCTCCAGCAAGTCACCTTCCAGCCCGCCCTCGTGCGGGCTGTTTTTTTGCCTGCACCGCTGCGCGCCGGGCGGCGGCTTTTGATGGGGTCGGTTCTTTCTGGTATACAATTCGCGGTTGCCCGAAACGATCGGGCATTTGCCTGGCCAGGCAAGCTGAATCTCATACCAGCGCGTCGAAGTCATAGCGACGAGAAAAACAACAATGACTTCCGCAAACGAATCTTTGCCGTAGCGTGGACCGCGTAAGAGTTCACGACCACATTCCGACAAAAGCCCTCCTCGCGAGGGCTTTTTCATTTCTGCGCGCTAGCGCCCCCAAGGCGTCCGCCTTCCGTCAACCCCTCTTCTTTCCTACACGGTGTAACGGAATGCGACCTACGCAGTACCACGCGGGCCCAAGAGACGATTCGTTCACTGTCAGCACAGGGAACAAAGGGAATCACATGAGCCTCAGGGACATCCGCGAACGCTACGGCGTCAGCTTCGAAAGAGGAGCCCGCGTCATCTGCGGCGGCCGGCTCGGCACCGTCGCCGGCGCGAGCAATTCGCACATCCGCATCAAATTCGACGGGCGCCAGATCAGCAGCCCGTGTGATCCCCTGGAGGTTCAGCCCTGCCACGAAGGCGCCGTGAACCTCTCGCCGCAGACCACGCAAGACTGGCACGCCCCGGCGTAGCCCTGTCTGCGTGCCCCATGGGGCACATCTTCCTTGGCGTCCACGGTGTGGCGCAGCCGTCGCGTAGCATCGGCGCGCACCCTCACACCGCCAAGGAAACCCATGAAGACACTGAAGAGGACACTCGCACTTGCGACGATCGGCCTGGCTGCCGTGGCCACGTCGGCGCAGGCACAGACGCAAGCGCGACCCGTCGTGCAGTTCATCGCCACGGGCGGCACCATCGCGATGAAGATCGACCCCGTCACCAAGGGCGTGGTGCCCGCGATCTCGGGCGACGACCTGATGCAGACGGTGCCCGATGCCGGCAAGTACGCCACCATCGAGGTCAACAACTTCTCGGCCATGTCGTCCAACTACATCGAGGCGAAATGGTGGACGCGCCTGACCAAGGCGGTCGACGACGCGCTCGCGCGCCCCGAGGTGGCCGGCGTCGTCATCGCGCACGGCACCGACACCATGGAAGAAACGGCCTACTGGCTGGACCTGACCGTCAAGTCCGACAAGCCGGTGATCCTGATTGGCGCGCAGCGCAACGCCTCGTCGCCCGACTTCGACGGCCCGCGCAACCTGCTCAACGCCATCCGCATCGCCACCACGCCCGAAGCGCGCGGCAAGGGCGTGATGCTGGCGATGAACAACCAGATCAACGCGGCGCGCAACGTCACCAAGACGCACACCGCCAACGTCGAGACCTTCAATTCGGGCGACTTCGGTTTCCTGGGCGAGGTGTGGGACGACAAGGTCGTCTTCACCCGCGCGCCGCTGCGCCGCCAGCACATCGACATCGGCAGCGCCGAGATGCCGCGCGTGGAAATCGTCGCCATGTTCGGCGGCGCCGACGGCTCGCTGATGCGCTACGCCGTCGACCAGGGCGCCAAGGGCATCGTGGTGCAGGCGGTGGGCATGGGCAACATGAACGTCTCGATGTTCGAGGCGCTCAAGTACGCGCTGTCGAAAGGCGTGCCGGTGGTCGTCTCCACCCGCGTGCACAACGGCCGCACGCGCCCGGTCTACGGCTTCGTGGGCGGCGGCAAGACCAGCGACGAGGCCGGCGCCGTGATGGCCGGCGACCTGAGCCCGCAGAAGGCGCGCCTGCTGCTCATGCTCCAGCTGCACCGCGGCGTCACGAGCAAGGCCGAGCTGCAGGCCGCGTTCGACCGCTGAGCCTCGCGCACCGCGTCAGGCCGGCGCGCCGGCCAACGCATCGATCAGGGCGCGCGAGGCGGACGACAGCCGCCGGTGCGGCGCATAGATCACCGACACCGGCCGCGAACGCCCACACGCCGGCGCCAGCACCTCCACCGCGCGGCCCTGCGCGAACAGCGGGCGGGCGATGAAGTCGTAGGTCTGGCAGATCCCGAGCCCGCTCAGCGCGAGCGCAACCACGCCCAGCACATCGTCCGACACTTGGAGGCTGCCGTGCGGCGTCCAGTCCACGTCGCGCCCGTCCTCCTGAAGAATCCACGGCGCCACGCGGCCGGTGCTGGGCATCACGAAAGGCAGGCAGGCGTGCTGCGCGAGGTCGCCGATGCGCGCCGGCATGCCTGCGCGCGCGACGTAGTCCGGCGCGGCCAGCAGGCACATCGGCGCGTCCTCGAGCTGGCGCCCGACCAGGCCGCTGTCGGGCAGCGGCCCCATGCGGATCGCGAGGTCGTAGCCCTCGGCCACGAGGTCGACGTTGCGGTTGGTGATGTTCAGCTCGACGCGCACCTGCGGGTGGCGGGTGCAGAAAGGCTGCAACAGCGCCGGCAGCCGGTGATGGGCGTAGGTGGTGGGCACGCTCAGGCGCACGCTGCCGGTGAGCTCGTCGCCCTGCCCCTGCATCGCGCGCTCGGCATCGTCGATGAGCGCGAAGGCCGCACGCGACTGCTCCAGGTACAGCCGCCCCTGCTCGGTGAGGCTCAGGCGCCGCGTCGTGCGGCGCAGCAGCTGCACGCCCAGCCGCGCCTCCAGGCGCGTGATCGCGCGGCTGAGCACGGAGGGCGTCGTCGCCAGCGCCACGGCACCGGCCGTCATCGAGCCCTTCTCGACCACGGTGACGAAGGTTTCCACATCCCCGAGGTGATCGAATCGGCGGCTCATCTTGTCTCCTGAAGAACAAATGTTTTCCTGACTGGCCAGTTTATCGCCGGCGAGGCAATCAATACATTCGATCTCGAGGGCCGCAGGGCCCGGCCTCTTCACCCTTCTCCAGGAGCTACAGATGACTTCCACCACCACCGCCCCGTCGATCCGCCCCGTCCTGATGGTGCTCACCAGCCACGGCACCAAGGGCGCCACCGGCGGCGAGCCAACGGGCTTCTACCTCGGCGAACTGACCCACCCGCTGGCCGAGCTCGAGGCGGCCGGCATCCCCTTCGAACTCGCGTCCATCCAGGGCGGCGAGCCGCCGGTCGATGGCCTGGACCTCGGCGATGCGGTCAATGCGCGCTACTGGAACGACAGCGCCTTTCGCGAGGCCCTGCGCCACACGCAGCGCCTGGGCGATGTCGACGCCTCGAAGTACAGCGCGATCTTCTTCGCCGGCGGACACGGCGCGATGTGGGACTTTCCGACCAGCCCCGACGCGGCGCGCGTGACCCGCGAGGTCTACGAAGCGGGCGGCGTGGTGGGCGCGGTGTGCCACGGCCCCGCAGCGCTGGTCAACGTGACGCTGGGCAACGGCGCCTACCTGGTCGCGGGCAAGAACCTCAGCGCCTTCACCGACGACGAAGAACGCGCCGTCGGCCTCGCGCAGACCGTGCCCTTCCTGCTGGCCACCACGCTCGTGCAACGCGGCGCGCACCACCACCCGGCGCCCGACTGGACGGCCCAGGTCGTGGTCGACGGCCGGCTCGTCACGGGGCAGAACCCGCAGTCGGCCGCGGGCGTCGGTGCGGCGATGCGCGAACTGCTGCTGCGCCAGAACTGAAAGGAAAGAACGCCCATGAACTCGCTCCACAAACTCGCCGCCGTCGCGACCCTCGGCATGGCCGCGCTCGGCGCGCAGGCTGCCAACGTGCTGGTCGTGCTGTCGGATGCCGACCACCTCGACCTGAAGGACGGCAAGGTCTTCGCCACCGGCTTCTATCTGAACGAACTGATGCAGCCGGTGAAGCTGCTGCTCGACGCCGGCCACCAGCTGACCTTCGCCACGCCGCAAGGCAACGCGCCCACCGTGGACGCATCGTCGGTCGACAAGATGTATTTCGATGGCGACGAAGCCGCCCTCAAGCAGCACAAGGCGCTGCTCGACAAATTGAAGCTCACCTCGCGCACGGACTCGCCGGTGATCAGCCTGTCGCGCGTGGCGCAGATCGGCTACGCCCGCTTCGATGCCGTCTACGTGCCGGGCGGCCATGCGCCCATGCAAGACCTGCTGACCAGCCCCGCGCTGGGCCGGCTGCTCGCGGACTTTCATGCGCGCCACAAGACCACGGCCCTCGTGTGCCACGGCCCGATCGCACTGCTCTCGACCTTGCCCGATGCACAGGGCTTCACGAACCGGCTCGCCGCGGGCGGCACGGTCGAACAACGTCCCGACTGGATCTACGCCGGCTACCGCATGACCGTGATCAGCAACCAGGAAGAGGAGCTTGCCAAGGCGGCGCTGCAGGGCGGCACGATGAAGTTCTATCCGCAGACCGCGCTGCAGCAGGCCGGCGGCGCCTACAGCAGCAACCAGGCGCCGTTCACGCCGAACGTAGTGATGGACCGCGAGCTCATCACCGGGCAGAACCCGGCGTCTGCGCTTGGCGTGGGCCGCGAGCTGCTCAAGCGGCTCAGGCAACAGCCGGCGTCCTGACCGCCGTCCTGGCGTCGGCCCCAAGAAAAAAGCCAGCTGTCGGGTGACAGCTGGCTTTTCATGTTTCGCATGGCTCGGTGGTAGGACGTACTGGATTCGAACCAGTGACCAACGGATTAAAAGTCCGCTGCTCTACCAACTGAGCTAACGTCCCGGAACCATTTTTCTTGCTTCTTGCCGACGTTGAATCCAGCAAAGCCTTGGATTATAGCGTGGTGTTTCTCGCAATTTCGTCGAGCACCCACCCTGCCGCACATTGACCGAAGGTGGCGGTCACGCTGACCACCGATCCGTAGCCGTGGCAGTTGAGCGAACCGTCGCCCGCATCGATCTGGCAGGACGCATCGGGCGGTGCCACGCTCTCGCGGCTGAACACGCAGGCCAGGCCGATCTTGCGGCCTTCACGCGGCGCGCCGTGCAGCTTGCGCAGCCGCTGGCGAAGCTGGGCCAGCAGCGGGTCGTGGGTGACGAGCGACAGGTCGTCGATGTCGACCTTGTGCGCCTGCCGCTTGCCGCCCGCCGCACCGACCGTGATGAATGCGGTGCTGCGCGACACGGTGCGCGCCCAGGCGGCCATGGCGAGCTTGGCCTTCACCTGGTCGCAGGCGTCGATGACGGCATGGACCGGCCCGTGGGCGGCCTGCGCGGTCTCGAGCAGCGATGCCCAGTTGTCGGGCTCGACGAACTCGTCGATGGCGAGCACCTGGCAGTCGGGGTTGATCTGCGCGATACGCTCGCGCATGGCCTCGACCTTGGCCTGCCCGACGGTCGAGTCGAGCGCGTGAATCTGGCGGTTGATGTTCGATTCCGACACGTGGTCGAGGTCGATGAGCGTCAGTCGCCCCACGCCGCTGCGCGCCAGCGCCTCGACCGCCCACGAGCCCACGCCGCCGATGCCGACGACCAGCACATGCGCGTGGCGGATGCGCGCGGCACCGGCCACACCGTACAGGCGCTCGAGGCCGCCGAAGCGGCGCGCAAAGTCAGGCGCCGCGGTGTCGGTGAGGACATCCGCGGCGGCCATAGGGAGGGACGAGGCTTCTTCAGCCGAAGGCGTCATCGAAGCACTCTCAAGCGGAACACTCCGCCGAAACGGTCATTGCATCAACGCAGGCGCGACAGACGCTCGCGGCCGGCCTGTGCGGCTTCCGACTGCGGGTAGGCCTTGGTCAGGTCTTCCAGCGTGCGGCGTGCGGCGCGCGTGTCCTTCAGTTCGATCTGGCAGTTCGCAATCGACAGCACGGCTTCGGGCGCCTTGGCGTGGTCGGGTGCGAGCGAGAGCATCGAGCGGAAATTGGCGATGGCTTCGTTGTAGTTGCGCGTGGCGTACTGCGCATTGCCGAGCCAGAACAGCGCGGACGCGTTGTAGCCGCTTTGCGGGTAGCGCTTCACGAACTCGGCGAACGCGGTCTGGGCCTGGGCGAACTGGCCCGAGCGGAAGACGCCCAGGGCTGCTTCGAAGTCGGCTTTTTCCTTCGGATCGGCGTTGAACTCGCGGCCGTCGATCGAGACCTTGGAGGGCTCGTTCTGCTTGAGCTTGTCGTCGATGGTGGTCTGGCGCGACTGCATTTCGCTCAGCGTGCGCGTGAGCTGCTCGTTCTGGCCGGTCATGCGTGCCAGTTCGCCGCGCATCTGCTCGATCTGGCTTTGCAGGTCGAGCAGGCTGCGACGCAGCTGGCCGTTTTCGTCGGCCAGGCGCTGGTCGGTCTGTTGGCGCATGGCTTCGACGCGCTGGCGCAGATCGAGGATGGCGCGGCGCGCCTCGTCGTCCTCGAACAGCGCCGCCTGCGAGCCGGCCGACGCGCAGAACAAGGCGGCGGCGAGGGCCGCGCCTCGCCACAGGGCACGTGGTTGCATCACCGGGTGTAGCGGATTTCAGCGCGGCGGTTCTGCGCCCACACTTCTTCACCCGAGCCTTGGGCCGCGGGCTTTTCCTTGCCGAAGCTCACGGCTTCGATCTGGCTGTCGTTCACGCCCAGCAGCGTGAGCGCACGGCGCACGGCTTCGGAACGCTTCTGGCCGAGGGCCAGGTTGTACTCGCGGCCGCCGCGCTCGTCGGTGTGGCCTTCGATCGAGATGCGACGTTGCGTGGCGCCCTTGAGGAAGCGCGCATGGCCGTCGATCACCGACTGGAACTCGGGCTTGACCGTGTAGCTGTCGTAGTCGAAGTACACGATGCGTGCCACGCCGACCGGACCTTGCGCCGTGTTGGCGTTCGGGTCGATGGTCACCGGGGCCACGGCGGTTGCGCCGCCTTGCTGGCCGCCGGCCGTGCCGCTGCGGTCGGTGACCGGCGTTTCGTTGAGCTTGGTGCCCGACGAGCAACCGGCGATGAGCGCCACGATGGCGAGCGAATAGATCGTACGTTTCAACATTTGCGAACTCCTCAAGTAAATTTATCTGGTCAATGCTTATTGCTTTTGAAACGGACCCCAGTCCGGTTCACGGATGTCTCCCGCCTGACCCGCGAGGCGGGCCTTGATCTTTCCGTCCAGCGTGGTCGTCATGAGCGCCTCGCGGCCCTGCAGGTGCGTGGCATAGACGATCAGCTTGCTGTTGGGCGCGAAGCTCGGGCTCTCGTCGGCCGTGGTGTCGGTGATCGCGGCGACATTGCCGCTGGCCAACTCCATCACGTGGAGTTTGAACGCACCGCCGACCCGCGAGATGTAGGCCAACCACCGGCCATCGCCGCTGACAGATGGAGAAATGTTGTAGGTGCCGCTGAAGGTGACCCGCGTCGGGTTGCCACCGCCGGCGCTCATCTTGTAGATCTGAGGCGCGCCGCCGCGGTCGCTCACGAAGTAGATCGTGCTGCCGTCGGCCGAGTACACGGGCTCGGTGTCGATGCTCGAGCTCTGGGTGAGGCGACGCGGTTCGCCGCCGCTGGCCGGGATGGTGTACAGCTGCGAGCCGCCGTCGCGGCTGAGCGTGACGGCCAGCGAGCCGCCGTCGGGCGCCCACGCCGGGGCGCTGTTGGAGCCCTTGAAGTTGGCGAGCAGACGGCGCTGGCCGCTGGCCACGTTGTGCACGTAGACCACGGGCTTGCGCGACTCGAAGGACACATACGCCAGCTGCTGGCCGTTGGACGACCAGCAGGGCGAGATGATCGGCTCGGGACTGGCGAGCGCAGCCTGTGCGTTCTCGCCGTCGGCATCGGCCACCCACAGCGAGTAGCGGCTGCCGCCCTTGGTGACGTAGGCGATGCGGGTCGAGAAGATGCCCTTCTCGCCGGTCAGCTTCTCGTACACGTAGTCGGCGATGCGGTGAGCGGCAAGGCGCAGGTCGCCCTGCGGCACGGTGTAGCTCTGGCCGCCGAGGTCGCGGTCTTTCACGACGTCCCACAGGCGGAAGCGCACGTCGTAGCGGCCGTCGCCCAGCCGGCTCACGCTGCCCACCACGAGCGAGTCGGCGGTGCGCTGGCGCCACAGGGCGAGGTCGGGGCGCGAGGATTCGTCGAGCGCCTGGCCCGAGGCATCGACGCCGCGGAACTGGCCGCTGCGTTCGAGGTCGGCCTGGACGATGTCGGAAATCTTCTGGGGCGAGGCGTCCTGCCCCCGGAAAGGCACGAGCGCGATCGGCAACTGCGTCAGCCCCACGCCCGACACCTCGACCCGGAACTGGGCCATGGCGGGAAGCATGGGAGAGGCAGCAAGGGCCGCGATGAGGCTGCGGCGTGCAATCAACGATGAAGAAGGAGTTGGGGAAAGATCTGGCAACGGCTTGTTCATGCGGTTCGGAGAGGTTTCCGGGTAAAAAGTTTCTCCCCGGCGTTTCACGGGCCACATGTTACACACTGGGTTGAACCCGCCGTCACAAAACGTTTATCCGGCGAAATGGTCCTACAGCCCCTCAAAAAGGCGGTCGGAGCCGCCCCGTAAAATCCGCCGCCATATGCAAGCATCCCCCGGCAGCGAGAGCGCCCGCCCTCCCCTCATGCGCCGGCTGGCGCGACTCATGACCTGGTTCGGCAGTTCGCGCCAATGGTGGGCCGTGGGGCTGATCGGCGCCCTGCTGGCCGCGCTCACCGAGCCGCTCATGGCCGCCCTGCTCAAGCCGCTGCTCGACCGGGGCTTCACGCGCGGCGAGATGCCGCTGTGGTTCATTCCGGCCGCCGTGCTGCTGCTGTTCGCGGTGCGCGGCATCGCGCAGTTCATTTCGCAGTACGCGCTCTCGCGCATCGCCAACGAAGGCATGCAGAAGCTGCGCCGCGTGCTGTTCGAACGGCTGCTCGGCGCCGAGCTGGCGCTGTTCGCACGGCAGTCGGCCAGCGCGCTGTCGAACACCGTGGTGTACGAGGTGCAGACGGGCGCCATGCTGCTGGTGCAGGCGCTGCTCGGGCTCTCGCGCGACGGCTTCACGCTGATCGCGCTGCTGGGCTACCTGGTCTACCTGAACTGGAAGCTCACGCTCATCGTCGCCTTCCTGGTGCCCAGCATCTCCTGGATCATGAAGGTGTTCTCCAAGCGCCTGTACAAGCTCACGCAGCAGGGCCAGCAGGCCACCGACGAACTGGCCTACGTGGTCGAGGAAAACGTGCTGGCCCACCGCGTGGTGCGGCTGCACGGCGCGGAGCAGGCGCAGGAGCGCCGCTTCGAACAACTGAGCCAGCGCCTGAACCGCCTGGCCGTGAAGTCGACCATCGCCCAGGCCGCCACCACGCCGCTGACGCAGATGATGGCCTCGCTGGCGCTGTCGGTGGTGGTGATGATCGCGCTGTGGCAAAGCGGCAAGCAGGGCTTCACGGTGGGCGGCTTCGTCGCCTACATCACGGCCATGCTGATGCTGATCGCGCCGATCCGCCGCCTGGCCGAAGTGGCCGGGCCGATCACGCGCGGCCTGGCAGCGCTGGAGCGCGGCTTGATCCTCATCGACGAAGTCGCGCCCGAATCGCAAGGCACCTTCAGCATCGCGCACGCCCAAGGCCACATCGAGCTGCGCAACGTGCAGGTCAGCTACCGCGGCGACGACGAACAGCGTGCGCTCGACGGCGTGAACCTCGTCATCGAGCCCGGCCAGGTGGTGGCCTTCGTCGGCCCCTCGGGCTCGGGCAAGACCACGCTGGTCAACCTGCTGCCGCGCTTCGTGCAGCCCAGCGGCGGCCAGGTGCTGCTCGACGGCCACGACACCAGCGAGTGGCAACTCAAGAGCCTGCGCGCCCAGTTCGCGATGGTGAGCCAGGACGTGGTGATGCTCAACGACACGCTCGCCGCCAACGTGGCGCTGGGCGGCGACATCGACATCGCGCGCGTGCAGTCCTGCCTCGAGGCGGCCAACCTGAGCGGGCACGTCGAGACGCTGCCGCAGGGCATCGACACCGTGCTGGGCCACAACGCCACGCAGCTGTCGGGCGGCCAGCGCCAGCGGCTGGCGATTGCCCGCGCGCTCTACAAGAACGCCCCCGTGCTGCTGCTCGACGAAGCCACGTCGGCGCTCGACACCGAATCGGAACGGCTGGTGCAGGACGCCCTGCAGCGCCTGATGCAAGGCCGCACCACGCTGATCGTGGCGCACCGCCTGTCGACCATCCAGCATGCCGACCGCATCATCGTGATGGAGCAAGGCCGCATCGCCGAACAAGGCAGCCACGAGCAGCTCATGGCGAGCGACGGGCTCTATGCACGGCTGCAGACGCTGGCGGTGCGCAGCGCGGCGCCGGGGCAGGACCCGACGCTCTGAGGACCCTCAGCGCGCAGTGCCTGCGGCGCTGCGCGCCTTCTTCGCCGCTGGTGCGGCGTTCTGCGGCGGCAGCGTGCCATCGGACACCAGCACGCCCGTCGACAGGATGAATTCCGCAGCGCTTTCGATGTCGCCCTGCAGCGCGGCCCGGGCCTTGGCGCCGTCGCGGCGCTTCAGCGCGGCCAGCAGGGCCGCATGGTGCGACATCGCCACCTTGTCCCCCACGCGGCGCGAGCCGGCCCGCAGGTCGTAGTTGAGGATGGGGCCGATGCGCAGCCACAGCGCCTCGATCATCTGCAACAACACCGGCATGTCGGCCGCGGCGTAGACCGCGAAGTGGAACTCCTTGTTGAAGGTGACGAGCTTCGAACCGTCCGGGCTCGCTGCATTCATCTCGGCCGCGAACTCATCGTGCCAGCGCGTGATGTCGCGCAGCGCCACCGCGCCCGGCGCCGAGGCCGCCAGCTCCGTGGCCAGGCCTTCGAGGTTGGTGCGGATGGTGGTGATTTCCTTGAACTGGGCCGCCGTCATCCGGGGCACGCGCAAGGTGCGGCTGGGCGTGAGTTCGAGCGCCTGCTCGGCCACCAGGCGCTGCATCGCCTCGCGCACCGGCATCACGCTCACGCCCAGCGCCTCGGCCGCGCTGCGCAATGAAATCTGCTCGCCCGGCATCATCTGCCCGCTCATCACGAGGTCGCGCAACTGGTCGTAGACGTTGGCGCTGAGCGTCTGGCGCTTCAGGGGGGTGACGAGATCGGTGAGGCTCATGCGTCGAAGTATATGGCCGGGGTATTCCCTATGAATTATCTGTGATCACAGATATACGATCCCCGTCATTCCAAAAATCGACCTCAAGGATCTCTTCAGCATGTGGAACAACAACTCCCTCGCCGGCCGGCGCGTGCTCGTCACCGCCGGTGCCAACGGCATCGGCCTGGACATCGTGCGCAGCTTCGCGGCGGCGGGCGCCAAGGTCTTCGTCTGCGATGTGCAGGCTGCCAGCCTCGACCAGCTGGCGCGTGAACTGCCCGAGGTGGGCCGCTGCGTCGCCGACGTGTCCAACGAGGCCGACGTGGCCCGCCTCTTCGAGGCCGTCGACCGTGAACTCGGCGGCCTCGACGTGCTGGTGAACAACGCCGGCGTGGCCGGCCCCACCGGCCCGGTCGAGACCGTCTCGCTCGCCGACTGGGAACGCACGATGGCCGTCAACGTCACCGGCCAGTTCCTCTGCGTGCGTCTGGCCGTGCCGCGGCTGCGCAAGGGCCGCCTGCCCGCCATCATCAACCTGTCCTCGGCCGCCGGACACCTGGGCATGCCGGGGCGCTCGCCCTACTCCGCCTCGAAGTGGGCCGTCATCGGCTTCACGAAAACGCTGGCGCTCGAGCTCGGGGCCGACGGCATCCGCGTCAACGCGATCCTGCCGGGCGCGGTCGATGGTCCGCGCATCCGTGCGGTCATCGCCGCCAAGGCCGAGGCGCTGGGCAAGCCGCTCGACGACGTGACGCGCGCCTACACCGCCCAGGCCGCGCTGGGCCGCATGGTCACGGCCACGGACATCGCGAACATGGTGCTGTTCGCCGCCAGCGACTTGGCTGCCAGCGTCACGGGCCAAGAGCTCGTGGTGGACGGCCACACGCAGGCGCTGAGCTGATCCGCTCGCACGCCCTTTCTTTCCCTCTTCTTCTTTCCGGACACCTCATGGCCCAACGCCCCAAAGCCATCATCACCTGCGCCCCCACGGGTGCCATCCACACGCCCAGCATGTCGCCGCACCTTCCCGTGACGGCCGACGAGATTGCGCAAGCTTCGATCGAAGCCGCCCGCGCCGGCGCCGCGATCTTGCACCTGCATGCGCGCGACCCGAAGGACGGCCGCCCGTCGCAGGACCCGGACCTGTTCCGCCCCTTCCTTTCGAAAATCAAGGCCGCGACCGATGCGGTGATCAACATCACCACCGGCGGCAGCCCGCACATGAGCGTCGAGGAGCGCATGCGCCCGGCCACCACCTTCAAGCCCGAGCTCGCGTCGCTCAACATGGGCTCGATGAACTTCGGCCTCTTTCCGATGCTGGAGCGCTTCAAATCCTTCGAGCATGAATGGGAGCGCGAGCACCTGGAGAACAGCCGCAACCTGATCTTCAAGAACACCTTCGCCGACATCGAGAACATCCTCAAGCTCGGCAACGCCAACGGCACGCGCTTCGAGTTCGAGTGCTACGACGTGAGCCACCTCAACAACCTGCGGCACTTCCTGGACCGCGGGCTGGTGCAGGCGCCGGTCTTCGTGCAGACGGTCTTTGGCATCCTGGGCGGCATCGGTGCCGACCCCGAGGACCTGATGCACATGCGCCGCACCGCCGCGCGGCTGTTCGGCGACCGCTTCGAATGGTCGATCCTCGGCACCGGCCGCAACCAGCTGCCGCTGGGCACCATCGGCGCCGCCATGGGCGCGCATGTGCGCGTCGGGCTCGAAGACTCGCTGTGGATCGGCCCGGGCCGGCTCGCCGCGTCGAGCGCCGAACAGGTGCTGCGCATCCGCGCCGTGCTGGAGGCGCTGAACATCGACATCGCGACACCCGCCGAGGCGCGCGAGATCCTCGGCCTCAAGGGCGCGGCGAACGTCGACTTCTAGCCCTGCGCCAGAACCACTGACCCGACTCGGCCCGGCCCACGACCGGGCCGCATCTGCACGCCCGCCGGCGCCCGCCGGCGACCTTCCGCCAGAACACGACAGGACAGGAGAGAGACATCCCATGCAACACCCATCCATCCCCACCACGCCGCCGGGCCTGCGCGCCCGCCAGGCCGTCGACGAACAGGCCTCGCTCAATGCGCTGATCTTCCGCAAGCTCATGCCGTTGCTGGTGCTGGCCTATGTGATCAGCTTCATCGACCGCACCAACATCGCGCTGGCCAAGAGCCACATGGCCGTGGACATCGGCATCTCGGCGGCCGCCTACGGGCTGGGCGCCGGGCTGTTCTTCCTGAGCTACGCGCTGCTCGAAGTGCCCAGCAACCTCGTGATGCACCGCGTGGGGGCCCGCTGGTGGATCGCCCGCATCATGATCACCTGGGGCCTGCTGTCGGCCGGCATGGCCTTCGTCACGGGCGAGACCTCGTTCTACGTGATGCGCATCCTGCTCGGCGCGGCGGAAGCCGGCCTGTTCCCGGGCGTGATGCTGTACCTGAACTACTGGTTCGGCCGCAAGGACCGCGCACGCGCCACGGGCTACTTCCTGCTCGGCGTGTGCATCGCGAACATCCTCAGCGGCCCGGTCGGCGGCGCGCTGCTGCAGATGGACGGCCTGTGGGGCTGGCACGGCTGGCAATGGATGTTCGTGCTCGAAGGCCTGCCCGCCGTGGCGCTGGCCTTCGTGGTCTGGCGCAAGCTGCCCGACGGCCCCTCCAGCGCCAGCTGGCTCACGCGCCCGCAGGCGCAGGCCATCGAACGCCAGCTCACCGCCGAACGCGCCGAGGACGTGGCCAACGGCCAGGTCGGCGAGTCGTTCCGCGCCTGCCTGGTCGACCGGCAGATCTGGCTGGCGATCTTTGTCTACTTCTGCCACCAGATCAGCATCTACACGGTGATCTTCTTCCTGCCGAGCATCATCGGCACCTACGGCAAGCTCTCGCCGCTGGAAATCGGCGCGCTCAACTCGCTGCCCTGGGTGGCCGCCGCCGTCGGCGCCATTGCGCTGCCGCGGCTCGCGGTCACGCCGCAGCGCGGCCGGCTCCTGCTGCTGGTCGGGCTGGTCTCGATGGCGGTGGGTCTGTTGATCGCCGCCTTCGCAAGCCCGGCCATTGCGCTGGCCGGCTTCTGCCTCACGGGCTCGATGTTCTTCGTGGTGCAGTCGGTGATCTTCCTGTTCGCGTCGTCACGGCTGGCCGGCGTGGCGCTGGCAGGTGGGCTGGCGCTCGTGAACACCTGCGGTCTGGTGGGCGGCTTCATCGGCCCGTCGGTGATGGGCTGGATCGAACAGAGCACGGGCAGCACGAAGAACGGGCTGTTGCTGATCGCCGGAATGCTGGTGGCCGCCGCGCTGGCCAGCGTCTGGATGCGGCAAGGCCAGGAATCGAAGCGCTGACCCGTCGCAACGGGCCGCGCGCTCCTGTCGTCAGAGCAACACGATGTCGTACTGCCCCTGCCCGATCGCCGGCTCCGACTGCAGCGAGATCGGCTTGCCGATGAAGTCGCTCAGCCCCGCGAGGTGCTGGCTCTCTTCATCGAGGAACAGCTCGATAACTTGCGGCGAAGAAACGATGCGGAACTCGCGCGGCGTGAACTGCCGCGCTTCGCGCAGGATCTCGCGCATGACGTCGTAGGCCACGCTGCGCGCGGTCTTCACGATGCCCTGCCCGCCGCAGGCCACGCAGGGCTCGCACAGCATGTGGGCCAGCGACTCGCGCGTGCGCTTGCGCGTCATCTCGACGAGGCCGAGCTGCGAGAAACCGCCGGCCGTGGTCTTCACGCGGTCGCGGGCAAGCTGCTTGCGGAACTCGGCCAGCACCTGCTCGCGGTGGTCGTCGCGTGCCATGTCGATGAAGTCGACGATGATGATCCCGCCCAGGTTGCGCAGGCGCAGCTGCCGCGCAATGGCCTGCGCGGCCTCCAGGTTGGTCTTGAAGATGGTGTCGTCGAAGTTACGCGCACCGACGAAGCCGCCGGTGTTCACGTCGACGGTGGTCAGCGCCTCGGTCTGGTCGACCACGAGGTAGCCGCCCGATTTCAGGTCGACGCGCCGGCCCAGCGCTTTCGCGATTTCCTCGTCCACCGAATACAGGTCGAAGATCGGCCGCTCGCCCTTGTAGTGCTGCAGCTTGCCGGCCGCCTGCGGCATGAATTCGAGGCCGAACTTCAGCAGCACCTCGAACTGCTCGCGCGAGTCGATGCGGATGGTCTGCGTGTCTTCGCTCGTCATGTCGCGCAGCACGCGCTGCAGCAGGCTCAGGTCCTGGTGCAGCAGCGACATGGCCGGCATCCGGCTCGAGGCCTCGCGGATGCGCGTCCAGGTCTTGCGCAGGTAGGCGATGTCTTCGGCCAGCTCGGCGTCGGCGGCGTCTTCGCCGTTGGTGCGCAGGATGAAGCCGCCCGTGTTCACAGGCACCACGCCGCCGCTCTCGGCGGCCGCGGCCGCCTCGATGAGCGCCAGCATGCGGTTGCGCAGCGACTCGCGCTGGTCGGGCGGGATCTTCTGCGACACGCCGATGTGGTTGTCCTGCGGCAGGAACACCAGCAGCCGGCCCGCGATGCTGATCTGCGTGGACAGCCGCGCGCCCTTGGTGCCGATCGGGTCCTTGATGACCTGCACCAGCAGCGACTGGCCTTCGAACACCTGCTTCTCGATGGGCACCATCGGCCCGCCGTTGCGGTGGTCGCGCTCGGGCGGCGCGGCGCTCGGGCGCGAGCCCGGCGTGAACGGCGAGACGATGTCGGCCACGTGCAGGAAGGCGGTGCGCTCCAGGCCGATGTCGATGAAGGCCGACTGCATGCCCGGCAGCACGCGCGAGACCTTGCCCAGGTAGATGTTGCCGACCAGCCCGCGCTCGAGCGTGCGCTCGACGTGCAGCTCTTGCACCGCGCCGTGCTCGACCAGCGCCACACGGGTCTCCTGCGGAGACCAGTTGATCAGGATGTCTTGCATGGATGTCTTAAGTATTGAAGCCGACGCCTCGAAGCAGCTGCGCGGTCTCGAACATGGGGAGTCCCATGATGCCCGAATAGGAGCCGCTGATGTGCTCCACGAACGCAGCCGCTGCGCCCTGGATGGCATAGGCGCCAGCCTTGCCGAGCGGCTCGCCGCTGGCGGCGTAGGCCGCGACCTGCTTCTTGGTGAGCGTGGCGAAGCGCACGCGCGACACGCTGAGCGCCGCATGGCGGCGACGGCCGTTCTGCAGTGCGACTGCGGTGAGCACGCGGTGCGTCGCGCCGGACAGGTGCGCGAGCATGCGCTCGGCATCGCGTGCGCCCTCGGGCTTGCCGAGGATGGTGCGACCGAGCGCGACGGTGGTGTCGGCGCAGAGCACCGGCGCGTCGGCCAGGCCCAGGCGCTTGCGGCGCGCGACGGCGGCGTCGAGCTTGAGGGCGGTCACGCGCTGCACGTACGCTGTGGGCGACTCGTTCGGCAGCAAGGCCTCGAGCGCCTCGGCGTCTTCGTCGGGGCCGGCCAGCAGCAGTTCGTGGCGCACGCCGAGCTGGCCGAGCAATTGGGCGCGGCGCGGGCTTTGCGACGCGAGGTAGATGAAGTCAGGCAAGTTCAGGTCTCCGAGGTGGGCCCCACCGCCGGCCCCGTGGTCATTCCCGGTGGTACGGATGGCCCGCGTTGACCGACCACGCCCGGTAGAGCTGTTCGACCAGCAGCACGCGCGCCATGGCATGCGGCAGGGTCAGGTCGGACAGGCGGATGCGTTCGTGCGCCGCGGCCTTGAAGGCCGGGTCGAGCCCGTCGGGGCCGCCGATGACCAGCGCCACATCGTCGCCCTCGCCCTGCCAGGTCTGCAGCCGTGCGGCCAGTGCCTTGGTGGTGAGTGCGGTGCCGCGCTCGTCGAGCACGACGATGCGCATGCCGCGGGCGATGGCGCCCTCGATGCGCTCGCGCTCGGCGGCGTACAGCGTTTCGAGTGTCTTGGAACCTCGCGGCTCGGTCTTGACGGCGCGCAGCTCGAGCTTGAGCTCGGGCGGGAAGCGCTTGGCGTAGTCGTCCCAGGCAGTCTGCGCCCAGTCGGGCATGCGCTGCCCGACGGCGACCACCAGCAGCTTCATGCGCGGCGGGCTGGCGCCTTCTTGGCCGGCGCCTTCTTCGCAGCGGTCTTCTTGGCGGCCGGCTTGCCGACCACCTTCACCGGCACGCGTGCGGTGCCCGTGGCGGACTTCTTCGCAGGCGCCTTCTTGGCGGCGGTCTTGCTCGCGGTCTTCGATGCGGCCTTCTTCGCCGGGGCCTTGGCGGCCTTGGCTTCCTGCTCGGCTGCGCGGATCGCGGTCTTGGCGGCGCTCGAACGGCGCAGGCTCGGCGTCTTGGCGGCGGCCGTCTTCTTCTCTTCGGCGCCCTTGACGACGGACGAGGCGGTGGCCAGCGCGGGCTTGGTGGCGCCGAGCTTGGCGCGCACCGGCTTGTCGCCCCAGATCTCTTCGAGGTGGTAGTACTGGCGGATGGCGGGCTGCATGATGTGCGCCACGGCCGCGCCGCAGTCCACGATGATCCACTCGCCGTTTTCCTCGCCCTCGGTGCGCGGCTTGGCAAAGCCGGCTTCACGCACGGCGTCGCGCACGCTCGAAGCGAGCGCCTTGGTCTGGCGGTTGGAGGTGCCCGACGCCACGATCACGCGCTCGAACAGCGGCGAGAGGTGCTCCGTGTCGAATACCTGGATGTCCTGCGCCTTGACGTCTTCGAGACCATCGATGATGGCTCGCTGGAGTTTTTGGATGTCTTTTTTGGCGGCGGCTTCAGTGGTCATCAGGCAGAGCGGTAGAGGTGGTGTTGGTCAATATAGCGTGCAACCGTGGGCGGAACCAGCGAGGAAATGTCCACACCCGACGCCACACGCCGCCGGATATCGGTGGCGCTGGTGTCCATGGCGGCAGGCAGTTCAAGCGCCTCGAAACGCGCGCCAACCGGGAGGCCGGGCAGCTGTTTCGGATCAAAACGAGTGACGTCACCCGTCGATAGTGCGCGATACGCTACAGAAACGATAGCAATGCCGAGTATATCCTGCCAGCCGTGCCAGGTCGGCAAGGCCGCTGCCTGGTCCGCGCCCATCACCAGCACGAGCTGTGCGCCGGGTTGCTCTTTCTGCAATTCATGCAGCGTGTCGAGCGTGTAGGTCGGGCCGTCGCGCAGCACTTCGCGGCTGTCGATGACGACCTTGCCTTGCAGGTTGCCGAAGGCCAGCCGCGTCATCGCCAGGCGATCTTCCTTCGGCGTGAGCGTGCGGCTCTTGTGCCAGGCCTGCCCCGTGGGAATGACGTGCAACTCCGTCAGGTCGAGCTGCACCAAGGCAGCTTCGGCCAGGGCGACGTGGGCGTTGTGTGGCGGGTCGAAGGCCCCGCCGAAGACGCCGATGCGCAAAGCGGAACCGGTGGGGCTCACAGCCAGTCCCGGCGCACGATGAAGTCGCTGTACAGCGCGGCTTCGGGGCTGCCCGCTTCGGGCTGTTGCCGGTAGGCCCAGCGCGCGAGCGGCGGCATCGACAACAGGATCGATTCGGTGCGCCCGCCCGACTGCAGGCCGAAGTGCGTGCCGCGGTCCCACACGAGGTTGAACTCGACATAGCGCCCGCGCCGGTACAGCTGGAATTCGCGCTCGCGCTCGCCGTACGGCATGCCGCGGCGGCGCTCGACGATCGGCAGGTAGGCCTGCAGGAAGGCATCGCCGACCGAGCGGATCAGCGCAAAGCCGTTCTCGATGCCGCCCTCGGCGAAGTCGTCGAAGAAGATGCCGCCGATGCCGCGTTGCTCGTTGCGGTGCTTCAAAAAGAAATACTCGTCGCACCAGGTCTTGAAGCGTGGGTACTTGTCGGCGCCGAAGGGTGCGAGCGCATCGCGGCACACGGTGTGGAAGTGCACCGCGTCTTCTTCAAAGCCGTAGCACGGCGTGAGGTCCATGCCGCCGCCGAACCAGCACACGGGATCACCGCCGCCTGCAGGCTGCGCGGCCAGCATGCGCACGTTCATGTGGACGATCGGCACGTAGGGGTTGCGCGGGTGGAACACCAGCGACACGCCCATGGCCTCGAACGGTGCGCCTGAGAGCTCGGGGCGGTTCTGCGTGGCCGAGGGCGGCAGCTTGGCGCCGCGCACCTGCGAGAAGCCGACGCCAGCGCGTTCGAACAGCGCGCCGCCTTCGAGGATGCAGGTCAGGCCGTTGCCCTGCAGCGGCTCGCCGGGCTCTTTCTGCCAGGCGTCGCGCACCGCGCTGCCGCCGTCCGCCGCCTCGATCGCCGAGATGATCGATTGCTGCAGTCCGCGCAGGTAGTCGCCGACCGCCTTCGGCTGGGTGGCTGGCATCAGGCGTGGGGCGTGTTGCGCGCGTTGACGGCGCGGTAGCCGATGTCCTTGCGGTACTGCGCACCGTCGAACTGCACGCGCGCCGCGACCTCGTAGGCGCGCTGCTGCGCCTGCTTGACGCTGTCGGCCAGCACGGTCACGCAGAGCACGCGGCCGCCGCTGGTCTTGAGTTCGCCGTTCTCGAGCGTGGTGCCCGCGTGGAACACCACGGCATCGGGCGCCTCGGCCGGGATGCCGCTGATGCGGTCGCCCTTGCGCGGCGACAGCGGGTAGCCGTGCGCGGCCATCACCACGCCCAGCGCCACGCGCCGGTCCCACTGCAGCTCGACCTGGTCGAGCGTGCCGTCGGTGGCGTGCCAGAACACCTCGAACAGGTCGGACTTGAGCCGCATCATGATCGGCTGCGTCTCGGGGTCGCCCATGCGGCAGTTGAATTCGAGCGTCTTGGGCTGGCCGGCCGCGTCGATCATGAGGCCGGCATAGAGGAAGCCGGTGAACGGAATGCCGTCCTTTTCCATGCCGCGGATGGTCGGCAGGATGATCTCGCGCATGGCACGCGCATGCACCTCGGCCGTGACGACCGGTGCGGGCGAGTACGCGCCCATGCCGCCGGTGTTCGGGCCTTCGTCGCCGTCGAGCAGGCGCTTGTGGTCTTGGCTGGTGGCCAGCGCGGCGACGTTCTTGCCGTCGCACATCACGATGAAGCTGGCTTCTTCGCCTTGCAGGAATTCTTCGATGACGACGCGTGCGCCGCCTTCGTTGTGCGACACGCCGAACTTGTTGTCGACCAGCATGAAGTCGACGGCCTCATGGGCTTCCTGCGCCGTCATGGCAACGACCACGCCCTTGCCGGCGGCCAGGCCGTCGGCCTTGACAACGATCGGTGCGCCCTTGGCGTCGATGTACGCATGAGCGGCGGCGGCGTCGGTGAAGGCCTCGTATTCGGCCGTCGGGATCTTGTGGCGCTTCATGAACGCCTTCGAGAAGGCCTTGGAGCTTTCGAGCTGCGCAGCCGCCTGCGTCGGGCCGAAGATGCGCAGGCCGTGCGCGCGGAACTCGTCCACCACGCCGGCCGCCAGCGGCCCCTCGGGGCCGACCACGGTCAGCGCGATTTTCTCGGCCATCGCCCACTCGCGCAGCGCGGCGGGTTCGGTGATGTCGATGCAGTCGTAGCGTTCGTCGCTCACGGTGCCGCCGTTGCCGGGCGCCACGTAGACGCGGCTGACCCGGTTGCCCTGCGCCAGCCGCCACGCCAGTGCGTGCTCGCGGCCCCCTCCTCCAATCACCAGTACCTTCATTCGCGGGCTTTCGTTTGTCGCTGTGGATCCATCATTCATTCGTTCAGTCGGACAGTGCGGCGTTGTGATACACGTCCTGCACATCATCCAGGTCCTCGAGCACGTCGAGAAGCTTCTGCATCCTGGCGGCGTCTTCGCCGGTCACGTCCACGGTGTTCTCGGCGCGCATCGTGATTTCGGCGGCGTCGGGCTTCAGGCCCGCGGCTTCGAGCGCGTTCTTCACGGCCTCGAAGTCGCCGATGGCGGTGAGCACCTCGATGGCGCCGTCGTCGTCGGTGATCACGTCCTCGGCGCCGGCTTCGAGGGCCACTTCCATGACCTTGTCCTCGCTGGTGCCGGGCGCGAAGATGATCTGGCCGCAGTGCTTGAACTGGAAGGCCACCGAGCCTTCGGTGCCCATGTTGCCGCCGTGCTTGGAGAAGGCGTGGCGCACTTCGGCCACGGTGCGCACGCGGTTGTCGGTCATGGTGTCGACGATGATCGCCGCGCCGCCGATGCCGTACCCTTCGTAACGAATTTCTTCGTAATTGACGCCTTCGAGGTTGCCCGTGGCCTTGTCGATGTTGCGCTTGACGGTGTCGATGGGCAGGTTGACCGCCTTGGCCTTTTCGACCGCCAGCCGCAGCCGGGGGTTGGCGCTGAGGTCTGCGCCGCCGGCGCGTGCCGCCACCGTGATTTCACGGATGGCGCGGGTCCAGAGCTTGCCGCGTTTCTCGTCCTGGCGGCCCTTGCGGTGCTGAATATTTGCCCACTTGCTATGTCCGGCCATGGCTTTCTCTCTCGCTGTCGTGTGTTTTCAAAGCAAGTGTGGAGTTTACTGTCCGGCGCACACAACGCTCCCCCGGCGCCCGGGATTTCGGCCCGGACCTTTTGGTGATAATTGTTCGATGACGCCATCGCCCATTGCCGGTACGGGAAATCCCGACGCCCTGCCGCCGCACGCCCCGCTGCCGCTGTACTACAACACCGAAGCGGAGCACCAGGCGTTCCTGCGGCGCATCTTCGACAGCACGGCCGCGGACTACGACCGCATCGAAGCCGTGCTGGCCTTCGGCACCGGCCCCTCTTACCGCCGTGACGCACTGAAGCAGGCCGGCCTCATGGCGGGCGCCCAGGTGCTCGACGTGGGCATCGGCACCGGGCTCGTCGCCCGCGAAGCCCTGAAGCTCATCGGCTCCACCGGCAAGCTCACCGGCGTCGACCCCAGCGTGGGCATGATGGGCCAGGTCCGGCTGCCGGGCGTCGAACTGATTCAAGGCGTCGCCGAGGCCCTGCCCCGGCCCGACGCCAGCTGCGATTTCGTGAGCATGGGCTACGCCATGCGCCACATCAGCGACGTGGCCGCCGCCTTTTCCGAATTCCATCGCGTGCTGCGCCCGGGCGGGCGCGTGGTGGTGCTCGAGATCACCAAGCCCGAGGGCCGCATCGCCACCGCACTGCTGAAAGGCTACATGCGCGCCGTGGTGCCGTTGATCGCCCGCGTGGTCGGCCGCCGCAGCGACACCTCGGAGCTGTGGCGCTATTACTGGGACACGATCGAGGCCTGCATCCCGCCCGAGCGCGTCATGCAGGCGCTGGGCGCCGCCGGCTTCAGCGACGTGCGCCGGCATGCGAGCCTCGGGGTCTTCTCGGCCTATACCGGCCGCAAGCCCGAATCCACCGCCGACGAGGTTCGCTGAACGTGCGCTCCCAGGACGACCGCCTTCATTCCCCCCTGCGCGTGGAGCGCCTCTCGCTGCCGGACAGCCTTGCGCTGGCCACGCACAGCCATGCGCCCTTTGCCGCGCTCGGCTACGGCACGCCGCACGGTGTCGCCTGGATGCCCACGGTCAACGCGCGCGTGCTGTCACCGCAAGGCGCGATGGCCGACGTGTGGCACGTGGGGCACGCGGGTGACGGCACCCAGGTCCGGTCGGGCACCACCGGCATCGCGCGCTGGCGCACCGACGGGCACTGGCTGCTCGGCGCCATCGACCTCGATGAAGCCGTCGAAGGCCAGGGCCTGACCGAACTCGCGCAGCGCGCCTACCGCGACCTGTTCCGCACGCTCGAGCAGGCCGGCACGCCGCACCTGCAGCGCATCTGGAACTACCTGCCGCGCATCAACGCCGACGGCGGCGGGCTGGAGCGCTACCGCCAGTTCAACCTCGGCCGGCAAGAGGCTTTCTTCGAAGCCGGCCGCGCCGCCTTCGAGGGCGCCCCGGCCGCCTGCGCGCTGGGCATCCGCCAGGGCGCACTGTCGATCCGTTTTCTCGCGGGACGCGCCACACCGCTGCCGGTCGAGAACCCGCGGCAGGTGTCGGCCTACCGCTATCCCGAAACCTACGGCCCGCGCTCGCCGACCTTCTCGCGCGCCGCGCTGGCGGACATCGGCGACGGCCAGGTCGCACTCTTCATCTCGGGCACGGCGAGCATCGTCGGGCACGAGACGGTGCACCACGGCGACGTGCGTGAGCAGGCCCGCGAAACGCTGCGCAACCTCGAGGCCGTGATCGCCTCCGCCCATGCGCAGACCACGGCGCGCTTCTCGCTCGATGCGCTCGACTGCGTGGTGTACGTGCGGCATCCGTCGGACACCGACGCCGTTCGCGAGGTGATCGAAGCCGCGCTCGGCGCCCAGTCGCCGATGGCCCGCCATGCGGTGTACCTGGAAGCCGACATCTGCCGCAGCGATCTGCTGGTCGAGATCGAGGCCCACACGGTCGCCGCCGGCCGGCTGCAGGCCGCCTGAGCGGCCCGCCGTTCGCCTGCTCGACCGACACCACCCATGAACGTGCTGCGTTTTCTCACGTCGATCCCGCTCGCGCTGATGCTCTATGCGCTGCTGCTGTTTCTCGGCCTGATCTCGCTGGTCTGGAACTTCGTCGCCATGCTGCTGTATCCGGTGATGCCGGCCGTACCGGCGCGCGCGCTGGGCCGCATGACCATCGCTCTTGCCTACCGGATGTTCTGGTGGCTCGCCTCGGTCACCGGCATGATGCGCATCGACGCTTCGTGCCTGGACCCGATGCGCAACGAACCCGGCGTGATCTTCGTGGCCAACCACCCGACGATGCTCGACGCACTGCTGCTGGTGGCGCGGCTGCCGCGCAGCGCCTGCATCATGAAGGCCGAGCTGATGGGCAACATCTTCCTCGGCGCGGGGGCCCGGCTGGCGCGCTACATCAGCAACAAGTCGGCCCGCACGATGGTGCGCCTGGCGGTCAACGACCTGCGCCAGGGCGGCCAGCTCGTGATCTTTCCCGAAGGCACGCGCACGGTGACGCCGCCGCTGAACCCCTTCCGCCCCGGCACCACGCTGATCGCCAAACTGGCGCAGGCGCCGATCCAGACCGTGTTCATCGACACCGACTCGCCCTACCTCGGCAAGGGCTGGCCGCTGTGGCGCGTGCCGCCGCTGCCCATCGTCTTCACGCTGCGGCTGGGCAAGCGCTTTGCACCAACGCAGGACAGCGATGCGTTGCAGGTCGAGCTGGAACACTATTTCCGTCAACACATGGAGCAGCGCGCCACCGACGCGTCCCCCGAATGCCAGCAGACGCCTCGCGCACCCACCTTGTCCTGATCCCCAGCTACAACACGGGCGAGCGCCTGTTCTCGACGGTCGCCGCCGCGCGGGCCGAATGGAACCCGGTGTGGGTGGTGATCGACGGCAGCGACGACGGCACGGGGGAGCGGCTGCAGCAGATGGCGGCCAGCGATCCGGGGCTGCGCGTGTGGGTGCTGCCGCAGAACCAGGGCAAGGGCTCGGCGGTGCTGCACGGCTTGCGGGCCGCGAAGGACGCCGGCTTCACGCACGCGCTCACGATGGATTCCGACGGGCAGCATCCGGCGGACCTGATCCCCTCTTTCATGAACGCCTCGCTGGCGCGGCCCGAGACAATGGTGCTGGGCCGACCGGTGTTCGACGCCAGCGCGCCGCTGCTGCGGGTGCGTGGGCGGCGGGTGTCGAACGGCTGGACACAGCTCGAGACGCTGTTCGCGGGCGTGGGCGATTCGCTCTACGGCTTTCGCGTGTACCCGGTGGTTGACCTGATCGCAGTGATGGCGCGACAACCATGGATGCGGCGCTTCGACTTCGATACCGAGGCGGTCGTGCGGCTGGCCTGGCGCGGGGTCAAGCCGGTGAACATCGATGCGCCTGTGAAGTACCTGACGGCGGAGGAAGGCGGGGTGTCGCACTTTCGCTATGGGCGGGACAACGTGCTGCTGACTTGGATGCACACGCGGTTGATGGTGGAGTTTGTTTTGCGGTTGCCTGGGTTGCTCTTTCGCAAATTGCGGGGGGCGCCGCCGTTTCAGGCCTAGCCTTCTTTTGAGGGGCGCCCGGCAGGCGGTACGGCGCGGTCGGCCCCACTGTGCCGGCCGCTTCGCGGCTGCCCTGCGGTGCTCGCGTTTCGCGGGGTCTCGCAGAACTCGCTTCGCTCAAACAGCTGCGAGCCCTGATCCGCGAAACGCTGCGCTCCTCGGCGGCACAGAGGGGCCGCCCACACCGCACCGCCTGCCGGGCACCTGCTGTGGCGTGAAAGCACCTTGTCCTTCTTCCACTACTCGACGATCGTGCCTCCGCCCAGTGCCTTGTAGAGCGTCATCGTCGCGTTGAGCTGGTTCAGACGGTTCTGCGCCAGCGAGACCTCCGCGGCGCGGCGCTTGTCCTTGGCGTCGAGCACGGGCTGCAACGCGGTGGCGCCGGCGCGATAGCGCACTTCCGACAAGGCCTCCGCGCGTTGCGCCTGTTGCAGCGCCAGAGCCAGCTTCACGCTTTCGTCCTGCAGCTGGGTTCGCGACGACAGCGTGTTCTCGACCTCGGACAGCGCGGTGTACAGCGACTGGCGGAACCCGACGACCGCTTCTTCATAACGCGTCTGGGACACGGCGACGGTCAGCCGCGCGGTGTTCCATTGCAGGAAAGGCAGCACCAGGCCGGCACCGAGGGTCGCGACCGGGTTCTTCAGCACCTCGCCCAATGCATTGCTCCCCGCGCCCAGCGAACCCGTGAGGCTCAGCACCGGATAGAAGCTGGTGCGCGTGGCATCGACGTTCGCCAGCGAGGACCGCAGGCGCTGCTCCGCGGCACGCAGGTCGGGCCGGCGAGCCAGCAGGCTGGCGGGCAGTCCGGCATCGATCACGGGCAAGGCGGTGTCCGGCAGCTGCGACGGTTCTTCCCTCGGGGTGTCGGGCGGCATGTCGAACAGGATCGCCAATGCGTTGCGCGCTTCGACACGCTGCTGCAGCAGCTGCGTGTGGGCGGCCTCCTGGCTCGCGAGGTTCTGGCCGGCCTGCGCGACGTCGAGCCCGGACACGGCGCCCGCCGCGTACTTGGCGCGCACCAGCGCCTGGATGCGCCGTGCATCGGCCATGCCGGCTTCGCTCAGCGCGATGCGGTGGTTCAGGTACCCGGTCTGCCAGTAGAGCCCGGCCGTGGTGCCCACCAGCGCCAGCGCCGTGGCCTCACGGTCGGACTGGGTGGCCTGCAGCTCCCAGTCGGCGACGCTGCGCTGCGCCGACAGGCGGCCCCACAGGTCGACTTCGTAGCTCAGGCTCAGTGAAGAGTTCGCGCTCGATGCGGCCACGCCGCCGCGCTTCAGGTCGAAGCTGCGTTGGGTGCCCAGTTGCCCCGTCACGCCCGGAGTGAGGTTGGTGTTCGCCAAGCCGGCCTGCAGCTGCGCCCGCTGCACGCGGATGCCGGCAGCGGCCAGGTTGTTGTTGGTGCGCAGGGCGCTGTCGATGAGGGTGTCGAGCCGCGCGTCGTGGAAGGCGGTCCACCAGCGGGCCTGCGGCACGGCCGCTGCGTTCTGCGGCAGGGGCTGTTGCTGCTGCCAGGCCTGCGGCACGCCGAGCGGTCGGTGTTCGCGCCGCTCCGGCGCGAACACCGTGCAGCCGCCGAGCGCCAGCGCGATGGCGAGGCCCGCCAGGGTCGGTCGCGCGCTACTCACGCGCCAGTGCCTCGATGGGGTCGAGCCGCGCAGCGTTGCGCGCCGGCAGGTACCCGAACAGCACGCCGATGAGCGACGCGCACAAGAAGGCCGACACCACGGCCCCCAGCGAAAAGATCATTTGCCATTGCTTCACGAACAGCGAGAACACAAAGCTGATGCCGTACGACAGCAGCACGCCGATGAAACCGCCGACCAGGCACACGAGCACGGCCTCGGTCAGGAACTGCTGCAGCACGTCGCTCTGGCGCGCGCCCACGGCCATGCGGATGCCGATCTCGCGGGTGCGCTCGGTCACCGACACCAGCATGATGTTCATCACGCCGATGCCGCCCACCACGAGCGAGATCACCGCGATCAGCGACAGCAGCAGCGTGAGCGACTGGCTCGTGCGCTCGGCCGTCTTCACGATGCTGTCCATGTTGAAGGTGAAGAAGTCCTTGCCGCCGTGGCGCAGCGTGAGCAGCCGCACGATGCTCTCTTCGGCCGCCTTGGTGGGCTGGTCATCGCGGATGCGCACGGTGATGCTGTCGAAGTGCTGCTGGCCGAAGAGGCGGCTCGCGCCGGTGCTGTAGGGCAGCCAGATGTTGAGCGACTTGTTCTCGCCGAACATGCTCTTCTTTTCCTGCGCCACGCCGATCACGGTGCACGGCAGGCTGCCCACCAGGATGATCTTGCCGACCGGATCGGTGCCGTCGGGAAAGAGCTTGCGCCGCGTGTTCTGGTCGATCACCACCACCTGCGACTGGTGCCGCACGTCGTTGGCGTCGAAGTCCGTGCCGCTGGCCATCTGGATGTCGCGCACGCTGAAGAAGTTGTCGCTGACGCCGTTCACGTTGCCGTTCACGTCGGCGCTGCGGTAGCGCAGGCGCAGGCTGCGCATGGTGGTCGGCGTGACGCTGTGCACGTAGGGCTGCGCGGCAATGGCCTGCAGGTCGGCCGGCAGCAGCGTGCGGATGCTCGCGGCCTTGTCGTCCCCGAAGTCGTGGCCCGGGTAGATGTCTAAGGTGTTGGTGCCGATGGCCTTGATGTCGGCGAGCACGAAGCGCTTGGCGCCCTCCCCGATGGCCACGATCGACACCACCGAGGTGATGCCGATGATGATGCCCAGCATGGTCAGCGCCGTGCGCATGCGGTGCGCCATCATCGAGCGCCAGGCCATGCGGAAGGCTTCGGAGAAACGCGCCCAGCCGGTGCTGAAGCGCGCGATGCCCAGCGTGGGACGGGTCATGGCGGGCGGCGACGGGGTGTCGTCGCCCACCGTCTGCGCGGGCGCAGCCACGGTCGGCACGTTCGGTCGGTCGCCGACGATCACGCCGTCGGCAATCTCGATGATGCGTTCGGTGCAGCGTGCCACCTGCATGTCGTGCGTCACGATGATGATCGTGTGCCCCTGTGCATGCAGCTCGCGCAGGATGCCCATGACCTCCTGGCCGCTCTTGCTGTCGAGCGCGCCGGTGGGCTCGTCGGCCAGGATGACCTGCCCGCCGTTCATGAGCGCACGCGCGATGCTCACGCGCTGCTGCTGGCCGCCCGAGAGCTGGCTCGGCCGGTGCTCGGTGCGGTCTTCCAGGCCCAGGCGCGCGAGCAGCTGCCGCGCCCGCGCATCGCGCGCCGCCCCTTCTGTGCCGGCATAAACGGCGGGCACCTCGACGTTGCCGGTGGCCGTCAGGTGCTGCATGAGGTGGTAGCGCTGGAAGATGAAGCCGAAGTGCTCGCGCCGCAGCGCGGCGAGCGCGTCGCTGTCGAGCGTGCCGACGTCCTGGCCCGACACGGTGTAGGTGCCGGTGCTCGGCCGGTCGAGGCAGCCGAGGATGTTCATGAGCGTCGACTTGCCCGAGCCCGAGGCGCCGACGATGGCCAGCATTTCGCCGTGGCCGATGTCCAGGTCGACGTCCTTCAGCACCTGGACTTCCTGCTCGCCCGAGGGAAAGCTGCGGCCGATGCCGCGCAGGGTCAGCAGCGGTTGCGTCACTGGCGCGGCCTCCGGTTGCCGTTGTCGTTGGTGCTGCCGTCGGTCTTCTCCAACGCCGAGGCGTCGCCGGTGATGACGCTGTCGCCCTCCTTCAGGCCTTCGAGCACCTGCGCCTGGAAGTTGTTGCTGATGCCCACGCGCACCTGCCGCTTTTCCACGCGCTGGTCGGGCAGGAGCACGCGCACTTCGTGGCGGCCGTCCTTGTCGCGCGTGCCGAGCGCGGTGAGCGGCACGGTCAGCGCCTGCTTGGCCTCGCCCAGCAGGATGGCGACCTGCGCCGTCATGTCGACGCGCAGCGTGCGCTCGGGGTTGGGCACGTCGAACAGCGCGTTGAAGAAGACGGCGTTGTTGATCTTCTCGGGCGAAGGCTGCACCGCGCGCAGCGTGCCGTGGTAGCGCGTGTCGGGGTCGCCCAGGATGGTGAAATACACGGGCTGGCCGGCCTTCACGCGCACCACGTCGGCCTCGGACACCTGGGCCTTCACGGTCATGGTCGACAGGTCGGCCAGCTTCATCAGCGTGGGCACCTGGAACGAGGCCACCACGGTCTGGCCTTCGAGCGTGCTGATGGACACCACGTCGCCGTCGATGGGCGCCATGATGCGGGTGTACGACAGGTTGGTCTGCGCCGAGGCCAGGGCGAGCTTCTGCTGGCGGATCTGCGCGTCGAGCGAGACGGCGTCGGCGCGCAATGCGCGCAGCTCGGTGTCGGCGCTTTCCAGGTCCTGGCGCGCGGCGGCGTCCTGCGCCAGCATCTCGCGCTGGCGCGCCCAGGTGAGTTCGGCCTGCTTCACGCGCACTTCCTTGGCGAGCTTCTGGGCCTGCAGGTTCTCGAGCTTGGCCTGTTCCTGCGCGAAGGTGTTCTGCGAGATGACGGGATCGATCTCGGCGAGCCAGTCGCCCTTCTTCACCGTCTGGCCGAGCACCACCTTCAGCGACTTGAGCTGGCCGGACACCTGCGCGCCCACCTCGACCTGCTTGAGGGCCTGCAGCACGCCCGTGGCGAGCACCGCGTTCTCCAGGTCGCTGCGCTGCACGGTGGCGGTGAGGTAGTCGCTTTTCTTCGGCGGGCTCAGCCAGAAGAAGGCCGCGATGGCCAGCACGACGAGCAAGGCCAGGCCGACAAGAAGCTTGCGCGATCGTCGCGAAGGAGTGGTGGGCATGCAGTGAAGAAGTGGGATGAATCGGGCGGCGAGGCCCGGGAAGGGATGCGATTGATCCTAGCCCCGGTTGCTGAAGGGCTGCTAAAGCATGCGTTTCGGCGGGCTTTTTGCACGGGCCTGCGCAGCGACCCATGAAAAACGGCGTGGCCCGCTGCCCTCGAAGGACAGCGGGCCACGCCGCAGAAATTACTGAAAAAGAACTCAGCGCGCGGTGCGCCGGCGCAAGAGCAAGGTGAGGAGCAACAGCGCCAGCACCGTGAACGCGATGAACGACCAGTTCGCCAGCGTCAGGCCGAACAGCGACCAGTCGATCTTGGAGCAGTCGCCGCCGCCGCGGAAGATCATCGGCAGCGCGCGCTTGAGCGGGAAGGTCTCGATCATCCCGTACAGGTCGCGCCCGCACGAGACGACCTCGGGCGGATACCACTGCAGCCAGCTCTGCTGCGCCGCCGTGTAGGCACCGCCCACCGCCGCCGCCAGTGCCAGCACCCCGCCCGTCACCTGCAGGCCGCGGCCGTTGAACAGCGCCGCCAGGCCGGTGAACAGCGCCACCAGCATCAGCGCATAGCGCTGCACGATGCACATCGGGCAGGGTTCGAGCCCGACCACGTGCTGCAGATACAGCCCGAAGGCCAGCATGAGGACACAGGCCAGGCAGATCAGCCCGAGCGCGCGGCGCGGCGCGCCGAAGTACCAATGGATCAAGGAGATACCCAATCTTCTTCTACGAACACCCTGGCCTTGCGGGGGTTGGCGACGACGGTGTCGCCTTCCTTCAAGCCCAGGTCGCGGAACTGTTGCGCAGGGAGTTGCGCTTCGATGATGGTTCCGGAGCCCGGATTATCTGGATTCGTTTCGGTGGGCTCAAGTTCCAGCCGCGCGATCGGTCCGACCACGATCGCGCGCGACAGCGTGGCGACGATGCCGGTGGCGCCTGACACGTAGCGTGTCACATCCAGGTCATGCGGGCGCACGTAGGCCAGCGCCTTGGCGTCGCGCGCGCTGCTGTGCTCGGGCGAGTCGATGCGCATGCCGTCCAGTTGCACGGCGCCGTTGTCGGCCCGGCCGTGGAACAGGTTCACGTCGCCCAGGAAGCCGTAGACGAACGGGCTCGCGGGCTTGTCCCACACGTCCTGCGGCGAGCCGACCTGCTCGATGCGGCCCTTGTTGATGACCACCACGCGGTCGGCCACCTCGAGCGCTTCTTCCTGGTCGTGCGTGACGAAGATCGAGGTGACATGCAGCTCGTCGTGCAGCCGGCGCAGCCAGCGGCGCAGCTCCTTGCGCACCTTGGCATCGAGCGCGCCGAAGGGTTCGTCGAGCAGCAGCACCTTGGGCTCCACCGCCAGCGCACGGGCCAGCGCGATGCGCTGGCGCTGGCCGCCGGACAGCTGCGACGGGTAGCGGTCGGCCAGCCAGTCGAGCTGCACCAGCTTGAGCAGGTCGGTCACCTTGGCCTTGATCTGCGCGTCGCTCGGGCGCTCCTTGCGCGGCTTCACGCGCAGGCCGAAGGCGACGTTCTCGAACACGGTCATGTGGCGGAACAGCGCGTAGTGCTGGAACACGAAGCCGACCTGGCGCTCGCGCACGTGCACGTCGGTGGTGTCTTCGCCCGAGAAATGGATGCTGCCGGTGTCGGCTGTTTCCAGGCCCGCGATGATGCGCAGCAGCGTGGTCTTGCCGCAGCCCGAGGGGCCGAGCAGCGCGACCAGTTCGCCCGACTCGACGTCGAGGTTCACGTTGTTCAGCGCGCGGAAGTCGCCGAACTGCTTGCTGATGTTGCGGATTTCGATGCTCATGGTCTTGTTCTCTCGTCTTCTCAGGCCGCCGAAGGCTCGGGGGGACGCTCGGGCGGCAGCTCGGCGATGGCTTTCATTTCGCGCTCATGGCGCCACTCGATGACCGACTTGATCACCAGGGTGACCAGCGCCAGGATCGCCAGCAGCGAGGCCACCGCGAAGGCGGCCACCGACTGGTATTCGTTGTAGAGCACCTCGACGTGCAGCGGCATGGTGTTGGTCTGGCCGCGGATGTGGCCCGACACCACCGACACCGCGCCGAACTCGCCCATGGCCCGCGCATTGCACAGGATCACGCCGTACAGCAGGCCCCACTTGATGTTGGGCAAGGTCACGCGCCAGAAGGTCTGCCAGCCGGTCGCGCCGAGCACGATGGCGGCCTGCTCCTCGTCGGTGCCCTGCGCCTGCATCAGCGGAATGAGTTCGCGCGCAATGAAGGGAAAGGTCACGAACACGGTGGCCAGCACGATGCCGGGCACGGCGAAGATGATCTTGATGTCGTGCTCCGCCAGCCACGGGCCGAACCAGCCCTGCGCGCCGAACACCAGCACGTAGATCAGGCCCGCCACCACCGGCGACACCGCGAACGGCAGGTCGATCAGCGTCGTGAGAAAGGCCTTGCCGCGGAATTCGAACTTGGCGATGGCCCACGCTGCGGCCACGCCGAAGACGAGGTTCATCGGCACCGCGATGGCGGCGGTGATGAGCGTGAGGCGGATGGCGCTCCACGCATCGGGTTCCTTCAGCGCCTCGAGGTAGGCATTGAGGCCCTTGCGCAGCGCCTCGACCGCCACGGCCGCCAGCGGCAGCACGAGGAACAGGAACATGAACGCCAGGGCGATGCCGATCAGCGTCCAGCGGACCCAGGCCGACTCGGTGGTGCCGGCCTGCGCGCGGCGGATGATTTTCGAAGGTGCGCTCATGTCATGCCCCCGCGCGCTTGCGTTGCCAGGCTTGCAGGCCGTTGATGACCAGCAGCAGGATGAACGACAGCACCAGCATCACCAGCGCGACTGCGGTGGCGCCCGTGTAGTCGTACTGCTCCAGCTTGCCGATGATGATGAGCGGCGTGATCTCGGAAATCATCGGCATGTTGCCGGCGATGAAGATCACGGAGCCGTACTCGCCGATGGCGCGTGCGAAGGCCATCGCAAAGCCCGTCAGCAGCGCAGGCGCGATCGACGGAAAGATCACCTTCGTGAAGGTCTGCAGGCGCGTGGCGCCCAGCGAGGTGGCGGCCTCTTCGAGTTCCTTCTCGGCGTCTTCGAGCACCGGCTGCACCGTGCGCACCACGAAGGGCAGCCCGATGAAGATCAGCGCAATTACGATGCCCGCCGGCGTGAACGCCAGCTTGATGCCGTGCGGCTCGAGCAGCTGCCCGATCCAGCCGTTGCCCGCCAGCAGCGCCGTGAGCGAGATGCCGGCCACGGCCGTGGGCAGCGCGAACGGCAGGTCGACCAGCGCATCGACGATGCGCTTGCCCGGGAACTTGTAGCGCACCAGCACCCAGGCCACGAGCAGGCCGAACACCGCGTTCACCATGGCGGCGATCAGCGAGGCGCCGAAGGTCAGGCGGTACGAGGCCATCACGCGCGGCGCGGTCACCGACACCCAGAAGTGCTCCCAGGTCATCGTGAAGGTCTTGAAGACCAGCGCCGACAGCGGGATCAGCACGATCAGGCACAGATAGAAGACCGTGAAGCCGAGCGTGATGTGGAAACCGGGCAGCACGCGCTTGGCGCCCCCTGCCCGGTTGGCACGTGAAAAAGGCGCTCCCGCTGCCGGGAGCGCCGAAGAAGCAGCGCCGCTCATTTACTTCGCGCCGGGCGTGTAGAGCTTGTCGAACTGGCCGCCGTCATTGAAGTGCACCTTCTGCGCTTCGCTCAGGCTGCCGAACAGTTCCTGCACCGTGAACAGCTGCAGCGGCTTGAAGGTCGAGGCGTACTTCTTGAGCACGGTCTGCGAACGCGGGCGCAGCGCGTGCTTGGCGGCGATTTCCTGTGCTTCTTCGGAGTACAGCCAGTCGAGGTAGGCCTTGGCGAGCTCGCCCGTGCCCTTCTTCTTGACGGTGCGCTCGACGATGGCAACCGGGTTCTCGGCCACGATGGAGATCGACGGGTACACCGAATCGACCTTGCCGGTGCCGAATTCGCGGTCGATCGAGACCACTTCGGATTCGAAGGTGATCAGCGCATCGCCGATGTTGCGTTGCAGGAAGGCGGTGGTCGCGTCGCGGCCGCCGCGTGCCAGCACCGGCACGTTCTTGAACAGCTTGCCGACGAACTCGGCGGCCTGGGCGTCGGTGCCGCCCTTCTTCTTGATGTAGCCCCAGGCGGCCAGGTAGGCGTAGCGGCCGTTGCCGCCGGTCTTGGGGTTGACGATCACGACCTGCACGCCGGGCTTGACCAGGTCGTCCCAGTCCTTGATGCCCTTGGGGTTGCCGTTGCGCACCAGCAGCAGCATGGTCGAGGTGGTGGGCGATGCGTTCTCGGGGAACTTCTTGTTCCAGTCCTTGGCGACCACGCCGGCGTTGGCCAGGAAGTCGATGTCGGTCGAGGTGTTCATGGTCACCACGTCGGCATCGAGGCCGTCGGCCACGGCACGCGCCTGGGCGCTGGAGCCGCCGTGCGACTGGTCGATCTTGACGTCCTTGCCCGTGGCCTTCTTGTAGTTCGCCACGAAGGCCGCGTTGTAGTCCTTGTAGAACTCGCGCGCCACGTCGTACGAAGCGTTCAGCAGCCCCGTGCCTTGTGCGAAGGCGGTGCTGCCGGCGAGTGCGGAGGACGCCAGCGCGAGCACGGCGACGAAGGTCTTGATTCTGGAAGTCATGTGGTTGCCAGGTTTTCTGAAAATTCACGTCCCGCCGACCAGGCGGCGGGTTCGTCGGTCAACGATTGCAGCAGGGCCAGGCCGAGCGGCCAGTCTCCGTGCCCCGAATCGATGTTGATGTGCCCCGCATTCTGCATGCGCACGAACTCGCTGCCCCAGGCGCGCGAATAGGCGCCCGCCAGGCGGATCGGGCAATAGGGATCGTTGCTGCTCGCCACCACGATGCTGCGGTACGGCAGCGCCGCGTAGGGCACGGGTGCGAAGTCGGACAGCACCGCGCGGCGCTCGGGGTCGGCCGGCGCCACCAGCAGCGCGCCCTGGATGCGGGCGGCGGCCTCGGGCGGCAGGTGCGCCGTGGCGATGCAGCCCAGGCTGTGGGCCGCGATGACCACCGGGCCTTCGCTTTCGAGCACGAGCTTGGCCAGCGCGGGCACCCAGGCATCGCGCTTGGGCGAGGCCCAGTCGTCCTGCGCCACCCGCGCCGCGCCCGGAATGCGCTCTTCCCACAGGCTCTGCCAATGGCCGGGCCCGGAGTCGCGCCAACCGGGCACGATGACGACACGAGTCTGCATGACGGCGCGGTCCTGCGGCTTCTTACTTGTTGGGCTGCGGCGTGATGCGCAGGTAAGGCTTGACGGCCTTGAAGCCCTTGGGGAAGCGCTCGGCCAGCTCGGCCGGGTCCTGGATGCTCGGCACGATGACGACGTCGTCGCCGTCCTTCCAGTTCACGGGCGTGGCGACCTTGTGGCTGTCGGTGAGCTGCAGCGAGTCGATCACGCGCAGGATCTCGTCGAAGTTGCGGCCGGTCGACGCCGGATAGGTGATGGTGGTGCGGATGACCTTCTTGGGGTCGATGATGTAGACGCTGCGCACCGTGGCCGTGGTCGAGGCGTTCGGGTGGATCAGGTCGTACAGGTCGGCCACCTTGCGGTCGGCGTCCGCAATGATCGGGAAGTTGACGGTGGTGTTCTGCGTCTCGTTGATGTCGCCGATCCACTCCTTGTGCTTGGTGGCCGGGTCGACGCTCAGCGCGATGGGCTTCACGCCGCGCTTGGCGAACTCGCCCGACAGCGCCGCCGTCTTGCCGAGCTCGGTGGTGCACACGGGCGTGAAATCGGCCGGGTGCGAGAAGAACACGATCCACGAATCGCCGGCCCACTGGTAGAAGTCGATCGGGCCTTCGCTGGAGTCCTGGGTGAAATTGGGGGCGGTGTCGCCGAGTCGCAGGGTTGCCATGGTCGCTCCAAGGAGGGGGTGAAGCCCTGGATTGTGCGAACCGCTGCTTCAATGGCAAACGAATATCTGTTTGTTTGGATATGACGTTTTCCGCATATAGAACCTGCGCAGGCCCACTATGACGCTATCTTTTAGATAGCAATCTGCCTCAAAACATCCGCATCTGCTCGCTTTGCAAGTGTTCGGACAGGAAGTCGATCAGCCGCCGCACCGCCGGCACCAGCGCCCGCCGCGCCGGAAACACCATGTGCGCCACCACCGGCGACGGCCCCCAGCCGGGCAGCACCCGCACCAGCCGGCCCGCCTCGATGTCGGCGCTGCACATGTAGTCGGGCAGCAGGGTCACGCCGACGCCGCCCAGCGCGCCGAACTGCAGCGTGGCCAGGTCGTCGGCCACGTAGCGCGGCGTGTGCACATGCACGTGGCTGCGGCCTTCGGGGCCCTCGAGCCGCCACTCCGAGCGCCCTTCCCCGTTGACCGACATGGCCGCCGTGGGCAGCTTCGCGAGGTCGGCGGGCGTGTCGACCGGGCCCTGGCTGGCCAGCAGCTCCGGGCTCGCGACCAGCACGCCGCGGCTGTGGCCGAAGGTCTTGGCCACCAGCACCGTGCTGTCCTCGATGGTCGGGCGCACGCGCAGCGCGATGTCGATGCCCTCCTCGATCAGGTCCACCGGCCGGTTGATGACGCGCATGTCGACGCGCACCGCCGGATGGCGCGCCATGAACACCGGCATCAGCTGCGCCAGCCCGCTGTGCGAGATGGTGACCGGGCAGGTCAGCCGCACCAGCCCGCTCGGCTCGGTCTGCACCTGCGCCACCGCTTCGGCCGCCGCTTGCGCCGCGTCGCGCATCGCCGAGGCATGCCGCAGGTAGATCTCGCCGGCCGGCGTGAGCGACAGGCGGCGCGTGCTGCGCTGCATCAGCTGCACGCCCAGCCGTTCCTCGAGCTCGGCCACGCGCCGAGACAGCCGCGATTTGGGAATGCCCAGCGCCCGGCTGGCGGCGGCAAAGCCGCCCCGCTCGGCCACCTCGGCGAAGAACACCATGTCGTTGAGGTCTTGCATGGCTTTATTGTCCTACCAACAGAACGATCTGATCAAATTTTGGCTACTTATCAGTCACTCACATCAAAAATAGAATTCTCCCAACGCCGGCCACTTCTCAGCGCCGACACCTTGCACAGAAAGTGATTGACTGACATGAAGCTGCTCCACATCGACTCCAGCATCCTCGCCGCCGGCTCCACCTCGCGCCAGCTGACCGCCGAAACCGTCGCCGCATGGCGCGCCGCCCACCCCGACACCCAGGTCGAGTACCTCGACCTCGCCGTGGACGCGCCTTCGCACTTCGGCGTCGACGCCCTCGGCATCAAGACCGGCGTGCAGGCCCAGCCGACCGAAGCGCAACTGCGCGAGAACGCCCTGTCCGAAAAGCTGGTGACCCAATTCCTGGCCGCCGACGTCGTCGTGCTCGGCGCCCCGCTGTACAACTTCACCATCCCGACCCAGCTCAAGGCCTGGATCGACCGGCTCGCGCAAGCCGGCCGCACCTTCAAGTACACCGAGAAGGGCCCCGTCGGCCTGGCCGGTGGCAAGACCGTGATCGTGGCTTCGAGCCGCGGCGGCATCTACTCGACCTCCGAAGGCGGCCAGGCGGCCGAGCACCAGGAGAGCTACCTGAAGGTGATCTTCGGCTTCTTCGGCATCACCGACGTGCGCTTCGTGCGCGCCGAAGGCATCGCGATGGGTGACGCCCCCAAGGCCGCCGCCCTGGCCGCCGCCCGCGCCGACATCCTCGTGGCAACGACTGAAGCTGCGAACCAGAAGAACGTCGCGCAAGCCGCCTGAGTCTTTCGCCACCGGAACGAAAAAGCCGCCCCGTGGGGCGGCTTTTTCATGGGCGATGGCCTTGCGTTCAGGCTGCCGAATGGGCCTTGACCCAGGCCACGTACTTGTCCATCCAGCCCTGCAGGAATTTCTGCGTGCCTTCGTTGCCGATGTGGCCCTTGTCGTCGAACAGGCCTTCCTTGGCCTGCAGGAACACCTCGGGGCCGCCCATCGTGGGCGCGTCGAGATACGCCAGGATGTTGCGCAGGTGCTGCTGCGCCAGCGCGGTGCCGATGGCGCCCACCGAGATGCCGAGCACGCCGGTCGGCTTGCCGGCCCACACGCTCTGGCCATAGGGGCGCGAAGCGTGGTCGATGGCGTTCTTCAGCACGCCGGGGATCGAGCGGTTGTATTCGGGCGTGACGAACAGCACGCCCTGCGCGGCGGCCACTTCGCTCTTGAGGCGCTTCACCTGCGCGGCCTGGTTGCCGTCGTCGTCCTGGTTGTACAGCGGCAGGTCGTCGATGCGCAGGGTTTCGAACGTGAAGTCCGACGGCGCGAGATGCGCCAGGGCCAGGGCCAGCTTGTGGTTGAACGAATCCTTGCGCAGGCTGCCGACGATGACGGCGATCCGGGTCTGTGCCATGGGTGGAACTCCTTGAAATGGAAAAGGCTGTCGGAATGACCGGGACGATTATGCGAAGCGCTCAAGACCTTTTCCAGAAAAGTTCATGACAACCGGCGCACCCGCCTGCGCGCGGCGCACGACCCCGTGGGCCAGCCGGTCCAGCCCGGTGCACAGCAGCCAGTAGATCGCGCCCACCAGCACGAAGATCTCCGCCGGGTAGACCATGGTGCGCGCGTTCACCTGCGAGGCCACGAACGACAACTCGCCCACGCCCACCACGTAGGCCAGCGAGCTGTCCTTCACGAGCGTGACCCACTGGTTGACGAACGACGGCAGCATCATCCGCAGCGCCTGCGGCAGCACGACGTGGCGCAGCGTGCCCCAGCGCGTGAGCCCGAGCGACAGCCCCGCCGCCCACTGCCCCGCCCCGATGCCGCGGATGCCCGCATGCACCGCGTGCGCCAGATAGGCGCCGCCCACCAGCGACAGCGCGCACATCACCGACAGCACGCCCGGCACGCTCACGCCGAGCGCGAACGGCAGCAGGAAGTAGGTCCAGAAGATCAGCATCAGCACCGGGATCGCGCGCAGGAAGGCCAGCCCCAGCGTCAGCACGCGCTTGAGCGGCCCCCGCGCCATGGCCAGCCCGATGCCCCACGCCAGTCCGAGCACCGCCGACGCGATGCCCGAGCCGGCGCTCAGCAGCACCGTGAGCGCCGCACCGCCCAGCTCGCCCTGCGGAAAGGCGCCCCACAGCAGGTACGGCAGGCTGTCCCACAGCATGTGCAGCGCGTCGCTCATGCAGCCGCCCTCCCCGGCACCGCCGACTGCCGACGCGCAGCCCACGCAGCCAGCAGCTCGATCGCGCCGATGGTCACGATGTAGAGCAGCGTCGCCACGCCGAAAGCCTGGAAGGTCTTGAAGGTTTCCGCCTCGACCTGGCGCGAGGCGTACGACAGCTCGACCAGCCCCACGGCCATCGCAAGCGAGGTGTTCTTGACGATGTTCATGTACTGCCCCAGCAGCGGCGGCAACGCGATGCGCAGCGCCTGCGGCAGCACCACCTGCGCCAGCACCTGTGCGCGCGTGAAGCCCAGCGCCTGCGCCGCCAGCGTCTGCCCCACGGGCACGCCGCGGATGCCCGAGCGGATGTCCTCGCCCACGTAAGCCGCCGCATACAGCGTGAGGCCGAGCAGCGCCGACAGAAGTTCGAAGGAAATGAAACGCCCCGCCAAGAGCCCTTCGCGCAGCGCCTCGGGCAGCAAACTGGGCGCGCCGAAGTACCAGAAGAAGAGCTGCACCAGCAGCGGCGTGTTGCGGAACAGCGAGACGTACGCGCCGCTCGCGCGCAGCCACGCGGGCCGGCTCGACGAGCGCCCCGCTGCCACGACGACGCCCAGCAGCGTGGCGCCCGCCGCCACCAGCAGCGAGGCGCCCACGGTCACGAGCCAGCCGTCGAGCAGCCAGCCGAGGTAATGGGGCGCGAGCAGGTGCTCGCGCAGGAAATCGCTCAAGGCCGCATCGATCCGGTCGTTGCGTGCCCCATCAGTTGGCGGCCACGCGCTGGTCGCCGATCTTCAGCAGGCGTGGAAGCGGTGCCTTGCTGTTGGGGCCGAACCAGGTGTCGTAGATCGCCACGGCGCGGCCGTTCTTCTCGCTGTCGACCAACCAGGCGTTGAGCGTCTCGAGCAGGCGCGTCTCGCCCTTGGCCACGGCCGCGCCGAGGTATTCCTTCGACACCGTGATCGCCGGGATCTCGTACTTCTCCTTGTCGGGAATCGCGTTCCACTGCGCCGTGAGCTTCACGCCGTCGTTGGTGATGGCCTGCACGTTGCCGTTGCGCAGCGCGGCCAGCGCAAAGGGCGAATCGTCGTAGAGCACGACCTTCGCGTCGGGGTAGTTCTTGCGCAGGTTCGACTCCATGGTCGTGCCCTTCTCGGTGCCGATGCGGATGTCCTTGATCTGCGCGGCCTCCTTCAGCACGCCCTTCTTCGCCAGGAACTGCTGGCCGACCAGGAAGTACGGCGTGGTGAAGTCCACCGCCTTGGCGCGTTCGTCGGTGATGGTGAAGCTGGCGAACACCACATCGGCCTTGCCCGAGGTGAGCAACGGGATGCGGTTGGCCGGGTTGGTCGGCACCAGCTCGATCTTCACGCCCAGGCTCTTTGCGAACTCGGTCGCCAGGTCGATGTCGTGGCCGACCTGCTTCTTGCTGGCAGGATCGATGTAGCCGAAGGGCGGGTTGCCGTCGAACGCGGCCACGCGCAGCACGCCGGCCTTGCGGATGTCGTCGAGCTTGTCGGCCCAGGCGATGTTGCCCAGGGTGGTGAGAGCGCCGATTGCCAGGGCCAGGCTGGAAACGGTGAAAGAGTGGGTGTTGCGGGTCATGCCTGCGCTTCGCTGGAAGTGGAAAAAGAGAGCGCGACTCTAGGCAGCGCCGCGTGCGGCGCCAACGAAGCAATTTCCGCTTGCATATGCAGCGATGAGTTGCGCATGAACAAATGACAAAAGCTTCGTGGCGCGCGAAGGCATCGATCCCTAGAGTGGCCAGCCTCTGCCTTCCGACTGACTGCTTTTTTCTTCTTCGGCCGCGCGACGCGGTCCCGCTCTTCCCATGCGCTTCCCACGCTCTTCCTCGCCCGCCGTCTCCCGGCGCCTTCTGCTTCGCGCCGGCGTCGGCGCCGCCGCCGTGGCCGCGTCGGCCCCGCTGTTCGCCCAGCCGCGCGCCCGCACGCTGCGCATCGGCTACCAGAAGTTCAACACGCTCAACATCCTCAAGGGCACGGGCCAGCTCGAGAAGGCGCTGGCGCCAGCCGGCGTGAACGTCGAGTGGCGCGAGTTCCTCGGCGGCAGCCAGCTGTCGGAAGCGCTGGCGGCCGGCGCCATCGACTTCGGCCACGCCTCCGACGGGATCGGCGTGTTCCAGCAGGCCAGCGGCAAGGGCCTGGCCTACCTCGCGGCCGAAAGCCCCTACCCCGGCGGCGTCGGCTTCCTGGTGCCGCGCGACTCGCCGATCCGCAGCGTGCGCGACCTCAAGGGCAAGAAGGTCGTCACCGGCCGCGGCTACAACACGCAGTACGTGCTGATCCGCGCCCTCGAAGCGGCCGGCCTGCGCTACGAAGACATCGAGCCGGTCTACATCGTCACGGCCTCCGACACCGTGGCCGCCTACCAGTCGGGCAGCGTCGCGGCCATCGGCCTGTGGGACCCATTCCTGGCCGGCGCACAGGTGGCAACCGAATCGCGCCTGCTGTTCGACGGCACCGGCCTGAGCGGCAACCGCACCTACCACTTCGCGCAGCCCGCCTTCGCGCGCGCCAACGCCGACACGCTGCGCACCGTGTTCGCCGAGCTGCGCAAGGCCAACGACTGGGCCCAGGCCCACCCCGGCGAGGTGGTGGCCACGCTCGCGCCGCAGCTCAAGGTCGAACCCAAGGTGCTGGCGCTGGCGACCGAACGGCGGCACTATGGCGTCGTGGCGCTCACGCCCGCCATCGCCCGCGAACAGCAGGGCCTGGCCGACGTGTTCGCGCAGCTGAAGCTCATTCCTCAGCCCATCGCGGTGAAGGATGCATTTCTCGACCTGAACCTTGTGTGACGACGAAACCTCTCGCCCCGTGACCCGTTCTCCTACCCACTACGACGCGATCGTCATCGGCCTGGGCGCCCTCGGCGCGGCCACCCTCTACCAGCTCTCGCAACGCGGCGCACGCGTGCTCGGCATCGACCAGTTCGCGCCGCCGCACGACCGCGGCTCCTCGCACGGCGACTCGCGCATCACGCGGCTGGCCGTCGGCGAAGGCGACGAGTACGTGCCGCTGGTGCACCGCTCGCACGCCATCTGGCGCGAACTCGAGGCGCGCACCGGCCGCCCGCTGATGACCACCACCGGCGGCCTCATCCTCGCGCCGCGCGACCGCGTGGCCGAGCACCACGGCAAGTCCGACTTCGTGCGCCGCACCATCGCCTGCGCCGAGCGCTTCGGCATCGCGCACGAGGTGCTCGACGCGGCCGGCATCCGCGCGCGCTACCCGCAGTTCCATCTGCAGGGCGACGAGATCGGGTACCTCGAGCGCGACGCCGGCTTCGTGCGTCCCGAAGACGCCATCGCCGCCCAGCTCGCCGTGGCCCGCGCCGACGGCGCACAGACCCGCACCGGCGAGCGCGTGCTGGGCGTCGAGCCCGTGGGCAACGGCGACACCGTGCGCGTGCGCACCGAAACCGCGAGCTTCACCGCCGACCAGGTGGTGGTCGCGGCCGGCGCCTGGCTGCCCGAGTTCCTCGGCCGGCAGGCGCGCACCGACTGGCAGGCCCACTTCTCGGTGCACCGCCAGGTGATGCACTGGTTCGACACCGGCCCCGCCGCCGCAGCCGACTTCGCGCCCGGACGTTTTCCCATCTTCATCTGGATGTTCGGCGACGCGCAGGAAGACTACATGTACGGCTTTCCGGCCTCCGACGCGTCGCAGCCCGCGCTGAAGGTCGCCACCGAGCAGTACGTCGACGCCACCACACCCGACGCGCTTGTCCGCGAGGTGAGCGCCGAAGAAACCGCCGCCATGTACCGCGACCGCGTGGCCGGTCGCTTTCCGCAGATCGCGGGGCACGCACTCAAGGCCCGCGCCTGCATGTACACCGTCACGCCCGACCGCCGCTTCGTGATCGACGCGCTCGACGGCCTGCCCAACTTGCTGATCGTCTCGGCCTGCTCCGGCCACGGCTTCAAGCACTCGGCCGGGCTGGGCGACGCCATCGCCGACCGGGTGCTGGGCCGCGAAAGCGCGCACGGCCTCGACCTGCGGCCCTTTGCCCGCGAGCGACTGGCGACCTCGCAACACCCCTGAGGCGCCCGCGCGCGATCCGGGGCATCATCGCTTCCGATCTTCAGTTTCTTCGGAGGCAGCGCGCGATGCGATTCCTGATGGTGGGTGCGGGAGCACTCGGTGGTTACTTCGGCGCACGCCTGCTCGCGGCAGGCCGCGATGTGACCTTTCTACTGCGTCCGGGCCGCGCGGCCCAGCTGGCCACGACCGGGCTCGTGGTGCGCAGCCCCTTCGGCGACCTCGACCTGCCCACGCCGAAGCACGTGCTGGCCCCGCAGATCGATGGCCCGTACGACGTGGTCGTGGTCGGCTGCAAGGCCTACGACCTCGACGCCACCATGGATTCGTTCGCGCCCGCCGTCGGGCCCGACACCGTCATCCTCCCGCTGCTCAACGGCCTGGGCCACATCGACCGGCTGGTCGCGCGCTTCGGCGAGGCGCGCGTGCTCGGCGGCCTGTGCATGATCTCCGCCACGCTCGACGACGAGGGCCGCGTGCAGCACCTGAACGACATGCACAGCCTGAGCTACGGCGAACGCGCGGGCGGGCGCTCGCCGCGCATCGACGCCATCGCGGCCCAGTTCGCCGGCGCGAACTTCACGGCCACCGCGAGCGAGACCATCGCGCAGGACATGTGGGAGAAGTGGGTCTTCATCGCCTCGGCCGCAGGCCTCACCAGCCTCATGCACGCCTCCATCGGCGACATCGTGGCCGCCGGCGGCGAAGACGTGGCGCTTGCGATCTTCGACGAGTGCTGCGCCATCGCCGCCCACAACGGCTTTGCCCCACGGCCCGGCGCCATCACGCGCGGCCGCGCGGTGGTCACGACCGCCGGCTCGCCCATGACCGCCTCCATGTACAAGGACATGGCCCGCGGCGCGCGCGTCGAGGCCGACCACATCCTGGGCGACCTGCTGGCCCGCGCGCCGCGCACCGCATCGGCCACACCGTCGGTGCTGCGCACGGCGTACGTGCACCTGAAGGCCTACGAGTTCCGGCGCGCCCGCGAAGCCGGTTGAACGGCAGCCACGTCATGGCCGACACGCTCGCCTTCCTCCATACCGCGCAGGTGCATGTGCAGACCTTCGGCAGCCTGGCCCGCGAGATCGCGCCCGAGCTGCGCGTGCAGCACCTGGTGATGGAAGAGCTGCTCGCCGATGCGCGCACCCTGGGCGTCGACCACGCCGGCCTGGTGGCGCGCGTCCACGAAGCCATGCGCGACGCCGCCTCGGACGGCGCCTCGGTGGTCGTGTGCACCTGCTCGACCATCGGCGGCATCGCCGAAAAGACCGCCACCGGCGGCGCCTTCGCCGCCCTGCGCATCGACCGCGCCATGGCCGACCGCGCCGTGCGCAACGGCCCACGCGTGCTGATCGTCGGCGCCGTCGAAAGCACCATCGACCCGACCCTGTCGCTCGTGCTTTCAGCCGCGCGGCAAGCCGGCGTCGGCATCCGTGCCAGCACGCTGCTGGTCGACGATGCCTGGGTGCATTTCCAGTCCGGCGACATCGCCCGCTACGTGACCACGCTGGCCGAATCGATCCGCGCCGCAGCCGACGGGACCGACGTGATCGTGCTGGCGCAGGCGTCGATGGCGCCGGTGACGGGGTTGTTGGCGGACCTCGGGGTCGATGTGCTCAGCAGCCCGCAGCTGGGGGTGGCGCATGCGGTGGCGACGTTGCGCGCATCGAACACCGCGTGGGCGTCTGCCCGTACCGGCCTGACGGGCTGGTAGCCCCGCGACGCGAACCCGCCTCTGGGCGCGCCTAGTCCGACTTCAGGATCGTCTCCCCCTTCAACGCCCCCATGTCGCGGATGTTGAAGCGGTGGCGCTTCCACCCCGCCCAGGTGCGGCGGAAGTTGGCCAGGGAGATGCCGTAGTACAGCACCTTGAACATGCGCAGCGCGCCCCACATCGGCGTGCCCTTGTAGATGTCGCCGGCCAGCAGCGACATCAGCGCTTCCTTCACCCGGAACGGGTTGCCGGGGTACATGAACATGTCGCGGATGGTCGGGTTGGTCACGCGGTAGATGAACCACGAGTACTCGCGCGGACCCTTGCGCATCATGGCCTCGAAGCCTTCGCGGGCGCGGGCCAACTCGGCCGGCTGGTCGAGCGCGGTGGCCACCAGCTCGGCGCCGTCGAAGGCGCTGTGCATCGCCAGGTACACGCCCGAGGAGAACATCGGGTCGATGAAGGTGAAAGCGTCGCCCAGCAGCAGGTAGTTGTCGCCCGTGGCGTGCGTGCTCGAGTACGAGAAGTTGCCCGTGGCGTGCACCGCGTCGTCGACCAGGGTGGCGTTCTTCAGGCGGTCGGCCAGCACCGGGCACAGCGCGATGGTGTCGTAGAAGAATTCCTTCAGCGATTTTTCGCGCGTCTTCAGGTAGTAGGGCCAGCACACCGCGCCCACGCTGGTCGTGCCGTCGGCCAGCGGAATGAACCAGAACCAGCCATGCGGAAACCAGCAGATGCTGATGTTGCCTTCCTTCTTGCCCTCGAGCCGCTCGGCGTTCGTGAAGTGGCCGAACAGCGCGGTGCTGTTGTGGTCGGGGTTCTTCTGCTTGCAGCGGAATTTGTTGGCCAGCAGCGTGTCGCGGCCCGTGGCGTCGATCACGAAGCGCGCGCGCCAGCTGCGCTTGGCACCGTCGTCCATCACGGCCTGCACGGTGGCGCCGTCGGCGTCGAAGGCCACGTCGCGCACCTTGCAACCCTCGAAGGCCTGGGCGCCGCGCGTGGCGGCGTTGCGAAACAGCAGCTCGTCGAGCTCGGAGCGGCGCACCTGCCAGGCGGAGTCGAGCGACTTGTCCCAGCCTTCGGCGAACTCCACATAGCTGCGGTGCTCATGTTCGGGCGAGACGAACTCGATGCCGAACTTCGGCATGCCGATCTTCTCGACCTGGTCACGCACGCCGAGCCTGTCGAACAGCTCGACGTTCGCGGGCAGCAGCGACTCGCCGATGTGAAAACGCGGGTGGTGCTCTTTCTCGACCAGCACCACCCTGCGCCCCTGCTGCGCCAGCAGCGCCGCGACGGTCGAACCCGCGGGGCCGCCGCCGATCACGAACACATCGCAGGAATCGCTGACAGAAGAAGGAGCACCGGAAGAAGAAACCTGAGGCTGGGACATGCGAAGACAAGCAGCGTGATGGACAGCGACAGAGCATAGCGCGCCCGCATCGCACGACGCAAAACGGGCTGGCGGCGCGGGGCCGGAGGCGGCACACTGGCGGCCCGTTCAGCCCTCGAATCCTTGCGCGCCATGACCTTGCATCGCCTTGCCCTGCTCGCCGCCCTCTGCCTGTCTGCCGCATGGAGCCATGCCGCGGGCTTCAGCTTCATCGAGGTGCCGGCCGACAAGGACGGACCGGCCTTGCGCGGCGCGGTGTGGACGCCTTGCGAGGCGGCGCCCGGCGAGATCGCGTTCGGCCTGATCGCCATCTCGGCCACCAAGGACTGCCCTGTCGCCGGCACGGGGCTGCCGCTGGTGCTGATGTCGCACGGCTCGGGCGGCTCGTTCCTCGGCCACCACGACACGGCGGTGGCGCTGGCCGACGCGGGTTTCGTGGTCGCCGCCATCAACCATCCGAACGACAACTTCCAGGACATGGAGCGCCGGGGCCATCTCTCGACATTTGCCGCGCGGCCCGTCGACATGCGCCGGCTGGCGGATCACATGCTCAAGACGTGGCCCGGCCACACGAAGATCGCCGCCGACCGGGTCGGTTTCTTCGGCTTCTCGCGCGGCGGCTACACCGGCCTCGTGGCGACGGGCGCGGTGCCCGACTTCAAGCTGGGCCTGCGCTTTTGCACGCCGGCCTCGAAGATTCCGTTCTGCGGCCAGATCCAGCGTCAGGAACTGCCCGCGCCGCCGGTGCGCGATGCGCGCATCAAGGCGGCGGTGATCGTCGATCCGTTGAGCTTTTTCGATGCCGAGAGGCTGAAGCAGGTCACGGTGCCCGTCCAGCTCTGGGCTTCCGCGCGCGGCGGCGACGGGGTGACGCTGGACGACGTCGAAGCGGTTCGCCGCAACCTGCCTTCCGCGCCGGACTGGTACGTGCCCGCAAACACCGCGCACTTCGCCTTCCTGGCGCCCTGCGCGCCGGCCATGGCCAAGGCCTTGCCGGAGATCTGCAGCGATGCCGGCGGCTTCGACCGCGTCGCCTTCCACGCCGACTTCAATGCCAAGGTGCTCGCCTTCTTCAGGCAGCACCTGGCATCGAAGCCCTGAGCCGGCTCAGCGCGTGCGCCGCTGGCCTGCGAGCCGCCGCACCACCGTCACCAGCCGGTCGATCTCGTCGAAGGTGTTGTAGAACGCCAGCGACGGCCGCACCGTGGTCTCGACGCCGAAGCGCCGCAGGATCGGCTGCGCGCAGTGGTGCCCCGTGCGCACGGCGACGCCCTCGTCGTTGAGCGCGTGGCCCACCTCTTCGGTGGTGTAGCCGTCGAGCACGAAGGACATCACGCTCGCCTTGTCGGCCGCCGTGCCGATCAGCCGCACGCCGGGAATCGCGCCCAGTTGCGCCATGCCGTACACCAGCAGGTCGTGCTCGTAGCGCGCGATGTTCTCGATGCCGACCTTGTTCACGTAGTCGATGGCCGCGCCCAGGCCCACGGCATCGGCGATGTTGCCGGTGCCGGCCTCGAACTTGTTCGGGATCGGCTGGAACACGGTCTTCTCGAAGGTCACGTCGGCAATCATGTTGCCGCCACCCTGCCACGGGGGCATGTCTTCGAGCACCTCGCGCTTGCCCCACACCACGCCGATGCCGGTCGGGCCGAACACCTTGTGGCCGGAGAACACGAAGAAGTCGGCGCCGAGGTCCTGCACGTCGACGCGCATGTGCGAGACCGACTGCGCACCGTCGACCAGTGCCTTCGCGCCCGCGCGGTGCGCCAGCTCGACGATCTCCTTCACCGGCACCACGGTGCCCAGCGCGTTGGAGACCTGCGTGACGGCGACGATCTTCGTGCGGTCGTTGAGCAGCTTGCGGTACTCGTCGAGCAGCACCTGCCCCGAGTCGTCCACCGGAATCACGCGCAGCTTCGCGCCCTTGGCGGCGGCGAGTTGCTGCCACGGCACGATGTTGGCGTGGTGCTCCAGGTTCGACACGATGATCTCGTCACCCTCGCCCACGTGCTGCCCACCCCAGCTCTTGGCCACGAGGTTGATGGCCTCGGTGGTGCCACGCACGAAGATCACTTCGTCGACTTCGGGGGCGTTGATGAACTTGCGCACACGCTCCCGCGCGCCTTCGTAGGCATCGGTCGCACGCGCAGCGAGTTCATGCGCCGCGCGATGGATGTTCGAGTTCTCGTGCTCGTAGAAGTACGCGATGCGGTCGATGACCGACTGCGGCTTGTGCGTGGTGGCCGCGTTGTCGAACCACACGAGCTGCTTGCCGTTGACGCGCTCCTGCAGGATCGGGAAGTCGCGGCGCACGGCATGCACGTCGAACGGCGGATGCTGGCCACTGCCGGCCAGCGGCACCGCGTCGGGGCCGCGCGGATCGGGCTTGGCCGGCGTGACGAAGCCGTTGGGCAGGCGCACCGCATCGACGAAGTAGAACTGCGCGTCGCGTCCGGCTGGCGCCGAAGGCGGGCCCGGTGGCAACGCGGGCTGCGCCGTCGGTGCGGCAAGACCCGCGAACGGATCGTGGATTGCGAAGCCGTCACTGGCACCGGCCACCGGATGCCCGTAGCTGTGGTTCAGGAAGTAGAACGGCGAGGCTGACGCCGCCTGCGGCGACGCAGGCGCCCCCACCTGCTGCGGCACGCCCTGCACCGCACCGCCCGAGCGCGGCTCGAAGGCCGGCGCTACCGACAGCACCGTGTCCGGCACGCCGTTGCCCGCCACCGCATGCGGCAGCAGCGCCGGCGCGCGGTTCGCGAGCGACGGCAGCTGCGTGGGCGATGCCGGCAGCACATTGGCGCCCGGAATCTGCCCCTGCGGGATCGGCGTACCCGGCACGCTCGGCCCGAAGCCGGCGGGGCTCACCAGCGGCGAGCCCGGCGGTGCGACGTTGGCGGGAAACTGCGCGCCCGGCGGCGCGGAGAACATGGCGCTGGCCATGCGCGCGAGAACGGCCGGATCGAACGGCGCCTCGCCCGGGAACGTGGGTGTGCTGCTCACCGCGGCTTACTTGTAGGTGTCGGGATAGTCGTGGTACTTACCGATCTCGACGTCGTCGAGCACGGCCAGCGCGTCGGTGGTCAGCACCGCGAGCGAGCAGTACAGCGAGATCAGGTACGACGCGATCGCGTGGTTGTTGATGCCCATGAAGCGCACCGACAGCCCCGGGCTCTGCTCGCCCGACAGGCCCGGCTGAAAGAGGCCCACCACGCCCTGGCGCTTGTCGCCCACGCGCAGCAGCAGGATCTTGCTCTTGCCGTCGGCCACCGGCACCTTGTTCGACGGAATCAGCGGAATGCCGCGCCAGGTGATGAACTGCGAACCGAACAGGCTCACCGTGGGCGGCGGCGTGCCGCGGCGCGTGGCTTCACGCCCGAATGCGGCAATGGCCAGCGGATGCGTGAGGAAGAACGCGGGCTCCTTCCACACCTTGGTCAGCAGCTCGTCCAGGTCGTCGGGCGTGGGCGCGCCGGTCAGCGGGAAGATGCGCTGCTCTTCGCTCACCTGGGCCAGCAGGCCGTAGTCGGGGTTGTTGATGAGCTCGCTCTCCTGGTTCTCCTTGATCGTCTCGATCGTCAGGCGCAGCTGCTCCTTGATCTGGTCGTGCGGGCTGCTGTACAGGTCGGAGATGCGGGTGTGCACGTCGAGCACGGTGCTCACGGCATTGAGGTAGTGCTCGCGCGGGTTCTCTTCGTAGTCGACGAAGGTGCGCGGCAGCTGGTTCTCTTCTTCGCGCGAGGTGCAGGTGACCTTGATCGACTCGGGGTTCTTGACCTTGTTGACGCGGTAGATGCCCGCTTCCACCGGCACCCATTGCAGCAGGTGCGTCAGCCAGCGCGGGCTGATGGTCTCGAGTTGGGGAACGGTCTTGGTGGCGTTGGCTAGCTGGCGGGCGGCGTTGTCGCCAAGGGCGGTGGTACCACCGACTGTTGCACTCATGGATCAAGGCTCCGTGGGTTGAGGAAAAAGTGATCGCCAGTGTCTGGCGACCACGGGTTTCCCCTCAACAGGCTATAGCCGCCAAGTTGATCCGCCGTGCAAGGCGCGACTGCTCCAGTTGCTCGCAACGCGCGAGCAGGTTGACGATGTTGATGCCCAGCGCAGTGGCCAACTTCTGCGCCGTGACGATCGACGGGATCACGCGCCCGCGCTCGATCTCGCCCACGTACGAGCGGTTCAGATCGGAACGCTCGGCCAGCTCTTCCTGCGACCAGCCCTGCCCTTCGCGCAGCTGGCGCACGGTGACGCCGAAGTCTTCGACGAAGGCTTTCATACGCTGCCCGCCTTCGGTGCGCTGTTGTTCTGCAGGCTGGCCTGCGTGACGCTGGCACCGGGCTTCACGTCGTCGGTGATCCACACGTTGCCGCCGATGACCGCGCCCTTGCCGAGCGTCACGCGGCCCAGGATGGTGGCGCCCGCGTAGATGACCACGTCGTCCTCCACCACCGGGTGGCGCGGCAGGCCCTTCTGCAGGTTGCCTTCGGCGTCGGTGGGGAAGCGCTTGGCGCCGAGCGTGACGGCCTGGTACAGCCGCACGCGCTTGCCGATGACGGCCGTCTCGCCGATCACGACGCCGGTGCCGTGGTCCATGAAGAAGCCCGCATCGATGGTCGCGCCCGGGTGGATGTCGATGCCGGTCTGCGCATGCGCCAGCTCGGCGACGATGCGCGCGAGCAGCGGCAGGCCGAGCTCATAGAGCCGGTGTGCGAGGCGGTGATGGATCATCGCGAGCACACCCGGATAGCACAGCAGCACCTCGTCGACGCTGCGCGCCGCGGGGTCGCCCTGGTAGGCCGCGAGCACGTCGCTGTCGAGCAGCCGGCGCAGGCCCGGCAGCGCGTTCGCGAACTGGCGCACGGCTTCGGTGGCTGCGGCGTCGATCTCGCTCGCGGGGCGCGGCGCCAGCCGTGCGTTGAAGTTCAGTTCGAGCCGCGCCTGCACCAGCAGCGCCTGCAAGGCGGCGTCGAGCGTGTGGCCCACGTAGAAATCCTCGCTCTCGTGGCGCAGGTCCGGCGGGCCCAGCCGCATCGGAAAGAGCGCGCCCTTGAGCGATTCGACGATCTGCGCCAGCGCATCGCGCGACGGAAACTCGCGCGCACCGGGCTCGCGCGAACGGCGCTGCGAATCGCGCCACTCGTCGCGCACCTCGTGCAGTGCGCGCACGATGTCGCCTACTTCGAATTGAGCCATGTGTGTTTTCCTCCCGTGTGTTTCTGTCGATATGGATTCGGGGTTCAGTCCTGCACCCACGGCAGGCCATGGAAGCGCCAGCCGTCGGACCCGCCGCGATGCTGCCGCGCATCGATCTCGCCCTCGAAGCCTTGGAGCACGTTGAACACCTGCGTGAAGCCGGCCTTGGCCGCGGCCTCGGCCGCCAGAGCCGAGCGCTTGCCGCTGCGGCACAGCAGCAGCACCACGGCTTCCTTGCCGCCGTCCTTAGCCACCTTGGCTTCGAGCTCGCGCACGAAGCGCGGGTTGCGGGTGAGCGCTGTGCCCGTGGCCCAGGCCACGTGCAGGCTGTCGGGCACGTGGCCGACGAACTTGCGCTCTTCGCCGGAGCGCACGTCCACGAGCAAGGCGTGGCCGTCCTGCACCAGCTGCCAGGCCACGGGGGGCGTCACGCCGCCGGCGTAGGGCCAGTTCTTTTCGATGGCTTGCGCGCGCGCCTGTTCGAGGGCGGGCGGCAAGGCGATGACATCTTCAACTTCCATGGACATGCGGTTCGGCTCCTGTTGTACGTTGGTCATTCCATCTTCCTTGATGGCGATAACCACCACTGTAGGAGTGCGAAGGCCAAGGTCAAACGACTCAAAAGTCGATTCTTAACAACCTTGTGATCTATGGGGTGCGAGGCCCGGGTGCTTCAAGGCGCGCTCCCGCCGACGGGGTACCTTGCTCCGCGAATGTCCCCCGCCCTTCGGGCTCCTCCTTGATTTCGCTGCGCAAGGCACCCCATCGACGTGAGCGTCATGCGCAGCGGTCGTTGATCGGCGAGCACAACGACAGCGCCCGGTGTGCTCAGGACACTGGGTGCTTCCCGCAGCGAAATCAAGGGGGAGGCCGCAGGCCGGAGGACATTCGCGGAGGGAAGTACCCGGTGGCCTGGGCACACGCCCCGAACCAGCGACCTCAAACGAAAAACCCCGGCACCAAAGACAGCACCGGGGAATCGCAAAGCCCGAGGGTCCGTCAGAGCTTGGCGATCGAAACTTCGGTCGACTTCACGAGTGCGACCACGTCGGAACCCACCTTCAGCTGCAGCTCGTCGACCGAGCGCGTGGTGATGACGGAGGTGACGATGCCCCAGGCGGTTTCGACATCGACTTCGGAGACGACGTCGCCGCGGATGATCTCGCGGACCTTGCCCTTGAACTGGTTGCGGACGTTGATGGCTTGGATGGACATGGTGATTTCTCTTTCAGGGTTGACAGGGGTTGTGAGTGAAAACGGCCGGCTTCAGACGATCTCGGCCACGTCGTCGAAGGCCAGCCGGGGCCCGCGTTCGAAGGTGCCGGCGTGGTCGGCCACGCCGAGGTTGACGAGGAAGTTCGCGCGATAGCGGCCGTCGGGGAAGAAGGCCTTGTCGACGAGGTCGGCGTTGAAGCCCGACTGCGGCCCCGCGTCGAGCCCGAGCGCGCGCGCCGCCAGGATCAGGTAGGCCCCCTGCAGGCTGCTGTTGCGAAAGGCCGTGGCCTGCGCGGCTTCGGCGCTCTTCTCGAAGAAGGGCTTGGCGTCGTAGGCCGGGAACTGCGTGGGCAGGTGCTCGTAGAAGCGCGTGTCGTGCGCCACGATCACCGTCACGCCGGCCTGCAGCGTCTGCGCGGTGTTGCCCGCCGACACGGCCGGCTTCAGCTTCGCCTTGGCCTCCTCGCTGCGCACGAACACGTAGCGCGCGGGCTGGGCGTTGTAGGCGGTCGGCCCCCACTTCACGAGGTCATACAGCTGGTGGATCAGCGCGTCGGTCACGGGTACCGGCTTGAAGGCGTGCACTGTGCGCGCCTTGCGAAAAAGCTGGTCCAGCGCGGCGTCAGGGATGGCTTGCAATGTGGTCATTTCTTGGAACGCTGTGTCAGTTCGATGCGGCGGCCAGGGCCTGGTCGAGGTCGGCGATCAGGTCGTCGATGTGCTCGATGCCCACCGACAGGCGCACCGTGTCTTCCGTGACGCCGGCCCGGGCCAGCTCTTCGGGCGACAGCTGCCGGTGCGTGGTCGATGCGGGGTGCGTGGCCAGCGAGCGCACATCGCCGATGTTCACCAGGCGCGTGAAGAGCTTCAGCGCATCGAGGAACTTCGCCCCACCCTCGCGACCCGCGCCGATGCCGAAGGTCAGCACGCCACTCGAACGACCGCCGAAGTACTTCTTCGCCAGCGGGTAGTCGGCATGGTCTTCGAGCGCGGCGTAGTTCACCCAGTTGACGGCCTTGCTCTGCTTCAGGTGCTGCGCCACCGCCAGCGCATTGCTGCTGATGCGGTCCATGCGCAGCGCCAGCGTCTCGATGCCCTGCAGGATCAGGAAGGCGTTGAAGGGCGAGATGGCCGCGCCCGTGTTGCGCAGCGGCACCACGCGCGCACGGCCGATGTAGGCGGCCGGGCCCAGCGCCTCGGTGTAGACCACGCCGTGGTAGCTCACGTCGGGCTCGTTCAGGCGCCTGAAGCGCTCCTTGTGCTCGGCCCACGGGAACTTGCCCGAATCGACGATGGCGCCACCGATGCTGGTGCCGTGGCCGCCCAGGTACTTGGTGAGCGAGTGCACCACGATGTCGGCGCCGTGCTCGATGGGCCGGCTCAGGTACGGCGAGGGCACGGTGTTGTCGACGATCAGCGGCACGCCGTGGCGGTGCGCGATCTCGGCGATGGCCGCGATGTCGGTCACGTTGCCCGCCGGGTTGCCCAGCGACTCGACGAACACCGCCTTGGTGCGCTCGTCGAACAGCTTCTCGAAACTGCTCGGGTCGCGATGGTCCGCGAAGCGCGTGGTGATGCCGAACTGGGGCAGCGTGTGGGCGAACAGGTTGTAGGTGCCGCCGTACAGCGCCGTGCTGCTGATGATGTTGTCGCCGGCCTCGGCGATGGTCTGGATCGCGTAGGTCACGGCCGCCTGGCCCGAGGCCAGTGCCAGCGCGGCAATGCCGCCTTCGAGCGCAGCCACGCGCTGCTCCAGCACGTCCTGCGTCGGGTTGTTGATGCGGGTGTAGATGTTGCCCGGCACCTTCAGGTCGAACAGGTCGGCGCCGTGCTGCGCGCTGTCGAACGCATAGGCCACGGTCTGGTAGATCGGTGGCGCGACCGCCCGGGTGGTGGGCTCGGGCGAGTAGCCGGCGTGGACCGACAGGGTTTCGAATTTCCAGTTCTGCGACATGCGACTGCCTTTCAAAGGGGGAATGGATGAAACGACTCAGATCGCCCAGCGCAGGGCATGGGCCTGGGGCGTGAGCCAGCTGGCATCGGTGCTTTCCACATCGGTCTCTTCGGACTTCTGCAGCACCCGGTCGAGGATTCGTTTTTCGATCGCGGCAAAGGCCGGGTCGCCCTGCGAGCGCGGGCGGGCCAGCGCGATGTTCTCGTCGAGCGCGATGCGGCCGTCCTCGATGAGGATCACGCGGTCGGCCAGCGCCACGGCTTCCTGCACGTCGTGCGTCACCAGCAGCGCGGTGAAGCGGTGGCGCTGCCACAGGTTCTCGATGAGGCGGTGCATCTCGATGCGCGTGAGCGCGTCGAGCGCGCCCAGCGGCTCGTCGAGCAGCAGCAGGCGTGGGTGGTGCACCAGCGCACGGGCCAGGGCCACGCGCTGGCGCTGCCCGCCCGACAGGCGCGCCGGCCATTCGTTCTCGCGGTCGGCCAGGCCGACCTGTGCGAGCACTTCCTTTCCGCGCGCCTTGGCATCGTTCGGCAGGCCCAGCGTCACGTTGTCGAGCACGCGGCGCCAGGGCAGCAGACGCGCCTCCTGGAACATGATGCGGGTGTCGTCGTGCAGGCCGCTCACGGCCTTGCCGTCGGTGTAGAGGCCGCCAGAGGTGGCTTCCTCGAGGCCCGCGATGAGCCGCAGCAGCGTGCTCTTGCCGCAGCCGCTGCGCCCGACGATGGCGATGAACTGGCCCGGCTCGATGGTCAGCTGCGTGTTGCGCAGCACCTCGCGCGCGCCATAGCGCTTGTGCAGGCCGCGCGCCTCGAGGCGCACGCCGCCGGCAATGGCTTGGGGTTGGATGTCTTTGAGAACGGCACTCATGAATTCAGGCCCCGGGGTTGAACAGCGCCACGTTCAGCGCATCGATTTTTCTGGGCAGCAGCTTCTCAGCGAAGAAGGCATCGGCGATGCGCTGCTGTTCGGCCAGCCCGCCGGCCACCACCGGCCGCACCGCGTAGCTGCGGCGGCTGTTGGCCTGCTCGATGGTCGGGGCGTCGAGCCCCCACACGGGCGCGAGCAGGGCCGCGGCTTCCTTCGGGTGCTGCTTGACCCACTTGCCGGTCTTCTCCAGCTCGGCGTAGACCACGCGCAGCACGTCGGGCCGCGCCTTCGCGAACTTGGTGCTCGCCAGGTAGTAGCGCTGGTACGACGCAATGCCCGCGCCGTCGGCCAGGATGCGCACCTTCGACTGACGCTGGGCGGCGGCCAGGAACGGGTCCCACACCACCCAGGCGTCGATGGCGCCGCGCTCGAAGGCGGCGCGGCCGTCGGCCGGTGTGAGGTAGGCGGGCTCGATGTCCTTGAACGACAGGCCGGCCTTTTCGAGCGCGGCGATCAGCAGGTAATGCGCGCCGGCCGCTTTCGCGAAACCGACCTTCTTTCCCTTGAGATCGGCCACGGTCTTGAGCGGCGACTCGTCGCGCACGACGATGGCCTGCGCGGCCGGCGATGGTGCTTCCTGTGCCAGAAAGGTCAGGTCGGCGCCGGCCGCTTGTGCGAACACGGGCACGGTGTCGGCCACGTCGGCGCTGATGTCGAGGTTGTCGAGGTTCAGCGCCTCGAGCAGCGGCAGGCCGCTGGTGAACTCGTGCCAGCTCAGCGAAACGTTGAGCGGCGCGAGCTGCTTCTCGAGCGTGCCCTGCACCTTCAACAGCGCGATCAGCGTGGACGACTTCTGGTAGCCGAAGCGCACCGTGGCGGGCCGTTGTTGCTGCGCCAGGACGGCACCGGCGCTGAGCGCACCCAGCGTCGCAATGGCGGTGCGGCGATTGATGAGGATGTGGTTCATGTGCCCTGCCCTCACTTCGCCGGCTTCTTCTGGTAGCCCGGGTGCCAGCGCAGCCACCACTGCTCCAGGCCGCGTGCGAACAGGTCGGCCAGCTTGCCGAGCAGCGCGTACAGCAGGATGCCCACCAGCACGATGTCGGTCTGCAGGAACTCGCGGGCGTTCATCGTGAGGTAGCCGATGCCGGCCTGCGCCGAGATGGTCTCGGCCACGATGAGGATCACCCACATCAGGCCCAGCGAAAAACGCAGCCCCACGAGGATGGACGACAGCGCGCCCGGCAGGATCACCTCGCGGTACAGCTGCCAGCGCGACAGGCCGTAGGTGCGCCCCATCTCGATGAGCTGCGGGTCGACGTTGCGGATGCCGTGGAAGGTGTTCAGGTAGATCGGGAAGAACACCGACACCGAGATCAGGAAGAGCTTGGCCGATTCGTCGATGCCGAACCACAGGATCACCAGCGGAATCAGCGCCAGCGCCGGGATGTTGCGCACCATCTGGATAGTGGAGTCGAGCAGCGTCTCGAAGAACTTCACCGAGCCCGTGAGCAGGCCCAGCGCGAGCCCTGCGCCGCCGCCGATGGCGAGCCCCGCGAGCGCACGGCCCGCGCTGACCTTCACGTGCGTCCAGAGCTCGCCGGACACGGTGAGCGACCATGCGGCCTTGACCACGTCCAGCGGTGCCGGCAGCACCCGCGTCGAAAGCCAGCCCAGCGACGAGGCGATCTGCCAGACGACGATCAGCCCCACCGGCACCAGCCACGGGATGAGCCGCTTCGCGACGTTGAGGCCGAAGCCTCGCAGCGCGCTGCCTGCATCGCCTGCGGCGTTCGATGCCGGCGCCACCGCCGGCAGTTCCTGTACTTGTTCGGTCATGCGTGTCCTCAGCTTTGGGAGACGAGGCGCGAGGGCGCGTCGAGGTTGGCGACGACTTCGCCGAAGGGGCCGCTCAACGAGCCGCCCGCGAGTTGCGTCTTGGCCTTGCGCGAGAGCAGCGGGAACACCAGCTCGGCGAAGCGGTAGGCCTCTTCGAGGTGCGGGTAGCCCGAGAAGATGAACTTGTCGATGCCCAGCGCCGCGTACTCTTCGATGCGCGCCGCCACGGTCTTGGCGTCGCCGACCAGCGCCGTGCCCGCACCACCGCGCACCAGGCCCACGCCCGCCCACAGGTTGGGCGCAATCTCCAGGTCGGCGCGCCCACGCTTGGCGCCGCCGGCATGCAGCGCGGCCATGCGGCGCTGGCCTTCGGAATCCATGCGCGCAAAGGCGGCCTGGGCGCGCGCGACGGTCTCGTCGTCGACGCGGCTGATGAGTTCTTCGGCGGCCTTCCAGGCGGCGTCTTCGGTCTCGCGCACGATCACGTGCAGGCGGATGCCGAACTGCACGCTGCGGCCCTGGCGCTCGGCGCGGGCGCGCACGTCGGCGATCTTCTTGGACACTTCCGCGGGCGGCTCGCCCCAGGTCAGGTAGGCATCGACCTGCTCGGCCGCGAGGTCATGCGCCGCCGCAGAAGAGCCGCCGAACCACACGGGCGGATAGGGCTTCTGTACCGGCGGAAACAGCAGCCGCGCCCCCTTCACGCTCAGGTGCTTGCCTTCGTAGTCGTAGGTGCCGGTCGTCTCGTGGCTGCGCGCGATGATCTCGCGCCAGATGCGGATGAACTCGGCCGATTGCTCATAGCGCGCCGCATGGTCGAGGTACACGCCGTCACCTTCCAGCTCGGCCTGGTCGCCGCCGGTGACGAGGTTCACAAGCAGGCGCCCGCCCGAGAGCCGGTCGAAGGTCGCGGCCATGCGCGCGGCCAGGCTGGGCTGGTGCAGCCCGGGGCGCACGGCCACCAGGAACTTGAGCTTCTTCGTCGCGCCGATCAGGCTGGACGCGATCACCCACGGGTCTTCGCAGGAGCGGCCGGTGGGAATCAGCACGCCTTCGTAGCCGAGGTGGTCGGCCGCGCCGGCGATCTGCTGCAGGTACGGCAGGTCGACGGCGCGCGCGCCTTCGCTCGTGCCGAGGTAACGGCTGTCGCCGTGCGTGGGGAGGAACCAGAAGATCTGCATCGGAAACTCTCGATCGTTCGTTGGCTTGCCCGTTCAGACGGCAAGCAGGAAAGGAAGGCGGCGCGCCGCGGACACGACGCCCCAGGCGCGCGCCGTGATGGCCAGCACCTGGCCGGCGCGTTCGTGCAGCGCAGTCGACACGGCTGCCATCACGCGATCCCCGCGCCGGCGGCTTCGAGCACGTTGATCTTTCTGGGGATCAGCTTGAGCGCGAAGAAGGTGTCGGCGATCTGCTGCTGCTCGGCCAGGATGGCCTTGGTGATCGGGCCGGTGCCGTAGGCGGTGCGGCCTTGCGACAGGTCGGCCACCGCCTTGGGCAGGCCCCAGATGGCCGACAGCTCGGTCGCCAGTTCGTTGCGGTGGGCGGCACCCCACTGGTCGATCTTGTTGACCTCTTCGATCGCGATGGCCAGCACGTCGGCGTTCTTCGCCACGTAATCGAGCGACGAGAAGTAGTAGGCGCGGTTGCCGACCACGCCCACGGCGTCGGCCAGGATGCGCGCGTCGAGCGACTGCTGCGCGGCGGCCAGAAACGGGTCCCAGATCACCCAGGCATCGACCGAGCCCTTTTCGAAGGCGGCGCGCGCATCGGCCGGCGGCAGGTAGACCAGGTTCAGGTCGCTGTACGCCAGGCCGTGCTTCTCGAACAGCTTGACGATGAAGTAGTGGACGTTCGAGCCCTTGTTGAGCGCGATCTTCTTGCCCTTGAGGTCGGCCACGGTCTGGATGGCGGAGCCCTTGGGCACCAGTACCGCCTCGGTCTTCGGGCGCGGCACCGTGGCGCCCACGTAGGCCAGCGGCGCGCCGGCGGCCTGCGCGAAGATGGGCGGCGCTTCGCCGACGTCGCCGAAGTCGATCGAGCCGACGTTCAGCGCCTCGAGCTGCACCGGGCCGGCCGTGAACTCGGTCCACTTCACGGTCGCGCCCAGCGGTGCGAGCCGCTTCTCGAGCGTGCCGCGGGCCTTGAGCACGCTCAGGTAGCCCTTCTGATGGCCGATGCGCAACTGGCGCGCGGGGGCCTGCGCCAGGGCGGCGAACGACGACGGCAGCGCGATGGCGGCGGCCGCGCCCTGGAGCAGGCGTCGGCGGGGAATGGCAATGCGGGTCATGGAATGGGGTCCTTCGAATCTGTTCAGGGCTGGGCCGTGACGACCGCGTCGCTGACCTTGATGGGCTTGGGAATGAGCTTCAGCGCGTAGAAGGTGTCGGCGATCTGCTGCTGGTCGGCCGCGACGGCCGCGGTGATCGGCTTCACGTTGAACTCGTAGCGGCGCAGCGCCAGCTCGACCACGTCCACGGGCAGGCCCTGCAGCGGCGCGATGAGCTCGGCGGCCTGGCGCAGGTTCTTCTTGAGCCAGATGCCCTGCTCCACCGAATCGGCGAACAGCGCGTCGATCACCTGCGGGTGCTTCTTCACGAAGCCGCGCTCGCCCAGGTAGTACTGGTAGTTGTTGACCACGTCCGGCGCGCCATCGGCCAGCACGCGGGCGCCGGTGGCTTTCTCGGCGGCGGCCTGGAACGGGTCCCAAATCACCCAGGCGTCGACGTTCTTGCTCTCGAAGGCGGCGCGGCCATCGGCGGGTGCGAGGTACACGGGCTGGATGTCGGAGAGCTTCAGGCCGTTTTTCTCGAGCTGCTTCACGAGCAGGTAGTGCACGTTGCTGCCCTTGTTGAGCGCGACCTTCTTGCCCTTGAGGTCGGCCACGGAGCGGATGGGCGAATCCTTGGTGACGAGGATGGCCTCGGCGCGCGGTGCGGCCGGGTCGTAGCCGAAGTAGACGAACTTCGCCCCCGCGGCCTGCGCGAAGATGGGCGGCGCCTCGCCGACATAGCCCACGTCGACCGCACCGACGTTCAGTCCTTCGAGCAGCTGCGGGCCGGCCGGGAACTCGACCCACTTCACGCCGAAGCCCAGCGGCGAGAGCTTCTTCTCGAGCGTGCCCTGCGCCTTCTGCAGCACGAACAGGCTGGCCGACTTCTGGTAGCCGATGCGCAGCTCGCCCCTGGCCTTCGTCTGCGTCTGGGCGTGTGCCGAGGCGGCGGAGATGAAGCTCACGATGAGCGCGATGGCGGTGACGACGACGGCGCTGATGGCCAGGTCGCGCAGCGCCTGCCAGAAGGAGCGCGGCGCGACTTCGAACACGGAGTCTTCGGGAGCGACGGGGTTCATGCGGGATTCCTTGGTGCAAAAACGTGAGGCAAAGCGATCCCCCGGCCGCGCGCAGGCGGCTTCGAAAAACGGGGAACGGAAAGAGGTCTGGCCGGGGCCGGGTTCAGCGAGGAACCCGGTCGTCAGACGCTACATCGCACACGGGAGAAAGGAACCGGCTCGAAGCCATGGGTCGCCGGCAGCTTCAGGCCTTCGGTTGCGAGCACCTCGACGGCCTCGTTCAGGCGCTCTGCCAGGTCCTGGTGCACCTGGTAGGCGTTCTCGGGCGTCAACGCGATCTGCGAATCGCTCGCGTAGACGCCCGGCAGGATGTGGCGCGCCGACAGCGACTGCAGCACGGGGCGCAGTGCGTAGTCGAGCGCGAGCATGTGGTGCGGGCTGCCGCCGGTGGCCAGCGGCAGCACCGTCTTGCCCTTGAGCGCGTTCTGCGAGAGCAGGTCGAGAAAGACCTTCAGCACGCCGCTGTAGGCCGCCTTGTAGACCGGCGTGGCCACCACGATCACGCGGGCCGCCGCCACCTGGGCGATGGCACGCTCGATGGCCGGATGCGCCCACTCGGCCAGCAGCAGCGCCTGCGCCGGCAGGTCGCGGATCGCGAGCCGCTCGATGCGCGCATGGCGTTGGGCCAGCCGCTCGCCCACCGCGTCGAGCAAGGCGGTGGAGCGGGACGGGGCCGAGGGGCTGCCGGCAATCAGGAGAACGGACACGAGAAACTTTCGTTGGGCTTCAGGAGAAATTCAGGGCGAAGCGATCCCCGGCGCCCTCCCACGGGGTGCCACCAGCGATCGATTCCGGAACAGCTGCGCTTACTTCTGCTTGGGTGCGTAGATCTGGTCGAAGGAGCCGCCGTCGGCGAAGTGCTCCTTGTCGGCCTTCGCCCAGCCGCCGAAGGCCTGGTCGATGGTCACCAGCGTGAGCTTGGGGAACTGCTTGTCGTACTTGGCCTTGGCCTTGTCAGACGTCGGGCGGTAGAAGTTGCGGCCGGCGATGTCCTGGCCTTCGTCGGAGTACAGGTACTTCAGGTACTCCTCGGCCACGGCGCGCGTGCCCTTCTTGTCGACCACCTTGTCGACCACCGCCACGCTGGGCTCGGCCAGGATGGAGATGGACGGCACGACGATCTCGAACTTCTCGGGGCCGAATTCCTTCAGCGCCAGGAAGGCTTCGTTTTCCCAGGCCAGCAGCACGTCGCCCACGCCGCGCTGCACGAAGGTGATGGTCGAGCCGCGCGCGCCGGTGTCGAGCACGGGCACGTTCTTGTACAGGTTGCCGACGAATTCCTTGGCCTTCGCTTCACCGCCGTACTTGCGCTTGGCGAATTCCCAGGCGGCCAGGTAGTTCCAGCGGGCGCCGCCCGAGGTCTTGGGGTTGGGGGTGATCACCTGCACGCCGGGCTTGACCAGGTCGTCCCAGTCCTTCAGGCCCTTGGGGTTGCCCTTCTTCACCAGGAACACGATGGTCGAGGTGTAGGGGGCGGAGTTGTGCGGCAGGCGCTTTTGCCAGTCGGCCTTGACGAGGCCGCCGTGCGTGGCCAGGGCGTCGATGTCGCCGCCCAGCGCCAACGTGGCCACGTCGGAATCGATGCCGTCGATGATCGAACGGGCCTGCTTGCCCGAGCCGCCGTGCGACTGCTTGACGCTCACGTCCTGGCCGGTCTTGGCCTTCCAGTACTTGGCGAAGGCCTGGTTGTAGTCCACGTACAGCTCGCGGGTCGGGTCGTACGACACGTTCAGCAGCGTCACGGGGCCCTTGGCACCCGCCGCACCCTGCGAAAACGACGGCAATGCCGACAGGGCCAAGGCACCGGCCACGCCGGCACCCAGGGAAAGCTTGATAAAGTCGCGGCGAAGGCTCATGGTGTCTTGCTCTTAAAAAGGCATATCAATGAAGCCACGTATTCTGAATACGACATATAGGAACTGGAACGACCAAGTTTTCAGTTCTTAATAGCCAAATCAACTAAGCAACCGCTTTCCCCCACAAGAGGCAATCAAATGGCACGCATGGTTCAGTGCATCAAGCTCGGCAAAGAGGCCGAAGGACTCGACTTTCCGCCGTACCCCGGCGACCTGGGCAAGCGCCTGTGGGAAAACGTCAGCAAGGAAGCCTGGGCCGCCTGGCTCAAACAACAGACCATGCTGGTCAATGAAAACCGGCTGAACCTGGCCGACCTGCGCGCCCGCCAGTACCTGGCGCGCCAGATGGAAAAGCACTTCTTCGGCGAAGGCGCCGACGTGGCGCAAGGCTACGTTCCCCCTCCTGCGGCCTGAGTCCGGCGTGGCCGCCGACGGCACCCCGCTCGGCGCGCGCTCCGGCGACACCCCTCCCCTCGACAACGACACACCGGCGCTTTCGCGCCGTGTGTTTTTGGGCGGCTGCGGCCTGCCCGCCGCCTGGTCCGGGCGCCCGCAATGGCGGATTCTCGAAACCGGCTTCGGGCCGGGCCTTCATTTCCTGACAACCTGGCAGGCCTGGCGCGCCGACCCGCACCGGCCGCGCCTGCTGCATTACGTCGCGGTCGACGCCCATCCGGCGCCGGCCGGCGATCTGCTGCGCGCGTCTGAAGCCGACCCGGCGCTCGCACCGCTCGCCGAGGAGCTGGCCCGCCAATGGGCCGGGCTGCTGCCGGGCTTTCACCGGCTGGCCTTCGACGACGGCCGCGTGCTGCTCACGCTGTGCGTGGGCGAGCTGCAGCCGATGCTGCGCGCGCAACGCTTCGAGGCCGACAGCCTCTTCCTCGACGGTTTCGGCCCGGTGATGGCCTCGCCCGACACGCTCAAGGCGGTGTCGCGCTTCGCTCGCCAGGGCACCAGCCTCGCAGCCCGCACCGACGACGACGGGGTGCGTCATGCGCTGGCGCAGAACGGCTTCCAGCTCGACCCGCGCCCCGGCAACCTGCGCGGCGTGTTCGCGCCCGCCTGGACGGTGCGGCGCCGCCAGCCGGTGCGCGAAGGCGTCGAAGCGCCCGGGCATTGCGCGGTGATCGGCGCCGGGCTCGCGGGTGCGGCTGTGGCGGCCAGCCTTGCGCGGCGCGGCTGGCGGGTCACCGTGCTCGATGCGGCCGACGCGCCGGCCTCGGGCGCGTCGGGCCTGCCGGTCGGGCTGCTGGCGCCGCATGTGTCGTCCGACGACGCCTTGCTGTCGCGGCTCACGCGCGCCGGCATCCGCGCCACCTGGACCGAACTGACCCAACGGCTCGACCCCGGCCGCGACTGGGGCGCCTACGGATCGCTCGAACGCCGCCCCGACGGCGACGTGCGCGTGCCGCCCGGCTGGAGCGCGGACGGGCCAAACGAATCCTGGCCCGCACAGCCCGACCGGCTCGCAGCAGCCGGCCTGCCGCCCGACACACCGGCGCTCTGGCATGCGCGCGCGGCCTGGGTGCGGCCGCACCGCCTGATCTCCGCGTGGCTGGGCCAATCGGGCGTTGAATTCCGGGGCAACAGCCACGTGGCGCGCCTCGCACGCACGGACGGCGGCTGGCAGCTGCTCGCCGATGCCGGCGCCCTGCTCGCCGAGGCCGACCGCGTCGTCGTGGCCGCGGGCTTCGCATCGCACCGCTTCGCCCCCGACCTGCCGCTGCAGCCCGTGCGCGGCCAGGTCGCCTGGGGCCGCGCGGACCCCGCCGCCCTGCCCGTCACCCCCATCAACGGCGACGGCCACCTGATCGCCGGCGTGCCCGACGGCCAGGCGCCGCAGCCGCTGTGGCTGATCGGCGCCACCTTCGACCGCGACAGCACCGACCTCGCCCCCACCGATGCCGACCGCCTCGCCAACCGCGAACGGCTCACCCGCCTGCACCCCGGCGCCGCCGCCGCGCTCGCGCCCGCCTTCGAACGCGGAGACGCCCGCGCCTGGGTCGGCGTGCGCTGCGCCTCGGGCGACCGCCGGCCGCTGGTCGGCCCGCTGGCCCCGGGCGTCGACAAGGGCCTCTGGGCCTGCACCGCGCTGGGCTCGCGCGGCCTGAGCTTTGCCACGCTGTGCGCCGAGCTGCTGGCGGCGCAGTGGCATGGCGAGCCGCTGCCGCTGCCAGCCACGCTCGCCAAGGCGCTGGGCACGCAGCGGCTCTGGCCCGGATCGGACTGAATCGGCCCGTACGGGCTTCCCGGCTCCCCGGCGCCACGCGCGCACCGCACAATGCGCGCCATGGCCATCCAGTACGACATCACCCACACCACCGTCTACCGCTACAACAAGCCGGTGACCTTCGGCTTGCACCGCGTGATGTTCCGTCCGCGCGACAGCCACGACCTGCGGGTGCTCGCCACCGACCTGCAGGTGAGCCCGCAGGCCCTCACGCGGCTCATTCAAGACCCGTACTCGAACTCCGTCGCGCTGGTGCAGCCGCTGGGCGAGGCGACCGAACTGCGCATCGTCTGCTCCTTCACCATCGAGCACGTGCCGCCGTCGCAGCGCGACCTGCTCACGCTCGACCCGTCGGCCGAGTTCCTGCCCTTTGCCTATTCGGTGCAGGAGCGCCTGGACCTGGAGCACTACCTGCGCCCGCACCACAACGACGATGCCAACGGCACGCTGATCCGCTGGGCGCACCAGTTCCTGCACACCGACCAGCCCAACAGCACGCGCGACGTGCTCACGCGCATGAACGCGCACATCGGCCAGAGCTTCGAATACAAGGCACGCGACGAGGAAGGCACGCAGACGCCGCTGGAGACGCTGGCGCTGGGCAGCGGCAGCTGCCGCGACTACGCGCTGCTGATGATGGAAGCCACGCGCCGTCTCGGCATCGCGACGCGCTTCGTCTCGGGCTACCTCTACGACGCCTCGCTCGACAACGACGCCACCGGGCAGGCGCCCGGCGAATCGGTCACCGGCGCCGGCAGCACGCACGCCTGGCTGCAGGCCTACCTGCCGGGCGCAGGCTGGCTGGCCTTCGACCCGACCAACAACCTCATGGGCAGCGGCCAGCTGATCCGCGTGGGCGTGGCGCGCGACCCCGCGCTGGCGGCGCCCATCTCGGGCAGCTGGTACGGCGACGCCGAGGCCTACGAAGGCCTCGAGGCCACGGTGGTCGTGAAGCGCCGCAAGGGCGGCTGAGCGCCCTCTTCCTTTCCGGATTCGACTCGCTTACTTCGGCTGCGCCGCGCGGTAGGCCTTCACCGCGGGCACGGCCGTGGCCGCGCTGTCGGCAAAGAAGCCGTCGATGCCCGCATCCAGGAACGCCTTGATCTCGCCGGCGGTGTCGCCGTACATGGTCGGGTCGGTCTTCGGCGCCTTCTTCAGGCTGTCGGGCAGGAAGTTGTTCTCGGGCCGCACCGTGAAGATATGGACCAGCAGCTTCTTGTCGTGCGCGTCCTTCACGAGCGTGGTCGGCGCGCCGAGCTTGCCGTCGACCACCGGGATCACGCGCGCCTTGGCCGGGCCGATGCCGTTCGCATAGGTCGCGATCTCGGCCAGGCCTTCGGGCTTCACGAGGTCGGCGTAGGTGCGCTTGTCGTTCAGCGCCACGAGGTCATAGGGCGCGCCCTGCCCGTCGATGAGCTGGACGATCTTCACCGTGCTTTTCAGGCGGATGTCCTTCAGGTTGCCGGTCTCGAAGGACTGCACGAACACCGGCGCGTCGGCCTTGTCGAGGTCGTACTTGTGCAGCGTGTCGAGCAGCTTCTTCTCGAGCGGCAGGCCGATCGAGCGGAAGTACGTCGGGTGCTTGGTCTCGGGGTAAATACCGATCACGCGGCCCTTGATGACCGACTGCGCCTTGGCGAGCTGAATCACTTCGTCGAGCGTGGGCACCTGGAACTCGTTGTCGAAGGACCGGTTGGCCGGGCGCAGCGCGGGGATGCGTTCGCGCGCCCTCAGCTCCTTGAGCTCGGCGAGCGTGAAGTCTTCGGTAAACCAGCCGATGACCTGGCGGCCGTCGATGACCTTGGTGGCCTTGCGGTCGGCGAACTTCGGCACTTCGGCCACGTTCGTCGTGGCTTCGAGCACCTTGCCCGCGGCATCGACGATGGCGATGGCGTTCTCGTGGCGCGCGACCAGCTCGCCGTCCTTGGTGGGCACGAGGTCGGGCTCGATGAAATCGGCGCCGTCGTCGATGGCCTGCTGGTACGAGGCCAGCGTGTGCTCGGGCCGCAGCGCGGGCGCGCCGCGGTGACCGATGACGAGCACGGGGGCGGCTTCGGCCGGTGCGGGCGCCGGGGCGGGCGCAGGCGCGGGGGCCGGAGGCGAGACCGGCGCGAGGGGCCACATCGGCATGCCACCGCCGCTGTTGCCACCACCGCAAGCGGCCATGAATGCGCAGGCGCAGGCCGCGAGGGCCGTGCGCGAGAAATTGAACAACTGCATTGAAATCCTCCCCTTTTGTATCCATCGAAATGGATGCGCCATCTTTCCGCCGTCAACGTGACGGGCGGCAGGCGCGGCGGATCATCGAGGGGAGATATGTCGGTCGCGTGACATGGGCGCCGGCATGGCGCCGCGCAACCGTGCGCTCAGCCGCGCGCAGCCAGCTTCGCTTCGAGCTCGGCGATGCGCGCCCGGGCTTCATCGCCTTCGGGAATCGGCCGGCCGCTGTCGCGCCACTGCACCGCGCTCTTGAAGCCTTCGGCTTCGGCCTGGCGGCGGAACCACATGCCTTCGGGGTTGTGGCGCGTGATGCCGTCGAACACGGTCGCGAGCATCTGGGTCTGCTCCAGCCCCATCGAGTGCCAGACTTGGTTGACGACCATCTTGTGCATCATGAGGTGCGAACTCGGCACGCCCGCGATGCGCTGCGCGAGCGCCAGCGTGGCCTCGTCGAGCTGCGCCGCGGGCACCGCGAAGTTGGCCAGGCCCCAGTCGGCCGCCTGCGTGCCGGTAATGGTGTCGCCGGTGAACATGAGCTGCTTGGCGCGCAATGCGCCGAGGCGGTAGGTCCACATCGCGGTGGTCGGGCAGCCCCACACGCGCGTGGGCATGTAGCCGATGCGCGCGTCGTCGGCCATGGTCAGCAGGTCGCAGCACAGCGCGATGTCGCTGCCGCCGGCCACCGCGTAGCCGTGCACCTTGGCGATGGTCGGCTTGCGGCAGCGCCACAGCGACATGAAGTCTTCGGTGTTGCGCTTCATGGCGGCGTAGTCGAGCATCGGGTCCCACGGCGTTTTCTCCTGCCGGCAGGGATGGTCGGCCTGGCTTTCGCGGCCGTGGCCCTCCGCGTAGTCGCCCAGGTCGTAGCCGGCGCAGAAGGCGCGGCCCGCGCCCTCGACCACGATCACATGCACCTCGTCGTCGGCCTCGGCCCACTCGACCGCGCGGCGGATGTCGGTCGGCGTGCTGTCGCCGATGGCATTGAGCTTCTCGGGGCGGTTGAGCACGAGGCGTGCGATGCGCGGGTGCTGCGGGTCCTTGTCGATCAGGACGGTCTCGAAAGCGGGCATGGTCGGTGGTCTCCTTCTGTTCTTGGGGGGTGATGCCGCTTCGCTTGTAGCATCGCCCGCCGCCCGCTGGCAAACCCGCCGACCGCCGGGTTCAACGACTTCAGCGCGCTGTGGCGCCCCCGAGCCGGAACAGGAACACCGCGCCCTTGCCCGGCTGCGGCACGAGCCGGATGTCGCTGCCGTGCAGCTGCAGGATGCGCTGCACGATCATGAGCCCCAGCCCGCCGCCGCGCGCACCGCCGTCGGCAAAGGCCGGCCGCGTGAACAAGCCCTTCTGCAGCTCGCCCGGAATGCCGGGGCCTGTGTCACTCACCTGCACCGCCACGCCGGCGTCGGACGGGCGCAGGCGCACCTCGATCTCGCCGCCGGCCGGCGTGTGGCGGATGGCGTTGTCCAGCAGGTTGGTCAGCACGCGCTCGATCATGCCGAGATCGGCCGACACCACGGGCAGGTTCGGCGCGATGTCGGGCTTGAGCTGCTGGTGCCGCGCCTCGGCCGCGAGCTCGAACTTCTGGAACACGTCCTGCACGAGGTCGGCGAGCGCAAAGTTTTCTTTCTCGGGCTTGACCACGCCGTACTCGAGCCGCGCCAGCTCGAACACCTCCTGCGCGAGCCGGCCCACCTTGCGGCTCTGGCCGAGCGCAATCTCCAGGTAGCGGCGGCGCTCTTCCTCGCTGAGCGTGCCGGCCTTGAGCAGCAGCGTCTCGAGGTAGCCGTGCAGCGAAGTGAGCGGCGTGCGCAGGTCGTGCGAGATGTTGGCGAAGAGCTCGCGGCGCTGGCGGTCCTGCAGGCTCAGCTCGCGCCACTGCTCGGCGATGCGGCGCGTCATCTGCGCAAAGGCCTGCTGCAGCTGCGCGATCTCGTCGTCGGCGTGGCGCGGCGGCGCGGGCATGGGCGCCTCGCGCTCCAGCGCTGCGATGCCCTCGGCCTCGAAGCGCCGCACCGCCGCCGTCAGCTCGCGCAGCGGCCGCGTGATAAGGCGGAACGCCACCAGCCCGGCGATGAGCCCCAGCAGCGCCACCAAGGCCATCGACCACAGCGTGGTGCGCAGCACGGTGTCGGCCGACAGGTTGGCCGCCAGCGCGTCGTGGTCCTCGCCTTGCAACACCACGTACACATAGCCGGCATCGCGCCCGCCCATGCGCAGCGGCGCGGCGCTGAAGACCTTGGCACCGTCGGGGCTGCGCGGATCGTCGCCCGCAATCGGCAGCCGCTCGCCGGCCAGCAGCCGGCGGATGGGGCCGAGCGCCACCTTGTCGCGCTTGAGGTGCCCGGGCGGCGCGGCCTGGGCCTCGATGCGGCCGTCGAGCCCCAGCACGTAGACCTCGACGCTGGGGTTGACGGTCATGAGCTTGTCGAACAGGTCTTTCACCGCCACCGGGTCGAGGCCGCCGGGTTTCATGAGCTCGGTGTTCTGCGCGATGTGGGCCGCAAGCCCGAGCGACAGCCGCTGCGTCACCTCTTGCGCGTGCTGCGCGCCGGCGCGCATCTGCAGCCACGCCGAGGCGCCGCAGCAGGCCAGCAGCAGCACCGCGAACGCGATCGACAGCCGCCGCGACAGCGTGGCCCAGGCCATCGTCATTGAAGCACCCTTGGCGCTTCGCGCCTTCCCGCCAGGCGGGAGCGAGCTTGCTTGGGGCGGCCCGGCGCGGCGCTCATACGTCACCCTTCGGGGCGGCGTCGTCCGCCGCGAGCTTGTAGCCGCGCCCCCACACCGTGAGGATGCGCCGCGGCGCGGCCGGGTCGGCCTCGACCTTGGTGCGCAGCCGGTTGATGTGCGTGTTGACCGTGTGCTCGTAGCCGTCGTGCTGGTAACCCCAGACCTGGTTGAGCAGGTCGAGGCGCGAGAACACCTTGCCGGGATGGCGCGCAAAGAAATACAGCAGGTCGAACTCGCGCGGCGTGAGTTCGATGGGCTTGCCGTCGACGCGCACCTCGCGCGCCAGCGGCTCGATGTCGAGGTTGCTCAGCGTGAGGCTGCCCGACTCCAGCCGCGCGTTGCGCGCCAGTGCGTCGGTGCGCCGCAGCAGCGCCTTCACGCGCGCCACCAGTTCCAGCACCGAGAAGGGCTTGGCCAGGTAGTCGTCGGCGCCCAGCTCCAGCCCGAGGATGCGGTGCACCTCGCTGGAGCGCGCGCTCACGATGATGATGGGCGTGTAGCGCGCCATGGCGCGGGCGCGGCGGCAGATCTCGAGGCCGTCGATGCCGGGCAGCATGAGGTCGAGCACCAGCGCGTCCCACTGGCCGCGCTCCAACGCGCGCAGGCCGGCGTTGCCGTCGGCGGCGTGCTCGACCGCGTAGCCCTCGTCGCGCAGGTGCATGCGCAGCAGCTCGGCAATGTGGGCGTCGTCCTCGACGATCAGCACGCGTTTGGCGGTGTCCATGACCGCGATTGTCCCGCGAGACGCCCCCCGGAGTTATCACGAATCCTTGAACTTTGCGTGATGAATCGGCGAGGGGGTGCGCCCAACAATCCGGGCCATGCAGACACGCTCCGCTCCCGACCACCGACCGATCCACCCGCTGTGGATGCGCGTCACGCACTGGCTCAACGCGCTGGCCGTGCTGGTGCTGGTGACCAGCGGCTGGCGCATCTACAACGCGGCGCCCTTCCTTGCCTTTCGCTTCCCGGCCGCGATCACGCTGGGCGGCTGGCTCGGCGGCGCGCTGCAGTGGCACTTCGCGGCGATGTGGCTGCTGGTGTTCAACGGGCTCGTCTACCTGGTGCTGAACCTGGCCAGCGAACGCTTCGCACTCAAGTTCTTCCCGCTCACGCCGGCCGGAATTTGGCGCGATGCGCGGGCCGCGCTCGGCGGCAGGCTCTCGCATGCCGACCCGCGCCACTACAACCATGTGCAAAAGCTCGCCTACCTGTTCGTGATCGTCGACCTCGTCGCGATCGTGCTGTCGGGGCTGGTGCTGTGGAAGTCGGTGCAGTTTCCGCTGCTGCGCGAGCTGCTGGGCGGCTACGAAGCCGCGCGCCGCGTCCACTTCGTGGCGATGGCCGCCCTGGTGGCTTTCGTTGCCGTGCACCTCGTGATGGTGGCGCTCGTGCCCCGCACCCTGCTCACCATGCTGCGCGGTCGCGCGCCCCACACCCCATGAGCCTCTTTTTCAAACGCCCTCCCCTGGTCGGTGTCGACGGCGACGCCGTGGTGCGCGAAGCCCGCGCCCTCATCGAGCGCCAACTCGACGCGCCCTCGCGCCGCCTGTTCCTGCGCCGTTCGCTGACGCTGGGCGGCCTGTCGATGCTCACCGGCTGCAGCATCAGCGACGACAGCCACGTGGAAGCGGCGCTCTCGAAGGTCTCGCGCTTCAACGACGAGGTGCAGGGCTGGCTCTTCAGCCCGACGCGGCTGGCACCGACCTACACCGAGGCCGAGATCACGCGCCCCTTTCCGTTCAACGCCTACTACGGCGAGGACGAGGTCCGCGAAGTCGACGAGGCCACCTACCGGCTCGAAGTGAGCGGCATGGTCTCCGACAAGCGCCGCTGGACGCTCGCCGAGCTGCGCGCCCTGCCGCAGCAGGACCAGATCACGCGCCACATCTGCGTCGAGGGCTGGAGCGCCATCGGCAAATGGGGCGGCGTGCGCTTTGCCGACTTCCTGCGCCACGTCGGCGCGGACCTGAGCGCGAAGTACGTCGGCTTCCAGTGCGCGGACGACTACCACACCAGCATCGACATGCCCACCGCGCTACACCCGCAGACGCTGCTGACGCTGAGCTACGACGGCCAGCCGCTGCCGCCGAAGTACGGCTTTCCGATGAAGCTGCGCATGCCGACCAAGCTTGGCTACAAGAACCCCAAGCACATCCAGGCGATGTACGTGACCAACACCTATCCCGGTGGCTACTGGGAAGACCAGGGCTACAACTGGTTCGGAGGGAGCTGAGGGGCTGCCGCAGCCGCTCGACTGCCGAAGAAAGCGCGAGGCCGAATTCCGACAGGGAAGCAGGCCGCCCTCGACAACAAAACCCAACCTCAACTCAGGAAGACCGACATGAACAAGCTCACCGCCACCCTCCTCGCCACCTGCATGGCCTTCGCCGGCGCCTCGGCCTTGGCCGCGGACGACATGGCCAAGGACGGCATGAAGAAGGACAGCATGGCCAAGGACGGGATGAAGAAAGACGCCATGGGCAAGGACGCCATGAAGAAGGACGGCATGGCCAAAGATGGCATGAAGAAAGATGCCATGGGCAAAGACGAAATGAAGAAGGACGCGATGGGCAAGGACGAGATGAAGAAGTAAGCCGCCTCTCCCCGGCCCCGCCGCCATTGACGGTCGGCGGGATCGGGATCACTGTCCCTTTCCTGCGCTCCCTACGAAAGACCGCCATGAAATCCTTCGCCATCGCCGCCGGCGCGCTCGCTGCCGCCGCCTTCGCCTGGCACGCGGCCCCCTCCTTCGCCGAGACCGCGCGCCGCGTGCCCGCGCCCACGGTCGACCTCACCGCACCCGCAGGCGCCACCACCGCCACCGCCGTGTTCGCGGGCGGCTGCTTCTGGGGCGTGCAGGGCGTGTTCCAGCGCGTCGAGGGCGTGAGCAATGCGCTCTCGGGCTACGCGGGCGGCGAGGCCCGCACCGCGCGCTACAACGAGGTCGGCTCCGGGCGCACCGGCCATGCCGAAGCGGTGCGCATCAGCTACGACCCGCGCAAGGTCAGCTACGGCAAGCTGCTGCAGATCTATTTCTCGGTGGCACACGACCCGACCGAACTCAACCGCCAGGGCCCCGACACCAGCCCGCAGTACCGCTCCACCGTGTTCGCCGAAAACGCCGAGCAGGCCCACATCGCCAACGCCTACATCGCCCAGCTGAACCAGGCCAAGACCTTCGGCAAGCCGCTGGCGACCACGGTCGAGGTGTCCAAGCCCTTCTATGCGGCCGAGGACTACCACCAGGACTACCTCACGCTGCACCCGAACCAGCCCTACATCGCGATCAACGACCTGCCGAAGATCGACGACCTGAAGAAGCTGTTCCCCGAGAGCTACAAGGCCACGCCGTCGCTGGTGCGGGCGGCCAAGGCCAGCTAGGGCTTCGCGTCCAGCGCTGCGGCCTCTGCCTCGCGGCCCATCTTCCTGAGCAGCGTGGCATAGGCGTCCCGGACGACGCGTGCCCGCCACTTCTCGCCGTAGGCCGACACGGCCGCCAGCGACTGGCGGTAGTAGGTTTCCGCCTGCGCGTCCTGGCCCTTCTCCGCCAGCCGGTAGGCCGCGTTGTAGAGCACGACGCCACGCGTGGCCTTGACGGCGTGGGTCTGCTCGATACCGTCCAGCACATCGAGCGCACGCTGGCTCAGCTGCTGCGCCCGTGCATCGTCCGGCAAGGAACCGTAGGCCACGCTGAGGTTGTCGAGATCGATGGCGTACAGGATACGCGGCATGGACGCATCGCCTTCAGAGATGGCGACCGCTTCCGTCAGCAGAGGGATGGCCTCGACGTTGCGTCCCTGCGCCCGCAGGAAGTTGCCGCCATGCACACGCGCGTTGCGATTCAGCGTGGCATTGGCGGGGTGGTAGGTGCGTGCGGCCTGCAGCGCCTTCTTGTAGAAGCCGTCGGCTGCGTCGAAGCTGCGATCCGCCGACGCCAGGTCGCCCAGTGCAACGTACGCCGTGGGCAAGCGCGGGTCCGCGGGGTTGCTGCGCTCCAGGGCCGGCACGCCGGAGAGGAGGCGCGGAATGGCCTGGTTCGACAACCCGGCGTTGTGATGCCACAACCCCGAGTCGACCTGACTGCCCGAGCTGGCGCAGCCAGCCAGGGCCTGTACCAGCGCCAGCGTCCCGATGACGCACCAGCGTTTCACAGCAGCCTGGCTTGCTTCGCCTGCTCCGTCAGCTCCGCCCGGAAGTTCGGGTGCGCAATCGCGATCAGCTCCTGCGCGCGCTGTTTGGCCGACTTGCCGCGCAGCTGCGCCACGCCGTATTCGGTGACGACATAGTTGATGTCGTTCTTGCTCGTGCTCACGTGCGTGCCCGGCGACAGCGAGGGCACGATGCGCGAAATGGTGTCGTCCTTGGCCGTCGAAGGCAGCACGATGAAAGCCTTGCCGCCGCGCGAGCGGTTGGCCGCGCGCACGAAGTCCGACTGCCCGCCCGTGCCCGAGTACGGCGCGTGGCCCAGGCTCTCGGAGCCGCACTGGCCCAGCAGGTCGATCTGCATGGTGGCGTTGATGGCGATGAGGTTGTCGTTCAGCCCCGCCAGCGCCGGGTCGTTGGTGAAGTTCACCGGGTGCATCTCCAGCCCCGGGTTGCGGTCCATGAACCGGTAGAGCTTGTTCGATCCCAGCGCGAAGGTCGCGACCGACTTGCCCGGCAGGTAGTTCTTGCGGCGGTTGGTGACCGCGCCGCTTTCCACCAGCGTGAGGATGCCGTCGCCGATCATCTCGGTGTGGATGCCCAGGTCGCGCTTGCCCGTGAGCTGCATCACCACCGCATCGGGAATGCCGCCGTAGCCGATCTGCAAGGTGGCACCATCGTCGATCAGGTCGGCCACGTGCTTGCCGATGGCTTCCTGCACCGGGCCGATCTTGGGCAAACCGACTTCCATCACGGGCTCGCTGCTCTCGACCAGCGCCGCCACCTGCGAGATATGCACGTGGCAGTTGCCATGCGCATACGGCACGTTCGGATTCACCTCGAGCACGACCGCGCGGGCCTTCGCCACGGCGGCCATCGTGTAGTCGGGGCCCAGGCTCAGCGCGAAGTAGCCGTGCGCGTCCATCGGCGAAGCCATGCTGAACACCACGTCGGCCGCGATCTGCCCGCGCTCGATCTGCGCTGGAATCTCGGAGAAGTAGTTGGGAATGAAGTCGATCCAGCCGGCCTGCCCGCCGGCGCGCGTGGCACCACCGAAGAACAGCGCGACGTGGCGCACGTGTTCCACCGTCTCCGGGTCGATGTAGGCGTACTTGCGCATCGCCAGGATCTGCGCCACCTTCACGTCGCGGAAGTCGCGGCGCTGCTCGGACAGCGCCGTGAGCAGCGAGGGCGGCTCGCCGACGCCCGTGGGCACGATGATCATGTCGCCGTTGCGCACCTGGCGCACGGCATCGGCGGCGGAAACGCGCTTTTGCGCGTACAGGGTCTGGGCAGTCATGCCTGCCACTATGCCTTCTTTTCGCCGCCGCCGAACTCGCGGTGCACCCAGTCGCGCAGCACGGCCGTCGCGGGGCGGGTGGCGGCGCGCGGGCTGTAGACCAGGTCGTAGCGGTAGCTCTCCACCGACAGTTCGAAGGGCTGCACCAGCAGGCCCGACGCCAGCTCGTCGGCGACCAGCGCCAGGCTCAACAGGCCAACGCCCTGCCCCGCGACCGTGGCCTGCACCGCGTGGATCTCTTCGGTGAACGACAGGCCGGCCTGCGCATTGACGTCGGTGCGGCCCGCGCGCGCGAGCCAGGTGCGCCACACGGGCGCCAGCGTTTCGTCGCGCCCCGCGCGGCCCCATTCGAAATGGATCAGCGAGACGGCGCGCAGGTCTTTCTTGGCCGCGACCGCCAGCGCGGGGCTGCAGACCGGCGCGTAGTGGTCCTGGAACAGCGGCTCCACGACCAGGTCGGCGTAGCGGCCGTTGCCGTAGCGAATCGCCGCATCGGCCTCGGTGTCGAGGTCGACGACCTGGTTGGTGGCGTCCAGCCGCAGCGTCCATTCGGGGTGCAGGTCGCGGAAGGTGCCCGCGCGCGGCGCCAGCCGCCGGGCCATGAAACCGACGGTGGACGACAGCGTGGCGATGCGCGAGCCCTTCAGGCGGCGCACGCCGTCGACGGCGCGCTCGAAGCTGTCGAAGCCGTCGCGCAGCGCGGGAAACAGCTGATGCCCGGCAGCCGTCAGGTGCACCTGCCGCGTGCCGCGTTCGAACAGCCGCACCTCGAGCGTTTCCTCGAGCTGCTTGATCTGGTGGCTGATGGCGGTGGGCGTGACGTGCAGCTCGTCGGCCGCAGCCTTGAAGCTCAGCCGGCGGGCCGCGGCCTCGAACACGCGCAATGCGCCCAGGGGAGGAAGTCTTCGCATGCGTACAGATTAGCTCAACTCATCCATCGGCTGAAAAATCAGCCTTTGTCGGGTGCCCTCTTCATCCCTAAATTTCAGGGGTCGCGGGAAGAAACCACTTCCACGGCTGATCTGAAATTCACCATCAAAGGCACCTGTCATGCAACTCCAACCCAAGCAGATCCACACGCAACCCGACCCCTACGCCCCCTTCCTGCTGTCGCAGGCCATCCAGCTCGGCAACCTCGTCTTCGTGTCCGGCCAGGCCGCGATCGGCGACGACGGCGAGATCGTCGGCAAGGGCGACTTCGATCGCCAGGCCGAGCAGGCCTTCAAGAACCTCGACCGCGTGCTGCGGGCCGCAGGCACAACCCTGGGCAACGTGGTCAAGGTGACGATCTTCCTGACCTCGATGAGCCACTTTCCCAAGATCGTCGAACTGCGCCGCCAATGGTTCTCCGCACCCTACCCGGCCGACACCATCGTCGAGGTCTCGGGCCTGTACTCGCCCGACGCGATGATCGAGATCGAGGCCATCGCCGTCGCGCCCGGAGACGCCCAATGAGCACGCCGCTGCTCGCGCCGGCGAAGCTGCACGGCCTGCAGCTGCCCAACCGGCTCGCCGTGGCGCCGATGACGCGCGTCAGCGCCTCGCCCGAGGGCCACGCCAACGGCACCATGGCCCGCTATTACGAGCGCTTTGCGCGGGGCGGCTTCGGCCTCGTCATCACCGAAGGCATCTACACCGACACGGCGTACGCGCAAGGCTATGCCCGCCAGCCCGGGCTGAGCGACGGCGAACAGGCCCGCGCGTGGCGCCCGGTGGTGAAGGCGATCCAGGGCGCGGGCGGGCGCGCCGTCGCGCAGCTGATGCATGCGGGCGCGCTGTCGCAGTTCAACCGCTTTCGCGACCACACGGCGGGGCCGTCGGCCGTTCGCCCGCTGGGCACGCAGATGACGGCCTACCGCGGCGAAGGCGAGTACCCGGTGCCCCGCGCGATGACCGATGCCGACATCGCCGAGGCGATTCGCGGCTTCGCCCGGGCCGCGCTACTGGCGATGGAAGTGGCGGGCTTCGACGGCGTGGAGATCCACGGCGCGAACGGCTACCTGCTCGACCAGTTTCTGACCGGCCACACCAACACGCGCACCGACCGCTGGGGCGGCGCCCTCGCGCAGCGCGTGCTGCTGACCGTAGAGGTGGTGCGTGCCGTGCGGCAGATGCTGGGCGCGTCGGCGCCGGTCGGCGTGCGCATCTCGCAAGGCAAGGTCAACGACTTCGGCCACAAGTGGCCGGAAGCCGAAGCCGGCGCGGCGACGGTGTTCGGGGCCCTGGCACACAGCGGCATCGACTACCTGCACGTCACCGAGTTCGAAGCCTGGCGACCGGCCTTCGGCCATGCGGGGCCGAGCCTGCTGCAGCTCGCGCGCCGCCACGCGCCGGGGATTGCGATCGTTGCCAACGGCAGCCTGCACGATCCGGGGCGCGCCGAAGCGGCGCTCGCGGACGGTGCCGACTTCGTGGCGCTGGGACGCGGCGCGCTGTCGAACCCCGACTGGCCGCGACGCCTGAAGGAAGGCCGCGCGCTCGCCGCCTTCGACCCGGCATTGCTGTCGCCCGTGGGGGACATCAAGCCGGCGGAGCAGCACCCCTAGATGATGTTTTTCTCGCGCAGCGGCCGGTTCTCGAGGATGCGCGCGAACGACAGCGGCGACAGGTCGAGGCTGCGGTAGCCGCCGAAGCGGATCAGCTCCGCGATGCCGCGCCCCGCCGCCGGGCACTGCTGCAGCCCGTGGCCCGAGAAGCCGTTCGCGAAGTAGAGGTTGTCGCAGTCCGGGTGCAGGCCGAGGATCGCGTTGTGGTCGAACACGTTCATCTCGTAGTAGCCGGCCCAGGCGCCGGTCATTCGGACGGCTTCGAAGGCCGGGATGCGTTCGGCCAGCGCCGGCCAGATGAAGCTTTCGAAGGCCTCGTGATCGACTTCGAGCGGTGCATCGTCGGGGTCCCGGTCTTCGGGCGGCGCAAAGCCGCAGATGAACAGGCGCCCTTCGGGCCGCAGCCAGATGCCCGAGGTATCGATGACCAGCGGGCAGCCCGGCAAGGCGCTCGGGCATGAAAAGCTGAACACGCTGCGGCGTCGCCCGTGCACGGGCAGCGCGATGCCGGCCCACTGCGCAACCGGCGCCGCCCACGCGCCCGCCGCGTTGACGACGATGTCCGCATGCAGCGTGTCGCCGCCGTCGAGCTGCACGCCGGTGACGCGGCGGCCCTCGCGCTGCAGTCCCGTCGCCTGCGCCTGCACATAGCGCACGCCTTGGGACACCGCCTTCTTGCGAAAGGCCTGCAGCAGGCTGTAGCCGTCGTACCAGCCCTCGCCCGAAAGGCCGAGCGATGCGAGCGCGATGCCCTCGGTCGAGAGCCACGGGAAGCGCGCCTTCAGTTCCTCGGGCGTCAACAGCGCCACGTCCACCGCATGCGCCTTCTGCGTCGCGTGGTTCTCGCGCAGCACGTCGACACCCGCCGGCGAGGCCAGGTACAGGTAGCCCGGCTCGACCAGTCCAATGTCCGGCACGTCGTCGCCCACGCGCAGCGTTTCGCCCAGCGCGCGAAAAAACTCGATGCCGTAGAGCGACATCTCGATGTTGATGGCGGTGGAGAACTGCTGGCGGATCGAGCTGGCCGACAGCGCCGACGAGGCCTGGCGGTACGAGAAATCGCGCTCCACCACCGTGATGTCGAAGGCCTCGCCCGCCGGGTCGGCGCCCAGGAAGTACGCGATGGCCGAGCCGATGGCCCCGCCGCCGATGATCGCCACACGCCGCATGAGATGCCTTTCCGTGTCTTCGGTGCCTGGGCCCGGGCCGTTGCCCGGGCCGCGCAAGCTCCCGCCAGAATAGCGCGATGAGAAAAGACATTCCCAACCTCGGCGCGCTGCAGGCCTTCGAGGCCTCGGCGCGCCTGGGGAGCTTCACCCGCGCGGCGACCGAGCTGGCGCTCACGCAAAGCGCGGTCGGGCGCCAGGTGGCGATGCTGGAGCAGCGCCTGGGCGTGCCGCTGTTCTCGCGCGTGCGCAAGCGGCTCACGCTCACCGACGTGGGCCGCGAGTACGCCGCGCGCATCCGCCGCCACCTCGACCAGATCCGCCGCGACACGCTGGAGATCAGCGCCGGCCACGAGATGGGCTTCGTGCTGGAACTGGCCGTGGTGCCGACCTTTGCCACGCAATGGCTCATTCCGCGGCTGCCCGATTTCAGCCGGCTGCACCCGAACATCACGGTGAACCTGTCGGCGCGCTCGCAGCCCTTCTCGTTCCAGGAAAACGCCTACGACGCGGCGATCTACTTCGGCGACCAGTTCTGGCCGAACACACGCGGCGGGCTGATCTTTTCCGAAGGCGAGATGGTGCCCATCTGCAGCCCCGCGTTCCGCGACGCGCACGCCCGGTGGGACGAAGCCGGCTTCGAGCGCTGCCGCCACGTGCACCTGAGCACCCGCGCCCATGCCTGGCGCGACTGGTACGCACAGCAGGAATGGGAGTACACGGTGCATGCCTCGCGCGGGCCGCGCTACGAGCTGTTCACCATGGTGGTGGCCGCCGCGGCGGCGGGCATGGGCGTGGGGCTGGCGCCGCGCATCCTGGTCGAGCAGGAGCTGCGCACCGGCGAACTCGTGATCCCGGTGGACCGGCACCTGGACGTGCACCAGGGCTACTACTTCGCGTACCCCGAAGGCCGGCCGGCCTCCGGGGCGCTGGAGCAGTTCAAGCAGTGGGTGCTGGGGCTGACACCCGACTGAACCCGGTCAGACCGGGTTCGGGTTGCGCTCCTTGAAGCCCTGCTGGTGCCAGTACGGATAGGTGCGCGTGGTCGCGCTGGCCGCATCGAGCTCGGCCACCTGTGCGGGCGTGAGGTTCCAGCCCACCGCACCGAGGTTCTGGCGCAGTTGCGCCTCGTCGCGCGCGCCGACCACCACGCTGGACACCGTCGGGCGCTGCAGCAGCCAGTTGAGCGCGACCTGCGGCACCGTCTTGCCGACCTCGGCGCCGACTTTTTCGAGCGCCTCGACCACGCGGTACAGCAGCTCGTCGGGCACGGGCGGGCCCATGTCGGCCGTCACGTGCAGGCGGCTGTTGGCCGGCAGCGGCTGGCCGCGGCGGATCTTGCCCGTGAGCCGGCCCCAGCCCAGCGGGCTCCAGACCACCGCGCCCACGCCCTGGTCTTGCGCCAGCGGCATCAGCTCCCACTCGTACTCGCGCCCGACCAGCGAGTAGTAGGCCTGGTGCGCCACGTAGCGCGCATAGCCGCGCTGCTCGGACACCGCCAGCGACTTCATGAGGTGCCAGCCCGAGAAGTTCGACGCGCCCACATAGCGCAGCTTGCCCGCGCGCACGAGGTCGTCGAGCGTGGACAGCGTTTCCTCCACCGGCGTGCTGGCATCGAAACCGTGCAGCTGGAACAGGTCGATGTAGTCGGTGCCCAGCCGCTTGAGCGACGCATCGACCGCCTGCACGAGGTGGTGACGCGACGAGCCCACGTCGTTCGGCCCCTCGCCGCTGCGGAAGGTGGCCTTGGTCGAGATCAGCAGCCGGTCGCGCGGCCGGCCCTTGATCGCCTCGCCCAGCACCGATTCAGCGGCGCCGCCCGAGTAGATGTCGGCGCTGTCGAACATGTTCACGCCGGCGTCCATGCAGATGTCGATCAGCGTGCACGCCTCGGCCACGTCGGTGCTGCCCCATGCGCTGAAAAACTCGCCCTTGCCGCCGAAGGTGCCGGTGCCGAAGCTCAGCACGGGGACCTTGAGGCCTGATTTGCCCAGATGACGGTATTCCAAAGTTCTACTCCTTCAATCAACGAACTGACGAACAAGATGAATGACGCGGCCATTGTTGGCCGCCGCGCAGAACCCCGTCGCGCGTCGGGCTTTGCAGCGCTTCGGCTCGCTACGATCGAACGATGCAGATCTCGATCGAAAACCCGAACCAGCCCGACGTCGTCCAGCTCATCGACGACCTCGACGCGTACCAGAAGCCGCTGTACCCACCCGAGAGCCACTACGGCATCGACATTGCCGCGCTGTCGGCGGCCCATGTGCTGTTCGCCGTCGCGCGCGACGCGGCCGGCACGGCCATCGGCTGCGGCGCTGTCGTCATGAACCCCGGCTACGGCGAACTCAAGCGCATGTACGTGCGCCCGCAGAACCGCGGGCAAGGCGTCGCGGCCAAGGTGCTGGGCTTTCTCGAAGGCGAAGCGACGGCGCGCGGATGCGCGATGTTCCGACTGGAGACGGGCGTGAGCCAGCCCGAGGCGCTGGCCTTCTATGCGCGCGCGGGGTATGCGCGGCGCGAGCGCTTCGGGGACTATCCGGACGATCCGTTGAGTGTGTTCATGCAGAAGACGGTCGAGACAACCGCACCCCATCGCCCCTAAGATCGCCCCGGCTTCCGCCACCACGGTTCTCACCAATAAGGACACCACATGCAGACAAGAGGGATTCTTCGCCGGCTCATGTTCACAGCGGGCTGCGCCCTGCTGCTGGGGCTTTCAGGTTGCGGCGGCGGAGGGGGTGGTGGAGGCGGCGGGGGCGGTGTGGCGATGCTGCCGCTGCCACCGGTCGGCGGCACGCCGACGCCACCGCCCGCGGACACAGGACGCAGCCGGGTGGTCCAGGCCTCGGTGAAATCGGAGGCCACGGGTGCGACCTACCCCCTGCACATCTACCTGCCGTCCGGCTACGACGGTGCGACGGCGGCCTATCCCGCGATCTACATCACCGACGGCGATGCCATCTTCAACCAGAACGTGACGCGCTTCCAGAACTTCACGGACATCCTCGAGAAAGCCGGAAAGAAGGCCATCGTGATCGGCATTGGCGGCACGGCACGCCGCAACACCGACTACCTGATGCCCGGCGCCAAGCCGTACCACGACTTCCTGACCGACCAGCTGGTGCCGTATGTCGAATCGAACTACCGCGCCAACCCCGCCAAGCGCATGCTCTCGGGGCTGTCGAACGGCGGTGTCTTCACACTCATCGCCTTCTTCACCGAAGGCGCGGCGGGCCGGTTCACCTTCCAGTACTTCTTCTCCTCCGATCCACCCGTCAAAGGCGCCAGCGCCCATCTCGATCCGCTCGAAAGCCAGATGTACGCCAACAGCAGCACGCGGGACATTCCCGTGACCTTGCTGCTGGGCTACGCCGTTGCCAACACCGGTGGCCCGGAGATCACCGCCTTGCACGACAAGATCGCAGCGCACAACTACAAAGGCCTTCAGTTGAGCGTGAAGGGCTACCCCGGAGGGCACACGCCGATGGACTTGCCGTCGTTCCAGGACATCGTGGCGCGGTTCATCGATTGAGGCGCGGGGTGTCGACCCAGGGTTTTTCCTAGCCCGTGAGCGTGTCGAATCGCAGCGGGCTCATCCGACGTCATCACAGAGGGTCGTCCTCTGTACTTCATCAGGAGAAAGCAACCATGGCCACCAACACCGTTCGCCTGCACCGCGTGCTGCGCACCACCCCCGACAAGCTCTACCGTGCCTTCGTGGAGCCCGGCGCCTTCGAGCGCTGGCTGCCGCCCTTCGGCTTCACCGGCAAGGTCCACACCATGGAGCCGGTGGTGGGCGGCGCGTGGCGCATGTCCTTCACCAACTTCGGCACCGGTCACGGCCATTCGTTCGGCGGCAAGTACCTGGAACTCGTGCCCGGCCAGCGCATTGCCTATGACGCAAGCTTCGACGATCCCCACCTGCCGGGCACGATGAAGACCACGGTGGTGCTGACCGCGGTCTCGTGCGGCACGGACATGTCCGTCGTGCAGGAAGGCATCCCCGACGTGATTCCCGTCGAGATGTGCTACCTGGGCTGGCAGGAGTCGCTGGTCGCGCTGGCGCAACTGGTCGAGCCGAACATTCCGGGTTGAGGATCGGCTTCAGGCTCGCCGTGCTTCGCAGCCGGCGAAGCCCTTGAGCCCGGCCAGCTCATCGAGGATCGGACACTCCGGGCGCTCGTCGCCTTCGCAGCAGTGGGCCAGGCGCTCCAGCAGGCGCTTCATGTGCGCGAGCTCTTCGATCCGCTGGGCCAGGTCGTCGGCGCGTTCGAGCGCAACGCGCTTCACGTCGAAGCTTGCACGACGACCGTCTTGCCACAGCGCGTGCAGCTCGACGACTTCCGGTGTGTCGAAACCCAGCGTGTGCGCGCGCCGCACAAAGCGCAGTGTCGACACCGCGCGTTCGTCGTAGTGGCCGCCGTGCGCAGTGTCGTCGAGCAGCCCGAGCGATTCGCAATCGCTCAGCAGTTGCGCGGATGCACCGGAGCGCGCAACGACATCGGCAAGGGACAAGCGCGCCGCAGCAGCAGCCGGCGCCGTGGGATGTTCCATGGGGTTCTCCTTCGAGCCAAAGCGCGAAGTCTCAACCTTCACACCATGAGAGAGTCAAACCCAAACGGCGCATGACCTTGGCACGCCAGGGGTCAGGTGCTCGACGCGCTTGACCTTCACACGATGCCAAGCTTGACACTGCGAGTCACTCTTTTTGAAAGGACTCCCCCCATGCAAGCGTTTGAAATCCAGTCGATGACCTGCGGCAGCTGCGCCGGCCGCATCACCCGGGCCGTGAAGGACCTGGACCCGCAGGCCAGGATCGAGGTGGACTTGAAGAGCAGGACGGTGCGCATCGACACCACGGAGGACAGCCCTTCCGTGGTGGCCGTGCTGACAGAGGCCGGCTACCCGCCCAAACCGCTCTCGGCATGAGCACACCGCCCGCGAACCCCGGGCGTCGGGTTCGCGGCGCGGCCATGGCCGCCTACTTGTAGATTCGCACCACCGCGTCTTCGAACGCTAGGACATCCGCGCCGACGTGCGTGGCGTTGAACTCCGTACTGAGCAGCTGCAGCCCCACATAGCCTCGCGCCGCCATCCGTTGGTACAGCGCCCTCACGTACTGTTGATTGCAGCCACTTATGCAACTTGCAAGTATCAACGTGACTGGCAACGGCCTGCCCGCCAACGCGTCGAACATCTTCTTTTCGAGATCGTTGTTCTGGGCCTCCTGCTGCCAGAAAGCGCCCTCGATCGACACAAAGGAAGAAAACACCAGGTTGTCCGGCGCTTCGAGAAAGAGCGCCGTGGCCGCCAGGTTGCCACTGGTCGACAGGCCCGTGAGCATCCGGTTCTTGGGATTGGTCCGGTACTTCGCATCGATGAAGGGAATCAACTCCTTCGCGAGGAAGTCGTGGTACTTGAAGGCCCCGGGAAAGTTGTAGTCCTCCTGACGTCGCCCGGTGTTCCCGATGCCGACGAGGATGGCTTTCGTTCCGCGCTTCACCAGGACATCCATGAGATTCGCGAACCGTGTCTGCGGCAAGCCGTTGGTGGCATCGCCGTCGAGGGCATAGATGACGGGGTAGGCATCGGAGCCCTGGTCGTACCCGGCGGGCAGGTAGACGGAAAGAGGGTAAGGCGCGCCGGTGAACCCCGACTGGATGGATTCGGACACCACGCGGTTGGTGGGCGTCGGTGTCGGCGCTGGTGCCGGCTGCTGGGGCACGGGCCCTGCGGTCGGCGGGAGGATCGGCAGGCCACCGCCGCCGCCACCACCGCCCCCACCGCCACCGCAGGCGGACATGCCCGCGAACATCACACAGCAGCCCATCACCGCGAGCGCGCGGCGAAGCCATTCCAGTCTCATGTTGGTTCCTCGTTCCCCGGCGCAAGACGCGCCGCTCGGGATACTCAGGGCTGGCCCCCGCGCCGTCAATGTCGCTATGCAACCCCGTCCTCGCAGTTAATTCGTTCGTTTCTAAAGCCACGATCCCCCGCCCGTGGGGATGAAACGACAGCATCAGGGAAATCCCTGAAGACCGCGCCCCAACAGCCCCGGACATGGCGCCCCACAAGGGAAACACGCCTCTTCCACCCCTCGCCAAAGCCCCTCGCACCTGGCCCGCTACTTGCGATATCGCTCGGAAATGACAGAAAATTTTCATAACTGACATATATTTGTAAACCGATTTACATCACTCGCACCCTTCCCGGTGCATCGCCCGCCCCATGAGCACCAACGTCGACACCCCAGGCACCACCGTGGCCCAGCGCATTGCGCAGGCGCTGCCGCGGCTGACGCGTTCGCACCGGCAGGTGGCCGACTTCGTGCTCGGGCATCCGCTGCAGGTCGCGACGCTGCCCATCGACGAACTCGCCGCCGCGGCCGGCGTGTCGGTCGCCACGGCCAACCGTTTTGCGCGCGCGCTGGACTTCGACGGCTACGCGGCCTTCCGCGCCGAGCTCGTGCGCGGCTTCGAGCCGCTGGTGGCGCCGGTCGAGCGGCTGCGCGGCAACCTGGAGCACCCGACCACGGTGGCCGAGGTGTTCGCCACGGCGCTGGACGAGAGTCGCCGCAACATCGAAGCCACGCGCCAGTCGCTGGACTACGCCGCCTGCGAGGCCGCGGTGCAGCGCATCCTGAAGGCCCGCTCGATCTACATCGGCGGCTTCGGCGCCAGCGCCTGGCTCGCGGGGCTGCTGCAGCACGGGCTCGATGGTTCCTGCAGCGACGTGCGCATGCTCTCCAGCGTGAGCGGCGTCACGCACTCGGCGCGCACGCTGATGCATGCGGGGCCGCAGGACCTGTTCATCGGCCTCACATTTCCGCGCTACCTCACCGACACGGTGGCGCTGGCGCAGATCGCGCGCGGCCAGGGCTGCGCGGTGCTCGCGCTGACCGACCGCCCCAGCTCGCCCATCGCGCCGCTGGCCGACGTGGTGCTGTACGGCCAGACCGAAACCAGCTACCGCCCCAATTGCGAGACCAGCGTGCTCGCGCTGATCGAGGCACTGACCAGCGCCGTCGCCCTGCGCGCGCCCGGCGCGGCGCAGTCGGCCGGCCGCATCCTGCAGGCGGTGCGCCCGTGGCTGCACGGCGGGCTGGGCCAGGGCCATGCGCGCGGCGAAGTCTCCATGCCCTCCCTCCCTGCCGCCGTCGCGTCCGACGCCGGCAAGAAAAAGAAGAAAGCTTCCCGATGAAGAACGTCACGCCCGTCATCGCCATCCACGGCGGCGCCGGCACCATCAGCGCCTCGACGACCAACCCCGAGCAGGCGCAGGCGTATCACGACGCGCTGCAGGCCATCGTGCGCGCCGCGCAGGCCGCGCTGCTCAAAGGCATGTCCGCGCTCGACGCCACCTGCCTGGCGGTCGAGATGCTCGAAGACTGCCCGCTCTTCAACGCCGGCTACGGTGCGGTGTTCACGCACGAGGAAACGCACGAGCTCGACGCCGCCGTGATGGACGGCGCCACGCTCGCCGCCGGCGCCATTGCCGGCGTGAGCCACGTGCGCCGCCCGGTGCGCGCCGCGCGCGCCGTGCTCGAGGACGGCGCCCACGTGCTGCTGGCCGGCGCGGGCGCCGAAGCCTTCGCGCGCGACCGCGGGCTGGAGATGGTCGAGCCCTTCTTCTTCTCGACCGACGCGCGCCGCCAGCAGCTGTACCGCGTGCGCGACACGGGCCGCGTGGTCACCGACCACGAAGGCGCCGCCATGACCAAGCCGCCGCTGGACGAAGACAAGAAGTTCGGCACCGTCGGCGCCGTGGCGCTCGACATCCACGGCCACCTGGCCGCCGCCACCTCGACCGGCGGCATGACCAACAAGCGCGTGGGCCGCGTCGGCGACACGCCGCTCATCGGCTCCGGCACCTACGCCGACGACCGCACCGCCGCCATCTCGTGCACCGGCAGCGGCGAAATGTTCATCCGCGTCGCAGCCGCGTACGACATCTGCGCGCGCATGGCCTACGGCGGCGCCACGCTCGAAGCGGCCACGCACGCCGTGGTGCACGAGTCGCTGCCCGCCATCGGCGGCACCGGCGGCCTGATCGCCGTCGACCGCCACGGCAACCTGAGCCTGGCCTTCAACACCGAAGGCATGTACCGCGGCCACGCGCGCGGCGATGAAGCCCCCGTGACGGCCATCTTCGCCTGACGCCCGCCCCTTTTTTCCTCGCATCCGCCATGTCCTCCCCTGCCCTGAACCTGCCCGACGGCCGCGTCCTCGCCGTCGACGACCTCACCGTGCGCTTCTCGACCTCCGAGCGCACGGTCGATGCCGTCAAGAAGCTGTCCTTCCACGTCGACCACGGCGAAACGCTCGCGGTGGTGGGTGAATCGGGGTCGGGCAAGTCGGTCACCTCGCTCGCGCTGATGCGGCTGGTGGAACACGGCGGCGGCCGCATCCTCGGCGGCAGCATGGCCTTCCGCCGGCGCAACGGCGAGGTGCTCGACCTGGCGCAGGCGCGCGACAGCACGATGCGTGGCATCCGCGGCGCGGACATCGCGATGATCTTCCAGGAGCCGATGACCTCGCTGAACCCGGTGTTCACCGCCGGCGACCAGATCGCCGAGGCCATCCGCATCCACCAGGGCAAGAGCAACGCGGCGGCGCGCGCCGAGGCGCTGCGCATGCTCGAACTCGTGCGCATTCCCGAAGCGCGCAACGTGCTCGACCGCTTTCCGCACCAGCTGTCGGGCGGCATGCGCCAGCGCGTGATGATCGCGATGGCGCTGTCGTGCAAGCCGCAGCTGCTGATTGCCGACGAGCCCACCACCGCGCTCGACGTGACGATCCAGGCGCAGATTCTTCAGCTCATCCGAGAGCTGCAGAAAGAGATGCGCATGGGCGTGCTCTTCATCACGCACGACATGGGCGTGGTGGCCGAGATTGCCGACCGCGTGCTCGTGATGTACCGCGGCGACAAGGTCGAAGCGGGCAGTTCCGACACCGTGTTCGCCTCGCCGCAGCACCCCTACACGCGGGCGCTGCTGTCGGCCGTGCCCAAGCTCGGCGCGATGCAGGGCACCGACCTGCCGGCCAAGTTCGAGCTCCTTCGTACCGAGTCCGGCACCGAAGACAGCACCGAGACCGTGCCCTGCACGAACACCACGCCACAGACCACCGTGCGCGAAGACGCCGGCCCGATCCTGCGCGTGCGCGACCTCGTGACGCGCTTCGACGTGCGCAGCGGCATCTTCGGCCGCGTGAAGCGCCGCGTGCATGCGGTGGAAAAGATCAGCTTCGACCTCTACCCCGGCGAGACGCTGGCGCTGGTGGGCGAATCGGGCTGCGGCAAGTCGACCACGGGCCGCTCGCTGCTGCGCCTGGTCGAAAGCCAGAGCGGCGCGATCGAGTTCGGCGGCCAGAACATCCGCGAGCTGCCCACGCGCGAGTTGCAGGCGCTTCGCCGCAACATCCAGTTCATCTTCCAGGACCCCTTCGCCTCGCTCGATCCGCGCGTGACGGTGGGCTTCTCGATCATGGAGCCGCTGCTGATCCACGGCATCGCCAAGGGTGCCGAGGCGCAGCAGCGCGTCGACTGGCTGCTGCAGAAGGTCGGCCTGCCGCCCGAGGTGGCGCAGCGCTATCCGCACGAGTTCTCGGGCGGCCAGCGCCAGCGCATCGCGATCGCGCGTGCGCTCGCGCTGAACCCGAAGGTGGTGGTGGCCGACGAATCGGTGTCGGCACTCGACGTGTCGATCCAGGCGCAGATCGTCAACCTCATGCTTGACCTTCAGCGCGAGCTGGGCGTGGCGTTTCTCTTCATCTCGCACGACATGGCCGTGGTCGAACGCATCAGCCATCGCGTGGCCGTGATGTACCTGGGCCAGATCGTCGAGATCGGCCCGCGCCGCGCCGTGTTCGAAGCGCCGCAGCATCCCTACACGCGCAAGCTGATGGCCGCGGTGCCGGTGGCCGACCCGTCGCGCCGCCACAAGCCGCGCGCGCTGCTCGAAGGCGAGATTCCCAGCCCGATCCGCGCCGTGGGCGACGAGCCCGACGTGCCGCCGCTGGTGCAGGTTGCGCCCGGCCACTTCGTGGCACGGCACGCCATTGGCGGCGCCTTCTGATTCCGAACCGTTTTTTCACCCGCAGGCCCCCTGCATTTTTTCCACGAACCGACTGGAGTTCTTCCATGAAGCAATCCTCTTCCTCCCTGCGCTGGGCATCCGCACTGCTGGGCCTGGCCGCGCTCGCCGCCTCGGGCTCGGCACTGGCTGCCAAAGACGTGGTGCTGGCCATCGGCTACCAGCCGGAAACGCTGGACCCGTACAACACCAACACGACCATCACCACGGCCGTGACCAAGACCTTCTATGAAGGCCTGTTCCAGTTCGACAAGGACCTGAAGGTGCAGAACGTGCTCGCCGAGAGCTACGACGTGTCCAAGGACGGCCTGGTCTACACCATCAAGCTGCGCAGCGGCGTCAAGTTCCACGACGGCACCGACTTCAACGCCGAAGCCGTGAAGGTCACGCTCGACCGCGTGCTGAACCAGGACAACAAGCTCCTGCGCTACAACCAGTTCAACCGCGTGGGCAAGGTCGAGGCCGTGAACCCGACCACCGTGCGCATCACGCTGAAGGAGCCCTTCGGCCCCTTCATCAACTCGCTGGCCCACGCCTCGGCCGCCATGATCTCGCCCACGGCGCTGAAGAAGTGGGGCAACAAGGACATCGCCTTCCACCCCGTGGGCACCGGCCCCTTCGAGTTCGTCGAGTGGAAGCAGACCGACGCCGTCAAGGCCAAGAAGTTCGACGGCTACTGGAAGAAGGGCTTCCCGAAGGTCGACAACCTGCAATGGAAGCCGGTGCTCGAGAACAACACGCGCGCCGCGATGCTGCAGACCGGCGAAGCCGACTTTGCCTTCCCCATTCCCTACGAGCAGGCCGAGCTGCTGAAGAAGAGCGACAAGCTCGAAGTGGTGGCCTCGCCCTCGATCATCACGCGCTTCCTGGCCTTCAACATGCTGCAAAAGCCGTATGACAACCCGAAGGTGCGCGAAGCCATCGGCTACGCCATCAACAAGGAAGCGCTGTCGAAGGTGGCCTTCGGCGGCTATGCCTTCCCCGCGCAGGGCGTGATGCCCCAGGGCGTGAAGTTCGCCGAGAAGATGGCGCCCATTCCCTACGACGTGAAGAAGGCCAAGGCCCTGCTGGCCGAGGCCGGCTACCCGAACGGCTTCGAGTCGGTGCTGTGGAGCGCCTACAACAACACGACCAGCCAGAAGACGATCCAGTTCGTGCAGCAGCAGCTCGCACAGGTGGGCATCAAGCTGCAGGTGCAGGCGCTCGAAGTGGGCCAGCGCACCGAGCAGGTGGATGCATGGCCCGATCCGAAGACGGCCAAGGTCCGCATGTACTACACGGGCTGGTCGTCGTCGACCGGTGAAGCCGACTGGGGCCTGCGTCCGCTGTTCGCCTCCGAGTCGTGGGCGCCCAAGCTCAACAACATGTCGTTCTACAAGAGCGACGTGGTCGACGCCGCGATCGCCAAGGCGCTCGTGACGGTGGACGACAAGGAAAAGGCCGCGCTGTACAAGACCGCGCAGGACGAGATCCGCAAGGACCTGCCGCGCGTGCCGCTGGTCACCGAGCAGAACCTGTCGGCGCACGCCAAGCGCCTGTCGGGTGTGTTCGTGATGCCCGACGCGAACATCAACATCGACGCGATGTCCGTGTCGAACTGATCGCGGCTCCTTCGTTTTCCTGACTGACTGTCCGGCGGGCGGTGGCACCGTGTCATCGCCCGCTCGCGACAACCGTATCCCATGCTGAACTACTTCCTCAAACGACTGTTGGGCCTGATCCCGACACTGCTCATCGTGGCAGTGCTGGTGTTCCTGTTCGTCCACATGCTCCCCGGCGACCCGGCGCGCCTTGCCGCCGGCCAGGATGCCGACGAGCAGACCGTGGCCATGGTGCGCGCGGAGCTCGGGCTGGACAAGCCGCTGCCCCAGCAGTTCGTGAGCTTCTTCACCCACATGGTGCAAGGCGACTTCGGCACCTCGATCCGCACGCGGCGGCCGGTGTCGACGGAGATTGCCGAGCGCTTCTTCCCGACGGTGATGCTGACCATCACCAGCATGGTGTGGGCGGTGATCTTCGGCATGGGGATCGGCATCGTGTCGGCGGTGTACCGCAACAAATGGCCCGACCGCATCGGCATGACGCTGGCGGTGTCGGGCATCTCATTCCCCGCATTTGCATTGGGCATGCTGCTCATGCAGATCTTCTCGGTGCAGCTGGGCTGGCTGCCCACGGTGGGCGCCGCGACCTGGCAGCACTACATCCTGCCCTCGATCACGTTGGGCGCGGCCGTCGCGGCCGTGATGGCACGCTTCACGCGCGCCTCGTTCGTCGAAGTGATCCAGGAAGACTTCGTGCGCACCGCGCGCGCCAAGGGCGTGCACGAAACCAGCGTGGTGTTCAAGCACACGCTGCGCAACGCGCTGATTCCGGTGGTCACGATGATGGGCCTGCAGTTCGGCTTCCTGCTGGGCGGCTCCATTCTTGTGGAGGCGGTGTTCAACTGGCCCGGCCTGGGCCGCCTGCTGGTCGATGCCGTGCAGATGCGCGACTACCCCGTGATCCAGACGCTGGTGCTGCTGTTCTCGCTCGAATTCATTTTGATCAACCTCGTGGTCGATGTGCTCTATGGCTACATCAACCCGACCATCCGCTACAAGTGAGCACGCAGCCATGACGCAAGCTACCGGCGTGTCTGCCGAATCCATCGTTCCACTGTCCCCCGTTGCCGTTGCGCTGACCGCCGGCAAGGTCCGCACGCCCTGGGGCGAATGCTGGCGCCGTTTCAAGAAGCAGCCCGTGGGCATCGTGGCCGCCATCTTCGTGCTGCTGCTGGTGGTGATCGCGGTGTTCGCACCGTGGATCGTGCCCTTCGACCCCGAGAACTTCTTCGACTACGACATGCTGAACAGCGGGCCCTCGGCCACGCACTGGTTCGGCGTCGATCCGCTGGGCCGCGACATCTTCAGCCGCATCCTGGCGGGCACGCGCATCTCGCTGGCGGCCGGCTTTTTGTCGGTGCTGGTGGGCGGCATCATCGGCACGGCTTTCGGCCTGCTGGCCGGCTACTACGAAGGCTGGTGGGACCGCATCGTGATGCGCATCTCGGACGTGCTGTTCGCCTTCCCCGGCATCCTGCTGGCGCTGGGCGTGGTGGCCATCCTGGGCAGCAGCATGACCAACGTGGTGGTGGCCGTGTCGGTGTTCAGCGTGCCGGCCTTTGCGCGCCTGGTGCGCGGCAACACGCTGGTGCTCAAGCAGCAGACCTACATCGAGGCCGAGCGCAGCATCGGCGCGTCCGACTGGACCATCATCGTGCGGCACATCCTGCCGGGCACGATCTCGTCGATCGTCGTGTACTTCTCGATGCGCGTGGGCACCTCGATCATCACGGCGGCCAGCCTCTCGTTCCTGGGTATGGGCGCACAGCCGCCGACGCCCGAGTGGGGCGCGATGCTCAACGAAGCCCGCGCCGACATGGTGACCTCGCCGCACGTGGCGCTTTTCCCTAGCCTGGCCATCTTCTTCACCGTGCTGGCCTTCAACCTGCTGGGCGATGCGCTGCGCGACGCGCTCGATCCGAAGATCGACCGCCAGTAAGCCCGTTCTTCTTTTTCTCTCTTCATGGCCTCGACCACCTCCCTGCCCTTCATCGGCACCCTGCCTGCGGGCCCGCGCGACGCCATCACCGACGTCGCGGGCGTCACGGTCGGCCACCGCACGCTGGCCGACGGTCCGGTGCAGACCGGCGTGACCGTGATCCGCCCGCACGCCGGCGACCCGTTCCGCGACAAGGTGCCGGCCGCGGCCGTGGTGCTCAACGGCTTCGGCAAGAGCGTGGGGCTGGTGCAACTGGCCGAGCTCGGCGTGCTGGAAACGCCGATCGCGCTGACTAACACCTTCTCGGTCGGCACCGTGGCCACGGCGCAGATCCGCCACTGCGCGACGGCCAACCCCGAAACCGGCCGCGCGCTGCCCACGGTGAACCCGCTGGTCTTCGAGTGCAACGACGGTTTTCTCAACGACATCCAGCGGCTGGCCGTGACCGAGGCCGACTACCTGGAGGCGCTCGACGCCGCCGATACCGACTTTGAACAGGGCTCGGTCGGCGCGGGGCGCGGCATGTCGAGCTTCCAGCTCAAGGGTGGCATCGGCAGCGCGTCGCGCCGCGTGGCGATGGCCGACGGCACGACCCACACGGTGGGCACGCTGGTGCTGGCGAACTACGGGCGCCAGCCGCAGCTGGTGCTGGCCGGGCACGCGGTGGGCGAACGGCTCGCGGCGCTGCAGGCAGCGAAGGAAGCGTCGGAGCCCGAGAAGGGCTCGATCATCATCGTCGTCGCCACCGACGCGCCGCTCGACGCGCGCCAGCTGCGCCGCCTAGCACTGCGCGCGGGCGCGGGGCTGGCCCGCACCGGCTCGGTCTATGGCCACGGCAGCGGCGACCTCGTGCTGGCCTTCTCGACCGCCTACACGATCCCCGATCGCGCCGACCGGCCCATGCCGGCCGTGGCGATGCTGCACGACACACGGCTCGACGGGCTGTTCCAGGCCGCGGCCGACAGCACCGAGCAGGCCATACTTCATGCGCTGTGGCGCGCCACGCCGGTCACGGGCCGCGACGGCAACCACCGCGCGGCGCTCGGCGAGCTGCTGCCGGCGTCTTCCCTTTCACCTCTCGCCTGAAACACACGTCCATGAAAGTCCTGATCTCCACCGACATCGAAGGCGTTGCAGGCGTCTACCACCACGAGCAGGCGCGCCAGGGCAACCCCGAGTACGAACGCGCCCGCGTGCTGATGGCGCAGGAGGCCAACGCCGCGATTGCCGGCGCCTTCGACGCCGGCGCCACCGAGGTGCTGGTGAACGACTCGCACGGCGGCTTTCGCAACATGCCGCCCGACGTGCTCGATGCACGCGCCCGCGTGGTGCAGGGCAAGCCGCGCTACCTGAGCATGGTGGCCGGCGTGGAAGAAGGCGTGGATGCGCTGTGCATGGTGGGCTACCACTCGCGCGCACAGGGCCGCGGCATCCTGGCGCACACGATCAACAGTTTCGCCTTCGCGAGCATCTCGCTCGGCAACCAGGAACTAGGCGAAGCCGGACTCTACGGCGCGCTGGCCGGGGAGTACGGCGTGCCGGTCGTGATGGCCAGCGGCGACGACGTGTTCATCTCCGAGAACCAGGCGCTCTTTCCGCATGCGAGCTTCGTGCAGACCAAGAAGGCGACCGGCTTCAACAGCGGCGTGTCGCTGTCGCCGGAGCAGTCGCGCCAGGCGATTCGCGCCGGCGTGATCGAAGGGCTGGCCGCGCGTGCCCACGCACGTCCGCTGGTCTTCCAGGGCCCGCAGGTGGTCACGCTGCGCACCCAGTCGCCGATGATGGCCGACCTGTTCTGCCAGTGGCCGAGCTTCGAGCGCGTCGACGGCGTCACGCTGCGCTTCAGCGCCGACTCGGTGGAGTCGGCCGTGCGCATGCTGAACTGCTGCTCGGCGATGTCGTCGATGCTGCGCTGACGTAGCGGCTTCTCAAGGCAATGCGAGGCTGAAGCGCACGTGACCGTCCTGCCCGGCGCTGTCGAGCCGGGCGTGCCCCCGGTGCAGCTCGGCAATCTGGTGCACGAGGTACAGGCCGAGGCCGGCGCCCGGTGAGCGCGCCGCCTGGCGGCCGCGGAAGTACTTCTCGAACAGCCGCGGCACCTCGTCGTGCGGAATCGCGTCGCCGGGGTTGCTCACGCGGATGTTCAGGCCGCCCTCCCCATCCGGTCCCGCCGGCACCACGTCGAGCACGATGGCGCGGCCGGCCGGCGTGTGGCGGTCGGCGTTGGCCAGCAGGTTGCGCAGCGCCACGCGCAGCAGGCCGGGGTCGCACACCAGCTGCGGCGGCAGATGGCTGCCCTGCCACACGACGCGGCCGTCGGGCCAATCGGCCACCAGGTCCTCGAACAGCTCCAGCAGCTCGTCGCGCTCGCAGGGGCGCGGCTGGAATGGCGTCTGGCCGGCCTCCATGCGATCGGAGGTCAGGTACTCGTCGACCAGCGCGGTCATGCGCTGCGCGGCGGCGCGCAGGTTGAGGCAGCGCGCCAGGGTCTTCTCGCGCGCGGCGTCGAGGTTCTTGGCGATCTGCTGCGCCGTGGTGTGGATGATCGCCAGCGGCGTGCGGAACTCGTGCGACACCATCGCGACGAAGTCCACCTGCGACTGCTTGGCGCGGCGCTCGGTCTCCAGCGCCGCGCGCAGGTCGACCTCGAGGCGCTGGCGCTGCTCGATCTCGCCGCGCAGGTCGGCCGTGCGCTTGCGCACCTCGTCTTCCAGACGGTCGTTCTGGCGCCCGACCACGTGCACCAGGCGCGCCTGCGCGGCCTCCTTCTCGCGGCGCAGCTGGTCGTAGCGGCGGTTCAGCCGCATGCTCATGAGCAGCAGGTGCAGCAGCGTGCCCACGGCGGTCGCGTTGTCGGTCCAGGCGCCAGCCGGCAGCCAGCCCTGGTTGCGCAGGAAGCTCACCATCACGCCCACGTAGTAGATGCCGAAGATGACGAGAAAGGCCCGCGCCTGGCCCTGGTCGCGCGGCAGCAGCCACAGCGCGGCGCCGATCAGGTAGACGATGCACAGCATCGCCGTCCCCTGCACCGCCTGCATGGCCAGGCCATTGGCGCCGGCCAGCACCAGCGCCACCGCGATGGCACTCACGAGGCCCACCACGCGCACCGCCACGCGGGTGAAGCGCGGCCACTGCAGGTCGGTGCCCAGCTGCATGCCGGCGAACCGGATGCCGATGGCCACGCCGGCGCAGATCGACAGGCTCAGCAGCAGGTCGGACAGCCGCGCGGGCATGGCCAGCAGCTGCTGCGGCAGCCCGGCCGTCAGGAACTCGACCAGCAGCGCGTTCGCCACATAGACCAGGTACCACGCGCTCAGGCGCTCGCGCGTCATCTGCCAGAACAGCGTGTGAAAGGCGAGCAGCATCAGGCCGAATCCGAAGCCCAGGCCGTAGAAGAGGTACTCGCGCCGCGCAGTGCCCGCGTAGACCTCGGGCGCGGCGAAGCCGATGGTGGTCGACATGGCGTTGCGCGACTGCAGGCGCAGCAGCAGCGGCGTGGGCTCGGTGCTCTCCAGCGTGAGCGGCAGCTGCACGTTGCGCGCGTCGACGGGCCAGTGCTCGCGGCCGATGTCTTCACCCGAGTGCACGGCCAACTGCCAGCGGCCGGTGTCGTCCCGGCGGTACAGCCGCACGTCGTCGAGCAGCGCGTTCCTGAACTGCGCCAGCCACCGCTGCTGCGGCGCGTCGGCCGGGCGCTGCACCTCGAGCCTGATCCACACGGCGTCGCGCGTGAAACCCGCGTTCACGGCGCCGGGCAAGGCCTTCCAGCCCGGCGCGGCGGCGGCTTCGTCGGCACTGAGGCGGCCTTCGGGGTCGCGCAGCATCGACAACTGGCCGTGGCTGTCGACGCTCGCCAACGGATTCAGCCGCAGCACGCCGGCGGCGGCCGCGGTGGAAAAGAGAAGGCCCAGCACGGCAAGACAACCGCACCGCCACAGGCACCGAGCAAGGCGTTTCATGGGCGCGGATTATCGAGGGCGCCCCTACAATCCGCGCGCCTTTCATCGTGCTTAGAAACGCTCAGATTCCCTCGGCCACCAGCCCCTACCCTGTTCCCATGCGTGATGTGATCCTGCTGGAAGATGAAGCCGTGCTGCGCGAAGAGTTGAGCGAGTTCCTGACCGGCAGTGGCTACCGGGTCGATGCCGAGGCGTCGCTCGAAGGCTTCCACCGAACCTACGACCCGGCCCGCCATGGCATCGCGCTGGTCGACCTCGGGCTGCCCGACGGCGACGGCCTGTCGCTGATCCGCGAGCTGCGCGAACGCGGCGAGCGCCTGGGCATCGTCGTGCTGACGGCGCGCGGCGGCGCCCGCGACCGCGTGACGGGGCTGGACATCGGCGCCGACTACTACCTGTCCAAGACCACCGACCTCGACGAACTGGCGGCCACGCTGGCGGCGCTGTCGCGGCGCCTGGGCGATTCGCCCGCCGCGCTGCCGGCCGACGCCTGGGTGCTGGAGCTGGGCCCGCGCCGGCTGTCGCCACCGGGCTTTGCGCCCATTGCGCTGTCGGAACAGGACCTCACGGTGCTGCACGAGCTGATGCGCAGCGCCGGCGAGATCGCCAGCCGCCAGCAGATCGTGCAGGCCCTGGGCGAGCACTACCTGAGCTACGACCAGCGCCGCCTCGACACGCAGATCCGCCGCCTGCGGCGCAAGGTCAGCGAGGCCACGGGGCTGGTGCTGCCGATCAACACGGCGCGCAACGCCGGCTACCGCTTCCACGCCAAGACGCTCATCCGGCGCTAGTCCACAGCGGATCGGGCGCCGCTGCGGCGCTCAGAAACGCTCAGTTTCATTTCGATACCCGCCGCTAATCTGCGGCACAGGCAGCGACTTGAGGCACGGATGAAGGCATGAGCGATCTCGCCAGGACAACTTCTTATGTGGTCCCCTACGTGGTCCACGTCAAAGGCCAGAACTTCACTTTGAAGGATGTCATGGTGGCCGCGGACATCTACCGGCTGCGGATCGAGGAGCAGATCGGCGATCCGCTGCGGGTGGTGAAGTGCTTCCAGGCCTGGTCGAAGGAGCGCCACCACGGCATCGAGCACCTGAACCGGACCGAAGCCCGGCTGGCCCGGGAATGGCTCAATGCCCAACACCAGGCCGACAAGGCCGCCCGGCAGCTGCTGAGCTCGCCGCAGACCCTGGGCTTCGACTTCAAGCTGCGGTAGGCGCCCTGCGCGGGTGCCCCCGGGTTCCTAGAATCCAGCGTCCGGCGACCCCGCGCCGGCCTTCGCGCCTTATCCGGAATAAGCAACCAACCGCCTCGCAACCCGCATGGATCCTGGTGAATAAGCTTATCCGCATAAGACGCGAACCAAAAAATAGTTTGCTTCCATAAGGCGGGCTTTCAGAATCACGGCTTCTTGCTGGGGCGCCCCGTTGTACGTGCGGCACCGCACTTCTTCAAGACACACACGCACGATGTACCAATACACAGAATTCGACCGCCAGTTCGTTCACCAACGCGCTGCCCAGTTCCGAGACCAGCTCGAACGCTGGCAAAAGGGCCGCCTGCACGAGGACGAGTTCCGCCCCCTGCGCCTGCAAAACGGCTGGTACGTGCAGCGCTACGCGCCGATGCTGCGCGTGGCCGTGCCGTACGGCGAGCTGTCGAGCAAGCAGCTGCGCGTGCTGGCCCGCATCGCCCGCGAATACGACGAGCCCGAAGCCGAGGTCTATCGCAAGGCCATCGAGACCCAGGGCCTGCTCGGCAGCCACAAGCTGCCCACCCACTACGCCCACTTCACGACGCGCCAGAACGTCCAGTACAACTGGATTCCGCTGGCCAAGTCGGCCGACGTGATGGACCTGCTGGCTTCGGTCGACATGCACGGCATCCAGACCAGCGGCAACTGCATCCGCAACATCACGAGCGACGAGCGCGCCGGCATCGCCGTCGACGAGATCGCCGACCCGCGCCCGTTCGCGGAAATCATGCGCCAGTGGAGCACGCTGCACCCCGAGTTCGCCTTCCTGCCGCGCAAGTTCAAGATCGCCATCACCGGCGCCACCGAAGACCGCGCCGCCACCGGCTGGCACGACGTGGGCCTGCACGTGGTGAAGAACGAAGCGGGCGACATCGGTTTCCGCGTGCAGGTGGGCGGCGGCATGGGCCGCACGCCCATCATCGGCACCGTGCTGCGCGAGTTCCTGCCCTGGCAGCAGATCATGAATTACCTCGAAGCGGTGATTCGTGTCTACAACCGCTACGGCCGCCGCGACAACATCTACAAGGCGCGCATCAAGATCCTGGTGAAGGCCGAAGGCCAGCGCTACATCGACGACGTCGAGGCCGAGTACAAGCAGATCCTCGAGCACGACGGCGCACCGCACACCATCACGCAGGAAGAGTTCGACCGCGTGGCCGCCTCCTTCGTGCCGCCGACGCTGGCCACCCGCGTGCTGCAAAGCGCCGAGAAGACCGACGCCGAGCTGCGCGCCCACGCCGCCGACGACGTGATGTTCGCGCGCTGGCTGGCCCGCAACGTCGACGCCCACAAGAACCCCGCGCTGCGCGCCGTGACGCTGTCGTTCAAGCGCCTGAAGCAGGCGCCCGGCGACGCCTCGGGCGACCAGCTCGACACCATCGCCGAGCTGGCCGACCGCTTCTCGGCCGGTGAAGCCCGCGTGACGCACGACCAGAACGTGGTGCTGCCCTGGGTGCACGCCGAAGACCTGCACGCGCTGTGGCTCGCCGCCCGCGCCGCCGGCTTCGCCAGCGCCAACGTGCAGCTGCTGACCGACATGATCGCCTGCCCCGGCGGCGACTTCTGCGCGCTGGCCAACGCCCGCTCCATTCCCATCGCCGAAGCCATCACCGAGCGCTACCAGGACCTCGACGAGCTCGACGACCTGGGCGAGATCGACCTGCACATCAGCGGCTGCATCAACTCGTGCGGCCACCACCACAGCGGCCACATCGGCATCCTGGGCGTCGACAAGGACGGCAAGGAGTGGTACCAGGTCACCCTCGGCGGCTCCGACGGTTCCGTGCTCAGCGGCGCGCCGCAGGCCGGCAAGGTGGTCGGCCCCTCGTTCTCGGCGGCCGAAGTGCCGGGCGTGATCGAGGCCGTGCTCACCACGTACCGCGACACCCGCGCCAACGGCGAGACCTTCATCGACACCCTGCGCCGCGTGGGCCACGACCCGTTCAAGGCCGCAGCCAACGGTGCGCGATTCAAGGTGGAGGAAGCAGCATGAAGAAGACCCTGAACATCCTTTCGGCCGAAGAACACATCGACGACGGCGACCCGAAGGTCCTGCAACTGGCCAACGACGCCGACCCACTCGCCATCGAGGTGTGCCTGGCCGACATCGAGCGCATCGACCTGAACTTTCCGAAGTTCACCGACGGCCGCGCCTACAGCCAGGCCTTCCTGCTGCGCCGCCGCCTCGGCTTCACGGGCGACATCCGCGCCACGGGCGACGTGCTGATCGACCAGCTGGTGCAGATGGAACGCACCGGTTTCTCCAGCGCCGTGCTCAAGGAAGGCGTGGACGCCTCCGACGCACAGCGCCAGTTCGACCGCTTCGCCACGTTCTACCAGGGCGACGCAGTGAAGACCGCGCCGCACTTCGTCGCCGGCGCCTGAGCAGACAAGAGAGTCCCATGAGCATCGCCACCGACATCGACTTTGCACGCATCAACACCGAACTCGGCCGCAACGCCGAGGGCCTGGTGGACTGGGCCGTCGGCCTGGGCCAGCCCGCGATCATCACCACCAACTTCCGCCCCTTCGAGGCCGTGATCCTGCACATGGTCACGCGCGCCAAGCGGGACGTGCCGGTGGTCTGGATGGACAACGGCTACAACACCGAGGCCACCTACCGTTTTGCCGACGAGGTGACGAAGCTCCTGGGCCTTCATCTACACATCTACCTGCCGCGCCGCTCGCGCGCGCACCGCGAAGCGGTCGAAGGCCCCACGCCGGCGCTGGACGATCCGCGCCACGCGGCCTTCACCGAAGAAGTGAAGCTGGAGCCCTTTGCCCGCGCGCTGCGCGAGACCGCGCCCAAGGTGTGGTTCACCGCACTGCGGGCCACCGACACGGCCGTGCGCGCGCAGATGGACCCGGTCAGCGTCAACCCGGACGGCCTGATCAAGGTCGCGCCGCTGCTGCACTGGTCGTCCAAGGACCTGTACGAATACTGCGAAGCCAACGGCCTGCCCAACAACTTCGACTACGTGGACCCGACCAAGGGCGAGGACAACCGCGAATGCGGCTTGCACCTGTCGCACTGAACGATCGCTCTACGCCTCCAGGACCCATCCGATGAACGCCCGTACCGAAGCCGACCTGCTGCAGCCGCCCATGCATTCACCCGCGAACCTGTCCAACACGCACCTCGACGCGCTGGAAGAAGAGACCATTTTCATCCTGCGCGAAGTGGCTGCCGCCTTCGAGCGCCCCACCCTGCTGTTCTCGGGCGGCAAGGACTCGCTGGTGCTGCTCAAGTGCGCTGAAAAAGCCTTCGGCGTCGGCCGCATTCCCTACCCGCTGCTGATGATCGACACCGGCCACAACTTCCCCGAAGTGACGGCCTACCGCGACCAGCGCGCGAAGGAACTGGGCGCCGAACTCATCGTGCGCAGCGTCGAAGACTCGATGAAGCGCGGCACCGTGCGCCTGGCCCATCCCGGCGAGTCGCGCAACGCGCACCAGTCGGTGACGCTGCTCGAGGCGATCGAAGAATTCCGCTTCGACGCGCTGATTGGCGGCGCCCGCCGCGACGAGGAAAAGGCCCGCGCCAAGGAGCGCATCTTTTCGCACCGCGACAGCTTCGGCCAGTGGCAACCCAAGGACCAGCGCCCCGAGCTGTGGACGCTGTTCAACACGCGCCTGGCCCCCGGCGAGCACTTCCGCGTGTTCCCGATCTCCAACTGGACCGAACTCGACGTGTGGCAATACATCGAGCGCGAGAACGTCGGCCTGCCGTCGATTTACTACACGCACAAGCGCGAAGTGGTCGAGCGCCGCGGCCTGTTGGTGCCCGTGACCGAACTCACGCCGCCGCGCGACGGCGAGACCGTGCAGGTGCGCGACGTGCGCTTTCGCACCGTGGGCGACATCACGACCACCTGCCCGGTCGAGAGCCTGGCCGCGGGTGCGGGCGACGTGGTGCTGGAGACGCTGTCGGTCGACGTCAGCGAGCGCGGCGCCACGCGTATGGACGACATGACGTCCGAAGCTTCGATGGAAAAACGCAAGAAAGACGGGTACTTCTGATGAGCGCAACGATCGCAACCCCCGCCACGACCGACGTCCACGGTGACACCGGCACCGCCCTGCGCTTCATCACCTGCGGCTCGGTCGATGACGGCAAGAGCACGCTCATCGGCCGCCTGCTGGTCGACAGCAAGACCGTGCTGCAGGACCAGCTGGCCGGCGTGCAGCGCGGCGGCGAAACCGACCTGGCCTTGCTGACCGACGGCCTCTCGGCCGAGCGCGAGCAAGGCATCACGATCGACGTGGCGTACCGCTACTTCTCGACCGCCAAGCGCAAGTTCATCATCGGCGACGCGCCGGGCCACGAGCAGTACACGCGCAACATGGTCACGGCCGTCTCGGCCGCCGACGCGGCCGTGGTGCTGGTCGATGCCACCAAGCTGGCCTGGGCCGCCGAGGTCGAAGACGGCACCGTGGTCAAGCGCGAGCTGCTGCCGCAGACGCGCCGCCACACGCTGCTGGCCCACCTGCTGCGCGTGCAGTCGATCGTGTTCGCGGTCAACAAGCTCGACGCCATCGACGACGCCGCGCTCGCCTTCGAGCGCATCTCGACCGCGCTGAACGCCTTTGCCGAAGCGGCCGGCGTGAAGGTCGCGGCCATCGTGCCGATCTCGGCCCTCAAGGGCTGGAACGTGGCCACGCGCCATGCCGACTGGGTCGGCTACGAAGGCCCGAGCCTGCTCGAACTGCTCGAAGACCTGCCCGTGACCGCGCAGGACGAGGCCGTGCCCTTCGCTTTCCCGGTGCAGTGGGTCGAGAAGTTCTCGGCCTCGGCCGACACCTCGCAGGGCCGCCGCGTGTTCTGGGGCCGCGTCGCCTCGGGCCATGTGGAGCCCGGCCAGCGCATCACGGTGCTGCCCAGCAACCAGACCGCCACCGTGGCGCAGGTGCTGAGCCACACGCGCCAGCCGAAGACCGTGCATGCAGGTCACAGCGCCGGCATCGTGCTCGACCGCGAACTCGACGTGTCGCGCGGCGACTGGCTGCTGGCGCCCGAGGCCTTCGAGCCCGTGCGCGAGATCACCGCCACCGTGGCCTGGCTCGACGACGAGCCGCTGGTCGCGGGCCGCGTGTACTGGGCGCTGCAGGGCCACCGCTGGGTCAAGGCCAAGGTGGCGCGCATCGTCGATCGCGTGAACATCACCACCCTCGAATCCGAGCCGGCAACCCAGCTGGAGGCCAATTCCATCGGCGACGTGGTGCTCGCGCTGCAGCAGCCGCTGGCCGTCCTGCCCTTCGCCCAATCGCGTGCGCTGGGGTCGCTGGTGCTGGTCGATACGGCCTCTCATCGCACCTCCGCTGCCGTGCTCGTGCAGCCGCCCGCCGCAAAGGCCTAAAATCTAGGGTTTTCCAGCCCCTTCTCCTGACGCTAAAAGACAAATGACCCACGTCGTCTCCGAAGCCTGCATCCGTTGCAAATACACCGACTGCGTGGACGTTTGCCCCGTCGACTGTTTCCGCGAAGGTCCCAACATGCTGGTGATCGACCCGGATGAATGCATCGACTGCGCCGTCTGCATCCCCGAATGCCCGGTCAATGCGATCTACGCCGAGGAAGACCTGCCGGCCGACCAGATCGCCTTCATCAAGCTGAACGCCGAGCTGGCCCTGGCCGATGGCTGGAAGAGCATCACCAAGCGCAAGCCCGCCCTGCCTGAAGCCGAGGAGTGGAAGGACAAGACCGGCAAGATCTCGGAGCTCGTGCGCTGAGCCAGGCGCCCGCACCGATCGAGACCGACGCGCTGATCATCGGCGCCGGTCCGGTCGGCCTGTTCCAGGCCTTCCAGCTGGGCCTGCTCGAGATTTCCTGCCACATCGTCGATGCGCTGCCCGCCGCGGGCGGCCAGTGCGTGGCGCTGTATGGCCACAAGCCGATCTACGACATTCCCGGCACCCCGGTCACCAGCGGGCGCGATCTGGCGCAGTCGCTGTTGGAGCAGGTGGCGCCGTTCAAGCCGCAATTCCACTTCGGCGAGCAGGTTTCTACCCTGGCCCGCCAGGACGACGACCGCCTGCTGCTGACCACCTCGGCCGGCACCGCCTTCCTCGCGAAGACCGTGTTCATCGCGGCCGGCGTCGGCGCCTTCGTGCCCAAGCGCATCGCGGTCGACGGCATCGGGCAGTTCGAAGCCTCGACGCTGTTCTATCACCCCGATTCGCTCGACCGCTTCGCCGGCCAGGCGGTCGTGGTCAACGGTGGCGACGACGTCGCCCTCGAAACGGCCATCGCCCTCACGGCACTGGCCAAGCAGGTGACGCTGGTCCACCGCCGCGACGGCTTCCAGGCCGACGAGGCGAACGTGGCCGCCATGCGCGCCCTCGTGGCCGACGGCAAGCTGGCCTTCCGGGTCGGTCAGCCGAGCGCCTTCGATGGCCGGCAGCTGCAGATCACCACGCCCGACGCCACCACGGCCGAGCTGCCGCTCGACGCACTGGTCGCCTGCCTGGGCATTTCGCCGCGCCTGGGCCCCATCGCCGACTGGGGCCTCGAGCTGGAGCGCAAGCAGGTGCCCGTCGACACCGAGAAGTACGAAACCCGCGAGCCCGGCGTGTTCGCGGTGGGCGACATCAACACCTACCCGGGCAAGAAGAAGCTCATCGTCTGCGGCTTCCACGAGGCCACGCTGGCGGCCTGGGGCGCTGCGGCGCGGGTCTTCCCCGGCAAGGCGATCCCGCTGCAGTACACGACCACCAGCACACGCCTGCACGAGCTGCTGGGCGTGGCGGGCACTACCCCGCGCTGAGCAGCAGCGGCCGGTAGGCCTCGATGAAGCTGCCCACGGCGGCGACGTAGCGGTCGATATCCTGCGCCGACAACGGCAGCGAGAGCACGACGAATCCACGCGGCGAGGTGTAGATCCCCTGGCTCAACAGGTGGAAGAACAGCAGCTGCCGCAAGCGCCCGTCCACCGCCGACAGGTCGGCCACGCGCCGCACCTCGCCCCGCAGGAAATGCGCATTCATGAGCGAGCCCACGCCGGTGAACTGCATCGCGACGCCTTCGCGTTCGCACAGCGCATTGAGCCGTGACCGCATCGCCTCGCCGCGCTCGGCCAATGCCTCTGCCGCCTCTGGCGTGAACAGCTGCGTGAGGCCCGCATAGCCGGCCGCCATCGTCATCACGTTGTTGTTGAAGGTGCCCGAGTGCGCGAGCGCGCCGGTGCGCGGGTCGAACTGCGCCATCACGTCCGCCCGTCCACCGAAGGCGCCGAAGGACATGCCGCCACCGATGTACTTGCCCAGCGTCGTCAGGTCGGCTCGAATGCCCAACCCGTTCGCCAGCCCGTGCGGCCCGAGCCGCGAAGTCATCACCTCGTCGAAGATCAACAGAGCACCGACCCGCGTGGCCCCGTCGCGCAGCGCCTGCAGGAAATCGCGCCCGCCCGGAATGCAGCCGCTCGCGCCCTGCATCGGTTCAACCAGGATGGCGGCGATGTCCGCACCGTGTTCGTCGATCTGCACGCGCGCCGTGTCCGCATCGTTGTACGGCAGCACGAGGAAATCGAAGGGCACGGTCGTCGGCGATGGCTGGTCGCCGAAGCCGAGCACGCCGCCGTGGTAACCGCCCGAGAACACGACGATCTTGCGCCGCCCCGTGAAGCGCAGCGCGGCCGTGAGCGCCATCAGGTTCGCCTCGGTGCCCGAGTTGGTGAAGCGCAGCTGCTCGACCTGCGGAAAACGCTCGCAGATCGTCTGCGCGAGCCGACCTTCGAGCAGGTTGTGGCCCGTGAGGTTGATGCCGCCCTGCATCGCCTCGATGACCGCCTCGCGGATCTCGGGCGCCGAGTGGCCGTAGACGCCGGCCGTGTACTCGGCGATGAAGTCGGTGTAGCGGTGGCCGTCCGCGTCCCAGAGCGACGCGCCCTCGCCCTTGGCGATGGTGAGCGGAAACGGCGCATAGAACAGCACCGAGCGGCTGTTGGCGCCGGGCATGTAGCGCGTCTGCGCTTCGAAGCGGCGCAGGCTTTCCGGGTTGCCGTCGGTGAAGCGTTGATGGGCCTCGGCAAGGGCCTGGTCGATGGCGGTATCGGCAGCGGTCGTCATGGGAGACATCCTTTGGGTTGGCGTGCGCTTGGGGTCAGTGCACTTAATTGATCAATGCTCAATTAATAATATTTATACAATCAATTCACCCGCTGCACAATGGCCGCATCCATGAAGAAAAAAGCCCCCGAGCCTCGCCCCCGGACGGCCGGCCGCCCTGCCGGCGGTGCGGCGCTGTCGAAGCAGCGCATCGCCGAAGCCGCGCTGGCGCACATCGACGCCTTCGGCCTCGGCGCCTTCAGCATGCGCGAGATCGCGGCGCAGCTCGGCGTATACCCAGCCACGGTGCACTGGCATGTCAGCACGCGCGAGGCCCTGCTGGCCGAAGTCGCCGCCACGGTCATGGCGCAGGTCACGCCGCCCAAGGGCACGCTCGCCTGGCAGAACTGGATCGCCGAGTTGTTCCACCGCTGCCGCGCCGCGGTGCGGCAGCACCCGAACGTGGCGCAGCTGCTCGGGGCGCAGCTGGTGTCCAACGGCAGCCTGCCGACCGAGCTGGTCGAAGGCGTGCTGGCGGCGCTGACCGAGGCCGGCTTCGACGGCGAGCCGCTGCGCGAGGCCTACAACTGCGTGATCGCCGCGATGCTGGGCTTTCTGACGATGGAGTTCTCGCCCCTGCCTGCCGACAACACGCAGGCCTGGGCCGAAGAGCTGCGCGAGCGCGTCCACACGATCCGCCCGCTCGACCATCCCGTGCTCACGCGCCACCTGCCGCAGCTGGCGAATCAGGCCTTCATCCTGCGCTGGGACAACGGCACCACCGTGCCGCTCGACAGCAGCTTCGAGCGGCACATCCAGATCACGATCGACGGGCTGGAGGCTTTCGCGCGCAGGCTCAAGCCGGCGCAGTGAGCGCGATGCGCAGCAGCGCGTCCTTCAGCCACAGCACGCCCGCATCCGAATTCGAGCGGCGGTTCCAGCAGACGACCGAGCGGTAGCCCGGCAGCTCGAAGGGCAGCGGGTGCACCGCGAGCCGGTCGCGAAAGCGCTCGGCCACACGCAGCGGCAGCACGGCCACATGGTCGGTCTGCGCCAGCAGGTCGACGATCTGGCCGAAGCTGGTCATCGCCACGCGCATGCTGCGCGTACGCCCCTGCCGCGCCAGCACCTGGTCGATGAGGTCGTCGAGCGCCGAGCTGCCGTAGCCCAGGAACACGTGCGGTGCTTCGCAGAAGGCATCCAGCGTGGCGGCCTCGCTCAGCGTCGGATGGCCGCGGCGCACCGCGACCACGTAGCGGTCTTCGTACAGCAGCGCCGATTCGCAATCGCTCGGCGGCTGCAGGCGCGGCAGCACCGCCACGTCGAAGTCGCCCTTGCGCAGGCGCTCGGTGAGCGTGAGGAACGAACTGGTCTCCCAGTGCAGGCGGATGCGCGAGCCGCAAGCCACGAGTTCGTTGGCGAGCGTCGGCAGCAGCAGGTGGCTGGCGTAGTCGCTGCCCGAGATGCGAAAGATGCGCTGCGACGCCGCCGGCTCGAAGCCCTCGCCGGGCTCCAGCATCGCGGACAGATCGGCCAGCACGCGCTCGACCTGGCCGGCCAGCGCATGGGCGCGCGCGGTGGGCTCCACGCCGTGGGCCGTGCGCGTGAACAGCGGATCGCCGAAGGTGTCGCGCAGCCGGTTGAGCGAGGCACTCACCGCCGGCTGGCTCAGGAAGAGCCGGGTCGCCGCGCGCGACACGCTGCGTTCGCGCATCAGGGCATCGAAGGTCCGCAGCATGCCGACATCGAGGCTGCGGATATCACGTTGGGCCATATCTCATATTCAAAGCTTCGAATTGCCCGCGGGGCAGGCTGTCCGTATCGTCCAGCGCACAAGTACAACACGACTGGAGACACGATGAATCGGTTCAGACCCTCGCCGCCCGAAGCACATGCGGCGGACAAGACGTGCACCACGCGCCGCCATGCACTCGGTGTGCTCGGTGCCGGCTTCGCGGCCCTCGCCGCCGGCCCCGCCTTCGCACAGCCCGCGCCCTTTCCGAACCGCGTGGTGCGCATCGTGCCCTTCGGCTCGCCCGGCGGACCGATGGACGCCATCGCCCGCGTCTATGCCGAGAAGCTCAAGGCGCGCTGGAACCAGCCGGTGATCGTCGAGGCCCGCCCCGGCGCCAGCGGCACCATCGCGGCCGACGCCGTCGCCAAGGCGGCGCCCGACGGCTACACCGTGCTGCTCACGCTGCCGCTCACGCACATCAACAACGTGGTGCTGCAGCCCAAGCTGCCCTACGACCCGGTGAAAGACTTCGAGCCGCTGTCGCAGCTGGCCACGGGCGGCCCGATGCTGATCGCCCGCGCTTCGGCGCCCTTCTCCACCGTGCGCGAATTCGTGGCCTACGCCAAGGCGCATCCCGGCGTCTCGTACGGCACCTGGGGCAACGGCTCCAACGCGCACCTCTTTGGCGAACTGCTGGCGCGCCAGAACCACATCGACCTGGTGCACGTGCCCTACAAGGCCGAGGCCGCCGCGCACAACGACATGTTCGGCGAAGCGCTGGGCGTGGCCTGGGCCAACCCCGCGACCGCACGCGGCCTCGCACAGGCCGGGCGCATCAAGGTGCTGGGCATCACGGGCCGCCAGCGCGTGCGCTCGATGCCCAACGTGCCGACCTTCACCGAGCAAGGCTTCGCAGGCTTTGACCTCGACAGCTGGATCGGCGTGTATGCGCCCGCCCGCACGCCGCAGCCCGTGCTCGACGAATGGTCGCTCGCGCTGCGCGAAATCACGAAGCTGCCCGACATCCAGGAGCGGCTGGCCGGCTACGGCTTCGAGCCACTGGGCAGCACGCCCGCCGAATTCCGTGCCGGCTACAAGGCCGACTTTCCCCGCGTGGCGGACCTGATCAAGGCCGCAGGAGTCACCCCCGAATGAGCGCCGTCGTCCCCTCTTCCGCCACGTCCGAGTGGCAACCCATCGCCTTCGACACCGGCACCGCCTACGGCCGCAAGGCGCCGAGCCACAAGCCCGAGCTGACCGAGGTCGGCGCCGGTACGCCCATGGGCGAGCTGCTGCGCCGCTACTGGCACCCCATCGGCCTGGCCGCCGACGCCACCGACACGCCGCGCCAGGTGCGCGTGCTGGGCGAAGACCTGATCCTGTTCCGCGACAAGAAAGGCCGCGCGGGCCTCGTGCACTGGCGCTGCGCGCACCGCGGGGCGTCGCTGTACTACGGGCGCGTGGAGGAAGAAGGCATCCGCTGCTGCTACCACGGCTGGATGTTCGATGTGCAGGGCCACTGCGTCGACCAGCCCTGCGAACCCGACGGCGGCGCGCGCAGCCGCGGCCGCGTGCGCCAGCCCTGGTACCCGGTGCAGGAGCAGTACGGCCTGGTCTGGGCCTACCTCGGCCCGGCCGAGAAGAAGCCCGTGCTGCCACGCTACGACTGCCTCGAAACCATGGACGACGGCGAGACCCTGGAGGCCGACGGCAACAGCATCGGCGGCGGCGGGCCGCAGGTCATTCCCTGCAACTGGCTGCAGCACTACGAGAACGTGGCCGACCCGTTCCACGTGCCCGTGCTGCACGGCAGCTTCAGCGGCACGCAGTTCGTGGCGCTGATGGGTCAGATGCCCGACGTGAGCTTCGAGAACACCGAGACCGGCGTGACGATCACCTCGATCCGCACGCTCGAAGACGGCAGCACCTTCCGCCGCGTCGCCGGCCCCGTGCTGCCGACGCTGCGTGTGGTGCCCAACCCGCGCGTGGCGGCCTACGGGCGCGTCGAGTCGATCGGCTGGGTGCTGCCGATCGACGACCACAGCTTTCGCATCTACACCGTGGGCCGGGTCAAAAACCCGGGCGATCTCGCCCGCGTACGCTCGCGCCTGAACGGCAAGCTGTGGGAAGAGCTGAGCGAGGCCGAGCACCGCGCCTTCCCCGGCGACTATGAGGCGCAGGTGAGTCAGGGCGCCATCACCGCGCATTCGGAAGAGCACCTGGCCTCGTCCGACCGCGGCATCGTGATGCTGCGCCGGCTGCTGCAACGCCAGCTTGACGCGCTGCGCGAAGGCCGCGACCCGGCCGGCGTGAGCTTCGACCCCGCGGCCCCGCCCGTGCAATTCGAGGCCGGCAACTTCCTCATGCCCAAGGAATGAATGGCGTGTCGAGCGACGCAAGCATCGCGGTGCGGGTGGCGCGCAAGACGGTGGAGGCCGAAGGCGTGGCCGGCTTCAGGCTGGTACCCGTCGACGGCGAGCGCTTGCCGGCGTTCACGCCGGGCGCGCACATCGACGTCGCATTGCCCGGCGGGCTGGTGCGCCAGTATTCGCTGTGCAACGCATCGGCCCCTGGCGACGAGGGGCACTACGAAATCGGCGTGCTGCGCGACGCCGCCTCGCGCGGCGGCTCGCGGGCGATGCACGACGCCGTCCATGAAGGCTCGGTGTTGCAGATCGGCCCGCCACGCAACCTCTTTGCGCTCGACGAAAGCGCAACGCACAGCCTGCTGCTGGCCGGCGGCATCGGCGTAACGCCGCTGCTGTCGATGGCGCAGCGGCTGGCCGCGCTGGAGGCCGACTTCGCGCTGCACTGCTGCAGCCGCTCGGCGGCGCGCGCGCCCTACCGGCGGCGGCTCGAAGACAGCGCGTTCGCGCACAAGGTGTTCTTCCACCACGACGACGGCCCGCCCGCGCAGCACCTCGACCTCGCCGCCACCCTCGGCAGTCCGGCTCCGGGCAAGCACGTCTACGTGTGCGGCCCCGCAGGCTTCCTCGAGGCCGTGCGCACGACCGCGCGCGCCTTGCATTGGGCGGACGCGCAAGTGCACTTCGAGTCGTTCTCGGGCGCCGCAACGCCGGCTGACGGACAGGGCAGCTTCGAGGTCGAACTGCACCGCTCCCGCCGCGTCGTCCACATCCCCGCGACGATGACCGTGCTGGACGCGCTCGCCGCCGAGGGCATCGAGATCCCGGTCTCGTGTGCGCAAGGCGTCTGCGGCACCTGCCTCACGCGGGTGCTCGCAGGCGAAGTCGCGCACCACGACCTCTACCTGACGCCCGCCGAGCAGGCGGCCAACGACTGCTTCCTGCCTTGCTGCTCGCGGGCCCGCTCACCGAGGCTGGTGCTCGACCTCTAGCAGTTCGTAGAGCACCATCCGCGTCTGCCGCCCGCGCAGTTCGATCTGCTCCTCGATGCGCCGCGTGGCCAGGCGCCCGCCCAGGCCTTCGAAGGTCGCCTCGGACATCAGCGTGCGCGTGCCCAGCTGCTTGTTGGTGCCCTCGATGCGGCTGGCCGCATTGATCACGTCGCCGAGCGCCGTGTACGACAGCCGGTCGCTCGAGCCGAGCACCCCGGCGATCACGATGCCGGTGTGCATGCCGATGCGCGTGCGAAAAGGCTGCAGGCCCTCGGCCTGCCAGCGGCGGTTGAGCTCGGTCATCTCGGCGTGCAGTTCGAGCGAGGCCACGCAGGCCCGGTACTCCGCGTCGGGCAGGTCGGTGGGCGCGCCCCACAACACCATGATGCCGTCGCCCATGAACTTGTCGATCACGCCGCCGTGGCGCGCGAACACGCGGGTCGCGAGGTTGAAGTAGTCGGTCAGCTGCCGCATCAGCACGTCGGCCGGCATCGATTCCGCGATGGCTGTGAATCCTTCCACGTCGGTGAACATCGCGGTGACGCGGCGCGGTGACCCGTTGGGTTCAAGGGCGTGCCCTTCGGCGATGAGCTGGCGGATCACGTCCACCGGCACGAACTTGCGAAAGGCCTGCAGGCTGCGCGCGGATTCGTCCAGCGCCTGGTTCAGGTGCTGGATCTCGAGCACGCGGCTCGACTCGCGCGGCAGGTCGTCGAGCTCCAGCCGCCCGATGCGCCGCGCCGTGCGCGAGAGGCTCTCGATCGGCGCGGTCACCAGCTTCGACAGGCGCAGCGAAATGAAGAGCGCGATCGCCAGGAACGCCAGCACCAGCAGCAGCGACCACAGCACATTGCGATGCAGCGCACCCAGCAGTGCCTCTTCGGGCTCCCAACTCACAAGATGCCAGTCGGTGGCCGGAATGCGCGAGGTCTGCACCTGGTAGTGCATGCCCTCGTGCACGAGCGCAAAAGCCATGTCCTCGGTCCAGCCGCGGCTGCCGTTGGCCAGCATGTGGGTGTGCAGCGCACCGAGCACGCCCTCGTCCGGGTCTTCGAGCACGCGCACGGAATGCGGGTGGTCGCTGCGCGCGATCACGTGGTGGTCGGCACTCAACAGCGCGCTGTGGCCGTGGCCCGTGCCGCCGAACAGCCGCACGAGGTTGGAGAGATGCCCCAGCGACACGCTGGCGACCGCCACGATCGTCTGCGTGACGCCCTCCTCGTCCTGCCGCCGGCTCGGCCGCGCATGGCTCACGCCGAGCTCCTTCATCGAGGGCAGCACGAAGGGCGCGGTCCACACGGCGCGCTGCGCCTTCTCGGCCTGCGTGAACCAGTCCTGGTGCACCGGGTCGTCCTCGCTGCGGAAGGCCTCGATGCGCGTCGTCTCGTAGCGCCGCCGCGGGTCTTCGTCGCCGTCGCTGTCGGGCGGCGACTTGTACTCCCAGGTCTCGGTGCTGAAGTCTTTCTCGCGCAGCACCTGCCGCACCACCGGCGCGGGGTGGCGCATGGCCATCAAGAAATGGCCGTCGTCGCTGCCCACGCCGATGCTGTCGATTTCGGGCGTCTGCTCCAGCGCGGCCCAGAGCAGCTCGGCGGTCTGCTCGCCGTCGTGGCCCGCCGGATGCAGGTCGGGCGTGTGGGCGATGGCGCGCACCAGGCCCTCGGTCTTGGCCAGGAAGGCGAGGATGTTGTCTTCAACCCGGTCATGGTTGACCTTGTGCGCCGACTCGCCCACTTTCGACACCAGCTTCTCCGCGCCCCAGTAGCCGAAGGCCACCAGCAGCAGCGACTGCAGCAGCGCGACCGCACAGATGATGGTGCCGACGTCGACCCGGAAGCGCCGCAGGCGGGTGCGCGGCGCGTTCGCGGGCGGCGCCGGTGCCGGTGCCGGGTGCTTGAAATCGTCTGCCATGTGTCGTGGTTCCCCCGGGGCATGTGAAACCGCCCTCGCGACGCGGATTTTCGTGCGTCTGCGACGTTCTGCCGCGCGGGGATAAAATCCGCCCCGCGCCGCAGTTCGCTGGGGCGCATCGCTAGGGGTGTCGAGCCGGATTGTTCCGGGGCTGACTGAGAGAGTCCCTTTGAACCTGACTGAGGTAATCCTCGCGCAGGGAAGCTGGTCCGGTGGCCTGTCGCGTTGTCTCGCGCGACGGCCGCGCCACTGGAGCCTCGCCCACCTGCCAAACCTTTTGCACTGGAGCAAAACGGATGGCACACGACCACGACAACGACAGTTCCGCTTCCGCCAACGAAGCGCTCACGCCCCTGCCCGCCGCCCGGCGCGTCTTCGGCTGGCACGACCACGCCTCGCTGTGGTTCAGCCTCGGCGTCGGGCTCCTGGTGATGCAGATCGGCGCCTACCTGGTGCCGGCCGTGGGCACGCGCGACGCGGCGCTGGCGATCGTGCTGGGCTCGCTGCTCGGCGCCGGGCTGCTGGCCTGGACCGCGCGGCTGGGCTGCGAAACCGGGCTGGCCAGCGCCGGCCTGATGCATGCCACCTACGGCAGCGCGTTCGCGCGGCTGCCGGTGCTGCTCAACATCGTGCAGCTGGTGGGCTGGACCACCTTCGAGCTCGTGATCATGCGCGAGGGCACGCAGGCCATCGGGCAGCAGGCCTTCGGCGCCGCGCTGGGCACAACCTGGGGCGGCGTGCTGACCACGCTGCTGTGGGGCGCGGTGCTGCTGGCGCTGCTGGCCGGCTCGATGGTGAAGCTGGTGCGCCGCTTCGTGAGCCGCTTCGGCCTACCGCTGGTGGTGCTGTCGCTGCTGTGGCTCAGCTGGCAGTTCGCGACGCGGCTGCACGCCAAGGGCCTGGACGCCTTCTGGGCCCGGCCGGGCGACGGCAGCATGGGCATGTTCAGCGCGCTCGACCTGGTGATCGCGATGCCGGTGTCGTGGCTGCCGCTGGTGGCCGACTACGCGCGCCACGGCAAGCGCAGTGCCGCGGGCGGCCTGGGCAGCGCGTTCAGCGGCACCTGGATCGGCTACGCGCTCGCCAACATCTGGTGCTACGCACTGGGCGTGATGGTGGTGAGCGTGGCCGAGCCGGGCACCAGCCTTGTCATGGCGCTGCTGCTGGCGCAGGGCGGACTGGTGGCGCTGGGGCTGATCCTCATCGACGAACTCGACAACGCCTATGGCGACGTGTACTCGGGCTCGGTCTCCACGCACAGCCTGCTGCCGCGCTGGAGCGTGAAGCGCTGGGGCCTGCTGCTGGCCGTGCTGTGCATCGGCCTGGCGCTGGTGCTGCCGATGCACACGCTCGAACCTTTCCTGCTGCTGCTGAGTTCGGTGTTCGTGCCGCTGTACGGCGTGATCCTGGGGCGGCTGGGCAGCGGCCACGCCGTGTCGGCAAGCGGCACGCGCACCATCGACTGGGGCGCGGCGCTGATCTGGCTCGCGGGCATCGCGGCCTACCACGCGCTCGCCAAGTGGGCGCCGCACTTCGGCTCGGCGTTGCCGACGCTGGCGGCGACCTTCGTGCTGGCCTGGCTCAGCCGGCCGACAGCGGCAAGCGGTGGGTCGGCACTGGCGCAAAGCCGTGGTTGAGCGGACCGTGGCCCGCACCGACCAACACATCCGCACCGGCGCGCATCGCGCCGAGGATGTACGCGCGTGCGCGCTCGACCGCCTCGGGCAGCGCCAGGCCCAATGCCAGGTGCGCGGCGATGGCCGACGAGAGCGTGCAGCCGGTGCCGTGCAGGTTGCGGCTGGCGATGCGTTGCGACGCGAGCCGCTTGCGCGCGCCGCTGCGCTCCAGCAGCACGTCGACCACTTCGTCGCCCGGCAGGTGGCCGCCCTTGAGCAGCACGGCCTTCGCGCCGAGCGCGAGCAGTTCGTCGGCCGCGCCGTCGAGCGCGTCGATGCCGCCGATGGCATGGCCGACCAGCAAGGCGGCTTCGTCGAGGTTGGGCGTGACCACCACGGCGCGCGGGAACAGCTCGCGCACCAGCACCTGCACGGTCTCGGCCGCGATCAGGCGGTCGCCGCTGGTGGCGATCATCACGGGGTCGAGCACCACGTTCTTCAGCTGGTAGCGGTCGATGGCCCAGGCCACCACCTCGACCACCTCGGGCGCGTGCAGCATGCCGAGCTTGACGGCGTCGACGCCGATGTCTTCCACCACGGCCTGGATCTGCGCCTTCAGGAAGTCGGGCGGCACGCCGTGGATGCCCGAGACGCCCACCGTGTTCTGCGCAGTGAGCGCGGTGATGGCCGTCATGCCGTAGCAGCCGAGGGCCGCGAAGGTCTTGAGGTCGGCCTGGATGCCGGCGCCACCGCCGCTGTCGGAGCCGGCGATGGAGAGCACGCGTGCGTAGCGCTGGGTGGGTGCTTGGGTCATGTCGAAAATTATCGGCGAGCCGACGGAGGCGCCGCATGAGCACGCCGCATCCCCTGCCTTTCGGCTCGGCGGCGATCCTCGGCGCGGGCCTGATGGGTCGCCTGATGGCGGTCACGCTCGCGCAAGCTGGCTGCAAGATTGACCTGTACGAAGCCGGCAGCCCCGAGGCCGAAGGCGCGGCCGCGCGCGTGGCCGCGGCCATGCTCGCACCGCTGGCCGAATCGGCCGTCGCGCCGGTGTCGGTCGTGCGCATGGGCCAGCACGCGCTGTCGCGTTGGCCCGAGTTGCTGGCGCCGCTGGCGCAGCCCGTGTTCTTCCAGCGCGAAGGCACGCTGGTGCTGTGGCACCGGCAGGACGCCGCCGAGGCCACGCGGCTCGCGGGCGTGCTGGCGCGCACCGGTGCGCAGGTGCCCGAGCTGGCGCCGATGCAGGCACTCGACACGCCCGCCGCCATCGCCGCGCTGGAGCCCTCGCTGGGCACGCGCTTCGCCCGTGGCCTGTACCTGCCGGGCGAAGGCCAGCTCGACAACCGTGCGCTGCTGGCGTCGCTGCGCGCCACGCTCGAAGCCGATGCGCGCGTGACGCTGCACTGGCAGTCGCCGCGTGCGCCCTCCGATTTTTCGCCCGGCACGGCGAGCCAGCCCGACTGGGTGATCGACTGCCGGGGCCTCGGCGCCAAGCCGCAATGGAACGCGCTGCGCGGCGTGCGCGGCGAGGTGATCCGCGTGCATGCGCCCGAGGTCACGCTGCAGCGGCCCACGCGGCTCGTGCATCCGCGCTACCCGCTGTACATCGCGCCCAAGCCCGACCACCTGTTCGTGATCGGCGCGACCGAGATCGAGTCGGACGACCTGTCGCCCGCCAGCGTGCGCTCCACGCTCGAGCTGCTGAGCGCGGCCTACGCGGTGCACAGCGGCTTTGCCGAAGCGCGCATCGTCGAGATCGCGACGCAATGCCGGCCCACGCTGCCCGACAACCTTCCCGCCATTCGCCAGCCGCAGCCGCGCGTGCTGCAGATCAACGGCCTGTACCGCCACGGTTTCATGATCGCGCCCGCCCTGCTCGACGCGGCGATGGAGCTGCTGGCGCACGGCCGCGCCACGCTCGCACGCGGCTTCGGCATGGACGTGCCCGACGCATGACGAGAACAACGACAACCCCGATGAACATCCTGATCAACGACAAGCCCTGCACGCTGCCCGAGGGCGCACTGCTCGCCGACGCGCTGGCCGTGCTGCAGGCCGTGCCGCCTTTCGCAGTGGCGGTGAACCGCGAGTTCGTGCCGCGCTCGGCCTATGCCACGCACCCGCTGCACGCCGACGACCGCGTCGAGGTGATCCGCCCGGTGACCGGCGGCTGAACGAACGCACCAGAGACAAGACGATGGAGACAAAGACCATGACCAATCCCGACCCGCTGGTCCTCTACGGCCAGACCTTCCACAGCCGCCTGCTGCTGGGCACCGCGCGCTACCCCTCGCCCGACGTGCTCGAAGCCGCCGTGCAGCGCGCCCAACCCGCGATGCTGACCGCCTCGCTGCGCCGCCAGACGGCCAGCCAGGGCTCCGGCAACAGCGACCTCGGCAACGGCTTCTGGGAGCTGCTGCGCAAGCTGGCCGTGCCGGTGCTGCCGAACACCGCCGGCTGCCACAGCGTGCAGGAAGTGATCGCCACCGCGCAGATGGCGCGCGAGCTGTTCGACACGCCGTGGATCAAGCTCGAGCTCATCGGCGACGACTACACGCTGCAGCCCGACACGCTGAACCTCGTCGATGCGGCGTCGCAGCTGATCCGCGACGGCTTCCATGTGCTGCCCTACTGCACCGAAGACCTGGTACTGTGCCAGCGCCTCGTCGATGTCGGCTGCCAGGCCGTGATGCCGTGGGCCGCGCCCATCGGCACCGGGCGCGGACCGGTCAACCCGTATGCGCTGCGCCTGCTGCGCGAGCGGCTGCAGGTGCCGATGCTGGTCGACGCGGGCCTCGGCCTGCCCTCGCATGCGTGCCAGGTGATGGAGTGGGGCTACGACGGCGTGCTGCTCAACACCGCCGTCGCGCTCGCACAGGAACCGGTCGCGATGGCCGGTGCCTTTGCCGACGCGGTGCAGGCCGGCCGCACCGCCTACCGCGCTGGCGCGATGGCCGCGCAGGACGCCGCGCAACCCAGCACGCCCGTACTCGGCACGCCCTTCTGGCACCACGCGCCATGAACATCATCGACACCTCCAACGCCCGCGCCGTGGCGCAAGCCATCGTCGCGTCCCACGGCCTGCGCTTCGGCGCTGCCACGTCCACGCCCGTGAGCGGCGCACCGCACTTTTCGTCGGACGACGCCATCTACCGCGGCGCGAAGCAGGCCTGCACCGCGCTCGGCTTCATCGACATCGACGCCGAATGCCTCGCCCATGCATGGCGCGCGCAGACCGAACGGCTCAGCCAGTTCGACGCGTCGGCATGGCCCGATGCGCCGGTCGATTTCGGCATGGGCCCGTTTCCGCCCACCGCACGCGACGACGCCTTTCCGCCCTGCCCCGAACGGCTCGGTCTCTACGCCGTGCTGCCCGACGCGGCATGGGTCGGCCGCATGGCGCGCGCCGGCGTGCCGACGGTGCAGCTGCGCTTCAAGTCGGCCGCCGCCGTCGCGCGCGAAGTGCAGGCCGCCGTCGATGCGGTGCGCGGCACGGGTGCGCTGCTCTTCATCAACGACCACTGGCAGGTCGCCATCGCGGCCGGCGCCTACGGCATCCACCTCGGGCAGGAAGACCTCGACGCGCTGTCGCCCGATGAACTGCAGCAACTGCGCGCCTCGGGCCTGCGGCTCGGCGTGAGCACCCATGGCTACGCCGAGATGGTGCGCGCCGATGCGGTGAGCCCGAGCTACATCGCGATGGGCGCCATCTACCCGACCACGCTCAAGAAGATGGCGACCGCGCCGCAGGGCGTGGCGCGGCTCGCGGCTTACGCGCGCCTGCTGCGCGGCTACCCGCAGGTGGGCATCGGCGGCGTCGATGCCGTGCGGCTGCCCGAGGTGCTCGCCACCGGCGTCGGCTCGGTCGCCGTGGTGCGCGCGCTGGTGGCCGCCGACGATCCCGAGGCCACGGCCGCGCAATGGATGACGGCAATGCACGCCGCCCCGGTTTCCCCTGAACGCACAGAATGAACGCTCGACTTTTCTCGCACTCCCCGCTTTCGCGCGCGCTTGCCGCAGCCCTTCTCACTTTCGGTGCCTGCGGCGCGCATGCGCAATCGACATCGCAAGCACTGCCCGAAGTCACCGTGAACGACGGCGCCGCCGCGCCGCAGGCCGACATCAGCGGCTTCGGCGATGTGCCGCTGCGCGAGCTGCCGCTGTCGGCCACGGTGATCGACAGCCAGCAACTGCGCAGCAGCGGCGCACGCCGCCTCGCGGACCTGACGCAGTTCGACGCCTCGGTCACCGACGCCTACAACTCCGCCGGCTACTGGGACTACCTCACGGTGCGCGGCTTCGTGCTCGACAACCGCTTCAACTACCGGCGCGAAGGCCTGCCGATCAGCGCCGAGACGGCGATCCCGCTGGACAACAAGGAGCGCATCGAGATCCTGCGCGGCACCAGCGGCATCCAGGCCGGCACCAGTGCGCCGGGCGGGCTCGTCAACTACGTGGTCAAGCGCCCGACCGAGCAGGACCTGCGCACCATCCGCCTCGAAACCACGAGCCGCGGCAGCGTGCTCAGCGCGCTCGACTTGGGCGGGCGCTTCGGCGAGAACCGCCAGTTCGGCTACCGACTCAACGTGGCCGGCGAAAAGCTCAAACCGCTCACGCACAACCTGGACGGCAGCCGCCGCCTCTTCTCGCTCGCGGCCGACTGGCGCATCACGCGCGACTCGGTGCTCGAGTTCGAGGTGGAGCAAAGCCACAAGCAGCAGCCGAGCCAGAACGGCTACAGCCTGCTGGGCAGCACGCTGCCCCGGCCGGTCGATCCGCGCATCAACCTCAACAACCAGCCGTGGTCGCAGCCCTCGGTGTTCAAGGCGCTGACCGGCACGGTGCGCTTCAGCCAGGCGCTGAATGCCGACTGGCGCTGGAGCGCGCAGATCGGCCAGCAGCGCCTGAAGACCGACGACCGGCTGGCCTACGCCTTCGGTTGCGGCGCCGAAGGCAACTACGACCGCTACTGTTCCGACGGCACCTTCGACGTGTACGACTTCCGCAGCGAGAACGAGCGCCGCACGCAGACCGCGGGCAGCCTCAACCTCAAGGGCAACGTGATGACGGGCAGCGTGCGCCACGAGCTGGGCTTCGGCCTGCTGCAAAGCCGCGTGCGCAACCGCTTCCAGGACCAGGCCTACAACTACGTCGGCACCGGCAACATCTGGGCCACCGCGATGACGCCGGCTGACCCGCGCCTGACCGACGCCAACACCAACCGCAACGAGCGCTCGACCGAGCTGTCGGTGCAGGACGCGATCCGCTGGAACGACCGCTTCACGACCTGGATCGGTGCGCGCCACACGCGCCTGTCGCGCGACAGCATCCGCACCGACGGCTCGCGCCCCACCGGCTACAGCGACAGCATCACCACGCCGTGGATCGCGGCCAGCTACACGATCCAGCCCGGGTTGCTCGCCTATGCGAGCTGGGGCAAGGGCGTCGAGTCGCAGGTCGTGCCGAACAAGAGCTCGCAGTACGCGAACGCGGGCGAGGCACTGCCCGCACTGCAATCACGCCAATGGGAGCTCGGCCTGAAGGGCGGCGACGCGGCGTTCAACTGGCAACTCGCGTGGTTCGACATCTCGCGCCCGATGACCAACCTCGACCTGTGCGGCGCGTTCTGCACGGTGCGCAACGACGGCCGCGCGGTGCACCGCGGCCTCGAGGCCGGCGCGCAGTGGGCCGGCGGCCCCTGGCGCCTGGGCGGCAGCGTGGCGCTGATCGACGCCAAGCGGCGCGGCAGCACGGCCGCGCCCGAGCTCAATGGACAGGCGCCCACCAACGTACCCAAGCAGGTGCTGCGCGCACAGGCCGGCTACCGCTTCGCGTCGGTGCCGGGCCTCGAACTCGCGGGACAGCTGTCGTACGAAGGCCGCCGCAACGTGCTGCCCAACGGCTCGATCCGTCTGCCGTCGTGGACGCGCCTGGATGCGGTGCTGCGCTACGACACCAAGCTGGCCGGCATGGCCACGAGCTGGACGCTGGCTGTCGACAACCTGTTCGATCGCCGCTACTGGAAGGAATCGCCCTACCAGTTCAGCCACGTCTACCTGTTCCCGGGCGCGCCGCGCACGCTGCGCCTGGGTGTAAGCATCGCGATGTGACGACATGAGCGGGGCGCTTCGTCTTCGTCATCGCGGCTTCGTTGCCACGAATTCGTTGCGCGGGCGCCGCGTTGTTTTGGAAGCCCCAAAAATCACGCTATAATCTAAGGCTTGTTCCTCGATAGCTCAGTTGGTAGAGCGCCGGACTGTTAATCCGTAGGTCCCTGGTTCGAGCCCAGGTCGAGGAGCCACAACAAAGCCGCAAGGCCTCTGGAAGGCCCGCTACTCACAAGGTAGCGGGCCTTTTCATTTGTGGAGCCCCACGCAAACCAAGCACGCGGGGGCGAAGACGTGGAAGGCGCGAAAAAAATCAATCGCCCTGCGCGCTTCACCCATCAAAAATGATCGCCGTCGTCTCAGAACGGCGAATTCATTGAATATAATTGAAGGCTTGTTCCTCGATAGCTCAGTTGGTAGAGCGCCGGACTGTTAATCCGTAGGTCCCTGGTTCGAGCCCAGGTCGAGGAGCCACCATTTGCTGAAGGCCCGTTACTCACAAGGTAACGGGCCTTTTCGCTTTGCGGCCCTTTTTGCTTTGGCGCCACACATCGGCCGCCGCCTGTCCGCTCGCGGGCCTGTCCGACACGCGGGCCCCGCCCTGCGTGCAAAACTCCCTCTTTGTTAACGGCTTCTACTGCCCTGCCCCGGGCAAACCCGTGCACGCGACGCGCCGCTCAGGCGTTGTTTGGGCTCAGTCATTCACAAATAACAACCATCAAGGGCATCACGATGAAACTCACAAGAATTCTTCTGGCCGCCGCCGTGGCCGCCGCCACCTTGCCCGCCGTGGCGCAGGTATCCGTCAATATCAACGTGCCCGGCCTGATCCAGGTCGCGCCGCCCGCACCGCGCTACGAGCCCGCGCCACGGCCGCGCAGCGGCCAGGTCTGGGTGCCCGGCCATTGGCGGTGGAACGACCGCGCCTACGCGTGGCGCCCCGGCTACTACGTGGCAGCCCGCCCCGACTACGCCTACGCCCCGGGCGGCTGGGTGCGCGCCGATGGCGGCTGGCGCTGGCGCGAAGGCGACTGGCGCCGCGCCGAGCGCCGTGAGGAACGCCGCGAAGACCGCCACCACCGCCGCCATGACCACGACCGCTACGACCATGACGACGATCACCGCGGCGGCGGCCACTGCCCGCCCGGCCAGGCGAAGAAGGGACGCTGCTGATAGCAGCAGCAGCTTGCGCGCCTGCTGACGCGCAAGCCCTCAGTTCACCGTCACCCTGAACCGCACGCTGCCCGTGCCGCCGGGCGCGAGCTGCCCGGTGAACTTCCAGTCCAATGGCCCCGTTCCGCCCGGCGCTTGTGCGGCCGCGCATGCCACGGCCGGCGCAGGCAATGCATTGGCCGGCGTGCGCTTCATGCATGCGGTCAGCGTCGCTGGGGTCGCGCCTTCCTGCGAGGCGACGAAGCTGGTGTAGACCGGCGTGACGTCGCTCACCGTCAGGCCGCTGATCGGCGTTGCGCCGTTGTTCGTGTAGGTGATGCGGTACTCGAGCGTCTCGCCCGACTTGGCTTCGTTGTTGAGCCCGAAGTCGCCGTTCTTCGTCAGGTTGCGCACTTCCTTCTTGAGCTCCAGCGCCGTGCTCGACACGGTCGTGGTGTCGAGCACGAGGTAGCTCGCGCTCAACGCGGGTGATGCGTTCGTGAACACGAAGCTCGCCTGCACCGAGCGCTTGTCGTTGTAGCCCGCGAGCGCGCTGGCCGGAATGAACTCCTGCACCACCACGCACAGGTTCTGCCCTGTCGTCACAGGCCGGGGCACCGCCGGCGGATAGAGCACCGCGGCGCCGGCCTGCAAGGCACCGGTGCAGCCCGGGTCTTCGTAGATTTTTGCGCTCCAGCCGTCGATCGGCGGTGTGGCCGCCGCGCCGGCCACGCCGAAGCTCACCGTCCCGCCGGTCTGCGCCACGAAGGTGTGCGCATGGCTCACGCTGCTGCCGGGCGAGCCGGTGCGGGCGCTGTCGGCGCCGAAGCGGTTGAGGGCCACGTCGCCGAAGTTCAGCTCGCCGGCCCGGGCTTCGTTCCATGCAAAGGCGATGTGGTCCGGCGCCCCCGCGGCGGTGCGCGTGTAGGTGTAGGTCCGCCCGCCCACGGCCACGCCCGTGCCGGAAGGCAGCGGCGTGCTGCCGGCCGACGCCCCCGTGGACAGATGACCCGCCGGCGTGCTCTCTTCGACGCACAGCGGATCGCCGTTGGACGGCGACGAAGGCTGCGACGGCACCTCCAGGCGGTAGTGGCCCAAGCCGTCGGTCACGGCCGTGGACCACACACCCGCGCCGCAGTTCGTGAGCCGCATCCGCACGCCCGCCAGCCCGGCCTCGCCGCCGTTGGCCACGCCGTCGTTCGGCACGCCCGCGCCGCTGCCGTTGTCGTTGAAGACGCGGCCGGTGATGGCATGTGCATCGCTGTTGACGAAGGTGCATCGGATGTCCGCGCCCACCACCATCCATTCGGCGGGAATCGTCAGCACGTTGCCTGCCAGCACCACCGGCGGTGCCTGTGCCGCGGCGGCCGGCCTGGAACCCGACGCCCCGCGAATGGGCGACGGCGCAATGAGGTCCTTCAGGTCGTAGCAGCTGGCACTCACCGGATTCACGGGCCAGCCGGCGGGCGACGTTTCGGTAATGGTCGCCGGGACGCCGACCTTGCCGGTGATCGTCTGCGCGCCAGCACCCTGCCCCGGCACGGTGACCGTGATGGTGTCGCGGGCCACGCTCAGGCCCGACAGCGCAAAGTCGAAACGATGGGTGCCGGAACCGCTGATCACTTCCTTGGCGATGCGAAGTTTCGGGTCCCCCAGGCGGACGGCGACCGGCGGCGTCGTGTCATCACAGATCGACTCGTTTGGTGTGGCTGTGCATGCCGGATCGCCGCCGCCACTCAGGTTGACGGTGTTCGTTCCCCCCTGCGGCCCCACGGCCGCGGCATCGACGTGCACGGGAATCCGGATCTGAAACAAGCCCGGCGCGACCCCCGCAGCCACGCTGCAACGGACGATCGCGGAGCCCGCCGCAGAGCAGCCGCTCAGGACACCCGTGGTCTCGATCGCGAGCAGCACGGGCGGCCCTGCCAGCGTGATGCCATGGGGCAACACGTCCTCAAGCACGAGCGGCGCAGTGGTCGGTCCGTTCTCCACCCAGACATCGACCTCATAGAACTGCCCCGGCATTCCCACGATCAATGAATTGGTGCTCGCGTATTTCAACGCCATGATGTGAGGCGCAGGGGCCACGGGTGTGGTCGCCGCACTCACGCATGCCCCCGCTGCGTTGCAGGCAGGGTCCCCGCCACCCACGGCCGTGGCCACGTTGGTCACGCTCGGCCTCGCCGTCGCCAAGGGCGTCACCGGGACGACGAACGACGCGGACGTTGCCATGCCCGCAGGCACCGTGCACGTCACGGCCTGCCCGGCCCTGCTGCAGCCCGCAGGCAGTGCACCGATCGCCAAGGAGGCGGGAATGGTGTCGGTGATGACGCTGTTCGCCGTGGTCGTGCCGCCGTTGGTGCTGCTCAGTTTCAGTGTGTAGCTGGCCTGCGCGGCAACGGCGAACTGCGCCACATCAGCGATCTTTTCGAGTTTCAGCGTCGCTTGGGGCACCACGCGCGTGGCCGGCGTGCTCGCATCGCACGCCTCTGCTGGCGCCGCCGTGCAGGCGACATCTCCACCGCCGCTGAGATTCACCATGTTCGTGCCGCCCGTTGCGCCCACGGCCGACGCGGCGACGTTCACAGGAATCCGTATTTCGAAAGTGCCGGGCGCGATGCCCGCCGCCACGCTGCAGTTGGTCGTGTTCGATCCCGAGGTCGGGCAACCACTCAGCACGCCGTTGGTCGTTCCCGCCACCAATGTCGGGGCCCCGCGCAGAGTGACACCCGGCGGCAAGGTGTCCATCACCGAGATCGGCACCGTGGTCGTGCTGTTGGCCACGGTAACGAGCACAGCGTAGAACTGGTTGGGCGCCCCCACCACCAGCGGGCTGGCGCTGACCGTCTTGGTCGAGGTGATGACGGGCGGAGGCGTAGGGGCCACCGGCGTGGTCACCGTACTCGTGCACGCCCCCATGTCGTTGCACATGGCGTCTCCCCCCCTCGATACCGTGGCCGTGTTGGTCACGCTGGGCACGGCAGAAGGTAGGGGCGTCACCGGAATGACGAAGGACACGGACGATGTGAGCCCTGCGGGCACCAGGCAACCGACGTTCTGGCCTATTCGGCTGCACCACGGGGGAAGGTCGCCGATGGTCAGCGAAGACGGCACGTTGTCGGTCACCACCATTTCGGAAGTGGTCGCGGTGCCACTCGAGTTCGTCAGCGTGAGTGTGTAGCTGGCGGGCTGGCCGACGACCCATGGGGCCGCGCTGGCTTCCTTCTTGAGCGCCAATGGGGGAACTGGGAGGTTTTCCACGAAGAAGCACACCAGGTTGTCCGACCCATTCGGCTGACCGTAGAGTGGCTCGTGCGAGAGCGTGACGGAAGACACGGATGTTCTCGAAATAAGGGCCCATGCAGAGGCCCCATGACCGAACGAGGTGGCGAGTTCCGCCCCCTCAAGATTGCCGTCTGCGTCGATTTTTACCGGCGCAAGGGCCCTAAACTCTGTGGCCGATAGATCGGAGATAGGCGTCGTGACCTCCGCCGCAGTGAACGGATAGTGGTTTCCGTTGACGGACACCGCCATCTTCTCGCACCCAAGTGGGTTGCAGTTGAGCACGTACGTTCGAATGCTCAGGTTCTTCACCGGCACAGAAAAATTGAACGTGCATGCCTCCCACGCGTTGAAATCTCCCAGCCAGAGATAAGTACCCCATGGGCGCTTGTCCTCCACCCTGCATGCACCCTCCGTGGTGACAGCGACTTCCCCGTAGGTTCCGCTCTTCCATATACATAGCTCCGCAGCCGTGGCCTGCGTGCCGATCAGCAGCGAGGTCAGTGCCAGAAAGACGACGCCGCGCAAGGCATGAAAGAAGTGCGCCACGCCTTTTGCAAGCGCCATCGCACGCGTCCGCACGGGCAGGCAGCGAAGCGCCGTCGCGCAGCGCATCGAATCATTTTTTTGCATTTTCATTGGCCATTCCTCCGCGACTTCATCGATCGGTCCGCTCGTCTTTCACGGGGGCTGCCGCGCCCGCCGACGCGGCACCCAGCGCCGTCTCGTCGAACTTGAAACGCAGCCGGATGTACGCGCCCTTGCTCGTGTAGTCGTTGGCCGCCAGGTCGCGGTCTTTCAGGCCCACGAAGTTGTAGCCCGCCGACACCCACAGGTCCTTCATGACCTGGTAGCCGACTTCGATGCCCAAGGTCTTCTGCAGGCCGCCGCCCTTGCCACGCAGCAGGCCGGCCTGCACGCCGAGGTCCCAGCTGTCGTTGAGGTCTTGCGTGTAGCGCGCCTGCAGCAGGTGCGCCCAGTAGGTGCTGCGCAGCAGGCCGTCGTCGGCGCGCGACCACTTGGCGGCGTAGCGCCCGTTGATCACGGTGCCGGGGCGCGGGTTGTAGTTGAGGTGGGCCGAGACGATGTCGGCGCTGGTGCGCCCGGGCAGCGCTGCGCTGCCGTTGCCGTTGCCCGCACCGAAGACGCTCGCGCCGTCGAGTGCGCCAGTCGAACTGCCGGTGCCGGTGACGCGCTCGGAACGGCGCTCGTAGCGCATGAGCGCGTTCCAGCTGTCGGTGTCCACCGGGCGGTAGGCCAGGCCGATCTGGTGGCGCGCCAGGTGGTGCGCGTTGCCGGCGTTGGCGCCCTGCCCTTCGCTGGCGCTCATCACGCTGCGCGCCAGCAGGCTCCATGACGCATCGATCTTGAAGCCGAAGCCCGCACTGAACAGGCGCGTGTCGGCGTCGTCGCCGTGGCGGCCTTCGAGGATGCCGCTGGCCTTGATGCGCGCGTCGGTGTATTCCACGCCGCCGGTGATGGCGGTGGAGTCGCCCGCGAGGCCGCTGGCATGGCCGGTGCCGTTGTTGCCGCTGTTGCGCAGCCCGCCGATCTGGCGCGTGTGCTCGACGCCGCCGGTCAGGCGCCAGTGGTCGTCGACCCTGAAGGTGTTGCGCACGCCCGTGGCGGCCTGCGCGGCGCGCCCGTCGAGGCTGTCGGCCAGGCGGTACTCGCTGTACACGCGCCCGCCCTCCATGTAGGCGCTCTCGATGCCCAGGATGCCCACGTTGTTCGACTGCCCCGCGTTCAGCTCGTACGGCCCGTAGAGGCTGGAGACGAGTTCGTAGCGGCCGTACAGGCGCGTCTTGTCGGTGACGGCGTAGTTGCCGCCCACGGCGAGCACGTGGCGGTCGGACTTGCGGATGTCCTGCTCGCCTTCGACGAACACGTGGGCTTGCGGCACGCCCGGCACCTGCGCCGACAGGCGGGCGCGCACGGTGGTCAGGTCATCATCGTTGGCATTGGCCTGGGTGCCGGCGTTGGCCGCCGCACCGAGCGCGGTGACGTTGTTGGCGGCCACGCCGCTGCCGAGGTTGCCGCTGTAGGTGGAGACCTGGCCGTAGTCGAAGCCCGAGCCGCTGCCCAGGCCGGTGCCGTTGTGGCCGTGGCGCAGGCCAAACTCGCCCACCAGTTGCTCGCCGAACTTTCTCTGCACGCTGGCGGTGATGCCGCGGCGGGTGCCTTCGCGCAGGGCGTCCTGGCCGTAGAGCAGTTCGCCGCGCAGCGCGGTGGCGGCGTCGAGCCGGTACTCGGCGCGCGCCGAGGCTTCGGTGCGCCCGGCCGAAAAGCTCGCACCGGGGTTGTCGAAGCCGGTGCTGGTCTTGCTCGCGAGCGCGGCCACGGCCAGGTCTTCGCCCTGGTGGCGCAGCTCGACGCGGGCGCCGCTGCCCTTGCCGTTGCGGTCGGAGTCGGTCTGCACCCATTCGCCGGCGACAGTGGTGTGGTCGCCCAAGCGGGCCAGGGCGGTGACGGCACCGAGCTTGTGGCGGTTCTCGGGGTTCTCGTCGATGGCCGCGACCACGCCGACCTGCAGGTTCTTGGCCACCTTGAGCTGCACGTCGGCGCCGGCCACGGTGAACTTCGGGCCGCCCGCGTCGACCTCGTAGGTCACGCGGATCGACTGCGGGTTGAGGTTCGCGTCGACCGACGCGATGGCGCGCGTGAACAGCAGGCGGCGCGTGAGCGGCTCGACGGTGTAGTCGACGAAGCGCGTCACGCTCGAGCGCTGCAGCACGAGGTCGGGCTGGTTGCGGTCGCGCACGACGATCTCGACCTGCTCGCTGTTCTCGACGAACTCGCCGCCCCTGGCGCCCAGGTAGTACGGGCCCGAGGTGCCGACCGCGCGGAACTCCTCGACCTGCTGCGTCTGCGCGGTGCGCGAGGCGTACGTGGTGGTGCGCACCTCGCCGTCGTCGTAGACATGCTTGAGGCCGGTGAGCGAGCGGCTGACCTGGCTCAGGCTGCACACCTCGGTGCTGCTGGCGGTGCTGAAGTCGCCGTACAGCAGGTAGGAGCGGTTCTTGTCGATGCGCACGTAGAGCTTCTGCGTGCTCTGGGCGTCGAAGCCCTTCGCGGACGAGTCGCCGTACACGGGGTAGAACTCGTCGGGGCGGATGTCGCGGAACAGGCGGTCCTTGCGCGTCTTGTCGGAATCGTAGGCGGCGGTGAGCAGGTACTCGCCCTTGACGGCGCCCTTGAAGAAGAAGGCAGCGCGCGCGGCGGCACGGCGCTTGTCGTTGCCCTCGTCGGCCAGGCCGGACAGCTCGGCCTCGAAGGCCGCGCCCGCGGGCATCGCGCCCAGCGGCACCTGGCCGCGCTTCGTGAAGTCGAGCACGCCTTCGACGATGCCGACGCCGATCATGGGGCGCAGCTCGGGCAGCAGCGCCAGGCGCGCCTCGCTCGTGAAGCTCGCGGCCGTCACGCGCAGGCGGGCGTCGCCGGGTTCGCCGGGCGGCAGCAGGCGGAAGTCGGCCACGCCACCATCCATGAAGACCTGGGTGCCGGGCTCGGCGGGGTTCAGGTCTTCGTCGAGCCAGCGGCCACGGTCGGTCTCGAGCGTGAGCTGCGTGCGCGCGGTCACGGGCACGCCGGCCGCGTCGGTCAGGCGCACCTTCACGACGACGGGCGTGCGCAGGTCGGCCTGCGCCGAGGCGGGCACGTCGATGTGGATGGCGCCGAGCTTGTCGGGTGCGGTGACGCTGATCGGCTGCGCGGCGCCACGCACATTGCCGAACGGATCGACGGCTTCGAGCACGAGGCGGTTGACGCCGGGCCGCAGCACGATGCCGATGTATTCCCAGGCGCCGATCCGGCGGCTGGCCTGCTCGGTCTTCTTGCCGACGCGGCGCTCCTCGACGCCCTGGCCGTTGACGCTCAGGCGCAGCGCCAGGCCGGCCTCGCCCTTGACGCGCACGTTGAGCGAGGTCGAGGGCAAGGTGTCGCCGTCGCGCAGGTCGATGAAGCCGAGGGCGTTGCCTTCGATGCGGGGCAGCAGGGCTTCGAGGTCGATGAGACTGGGGGCGGCTTGCGGCGGCGCCACAGCGGCGGTCGGCTGCGCAATACCGCGGGACACACGCATACCGGTGAAAAGGCTGCCCACGGGGGATGCGCCATCCACCGCGGCGCCGCCGGTCACCGCGCCGAGCGTGCTGCCCTGGCTGCCCGACGCGCCGCCGATGAAGCTGCTGGGCGACGCCGGTGCGGCGGGCATCGCGATCAGCGGCGCCGAGCTGGCCTGCGTGGTGCTGGTGCCGGTGCTGCCACCCGCGCGCACTTCGCCGCTGGCAGGCAGCGCGCGCCGGTCGCCCACGGGGACGATCCGGCCTTCGGGGTCCAGGCGCATGCGCACCTGGGCTTCGGCTTCGGTGTCGGGCACGGCGGCGATGGCCTCGCGCCGCGCGATGACGTCGCTCATCACCGCTGGTGCGTCGCAGTTGGCGACGACGAAGTTGGCCTTGTGGAATTCGCCCTTCTTGAGATCGACGAAGCGGCTGTCAGGTCGCCCGGCATTGCGGTTGTCGAGCGCTTCGAGCCGCGCGCCGGCGGGCAGCGTGGTGGCATCGAGCCGCAGCACGTGGGTGACGGGCTTGAGGCCGTACAGGCTCCACTTGCCTTCGACGTCGGTGATGACGTGCGTGCCGTCTTCCATGTACAGGCGCACGCCGGGCACGCCGATTTCGTCGACGCCCTGCTGGCGACCGTCGCGCCGGCAGTCCATGTAGACCTTGCCGAAGAGGAAGGCATCGTCGGAGAACACGCCACCGGTCACGCGCACTGTCCATTGGGCGAGGTTCGACTGCATCGGGCCGGAGCTGGCACGTGCACGGTTGACGGCATCGCCGTTCGTCGGTGCGCCAACACCCACGCGCACGCGGTAGCGCACCGTGGCGGATTGGTCGATGCCAAGCGCGAGGCCGGGCTGGTTGAAGACCAGCCGGGGACCGGCCCCGCCCACGGGATCGGCCGTGGCCGCGCCGTTGAGACGCGCGCTGCCGGCCACGTAGGCGAAGCCCGGCGGCAACTGGTCGGAGAGGCTGAGGCCGGTGACGGGAAAGCCGGTCTTGTTGGTGACGACGAGTGCGTAGTCGAGGAAATCGCCGAACTCGACCTGGCGCTTGCTGCCTTCCTTGCGCAGCACAAGGCCGAGCACGTTGCCCGGGTCGAGCGGGATGTGGTTGTGCATCACGTCGCAAGCAGCGCCCGAGGGCTCGAACCCGGCCTTGAGCGAGAAATGATGCGTGGTGGGCTCTGCCCCCTGCGGCGACGCAGCATTCGGGACGATGGCGCCGCAGCGCTCGAAAGTACCAGGCGTGGCGGGGATGAGCCGCGAAGGCGCCGCGTAGGCACTGCCCGCGGGCGGCGCCACGCCCAGCGCATAGGTGCAGCTGCCGGTGACCGGCGGCGACAGGAAATAGAACTGGTAGCCGCCGTCGGCGCCGGTGGTCATCGACAGGCTGCCGTCGGCGTTGGCGCGGTAGACGCCGCTGTCGCCGCCGAACACCTCGGCCAGGGCCATCGGCCGGGCAGCGCCGTCGCTGCACGACTGGCGGGTGAAGGTGACGACGGCACCGGCCACCGGTTGGCGCGTGACGACGTTGTAGACCACGCCCTGCGGGTCGGCCAGCATCGAGGACGCGCTGCTGGCGCTCGCGGTGACGAGCGCGGCCGACGACGCAGGAACGGTGTTCTGCTCGAAGGCGGCCGCCCAGGCCTTGTTGGTGAACGGCACGCGGGCGCCGTTGCTCGAAGGCTTGCGGGTGACGCGCACGGTGAATTCGATGTCTTCGCTCTGGCCGGGTGCCAGCGCGCGGCTGCCGTCGGTGAGGCCGAGCGCGGGCTGCATGGGCAGCCGGAACGGGTCGGCGCTGGCGGCGGCCTCGCGGTCGCAGGCGGCGCGGCCGGTGAAGCCGGATGCGATCTGCAGCACGCCATGGCGCACCTTGGGCGCGCCGACGAGTTCCCAGGCGGCGACGAGGCCGTCGGGCTTGTCCATGTCGAAGGTGCAATCGAGGTTGTCGATCACCCGCACGTTCGGGGCCGGGGCCGCGCCGGTGTTGCCGACCTTGAAGCGATAGTCGAGATCGTAGACGCCCTCTGCCACGCGGCGCGGCTGCGAGACGCTCTTCACGAGCGAGAGCACGGGCTGTTGCAGCTGCACCGGCGTGGGCGAGGTGTCGTTGCCGGGGTTGCCGTCGCCGTCGGCGTCGGGGTTGCTGCCGTTGACGGAGTCGTCGAAGACGGTGGGCGGGCCACCGGCGGCGAGCGCGGCCTGCGCGCGCACGGTGTTGAGCAGCGTGCCGGCACGGCTCGACACGTGGAAGCGCACATCGAAACGCACCGTGAACTGACCACCCACGGGCAGCACCGCGCCGGGCGCGAGCAGGTCCTGCGCAGAGGCCGTGCCGTTGAACGCGGCGTTGACAGCCGCCACCGTGCCGGCCACGCCGTTGCCCGGACTGCCGACGATAGCCAGGGTTCCGGGCACCACGGTGTACTGGCGCGCGCCCGGCACCGCGGCGGTCGTGCGGGTGCCGAACTGCGCGGCGCCCTGCCCTTCGAGCAAGTCGGCCAGCTGCACGCCGTGCAGCGCGGCCGTGCCGTAGTTGCGCACGTGGACGTCGAAGGTGACGGTGGCCGTGCCGTCGGGTTGGCCGTCCGCGCCGCGGTGCATGCGCGGCGTGGAGGCCGCCTTGGCGACGCCGATGCGGCCCTGGCCTTGCGGCGGGCTCGCCGCGATCACCACCGTGTTCGACGGCGACGCAGCGGGTGCGACGCCGTCGTTGTACTGGCTGTGCGCGGTGTTGCGGATATCGCCGGTGTGATCGGCCTTGACCTGCACCGCAAACTGCATGGCGATGGAAGCGTTGCGCGCGAGCGCAGTGGGCACGCCGATGGCCACTTCGATCGCCGCGCCGTCTTCGGCGGTGCGGTAACTGAAGTCGGCGTCACCGGGCATGCGGAACAGACGCACCGCGCCGGCTGCCGTGCTCTGCAGGCTGCCAGCGAGGTAGCGGGTGCCCGTGGGCACGAGGTCGCGCAGCAGCAGCAGGCTGCGCGGACTGCCGTTGACCAGCACCTGCGTGCCAGTGGGCGCGGCCGCGCCGCCGGGCTGCGCGTCGCGCGCGCCGGTGTTGGTGCCCGAGATGCTGAAGTCGATGCGCGTGCTGCCGGGCACGACGGCCCCCGCATGGCTGGCCGACTTGACGAGCGCGAGCACGGCGACGCTGCCCACGTCCACCGTGTCGCGATTGCTCGCGCTCGCGCCCTGCAGGGCGGTGATCGCGCTCAGCACCACGCAGGCGCTGCCGCTGGCCGCGGCGGGAATGGTGCCCTGCACCAGCAGTTCGGCCGTCTGGCCCGGCTCCAGCGCGAGCGTGCCGGCCGCATCGGGCAGCAGCACCAGATCGGAGGCGTCGACGACGCCGTTGTGGTTGGCGTCGCGTGCCACGCGCAACGCCGACAGGTCGAGCCCGTCGGCCGGACAGCCCGCGCCGTCGTTGACGAGCCCCAGGGTGTAGCGCGAAGCCACGTTGCCGGTGTTGGTGAGCAGATGGCTCAGCGTGACGACGGTTCCGGGCGGGCGGTTCACGCGCTGGTCCTGCGTGAGCGACAGCGCCTCCACGGGCAGCACGCTGGCGGTCACGGCATTGGAGATGGCCGTCTCGCTGCGGTCGAGGCCGGCCGGGACGTAGGTGCCCGTCGCGATGCTGCGGATCACGACGCCGCCGGGCGCGGGCACCGCCTGCGCGATCGGTGCGAAGAGCATGGCGAGCGCCACTGCGGTGGCGAGTGCGAGGCCGAAGGCCGCCATCGCGCTGCGCGCGAGCGCCCCGCAGCCCCACCACCGAGGCACGCCGGCACGCGAAGAAGAAAGAAGAAGTGGCACGCGGTGAACCTTCCCTGGCACCTCCCGCTGCGGGAGACACGTCAAACAGTCGAAGAACTCTTTCCTCTGCCGCCTCGAGGGCCGGCAAGGCACGGCTTGCATGCAGCGATGTGCGCGAAAGCGGCAGGGGAAACAGGCGAGGCACCGGGGCGAACCCGGGCCTCGCGGGAAACAGCCGACGGCCCTTGCGGAACCGTCGGCGGCGCCGATGTCAGATCAGGGGTTGATCTGCACGGCGAAGGTCAGCGTGACCTTTCCACCCGGGGCCACGGTGTTGGCCGCGCTGCCGCAGCTCACCGCGGTGGCAGTCGATGCGAAGACCGGCGTCGTACCGCCAATGCCCGGGGCTTCGCACTGCAACGCAGGCTGCTTCGCGCTCAGGACGGTGTACGCCGGCAGTGCGTCGTTGATGGCGATGTTGGTCACCGGCACGATGCCTTCGTTGGTGGCAACGACCTGGTAGACGATGCATTGGCCGGGCTTCAACTGCAGCGAATCTGCCTTGAAGACCGTGTCCGCCACGCCGTCACAGGTCGCGTCGGCCGCCTGCGTCTTGAGGACGCGGATCTGGCCGGTGATCACGGCCGTGATGTCGGTGGCCGAAGGCGTACCGCAGTTGGGGGCCGGGTCGGTGAAGGTGGCCGTCACCGTCGTGGTGTTGCTGACACCCGCGCTCACGCCGCCCGGCGCGAACACGCGCACCAGCAGCTTCTGCGCCGCACCTGCCGGCAGGCTTGCCAGCGGACCGTTCACCGGCGTGTCGCCGGCATCGATCTGGCCGTCGCCGTTGACGTCGAGGTAGACCGTAGTGGTCCAGCCTTGCGCCGCATCTGCCGCAGGCACCGTGGCTGTCAGCGTGTACGCGCCGCAGCTCTGGGCGCCGATGTTGGTCAGCGTGTGGGCATACACCACGGTGCCGCCTGGCGCGACCTGGCCGTTGTTGTTCGGCGTGAGCGAGGCGCCCAGTTGCAGCGCCGTCGAGGTCACCGTCACGGCGTCGGTCTTGACGTCAGACGCGATGCCGCCGGTCGAAGCCACCGCAGTGGATTGCACCTTGAAGTAGATCTTCACTGCAGTGACTGCGGCTTGCGAGGAAGGCGGCGTGACGCACGCTTCGACCGCCTGCTGTCCCCCGGCGATGACTGCGAGGTTCGAGATGGCCGGCGATGCACAAGTGCCGCCAAACGCCACGAACTTAACCGTCCAGCCTGCCGGCAGCGCGCCCGGGAAACCGGTCGTCTGGCTGGCGGCAAGGTTGTAGGTCGCGTCGACCACGTCATGGTTCTTCACCCACAGCGTGAAGACCGTGCCGGTGCCGGCACCCGTGTCGTGGACCTGCGTCGGCAACGGGCTGGGGCCCGCGCCGAGGTCACCGTTGGCGACGCTGCCGGTGCCAGTACCAATCTTCGTGTTGGTCAGGTCGACCAGGGTCTCGATCACGCGCTCGAGGCGGTCTTCGGTCGCATCGATCTTCGTGTTGTCGTTCACGGAGCGACCGAGCACCGTGGCCACGTAGGCGCCGCCCACCGTGCCCGGCGGCAGTTGCACCTGCGTCACGATGTTGAGGCTCACGCCGGCCGGAATCGGGCCTGTGTCGGGCACGCCGTCGCCGTTCGTGTCCAGCAGCGGTGCGCCGCTGTCGGCCGCGAAGAACTGGAAGCTCGTGCCGGCCGGGAAGGTGCTGGCGGAGATCGACAGGTTCACGGCATCCGAGGCGCCGCCCGTGTTGAACACGGTTTGCGGGAACCGGACGCTGCCGCCTGCGACGGCCAACTGCCTCGTGGTCAGATCTTGCCCGGCGGGGTTCGGTGTGCCGGGTGTCGCGTCGAGGGCCGTTGCAGCCGTGGACGGGTTGGAACCCACCACGATGCCGAAACGCGCCAGGACGGTGTACGCCGACGGGTTGGAGGTCGAACCGACCGTGCCGATCAACGCCGCGGTCACGCCGGCCGGCGCGGTCGCGGGGTTGTAGCGGGCCACGTTGGTGGTGGTCGACGTACCGACCGCCGCGGTGCTGTTCACCAGCACCACGAAGCTCAGCGTTTGCGTCACGTTCGGGCTCAGCGAAGCCACCACGGCATTCAGCGTGTTGCCGGTCACCTGGAAGTCGATGCCCGACGGATCACCGCCCGCACCGTCACCCAGCGCCGTACCCGACGCACCGCTCCACACGGCCGAACCGGTGACGTAGGTCAAACCTGCAGGCAACACGTCGGACAGCGCGAACTTGCCCGGTGCGCCGCCCGTGTTGTTGAACGTGAGGGTGTAGACCGAGTACTGGCAGTTCGCGTTCGACGCGAGACCCGCCGTCCAGCTCGTGGCCGTGCAGGCAGCGGAAGAGCTCGGCCCACTGGCCGGCGCGGTCGGCCAGACGCCGTTGCCCGGCGCTGCGACCGACGGAGTGCCGATGACCTTGGTGAGGTTGAACACCGCATCGGTGGCCAGCTTGACCTCGTCCTTGTCGGCCGCCGAGGTGTTCGGCGCGGTGTACAGCGCCGGGGTGCCCGGGGTGGCGGTGATCGTTGCGGCATCGAAATTGCCGGCGCCGGTGGCCGAGCCCGGGATCGTGTAGGCCACGACGAAACGGAACGCGCCGTTGTTGCCGGGCACGCTCTGCGCCGGGGTCACCGTGCAGACGTCCGTTCCAGCTGCCGAGCAGAGCGCCGTCGTGCTGTCGGGCAGCCCGTTGCCGTCGGCATCGGCGAAGACCTCGACGCGCGAGAACTTGCCCGCGTCGGCCTTGACCGTGAGGGCGAAGGTGTCGACGCCATTGCCGGTGTTGGTCAGCACGTGAGGCGCATAGACCGTGGCGCCGGCCGCGCCGGACTTGGTGTTGACGATGGTCGTCGTGACCTGGTTGACGCTGTCGAGCGTGAACGAGCCCACCTGGAGAACGGTGGTCTGCACCAGGTTGGAAGTGGCGACCTGGGTCGTCCCGGCGGCGTCCGAATAGCTGGCGGACGCCTGGTTGCCGATGACGGTGTTGGCGGGCGGCGACGCGGCAAATGCAGCCGGGCTTCCGAAAAGGAAGCCCAGCGTCAACGCTGCGGCGCCTGCCCAGGGCGCGCACGGCTTGCAGCCGCTGGCGCGTTGGGTTGGCTGGGTGGGAATCACGTAGTTTTCTCCTCTGTTGTCGATGAACGGGAACACGAAAGAACCTGGCGGATACGTTTCGACGGGCGAGCGCGTACCTGCCGACTGGCACTCAGAAACAAGAGATCGATGGAAAAGGCGGGCGCCCTTGCCTCGCGCAGCGCGCGAGGGCCGGCGCGGCCTTTACTTGCCGCGCGGGGGCGGCGTGGCGGGCGTGGGAGGCACAGCCGTTGGCGGCGCGACGGTTTCGACCTTGGCGCGCGCGCTCACGGCGAGGCTGCCGTTTGCGGGCAACTGGCCCAGGCTCCAGCGCAGCATGCGGTACTCGCTGTAGGGAACGGGTTCGGTCTTGCCGCCGGGCAGTTTGCGAACGAGCGGCTCGGGCTCGAAGACGGCGGTCTTGGTGGCGGCTTTCACGAGGCTGGCACCCGGCTTGGCGCTGCGCGGCAGGTATTCCAGCCCCTCGGGGATCGGCAGATCGGCCACGAGGCCCTTGACCGGTTTGCCCGTGTTGTTGGTGTAGGTGGCCTTGTATTCGATGACGTCACCCGGCTTGATGGTGGCCGCGTCCTGGAACTGTTCATTGCCGTCGGGCCCCTTGACCACCTTCGACTGGGCGAGGACGACGGTCACGGCCTGGGTCGCAGCAGGTGCGCGCGACGCCTCCAGCGAAGCAGTGGGTTGCGCGAACGCGACGGTCGCGGCGCCTGCGGCAAGCAGGACCAGGCCTGCGCGGATCAGCGGGTGGACCGCCCCTGCGCGGCCTCGCGACGACGACAAGAACAAGTCCCATGTGGATGCTGTCATTCAAACCCCAATTAACAATATTTGAAATTCACGCGCAAAATTTGCAATCAACTTCTTATTGCAAACAAATGACCAACATTACTTGCAATTGAAGGCAATCGGCCACTTAGATTTTTGCGTACTGAATTCTTATGTCTCGGGGCTTTTATGGCAATCAAACAAAAGAACAGAGGATGCGCAAATGAGACATATTGAACAAACAAAATGCATCCACCATTTCGTTCGACCTGAAGCCCCCTCAATTGAAGCTTTCAAGCTTCTGGGAGAATCAAAACAATTTAGATCGAATGACAACAACCGCAGCCTCAGGCGTGCTCCCTATTCATGAAATAATATTTTCAATGAATTCAAGCTCATAAAACTAATTTGAAATCACTCATTCAATGCGGCACAAGAAATTATTCATCGATGAATTTCAGAGAAATTCCGGCGACCAAGAAAATATCTAACTCGCAAAAAATCTCGTAAAGATGAGTGCTTGCCAACCCGTTTTCCATCACTCATTCACGTCATCTCGAATCACAGGCTCTTTATTTCAATTCAGGCGTTCTGCTGATTGAATCCAGAGATTCCACGGCAATTCCTCGCCGCACCCGTAGGGCCATAATTGGCCAATCTGGCCAGAATCCCCTACACTCGCGCCCCATGGCTCTCCTCTCGCCCCGTCGATACCCTGCGCGCGCAGCCCTGCCCATGGCAGCGGCCGGTCGTCGTGTGGGCGCCGTCGTCGCGGCGGCCACGTCGGTCCTCCGACGCACGTCCGCACATTCCTGAGCCCGGCGGTCCGCTACCTTCTTCTTGATGCGCACACCTTGACCGCCGGGCACCACACCGCGCGGTAGCGACCCTGTCTGTTGGAAAGGCGGGTTGCGTTCATCTGGAGTGCTTCATGCTTTCAACCATTCACGGGGAGCGCACGCTCACCGAACTCGATTACGTCCGTCTCAGCAAATTCGCGGACACGCCGCTTCCCCCGGCCCTGGTCGATCTGCTCGACACGGCCGACATCCTTCCGTCACGGGAAATGCCCTCAGACATCGTGACGATGTACACCCAGGTGGAAATCGAAGACCTGCCCGCCGGACAGCGGCAGAAGATCGTGATCTGCTATCCCGCCGACGCGAACCCGACCACGGGCTTCATCTCGGTGTTTTCTCCCGTCGGCATCGGCCTGCTCGGCCAGAAGACCGGCGCGGTCGCGCGCTGGAAGACGCCCGGAGGCGGCGAACACAGCGCGCGCGTGATCGCCGTGCTGTTCCAGCCGGAAGCCAGCGGCGACTACACGACCTGAAAGTGCGCCGGTTCAGGCCGAAGGCCGGCGCCCCACCGGCCGGTCAGTGCTGCAGCACGCCGGCGACGCCGGGGCCCCTGCTCTTCGCACTGTCGATGGTCGCGCTGACGGAACTCGTGTTGACCGCCAGCGCCACCAGCACCGCCCCCACGAACGACGGATCGGCGCTGCCGCTGTAGCCCGACGCCCCGGCAATGGCCAGGGCCTGCGCGACCTGCTGCGTCGTCAGTTCGACGGCGGCTTCTCCCACGATATTCCTCTTCTTTGTGGCCATCTGAAAACTCCTGCGAATGGAGTTCGGACTGTAACCAAGCCCCAACAAGCGCCACAAATGTTCCTGACCGTGTGACTTTCGACACTGGCCCGCGCATCGGGCGGCCCGTATCGTCGCGCGGGCGCGGCGCCCGCCGGTGGGGCGGACGCCACATTGTTTTCATTTGATGGACAGGGACATGCCTTTTTCCAAACTCTCTCTCGCCAGCGCACTCGCAGGCCTGCTCGCGCTTTCCGGTTGCCAGACCATGGACATGCAGATGGGCGCCCCGTCGGCCAAGACCACGGCCACGGGCAGCGCCGCCGGCGGTGCCACCTCGGGTGAAAGCAGCCAGCTCGAACGCTGCGACTCGCCGCTCGGTACTGTCTCGCTGATCGAGAACGTCAATGCCGGCTGGTACACCATCCTCACCGGTGAATACCGCCTGCCGCCCACGGCCAACCTGCTGCGCCTGCTGGTGCAGCAGTCGAACTGCTTCGTGGTGGTCGAGCGCGGCGCGGCCGGCATGAACGCCATGACGCGCGAACGCGCGCTGATGCAATCGGGCGAGATGCGCGGCGGCAGCAACTTCGGCCGCGGCCAGATGGTGGCCTCCGACTACGGCCTGTCGCCCGAGATCGTGTTCAGCAACAACGACGCCGGCGGCATCGGCGGCGCGCTCGGCGGCCTCGTGGGCGGCGGCCGTGGCCGCGCCATCGCGGCTGTCGGCGCCAGCCTGCAGACCAAGGAAGCCAGCGCGCTGCTGACGCTCATCGACAACCGCTCGGGCGTGCAGGTGGCTGCGGCCGAGGGCAGCGCCTCCAAGACCGACTTCGCGGGCTTCGGCGGCCTCAGTGGCCGCGGCGGTGCCGGCGGCATCGGCGGCTACACCAACACCGCACAGGGCAAGGTGATCGCCGCGGCCTTCATGGACGCCTTCAACCAAATGGTCCGTTCGCTGCGCAACTACAAGGCGCAGACGGTGCGCGGCCAGGGCCTGGGCGGCGGTGGCCGGCTGGGCGTGGACGGCGGCGCGGCCCCGTCGCAGACCTCGGCGCCGGGCGCCCCCCGCGCACGCCGCAAGTAAGCGCGGCCGTCCATCGTCTTCGAAGTGACCCGGGCCGAATGCCGGTCGGGTTCACAATTCATCCCTCTGGAGGTGAAACACGATGGATGGTTTGGAAGAGTCGGCGGAAGCGGCCAAGGGCAAGCTTGTTTATCCCTTTACGGAGCTTCCGCCACGCGGCAAGTCGATCGAGGTCGCCGACGGGGTCCACTGGATCCGCATGCCGCTGCCCTATTCGCTCGACCACATCAACCTGTGGGCGCTGGACGACGGCGACGGCTGGGCCGTGGTGGACACCGGCGTGCGCACCGAGGAAACGGTGGCGGTCTGGCGCGAGCTGTTCGCGAATTCGCCGGACACGCGCGGCCTCACCCGCGTCTTCGTGACGCACATGCACCCCGACCACGTCGGCATGGCCGGCTGGCTCACGCGCAAGTTCGGCGTGCGGCTGTGGATGACCCGCTCCGAATACCTCATGTGCCGCGTGATGGTGTCCGACACCGGCCGCGAAGCGCCCGACGACGCCATCGCCTTCTACCGCCGCGCCGGCTGGGGCGAGGCGGCCATCGAGACCTACCGCACGCGCTTCGGCAACTTCGGCAAGCACATCCACCCGCTGCCCGACAGCTTCCGGCGTCTTCGCGACGGCGAGGTGCTGCGCATCGGCGCGCACGACTGGCGCGTCGTCACCGGCAACGGCCATTCGCCCGAGCATGCGTGCCTGTACTGCCCCGACCTGAAGGTGCTGATCTCGGGCGACCAGATCCTGCCGCGCATCTCGTCCAACGTGTCGGTCTCGCCCGTCGAACCCGACGCCGACCCGATGGCCGACTGGCTCGCGTCGCTCGCCAAGCTCAAGCGCGAAGTGCCCGACGACGTGCTGGTGCTGCCGTCGCACAACGAGTGCTTCCGCGGCCTGCATGCGCGCATCGACCGGCTGCAGCACGGGCAGGAGCGCTCGCTCGACCGCTTGCGCAACGCCTTGAAGACGCCGAAGCGCGCGGTCGATGTGTTCACGAGCCTGTTCGCGCGCAGCATTGCCGAATCCGACGTGCCGCTGCTGGGCATGGCGACCGGCGAAAGCCTCGCCTGCCTCAACTACCTGCGCCACCGCGGCGAGATCGCGTGCGACATCGCCGACGACGGGGTGGCCTGGTACCGGCTGACCTCCGCCGCCTGAACGTCGATCAGACCTCGAGCACAACCTTGCCGATGTGCCCGGCGCGCTCGAGGTAGCGATGGGCCTGCACCACGTCGTCGAGCGCGAAGCTCCGGTCGATGCGCACGTGCAGCGTGCCATCGGCAAGGCCTGCATCGATGAACGCCAGCGCGCGCCCCAATGCGCCCTCATCGCGCGGCAACCCCATGGTGGCGGCCCCCGTGTGCTCCAGCACCTTGTAGACGTGGAAGCGCCAGCTCTTGCGGAACTGCGCAATCACCGGAAACCTGAATTCGGCGCCACCCGACAGGCCATACAGCACATACCAGCCGCGATGCGCGACCACGTCGCCGAGCCGCTCGACCTGCGCGCCGCCCACGCCGTCGTACACCAGGTCGACACCGCGGCCTTCGGTGAGCGCCAGCACGCGCTCGACCACGTCTTCTTCGTCCGTCACGACCACATGCGTCGCGCCCGCTTCCCGCAGCGCGTCGCGCTTGGCAGCCGTGCGCGTGACCGCGATGGCGACGATGCCCGCCACGCGCGCCATCTGCAGCGCCGCGATGCCGGTGCCCGATGACGCCCCGGTGACGAGCATCACCTGGCCTCGCTGCAGCCGTGCGATCTCGAACATCGGGAAGTAGCCCGTGAGGTAGGCCATGTAGGCGCCCGCAGCCTGCGCGGCCGACAGGCTGGCGGGATACCGCACCACGTGCGCGGCCGGAAAGAGGATGCGGTCGCCGTAGGTCGGATACAGCCCCTGGCTCGCCCCCGGCAGCACCGCGACCCGGTCACCCACGCCCAGCCCTTCGACGCCCTCGCCCACGGCCTCGATGACGCCGGCGGCTTCGTTGCCCAGCCCCGCCGGCAACGTCGCGTCTTCGATGTACAGGTTCTCGCGCCACAACGCGTCGGCCCGGTTCAGGCCGATGGCCTGGACCGCGATGCGCACTTCGCCAATGCCCGGCGCCGGCACCGCGACCTCTTCGAGCTTCAGCACCTCGGCACCACCGAATGCGTGGAAGCGAACCATCCTGCTCATGAGAACTCTCCTTCTTTTCTTGAATGACCGATGGCTTCAATCTAGAGGCCGCGGCGTCATCAAGGAAATCGATTCGCGGGATAGTCGCTATGCGCACCATCGATAACACCCCGACCCCGATGAAACCCATCGAACTCAACCGCATCGACCTGAACCTGCTCACCGTGCTGGCCGCGCTCATGCGCGAGCGCCACGTCAGCCGCGCCGCCGAGCGGCTGAACCTCGGCCAGCCCGCGGTGAGCCATGCGCTGGCGCGGCTGCGCGAGCTCACGGGCGATCCGCTGCTGGTGCGCCAGGGCCGCGTGATGGAACCCACCGCACGGGCGCTCGCCCTGATGCAGGGCCTGGGCCCGGCGCTCGCGCAGATCGAGGCCACGTTCCGCGCGCAGGCCGACTTCGAACCGGCGCGCGCCGCGCCGGTGTTCCGCATCGGCCTGACCGACGACCTGCAAATCGCGATGCTGCCCCGCCTGCTGCGCGCCCTGAGCACCGAAGTGCCCGGCGCCAAGCTGGTGACGCTCACCGTCTGCTACCGCAACGCCATGCGCTACCTCGACCAGGGCCGTGTCAGCGCGGTGATGTCCTTCCTGAAAGACCTGCCCGCCGATGCGAAGGTGCGCAAGGTCCGCACCGCGCGCTTTGCCGTGCTCCGCGCCGACACCGCGCCCGGCAGGCTGTCGCTCGACGACTACTGCCGCCGACGCCACCTGCTCGTGACCTATGCCGGCGACCTGTGCGGCACCGTCGACGAAACGCTGGGCGAACTCGGACGCCAGCGCGACGTGCTCTTCTCGGTGCCGCAGTTCGGCAGCCTGCCCGCCGTGCTCGCCGGCACCGACCTGCTGGCCACAGTGCCAGAGCACGTGGCGCTGGCCCTGTCGGCGCAAAGCGGCTTGCGCTGCGAGCCCCTGCCCTTCGACAGCCCGAGCTACCAGTTGCGGATGGCCTGGCGTGCCGTGACCGACAAGGACCCGGCGCAGGCGTGGCTGCGCAAGGCCATGCTGCGGGCTGCCAACGATTAGGATGCAGATCCACTTCCCTGGAGGACCCCGCATGCCGAGCACCGAGACCCACTTCGAACTGACCGCCAACGACGGCCATCCGGTGGAGGCCCACCGCTGGCAGGGCACCGCGCCGCGCGCCATCGTGCAGCTGGCACATGGCATGGGCGAGCATTCGCTGCGCTACCGGCCGCTGACCGATGCGCTCACGCAGGCCGGCTACGCCGTCTACGCGAACGAGCACCGCGGCCACGGCCCCGGCGCCGCCGCGCGCGACGAGCTCGGCGAGTTCGGCCCGCGCGGATTCGCCGGCCTCGTGGACGACATGGCGCTGCTCAGCCGTCACGCACGCGCCGAGCACCCCGGGCTGCCGCTGATCCTCGTGGGCCACAGCATGGGCTCGTTCGCCACGCAGTACTACCTGGTGCGGCACAGCGAGCTGCTGTCGGGCGCGGTGCTGTCGGGCACCACGGCTCTCGACCTGCTGGGCGGCGCGCTGCAAAGCGGCTTCCGCCTCGAAGACATGAACGCCGCGCTGCCCGACGTGCGCACGCCCTTCGACTGGCTCAGCCGCGATCCGGCCCAGGTCGACGCCTACATCGCCGACCCGCTGTGCGGCTTCACCGTGTCGGCCGAAGGCATGGGCTCCATGTTCGCGAACCTGGACGAACTCACGCCCGCCGCAATGCAGACGCGCATCCAGCCCGAGTTGCCGCTCTACCTGTTCACCGGCGACCAGGACCCGGTCAGCAACAAGGCCGAGTGGTTCTATCCGCTGGTGCAGCGCTACCGCGATGCTGGCCTGCGCGACGTGTCGTGCCATGTGTTCGGCGGCGCACGCCACGAGACGCTCAACGAAACCAACCGCGACGAAGTCGTGGCCGTGCTGCTGGCCTGGCTCGCGCGCATCGTGCGATGAAACTCCTCGCCTTCGACGAAAGCCTGGACCAGCGCCACATCCTGCCTTACGACCCGGCGTACGCCGAGGTGTTCGCGCAGGTGCAGCGTCATGTGCAGGCGCAGCTCGAGGGCGTGGAACTCGTGCACATCGGGAGCACGGCCATCGTCGGCCTGCGAGGAAAGCCGATGGTCGATATCGCGGCGATCACGCAGCACGAGAACCTGCGCATCGCCCAGTCGGAATTCGAAGCCCTCGGGTTTCACCGCCGCCCCGTGTGGGTCGACACGGACGAGAAGCCTTACGTCTGCGCGTCCGTACTGCACGACGGGCGCAGGTTCAACCTCAACCTGCACATCTGCCATCGCGGCGACCCGGTGCACGTGGACTCGCTGGCCTTCATGGAAGTGCTCGACCGGCGCCCGGACCTGCGCAGGAAGTACGAAGAAGCCAAGGACCGCGCCCACGGCATCGACCCGGCCAACCCGCAGGTCTACAACCGGGAAAAGGAAGCGGTGATCCGCGAGATACAGGCCCAGATCGGGCGGGCCTAGCCTAGAGGCTCGCCAGTATCCCGGTCGACGTGGCCTCTGCGGCCAACTTCCCATCGGGGTTGTAGAGCGCCGCTTCAAGGAACGCCACGCGCTTCCCGCGCCGGATCACGCGCCCCTCGACGCGCCCTTCGCCGGGGCCGACCTTCTCGTAGAAGCTCACCTTGATCTCCAGGCTGAAGACCGTCTGCGCCTGCTCGGTGTCGTGCATGACCGCATGGGCCATGGCGGCGTCGAGCCAGGCCGTGATGAAGCCGCCCTGGGCGATCGTGCCGTTCGTGTGGCAGTACTCGCGCCGCACGGTGAAGGCGGCCTTCAGCGTCTTGTACTCGGCGTCCCAGCCGGTCACGTGGAAGTTGCCCATCGATTCGGACAGCGCCTGGCCCGAGCGGATGCGGGCTTCGAGTTCGTCGTTCATTGGTTTCGTTCGCAGCAGGTGAAGCAACGGACATTCTCATCCGAAAGCGTGCCCCGCCCTTGACCCGCTCAGAGGTAGCGCACCTCCGCCGGCACCTCGAACCAGTTGTTGTGGCGACCGTCCATGTAGCGCACCGGCGCGGTGGACAGCTCTTCGAGCGTCGCGTCGTCCAGGCAGGAGACGTTCACGCTGACGTACGCACCGCCGATCTCCGGCACGTTGCCGCGCCCGAAGGACTTGACGCCGCAATGGCGGCAGAACAGGTGCTCGGCGCTGAACGAGCCGAACTGGTAGCTCGACAGGTCTTCTTCGCCCGACAGCAGCGTGAAGTCGTCCGGCTTGACGATGGCGCCCCAGCCGCGCGATTTCATGCAGATCGAGCAGTTGCACTTGCCGGTGCCCGCGGCGAGATCGATGAGCGCCTGGAAGCGCACCTTGCCGCAATGGCAGCTGCCGTGATAGGTCTTCTTCATGGTCGGTGTCCGTGGAAACGAGTGGAGGAAACCCAAGGCTACGACCCATTGCGGACAGATTCTGTCCTCGATCGCAGGCATGATGCGGCCCATGCTCTCCGCTTCCGCCCGCCTGCTTCGCCTGCTCGCGCTGTTCCAGGCCCAGCGCGCCTGGACCGGCGCCGCCCTGGCCGGGCGCCTGGAGATCACCGAGCGCACGCTGCGCCGCGACGTCGACCGGCTGCGCAGCCTCGGCTACACGGTCGACTCCACCTCGGGCGTGGCCGGCGGCTACCGGCTGGGTGCGGGCAGCGCCCTGCCGCCATTGCTGCTGGAAGACGAGGAAGCCATTGCGGTGGCGCTGGCGCTCGGCCATGCCGGCACGGGCGAAGGCGACATCGGCAACGCCTCGATGCGCGCCCTTGCCAAGCTCGACCAGCTGATGCCGCCGCGCCTACAGCGCCGCCTGGGCAGCGTGCGCGCCTCGGTGGTACCGGTGATGCGCAGCAAGTCGGGCGTGCGCGTGAAGGCGGTGTCGATGTTCGCCGAGGCCTGCACCGAGCGGCGCGAGCTGCGCTTCGGCTACCAGGACCACCACCAGACCGCCACGGCGCGCACGGTGGAGCCGCACCGCGTGGTGCAGACCGGCCAGCGCTGGTACCTGCTGGCCTGGGACACGGCGCGCCAGGACTGGCGCACCTTCCGCCTCGACCGCATCGTCGATGCCGAACCCACGGGCGCGCGCTTCACCGCGCGCCGCCTGCCGCTGGGCGACGTCGAGGCCTACATGGAGCACGCGCTCAAGGTCTCGCCCTACCTGCACCACGCACGCGTGATCGTGCATGCCCCGCTCGCGGCGCTGGAACCGCACCTGGGCTGGGTGGGCGGCGTGCCCGAGGTCATCGACGCAGGCCGCACGCGCGTCGTCACCGGCGCCAGCTCGCTCGATGCGCTGGCCGTGTGGCTGGGCTGCCTGGGCCACGACATCGAGATCGAATCGCCTCCCGAACTGGTGCAGCACGTGGCGCGCGTCGCGACACGGCTGGACACCATCGCACGCCGGCAGGGTACCCCCATCCCCCGTCTATAGGATGGGCTCGCCCGATACCGGTCGATAGGCTTGCGGCACCTGCAACCTCCGAACGGAAACGGATCTGCCCATGCGCCTCGGCCCCGGTCTCGCCTGCGGAAGCCCGCCATGCCCCTGACCGCCACCCAGGTCGCCGTGGTCGAGGACGACAGCGGCATGCGCGAGCGCATCGCCCGCGTGATCGGCGCCGACCCGGCGCTGGCGCTGGCCTTCAGCGCCTCGAACGCGGTCGACATCCTGAACTGGCTCACGGACAACCCGGTCGATGTGCTGCTGGTCGACCTCGGCCTGCCCGACCACCCCGGCCTGCAGGTGATCCGCCAGTGCCGCCGCATGCAGCCGGCCTGCGCGGTGATGGTGCTGACGATCTTCGGCGACGAGACCCACATGGTGCAGGCCTTCGAGGCCGGTGCGCGCGGCTACCTGCTCAAGGACGGCACCGAGGCCGACCTGGCGGCGCACCTGCGCCACCTGGGCGCCGGCGGCTCGCCGCTGCCGCCGGGCATCGCGCGGCAGCTGCTGCGCCGCTGGCAGGCCTCCGACGGCGCGCCCGGGCACCTCTCGTCGCGCGAGGCCGAAGTGCTCGACCGGGTGTCTCGTGGTTTCACCTATGCCGAAATCGGCGCGCAGATGGGAGTCTCCGCATCGACGGTTCAAACCCATATCAGAAACATCTACGGCAAGCTGGATGCGCCCCCACCCTCGGACGCCGTGTTGGCGACCCGCCCTCCAGGCCGGCTTTCCTAGCCGCGTGAGCCGCCCCTTCTTTTCCCGCATGCAAGCCGTGCTGCAACTGCTGCTGTGGCTGGTGCTCGCAGCCCCCTTCGCCCATGCCGCCACCCCGCCGGGCACCACCGACGTGGACTGGGCCGAAGCCAGCCTCGAACCCGACGGCCTGCCGCTGCAGGTGCGGCAGGTGGCGCTGCCCTTTCGCTGGGACCACGAGTTTCCGGGGCGCGGCGGCAAGGCCAGCTACCGCATCGTGCTGCCCCCGGACGCCGTGCGCGCGGGCGACGCCCAGGCGCTGCTGATGTCGGGCCTGGGCAACCAGGCCGCCGTGTGGTTCAACGGCGCGCTGGTCGCCAACTACGGCGTGCTCGGCGACCCGGCCTACGACGCCGGCAAGGGCAACCTGCTGATCCCGCTGGCCGCCGCCCTGCGGCGCGGCGATGGCCAGCCGCAGGAGCTGCTCATCCAGGCCACCATGCAGCGCCAGCGCGGCGGCGGACTGGCCAGCGTGCTCTACGGCCCCGAGGCTTCGCTGGCCCCGTTGCACCGCTCGCAGCAGAACTGGCGCAACACCTCGGCCATCGTCTACGCCGTGAGCCTGCTGCTGATGGGCGGCCTGGCCGCCGGTCTGTGGCTGCGCCAGCGCGACGCGCTCTACGGCTGCTTCGCGCTGGCCGCGCTCTCGGGCGTGGCACGCAACCTCGACCGCGTGCTGACCGAAGGGCCCGTGCCCTGGCCGCTGTGGGGCGCCGTGGTGGCGGTCTGCTATGCCTGCCACATCGGGCTGATCGCGCGCTTCGTGCTGCTGGTGCTCGACCGCAACCCGCCGTGGCTGGTGCGCTCCATCTACGGCGCGCTGGCGCTGTCGGTGGTGCTGGCCTGCGCCTCCTTCGCCTTCGCGCTGCCGGCGCTGTGGACCACCGGGCTGGCGATCCTGCAGGTCACGAGCACCATCTGCCTGCCCTACGTGGTGCACGGCGCGCTGGTGGCGCGGCGGCGCATCGCGGGCGTGCTGATGGCAGCGGGCACGCTGGCCATCCTGGCCGGCGCGCACGACCTGCTGCTGGTGCGCATGGGCCTCTTTGGCGGCGCCTACTACACGCTCACCTCGCACGCGATCTTCTTCTTCGTGATGATCCTGGCCGGTCTGGTTGTGGAGCGCTACAGCCGCACCGTGGCCGACTACCGCTCGCTCAACGCCAACCTCGCCGCGCGCGTGGCCGAGCGCGAGGAGCAGCTGCGCGGCGCCTTCGAAACCGTGCGCAAGCAGCAGGAGGAACAGGCCGTGCTGCTGGAGCGCCAGCGCATCATGCGGGAGATCCACGACGGCGTGGGCTCGCAGCTCGTGGGCCTGCTCAACGTGGTGAACCAGCCCGCGCCCGACCGCGACGTGGTCGAGGAGCACGTGAAGCTGGCGCTCGACGAGATGCGCATGGCCGTCGATTCGCTGCAGCCCATGCACGACGACCTGACCACCGTGCTGGCCACGCTGCGCTACCGCCTGCAGCCCCGGCTGGACGCGGCCGGCATCGAGCTGGTGTGGGACGTGGCGCTCATCCCCACGCTCGCGCCCTTTGCCGCGCAGGCCGCACTGCAGCTGCAACGCATCCTGCTCGAGGCCTTCACCAACGTGCTGAAGCATGCGGGCGCCACGCGCATCGTGATGCACGTGGGCTGGCACGGCGAGCAGACGCCGCCGCTGGTGCGCATCGTGCTCACCGACAACGGCCGCGGGCTGCCGGCGAACGAACGCCCCGGTGGCCACGGCCTCGCGAACATGCGTTCGCGGGCGCAGGCCATCGGGGCGCGGCTGCAGATCGAGCGGGCCGACGCGCAGGCCGGCGGCACGCGCGTGTCGCTCGACTGGCCCTGCGCGCTGCCCTGAGCGCGCTCTGCTCGGTCAGCCCAGGCGCACCGGCACGAAGATCTTGTCCTCGCCGCGCTGGATGAGCAGCGCCACCGACTTGTCGGCCTTGGCCACGGCCTGGCGCACCTGCTCCAGGCTCTTGGCCGGCGTGCCGTTGATCGCCAGCAGCACGTCGCCGGCCTGCACCCCGGCCATCGCCGACGGGCCGGCCACGTCCTCGATCAGCAGACCGCCGTCGACCGAGGCCGCGCGCTGTTCCTGCGGCTGCAGCGGGCGCAGCGCCAGGCCGAGCTTGCCCTGCCCCGCCGTGTTGTCGGCCTTGGCGACCTGCGCCGGCTTGTCGCTCGCGTCGCCCAGCTTGGCCTGCAGCTCCTGGCGCTCGCCCTGGCGCCACACCTCGAGCGTGACCTTCTTGCCCGGCGCCTGCTGGCCGATGACCGCCGGCAGGTCACCCGAGGACACGATCGCCTGGCCGTCGACCTTGCGGATCACGTCGCCCGCCTTCAGGCCGGCATGGTCGCCGGGGCCGCCCTTCTCGATGTTCGAGACCAGCGCGCCCTCGGGCTTGTCGAGCTTGAACGAATCGGCGAAGGCCTGGTTCACCTCCTGCACCGCCACGCCCAGGCGCGCATGCGTGGCCTTGCCGGTGGCGACGATCTGGTCCTTCACCTGCACCGCCACGTCGATCGGGATGGCGAACGACACGCCCTGGTAGCCGCCGCTGCGGCTGTAGATCTGCGAGTTGATGCCGACCACCTCGCCGCGCGCATTGAGCAGAGGCCCGCCCGAGTTGCCGGGATTCACGGCCACGTCGGTCTGGATGAACGGCACGTAGCTGTCGTCGGGCAGCGAGCGGCCCTTGGCGCTCACCACGCCGGCCGTCACGGTGTTCTCGAAGCCGAAGGGAGAACCGATGGCCAGCACCCATTCGCCGACCTTCAGGTCCTTGGTGTTGCCCAGCGCGAGCACGGGCAGGTTCTTCGCATCGATCTTCAGCACCGCGATGTCGGTCTTGGCATCGGCGCCGAGCACCTTGGCGCGGTACTCACGGCGGTCGGTCAGCTTGACGGTGACTTCCTTCGCGTCCTTCACCACGTGGGCGTTGGTCATGATGATGCCGCTCGGGTCCACGATGAAGCCCGAGCCCTGCGAGCGCACCGGCACGGCGCGCTGCTGCTGTTGCTGGCCGCGCGGTCCCATCTGCCCCTGGAAGTGGCGGAAGAACTGGAACATCGGATCGTCCGGGTCGATGCCCTGCAGCTGCGCCATGGTGTCGTCGTCCGGAGCCTTCTCGGTGCCGGTCACGCTGATGTTGACCACGGCCGGGCCGTCGCGCGAGGTGATGGTCGAGAAGTCGGGCAAGGTGACCATCGCTGCCGGCGCGGCCACGGCGGCGGTGGTGGCCGGGGCGTTCACGGCGCGGGCGCTGGTGTAGGCCCCGGCGCCGACGGCACCGATCACGCCGGCGCTGGCCAGCGCGATCACGAGGGCACGGGGGGAAATCAGGGCGGCTTTCATTCTTCGATTCCTTTCAATCCTGCGCCGGAGCGCAAACACGGTGAAAGGAATGTCGCGGCCTTGACTTAGGCGTCGCTTAAGCGGAATTCACTCTTTGGCGGGAGCGAACACCACTCGCACGCACAGCCCGCCGAGGCTTTGGGACTTTTCCAGCGCCACCGTGGCGCCATGCAGGTCGGCGATCGACTTCACGATGGCCAGCCCCAGCCCGCTGCCCGGCGCCTGCGGCTCGCCCGAGCGGTAGAAGCGGTCGAGCACGCGCGCGCGCTCGGCCTCGGGCAAGCCGGGGCCGCTGTCGTCCACGCGCAGCTCCACCGCATCGGCGCGCTTCACGAGGCCGACGTCGACCCGTCCGCCTTCGGGCGTGTACTTCACGGCGTTGTCGATCAGGTTGCGCAGCAGCATGCGCAGCGCCTCGGGCTGGCCGCTCACGGTCGCGCCCGCGTCGGCCTGCGCCACGCCGATGTCGATGCGGCGCGCCTGCGCGGCCGCCACCGCATCGGAGATCGCCAAGCGCGCCACCTCGGCCAGGTCGACCGCTTCAGGCTTCGCACCTGCGGCCACGCTGGCCTCGTGACGGGCCAGCGCCAGCATCTGCTCGACCAAGCGCGTGGCGCGGTCGATGCCGGCCGACAGCCGGCTCACGGCCAGCGTGCGCGCCGCATCATCGGGGGCGCGCTGCAGGCCCTGCACTTGCAGCTTGAGCGCGGCCAGCGGCGATCGCAGCTCGTGCGCGGCATCGGCCACGAAGTGCTTCTGCGCATCGAAGGCATGGCGCACGCGGCCGAACAGCAGGTTGAGCTCCTGCACCAGCGGGCGCACTTCTTCGGGCAGGTTCTCTTCGCTCACGGGCGAGAGGTCGTCGGCCTGCCGCGAGGCCACCTGCCGGCGCACGCGCGCCACGGGCGCCAGCGACAGGCTCACCACCCACCACACGACCAGCATCAACAGCGGCGCCATCAGCGCCACGGGCACGATGGTGCGCAGCGCGAGCGAGCCCGCCATGTGGCGGCGCGCCGCCATGTCCTGCGCCACCTGGATCACCAGCCCGCGCGTCTGCATCGAGAACACGCGGTAGGTCGTGCCGCGTGCGCGCACGTCGGCAAAGCCCAGCACCGCGAGCTGCGGCAGCGCGGCTTCTTCGGCCGATTCGAAGATGCGCACGCCGTCGACGGTCCACACCTGCACCACGAAATCGAAGTTCTGCTCCGCACCGCCGAGCCCGCCCACGGCCGCGCTCGGCGGCAGGCCCGCGCGCAGCGACAGCGCCATCTGCTGCATGTGGTAATCGAAGATGTCGTCGGCCTCTTTCAAGACCGTGCGGTAGGCCACCAGCGCCTGCGCGCCGGCCGCGAGCACGATGGCCGCGAGCAGGAACACCAGCAGCCGCGCGCGCAGCGATCCGGTCCATCGCATCACGCTGCGCATCATGCCTTGGGCACCATGTAGCCAACGCCGCGCACGTTGCGGATCAGCTCCGCGCCCAGCTTCTTGCGCAGGCCGTGCACGTAGACCTCGACCGCGTTGCTGCTGATCTCGTCCTTCCAGCCGTAGAGCTTTTCTTCGAGCTGGGCGCGCGAGAGCACCATGCCCGGGCGGGCCAGCAGCGGCTCGAGCACGGCCCACTCGCGCGCCGAGAGCACCACCGGCTCGCCATTCACCGCGACCTCGCGCGTGGCGGGGTTGATGCTCACGCCCATGTGCTCGTAGACCGGCTCGGCGCGCCCCGATGCGCGCCGCAGCAAGGCACGGATGCGGGCCAGCAGCTCGTCGAGGTCGTAGGGCTTGAGCACGTAGTCGTCGGCACCGGCGTCGAGGCCTTCGATGCGCTGCTGCACCGAGTCGCGCGCGGTGGCGATCAGCACCGGCATGCGCTGCTTGCGCGCACGCAGGGCGCGCAGCACTTCCAGGCCGTCGCGGCGGGGCACGCCCAGGTCGAGCAGCACCAGGTCGTACTGCTGGGTGCGCAATGCGGATTCGGCAGCGTCGCCGTCCTTCACCCAATCGACCGCGTACTGCTCGGCCCGCAACAGGTCGAGCACGGCCTCGCCGATCATCACGTCGTCTTCGAGAAGCAGGAGTCGCATGGTGGTGTCCGTTTCGGGGGTTCGAGGCCGCGCCGGCGCCGAAAGTTCAGCGCGCCTTCGTTCACAGGAGGGAGCGCACCTCGCGCGCCGCCTCGAACAGCAGCGGCAGCATCTCGCGCTGCAAGGTCTCTTCCTGGTAGCGCGTGCCCGACAGCACCACGTTGAGCGCGGCCACCGTGTGGCCCTGCATGTCGCGCAGCGGCACCGCCAGCGCCTGCACGCCGAGCTCGTGTTCTTCGCTGGCGAAGCAGTAGTCGTCCTTGCGCACCTGCGCGATGCGCTGGCGCAGCGCGCGCGCCTGAGTGATGGTGTGCGGCGTGAGCCGCGCCAGGTGCCGGCCCTTGAGCCACTGCGTGAACTGCGTGGCAGCCATGGCGGCCAGCAGCACGCGCCCGGTCGAGGTGGCGTGGGCCGGCAGGCGCGCGCCCAGGTGCAGCCCGTAGGCCAGCACGCGTGTCGGCGTGCCGTAGCTGCCGCTGCGCGCGACGATGACCACCTCTTCGCCGTCGAGCACCACGGCGGAAAACGACTCGCCCGTCTGCGCCGCGAGCCGGTTCAGCGTGGGCTGCAGCGCGCGCGGCAGGCGCGACGAGGCCAGGTAGCTGCCCGAGAAGCGCAGCACCTTCGGCGCCATCCAGAAGTAGCTGCCGTCGGTTTCCAGGTAGCCCAGGTGGGCCAGCGTGAGCAGGTGGCGCCGGGCGGCGGCGCGCGTGAGGCCGGCGCGCTCGGCGGCCAACGTGGCATTGAGGCGCTGGCGCTCGGTGTCGAAGCTTTCGAGCACCGCCATTCCCTTGGCGATGCCCTCGATGAAGTCGGCGCGGGCGATGGTCATTCGTCGTCGGGAGTTCGTCGTGGATCGGTCGGCTGAAGAAGTGTTGCGCGATCATCGCGCACGCGTTCGCATGATCGCACAGAGCCTCTCCGCCCGCCGCCCCAACCGGCCGGCTGCGCTCTACGCTTGGCAAAACCCTTTCGGAGACACGAACATGCGCACCCAGGTCGCCATCATCGGCGCAGGCCCCGCCGGCCTTCTGCTCGGCCAGCTGCTGCACAAGGCAGGCATCGACAACATCATCGTGGAGCGCCAGAGCGGCGACTACGTGCTGGGCCGCATCCGCGCCGGCGTGCTCGAGCAGGTCACGATGGACCTGCTGGCGCGCGCGGGCGTCGACACCCGCGCCAAGGCCGAGGGCTTGCCACACGACGGCATCGAGCTGCTGTTCAAGGGCGCGCGCCACCGCATCGACATGCACGACCTTACGGGCGGCAAGCAGGTCACGGTGTACGGCCAGACCGAGGTGACGCGCGACCTGATGGAAGCGCGCACGGTCGAAGGCCTCACGACGATCTACAGCGCAGCCAACGTCAGCCTGCACGACTTCGATTCGGCCAAGCCGCGCGTGCGCTACGAGAAGGACGGCCAGACGCACGAGATCGAGTGCGACTTCATCGCCGGCTGCGACGGCTACCACGGCGTGAGCCGCGCCAGCGTGCCGGCCGACGCGATCCAGACCTACGAGAAGGTCTACCCCTTCGGCTGGCTCGGCGTGCTGGCCGACGTGCCGCCGGTGTCGCACGAACTCATCTACGCCAACACCGAACGCGGCTTTGCGCTGTGCAGCATGCGCAGCGCCACGCGCTCGCGCTACTACGTGCAGGTGCCGACCGAAGAAAAGGTGGAGAACTGGAGCGACGAGGCCTTCTGGAACGAACTGCGCGCACGCCTGGACCCCGAGGCGCGCGAACGGCTGGTGACCGGCCCGTCGCTCGAAAAGAGCATTGCGCCGCTGCGCAGCTTCGTGGCCGAGCCGATGCGCTTCGGCTCGCTGTTCCTGGCCGGCGACGCCGCGCACATCGTGCCGCCAACCGGCGCCAAGGGGCTCAACCTTGCGACGGCCGACGTCGGGTACCTGTCGCGCGCCCTGGAGATTTTCTACAGCGAGAAGTCGGCCTCGGCGCTGGACCGCTATTCCGACCTGTGCCTGCGCCGGGTCTGGAAGGCCGAGCGCTTCTCGTGGTGGTTCACCTCGCTGATGCACCGCTTTCCCGAGACGGGCGCCTTCGGCCAGAAGATCCAGGAAGCCGAACTCGACTACCTCGTGCATTCGCGCGCAGCGTCCACCGCGCTGGCGGAAAACTACGTGGGGCTGCCGCTCGAAGACTTCTGAGCGGCGGGCGACGACAGCACCTCGTCGACCCACCGCTGGTCTTCGTCGTAGATCCAGCATTCGCTGAGCTTGCCGTCCTTCACGGCGTAGCGCAGCTGGCGCTCGAGTTCGACCGGGCGCCCCTGGTGCTCGAACTGCTCGACGGCGACGATCAGCCCGAAATGCTCGCCGGCCAGCACGTCGCGGATCGCGACCAGCCGGCGGTTCGTGCGCTCCTTGACCTGCTTGAGCACCGCGAGGCAGGCCGCCTTGCCCCGGTGCGTGCCCGCGAGCGGGCTGCGGCCGAAGTAGTGAAAGACGACCTCGTCGTGGTAGCAGTCGACGATGGCCTTGAGGTCGTTGGCGGCCCAGGCCTGCGCGTAGCGCTGCACGACCGCCCGGATCTCGTTCGCGGCCGGTGTTGTCGGCGTGCTCATCGTGCGTTGGCCTTCTCCAGCGTCTTCTTCATGGCGGCGCCGCCCTGCGCCATCATGGGTTCGACGTAGGCCGCAAGCCCGTCGGGCAGCACGTCGGTGATCCAGACGAAGCGCGACCGGCCTTCGCCGTGCGCGAACACCTGGGCCGATGCGTGGTGGTGCGTGGCCTTGCCGTCGGTCACGGTGTAGGCCAGCCGGCGGTTCTCGTCGTCGAGGGCCACGAGCAGCTCGCGCGCCACGAGGCCGTTGGCAAAGTGGACGATGCGGGCGCCCTCCCCGTCGAGTTCGCAGCCGGTGAGAAAGCCCGGCGCGAGGCGCGTGTGCACGGCGCCGAAGTCGCGCAGGGCGTTCCACACCTGCGCGGCGTCGGCCTCGACGATGAATTCCTTGTAGACGGTGGCCATGGGGTCGATGCCTTTCGTGTCAGGGACAGACGGCCTCGACGTTGTTGCCGTCGGGGTCGATGAGGAAGGCCGCGTAGTAGGTCGGGCTGTAGTCGGCGCGCGGCCCCGCGCCGCCGTTGTCGGTGCCGCCGGCCTTCAAGCCGGCCTTGTGGAAGGCGGCGACGGCCGCGTGGTCGGGCGCGCGGAACGCGATGTGCGTGCCCGGGCCCTTGGCGCCTTTCGCGGCATAGAGCCACAGCGCCGGTTCGCCGGCCGGGCCGAGGCCGGCATAGCTGTCGTCGTGGGAGCCCAGCACGTGGCCGAGCGGCGCGAGCGCGGCTTCGTAGAAGCGCCGGCTCGCGGCGAGGTCTTTGACTTTCAGTCCGATGTGGTCGTACATGGCGATGACTTCCTGCTTGAAAGGTGGATCAAGCGGTCATCGTGAAGCAGCGCGGCCAGGCGGTCTTGGAAAATCTTGCGGTCGCCCTTGGCAGCGAGCCGGAAACCGCGCGGCGACACGCCGGCCGCACGGTGGAAGGTGCGCACGAAGTTGCTCAGGTCGGCAAAGCCGGCTTCGAGGGCGACGTCGGTCACGGCCAGGTCGCTGTCCGCCAGCAGGCGCGCCGCGCGGCGCAGCCGGGAACGCACGAGGTACTGGTGCGGCGTGACGCCCAGCACCTGGGAAAACAGCCGCAGGAAATGAAACGCACTCAGGCCCGCCTGGGCGGCCGCGTCTTCCAGGCCGATCTCACCGGCGGCGTGGGCCTCGATCCAGGTCGCGGCCTCGACCGCACGGCGACGGTCCCGCGGCGTGGCCGACGGCGGCGCCGCCGCGGGCTTGCCGCGCCCTTTCACCACGTCGAGGAAACGGCTGGCGAAGCCCATGCCCAGCTCGTCCAGGCCCACGTCGCTGCCGCCTTCGACCGCGACCTGCGCGAGTTCGCCCTGCACCATGAGTTCGGGCAGCGGCGGCAACGCCGAGGCATGCCAGCTGCGCCGGTCGCCGCCGATCAGGTCGACGAAGCCCGGCGAGAAGTGGAACGACAGGCATTCGTCGCCACAGGCGAAGTGCTCGTGGGTGCAGACGTAGTCGTCGCCCGGCGCACCGACCAGCACCGCGCCGGCCACCAGCTCGTAGTCGCGGCCGAGCGCGCGGCAGCCGAAGCTGCCCTTGCGCACGTACGAGACCGAGTGCGTCTCGTGCATCTCGGTGAACGGCGCCGCGCCGACGCCCGCATCGCAGCGGTAGGTCGAGACGCGGATCGCGTCGGTCTGCAGTTCGGTGGTGACGCGCATGATGACTTTCGTCGCCCTTCGATCACCGGCCGGCGGCGCTCAGTCGATCGTCTGCATCGCCTGCCAGACCCGCGACGGGCTCAGCGGCATGTGCAGGCGGGGCGCGCGGGCGCCGAGGCCGTTGCGTGCGAAGGCGTCGGCCACCGCGTTGACGATGGCCGGCGTGGCGCCGATGGTGCCCAGCTCGCCCACGCCCTTCACGCCCAGCGGGTTGTTCTTGCAGGGCGTGGATTCGTCCATTTCCATCTGGAACATGGTGTCGACGATGTCGGCGCGCGGCGCGGCGTAGTCCATGAGGCTGCCGGTGACGGGCTGGCCGGTTTCGCTGTCGTACACCACCTGCTCGTACAGCGCCTGGCCGATGCCCTGCACCGCGCCGCCTTCGAGCTGGCCGCGCACGATCATCGGGTTGACCACGCGGCCCACGTCGTTGACCGAGCTGTAGGCCACGACGCTGATCTCGCCGGTGGGCGGGTCGAGTTCGATCTCGCAGATGTGGCAGCCGTTGGGCCAGCTCGGGCCGGCCACGGTGCTGGTGGAGTCGACGAAGATCTCGCGCCCCGGCTGCTTGGCAGCCAGGGTGAACAGGTCGAGCTCGAGGTCGGTGCCGGCCACGATGAAGGTGCCGCGGCTGTAGACGATGTCGTCGATGGAGGCCTCGAACTCCTGCGCCGCGAGTTCGCGCGCCTTGTCGATGGTGCGCTCGGCGCCGATGCGCACAGCCGAGCCGCCGGTGAAGAGCGAACGCGAGCCGGCGCTGCCGAAGCCGTCGCCGCGATCGGTGTCGCCGAGCACGACGCGCACCTTCTCGATGGGCACGCCGAAGGCATCGACGGCCAGCTGCGCGAGCGAGGTCGCGATGCCCTGCCCCATGGCGTTGACGGCCGAGAACACCTCGATCACGCCATCGGCCTGCACCGAGACGGTCACGCGCTCTTCGAACACGTTGCCGCCGGTCCATTCGAGAAAGGTGGCGATGCCCAGGCCGCGCTGCTTGCCGCGCGCCGCCGATTCGGCCGCGCGGGCCTCGAAGCCCTGCCAGTCGGCCAGCTGCAGCGCCTGGTCCATCACCGACTCGAACTGGCCGGTGTCGTAGGTCTGCGCCATCGGGTTCTTGTAGGGCATCTGCTCGGGGCGGATGAAGTTGCGCCGGCGCAGCGCGATGCGGTCGATGCCGGTCTGGCGCGCGGCCTCGTCCATCAGGCGCTCGATGGTGAAGATGGCCTCGGGCCGGCCCGCGCCGCGGTAGGCGCCGGTGGGCGCGGTGTTGGTGAGCACCGCCTTGAAATGGAAGTCGATGGTCTGGATGTCGTAGACGCTGGTCTGCACCCACGGGCCGATGAGCAGCTGGATCGCGACACCAGTGCCGGTGGCGTAGGCGCCCACGTTGGCGAGCGTCTTGATGCGCAGGGCCAAGATCTTGCCGTCGGCGTCCAGGGCCATTTCGGCGCGCGCCTCGATGTCGCGGCCGTGCGCGCTGGACAGGAACTCTTCGCTGCGGTCGGCCACCCACTTCACGGGCCGGCCCACCTGCAGCGCGGCGTAGGCGACCGCGATGTCCTCGGGATAGGCGCCGGTCTTCATGCCGAAGCCGCCGCCAACGTCGCCCACGACCACGCGCACTTTTTCCTTGGCCAGGCCGATGGCCGCGCAGACCGAATCGCGCACGCCGGAAGGCATCTGGGTGCTCATGCGGATCGTGAGGCGGTCGGTCTTGCTGTCGTGCGTGGCGAGCACGGCGCGCGGCTCGATGGTGAGCGCGACCACGCGCTGGTTGTTCACGTCCAGGGCGATCACGTGGGCGGCGCGCTCGAACGCGGCAGTGGCGGCTTCGCTGCTGCCGTGGCGCATCTCGGCGGCGATGTTGCCCGTGGCCTCCTCGCACAAGAGCGGCGCGCCTTCGGCGGTCGCGCCCGGCAGGTCGACCACCATCGGCAGCTCTTCGTAGTCGACCATGACGGCCTCGACCGCATCGCGCGCCTGCTGCACGGTGTCGGCAATGACGGCCGCGACCGGTTCGCCGACGAAGCGTGCGCGCTCGTGCGCCAGGGCGCGGCGCGGCGGGCTGGCGCTGTCGCTGCCGTCCGCGCGCTTGAAGCCCGCGGCGCCGGGCATCGGCTTGACGCCGGCCTCGGCCAGGTCGGCCCCGGTGATCACGCGCAGCACGCCGGGCATGCCGACGGCCGCGGACGTGTCGATGGACACGATGCGCGCATGCGGATAGGGGGAGCGAAGGAAGACGAGGTGCGCCTGCTCGGAGAGCGTGACGTCGTCGGTGTAACGGCCGGCGCCTGCGAGCAGGCTTTCGTCCTCGAGGCGGCGCACCGCCTGGCCGCTGCCGAAGCGCGTGGGATTGGGTTCAGTGGTCAACGTGGTCCTCTTGTGCTGATCCCCGGCGCCCTGCACATGCCTGCCGGATCCGCTGTGGTACTGCGAAAGCAAGCTGTGCACTATAGGTTTTTCGACGGGTCTTGTGGGGTTGTCTCGCGTGCCATCGGCGGTGGCACCAGGGCCGCAGCCTTGTGGACTGTTCCCGTGTGAGCGGGATTTTCCCTCAACTGGCTTGCGTTTTCGAGAAGCCGTGTATACCTGCATCCATGCGACAACTGCCTTGGCTCGAACCCGGAGATGCACTGCCCGACCCCGCTTCGGCGTGGGACGAACGGGACCCGGTGCCCGGCCTGCTGGCGGCCGGCGGCTCCCTCGATGTCGATACTCTGATGCAGGCCTACAGCCGCTGCGTCTTCCCCTGGTTCAGCGACGACCAGCCCATCCTGTGGTGGAGCCCCGACCCACGCATGGTGCTGCGGGTGAACGACTTCCGGCTGCATCGCTCGCTGCGCAAGACCCTGAGCCGCTTTGCCGCGACGCCCGGCTGCGAGCTGCGCATCGATCACGATTTTGGAACGGTGATCCAGGCCTGTTCGCAGTCGGCGCGCGCCGGCCAGTCGGGCACCTGGATCGTGCCGGACATGGTGGAGGCCTATACGCAATTGCACCGCGCCGGGCACGCGCACAGCGTCGAAACCTGGATCGACGGCGAGTTGGCGGGCGGGCTCTACTGCGTGGCGCTGGGCCGGGCCGTGTTCGGCGAGTCGATGTTCACGCGCCGCCCGGATGCCTCGAAGATCGCGCTGGCCGGCCTGGTCGCGCTGTGCCGCCGCGCCGGCATCGCGATGATCGACTGCCAGCAGAACACCGCGCACCTGGCCAGCCTCGGCGCCCGCGAAATGCCGCGCGCGCGCTTCGTCGCGCACGTGGCCCAGGCCCGAAAACAGGAGGGCCCGCAGTGGCAATTCGACCCCGTATACTGGTCCGAACTCCTTTCCGAGCGACCTCCTCTTTCGACGTGACGTGACGTGACGCACCTCAAGGATCTCCCGCTTCACACGCTGCAGTTCTACGCGACAGCGCCCTATCCCTGCAGCTACCTGCCGGATCGCCAGGCCCGCTCGCAGGTGGCCACGCCCAGCCATCTGATCCACAACGACGCCTACTCCGACCTGGTGCTCAGCGGCTTCCGGCGCAGCGGCATGTTCACCTACCGGCCGTATTGCGACGGCTGCCGCGCCTGCATCCCGCTGCGCGTGCTGGCGCACAGCTTCAAGCCGAACCGCAGCCAGCGCCGCACCGCCAAGCAGCACGCCGACCTGCAGGCGCGCGTGCTCAAGCTGTGCTTCGTGCCCGAGCACTACCAGCTCTACCTGCGCTACCAGACCGGCCGCCATTCGGGCGGCGGCATGGACCACGACAGCATCGACCAGTACACGCAGTTCCTGCTGCAAAGCCGCGTCAACTCGCGGCTGGTCGAGTTCCGCGAAACCCTGCCCGACGGCAGCCCCGGTGCGCTGAAGATGGTGTCGATCCTCGACGTGCTCAGCGACGGCATCTCGGCCGTCTACACCTTCTACGAGCCCGAGGACGGTGCCGGCTACGGCACCTACAGCGTGCTGTGGCAGATCGAGCAGGCCCGCAAGCTGGGGCTGCCGCACGTCTACCTGGGCTACTGGATCGAGCGCAGCCCCAAGATGCACTACAAGGCCCGCTTTTCCCCGCACGAAGTGTTGGTGGACGGCCACTGGCAGGCACCGAGCGATTTCACAAGGTAAAATGGCGCACGGTCATCACCGCATTGCGCCATGAGAAAAAACCTATCCGACGTTCCCGCCACTCCCGTCATCCAGGTCATCGAGCGCATGTTCTCGCTGATCGACGTCCTGGCCTCGCGCGAAGAAGCGATCTCGCTGAAGGAAATCAGCGAAAAGACGGGGCTTCACCCGTCGACCACGCACCGCATCCTCAATGACCTCGCGGTCGGTCGTTTCGTCGACCGCCCCGAAGCCGGCAGCTACCGCCTCGGCATGCGCCTGCTGGAGCTGGGCAACCTGGTCAAGGGCCGCCTGAACGTGCGCGACGCGGCCCTGGGGCCGATGCGCGAACTGCACAAGCTCACGCAGCAGCCGGTCAACCTCAGCATGCGCCAGGGCGACGAGATCGTGTACATCGAGCGCGCCTACAGCGAACGCTCGGGCATGCAGGTGGTGCGCGCCATCGGCGGCCGTGCCGCCCTGCACCTGACCTCGACCGGCAAGCTGTTCCTGGCCGCCGACGATCCGCAGCGCGTGCGCAGCTACGCCACGCGCACCGGCCTGGCCGGGCACACCCGCAACAGCATCACCCAGCTGCCCGCGCTCGAGCGCGAGCTGTCGAAGGCGCGCCAGTACGGCATCGCCCGCGACAACGAAGAGCTGGAGCTGGGGGTGCGCTGCATGGCCGCCGGCATCTACGACGACCAGGGGAAGCTGGTGGCGGGCCTGTCGATCTCGGCCCCGGCGGATCGCCTCGACGAAGGCTGGCTGCCCAAGCTGCAGGCGACCGCCAACGAAATCTCGGGCGCACTGGGCTTCAAGGACGGCATGGCCGCAACGCCTGCGTCGGGCGCGAACGTGACAACGGGCGCCTGAGCGCCCGTTTGCTTTCGACTCTTCTCTTGTCTCTTCTTCCCGGCGAGTCGGCCGGTTAGCCCTCGACGAGGGCAGCAGGCAGGCCGCTAACGGCCTCCCCGCTCAACCGATCTCAGCCGGCAACCTGGAAGCCGCGCGGACCCGACACGGCGTGCGTGGCCTCGACCCAGCGGCGAACCCGCTCGGCGTCGGCGATGCGGCTGAACTTGCCGGCCGAATCCAGGAACACCATGATCAGCTTGCGCCCAGCCACCTTGGCCTGCATCACGAGGCACTGGCCAGCTTCGGAGATGTAGCCGGTCTTCTGGAGGCCGATGTCCCATTCCGGGCTCTTCACGAGGCGGTTGGTGGTGTTGAACTGCAGCACGCGGTTGCCGACCTCAACCTGGTATTCCGGCGACGTGGACAGCGAACGCACGGTGGCGTCCGAATAGGCCGCATTGACCAGCAGCGCCAGGTCTTGCGCGCTCGACTGGTTGCGGCTCGACAGGCCGGTGGGCTCCACGTAGCGCGTGTCCTTCATGCCGAGCATGCGGGCCTTGGCATTCATGATGCTCACGAAGGTCGTGAGACCGCCGGGGTAGGTGCGGCCCAGCGCGTGCGCCGCGCGGTTCTCACTGGACATCAGCGCCAGGTGCAGCAGCTCGCCGCGCGACAGTGTGGTGCCGACGGTCAGGCGCGAACGGCTGCCCTTTTCGGTGTCGACGTCATCTTGCGTGATGGTGATGAGCTCGTCGTTCGGCAGGTGGGCTTCGCTGATCAGCAGGCCGGTCATGAGCTTGGTGAGCGAAGCGATCGGCAGCACGGCGTGGTCGTTCTTGCTGAACAGCACCTCGTGGGTGTCCTGGTCGATCACCAGGGCGACGCTCGACTTCAGGTCGAGTGCGTCGTCGGTGCTGTGCAGGCCGGCCATCTGGCCGAAGGACTGGCGGGCTGGCGTCTCGACGCGCACCACCGAACGGCGCTGCACGGCGACGACGGTCTTGCCGTTCTTCTTGTGGATGGTGGCCACGACGTTGCGGCCGCCGCGCACGACCTTGTCGGCCTGCTCGGCGCGACCGCCGCGTGCCACCTTGGAAGCGGACGCATTGCGCTGCTTCGTTTCGGCGGGCGCCTTCGCCTTCTTGGCGACGGCGGACTTGGCGGCAGCGGGTTTTTCCTTCTTCGCGGCCTGGGCGCCAGGCAGCAAAAACGCCGAGGCGCACAGCGCCACGGCGAGGAACTTGAAGGCGGGTAGGAACCGCTGGATGGAAACTCGACGTAGACGGGTTTCAGGCATCAATAAATCTCCAGCGGCAACAAACGAGGACCGCAGTGTATCGAAATCAAAAAAGACACGCAATATCAGTTACTTGCATCCTCTTCTTCATTCGAATACCAAGGAACGCCTGAAAACCTAACCTTGTGCCGCCACTCTCTCAGCTTGGCTCTGTAACTTGTTGAGCGCACTCAAATAAGCCTTTGCCGAAGCGACCACGATGTCTGGGTCTGCACCCACACCGTTGACCACCCGCCCTGCGTTTTGTAACCGGACTGTAACTTCTCCCTGGCTTTCCGTCGAGCCACTGATGGCGTTTACAGAGTAAAGAACCATCTCGGCGCCGCTCTTGACATGGGCCTCGATGGCCTTGAGGGACGCATCGACCGGCCCGTTGCCGTCGGATTCGCTGGTGACTTCCTTGCCCTGGACCGTGAACACGATCTTGGCTTGAGGCCGTTCGCCGGTTTCGCTGTGCTGGGAGAGAGAGACGAAAGCAAACTGTTCACCAACGTGCGACAGCTCTTCCGCGCTGACCAGCGCCAGGATGTCCTCGTCGAAAATTTCGGACTTGCGGTCGGCCAGCTCCTTGAAACGCGCGAACGCGGCGTTGACCTCGGTTTCGCTTTCCATCGTCACTCCCAGGTCCTGCAAGCGCTGCTTGAAGGCGTTGCGGCCGCTGAGCTTGCCCAGCACGATCTTGTTGGCGGTCCAGCCCACGTCTTCGGCGCGCATGATCTCGTAGGTGTCACGCGCCTTGAGCACGCCGTCCTGGTGAATGCCCGAGGCGTGCGCGAACGCGTTGGCGCCCACCACCGCCTTGTTGGGCTGCACCACGAAGCCGGTCGTCTGGCTGACCATGCGGCTGGCGGCCACGATGTGCTGGGTGTCGATGTTCAGATCGAGACCGAAGTAGTCCCTGCGCGTCTTCACGGCCATGACCACTTCTTCGAGCGAGCAGTTGCCCGCACGCTCGCCCAGGCCGTTGATCGTGCACTCGACCTGGCGCGCGCCGCCGATCTTCACGCCGGCCAGCGAGTTCGCCACGGCCATGCCCAAGTCGTTGTGGCAATGCACCGACCAGATCGCCTTGTCGCTGTTGGGAATGCGCTCGCGCAGCATCTTGATGAAGTTGCCGTACAGCTCAGGAATGGCGTAGCCGACGGTGTCGGGCACGTTGATGGTGGTGGCGCCCTCGTTGATCACGGTCTCGAGCACGCGGCACAGGAAGTCGGGGTCGCTGCGGTAGCCGTCTTCGGGGCTGAACTCCACGTCGGCGATCTGGTTGCGCGCGAAGCGCACGGCCAGCTTGGCCTGCTCATGCACCTCGTCGGGCGACATGCGCAGCTTCTTTTCCATGTGCAGCGGCGAGGTCGCGATGAAGGTGTGGATGCGCCCGCGCGCCGCACCCTTCAGGGCCTCGGCCGCGCGCGCGATGTCGCGGTCGTTGGCGCGCGAGAGGCCGCACACCGTCGAGTCCTTGATCGCATTGGCGATGGCCTTCACGGCCTCGAAGTCGCCGTTCGAACTGGCCGGAAAGCCGGCTTCGATGACGTCGACCCTGAGCCGCTCCAGCAGCTTGGCGATGCGCAACTTTTCGTCGCGCGTCATCGAGGCGCCGGGCGACTGTTCGCCGTCGCGCAAGGTGGTGTCGAAAATAATGAGTTGGTCGGTCATCGTGGATCTCCTTGGTTCGTTCCCACCTTGCGCGTGCGGCTGGTGCCGGTGCGTCAGGCGACTTCAGCCACCGATTGTGCGCTGCGCGCGCCCCGGCCCCTGGCCCGCTGCACCCCCGACACGATCGCCTTCAGCGAGGCCGAGATCACGTTCGCATCGATGCCGACGCCGAACAGGGTCTGCGACTCGTCGACGCGCAGTTCGAGGTAGGCCACCGACTTGGCGTCGGCGCCCGCGCCGATGGCGTGCTGGTGGTAATCCATGACGCGCACCGTGTGGCCGGTGGCCTGGCTCAGTGCCTGCGTGAAGGCGTCGATCGGGCCGTTGCCGCGGCCTTCGATGGCGCGCGTTTCACCGTCCCACGGCAGGTCGCCGCGCAGCACCACCGTGGCCTCGGCGCCTTCGCCTTCTTCCTGGATCACGCGGTGTTGCAAGGCCTTGGCGGTCTCGATGCCGTATTCGTTCACGAAGATCTGCCAGAGGTCGGCGGCGGTGAGTTCCTTGCCGCCCACATCCATCACGCGCTGCACGACCTGCATGAATTCCATCTGCAGGCGGCGCGGCATCTCAAGGCCGTACTCGCTCTCGAGCAGGTAGGCCATGCCGCCCTTGCCCGACTGGCTGTTCACGCGGATCACGGCTTCGTAGCTGCGGCCCACGTCCTTCGGGTCGATGGGGAGGTACGGAATGTCCCAGATGTCGCCGTCCTTGCGCGCGGCGAAGGCCTTCTTGATCGCATCCTGGTGCGAGCCCGAGAACGAGGTGTAGACGAGGTCACCGACGTACGGATGGCGCGGGTGCACGGGAATCTGGTTGCAGTGCTCGACCGTGGCGCGGATCTCGTCGATGTTCGAGAAGTCGAGTTCGGGCGAGACGCCCTGCGTGTAGAGGTTGAGTGCGACGTTCACGAGGTCGAGGTTGCCGGTGCGCTCGCCATTGCCGAAGAGGCAGCCTTCGATGCGCTCGGCGCCGGCCATCAAGGCCAGTTCGCCGGCTGCGGTGCCGGTGCCGCGGTCGTTGTGCGGGTGCACGCACAGCACGATCGAGTCACGGCGCGCGAGGTTGCGGTGCATCCACTCGATCATGTCCGCGAAGATGTTCGGCGTGGAATGCTCGACCGTGGTGGGCAGGTTGACGATGCACTTGCGCTCGGGCGTCGGGGCCCAGACTTCGGTGACCGCATCGACCACGCGCTTGGAGAAGACCACGTCGGTGCCCGAGAACATCTCGGGCGAGTACTGGAAGGTCCACTTCGTGTTCGGCTGCTTTGCGGCGAAGTCGTTGAACATGCGGGCATGGCTGCTCGCGAGTTCGACGATCTGGTCTTCGTCCATGCCGAGCACCACGCGGCGCATCACGGGCGCAACGGCGTTGTAGAGGTGCACGATGGCGCGCGGCGCGCCCTGCAAGGCTTCGAAAGTGCGTTCGATGAGGTGGTCGCGCGCCTGCGTGAGCACCTGGATCGTCACGTCGTCGGGAATGCGGTCTTCTTCGATGAGCTTGCGCACGAAGTCGAATTCGACCTGCGACGCCGAGGGAAAGCCGACTTCGATTTCCTTGAAGCCGATGGCCACGAGGGTTTCGAACATGCGCATCTTGCGCGCGATGTCCATGGGTTCGACCAATGCCTGGTTGCCATCGCGCAGGTCCGTCGACAGCCAGATCGGGGCCTTGGTCAGCACGGCATCGGGCCAGGTGCGGTCCTTGAGACCGATCGGGGCGAATGCGCGGTATTTGGCTTGAGGTTGCTTGAGCATGTCGATTTCTCTGTGATGGTTGGAACTCAACCAGCAACCCCAAAAGACAAACGGCCCGTTGCTGGTGCGAACGGGCCGTGATGAGGGATTAGCGCGTGCGCTACCGTCTCCGCCCGTGAGGGAGGGCTAGTAGGGCCAGCAGCGAAATCTTGGTCATGAGGGTTGCGAATGTAGCACAGCCTTCGCGGGCCTGTGAAGGCCCGGGGCTTCTTCAGTTGTGCAGCCCCCGCTCGTCGGGCTCTTCGGTCGAGGTGCTGATCACGCTCACCGGCTGGCCCTTGGCCTTGCGCCACGCGTACACCACGTAGCCGCTCAAACCATAGGCCACGAAAAGGCTGAACAGCACCGTCGGCGGATGGATGTTGATGACCGCGATGCCCAGCGCGATCAGCACGATCACGACGAAGGGCACGCTCTTCTTCATCTGGATGTCCTTGAAGCTGTAGAACGGCGCATTGGTCACCATGGTGAGGCCCGCGTACAGCGTGAAGGCGAAGGTGACCCAGGTGATCTGCGTCCACGAGAGGTACAGCACCTCGCCGCCACGCTTGCCCCATTCGTTCACGAGCCAGATGAAGCCCGCCACGAGCGCCGCAGCCGCCGGCGACGGCAGGCCCTGGAACCAGCGCTTGTCGACCACGCCCGTGTTGACGTTGAAGCGCGCGAGCCGCAGCGCGGCGCAGGCGCAGTACACGAAGGCGGCGATCCAGCCCCAGCGCCCCAGCCCCTTGAGCGACCATTCGTAGGCGATGAGCGCAGGCGCGGCACCGAACGACACCATGTCGGACAGCGAATCCATCTGCTCGCCGAATGCGCTCTGCGTGTTGGTCATGCGCGCGACGCGGCCATCGAGGCTGTCGAGCACCATCGCGGCGAACACGCCGAGCGCGGCCAGGTCGAAGCGCGCGTTCATGGCCATCACGACCGAGTAGAAGCCGCCGAACAACGCCGCCAGCGTGAACAGGTTCGGCAGGATGTAGATGCCCTTGCGACGCTTGCGCGGCTGCGCGTCGTCGGGGACGGTGTCGTCATGCATTGAATTGGCCTCCGTCCCTCGTGGGAACTGCCCGATCAGCTATCCATTCGATAGCATCTTGGTCTGTGAATCGCATGCTTCGCAGTGTAGTTCAGGGGACCCGTGCGCTCCCCTTCAAACAAAAGGGCCACCGCGACGGGTGGCCCTCCGAAACAGGGTGCCGAAGCACCCTGTTGGCTCTTGCCTCTGAAGAAGATCAGTTGCGGGTCTGGTCGACCAGCTTGTTCTTCTTGATCCAGGGCATCATCGCGCGCAGCTTTTCGCCGACGACTTCGATCTGATGCTCGGCGTTCAGGCGACGGCGGCTGATCAGCACCGGCTGGCCGGCAGCGGCTTCGAGCACGAAGCTCTTGGCGTATTCGCCGGTCTGGATGTCCTGCAGGACCTTCTTCATGGCCTTCTTGGTCTCGTCGGTCACGATGCGCGGGCCCGTGACGTACTCGCCGTATTCGGCGTTGTTCGAGATCGAGTAGTTCATGTTGGCGATGCCGCCTTCGTAGATCAGGTCGACGATCAGCTTCAGCTCGTGCAGGCATTCGAAGTACGCCATTTCGGGCGCGTAGCCGGCTTCCACCAGCGTTTCGAAACCAGCCTTGATCAGCTCGACCGTGCCGCCGCACAGAACCGCTTGCTCGCCGAATAGGTCGGTCTCGGTTTCTTCGCGGAAGTTGGTCTCGATGATGCCGGCCTTGCCGCCGCCGTTGGCGGTGGCGTAGCTCAGCGCGAGGTCACGCGCCTTGCCGCTCTTGTCCTGGTGCACCGCGATCAGGTGCGGCACGCCGCCACCTTGCGTGTACGTGCCGCGCACGGTGTGACCCGGAGCCTTGGGAGCGACCATCCACACGTCGAGGTCGGCGCGCGGCTGCACGAAACCGTAGTGCACGTTGAAGCCGTGCGCGAAGACGAGCGAAGCGCCTTCCTTGATGTTCGGGGCCACGTCGTTCTTGTAGACGGCGGCGATCTGCTCATCGGGCAGCAGGATCATGACGACGTCGGCCGACTTCACGGCGTCAGCGACTTCAGCGACCTGCAGGCCGGCCTTGCCGACCTTGTCCCACGAAGCGCCGCCCTTGCGCAGGCCGACCACGACCTTGACGCCGCTGTCGCTCAGGTTCTGCGCATGTGCGTGACCCTGCGAGCCGTAGCCGATGATGGCAACCGTCTTGCCCTTGATCAGGCTGAGGTCCGCGTCCTTGTCGTAATAAACCTTCATGATGTTCTCCAGATAGATAAGCGAGTTGCAGTGTGTTGTTGTGCCGTTCGTCCTGAGCCTGTCGAAGGGCTCAATGCAGTCCCCGCTCGCGCGGAGGCTTCGACAAGCTCAGCCCGAACGGGCAGCGACTGAGCTCCGAATCATGGTGTCAGACCCGCAGGACGCGTTCGCCGCGCCCGATGCCGCTGGCGCCGGTGCGCACCGTCTCGAGGATGGCGCCGCGGTCGATCGCTTCCAGGAAAGCGTCGTTCTTGCCGTGGTCGCCAGTCAGCTCGATGGTGTAGCTCTTGTCGGTCACGTCGATGATGCGGCCACGGAAGATTTCCGCCATGCGCATCATTTCCTCGCGTTCCTTGCCCACCGCACGCACCTTCACCATCATGAGCTCGCGCTCGGTGTAGGCGCCTTCGGTCAGGTCGACCACCTTCACGACCTCGATGAGACGGTTCAGGTGCTTGGTGATCTGCTCGATCACGTCGTCCGAGCCGTTGGTGACGATGGTCATGCGCGAGAGGCTTGCGTCCTCGGTCGGCGCGACGGTCAGCGATTCGATGTTGTAGCCACGGGCCGAGAACAGGCCCACCACGCGGGAAAGAGCACCCGGCTCGTTTTCCAGCAGCACTGCAATGATGTGTTTCATGTTGGCGTGACTCCTCTTTTCGCCGCCCTCCCCCGTGCACGGTAATGCGCGGGCTTGGCGGGCAATAGATTCGTCAGTAAAGGTTGAACGAACGAATGTTCCGGATCAGAGATCTTCGGAACCCAGCAGCATCTCGGTGATGCCCATGCCGGCCTTGACCATCGGGAACACGTTCTCGGTGGGGTCGGTACGGAAATCCATGAACACCGTGCGGTCCTTGAGCTTGCGCGCTTCGCGCAGCGCCGGCTCCACGTCTTGTGGACGCTCGATCAGCATGCCGACGTGGCCATAGGCCTCGGCAAGCTTCACGAAGTTGGGCAGCGCGTCCATGTAGCTGTGGCTGTAGCGGCCGGAGTATTCGATCTCCTGCCACTGGCGCACCATGCCCAGGTAGCGATTGTTGAGCGAGCAGATCTTGATCGGCGTGTTGTATTGCAAACAGGTGGAGAGCTCCTGGATGCACATCTGCACCGAGCCTTCGCCGGTGATGGTGAACACTTCCGAGTCGGGCTTGGCGAGCTTGATGCCCATGGCGTAGGGAATGCCCACGCCCATGGTGCCCAGGCCGCCCGAATTGATCCAGCGGCGCGGCTCGTCGAAACGGTAGTACTGGGCGGCCCACATCTGGTGCTGGCCGACGTCCGACGTGATGTACGTGTCGGCGTCCTTGGTCATGTTCCAGAGGGTCTCGACCACGAACTGCGGCTTGATCACGTCCTTGTTGTCGCGGTCGTACTTGAGGCAGTCGCGCGAGCGCCAGCTTTCGATGGTCTTCCACCAGTCGGCCAGTGCGCCGGCGTCGGGCTTGGTGGCGCTCTCGCGGATCATCGAGATGAGCTCGGTGAGCACGTCCTTCACGTCGCCGACGATCGGGATGTCGACCTTCACGCGCTTGGAGATGCTCGACGGGTCGATGTCGACGTGGATGATCTTGCGTTCGTTCTGCGCGAAGTGCTTCGGGTTGCCGATCACGCGGTCGTCGAAGCGCGCGCCCACGGCCAGCAGCACGTCGCAGTTCTGCATCGCGTTGTTGGCTTCGATGGTGCCGTGCATGCCCAGCATGCCCAGGAACTTGCGGTCGCTCGCCGGATAGGCGCCCAGGCCCATCAGCGTGTTCGTGACGGGGTACCCCAGCATGTCGACCAGCGTGCGCAGTTCGTTCGTGGCGTTGCCCAGGAGCACGCCGCCGCCGGTGTAGATGTACGGGCGCTTGGCCGCCAGCAGCAGTTGCAGCGCCTTGCGGATCTGCCCGCCGTGGCCCTTGCGCACCGGGTTGTACGAGCGCATCTCGACCTTGTCGGGATAGCCGCTGTACGGAATCTTCTTGAAGGAAACGTCCTTCGGCACGTCCACCACCACCGGGCCGGGACGGCCGCTGCGTGCGATGTGGAAGGCCTTCTTCATCGTCATGGCCAGATCCTTCGGATCCTTGACGAGGAAGTTGTGCTTGACGATGGGGCGCGTGATGCCGACCGTGTCGCACTCCTGGAAGGCGTCCAGGCCGATCGCGGCCGTCGGCACCTGGCCGGAAATGATCACCATCGGGATCGAGTCCATGTACGCCGTCGCGATGCCGGTGACCGCATTGGTCAGGCCGGGACCGGAAGTGACCAGTGCCACGCCGACTTCGCCGGTGGCGCGCGCATAGCCGTCGGCTGCGTGCACGGCGGCCTGTTCGTGGCGCACCAGCACGTGCTGGATGGTGTCCTGCTTGTAGAACGCGTCGTAGATGTAGAGAACCGCGCCGCCCGGGTAGCCCCAGATGTACTGGACGCCTTCGGCCTGCAGTGCCTTGACCAGCACTTCAGCGCCCATGAGTTCTTGCGTGGTGTTGCCGGCGCCAGAGGACGCGGCTGCTGCGGAAGCGAGTTCCGCCTTAGAGATTTCCATGATCAACCTTTGTGTTTTTTCGGGAACGAAAAACCTTGGGTGCCCCTTGCCAGCCCTTGTGGGGCCGCGCCAGGACTTGAGGCCAAAGCCATGAGCGGACTGATGTTCCGCCGGACCGTGACCCGTTTGCCTTTTGACTTGCAAGGCGGATTATGACACTACCGGCGCGTTCAGACTCGCTTCAGGTGCCCTGTCTTGGCACAAAGGCATAATCCGCGGCATAAAAACATGAGCGTTCGCCAAACATCCTCCCCACGCGGCGCGCCCCGCCGCCCCCTCTCATTTGGCTACTGAACACGAACTCTCCGACTTCCTGAAAAACGTCGAACGACGGGCCTTCAAGCGCTCGGTCTATCACGTGCGGGACGAAGAAGCGGCCTTGGACATCGTGCAGGACAGCATGATGAAGCTGGCCCAGCACTACGGCGACAAGCCTGCCGAGGAACTGCCGATGCTGTTCCAGCGCATCCTGTCGAACTGCACGCTCGACTGGTTCCGCCGCCAGAAGACCCGCCGCGCCCTTTTTTCCAACCTGAGCGACTTCGAACCGGCCGACAACGGCGAAGATTTCGACCTACTGGAGAACTTCGTCTCGCCAACCGACTCCAGAGAATCGGAGAGCGCCGAAGACACCACCCGCCGCAGCCAGGTCTTTCACGAAATCGAAGAACAGATCGCGGCTTTGCCCGGCCGTCAACGCGAGGCTTTCCTGATGCGTTACTGGGAGGAAATGGACGTCGCAGAGACGGCCGCCGCAATGGGCTGCTCCGAGGGCAGCGTCAAAACCCATTGTTCGCGAGCTGTCCACGCTCTGAGCAAGGCGCTCAAGGCCAAGGGAATATCGCTATGAACACTAAGGTTCCAACCTCTCAATCCAGCGCAGCAGAAGATCGCTTCGGCCAACGGCTGGCGGCCCGACTGTCGGACGGCAATCAAGCCTTGCCACACGACATCAGCGAGCGCCTGCGCGTTGCCCGTTCGCAGGCCGTGGCCGCGCGCAAGCAGGCGCCGCAGCTGCGCACGGCGCCCGTCGCGGTCCAGTCGGGCCACACGGTCACGCTGGGCGGCAGCTGGTGGACGCGCATCGGTTCCGTGGTACCTCTTATCGCCCTGGTGGCCGGCCTGATCACCATCAGCGTGCTGCAGGACGACGACCGCGCCAGCGAACTCGCCGAGGTCGACTCGGCCCTGCTGACGGGCGACCTGCCGCCCGCCGCCTACACCGATCCCGGCTTCGCCCAATTCCTGAAGTCCGACAGCGCCTCCGACTGAACACCTTGCCCGACCGAATGCGACGCCGCTCCGTTTCCCGTGCGAAAGCCCTGCTTCCGTTGCGCCCGCTCCCGGCGGGCGCCGTCGTTTGGGCGGGTGCGCTGGCAGCCGCCGCCTTCGGCCTGACGCTGGCCGATGCACAGACGCTGCCCGAAGCCGCCAAGCCCGCCACGCACGCCGCAGCCACCAACGGCGCGGCAAGCCCCAAGGCCGTTGCCACGACCAAGCCCCTGTGGAACGAACTGAGCAATGAGCAGCAGCACGCCCTGAAGCCGCTGGCTTCGCACTGGAACACGCTGAACGCCGGCCAAAAGCGCAAGTGGCTGGCCTTGTCGCGCAACTACGCGAACATGCCCGCCGACGACCAGGTCACGCTGCACAGCCGCATGATCGAATGGGCGGCGCTGAGCAACCAGCAGCGCGCCCAGGCCCGCCTGAATTTCGCCGAGGTCAAGCGCGTGCCTGCCGACGAGCGCAAGCTCAAGTGGGAGCAGTACCAGGCGCTGAGCGAAGAAGAAAAACGCAAGCTCGCCGAGAGTGCCCCGCCCAAGCCCCGCGGCGCCGCCTTGCCGGTTCGCCCGGTCTCGTCGCAAAAACTCGTGCCTGTGCCGGCCGTCACGCCGCCCGGACAACACACGCCCCGCATCGTGCCGGCCACGCCCCCCACGCCCGTGCTGCCGCCGGCGGCCATCGTCGTGAGTTCGCCGGCGGCGCCGCCTGCCGCCGCGGAACGCACGGCCGTGCCGACCAGCACCGTCGTCGCCCCGGCGGCGTCGGCGCCAAGCCTCACTCCGCCGCCGGTGCCCGCCGAAGCGCAGGTGCCGGCGCCGTCCGCGGCCACGGCGCCCGCGGCCTCGTCCTCCGCCCCCTGACCGAAGGTTTCGATGGTTTCCAGTTCGCCCGAGGCCTCGGGACCCGGCCAGTCGGCCTCGCCCTCTTCATCCACCCCCAACGCTCCCGCGGTGCCTGGCTTGTGGCGGCGCATGGCCTGCTGGCTCTATGAGGGCATGCTGCTGTTCGCGGTCGTGTTCGTGTCCGGCTGGCTGTTCAGCACGCTGGGCCAGATGCGCGACGCCATGGACGAGCGGCGGCACCTGCTGCAGGCCTTCCTCTTCGTGGTGTTCGGCGTCTACTTCGTCTGGTTCTGGGCCAAGGGCCAGACGCTGGCCATGAAGACCTGGAACATCCGCATCGTCGACCGCCACGGCCGGCCCGTCAGCCAGGGCCGCGCACTGGCGCGCTACCTGCTGAGCTGGGTGTGGTTCCTGCCGCCGCTGGCCGCCATCGCCCCGTTCAAGCTGTCGGGCGGCGAATCGACCGTCCTGATCTTCGGCTGGGTCGCCATCTGGGCGCTGCTGGCCCGTTTTCACCCCGAGCGCCAGTTCTGGCACGACGCCTGGGCCGGTACGCGGCTCATCACCTCCAAGCCGATGAGCCGCCAATGAGTGCCCTGCCCGACCCCGCCGTGAACCCGCAGAAGGCCCGCAAGGGCTTCGAGCGCGTCTGGCACGCCACCCTGATCTCGCTGCACGGCCTGCGCGCCGGCTGGAGCGAGCCGGCGTTCCGTCAGGAAGCCATCCTGTCGATGCTGATGATCCCGGCCGCCTTCTGGCTCGGGCGCAGCTGGGTCGAGGTGGCGCTGCTCGCCGGCAGTGCGGTCCTGGTGATGATCGTGGAGCTGCTCAATACGGCGGTGGAAGCCGCCATCGACCGCATCGGCCCCGAATGGCACGACCTCTCCAAGCGCGCGAAGGACATGGGCAGCGCCGCTGTCCTGCTGTCGCTCACGCTGTGCGGCGGCATCTGGGCCGCGGCCCTGTGGCAACGCTTCGTGTCATGAGCGGGTCCGCCGCCTGCGGCATGATCGCAGGATGACCCCTGAATTTTCGATTTGCGTGTATTGCGGCTCGCGCCCCGGCGAGCGCCCCGAGTTTTCCCAGGCCGCCCAGGCCGTGGGCCAGTGGATCGGCAGCCACGGCGGCCAGCTCGTCTACGGCGGCGGCCGCACCGGCCTGATGGGCACGGTGGCCGAGGCCACCCGCCAGGCCGGCGGCCGCGTCGTCGGCATCATCCCCAAGGCCCTGGTCGACAAGGAACTGGCCAACCCCCTGTGCGACGAGCTGCACGTGGTGGACACCATGCACGAGCGCAAGGCCATGATGGGCGAGCGCGCCGACGCCTTCCTCGCAATGGCGGGCGGCATCGGCACCTTTGAAGAACTGTTCGAGATCTGGACCTGGCGCCAGCTCGGCTACCACGACAAGCCGACCGGCATCCTCAACACCGCCGGCTACTACGATGGCCTGCTGAGCTTCCTGGCGCACAGCGTGCGCGAGGGCTTCATGGGCGAATGGCAGATGGACCTGGTGCGCACCGGCACCGACGTGCCCGAACTGCTGACCGCGCTGCGCGCCGAAGTCCCCCTGCACCCCCGCGACGACAAATTGTCAGAAAACCTCTGAGCCCCAAAGGCCGCTGGAGCTCCTTCCAGCGAACACCGCGGAACCGGCTTTGCCGGGCCGCAGGTGTTGCCCCCGGTAGGGGGTTGGCGAAGCGACACGAAGTGCGCGCAGCCTGGGGGCGAGCTCTAGACTGCGTTTTCGTTTTCTTCGCCGGTGCGGATGCGCACGATGCGCTCCACCTCGGTCACGAAGATCTTGCCGTCGCCGATCTTGCCGGTGCGCGCCGAGCTCACGATGGCCTCGATGCAGCGCTCCACGTCGCTCTCGTTGACGACCACTTCGACCTTCATCTTGGGCAGGAAGTCGACCACGTACTCGGCGCCGCGGTACAGCTCGGTGTGGCCCTTCTGGCGGCCGAAACCCTTGACCTCGGTCACCGTGAGGCCGGTGACACCCACCTCGGCGAGGGCTTCGCGCACGTCCTCGAGCTTGAAGGGTTTGACGATGGCGGTGATCTGCTTCATGGTTTTTGTGCTCCGGCGGTTTCGTTGAACTTGCTGGTGATAGGGTAACGCCAATCCTTGCCGAAGCTTCGGTGGGTGACCCGGATGCCTACGGGCGCCTGGCGCCGCTTGTATTCGTTGATCCTGATGAGCCGCGCAACCCGCTCGACCACCGCGCGGTCGTAGCCCGCGGCAATGATCTCGTCGATGCCTTCATCGTCCTGCATGTAGCGTGCCAGGATGCCGTCCAGCACGTCGTAGGGCGGCAGGCTGTCCTGGTCGGTCTGGTCGGGGCGCAGCTCGGCGCTCGGGGGGCGCGTGATGATGCGCTCGGGAATCGGCGCCGCGCCGGTGCCGTACGGGTCGTGGGCATTGCGCCAGCGCGCCAGCGCGAACACAGTGGTCTTGAGCAAGTCCTTGATGACCGCAAAGCCGCCCGCCATGTCGCCGTAGAGCGTGCAGTAGCCGGTGGCCATCTCGCTCTTGTTGCCGGTGGTCAGCACGATGGCGCCGAACTTGTTCGACAGCCCCATCAGCAGCGTGCCGCGGATGCGGGCCTGGATGTTCTCCTCGGCCGTGTCTTCCGGCCGACCCGCGAACTCCCCGGCCAGCGCGGCCTTGAAGGATTCGAAGGTGTGCTTGATCGAAATCTCGTCGTAGCGCACGCCCAGCCGGCCCGCCATGTCCCGTGCGTCGATCCAGCTGATGTCGGCCGTGTAGGGCGACGGCATCATCACCGCACGGACCTTGTCCTTGCCCAGCGCGTCCACCGCGATCGCGAGCACCAGCGCCGAGTCGATGCCGCCCGACAGCCCCAGGATCGCGCCCGGAAAACCGTTCTTGCCGACGTAGTCGCGCACGCCGAGCACCAGCGCGTCCCACAGCTGCGCCTCGGCGTCGCGCGGCGCGGCGATGGCCGACGGATCGGCCACGACGGCGACGCCGCCCTGCGCCCCGCGCGCGAGCTCCATGAAGACCAGCCGCTCGCGAAAGCTCTCGGCCTGCGCGGCCAGCGCGCCGTCGGCCTGCAGCGCGAACGAGGCGCCGTCGAACACGACCTCATCCTGCCCGCCGACCAGGTGCGCGTAGACCAGCGGCAGCCCCACGGCACGCGCGCGGTCGGCCATGCGCGCCACGCGCTCGCCTTCCTTGCCGACGTGGTACGGCGAGGCGTTGATCACCGCCAGCACCTCGGCGCCGCCGGCGCGCGCCAGCTCGGCCGGCGCATCGAACCAGGCGTCCTCGCAGATCAGCAGGCCCACCGACACGCCGCCCGCCTCGAACACGCAGGTGCCCTGCCCCGGCGTGAAGTAGCGGCGCTCGTCGAACACCTGGTAGTTCGGCAGTTCGCGCTTGGCGTAGGTCTCGAGGATGCGGCCTTCCTTGAGGACGCTGGCCGCGTTGTGGCGCAGCTGCACAGCCACGGATCGGCTGCGCAGGCTGCCGCCGCTGGGATGCCCCACCACCACGACCATGTCTTTGAGATCGGCCAGCGCGGCGGCGATGCCTTTCACGGCATCATCACAGGCTTCGGTGAAGGCGGGACGGAGGAACAGGTCCTCCGCCGCATAGCCGGCAATCGAGAGTTCGGGTGTCAGCAGAAGGCGCGCGCCTTGCGCGTAGGCCTCGCGTGCGGCGCCGACGATCTTCTGCGCATTGCCGACGAGGTCGCCCACCACAAAATTGAGTTGCGCGATGGCGAGCTTGAGCGTCATACAGAAGGAAGAAAAAGGCTTGAACGATTATGTCATTCGGGTTCTGGCGTCGCCGTCGGACATCGACCCGCAAGCCTGGAACGCCCTGCTCGCCGCGCAGCCCGAGCCCTCGCCCTTCATGCGCCACGAATACCTCGCGGCGATGCACGACAGCGGCAGCGCCTCGCCCGAGCGCGGATGGACGCCGCAGTTCGTCACGCTGTGGCGCGGCGAGGTGCTCGAAGCCGCGTGCGCGCTCTACCTCAAGGCCCATTCCTACGGCGAGTACGTCTTCGACTGGGCCTGGGCCAACGCCTACGAGCAGCACGGGCTGGCCTACTACCCGAAGGCCGTGGTGGCGGTGCCCTTCACCCCCGTGCCCGGCGCCCGGCTGCTGGCCCGCGACGCGCAAAGCCGCACGCTGCTGGTGCAGGCGCTGGTGGCGGTCTGCAAGGAACAGGAACTTTCGTCTTTGCATCTGCTGTTCGGCGCCAACGCCGACATCGCCGCGTGCACCGAAGCCGGGCTCATGCGGCGCCATACGGTGCAGTTTCACTGGACGAACACGCAGCCCGGCTACACCGACTTCGACGCCTTCCTGGCCAGCCTCTCGCACGACAAGCGCAAGAAGATCCGTCAGGAGCGCCGCAAGGTCGCCGAGGCCGGCGTCAGCTTCCGCTGGTCGCGCGGCACCGACATTGCCGCCGCCGACTGGGATTTCTTCTACCGCTGCTACGAGCGCACCTACCGCGAGCACGGCAACCCGCCCTACCTCACGCGCGATTTCTTCCAGCGCATGGCCGACACGCTGCCCGATGCGTGGCTGCTGTTCGTGGCGGAGCGCGACGGGCGCCCCATCGCGACCAGCCTGATCGCGCTCTCCACCGACGAGGCGCAGCCGCTGGTGGCCTACGGCCGCTACTGGGGCGCGCTGGAGCGCGTCGACTGCCTGCACTTCGAGGCCTGCTACTACCAGCCCATCGCCTGGTGCATCGCGCACGGCGCGGTGCGCTTCGAAGGCGGCGCGCAGGGCGAGCACAAGATGGCCCGTGCGCTGATGCCGGTGCGCACCACCAGCGCCCACTGGCTCGCGCACCCGTCGTTCGCCGATGCCGTCGAGCGCTTCCTCGAGCGCGAAGGCGCCGGCATCGAGAACTACATGGACCACCTCGGCGAACGCAGCCCGTTCAAGGCGACCTGATCGGTGCGGGAGCGCCGGGGGCTGCTATAAAGCCGCCCGGCACTCAAACAACCACACACAACACACAGGGAGCACCGATGCCATTCGTCGGACTGGGACTGCACATCCTCATCGCGCTGTACTTCGCCGTGCATGCCATGCGCCACGGCAAGCAGATGTACTGGCTCATCATCCTCTTCAGCTTTCCGCTGCTCGGCAGCATCGTGTACTTCGTGGTCGAGTACCTGCCGGCCTCGCGCATGCAGCGCACCGCGGGCAAGGTGGCGAACGCGGCCATCGGCTTCATCGACCCCGAGCGCGAATACCGCGCCGCTGCCGACGCCTACGACCTCGCGCCCACGGCGCAGAACAAGCTGCGCCTGGCCAAGGCCGCGCTGGACCGCGGCCAGGCGGCCGACGCCGTCGGGCACTACCGCGACGCGCTGAAAGGCCCCTTCGCTTCCGACCCCGAGCTGCAGTTCGGTCTGGCCAGTGCGCTGATCGCCGAAGGCAGCCCGGCCTCGGCCCGCGAAGCCTCGCAGGCACTGCGGAGCCTGCGTGCCACGCGCGACGACTACCGCAAGGACGAGGTTGCCGTGCTGAACGCCCGCGCGCTCGCCGCCGAGGGCCGCACGACGGAAGCGCGCGAAGCCTTCGAGGCGGCGCTGAGCACCTACAACACGGTGGAAACGCGCGCCCGCTACATCGCGTGGCTGGCGCAGCAAGGCGACACCGCCGGTGCGCAGCGCCATTGGAACGAGCTGCAGCAGGCGGCGCGCCACTGGAACGCGCATGCGCGAGGCGTCAACCGCGAATGGATGCGGCTGGCCGGGGATGCGGTCCGGGGCTGACGGCCCGGAGCCTCCAGGCCGCTTCTTTCAAGCGAAAGAAATTACTTCTTGTACGCGGCGATGCCGTCAAGAACTTCCTTCTTGGCAGCGTCGATGCCTTCCCAGCCCAGCACCTTGACCCACTTGCCGGCTTCCAGGTCCTTGTAGTGCTCGAAGAAGTGGCTGATGGCCTTCAGGCGCATCGGGTTCACGTCGTCGACCGACTTCCAGTGGCTGTAGATCGGCAACACCTTGTCGGTGGGCACGGCCAGCACCTTGCCGTCGACGCCGGCTTCGTCTTCCATCATCAGGATGCCCAGGGGGCGGCAGGGCACGACCACGCCCGGCAGCAGCGGGTACGGGGCGATCACCAGCACGTCGACTGGGTCGCCGTCGCCCGACAGGGTCTGCGGCACGTAGCCGTAGTTGGCGGGGTAGTACATGGCCGTCGTCATGAAGCGGTCCACGAAGATCGCGCCCGATTCCTTGTCGACTTCGTACTTGATCGGGTCGGCGTTCATCGGGATTTCGATCACGACATTGAAGGCGTCGGGGACGTTCTTGCCGGGGGAGACTTTGTCGAAGGACATGACGTTTTTCGAGTAGTTGAAAAGTATGAGACGGATGGGGACAAACCCGGAGTTTACTTTCCGTGTCACGGGCCGGTCGCACGCGTGTGTGTTTTTGCCTGTAAATTGCAAGCGTTGGCCAATCGGCTCCGCACCTTCGGTGCAGCGAGCTTCGAGGAAGCAACGCGGCGGAGAACATGGTCCCGTACGCGTTGCGCGCAGGGCCCAGGCTGTCCGTCTCCACAAGTCACAACGAACGAATGGAGAAGCAAAGCATGAGCGGCAACACCCCCCTGATTCTTGCCATCGTCTGCGGCCTGGTGGCCGTGGGCTACGGTTTCTGGGCCCGAAGTTGGATTCTCGCCAAGGACCCGGGCAACGCCCGGATGCAGGAAATCGCCGCGGCCATCCAGGCCGGCGCCTCGGCCTACCTCGCCAAGCAGTACACCACCATCGCGGTAGTGGGCGTGGTGCTCGCGGTGCTCATCGCCCTCTTCCTCGACCTGACCACGGCCGTCGGCTTCGTGGTCGGCGCGGTGCTCTCGGGCGCCTGCGGCTTCATCGGCATGAACGTGTCGGTGCGCGCCAACGTGCGCACCGCGCAAGCCGCGACCCAGGGCATCGGCCCGGCGCTCGACGTGGCATTTCGCGGCGGCGCCATCACCGGCATGCTGGTGGTGGGCCTGGGCCTGCTGGGCGTGACGGGCTTCTACTGGTTCCTGGCCGGCAGCGCGCCGAAGGCGGACCACAGCCTTGCGGCCATCCTCAATCCGCTGATCGGCTTTGCCTTCGGCTCCTCGCTGATCTCGATCTTTGCGCGCCTGGGCGGCGGCATCTTCACCAAGGGCGCTGACGTCGGCGCCGACCTGGTGGGCAAGGTCGAAGCCGGCATTCCGGAAGACGACCCACGCAACCCGGCGGTGATCGCCGACAACGTGGGCGACAACGTCGGCGACTGCGCCGGCATGGCGGCCGACCTGTTCGAGACCTACGCGGTGACGCTCATCGCCACCATGGTGCTGGGCGCGCTGATGGTCACGGCGGCACCACTGGACGCGGTGCTGTACCCGCTCGCGCTGGGCGGCGTGTCGATCATCGCGTCGATCATCGGCTGCTTCTTCGTGAAGGCCTCGCCGGGCATGGTCAACGTGATGCCGGCGCTCTACAAGGGCCTGGCGGTGGCGGGCATCCTGTCGCTGATCGCGTTCTGGTTCGTCACGAGCTGGATCATTCCGGACAACGCCATTGCCGCCAGCGGCAGCCAGCTGAAGCTGTTCGGCGCCTGCTTCGTGGGCCTGGCGCTCACGGCCGCGCTGGTGTGGGTCACCGAGTACTACACCGGCACGCAGTACAAGCCCGTGCAGCACATCGCGCAGGCCTCGACCACCGGCCACGGCACCAACATCATCGCGGGCCTGGGCGTGTCGATGCGCTCGACGGCCTGGCCGGTGATCTTCGTGTGCATCGCGATCCTGGCCTCCTACGCCCTCGCGGGCCTGTACGGCATCGCGGTGGCCGCGACGTCGATGCTGAGCATGGCCGGCATCGTGGTGGCGCTGGACGCCTACGGTCCCATCACCGACAACGCCGGCGGCATCGCCGAGATGAGCGAGCTGCCCGCCAGCGTGCGCGACATCACCGACCCGCTGGACGCGGTGGGCAACACCACCAAGGCCGTGACCAAGGGCTACGCCATCGGCTCGGCCGGCTTGGCCTCGCTGGTGCTCTTTGCCGACTACACCCACAAGCTGGAGAGCTTCGGGCTGAACATCAGCTTCAACCTGAGCGACCCGATGGTGATCGTGGGCCTGTTCATCGGCGGCCTGATCCCCTACCTCTTCGGCGCGATGGCCATGGAGGCCGTGGGCCGCGCGGCCGGTGCGGTGGTGGAGGAAGTTCGCCGCCAGTTCCGCGAGATCCCCGGCATCATGGAAGGCACCGGCAAGCCCGAGTACGGCAAGGCCGTGGGCATGCTGACCGGCGCGGCCATCAAGGAAATGATGATCCCGTCGCTGCTGCCAGTGGTGGTGCCGATCCTGGTCGGCCTGGTACTGGGACCGAAGGCGCTGGGCGGCCTGCTGATGGGCACCATCGTCACCGGCCTGTTCGTCGCCATCAGCATGTGCACGGGCGGCGGTGCGTGGGACAACGCCAAGAAGTACATCGAAGACGGCCACCACGGCGGCAAGGGCTCCGAGGCGCACAAGGCCGCCGTCACCGGCGACACCGTGGGCGACCCCTACAAGGACACGGCCGGCCCCGCGGTGAACCCGCTGATCAAGATCATCAACATCGTGGCGCTGCTGATCGTGCCGCTGGTGGTCAAGTTCCACGCCGGCGATGCGGCAGCGGCCGTGCCGACCAAGGTCGAGACGCCGCCTGCAGCCACCGCTCCCGCTGCGATGGCACCAGCGGCCACGCCGGCCGCCACCCTTGCCTCGGCGGCCGTGGGGGCCACCGAAGCCGCGGCGGTCAAGGTCGAGAACGGCATCGTGAAGTTCTACTTCGCGAGCGCCAGCGCCGAGGTCGCGCCCAATGCCAAGGAGGCGCTGTCCGATGTCATCAAGGCCGTGCAGAGCGGCAGCACCGTGCTGGTGAGCGGCTACCACGACGCCAGCGGCGACGCGGCCAAGAATGCCGAGCTGGCCAAACAGCGCGCCATGGCCGTGCGCGATGCCATCAAGGCGGCGGGCGCGCCCGAAGACAAGATCGAACTCGCCAAGCCCGAGCAGTCGCAGGCCGACGGGCCAGCCTCGGAAGCGCGCCGCGTCGAAGTGAAAGTGAAGTCCTGACATGCCCACGCCCGCCCGGCTCGAAGCCTTCATTGCCGCCGTCGAAGGCGGCGCGCATGCCCAGGTCATCGAAGATTTCTACACCGAAGACGCCACCATGCGCGAGAACCAAGCCGAGCCGCGGCGCGGGCGCAGCACGCTGGTCGCGCAGGAAAGCGCCGTGCTCGCACGCACCGAGTCGGTGGCGTCGACCTGCGTGCGGCCGGTGCTGGTGAACGGCGACCACGTCGGCATCCACTGGATCTTCGAGTTCACGTTCAAAGGCGGCGGGCGCATGCGCATGGAAGAGATCGCCTGGCAGCGCTGGGACGGCGAGCGCATCGCCGAAGAACAGTTCTTCTACGACCCGGCGCAGCGCAAGCCGGGCTGAGGATGCCCCGCCCGGACCGCGCGATCCGGGCTGGTTTTATGCAACATTTTCGATGTAACATTGAAACTGTCACATGAACGCATCCACCGCCGCCCCCGATTCCACCGCCCCGCAGGACCTCTCCATCGAGGCCCTGGCGGCGCGCACGGGCGTCACGGTGCGCAACATCCGCGCCTACACCACGGGCGGCCTGCTGCCGCCACCGCGGCTGCAGGGCCGGCTCGGCCTGTACGGCCCCGACCACGTCCAACGCCTGGCGCTGATCCGCGAACTGCGCGAACAGGGCTTCGGCATCGAGGCGATCCGCCGCATCTTCACGCGCGCGCCGGCCTCCACCTGGCCCGACCTGCTGGCCGTGGCCCGCTCGGTGTCGGGCAGCCTGTTCGCCGAAGAAACGCCCGTGGTGGTGTCGGCCCAGGCGCTGGCCACCAAGTGGCAGGGCCAGATGACGCCTGCCCTGCTCGGCCGCGCCACCCGCGCCGGCCTCATGCGCGAATTGCCCGACGGCCAGGTGCAGGTGCTGAGCCCGGCGCTCGGCCAGGTCGCAGAACAGCTGGCCGCGCTGGGCCTGCCGCTCGAAGCGGTCATCGGCATGCAGGAAACCATGGTCCGCACGCTGCGCACCGTGGCGCGGCGCTGGCTGCGTACGCTGGCCGACAGCCTGCTCTCCGGCGACACCCTCGATGCCGGCCGCGCCGCGCAGCTGCTCGAGAAAGCACGGCCGTTGGCCACCGGGGCGGTGCAGGCCGCCTTTCCCGTGATCCTGCAGCAGGAGCTCGACGCCCTGCTGCACAAGACCGCCTGATGCCGATGACACGACCTCGCCTCGCCCTTCTTCCGTCCCTGCTGCTGTTGCCGGCCTTCCTCGGCGGCGCGGCTTTCGCTCAGCAGCAGGCCCGCGGCGACACCACCTCCACGCTGGCGCTGAGCTTCGACGCCGCGCGCCAGCGCATGGTCGAGCGCTCCGACAAGCTGGCCGCCGCGCGCATCGCCGTCGAAGCCAAGGAGCTGCAGAGCGAAGGCGTCAAGCGCCTGGGCGGTCCGGTGGTCAGCATCTCGGGGCTGGCCTATGCGTACAACGCGAACCTGAACCTCGACCTCGACCCACTCAACCAGAAGCTCGGCCAGATCGGCTCGTCGCTGCCGCCGTCGATCCAGAGCTTCGTCTCGCGCGTGCCGATTCCGCAGCTGCCCAACAGCTACACGCTGAACCGCCACGACACCGGCGCCAACGCCTCGGTGTCGGCCGTGTGGCCGCTCTACCTGGGCGGCGCGACCGACGCGGTGCGCGGTTTTGTCTCGGCGCAGGCGCGCGAGGCCCAGGCCGACGCCGAACAGGCCGGCCACGAGGTCGACACGCTGCTGGTGCAGCGCTACTTCGGCGCCCAGCTCGCGCAGCGCGCCGCCACGCTGCGCCTGCAGGCCGAGCGCACCATCGCCCAGCACGACGCGGCGGCGCAGAAGATGCTCGCGGCCGGCGTCATTTCGCGCGTCGAGCGGCTGCAGGCCAGTGCTGCCTACGAAGAAGCGCGCCGCAACGCCCGCAAGGCCGAGAACGACGCCGCGCTCGCAGGCGTGGCTCTGGCGCGCACGGTGCGCGCCGAGGACAGCGTCACGCCGCAGACGCCGCTGTTTCTTATCAGCGCGCCGATCGAACCGCTCGGCCACTTCATCGATGCGGCGCTCATGCGGCATCCGGGCCTGGGCAAGGTCGCAGCCAAGAAGGCACAGGCCGAGCAGCTGCACGAAGGCGAAGAAGCCTTGCGCCGGCCGCAGGTGATCGCCTTCGGCACGCGCGAGATCAAGAGCGGCAACGCCGACTGGGTGGCCGGCCTCGGCGTGCGCTGGACGCTGTACGACTCGGTCGACCGCAACGCGCTCTCCGCCGCCTCGCACAAGCAGGTCGAACAGGCCGAGCGCACCGACCTGCAGGCGCGCAGCGACATCTCGCTGCTGGTCGAACGCAACTGGCGCGCGCTGGACAACGCGCGCCGCCAGTACCTCGAGATGAAGGTCTCGGTCGAGCTTGCACAGGAGGTGGTCAAGCTGCGCACCGCCGGGCTGCGCGAAGGCACCAGCACCACGCTCGACCTGATCGACGCCGAGACCAACCAGGCCAAGGTGCTGACCGAACGCGCGCAGGCCGCCAACGACTACGTGCAGGCGCTCGCGCAGCTGCTCGAGAGCGCGGGCCTGTCCGAGACTTTTTCCGACTACATCGCGCGCGCCGACGTGAAGGTGAACTGACCATGATGAGTGCCAAGACCCGCCGACTGATCGCCATCGCCGCCGCACTGCTCGTGCTGGTGCTGCTCGCCTGGGGCTTCTGGCGCGCCGCGCAGCCGGCGCCCGAGGTGTTCCAGGGCCAGATGGAAGCGCGCGAGACCGACGTGGCCGGCAAGGTCACCGCCCGCATCGCCGAAGTGGCGGTGAAGGAAGGCGACCGCATCCAGGCCGGCGCCCTGCTGGTGCGCATGGACAGCCCCGAAGTGCGCGCCAAGCTGGCGCAGGCCACCGCCGCCGAGCAGGCCGCGCAGGCCGTGGCCGACAAGGCGCAGAACGGCGCCCGCCCGCAGGAGATCGAAATGGCGCGCATGCAGTGGCAGCGCGCCGAGACCGCCGCCCAACTCGCGCAGACCTCGTTTCGCCGTGTCGACGGCCTGGCGCGCGACGGCCTCGTGGCCGACCAGAAGCGCGACGAAGCCGAAGCCAACTGGAAAGCCTCGCGCGACGCCGCCGTGGCGGCCAAGGCGCAGTACGACATGGCGCGCACCGGCGCCCGCCCCGAGGACAAGGCCGCCGCCAACGCACAGGCGCGGCAGGTGGCCGGCGTGGTCGCCGAGGTGGAAGCCGCCAAGGCCGAGACCGAGCTGCGCAGCCCGGTCGGCGGCGAAGTGGCCAAGGTGCTCGCCAAGGTCGGCGAACTCTCGCCGCAGGGTGTGGCCGTGGCCACGGTGGTCGACCTGAACGACCAGTGGGTGGTGCTCAACGTGCGCGAAGACCGGCTGGCCCGCTTCGCGCTCGACAAGGAATTCGACGCCCGCCTGCCCGCCCTGCCCGAGGACCGGCGCAGCGCCCGCTTCAAGGTTTATTACAGCGGCGTGTTGCCCGACTTCGCCACCTGGCGCGCCACGCGCGGCGGCGCGGGCTTCGACGTGCGCACCTTCGAGGTCCGCGCCCGGCCGCTCAAGCCGATCGAAGGCGCGCGCCCCGGCATGAGCGTTCTGGTCGACTGAGGCCGCACCCGCCATGAGCCTGCGCGGCTTTTCCACCGCCAGCGCCCGGCGCGAATTCGCGCTGCTGCGCACGCGCCCGTGGGACCTGGCGATGATCTCGTGGGTGCCGCTGCTCGCGGTGTTCCTGATCTGGTGGATCTTCTCCGCTGGCCTGCCCGAGCGCCTGCCGATCGGCGTGCTCGACCAGGACCACTCCGCCCTCTCGCGCCAGCTGGTGCGCTTCCTGGACGCCACGCCGGGCCTGCGCGTGGCGCAGCAGTACGCCGACGAAGGCGAGATGCAGCGCGCGCTCACCAGCGGCGCTGTCGACGCGGCGGTGCAGCTGCCGCGCGAGCTGAGCCGCGACGTCAAGCAGGGCCGCGTCGGGCAGGTCATGCTGCTGCACAACGCGCAGCTGGGCACGCATTCGAGCCTGATCCAGCGCGACGTGCGCACCGCCGTCGCCACGGTGTCGGCCGGCGTCGAACTCGCGGTGCGCAACAAGCGCGGCGAGTCGATGAAGGCCGCGCGCGTGAGCATGGACCCGGTCAAGGCCAGCATGGTGGCGCTGTTCAACACCTCCACCGACTACGAGCAGTTTCTCGGCGCCGCGCTCATTCCGGCGCTGCTGCACATCCTCGCGATGACGGCCGGCGCCTGGGCCGTGGGCCGCGAGCTGCGCGACCGCAGCCTGGGCGGCTGGCTCGGCGCGGCGCCGCGCTGGCCCGAGGCACTGGCCGCGCTGGCGGGCAAGCTGGCGCTGCCGTTCGCGAGCCTGTCGGCGGTGGGCCTGGCCGCCATGCTGTGGATCACGGCGGGCCGCGGCTGGCATCCGGTCGGCTCGGTGGGATGGACGCTGTTCGCGCTGATGGTGTTCCTGGCGCTGTCGATCGCGCTCGGCGCCTTCGTGGCCAGCCTCACGCGCTCGCTGCGCACCGCGCTGTCGGCCACCGGCTTCATCACCGCGCCGGCCTTCGCGTTCGGCGGCGTGGGCTTTCCGCTGGTCGCCATGCCCGTGCTCGCGCAGCTGTGGGCCGGCCTGCTGCCCTACACGCATTACATCCGCGTGCAGATGGAGCAGCTGCAGATGGGCGCACCCGTGGCCTACTCGGCCGCCACGCCGCTGTGGATGGTGGTGGGCACCGCGGTGCTGCTGGCCGTGTCGGCCACGCTGCTGGTGCGTGCGGCCGCGGCGCCCGAGACGTGGGGAGGCCGCTGATGAGCACGCGCATCCCAGGCTTCGCCGCCGCCTGGCGCGACACCGCCCTCGGCGTGCTGCGCGACAAGGGCGTGCTGCTGATCATGCTGCTCGCGCCCATCATCTACGGCTTCTTCTACCCGTGGCCCTACGGCACGCAGGCCGTCACGCGGGTGCCGGTGGCGGTGGTCGACCAGGACCACAGCGGGCTGTCGCGGCAGATCGCGCGCTTCGCCATGGCCAGCCCGCGGCTGGACGTGCGCATGATCACCTCCGACGTGCACGAGGCGCAGCAGGCGCTGTGGCGCGGCGAGATCGAAGGCTACGCCCTGCTGCCGCAGGATCTCAAGCGCAACGTGCTGCGCGGCACGCCGGCGGTGGTGAGCATCGAGGGCAACGGCGCCTATGCGCTGTTGAACAAGGCGGTGCTGTACGGATTCTCGGAGGCGGTGGGCACGGTGTCGGCCGGTGTGGAGATTCGCAAGCTGCAGGCCGGCGGCCAAAGCGCGGTCCAGGCCGCGCGCAGCCGCAGCCCGCTCAACACGCAGCTCGTGGCGCTGTTCAATCCGACCGAAGGCTACGGCAGCTACGTGGTGCCGGCGGTGGCGCTGCTGATCCTGCAGCAGACGCTGCTGATGGGCGCCGCGATGCTGGCCGGCACCTGGGCCGAGGCCGGCCGGCTGCGCGTGGGTATGGGTGCGTGGCTGGGGCGGCTCGGTGCGCTGTCGGGCTTCGGCGTGCTGAGCGGCCTGTTCTATTTCGGCTGGGTGTTCTTCCTGCAGGATTACCCGCGCGGCGGCAATCCGTTCGCCGCGCTGGTGCTGCTGCTGTTCTACGTGCCGGCGATCTGCGTGCTGGGCCTGCTGCTGGGCTGCTGGTTCCGCGACCGCGAGCGTGCGCTGCAGGTGCTGCTCTTCACTGCGCTGCCGATGGCGTTTCTCTCAGGATTCTCGTGGCCCGTCGAGGCCCTGCCCGCGCCGCTGCAGGCGCTGCGCTGGCTGTTCCCGAGCACGGCGGGCATCCAGGCCTCGCTGCGGCTCAACCAGATGGGGGCGCCGTTGCACGACGTGCTGCCGTACCTGGGCGCGCTGGCGACGATGGTGGTGGCGGGGCTGCTCGTGCTGTGGGCCGCGGCCACGCCGCGCCACAACGAACGCGACTAGCGTCGGCTGTCCGCCGCCACGGCGCGCACCAGCCGCGTGGCCGGCGCCACCAGCTCGCGCAGGTCGCCCACGCGGTCCTGCTCGATGGCCTGCAGCACCAGTTCGTTGATGCCGCCCACCACCGTCATCGCCATCTGGCTGCTCATGTGCGCCGCGGGCACCTCACCTGAATCGCTGCTGTTGATCGCCACCTGGATGAAGTTGGCGATCTCGCCGTTCACGCGCCGCCGCGCCGCCAGGCCTGGCAGGCCCAGCCCGAGGATTTCGACGAACAGCGTGCGCAGCAACACCGGGTCTTGCGCGAGGTAGTCCATGTAGGCGGTCATCGCCTGCTCCACCTGCGTGTGCCAGGGCTGAGCCGGGTCGAAGGCCTCGCTCACGGCCTGCAGGCCGAGCCGGCTGGCCGTTTCGTACAGGGCGATCAGGCACTCGGTCTTGGTGCTGAAGTGCTCGTAGAACGTGCGCCGCGACACGGCGGCCTCGCGCACGATGTCGGCGATGGTGGTGTCGGCGTAGCCCTTGGCCGCCACGGCATGCGCCATGCCCTGGAGCAGCCGCGCGTAGTGCTCGCTGGGCGCGCCTTCGGCGGCATCGGGCGTGGCGGTTTTGTCGATGGTGGCAGTCATGTGCGATTCATTTTCCTACGCCTTGGTACTTGACAGTACCAGCCCACAATTGCACCATGGCGGCACGCGGTACGAATCTGTACCAACCTTTGTGCCCACGACCTCAGGAACTGCCTTCCCATGACCGAACTCGTAGTCCGCCGCCTGCTGATCGACCTGCAACCGCCCTTCTCGCGCGACTGGTGCGGCGGCGATGCGTTTTCGACGGCTTTCTTCAACGCCCTGTCGATGAGCTTCCCCTTCGGCGAGCAGTTCTTCATCGACGCCGTGCGCGACGCCATGGCCACGCTGCCGCCCGAGGTGCAGGAGCGCTACCGCGCCGACGTGCGCGGCTTCATCGGCCAGGAGGCGACGCACCGCCGCATCCATTCGCTGTTCAACGCGCACTTGGAGCAGCAGGGCCTGGTCGACCGCTGGACCGCGCGCGCCAGCCAGCGCATGGAACTGATGGATGGCGCCGATCCGCGCCACGCGCTGGCCGTGACGGCCGCCACCGAGCACTTCACGGCCATGTTCGCCGAGTGGCTGCTGGCCCGCCCCGAGATCCTCGACGGCGCCGAGCCCCGGCTGCGCACGATGTGGCTGTGGCACAGCGCGGAAGAGCTGGAGCACAAGAGCGTGGCCTTCGACATCTACAAGGCCGCGGGCGGCTCCGACGAATGGCGCACGCGCTGGTTCCGCCGCGTGACGGTGATGTTCCTCGGCGACCTGATGCGCCAGACGGTCGACAACCTGCGGCATGAGAAGCAATTGTGGAAGTGGGCCACCTGGAAGAGCGCCGCGCGCATCCTGCTGGGCCGCGGCGGCCTGCTGCGGGGCAATCTCGCGGGCTGGCGCCAGTACCTGCGCAGCGACTTCCACCCCGACCAGCAGGACAGCAGCCTCTCGGCACGCTGGCTGGCCGACAACGGCGCGCAGTTCACGCCCGTGGGCGCGCCTGCGGCCACGTCGGCCTGAGTTCGTCAGGCGGGGTCAGTAGATGCTGGCGCGGTGCGGGCTCAGCGCGCCCGCCTGCGTCGGCTGCCCGTCGGCGCGCAGCGTGAGGTCGTGCAGCGTGTCGAAGTCCGACGGCGCATCGGGCACGCGCATCACCACTTCGAGTTCGTGCATGGAAGCGACCCAGCGGCCGGCCGGCGATTCGGCCGGCTCGTCGTTGGCGAACACGCCGTCGCGGATGTAAAGCGTTTCGCCTTCGGGGCGTTCGCCGTGCAGCTCGATCAGGCGTGCGATCGAGAAGTTGTAGGTCACGAGCTTTTCGCGCGTGCGGCGGTCCTTGCCACCGCAGTTGAACGAACCCTCGGCCGCGATCACGATGCAGGAGCCGTCCACCCCGCCGTCGATGGCGATCTCGTTGCCCGAGCGCCAGATGGCGTTGGGCAGGCGCACGCGCACCTTGTCGATCACGAGGTCGCGTTGCTTGTTGAGGGCACCCAGCGGCGGCACCAGCGAGCGCAATTGGCGCAGGCGCTCGGCGAAGTTGTCGTCCATGAGGAATTCGACATGGTGCGTGGCGCTGCCGGACGAGCGCTTGACGACCTGCATGACGACGTGACGTGGCTTGTTCACAGCTCAGGCCCTCCACGCAGAGAAAAATCCACGCCCGCTGCGGGGCACCGATCGCCTTCTTGCTGGATTTGAGTGGTCATCGGCTACAAATTAGAACTTTAGATTAAATGCAATTACTTGCATCATTTGTGTCCAACTGTATATCGATTGCGACCGGGATGGAAGGCAATCGACGACATGCCGATGAGGCCATGTCGCCAACGCGACGCGGCGCCGTGCTAGGCGCTCAGCTCGACGATGCTTCGGCCTCGAGGGCCTCGTCGAGCGCCTTGCACGACGGCGCGCAGACGGTCTGCGACTTGCCCAGCACCTGGCGCGTGCGCAGCTGCGAACGCACGCGGTGCTTGCCGCACATGAAGCAGGACATCGTGGCCCCGCTGAACGACGCCGAGGCGCGGAACGGAGAGCCCGGCGCCTTCGATTTGTAGCGCAGCCCGTCCGCCACCACTGCCGTTTTCACTTCACCCTTGGCCATGCATCTTGTCCTTGTTCGATTCGTCACCGCGCATGGCGCGGGCAATGGCTTCCTTGGCAGCGCCTTCGGCGGCCAGGGAAACGTCCAGCGCCGAGCGGCAAAGGCCGGCGTGCTGGTAATTCATATTTTCGTAGACCTCGGAGGCGGCCGGATAGGCATCGAGCAACTGCCCCAATTCGGCACCGGGCTCGACGTCTTCGAATTCATGCACCAGGTGCTCGACCACCGAGCGGTACTGCTCGGCACCAACCGGCACGGCGCTGTGCTCAAGCCTCTCCAGCAGTTGAGCCAGCACGTGGGTCACTGCCAGATCGGTCTTGGGAGACGGATTTCGGGTCGTGTTCATGGTTTGCATGTGGGGACAGCATACCCCTATGCAAGGGGCGGGTCGCGCGGAAGTGTCTCTGCCGACATGGCTTCCTGCGCCGCGCGCATGCGTTGGAGCAGGCTGTGAAGCATTTCGGTCGACAGGCCGTGGATCACCAGCCGGTGCCCGGCCCGCAAAGTCGACAGCGGCACCAACGGATGCTTGTTGTTGACCAGGATCAGGTGCTCCGGCGCGTTCAGGATCGTCGCCGCGTAGATGCCGATGGTTTCGTCCAGTTGCAAGGAGTTGGCGGCGCGCCAGAAATCGTTGTCGGTGAGCATCAGCTGGTACAGCGGCGTGAACAGCTCGATGGCACTTTGCAGGTCGAGAAAATTGAGCTTGCCCTGCGGCATGTCTTCCAGCCGCAACGCCGGCGGCTGGATCATCGAGAAATCGACCTGCTCGGCCTTGCACAGCGCCAGCCCCTTGTCGCGCAATGCTTTGTTCAGCCGGATCACGAAGTTGAACAAATTCAGGTCGTGCTTCAGGAACATCTCGTCCTTCAGCGCGTCGATGTCGGCCGGCTCCAGCGGCGACGTGCCCACGGGCGCGGGCGAGTTGCGACCGATGAAGGCCAGCACCTGCGAGCCCAGGTGAAAGTGCCGCAGGATCAGCCAGTTGGCCTCGGGCGACACGAAGCGCTTGAGCCCCCACGCCAAGAAGCGGTGCAGCAGCATCGAGTGCGACCAGTTGCGCGGCACGAACACCTTCACGATCTGGATCAGGATGATCGTCAGCCGCGCAATCGGCCGCAGGAACGGCAGCAGGTACTGGCGCGAGGCCGAGCTCGAATCGGCCAGCCACGCGGCCTTCACGTCGTCGGGCAGCGGCGTGCTCTGGTCGAGGTACAGCGCCAGCCAGGGGCTGGGGTCGCGCTCGTCGTGGGCTTGCTTCAGGAACTCAGGTGTTCGATCCATGGGGCATTCGTTCGGTGATGTGCTGGAACTGCATCAGGTACAGCGCCGCCGTGTGACGCGCGGTGTCGGCAATCTGTCGAGCGGCGCGGGCCTGCCCTTCCACGGCCATCACCATCTCGACCGCGGCGAGCCAGCGATTCAGGTGGTGCTCGTCGTTGTGGCCGTGGTACTCGAGGAAACGGAAGGCGTCGGGCGGCAGCTTCAGGCTGGCCTTGAGCAGCGGCAGCAGCGCCGGCACGATGCGCTGGCCCGTGCCTTCGATGATGTAGATCGCGCCCAAAAGGCCGATCGGGTCGCGCGTGGCGGCCAGGCCGTGCAGGTAGGCGTTGAGCGCCTCGCCGCCGGGGTTGCGGCGCAACGCATCGATCGATTCGACCGTGCCGCCGGCCTTGCGGTAGTCGCTGAAGAGAATGTTGAAGTCGTTCTGCTCCTCGCCCGCGTGCACGTCGATCAGCGACGACAGCATGCGGTACGGCTCGCTCAGCGAGGCGGCGCCTTCGCGCATCCACAGGCTGCCTTCGCGCACCTGCGGCACCCACTGCTCCATCCAGTTCAGGTAGTCGGGCACGGCAAAACGGCGCTCGCGGATCTGGCGGATCAGAGGCGTGCGCCACACGCGCGAGCGGTAGTCGTGCCAGATGGCGGCCAGCTCGGTCAGCAAGGCGCCCAGACCCTCGGGCGCAGCGGCCGGGTCGTGCGGCGGCGCAATGACGAGGTCGTCGTCGGGCGCCACCGCTGCCGCGCGGGGCGCGATCACGACAGGCGCCGCATCGACGGCCTCGACCTCGAGCAGCATGTACGCCGCCATGAAGCGCCCCGACTCCGGCACGTAGCAGAAGATCTGCTCGCCCGGCTTCAGCGCCTTGGTGTGCAGGAACTCGGCGAGCATCACGAGGATCGATGCCGCGCCGGTGTTGCCGCGCCACGCCAGGTTGCTCCACCAGCGCTCGCGCGGAATCGCCAGGTCGGCCTTGGCCATCAGGTCTTCGACCACCGGGATGAATTTTTCCGACGAGTAGTGGCACAGGAAATGGTCGACCCGCTTCGGATCGACCCAGCCGTCGCGCACCAGCCCCGCGTACTCGTGGATACCGATGTCGAACAGGTGCGGCAGCAGGCGAATGTCCTGGCGCAGCGACAGCGCGCCGGCCGCCTCGGCCTCGGCCCACGAGCCGAAATCGAGGTGGCCACGCGCACGGTCTTCGGTGAGGCCCAGCTGCATGCAGACCGGGTAGTCGCCCGAGAAGGCGCGCTGGTGCACCCACTTCAGCTTCAGCCGCAGCCCCGGCTTGCCGGCCAGCGCGGGCGTGCCGTCGGACAGCAGCAACGCCCCCGCGCCATCGGACAGCATCCAGCGCAGGAAGTGCGAGTCGAAATCGGTCTCGTAGCCGCGCGCGGCAAAGCGCGAGCGCTTGAACAGGCGCGACGGCATTTCGCTGGCCACCGCCAGCGCCGAACGGTGCGCGCCCAGCTCGATGCCCTGCGCCGCCGTCTGGATCGCCGACACGCCGGCCGCGCAGATGCCGTGCACCGAATGCGTTTCCATCGGCTGCGCCGCCAGCTCGCCCTGGATCATGTTGGCGAAGCCGGGCATCAACGTGTCGCCGCCCGAGGAGCCGCTGGCCAGCAGCGACACGCGCGACAGCTCGGCGCCTCCGCGCTGCAGGCAGTCGCGGATCGCGCCGGCCGCCAGCTGCGCGTTGGTGTGGCGCGTCACGCCCTCTTCGTCGATCGCGTAGTGCCGCGTGAGGATGCCGTTCTCGGCCAGGATGCGGCGCTTGATGCGCTCCGACATGCGGTTGAGCGGCGCGATGTACGCGTCCATGCGGTCGTTGGGAACAGGCTCGCCGGGCATGAAATAGCCGGCGCTTTCGAGGTACACGCGTTGGAATGAAACAGGCATGGGTTCAGGAGATGGGTGAATCGGGAGGCATCAGCGAGCGGCTGCGAAAACGCGGCCACACGGTCCCCAGCACGAAGACGCGCACCATGTACGGCACCAGCCCCCCCTCGTTGAGCGCGGGCGCGACCTGCGCGCGGTAGCGCGTGTGATGCAGGTGCGTGAGCTCGGACCAATGGGCATGCGGGTTCTCGTGGTGTGCGGTGTGCAGGCCGATGTTGAACAGCAAGGGGTTCACCAGCCCCTCGAAATTGCGCGCGTAGTTCAGCTGGCTACCGCGGGTATCGCCGGGTGCCTCCTTGCGCGGTGTCTTGCGGCCGTCGGCGTGCGCGTGCTGCAGGTAGTTGGTGGCCAGCAGCCAATGCAGGCCGTGCAGCTGCGGCATGATCACGAACAGCAATGCCTTGCGCCAGTCGATCGCCAAGAGCACGGTCCAGCTCGCCAGCCACAGCGCGTACTGCGCCATGCAATAGCGCCAAGCGCCGCGGTGGTGCCGGTGCAGCCGCGCGAGCCAGCCGAAGAACACCGGCATCAGCACCCACACGGCCTGGAACGGATGCAGCAGGTAGCCCCACAGGTGGTTGGTGTCGCCGCCGAAACGGTAGGTGCGCGCCACGTCCTTCGGCCCGTGGCGGTGGCGATGATGGTTGGCCACATGTGCGGGCCAGAAGACGAAGGTCGGGTGGCCCTGCAGCAGCGTGATCCAGAAGTCGGTGAACCGGTTCATGCGCCGACCGCGCCACATGCGCAGGTGCACGTGGTTGTGGTGGATCACGCCGATGCCGAGCGTGAGGAACAGCATCAGCGCATACAGCACCACCTGGAAGCCGTGCACCCACTGCCACGCGGCCAGCGCGGGCAAGGCGACGAGGTACGCCAGGCTTTGCCAGTCGCGCCAGTGGCGCAGCCGCGGCAGCCGATGGCGCGCGTCAGGCCGTCGTGGCGCCATGCTTCTTTCGAAACGCCTGGAACAGCGGCTCGGCCGCGTCGGCCGCGATGCGCGTGCGGAACAGCCGGTCCATGAAGGTGAACTGGAAGCCGTAGTTGCCGTTGTGCACGGCGTGGTGCAGGTGATGCCGGCGGCTCGCGGCGAACCAGTGGCTGTACGACACGCCGGGCACGAAGTCGTAGTTCGAATGCCCGACGCAGTTGAAGAACAGGCTGAACACCGGCACCGACGCCAGCGACCAGAAGCTGAAGTCGTGCAGCACCATCGGCAGCAGGATCACGTTGCCGAGCATCAGCGCCTCGATCGGGTGAAAGCTGTAGGTAGCCCACGGCGTGGTCACGAACGAGCGATGGTGCGGGCCGTGGAAGCGGCGCAGCCAGCGCGTGTGCAGCAGCCGGTGGTTGAGCCAGAAATGCACGTCGTTCCACACCGCGAGCACGAGGATCTCGATGCCGATGCGGCGCCAGCCCGCGTCGGGCTCCAGCCGCGCCCAGCCCAGCTGCAGCAGCCCCCACGGAAACACCATGCCCAGCCCGAAGATCAGCACCGAGATGCCCGACTGCGTGAGCTCGCGCCGCAACTGGCCGGGCTGCAGCGGCCGAGGGTCAAGCGCGCGCCCGATGCCCAGCGCCGGCAGCACCCGCTTCGTGAGCAGCCAGGTGAGCGCGCCGAAACCCAGGTAGATGCCCCCGAAGAACAGCAGGCCCCACAGCATGACCTGCGGGGCCGAAAGAGAAGTGAAGGTCTGCGCCATCCCCCGAGGCTACAACAGCATCTCGGGCACCAACGGGGAGATCAGGGTGTTGTACAGGCGCTGGAAGAAACCCGACTCGGGTTCCGAGGTGAGGATCACCTCTTTCTCGCCGTCGTTCGTGAGCCATTCGAGCGTGCCGCCCTCCTTCGACAGCCGCAGCCGGTACGAGTTCTGCAGCTTGCTCACATGGATGATGCGCAACATCTCGCGCGCCAGCTGCGGGTTGTCGACCACCACGCCCATCTCGGTGTTCTGGCTGGCCGAACGCGGGTCGAGGTTCATCGAGCCGATGAAGATGCGCGTCTTGTCGATGGCGGCAGTCTTGGCGTGCAGCCGGCCCAGCGAGTTGCCGAAGCTGCCGAAACGCATGCTCGCGGTGGTGCGCTGCGGGCTCAGCTCGTACAGGTCGGCACCGCCTTTCAGCAGGCGCTCGCGGTAGCGCGCGTAGCCGGTGTGCACCAGCGGCTCGTCGTTGGCGGCCAGCGAATTGGTCAGCAGCGTGAGCTTGACCTTGCGCTTGGCCAGGTCCTCGAAGGCGGCCATGCCGCGCTCGCCCGGCACGAGGTAGGGCGAGGTCAGGTCGACCTCGGTCTTGGCGTCGAGCAGCAGCGCCCAGACCTTCATCGTCACGCTGGTGGCGATGGCATCCTCGGCCGTCAGTGTCGTGGGCTTGGAGGGCGGGTCGGCGATGGCGCGGGCCTCGCCCCACAACAGGCCCATGCGGCCGCCGTCGAGCTCCTCAGCGATGGGGCCGTAGCCGAGGATGTCCGAGGGCGGCAGCACGACCTTCGGCGGCGGGCCCGACATGCCGATCTCGGCATCGAAGGTGGCGGCGCCGGCCTCTTTGCGCACGATCTCGGCAATGGGCCAGATCTGGTCGCTGTTCCAGTAGGCGTCGAAGATGCTCTCGAGCTGCGGCACCACCTTGCCGACCACCAGCGCGTCCATGTCGATGAAGTTCTGCGCCTCGCTCAGCACGAAATACTCGTCGGCGATGTTGCGCCCGCCCACCACCGCCATCGCGCCGTCGGCAATGAAGAGCTTGTTGTGCATGCGGTGGTTGAGGCGGTGGATGTCGAAGATCGACACCACGAAGCGCGACAGGAACCCGTCGCGCGCGCAGCAAAACGGGTTGAACAGGCGCACCGACACATTGGGCGTCTCGGACAGCGCCAGCAACAGCTGCTGGCTCTTCACCGTGTACAGGTCGTCCACCAGCACCCGCACCTTCACACCGCGCGCCGCCGCCTCGCGCAGCGTGCGCAGCAGCAGCCGGCCGGTGGCGTCGTTCTCGAGCTGGTAGTACTGCACCACCAGCGAGCGCTCGGCGCGCTGCGCGAGCTGCAGGCGCGCGTCGAGCGAGTACACGCCCAGCGGCATCAGCCGGAAGCCCGAATGCTCGCCGGGCGGCGTGGAGGCCGCGGCGATCTTCGCGAGCGCGGTGCCCGGGTCGGCGGCGGCGGCGTGTTCGGCCGGGCGTTCGCGCGCCGGCGGCAGCGAGCCGCACGCACCGAGCAATGCCAGCAGCACGCCGGCCAGCGCCGTGCGCAGAAGAGATCGGGCCCAGGCGTTCATGGTCGGGTTCCTCTTGTCGTTGTGGATGCCACTGCCCTGATGTACGCCGGTCCTCCCGCGGCGGTTTCAACGGGGCCCATTTTGCGAAGCGTCGTCCTAGAATTCGATTCACTTCGCTTCGGAGTTACATCATGGCCCGATCGCTCCTTTTGCGCACCGCTTTGTGGGCCGCGGCCCTCGCCGTCGGGGTACCCCATGCCCACGCCGCACTCGACATCGGCGACCCTGTGCCCAAGTTCACGGCCACGGCCGCGCTGGGCGGCAAGACCTTCCGCTACTCGCTGGCCGAGGCGCTGGCCAAGGGGCCGGTGGTGCTGTACTTCTTTCCGGCGGCCGACTCCAACGACTGCTCCATCGAGGCCCATGCCTTCGCCGAGGCGGTCGACCAGTTCGCCGCGCTGGGCGCCTCGGTGATCGGCGTGTCGGCCGACGACATCGACACGCTGTCCAAGTTCTCGGTCAAGTCGTGCCAGAGCCGCTTTCCGGTGGCCTCCGACCAGGGCAAGACCGTGATCCAGGGCTTCGACGCGCTGATGCAGACCCGGCCCGACTTCGCCAACCGCCTGTCGTACGTGATCGCGACCGACGGCAAGGTCGCCTACTACTACCAGAACCTCAACCCCGACAAGCACGTCGAGCGCATGCTGAACGCCGTGCGCGCGCTGCCCAAAGCCACCGCGGCGAAGTAAGGCAGGCCGGCCGGGGCGCCACGCGCGGGGCGGGCTTCGCGCAAAATCTCGCCCCATGCAGCTCAACTACATCGCCAACGCGGACGTTCCCTCCGCCTCCGGCCGCACCCTCCCCGTCATCGACCCCTCGGACGGCCAGCCCTTCGACGAGATCCAGCGCAGCAACGCCGCCGACATCGACGCCGCCGTGCGCGCCGCGCGCGACTGCTTCGAGGGCGTGTGGCACAAGGTCAGCGCCGCCGACCGCGGCCGCCTGCTCTTCAAGCTCTCGCAGAAGATCGCCGAGCACGTCGACGAGCTCGCGCTCATCGAGCAGCGCGACTGCGGCAAGCCCGTGAAGCAGGCCCGCGCCGACGCGGTGGCGCTGGTGCGCTACTTCGAGTTCTACGCCGGCGCCTGCGACAAGCTGCACGGCGAGACCATTCCCTACCAGGACGGCTACAGCGTCTTCACCTGGCGCGAGCCGCACGGCGTCACGGGCCACATCATTCCGTGGAACTACCCGATGCAGATCTTCGGGCGCAGCGTGGGCGGCGCCCTGGCGGCCGGCAACGTGTGCGTGGTGAAGCCGGCCGAAGACGCCTGCCTGTCGCTGATCCGCGTGGCGCAACTGGCGGCCGAGGTCGGCTTTCCGGCCGGCGCGCTCAACATCGTGACGGGCTACGGCCATGAAGTGGGCGACGCGCTCGCGCGCCACGAAGGCATCGACCACATCAGCTTCACGGGCAGCCCGAAGATCGGCACGCTGATCCAGCAGGTGGCGGCCGAGCGGCACTGCCCGGTCACGCTCGAGCTGGGCGGCAAGAGCCCGCAGATCGTGTTTGCCGACGCCGACCTGGACGCGGTGATTCCCGTGGTGATCAACGCCATCGTGCAGAACGCCGGCCAGACCTGCTCGGCGGGTTCGCGCGTACTGATCCAGCGCGACATCTACGAGCCCCTGCTCGAACGCCTGGGCCATGCCTTCGAGGCCCTGCGCGTGGGCCCCGCGGCGATGGACCTCGACGTCGGTCCGCTGATCCGCCAGACGCAGCAGCAGCGCGTGTGGGACTTCCTGAGCGACGCGCAACACGCCGGCATCCCGATGGTGGCGCAGGGCGTGGTGGTCGAGGAAGCGCCCGAGACCGGCTTCTACCAGGCCCCGACCCTGCTGCGCGACGTGCCCGTGGGCCATCGCCTGGCGCAGGAGGAAGTGTTCGGCCCTGTGCTCGCCGCGATGCAGTTCGCCGACGAGGACGAAGCCGTGGCCCTCGCCAACGCCACCCAGTTCGGCCTCGTGGCCGGTGTCTGGACGGCCGACGGCGCGCGCCAGTTCCGCATGGCCCGGCGCGTGAAGAGCGGCCAGGTGTTCATCAACAACTACGGCGCGGGCGGCGGCGTCGAGCTGCCGTTCGGTGGCGTGAAGTCGTCGGGCTACGGGCGCGAGAAGGGCTTCGAGGCGCTGTACGGCTTCACGACGCTGAAGACCATCGCCGTCAAGCACGGCTGAAGTTGACCGACGCCGCGCCCGGGCGTCAGCCCAGCGCGGTGTCCAGCAGCATCATCAGCACGAAGCCGATCATCAGTCCGCTGGTCGCATAGGCCTCGTGCCCCTTGCGGTGCGATTCGGGAATGATCTCGTGGCTGATCACGAACAGCATCGCGCCCGCCGCGAAGCCCAGCCCCCAGGGCAGCAGCATCGCCGAATGCCCCACCACCGCCGCGCCGAGCACGGCGCCCAGCGGCTCCACCAGCCCCGAGGCCATGCCGATCAGCACCGCGAAGAGGCGGCTGTAGCCCGCCGCCAGCAGCGCCACGGCCACCACCAGCCCCTCGGGCACATCCTGGATCGCGATGCCGGTGGCGAGCGCATCGGCGCGCACGCCGTTGTTGGCCGCGTAGCCGACGCCGATGGCCAGGCCCTCGGGCACGTTGTGCAGCGCGATCGCGAACACGAAGAGCCAGGTGCGGCGCAGCTGCCGCCCGCTCTGCCCTTCGCGGCCCTTGATGAAATGCTCGTGCGGCAGCACGCGGTCCATCGTCATGAGCACGAGGCCCCCGAGCAGGATGGCCGCGCCGATCACGCCGCCCGCCGCCCAGTCGCCGCCGCCGAAGACGCCCGTCGACTTGGCGGCGTCCAGCCCGGGAATGATCAGCGAGAAGGCGCAGGCCGCGAGCATCACGCCGGCGCCGAAGCCGAACAGCGTGTCCTGCAGCTTGTCGGGCAGCTTCTGCGAGAACAGCACCGGCAGCGTGCCCAGCGCGGTCGCCAGCGCCGCCACCGAGCCGCCGCGCAGCGCGTTCCACACCAGCGGGTCGGCGCGCACGAAGGACCAGAACTGCGACGCCAGCGCCAGCGCGCCGGCCGCGACGATGGCAAAGCCGATCCATTCGCGCAACGGGCGCGGCGACCTCGGCGGCGGCGCTGTGGCCACCGTGCCCTGCAGCTGCGTGTCGTTCATGGGCGGGCTCCTCTTCGGCTCATCGGCCGCCGGTCGCGGCGGCATGGCGTCGGGCCACCTCGGCCCAGTTCACCATGTTGTAGAAGGCCGCGATGTACTCCGGGCGGCGGTTCTGGTACTTCAGGTAGTAGGCGTGCTCCCACACGTCCAGGCCCAGGATCGGGGTCTTGCCCGAGCCGATGCCGCGCATCAGCGGGCTGTCCTGGTTGCCGCTGCTTTCCACGGCGAGCTTGCCGTCGGCACCGACGACCAGCCAGGCCCAGCCGCTGCCGAAGCGCGTGAGCGCGGCCTTGGTGAAGGCGTCCTTGAAGGCGTCGAAGCCGCCCAGGTCGGTGTCGATGGCCTGCGCGAGCGCGCCCGAAGGCGCCCCGCCGCCGCCCTGGTCCACGGGGGCCATCACGGTCCAGAACAGGCTGTGGTTGGCGTGGCCGCCGCCGTTGTTGCGCACGGGCGCGCGCAGCGCCTCGGGCAACTCTTCGACACCGGCGACGAGGGCTTCGACCGGCGTGTCCGCAAGCGGCGTGTCTTTCAACGCCGCATTCAGGTTGTTCACGTAGGTCTGGTGGTGCTTGCCGTGATGAATCTCCATCGTCTGCGCGTCGATGTGGGGTTCGAGCGCGTCGAAGGCATAGGGCAAGGCTGGCAGGGTGTACGGCACGGTTCGGAAGCTCCTTGTTGGAAGAGAGCCCTTTGCGTGGTGCTTGTGCTGCGTACTCAGGCGTTCAAATGATAGTAATTCTCATTGTCTGCGTCAAGATATCGGCGCCATAGATGCCGCCAATCGGCCAGCTCGTCGCGTGCCGCCCTGCGACCCATCCACCGATACACTGCCCCGCGACCGGCTCGCACGAACGGCGTCAAGACCGTCTGCCCGGTTGCATCCATCCACCACCGACGGAGACAACACGCATGACCTTCCTGAAGCGCCGCGCCCTGGTGCGCACGGCCCTGCTCGGCCTGAGCCTCGCCCTGCCGCTGCTCGCCACCGCCCAGTCGCTGCCCACCGCCCGGCCCGAGTCGGTGGGCCTCTCGAGCGAACGCCTGCAGAAGCTCACCGACGTGCTCAAGGCCGATGTGGCCGCCGGCAAGATCCCCGGCGCGGTGCTGCTGGTCGCGCGCCAGGGCAAGGTCGCGTGGTTCGAACCGGTCGGCAAGCTCGATGCCACCGCCGGCACGCCGATGCCGCGCGACGGCATCTTCCGCATCTACTCGATGAGCAAGCCCATCACCACGGTCGCCGCGATGATGCTGGTGGAGGACGGCCGCATGAAGCTGGACGACCCCGTCGCCATGTACCTGCCCGAGTACGCCCGCATGACGGTGGGCATCGAGAAGCCCGGCGCCGACGGCAAGCCGGTGCTCGAGACCGTGCCCGCGCGCCGCCCGATCACTGTGCAGGACCTCATGCGCCACACCTCGGGCCTGACCTATGGCTTCTTCGGCCCGGGCCTGGTGAAACAGGCCTACAACGCCGCCAACCTTGCGGAAGGCGATCCGACCAGCGCCGAGTTCTCGCAGCGCCTGGCCAAGCTGCCGCTGGCCTACCAGCCCGGCACGACCTGGGACTACAGCTACTCGACCGACATCCTGGGCCGCGTGGTCGAGGTGGTGTCGGGCCAGTCGCTGTACCAGTTCGAAAAGGCGCGCCTGTTCGACCCGCTGGGCATGAAGGACACCACGTACTACGTGCCCGAACCGGCGCGCCAGCCGCGCATCGCCGAGCCGCTGCCGAGCGACCGCAGCTTCGGCGTGGGCGCCGACCTGAATGACCCGCGCATCGTGCGCAAGTTCGAATCGGGCGGCGGCGGGCTGGTGTCGACCGCGTCCGACTACGCGCGCTTCCTGCAGATGCTGCTCAACGGCGGCACGCTCGACGGCACGCGCTACCTCGGCCCGCGCACGCTGGCGCTGATGACGACCGACCATTCGAACGCCGGCGCCGGCATCGTGCCCGGCCCGCTGTACCTGCCGGGCCCGGGCTACGGCTTCGGCCTGGGCTTCGCGGTGCGCCGCAACGACGGCGAGGCGCCCTACCCGTCCGGCGGCGGCGAGTACAACTGGGGCGGCGCGGGCGGCACCTACATGTGGGTCGATCCGAAGAACGAACTGTTCGTCGTGCTGATGCTGCAGTCGCCCAAGTACCGCACCCACTACCGAAGCCTCGCGCGCAACATGGTCTATGCCGCGGTGCTGAAGTAGCCCGCATGGCGCGCGGTCGCGGGCCATGGCGCAAAATCGGCATCGCCCCATGAAGAAAAGCAGCAGCACCGTCATTCCGATCGCCCCCGCGGGCCACGCCGTCGTGGCCGCGCCGGACATTGCCGTGCCCGCCACCGGCCTGCTGGCCGACCTGCTGGGCCGCCCGCTGACCGATCTGCGCATCAGCGTGACCGACCGCTGCAACTTCCGTTGCAGCTACTGCATGCCCAAGGACGTGTTCGACAAGGACTACCAGTACCTGCCGCACAGCGCCCTGCTGAGCTTCGAGGAAATCACGCGCCTGGCGCGCCTGTTCGCCTCGCACGGCGTGCACAAGATCCGTCTCACCGGCGGCGAGCCGCTGCTGCGCAAGCACATCGAGGGGCTCATCGCCCAACTGGCCGAGCTGCGCACGCCCGACGGCGACCCGCTCGAGCTCACGCTGACCACCAACGGCTCGCTGCTGAAACGCAAGGCCGCCGCACTGAAGGCCGCCGGCCTGCAGCGCGTGACGGTGAGCCTGGACAGCCTGGACGACGCCGTGTTCCGCCACATGAACGACGTCGACTTTCCGGTGGTCGACGTGCTGGCCGGCATCGACGCAGCCCTGGCGGCGGGCCTGGGCCCGATCAAGGTCAACATGGTGGTCAAGCGCGGCACCAACGAGCAGGAAATCTTGCCGATGGCGCGCTACTTCCGCGAACACCACGGCGGCAAGGTCGTGCTGCGCTTCATCGAGTACATGGACGTGGGCGCCACCAACGGATGGCGCATGGACGAGGTGCTGCCCTCGGCCGACGTCATCGCCCGCATCGCGGCCGAATTTCCGCTCGTGCCGCTCGAAGCCACCACGCCCGGCGAGACCGCCCAGCGCTGGGCGTATGCCGACGGCGGCGGCGAGATCGGCGTGATCAGCAGCGTGACCCAGGCCTTCTGCCACGACTGCAGCCGCGCGCGCCTGTCGACCGAGGGCAAGCTGTACCTGTGCCTGTTCGCAAGCCACGGCCACGACCTGCGCCCGATGCTGCGCGACGGCGCGAGCGACGGCGACATCGCCTCCGCCATCGGCCACATCTGGCAGGGCCGCGCCGACCGTTATTCCGAGCTGCGCGCACTGCGCGGCCCCGACGACAGTGCCCCCGACGCGGCGGCGCCCCGGCGCGTCGAGATGAGCTACATCGGCGGATGAGGCCGCCAGCCATGGGTACCGCACCGACCATCGCAGCGGCCGACATCACGGGCCTCGTGCTCGCCGGCGGGCGCGGCACCCGCATGGGCGGGGTCGACAAGGGCCTGCAACTGCTCCAGGGCGAAGTGCTCGCCGCACATGCGGTGCGGCGACTGCGCCCGCAGGTCGGCGTCGTGCTGCTCAATGCCAACCGGAATTTCGCGGCCTACGAAGCGCTGGGCGTGCCCGTGTTCGCCGACAGCGTGCCCGACCACCCCGGGCCGCTGGCCGGCATGCTGAGCGGGCTCGAGCACTGCCCCACGCCCTGGCTGCTCACCGTGCCCTGCGACACGCCGCGCTTTCCGCCCGACCTGGCGGCGCGGCTGGCCGAAGCCCTGGCCGCCGAGGGCGCCCACGCGCGCATCGCCATGGCCGCCGCGCCTGAAACCGAGGCCGACGGCCGCACGGTGCTGCGTCGCCAGCCGGTGTTCTGCCTGCTGCACATCGAACTGCGCGACAGCCTGCGCCGCTTTGTCGAGGAAGGCGGCCGCAAGGTCGGCGCCTGGACCGCACAGCACAACGCCCTGACCGTTCCCTTCGACCGCCCCGGCGACGCGCCCGACGCCTTCTTCAACGCGAACACGCTGGCCGACCTGCAGACGCTCGAACAGCCATGAGCCGCATCGCCGCCATCGCCGCCGACCTCGCGGACTACGACGCGGGCGACCTCGACGTCGACACCGTCGCCGCCTTTCTCGCGCGCCTCGTCGCGCCGCTGGCCGTGGCCGACACCGAAGAGGTCGCGCTGCGCGACGCGCTCGGCCGCGTGCTGGCCGACGACCTCGTCTCGCCCGTGAGCGTGCCGCCGCACGACAACTCCGCCATGGACGGCTACGCCTTCGACGGCGCGCTGCTGCCGGCCGATGCGCCCATCGACCATTCGCTCACGCTGCGCGTGGCGGGCACGGCGCTGGCCGGCTCGGCCTGGCGCGGCGCGCTCGGACCGCACGACGCGGTGCGCATCATGACCGGCGCGATGATGCCGGCGGGCCTGGACACCGTGATCCCGCAGGAGTTCTGCAAGGTCGACGGCGACCAGGTTTGCTTTCCGGCCCGCGTGCTGGGCCGTGGCGACAACCGCCGCCTGGCCGGCGAAGACCTGATGCAGGGCCAGCCGGCGCTGCGGCGCGGCGAGCGCCTGTCGCCGGCCGCGCTCGGCATGGTCGCCAGCCTCGGCCTGGCGCGCGTGACCGTGCGGCGCCGGCTGCGCGTGGCGTACTTTTCGACCGGCGACGAAATCCTCTGCCTGGGCGACACGCCGCGCGAAGGCGCCGTGTACGACAGCAACCGCTACACCCTGTTCGGCCTGCTCACGCGGCTGGGCTGCGAGGTGGTCGACCTCGGCCTGGTGCACGACGACCCCGCCACGCTCGCGGCCACGCTGCAGCGCGCGGCGCGCGAGGCCGATGCCATCGTCACCAGCGGCGGCGTGAGCGCAGGCGCGGCCGACCACACGCGCGACGTGATGCAGCAACTGGGCGACATGGCCTTCTGGCGGGTCGCGATGCGGCCCGGCCGGCCGCTGGCGGTGGGGCTGATTCCGCGTCCGCGCGAGGCCGCGGCCGCGTCGGCCGTGCTGTTCGGCCTGCCGGGCAATCCGGTGGCGGCGATGGTCGCCTTCCTGGCCTTCGTGCGACCGGCGCTGCTGCGGCTGATGGGCTGCCACGACGCGGCCTGCGCCCCGCCGCCGCTGCTGCGCGCGCGCAGCGCCGGGCCCATCCGCAAGAAACCGGGGCGCACCGAGTACCAGCGCGGCGTTGTCCGTCAGGTGCCGGGGTCGTTGCCAGAAGTGCGGGTGGCGGCGCACCAGGGATCGGGCGTGCTGAGTTCGATGCTCGAGGCCAACGGGCTCGTCGTGTTGCCCCACGACCAGGGCCATGTCGACGCCGGCCAGGAAGTCGACGTGATGGTCTTCGACGGGCTGATCTAGCCCCTGCCGGTCAGATCCGGCCCAGGGCCTTGTCCACGCCCTTGTTGGCCAGCATGTCGGCGCGCTCGTTGCCCGGGTCGCCCGAGTGGCCCTTCACCCAGCGCCACTCGATCTGGTGACCGCCTTCGGCCACCAGCTTGTCGAGCCGCTGCCAGAGCTCGACGTTCTTCACGGGCTGCTTGGTCGAGGTGAGCCAGCCCTTGGCCTTCCAGCCGCGAATCCACTCGGTGATGCCCATGCGCACGTACTGGCTGTCGAGGTACAGCAGCACCTTGCAGGGCCGCTTGAGCGCGGCCAGGCCTTCGATCACGGCCGTGAGTTCCATGCGGTTGTTGGTGGTGTTGAGTTCACCGCCGAACAGTTCCTTCTCGGTGGGGCCCGACTTGAGCCACGCGCCCCAGCCGCCCGGTCCCGGGTTGCCCTTGCACGCGCCATCGGTGTAGATCACGACTTCGTTCAAACTGACTGTTCCTTTTTTCTCTAGCGTCATGCGGGCGATGCCGCCCGCGTCCATGGATTCGTTCGTTCACTGCTTGCTGCGGTGCACCTTGCCCGCGATGGGCACCGGCGCCGTCGCCCGCGCGCCGCTGCGGCGCCAGTCGGCGCTCAGCAGGCGCATGCCGCGCACGCGCTTCACCGCCACCAGGAAGTAGGCGGCGCCGAAGATCGGCCACCAGCGCTCGCCGGCGGCGTCCATCCAGCGCGAACGCTCCAGCCAGGCGTCGCTGCGCACCGCAGGCCGGTAGATGCCGAAACGGCCCGACTCCACCTCGAAGCTCAGCAGGCGCAGCCAGTCGCGCATGCGCCAGTAGCCGATGAATTCGCCGGCCTCGGGCAGGAAGGTCTCGCCCAGGCCCAGCCGGCGGTACAGGTGCCCGCGGCGCTGCCGCAGGCCCCACAGGCTGGTCGGGTTCAGGCCGCAGATCACCACCCGGCCCTCGGGCACCAGCACCCGCTCGACCTCGCGCAGCGTGGCGTGCGGATCGGGACTGAGTTCCAAAGCGTGCGGCAGCACCACGAGATCGAGGCTGTTGGCCGCGAACGGCAAGGCGGCGAAATCGGTCACCAGCGTCGCCTTGCCGGCCCGCACCGGGTCGGTCAGGGCCAGCCAGCGGTGCGGCATGCGGTTGGCGCGCAGCCCGTCGACCTCGGCGGCCCCGAGCTGCAAGGCGTGGTAACCGAAAACATCGGCCACCGCCTCGTCGAACTGGGCCTGCTCCCAGGCCAGGAGGTAGCGGCCGGGGGGGGTCGCGAACCAATCCTGCAAACCTATAATTTGACCGCTCATGACCCTTGTTCCGCTGCCCGCTTTTGCTGACAACTACATCTGGATGCTGCACGACGGGCACCACGCCATCGTGGTGGACCCGGGCGATGCCCAACCGGTGTTCGATGCGTTGGCGCACCACAAGCTGCAGCTGGCCGCGATTCTAGTCACGCACCACCACCCCGATCACACGGGCGGCGTGGCCGCACTGCATGCGGCCACGGGCGCGACGGTGTGGGGCCCGGCGCGCGAACGCATCCCCGAGCCCTTCACGCCGCTGGTGCAGGGCGACATCGCCCAGGCCCTGGGCCTGCGCTTCGAGGTCATCGACGTGCCGGGCCACACGGCCGGGCACATCGCGTACTTCCTGCCGGCCTCGGCCGCGCAGGCCCCCGTGCTGTTCTGCGGCGACACCCTCTTCTCCGGCGGCTGCGGCCGCCTGTTCGAAGGCACGCCCGCGCAGATGCTCGCCTCGCTCGACGCGCTGGCCGCGCTGCCCGGCGACACGCGTGTGTGCTGTGCGCACGAATACACACTTGCTAACCTGAAGTTCGCCCGCGCCGTGGAACCCGGCAACGACGAACTCACTCACTACAACGCGCATTGCGAAAGCCTGCGCGCACAGGGGCAGCCCACGCTGCCGTCGCAACTGGCGATCGAACGCCGGATCAACCCCTTTCTTCGCAGCCGCGAAGCCACCGTCTTTCGAGCAGTGCGGGCCCATGCCGAGCTTTCCGCGGATGCCGCCGAAGCCGAGGTGTTCGCCGCCCTGCGCCAATGGAAAAACGACTTCCGATGAAATTTATCGTTGCCACCTGCCTTGCAGGCTCCCTGGTACTCGCGGGCTGCGCGGGCACGGACAACAGCGCTTCTTCCTCCACCACCGCCAAGGCTGGCGCCTCCGCCGGCGGCACGGGCGCCCGCCCCTCGGGCAGCGCCACGCCGGTCTATCCGCGCGACAGCAACCTCAGCCCGCTCACCAGCGGCCAGGCCCGTTCGCAGAGCGTGGTCACGCTGGCACCGCCGGCCGACATGTGGGACCGCATCCGCCGCGGTTTCAAGATGCCCAACCTGGAAAGCGACCTGGTGCGTGACCGCGAGCAGTGGTACGCCAGCCGGCCCGACTACATCCAGCGCATGACCGAGCGCTCGAACAAGTACATCTTCCACATCGTCGAAGAGCTCGAGCGCCGCAACATGCCGACCGAGCTGGCGCTGCTGCCGTACATCGAGAGCGCCTTCAACCCGCAGGCCGTGTCCAGCGCGCGCGCCGCCGGCATGTGGCAGTTCATGCCCGCCACCGGCACCGACTTCGACCTCAAGCAGAACATCTTCCGCGACGACCGCCGCGACGTGGTGGCCTCCACCCGTGCCGCGCTCGACTACCTGCAAAAGCTCTACGGCATGTTCGGCGACTGGCAGCTCGCGCTCGCCGCCTACAACTGGGGCGAAGGCAGCGTGGGACGCGCCATCGCCAAGAACCAGCGCCTGGGCCTGCCCACCACCTACAGCGACCTTTCGATGCCGGCCGAGACCCGGCTCTACGTCCCCAAGCTGCAGGCCGTGAAGAACATCGTGGCCAACCCGCAGGCCTTCAACGCCGAGCTGCCGCTGATCGCCAACCACCCCTACTTCCAGACCGTGCCGCTCACGCGTGACCTCGACGTGGAACTGGCGGCCAAGCTGGCCGACGTGCGCATCGAGGACTTCCGCGCGCTCAACCCCGCCGCCCACAAGCCCGTGCTGATCGCGGCCGGCACCTCCGAGATCCTGCTGCCCTGGGACAACGCGGCGGTCTTCAAGCGCAACTTCGACGCCTACACGCAGGGCCAGTACGCCAGCTGGACCGCCTGGGTCGTGCCCACCACCATGACGGTGGCCGACGCCGCCCAGCGCTCGGGCATGAGCGAGTCGGACCTGCGCGCGCTCAACAACGTGCCGCCGCGCATGCTCATCAAGGCCGGCTCCACGCTGATCGTGCCGCGCGGCGCGCGCGTGAAGGAAGACGTGGCGGCGGTCGTGGCCGACGGCGGCCACCTGAGCTTCCAGCCCGAGATCATCACGCGCCGCACCACCGTCAAGGCTGGCCGCTCGGACAACGTGGCGAGCATCGCGCGCCGCTACAACCTCAAGCCCGCGGCCGTGGCCGACTGGAACGACGTCAATCAGAACCACGCCTTCAAGCGCGGCTACAGCGTGGTCGTGTACCTGCCGGTGCGCGCCACGCCCGCGGCGCGTGTCGGCTCGGGCGCGGCACCCGCGCGCGGCCGGGGCGCGGCGGTGGTCACGTCCAAGCGCGGCGGCGCACCGGTGAAGGCCGCCGCACGCGGCAGCAGCAGTGCCAAGCAGGCGGTGGTGCGCCAGCCGCGCGGCGGCACGCCGTCCAAGCGCAAGCGCTGACCCCTGCCCTGCCGGCGGGCGGTGCCGGGCCCGGACCCAAAAAGCGACATCAGGAGGACAGGCCATGGCAGTCGAAGGAAGCGCGGGCGATCTCATCAAGGTCGTCACGCTGTTGGGGGCCGCTGTCGTGGCCGTGCCGCTGTTCAAGCGGCTCGGGCTGGGCTCCGTGCTCGGCTACCTGGCGGCGGGCCTGGCCATCGGGCCCTTCGGCTTCGGCCTCTTCACCGACCCGCAGACCATCCTTCACACGGCCGAGCTCGGTGTCGTGATGTTCCTCTTCGTGATCGGGCTCGAGATGCGGCCGTCGCACCTGTGGAGCATGCGGCGCGACATCTTCGGCCTGGGCAGCCTGCAGGTGGTGGTGTGCGGCATCCTGCTGACCGGCGTGGGCATGGCCTTCGGCTTCCCGCTCGCCGTCTCGTTCGTGTGCGCGATGGGCTTCGTGCTCACCTCCACGGCCATCGTGATGCAGCTGCTCGGCGAGCGTGGCGACATCGCCGCGCCGCGCGGCCAGAAGATCGTCGCCGTGCTGCTCTTCGAAGACCTGCTGATCGTGCCGCTGCTGGCCATCGTCGCCTTCATCGCACCGGTCGATGCGGCGCAGCAGGCCATTGCACCTTCGCGCTGGATCGGCATCGGCATTGCCGTGGGTGCGCTCGCGGCGCTGGTGGCAGCCGGCATCTGGCTGCTCAATCCGCTGTTCCGCGTGCTCGCCAACTCCAAGGCGCGCGAGGTGATGACGGCCGCGGCACTGCTCGTGGTGCTGGGCGCGGCGCTGCTGATGCAGGTCGGCGGCCTGTCGATGGCCATGGGCGCCTTCCTGGCCGGCGTGCTGCTCTCCGAATCGACCTTCCGCCACCAGCTCGAAGCCGACATCGAACCCTTCCGCGGGCTGCTGCTCGGGCTGTTCTTCATCGGCGTGGGCATGTCGCTCGACCTCGCGGTGGTGGCGCAGAACTGGCGGCTCATCGTCGCGGGCGTGATCTCGATGATGGTGGTCAAGGCGCTGTGCATCTACGGCGTGGCGCGGCTCGCCAAGAGTTCGCCCGCCGACGCGCTCGACCGCGCCGTGCTGATGGCGCAGGGCGGCGAGTTCGCGTTCGTGCTGTTCTCGTCGGCGCTCGCCGCCAAGGTCATCAGCCCGACGGTCAACGCCAACATGACGGCGGTGGTGGTGCTGTCGATGGCGCTCACGCCGCTGGTGGTGCTGGTGCATCGCCGCTTCGCGCCCACCGCGCAGGCCTCGATGGAGGGCGTGGAGAAAGCCGAGGAACTGGCCGGCAACGTGCTCGTGATCGGCTTCGGCCGCTTCGGGCAGATCGCGATCCAGGGCGCGCTGGCGCGCGGTGCCTCCATCTCGATCATCGACAACGACACGCAGGTGATCCGCGACGCCGCCGACTTCGGCTTCAAGGTGTACTACGGCGACGGCGCACGCGCCGACGTGCTGCATGCGGCGGGCGCGCACAACGCCCGCGCGATCATGGTGTGCATCGACAACCGCGCCGTGGCCACGCGCATCGCCGAACACGTGAAGGCCGAGTTCCCGCATGCGCACCTGATGGTGCGCGCCTTCGACCGCGAGCACGCGGTGGAGCTCGTGAAGCTCGACGTCGACTACCAGATCCGCGAGACCTTCGAATCGGCGATGGCCTTCGGCCGCCAGGGCGTGGTCGCGCTGGGCGCCACGCCCGAGGAGGCCGACGAGGTGATCGACGACCTGCGCCGGCGCGACAAGGAGCGGCTGGTGCTCGAGATGTCCGGCGGCCTCTTCGCGGGGCGTGCGCTGGTGCAGGTCAACACCGAGACGCGCCAGACCCACTGAACGCGCTGAACGCGCGGCTCAGAGCTTTTCAGTCTCTCCGCTGCGCGGCTGCCACTTCATGAGCCGCTTCTCGATCAGCCCCACGAGCCCGTCGAGCGCCAGCGCGAAGGCCGTGAGCACCACGATGCCCGCGAACACCGTGTTCACGTCGAAGGTGCCCTCGGCCTGCAGGATCAGGTAGCCCACGCCGCGCGCCGAGCCCAGGTACTCCCCCACCACCGCACCGACGAAGGCCAGGCCCACGGAGGTGTGCAGGCTGGAGAACACCCAGCTCGTGGCGCTGGGCAGGTACACCGTGCGCAGCAGCTGCCGCTGGTTGGCGCCCAGCATCTTGGCGTTGGCCAGCACCACCGGGCTCACTTCGCGCACGCCCTGGTAGACGTTGAAGAACACGATGAAGAACACCAGCGTGACGGCCAGCGCCACCTTGCTCCAGATGCCCAGCCCGAACCACAGCGCGAAGATCGGCGCGAGGATCACGCGCGGCATCGAGTTGGCGGCCTTGATGTACGGATCGAGGATCAGGCTCGCCGTGGGCGCCAGCGCCAGCCACAGGCCGCAGCCCAGCCCGAGCGCCGTGCCGATGCCGAAGGCCAGCACCGTTTCGAGCAGCGTGGTGCCCAGGTGGCGGTAGATGTCGGCGTTGCCCTTCAGGCCTTCGGGAAACAGCAGGTTCGGCGGCACCTCGAAGGGCAGGAACCAGCTCCAGATGCGCCCCGCCACCACGATCGGCTGGCCGAGGAAGAACGCGATCTGGTCGTTGCGCGAAGCCACGTGCCACAGCACAAGAATCACGGCGAGCAGCGCGAGCTGCCAGAAGCGCGCATGGCGTGCATCGAGGCGCGGCATCATGCGGCCTTCCTCAGTTGCTGCGCGTAGCCCTTGAGCACCTCGTCGCGCAGCACCTCCCAGATCTGGCGGTGCAGCTCCACGAAACGCGGCTGCGTGCGCACCTCGGCCACGTCGCGCGGACGCGGCAGGTCGATCACGAACTCGCCGATCGGCCGCGTCGCGGGGCCGGCCGACAGCACCACCACGCGGTCGCTCATCGCAATCGCCTCGTCAAGGTCGTGCGTGATGAAGAGCACGGCCTTCTTCTTCGCGCTCCAGAGTTCGAGCACTTCGTTTTCCATCAGCTGCCGCGTCTGCACGTCGAGCGCGCTGAAGGGCTCGTCCATGAGGATGATGTCGGGGTCGAGCACCAGCGTCTGCGCCAGCGCCACGCGCTTGCGCATGCCGCCCGAGAGCTGGTGCGGGTAGCGGTCGCCGAAGCCCGTGAGGCCCACGCGCGACAGCCACGCCTCGGCCTGCGCGTGCGCCTCGGCATCGGGCACGCCGCGGTACTGCAGCCCCACCTTCACGTTGTCGATGGCGCTGCGCCACGGCATCAGCGCCTCGGTCTGGAACATGTAGCCGGCGCGCTTATTGACGCCCGTGAGCGGCTGGCCGAACACCTTCACCCCGCCCGACGACGGCTCGAGCAAGCCCGCGCCCACGTTCAGCAGCGTCGACTTGCCGCAGCCCGTGGGCCCGACCACCGAGACGAACTCGCCCGCGCCGATGCGCAGCGTGGTGTCGTCCACCGCCGTGTAGCGCTGGCCCGGGTCGTCCTTCGAATGGAAGGTGCAGCGGATGGAAAGAAGTTCGAGTGCGTAGTCGGACATGGCGCTCCGGAAGAAAAAACCCGGCCGAAGCCGGGTTGCTGAACGTTCGCAATCAGGCTTTGAACCTGTCTTTCGCACGCTTTGCAAAATCGTTGGTGTAGGTCCTGGCGAGGTCGATCTTGTCGGCCTTGACCGAGGTGTCGAAGCTCGCGATGGCGTTCAGCGCTGTCTTCGGCCCTTCGGCCGGCACGAGGCCGTCGGTGGCGATGGACTCGCGCACCTTGTCGAACGACGCGAGGTACAACGCGCGGTCGCCCAGCAGGTAGGTCTCGGGCACGGTCTTGATGATGTCGCCCGGCCCCGCCGTCTGCAGCCACTTGAGGCCGCGCACGATCGCATTGGCCAGCGCCTGGCAGGTGTTGGGATGCTTCTGGATGAAGTCGATCGGCGCGTACAGGCAGGCCGCGGGCATCGGCCCGCCGAACACCTGCTCGGTGCCCTTGAGCGTGCGCGTGTCGCTGATGATCTTCACGTCGCCCTTTTGCTCCAGCATGGTCATCACCGGGTCAGTGTTGCTGATGGCGTCGATCTGGCCCGAGCGCAGCGCGGTGAGCGCACCGGCCGCCACGCCCACGCCGATGAAGCTCACGTCGCTGGCCTTGAGGCCTCCGCGCGAGAGCACGAGGTTGGCCACCATGTTGGTCGAGGAGCCCGGCGCCGAGACACCGATCTTCTTGCCCTTGAGGTCCTGGATGCCGGTGTAGCCCGCCATGTTCTTCGTCGACACGCCCACCGCGATCTGCGGTGCGCGGCCCTGCAGCACGAAGGCCTGGAAGAACTGGTTCTTGGCCTGCAGGTTGATCGTGTGTTCGTAGGCGCCCGAGCAGACATCGGCCGAGCCACCCACCACCGCTTGCAATGCGCGCGCACCGCCGGCGAAGTCGGAGATCTCCACTTCGAGCCCTTCGGCCTTGAAGTAGCCCAGCTGCTCGGAGATGGTGAGCGGCAGGTAGTAGAACGCCGCCTTGCCGCCCACCGCGATGGAGACCTTGGTTTTCTCCAGCTTGGCCTGCTGCGCAAAGACCCGCGGCAATGCAATCGCTGCGGCAGCGACTGCGGAGGCGGAGATGAGGGTTCTGCGATGAAGCATGGCGCGGTCCTGCGGGCTCTGTGATTCTGGTGAACTGAATCGAGCTTAGGCGTGCGCCCTGTGGGCCTGCATCGGGGTCATCCCGTGCGGGTTTTCACGTAAGCACGAAGGCCTCCTGGAGAAGCCTTCGCCAAGGCGCTATCGCGCCAGAAAAAGTATCGCGATATTGACCAGGAACGCGAGTGCCCAGACCGCGCTGCGCGCGCTCGGCGCGCCGCGGATGTACAGGCCGAGGTAGATCACGCGCAGCACCACGTAGGCCGCCGCGAGCATGTCGAGCCGCGCCTGTGCCACGCCGAGCTGGTGCGCGATGAGCACCGCGCCGATGAAGAACGGCAGGCCTTCGAAGCTGTTGGCTTGCGCGCTGTTGGCGCGTGCGCGCCAGCCGCTTTGCTTGGCGGCCCAGTCGCGCGGATGCATGTTGTCGCGCACGCCGAAGCTGCCCGCCTTCGCGATCCATGCCGCGAGGTACGGCAGGCCGCAGGCGATGAACACGCACCAGTAGGCGATGGTGAGCAAGGAGAAGGTCATGGTGGCGACAACAAGAGGGAAGAACGAACGCGGCCTTGCACAGGCCGCGCGTCAGCGGCGATCGACCAGCGCGTGCGCGATGGTGCCGAGGTCGACGTACTCGAGCTCGCTGCCGGCCGGCACGCCGCGCGCCAGACGCGTCACGGTGAGCCCGTGCTGCTTGAGCGCCTCGCCGATCACGTGCGCCGTGGCCTCGCCTTCGGCGGTGAAGTTGGTCGCGAGGATGACCTCGCTCACCGTGCCGTCGCGTGCGCGGTCGAACAGCTTCTGCAGGCCGATGTCCTTCGGCCCGATGCCGTCGAGCGGACTGAGCTTGCCCATGAGCACGAAGTAGTAACCGCGAAAGGCGCCCGTGCGTTCGAGCGCGGCCTGGTCGGCCGGCGTCTCGACCACGCACAGCTTGGTGCCGTCGCGCCGCGAGTCCATGCAGACATGGCAGATCGGCGCTTCGGTGAAGGTGTTGCACAGCTCGCAGTGCCGCACCTGGCCTGCCGCCTGCTGCAACGCGCGCGCGAGCAGTTGCGCGCCCTCGCGGTCGTGCTGCAGCAGGTGGAAGGCCATGCGCGAGGCCGACTTGACGCCGACACCGGGCAAGCGGCGCAGCGCATCGACCAGCGCATCGAGCGAACTGGCGTCTGCCATGCCTCGCTTAGAACGGGAGCTTCATGCCGGGCGGCAGGCCGGGCATGCCGGCGGTGAGCTTGCCCATCTTCTGCTCGCTGGTTTCCTCGGCCTTGCGCACGGCGGCGTTGAAGGCGGCAGCCACGAGGTCTTCGAGCATGTCCTTGTCGTCGGCCAGCAGGCTGGGGTCGATGGTGATGCGCTTGACGTCGTGCTTGCAGGTCATGACGACCTTGACGAGACCGGCGCCCGACTCGCCTTCGACCTCGATGTGTGCCAGTTCTTCCTGGGCCTTCTTGAGGTTGTCCTGCATTGCCTGCGCCTGCTTCATGAGGCCGGCCAGTTGTCCTTTGTTGAACATCGTTGGTCCTGTCTGTGATGGGTTGGTGATGGAAAGAATACGGTCGAAAAATGCGGCGACTGCGGCGCCGGCTTCAGAGGGGCTTCAGCGATCCGGGAACAATCTTCGCATCGAAGTCGCGCATCAGCATCTGCACCTCGGGGTCGCTGCGGATGGCTTCCTCGGCCACCCGCTGGCGCTCGTCGGCGGCCTGCTTGTTGCGGCGCGCCGGGCTGTCGACCACGCCGCCGATCTCGATGGCCAGCCTCACATTGTGGCCGAGGCCCTGCAGCGCCGCCGTGAGCTTCTCGCGGCTGGACGGCTGGTTGAGGGTTTCGCGCTCGATGCGCAACATCCACTGGTCGGTGTCGCGCGCCACCAGCTGCGACTGCAGCGCCAGTTCGCGCGCCAGTGCTGCGACGCTTTCGGCGGCGACGAGCTGCATGACCGTGGCATGCCAGAAGTCGCCCTCTTCGCTCGGCGGGATCGGGGTGTAGGTGCTGCGCTGTTCTTCTTCGCGCGGCACGTCGCGCTGGCCGGGCGGCGGCTGCACGCGGATCGGCACGCCGACGACATGGGCTGCAGGCGCGTCGGACGCTTCCTGCGGGGCAGGCCGGGGCATGGGCTGGCGCTGCGGGGCATCGACCACCGCGAGCCGCTGGCCGGCCGGCGCGGGTTGTGCGGGCGGTTGCGAAGGCGCAGCAGCAGGTGCCGAATCGGGCACCGAAGGCCGGGAAACCGGAGCAGCTTCGCGCGCGGGAGCCCGCGGCGCGGCGCCACCGGCGTCATTCAGAGTTTTTTTTTCCGTGGAGGCCGTCGAGGCGGCCGCATGGGAAGGCTTGAAGGCCAACAGCCGCAGCAGCACCATGGTCAGCGCCGCGTACTCGTCGGGCGCCAAGCCCAGCTCGCCGCGCCCGTGCAGGCACAAGCTGTAGAGCAGCTGCGTCTCGTCGGCGGGCATCAACGACGCCAGGCGCGCCGTGTCGGCCGCGTCGGGGTCGGTGGCCGCGTCGGCCGATTCGGCGCGCGAGGGCACGGCCTGCAGCACGGCCATGGCCTGCAGCACCGCCGTCATTTCTTCGAGCGTGGACGCGGCGGACATGCCGTCGCGGCGCAGTGCCTCGGAGGTGTCGACGACGGTCTTGCCGTCGCCTTGTGCCAGCGCCTCGATCAGGCGGAACACATGGCCGCGATCGACGCTGCCGAGCATCTGGCGTACGCCGGTCTCGAGCAACTCGCCGTTGCCGAAGGCGATGGCCTGGTCGGTGAGCGAGAGCGCGTCGCGCATCGAGCCGCGCGCGGCGCGCGCCAGCAGGCGCAGCGCCTGCGGCTCGGCCGGCACCTGCTCGGTCTGCAGCACGCTGGTGAGGTGTTCGAGCACCGTCTCGGGCGCCATCGGCCGCAGGTTGAACTGCAGGCAGCGCGACAGCACCGTGACCGGCACCTTCTGCGGATCGGTCGTGGCCAGCACGAACTTGAGGTACTCGGGCGGCTCCTCGAGCGTCTTGAGCATCGCGTTGAACGCGGTGTTCGTGAGCATGTGCACTTCGTCGATCATGAAGACCTTGAAGCGCCCCTGCACCGGCTTGTAGACCGCCTGCTCGAGCAGCGACTGCACTTCGTCCACGCCGCGGTTCGAGGCCGCGTCGAGCTCGGTGTAGTCGACGAAGCGGCCCGAATCGATGTCCTGGCAGGCCTGGCACACGCCGCAGGGCGTGGCGGTGATGCCGCCCTGTCCGTCCGGGCCCTGGCAGTTGAGCGACTTGGCCAGGATGCGCGACACCGTGGTCTTGCCCACGCCCCGCGTCCCGGTGAACAGATAGGCGTGGTGCAGGCGCTGCGTCGTCAGCGCGTTTTCCAGCGCCTGGACCACATGCCCCTGACCGACCATCTCACCGAAGGTTTTCGGACGGAACTTGCGAGCGAGCACGAGATAAGACATTGCGGGCATTCTAAAAGGCGCGGCGGGGGTCACTTCACGCTTGTTTCCCATCCGCCGTCGAAATGATTCACGCCCCGGCCAAGGGGGCAAATCCGCGCGGTTAGAATGCAGGCTGACGGGCCTCCCTGCATGGTGAAGTGGCCAACCGGGTCAGGTGGGGAACCAAGCAGCCCTAACTGCGTAGTCAGTGCCAGGGGTAAGGCTCGTCAACCTAACATCCAGAAGCCGTGAGTTCCTTTGCAGAGAACTTACGCGCCGTGTCCAGGGGTTACCGGCCCCGGACACCTCAAATTCCCAGAACTTCGCGCAGCCATCCATGAACTTGGACATCCGGCCCGCCCGCATCAGTGATCTCGACGCGTTGGTGTGCCTCGACACCGTGGCCGCGCACGATGCGCGCCGCGCCGTGCAGATCAAAGGCTGGATCGAGGATCGCTTCTGCCACGTGATCGAGATGGACGGCGACATCGCCGCTTACGGCGTGCTGCACCACCACTTCTTCGACTGCGGCTTCATGGAGATGCTCATGGTCGGCGAAAGGTTTCGTCGCAGGCGACTCGGCCTGCGGCTCGTCGATCACTTCCAGTCGATCTGCGAACGCCCCAAGCTCTTCACCTCCACGAACCGCTCCAACGGGGCGATGCAGTCGCTTCTGAAAGAAGCCGGGTTCAGGGAAAGCGGCCACATCGAGAACCTCGATGCGGACGACCCCGAGCAGGTGTTTTTCTGGCCGTGCAAGCGCTGAGCAGCGCCTGCCGCTACAGCCCCAGCCGCTGGATCGCGCCGCGCGCCGCAGCCGCGCCGCTGGCCATCGCCGCCGTGAGCAGGTAGCCGCCGGTCGGCGCTTCCCAATCAAGCATCTCCCCTGCCGCGAACACGCCGGGCAGCGCCGTCGCCATCAGGGCCGGATCGAGCGCGTCGAAGCGCACGCCGCCCGCGGTGCTGATCGCCTCGTCGACCGGCCGCGTCGCGACCAGCTTCAGCGGCACCGCCTTGATGGTGGCCGCCAGTTGCGCCGGGTCCTGCATCGCTTCCTTGCTCAGCGCTTCGTGCAGCACGCCCGCCTTGATGCCCTCGATGCCGAGACGGCTCTTGAGGTGGCTGCTCAGCGAACGCGCGCCGCGTGGATGCTTCACCGCGGCCAGCACCTGTTCGGCGCTGCGATCGGGCAGCAGGTCGAGCAGCAGCGTCGCACTGCCATTCACTGCAATCTCGTCACGCAGCAGCGCCGACGCCGCGTAGACCAGGCTGCCTTCGATGCCCGTGGCCGTCGCGACAAACTCGCCCTTGCGCGCAAAGTGCCGCCCCTGGCTGTCGGTGAAGGCGATCGCGACCGACTTGAAGGGCTGCCCCGCGAAGCGGCTTGAAAAATGCTCGCTCCAGCCTGCGCCGTCGAAGCCGCAATTGGCGGGCAGCAGCGGTGCCACCGCCACGCCTTGCGCCTGAAGCCACGGCGCCCACGCGCCGTCGGAGCCCAGGCGCGCCCAGCTCGCACCGCCCAGGGCCAGCACCACGGCATCGGCCTTGGCGGTGACCTCGCCCGCCGGCGTCACGAAGCGCAGCGCGTTCGCGTCGAAGGCGCCGTCGCCCACCCAGCGATGCCGCATGTGGAACTGCACGCCCGCGGCGCGCAGGCGATGCAGCCAGGCGCGCAGCAAGGGTGCGGCCTTCATGTCGGTCGGGAACACGCGGCCCGAGGTGCCGACGAAAGTCTCGATGCCCAGCCCGGCCGCCCACTCGCGCGCCTGCTGCGGACCGAAGGCCGTGAGCAGCGGCTCGAGCTGCGCGCGGCGCTCGCCGAAGCGCGTCACGAACACATCGAAGGGCTCGGAGTGCGTGAGGTTGAGGCCGCCGCGCCCGGCCAGCAAGAACTTGCGGCCCACCGAGGGCATCGCGTCGTACACATGCACCTGCGCGCCGGATGCGCTCAGCACTTCGGCCGCCATCAGGCCGGCAGGTCCGCCGCCGATGACGGCGACGGTAGAAGAAACAGTCATTCGAGATTCACCAGTTCGCCCTGCCCGGTCAGGAACGCGGCGCGCACCGTGGCACCGGGGTAGGCATGTTGCACGGCCGCGCGGTAGCGCTGCATCTGTGCGATCAGGGCCGCGTCCCGTTCGGGGCGCGCGGCCGATTTGTAGTCGAGGATCCACCATGCGCCGGTGGCGCGTTCGCGCACCAGCCGGTCGATGCGCAAGGTATCGCCCTCGTGGACCAGCGTGACTTCATTGCCATGCCAGTCGATGCTGCGATCGTCCCACACCCAGGCCCCGGCGCCCGCGCGGATGCGCTGGGCCAGCGCCGCGGCGCCACGTGCCTGCTGCGGATCGAGCATGAATTCGCGCGCGGCCGCCCGCACATGGGCCGGTGGCAAGGCTTCGCCGGGCACCGCCCATTCGAGCAGCCGGTGCATGGCCTGGCCGAACGCGGCGGCGCGCGCGTCGACCGTGGCGTCTTGCGCCTTTTTCTTTTCGGGCGGCGTACCGGTTGCAGCCACGAGCGCTGCGGGCAGGCGCTTCATCGCGAAGGTGCCCACCCCGGTCTCGCCGGCGGCGGAGGCTTCGACCAGCGGCTCGTCGGCCTCGGTCGGCTCGCACAGCGGCTCCAGCCGCGCCCACCAGCTGCCCTCGTTGGCCCGCGACGGTTTCACCGACGACAGCACCAGCCGCTCGCGCGCCCGCGTGGTCGCCACGTAGAGCCCGTTGAGCTCCTCGCGGTGGCGCGCGCGCTGCTCCTCCTCGAGCAGCGCGGCGGCGCAGGCCGGAGGGGTCTTCTCACTGGCCAGGAACACGAAGCGCGTCGGCGCGCTGTCGCTGCCCTTCCATTCGACCAGCACGCCCATGGTCTGCGCGCGCGGCGGCGGGGCATCGCAGTCGAGCATCAGCACGGTGTCGGCCTCCAAGCCCTTGGCGCCGTGCACGGTCAGCAACTGCACCGCCTCGGGCGCGGCCACAGTGGGTGCGCGCACGCCGCCCGCGCGCAAGGCCCGCACCAGGGCATAAGGCGTCGCGAAGCGCGCACCGTCGATGTCGAGCGAGGCAGCGACCAGCCCGCGCAGGTTGGCCAGCGCGCTCTGGCGCAAGGCCGCCGGCACGGCGGCGCCGAACTTCGCGAGCACGTCGCCATCGTGAAAGATCGCGTCCAGCGCGTCATGCGGCGGCATCGCCATCAGCCAGCGCTGCCAACGGCGCAGCTGCACGCCCGCCTCGGTCAACACGGACGGCAGGCCTTCGCCCTTCTGGATCAGAGAGAACCAGCTGGCGACCGGTGTCTCGCGCTGGCAGCGGGCCAGCTGCACCAGCGTGTCGTCGTCGATGCCGAACAGCGGCGACTTGAGCGCGCGCGCCAGCGAAAGATCGTGCGCGGGCGACACCAGCGCGTCGAGCAGCGCGACCACGTCCTGCACCTCGGGGGCGTCGTTCAGGTCGTTCTTCTCGGGCTGCTGCACAGGAATGTGGCGACGGCGCAGCGCGTCCTGCATGGCCGACAGCCGGCTGCGGCGGCGCGCCAGCACCATGATCTGGCGCGGCGGCGTGCCGTCGGCGATGCGCTGCGCGACCCAGCGTGCGGCCTGCTCGCACTCCTTCTGCAGCAGTTGCTCTTCGGGCAGCACGCGCGGCGTGACGAGGCTGTCGCGCCAGTGCAGCATGCCGTCGTCGGCGGGCGCGGCGGCCACGGCGGTGTCGAGCGCGTCGCGGTCGATGGCGGGCAGCTTCAGCAGCTCGCCGTCGTCGCCGCGCTCGGTGGTGTGGGCGCGATAGCCGTCGAACTCGCCGACCGCCTGCGCGGCCAGCATCGCGCTGTTGACGAGGCCGACCACGGCGCGCGCGTTGCGGTGCGTGTGGTCGCAGTTGAGCAGTTCGCCGCCGAGCCCTTCGCGCACGAACTTCTTGGCGGCGATGAACACCTGCGGCTCGGCGCGACGGAAGCGGTAGATGCTCTGCTTGGGGTCGCCCACGATGAACACGCGCGGCGCACTGCCGCCCGCGCCGGTGTAGGCACTGAGCCAGCCGTAGAGCGCCTGCCACTGCAGCGGATTGGTGTCCTGGAACTCGTCGATCAGCAGGTGCGCGACGCGCGCGTCGAGCCGCTCCTGAACCCAGCCCGACAGCGCCGACTGGCCCAAGAGCAGCTGCGCAGCCTGTTCGACGTCGTTCATGTCGACCCAGCCGTGCGCACGCTTGACCTCGCCGAACGCGGTGATCAGCAGGCGCGTGAGCCGCGTCATGCGCTGCTGGTACAGCCAGGCCGCATGCTGGGCCTGCGCGGCGCACAGCAGCTGCAACTCGGTCTCGGCCTCTTGCGCGGCGGGGAATTTCTGCAGGTTCTTGGTGAGCCGGTCTTCGCTTGCAACGAAGAAGGTCTTGCGCAGCACGGCGAGCGCGTCGGCCAGCGCCTCGGGCGCGGGCTCGCCCGTGCCGAACACATCGATGATGGCTTCGGCCGCCTTCTGCGGTGTCTTGTTGGCCTCGCGGCCGAGGGCGGCGGCGCGGTCGAGCCAGCGGCGGCGCACGGGCTCGCCGCGCAGCGCGTCAGTCGGCACCTCCAGCCCCTGCAGGGCCGGGTACAGCACGTCGAACGGCGTCACCGCATCCTGGGGGTCGGACAGCGAGAACTCGACCCGCTTCGACAGCGCCTCGCCCAGCGCCTTCGCCGTCTGCGAGCGGCCGTGCGTGGCGACGACGGCGTAGTAGTCGGCCAGCGCGCGTGCATCGCCGGTCACGGCCTCGAAGAACGGACGCCAGGTGTGGTTGCGCGCCTCGGCATCGTCTTCGAGCAGCTCGTAGTTCGCCGGCAGCCCCAGCTCGCGCAGCACGGCGAGCGGCGCATTGCGCAGCAGGCCCGCGAACCACGCGTGGAAGGTGCGGAACTGCACCGGGCGCCCGCCTTCGAGCAGCCGTCGGTAGAGCCCCTGCAGGCGCGGCACGGCCGCCTGCGCGGCCTCTGGTGTCATGCCGCGCATCACGAGCTCGCGCTGCGACGCGGCCGGATCGAGTTCGGCGAACAGCGCGAGCCACTGGTCGAGCCGCTCGCGCATTTCGCCGGCGGCCTTCTTGGTGAAGGTGATGGCCAGGATCTCGTGCGGCTCGCAGGCTGAATCGCCCTCTTCGAGCAGCGCGCGCACGATGCGCGACACCAGCATCCAGGTCTTGCCGGCGCCGGCGCAGGCCTCGACCGCGACCGAGCGCCGCGGATCGCAGGCGACGGTGTAGAAGGCCTCGCGCGCGACGTGCCGGCCGTTGTGTTCGTAGGCAGCGCCGTTCATGGCGTGACCTCCCAGAAATCCTTGCGACACAGGCCGCGTGCGGCGCAGAAATCGCAGACGCTGCCCTCGCCCAGCGGCGGCAGCGGCGCGCCCTGCGCGATGCGCGCGAAGTCGTCGATGATGCCGGCCACCAGCGCATCGCGCGCCTCGACCACGGCGGGCTGCTCGACGGTCTGCGTGCCGGACGATTTCTCGCCCACGTTGACGTAGGCCGCTCGCAAGGTGTCGTCGGCGACCAGCGCTGCGTAGAAGGCGAGCTGCGTGTCCTCGGTCGGGTCTTTCACGCGCTCCTTGGTGACGGAGGCGGTCTCGGTCTTGTAGTCGATCACGAAGGGCTGGCCGTCGGCCGTGCGGTCGACGCGGTCGAGCCGGCCGACCAGCCGCAGGGTGCCCAGGGGCTGCTCTTTCCAGGGCTCGGCCTCGACGAAGACCGCCCCGTCTGCTTCATGTTTCGCGAGCCAGTCGAGGTAGCCGTCGCGCACCGCCGGCCACGCGGCGGCGAAGGGCAGGAACTCGGCGTCGGAGTAGCCGAGCGTCTGCGTGACATCGCGCGCAGTGTCGGCGAGCAGCGCGGCGCGCGCTTGCGCATCGTTTGTCGGCGCGTCGCGCAGGGTCTCGTGGAACTGGCCGAGCACCGCGTGCAACCAGTTGCCGAAGTCGCGCTTGTCGACCTCGGCATCGAGCTCGTCGGCGGTGCGCAGGCCCAGCTGGCGCAGCGCGAAAAAGCGATAGGGACAGCGCCGCAGGTCTTCGTAGACGCTGGTCGACACATTCGTGAGCGGCAGCAACGCGCCCGAGGGCGTGGGCCGCAGGGTCGGTGTGACGGCGACGTCGCGCGGCGTGCGCGGATCGGCGCCCGACTGCAATGCGTGCGCGAGCTGCAGGGCCTGCACCAGCGGGCTCGGCCGCACGGGCTCGCCGCTGGCGTCGGAATGGCGCCAGACCAAGTCGCAGCTCGGGTTGCGCGTGGCCATGGCCCAGGCCGCGCGCTGCGCGGTCTCTAGCACCTCGCGCGAGGCCAGCCCCAGGTCGAGGCGCTGCGCCGCGCTCCAGTTGCCCGGCGGCTCGGGCGACGCGGGCATGCGGCGGTCGTCGCAGCCGGGAATGACGACGGCGCCGAAGACGCGCCCCAGCAGCTGGTACATCGGCAGCACGGACACCTTGGGCGCCTCGTCGCCGGCGGGCGGCACGAAGCTGGCGTCCTCGAGCACGTCGCGCGCCCAGGCCGTGAACTCGGCCAGGCTGTGGCGCCCGCCCGGGAACTCGTCTTCCTCGCCGTGCGCGTCGGCATCGAGCCAGAGGGCGGCGATCACCTTGGCGCCCGCGAAGTCGGCGGCGAGCGCGTCCCACTGCTCGCCGACCGTCAACAGCTCGCGCAGCGCGCGGTGCCACTCGGCCAGGGAGCGCGCGCGCGCCATCGGGGTGCGGCGGGTTTCGATGGTGGCGGTGAACGTGCGCAGGCTTTCGTCCTGCGGCTTGTCGCTGCGCGCGATCAACGCGCACCAGGCCTGCCAGTCGCGCACGCCCTCGCGTCGCAGGCGCATTTCAAGCGCCTGCACGGCGAACACATCGACCTCGGCGCCGCTCTTGAGCCATTCGAGCACCTGGTCGGTGGCGGCGTCGTGCGCGCAGGCGCGCAAGGCACTCATCAATGTGGCGGCGGCGCGCGTGGTGGACAACTTCCAGCCGGTTTCGTCGTGCGTGACGATGCCCTGCGTGCTCAGCTGGGCGCTGATGCGGCGGGTGAGCGCGCGGTCGGTGGCGACGAGCGCGACCGGCGCGCGGCCCTCGGCCAGGTGCTGCAGCACGCAGGCGGCGGCCAGCTGGGCCTCGTCCTCGGGGTCGAGCGCCACATGGGCGTGAGCAGAAGACGGCGGGGCATCGGCGGGCACGAGCGGAATGCGGATCGCGCGGTCGCCCCACAGCGCGCACAGGGCCTGCGTGAGCGGATCGGTCTGGAAGCCTTCGAGCACGATCAGCGCATCGACTTGGCTGCGCGCCGCGTCGCGCAGCAGCACATCGGTCGCGTAGCCCGAGTTCGCGGCCCAGGCCACGGCGACGCGGATCAGCGCGCTCTCGATGCGGAACCACTCCGACTCGCTGCCGGCATCGGCCACCTTGGACGCCCCTTCGGCCCAGTCGCTGCTGCGCACGTCAGGCGCCACGGCGGATGCCAGCGGCGCCAGCTGGTAGGCCAGCTCGACCACGCGCCCCGCGAGCGCGAAGCGTTCGGCCTGGAAGCCCGATTGCGCGAGCAGGCCCTGGGCCGTGACCAGGTCGCGCGCCATGTCGAAGGCGATGTCGTAGCCGGATGGCAGGAAGCCGCCCGCGCTGCGCGCCCAGTTGTGCGTGGTCTCGAAGCGCGGCACGAAGCCCGGGCTGCCGCAGCGCGCCCACATGCCGCGCGCGACCGCCATCAGCTGCGCGTACGGCACCAGCACCACGGTGCGCGCCGCATGCAGCTGCCGTTCGCCGAGCGCGCGCACGATCCGCGCGACGACGCCGTCGGCGGGATCGCACCACAGGGCCTGGACGGGGTGGCCTTCGTTCATGTTCTATCGAGGGGGTTGAGGGGGTCGGCGGCAGGGCCGCAAAGGGCTTTGGCTATCGCCGCCATAGCCGGGCCGCATGGCACGTCACCCCTTGGTTTCTGTCACAATGACCAGCACTTTAGCTGCACCGAAACTCTCTCTGCGCACAAGGACACATCACATGGCCAGCGAACTGATCAAACACATCTCCGATTCTTCCTTCGAGGCCGACGTGCTCAAGTCCAGCCAGCCGGTTCTGGTCGACTACTGGGCCGAATGGTGCGGTCCCTGCAAGATGATCGCCCCCATCCTGGACGAAGTCTCGGCCACCTACGAAGGCAAGCTGCAGATCGCCAAGCTCAACGTCGACGAGAACCGCGACATCCCCGCCAAGTTCGGCATTCGCGGCATCCCCACGCTGATGCTGTTCAAGGACGGCCAGCTGGCCGCCACCAAGGTCGGCGCCATGAGCAAGGCGCAACTCACGGCCTTCATCGACCAGCAACTCGCCTGATGCATTTCTTCCGGCCAGCGCGCAATGCGTTGGCCGGGGCGATTTTCCTGTCATAATCGCCCTCAGTTCACCGGGCCTTTCATCAGGCAACCGGTTCGAGTTCCCCGGTTCGTGAGGCAGTTCTTGCCCCACATCAAACCTCCCCCCGTTCCCGATTCGATTACCCCTCCAGGGGTCGTTCCATGCACTTAAACGAACTCAAGGCACTCCACGTGTCTGAAGTCTTCAAGCAGGCTGAGGCGCTTGAGATCGAAAACATCGGCCGCATGCGCAAGCAAGAGCTGATGTTCGCGATCATCAAGAAGCGCGCCAAGGCCGGCGAACAGGTCTTCGCCGACGGTGTGCTCGAAATCCTGCCCGACGGCTTCGGCTTCCTGCGCAGCCCCGACACCAGCTTCACGGCCAGCACCGACGACATCTACATCTCGCCCAGCCAGGTGCGGCGCTTCAACCTGCACACCGGCGACATGATCGAAGGCGAAGTGCGCACGCCCAAGGACGGCGAGCGCTACTTCGCACTGACCAAGCTGGACAAGGTCAACGACGGCGCACCCGAAGCCAACAAGCACAAGGTGATGTTCGAGAACCTGACGCCGCTGTTCCCCAAGGAACAGATGAAGCTGGAACGCGAAGGCGTCAAGGGCGAAGAGAACCTCACCGGCCGCATCATCGACATCATCGCCCCCATCGGCAAAGGCCAGCGCGCCCTGCTCGTGGCACCGCCCAAGAGCGGCAAGACGGTGATGATGCAGCACATCGCCCACGCGATCAGCGCCAACTACCCCGACGTGCACATGATGGTGCTGCTCGTGGACGAGCGCCCTGAAGAAGTGACCGAAATGCAGCGCACGGTGAAGGGCGAAGTCATTGCTTCGACCTTCGACGAGCCCGCAGCGCGCCACGTGCACGTCGCCGAAATGGTGATCGAGCGCGCCAAGCGCCTGGTCGAACTCAAGAAGGACGTGGTGATCCTGCTGGACTCGATCACGCGTCTGGCCCGCGCCTACAACAACGTCGTGCCCTCGTCGGGCAAGGTGCTGACCGGCGGTGTCGACTCCAACGCACTGCAGCGTCCCAAGCGCTTCCTGGGCGCCGCGCGCAACGTGGAAGAAGGCGGCTCGCTGACCATCATCGGCACCGCGCTGATCGACACCGGCAGCCGCATGGACGAAGTGATCTTTGAAGAGTTCAAGGGCACCGGCAACTCCGAAATCCACCTGGACCGCCGCCTGTACGAAAAGCGCGTGTTCCCCTCGATCCAGCTCAACCGCAGCGGCACGCGTCGCGAAGAGTTGCTGCTGGCTCCCGAGATCCTGCAGAAGACCCGCATCCTGCGCCAGCTCATGTACAACATGGACGAGATCGAGTCGATGGAGCTGATGCTCAAGAACATGAAGGCGACCAAGACCAATGTCGAGTTCTTCGACATGATGCGTCGCGGCGGCTGAGCTTCAGGCTCTCCCGCAAAAGCGCGTTGGCCCTCACGGGTCAACGCGCTTTTTTCATGGGCGCTCGATGCGGATGGCGCGGCCTTCGGCGGCGCTCTGGCGGCCGATGTCGAGCAGTTCCATCAGCGCGACGGCCTGCTCAGGCGGCACGGGATTCGGCCCCTTGCCCAGGATCGCATCGCGAACCGCCGCGTAGTAGTCGGCATAGTTGCCGGCCTGCGTCGGCACCGCGTGAAAATGCGGCGCGCCGTCGCCACCGATCAGCGTGAGTTCGCCATCGAGCGGATCGGCGCCCCACCCTTCGGCCGGCGGTCGCTGGCCGGCGCGCAGCGCGTCTTCCTGCGTGTCGACGCCGTGCTTGACGTAGCTCCCGCGCGTGCCGTGCACGATGTAGCGCGGCGCCGCATGGGCCGCGAGCGTCGTGGCGTGCAGCACCACGCGCAAAGGCGCATGAGGGCCGCTCTCGTAGCGCAGCACGGCGTGGAAATAGTCTTCGACCCGCGCGCCGTCGCGCAAAGCGGCCGTGTCGAGCTGCAGCGTGTCGGGCCGACCGAACAGCTGCACGGCCTGGTCGAGCAGGTGCGAACCCAGGTCCACCCACAGGCCCGCGCCCGGCACAGGCTGCTCCCGCCAGCGCTCGCGAACCTCGGGACGGAAGCGGTCGAAATGCGACTCCAGGTACACCGGGCGCCCCAGATCGCCAGACGCCAGGACCTGCTGGAGCGTCAGGAAATCGGCGTCGAAACGCCGGTTCTGGTAGACCGAGAGCACGCGATTGTTGCGATCTGACAACAACTCGAGCTCTCGCGCTTCGGCCACGTCGAGCGTGAAAGGCTTGTCGACCACCACGTGCTTGCCCGCCTCCAGCGCCGCTTTGGCCACGGGATGATGCTGGGCATTGGGCGTCGCCACCACCACGAGGTCGATGTCCGCCCGGGCCACCAGCGTCGCCACGTCGGGCACCACGGCCACGCTGGGCCAGTCGGCATGCACCTTGTGCGGCTGCGAGCTCGCCACGGCCGCCAGTTCGAGTCCCGGAACGGCCGAGAGCACCGGCGCATGGAAGGTCTGGCCGGCGAAACCGTAGCCGACAAGGCCGGCGCGAAGGGGTGTGGAAGTCATGGGAGGGCCCGGTTTGCTCGCAATTGGGGCAGTATGCGATAATCATGGGCTCCGCGAAAAGTGCGGCTGGGCACGTCGCCCGGCTTCCTTGGCCCTCACACTTCACGTCAAAGGCCTCAAGGGCGGCGCGCCAGATTGCTGGCACGCTGGTGGCTCTCGCATCGACCGCGCATTGATTCCAACAGCGCAAAAGGAAACACCATGGCAAAAGAAGGCATCCACCCGAATTACCGCGAAGTTCTGTTCGTCGACATGTCGAACGGCTTCAAGTTCGTGACCCGTTCGTGCGCGAACACCAAGGAAATGGGCAAGACCGACGACGGCCGCGAGCTGCCCCTGTTCAAGCTCGACACCACGAGCGAATCGCACCCCTTCTACACCGGCACGCAAAAGTCGGTGGACAACATGGGTGGTCGCGTCGAGAAGTTCCGCAACCGCTTCGGCAAGACCGCTGCCAAGTAATCAGGCACGCGCTCTGGCGTCGAGGGCAGCCCGGTTTACCGCGCTGCCCTTTTTCTTTCCAATCACCCCTTCGCCTCTTCCGCCTCGCCCTTGAACCAGCCGACCCCCGCGATCGTTGCCCAGAATGCCGTACGCCGGCTGCCGCGCGTCGCGTTGCTGCTGCTGTGCGCGGCCTATCTGCTGCCGGGCCTGCTCGGCCGGGGCCCCTGGAAGAGCGCCGACATCACGGCCTTCGGCTACATGGCCGAGCTGGCCCGCAGCACCGAAGGCATCGCCCGCTGGTTCGATCCGCTGCTGCTGGGCATGCGACCCGAGACCCCCGCGCTGATCCCCTACTGGATCGGCGCCTGGGCGATCCAGCTCGCCCCGTCGTGGGTCAATCCCGACTTGGCCGTGCGCTTCGTGTTCGCGCTGATGCTGTGGGGCACCTTCACCGCGACCTGGTACGCCGTCTACTACCTGGCCCGCACGCCGCGCGCCCAGCCCGTGGCCTTTGCCTTCGGCGGCGAGGCGCGCCCCACCGACTACGCCCGCGCCATCGCTGACGGCGGCCTGCTGGCGCTGATCGCTTCGCTGGGCCTAGCCCAGCTGGGGCATGAAACCACGCCCGCGCTGGCGCAGTTGTACTTTGCCTCGCACCTCTTCTACGGCGTGGCCGCGCTGCCCTACCGCCGCGTCGGCCCTGTGATCGCACTCGCGGTCGGCACCCTCGGCATGACGCTGAGCGGCGGGCCGACGGTCGGCCTCGCACTGGCGATCGGCAGCGCCGTGTACATGGCCTACGAACGCCACCAGCGCACCACCCGTGCAGCGGAAGGCTACAGCGACGACGAGAGCCCCGGCTTCACCCTGCCCGCCCTGCTGACGATGGTCGGCATCACCGTGCTGGCCGCCGCGCTGGTCTTCGGCCTGGGCCTGGCGCAATGGAAGATCACGCTGGGCCACTCGCTGCTGTCCGACGTGCGCAGCCAAGCCAAGCTGCTGCTGTGGTTCACCTGGCCGGTCTGGCCGCTCGCGCTCTGGACGCTCTGGCGCTGGCGCCGCCAGTGGCTCGAGCGCCACGTCGCGCTGCCGCTGTGGTTCGCGCTGGTGCCGCTGGCCGCCACCTGGACCACCGATTTTTCGGACCGCTCCCTGCTGCTGGCCCTGCCCGCCTTCGCCACGCTGGCAGCCTTTGCGCTGCCGACCTTCCGGCGCAGCGCGGCGGCGCTGATCGACTGGTTCAACGTGCTGTTCTTCAGCGGCCTGGCCGTGCTCGGCTGGATGTACTGGATCGCCATGCTGACCGGCGCGCCGCGCAAGCCGGCCGCCAGCGTGGCGCGGCTGGTGCCGGGCTTCGTGGCCGAGTTCTCGCCGGTGGCCTTCGTCCTCGCCCTGGCCGCCACGCTGGCCTGGTGCTGGCTGGTGCGCTGGCGCACCGGGCGCCATCGCGCCGCGCTCTGGAAGACGCTGGTGCTGCCGGCCGGCGGCACCGCGCTGTGCTGGATGCTGCTGATGACGCTGTGGCTGCCGTCCATCGACTACGCGCGCAGCTACGTCCCGCAGGTGCGCGCCGTGACCGAGCGCATCGGCCATCCGCGCTGCGTCGCCGAGCTGGCGCTGAGCCGGCCGCACGTCGCGGCGCTGCGCCACCACGGCAACCTCAACCTGCAGCCGCTGCTGCTGGGCAACGACTGCCCGTGGCTGCTCGTGAGCCCCGACACCATCGAGCGGCTGCACACCATCATCCCGCTGGAACAGTGGCGCTTCAGCGGCACGCTGCGCCGCCCCAGCAGCCCTGCGGACGACCTGCTGCTCTACGAAAAGATCGTGCGCTGACCCGTGAGCAGCAGCACGCACGGGAACGAACGCGGACTCATCGCACGGCACGCCGGCACGGTGCTGATCGGCCAGCTGGCCGTGATGGCCTTCGGCGTGGCCGACACCATCATCGCGGGCCGCTATTCCGAAGGCGCGCTGGCCGCGCTCTCGGTGGGCGCCGCCATCTTCGTCAGCGTGTATGTCTCGCTGATGGGCGTGCTGCAGGCGCTGCTGCCGGTGTGGGCCGAACTGCACGGCGCCAACCGGGGCAGCGAGATCGGCCGCTCGGTGCGCCAGTCGCTCTACCTCGCAGCCATCGCCGTCGTGCTCGGCATGACCGTGCTGCTGCTGCCCGGCGCCGCGCTGCGCTGGACCCAGGTGCCGGCCGACATGCGTGGCGAGGTCGAGGCCTACCTCGCGGTGCTGGCCTTTGCGCTGGCGCCCGCCCTGCTCTTTCGTCTCTTCAGCACGCTGAACCAGAGCCTGGGCAAGCCCAAGCTCGTGACCTGGCTGCAGTTGGCCTCGCTGCTCGTGAAGCTGCCGCTGTCGGTCTGGTTCACCTTCGGCGGCGCCGGCCTGCCGGCGATGGGGCTGGTGGGCTGCGCCTGGGCCACGCTGTGCGTGAACTGGGCCATGCTCGGCTGCGCGGTCTGGCTGCTGCGCCACGGCGCGTTCTACCGCGGCTACCAGCTGTGGGAACGCATCGAGGCGCCCGACTGGCGCCAGATCCGCCTGTTCGCGCGGCTGGGCGTGCCCGGCGGCCTCGCGGTGCTGGTGGAAGTGACCTCGTTCACGCTGATGGCGCTCTTCATCGCGCGCCTGGGCACCGCGGCAGCGGCTGCGCACCAGATCGCCTCGAACCTGCTGGCCGTGGCCTACATGACGCCGCTGTCGCTCGCCATCGCGACCAGCGCGCGCGTGAGCTTCTGGCTCGGCGCCGGCGACACCGCCCGGGCGCGCCATGCCTGCCGGCTGGGCTTCGAGCTCACCGCCCTGTTTGCCCTGCTCTATGCCGGCGCGATGGCCGTGTTCCGCACGCAGCTCGCCAACGTGTACTCCGACAACCCGGCCGTGATCGCGATGGCAGCGGCACTGCTGACCACGGTGGCGCTGTATCACATCGCCGATGCGTTCCAGACGCTGTGCGTCTTCGTGCTGCGCTGCTACCGCGTGACGCTGGCGCCGCTGGTCGTCTATTGCGCGATGCTCTGGGGCATGGGCCTGGGCGGCAGCTACCTGCTGGCCTACCGCGGCCTGGGGCCGTGGCCGGCCATGCAGTCGCCGCTGGCGTTCTGGATCATGAGCGCCGCGGCACTGGCGCTCACCGCGCTGTTGTTCGTCGCGCTGCTGCGCTGGACGATGAAGGCGCGGGCCCGCTGAGGGCCACGCGGCTTGCTTACTTGCTCATCACGCGCGCTTCGCGCACGCGCGTCGCCGGGAACAGCAACGCGAAGCGGCTGCCCTTGCCCACCGTGCTTTCGATCCGCAGCTCGGTGCCGTGGCGCTGCGCGATGTGCTTCACGATCGCCAGCCCCAGTCCCGTGCCGCCGGTCTCGCGCGAGCGGCTGCGGTCGATGCGATAGAAGCGCTCAGTGAGCCGCGGAATGTGCTCGGCGGCAATGCCCGGGCCCGTGTCGCGCACGGCGTATTCACCGCGCCCGTCGGGCAGCACCCGCCAGGTCACCACCACCTCGCCGCCACCGGGCGTGTAGCGGATGGCGTTGCTCACGAGGTTCGACATCGCGCTCTGCAATTCGGTCGGCGCGCCCGACAGCTCGGACTCGGCCTCGGACGTGAACGTGAGCCGGTGTCCCTGCGGCGTGAGCCGGCCCGACAGGCCGCGCCCTTCGTCCTCGCACTGCGCCAGCAGCGCGCGCATGCGCACCCACTGGTTGCCCGACGGCGCCGCGCTGCCTTCGAGGCGCGACAGCGTCAGCAGGTCGTTCACCAGCGTTTCCATGCGGTGCGACTGCTGCCCCATCAGCGACAGATAGCGTGTGCGTTCATCCGCATCGAGCGGCAGGTTCTGCAGCGTCTCGACAAAGCCCGCCAGCACCGTGAGCGGCGTGCGGATCTCGTGCGACACGTTGGCCACGAAGTCGCGCCGCATCGCCTCGGCCTGCTCGAGCGCCGTGATGTCGCGCGTGAGCAGCATGCGCCGGTTGCCGGCGTAGGGATGCACCTGCACCGACAGCCGCGCCGGGTGGCCGCGGTGCTGCGCATGCCCGAGGCCGGGCGCGTCGATGACGACGTCGCGGCTGTAGTTCCACGACGCGAGGTAGGCCACGAACGCCGGGTCGCGCACGAGGTTCGCCAGATGCTGCAGCAGGTCGCGCTCGGCATCGATGCCGAACTGCCCCGCCGCCGTCTGGTTGCACCACTCGATGCGGCCCTGCTCATCGAGCAGCACCACGCCGTTGGGCGAGGCCTGGATCGCAGCCAGGAACTCCTGCAGCCGGTCTTCAGCCTGCCGGGTCTGTTGTTCACGCTCGCGCAGCAGCTTGCGGATGCGCTCCGAGAGCTCGCCCCACACGCCCGGTCCGCGCGACGGCAGACCGGCCGCGTCGTTGCGCAGCACGCGCAGCAGGCGTTCGGCGCGCCAGGCATCGAAGCCCAGCCAGAGCACCGCGCCCAGCCAGGCGCCCAGCCAGCCGTACTTCCAGCCGAAAAGGCCGACAGCGCCCGCCGCAATTGCGAGGGACGCTATTAAAAACGTAGCAATACGAAAAGGCATGGCGGGCGATTATCCGCGCCCGCCGCCGAGACTCACGGCGCTGCTCACACCGTGACTTGGGCCGTCAGCCGGTAACCCGCTCCGCGAACGGTTTCCACCATCGGCGCGGCCACGCCCAGCGACTCGCGCAGGCGCTTGACGTGCACGTCGACCGTGCGTTCCTCGATGTAGACGTGGTCGCCCCACACCTTGTCCAGCAGCTGCGCGCGGCTGTGCACGCGCTCGGCATGCTGCATCAGGTAGGCCAGCAGCTTGAACTCGGTCGGGCCGACCTTCAGTGCCCCGCCCTGCCACGTCACGCGGTGGGTGGAGGTGTCGAGGGCCAGTTCGCCGATCTCGACGCGCTCGGTCACCACCTCGGGCGCGCGGCGGCGCAGCACGGCGCGGATGCGCGCCAGCATTTCCTGGGTGGAGAACGGCTTGGTGATGTAGTCGTCGGCCCCGGCATCGAGGCCGGCGACCTTGTCGGGCTCGTCGCCGCGCGCCGTGAGCATCAGGATCGGGATGGCCTTGGTGCGCGGGTCTTTGCGCCACTGGCGCGCGAGCTGCAGGCCGCTCTGGCCCGGCAGCATCCAGTCGAGCAGGATCAGGTCCGGCAGGAAGGCGTCGATTTCACGCTGGGCGGCGGCACCGTCTTCGGACCAGATCGGCTCGAAGCCGTTGTGGCGCAGGTTGACGGCGATCAGCTCGGCGATCGAGGATTCGTCTTCGACGATCAGGACTCTTGGTTTCTTCATGCGTTATGGGGAGTCTTTGCGGCGACGGTCGTCACTGCAATGCCGACTCGATTTCCTCCATCGAAGTGTGCCGCACATCGGCGCCCTTGACGATGTAGATGATGAACTCGGCGATGTTCTTGGCGTGGTCGCCGATGCGTTCGATGGCCTTGGCCAGGAACAGCAGGTCCAGGCTGGCGGAGATGGTGCGCGGGTCTTCCATCATGTAGGTGACCAGCTTGCGCACGAAGCCGTCGAACTCCTTGTCGATGAGATCGTCGTCCTTGAGGATCGACAGCGCGGCGGCCGTATCGAGGCGCGCGAAGGCGTCCAGCGCGGTGCGCAGCAGGTTCGAGGCCAGGTCGGCGGCAATGCGCAGCTCGGTGGTGGGCAGCTGGCGGGCCGATCCGCTTTCGATGATCGACTTGACCATGCGCGCGATCTTGTTGGCCTCGTCGCCCACGCGCTCCAGGTTGGCGGTGGTCTTGCTGATGGCGATCAAGAGGCGCAGGTCGCGTGCCGTGGGCTGGCGACGGGCGATGATCGACGACAGCTCGCGGTCGATCTCGATCTCCATCGCGTTGACGCGATGCTCGGTCTCCATCACGCGGTCGGCGGCTTCGGCGTCGAACTGCAGCAGGGCGTACACGGCCTGGTGGATCTGCGACTCGACCATGCCGCCGAGCTCCATCACGCGCGACGAGACGCCGTTGAGTTCGCTGTCGAACTGGCTGGAAAGGTGTTTCTCGGTCATGGTGTTTCCTTTGACTTCAACCGAAGCGGCCGGTGATGTAGTCCTCGGTCTCCTTGCGCTGCGGCTTGAAGAACATCTGTTCGGTGGCACCGAACTCGATCAGGTCTCCGAGGTACATGTAGGCGGTGTAGTCGCTGCAGCGGGCGGCCTGCTGCATGTTGTGGGTCACGATGACCACGGTGTACTCGTTTTTCAGCTCGGCGATCAACTCCTCGATCTTCGCGGTCGAGATCGGGTCGAGCGCGGAGCACGGTTCGTCGAGCAGCAGCACTTCGGGCTTGATCGCGATACCGCGCGCAATGCACAGGCGCTGCTGCTGGCCGCCGGAGAGGCCCGAGCCGCTTTGCTGCAGCTTGTCGCGCACTTCGGTCCACAGCGCGGCCTTCTTCAGGGCCCACTCGACGCGGTCGTCCATTTCGCTGGCCGACAGATTTTCGAACAGCTTCACGCCGAAGGCGATGTTGTCGTAGATCGACATCGGGAACGGCGTGGGCTTCTGAAACACCATGCCGACCTTGGCGCGGATCAGCGCCACGTCCTGCTTGGACGTGAGCAGGTTCTCGCCGTCCAGCGCGATGGTGCCTTCGGCGCGCTGCTCGGGGTACAGCTCGAACATGCGGTTGAAGGTGCGCAGCAGGGTCGACTTGCCGCAGCCCGACGGGCCGATGAAGGCCGTGACCTTGTTCTCGGGGATCTCGAGGTTGATGCCCTTGAGCGCGTGGAACTTGCCGTAGTAGAAGTTCAGGTCCTTGACCGAGATCTTCGAGCGCGATGGTTGTTGTTGTGCGACGGTGTTTGGCATGTTGGCGCCTTCTTGATTTAGTGTTTGTTGCGCGTCAGCACGCGCGCCAGGATGTTGAGGGCAAGCACGGCGACGGTGATCAGGAACACACCGGCCCAGGCCAGTTGTTGCCAGTTCTCGTACGGGCTCATGGCGAACTTGAAGATCGTGACCGGCAGGCTGGCCATCGGCTGGCTCACGTCGGCGGTCCAGAACTGGTTGTTCAGCGCGGTGAAGAGCAGCGGCGCGGTTTCGCCGGCGATGCGGGCCACGGCCAGCAGCACACCCGTGACCACACCGGCGCGGGCGGCGCGCAGCGTGATGCTCAGAATGACCTTCCACTTCGGCGTGCCCAAAGCGTAGGCCGCTTCGCGCAGGCCCGGCGGCACCAGCTGCAGCATGTTCTCGGTGGTGCGGATCACCACCGGAATCACGATGAGCGCCAGCGACAGTGCGCCGGCCAGGCCCGAGAAGGTCTTGAAGTAGGCCACCACCACGGCGTAGACGAACAAGCCGATCACGATCGACGGTGCCGACAGCAGGATGTCGTTGACGAAGCGCGTGATCGAGGCCAGCAGGCCCTTGGGGTTGTACTCGGCCAGGTAGATGCCGGCCATGATGCCGATGGGCGTGCCCACGAAGGTCGCCAGCATCACCATCACGAACGAACCGAAGATGGCGTTGGCGATGCCGCCCGCCTCGTTCGGCGGCGGCGTCATCTCGGTGAAGGTGGCGAGTGCCAGGCCGCCCACGCCCTGGCGCAGCGTTTCCCACAGGATCCACACGAGCCAGAACACGCCGAACGCCATCGCGGCGAGCGACAGCGTGAGGGCGATCTTGTTGACGCGGTTGCGCGCGGCGAACTTCGCCTGGCGCGTTTCTGCCAGGGTCTTGGCGTTGATCAGGTTTTGCGCGGTGCTCACGACTTGGTTCCTTCGCTCTTCTTCATCTGGGCCAGCAGCATCTTCGAGAGCGACAGCACGACGAAGGTGATGAAGAACAGCACGAGGCCGAGGTACATCAGCGCAGCCTGGTGCAGGCCCGCGCCGGCTTCGGCGAATTCATTGGCGAGGGCCGAGGTGATGCTGTTGGCCGCCTCGAACACCGACAGGGAGTTGAGCTGGTTCATGTTGCCGATCACGAAGGTGACGGCCATGGTCTCGCCCAGTGCGCGGCCCAGGCCGAGCATGATGCCGCCGATCACGCCGGCCTTGGTGTAGGGCAGCACGACCTTGGAGACGACTTCCCAGGTGGTGGAGCCCAGGCCGTAGGCCGACTCCTTGAGCAGCGCGGGCGTCACTTCGAACACGTCGCGCATCACCGAGGCGATGAACGGAATGATCATGATCGCCAGGATGATGCCGGCCGACAGGATGCCGATACCCACGGGCGGGCCGGACACCAGGGCACCGAGGTACGGCACGCCAGCCAGCAGCTTTTGCAGCGGCTGCTGCACCCAGGTGGAAAGAATGGGGCCGAAGACCAGCAGGCCCCACATGCCGTACACGATGGACGGCACGGCAGCCAGCAGTTCGATGGCGGTGCCCAACGGGCGCTTGAGCCAGTTGGGCGAGAGTTCGGTCAGGAACAGCGCGATGCCGAAGCTCACCGGCACGGCGATCACCAGCGCGATGAACGAGGTGGCCAGCGTGCCGTAGATCATCACCAGGCCGCCGTACTCGTCCTTCACCGGGTCCCACACGCTGCTCGTGAGGAAGCCGAGGCCGTACTTCGAAATGGCGGGCCAGGCGCCGGCGACGAGCGACAGCAGGATGCCGATCAGCATCGCGAGCGTCAGCAGCGCGGCGCCCTTGGCGGCCCAGCCGAAGAGACGGTCGGCCATGGGGCCGGAACGGGCCGCCTTGACGGGCGGCGGAGGAGCGGCGGAGGTGCGCGCGCGCTCGGCCGCGAGGTCGAGGGAGGCGGCAGCAGCGGGGAAGGTGGATGACACGGGTCGCTCCGGCAAAGACGAAAGCGGCGCGTCCTGGAGCGAAGAGTTGCTCATGGGCGCGCCGTCCTGGAGGGTGGATGAAGGGTTGCTTCTTACTTGAACGCGACCGGCTTGCCCGATGCGTCCTTCACTTCACCCCATGCCTTGGCAATGGTGGCCTTCACGGCGTCGGGCATCGGCACGTAGTCGAGTTCGTCGGCCGTCTTGTCGCCGCCCTTGTAGGCCCAGTCGAAGAACTTCAGCACGGTGGTGGCGCTGGCGGGCTTGTCCTGCACCTTGTGCATCAGGATGAAGGTGGCGCCGGTGATGGGCCACGAATCCTTGCCGGCCTGGTTGGTCAGCACCTGGTAGAAGCTCTTGTTCCAGTCGGCACCGGCGGCGGCGGCCTTGAAGGCGCTGTCGTCGGGCGAGACGAACGTGCCGGCGGCGTTCTGCAGCTGGGCGTAGGTCATCTTGTTCTGCTTGACGTAGGCGTACTCGACGTAGCCGATCGAGTTGGGCAGGCGGTTCACGAAAGCGGCGACGCCTTCGTTGCCCTTGCCACCCGCGCCGGTGGGCCAGTTCACGGCCGTGCCTTCGCCGACCTTGGACTTCCACTCGGCGTTGACCTTGCTCAGGTAGTTGGTGAACAGGAAGCTGGTGCCCGAACCGTCGGCGCGGCGAACCGGGGCGATGGCGGCGTCAGGCAGGGCCAGCGACGCGTTCAGTGCCTTGATGGCCGGGTCGTTCCACTTGGTGATCTTGCCCAGGTAGATGTCGCCCAGCACTTGGCCGTTGAGCTTCAGCTCGCCCGGCTTGATGCCGGGAATGTTCACCACGGGGATCACGCCGCCGATGACGGTGGGGAACTGCATCAGGCCCTTGGCTTGCAGCTCGTCGTCCTTCAGCGGAGCGTCCGAAGCGCCGAAATCGACGGTCTTGGCTTCGATCTGCTTGAGGCCGGCACCCGAGCCGACCGACTGGTAGTTGATCTTGACGCCGGTGGCCTTGTTGAAGTCGGAGGCCCACTTGGCGTACAGCGGTGCAGGGAAGCTGGCGCCGGCGCCGGTCACGTCTTGGGCGAAGGCGGAAATGGAGAACAGCGCGGTCACGAGGCCGGCGGTTGCAAATTTGAACGTCGTTTTCATAAAGCTTCCTTGAGAAGTAAGAAGTAGTCCCTTTGGGGGCTCAAACGGACTCTAAAAAGCTTTTGTGACATCGATGTGACACCCCTTCTGTCGAGGGAAAATGCCGCTGCGCCACCCCTGTTGTGTGTGACGCTGTCACACAACCGTCATTCACCCCGCCTAACCTCCAGCCCTCGCCGTGACGTGACTTGGGAGGCGGCGCCTGCTGTCACGGCGCTACGATCAGAGAACCGCCCTCTTCACTACAACATGCAAAACGGCACCCGCCTCGCAGCGGTCGATCTCGGCTCGAACAGCTTCAGGCTGGAAATCGGCCAGGTCGACCACGGACAGATCCACCGCACCGAGTACCTCAAGGAAACCGTGCGCCAAGGCAACGGCCTGGACAGCGCCCGCAACCTCACGACCGAAGCCATGCAGCGCGGCTGGGACGCCCTCGCCCGCTTCGGCGAGCGGCTGGCCGGCTTCAAGCGCTCGCAGGTGCGCGCCGTGGCCACGCAGACCCTGCGCGAAGCGCGCAACCGCGAAGAGTTCCTGTTGCGCGCGCGCACCATCCTGGGCTTCGGCATCGACGTGATCCCCGGCCGGGAAGAAGCCCGCCTGATCTACCAGGGCGTGGCGCACCACCTGCCGCACACCGACGCCTCCGACCAGGAACGCCGCCTCGTCATCGACATCGGCGGGCGCTCCACCGAAATGATCATCGGCCACGCCCTCGAGGCCGAGCGCATGGAGTCGTACCGCGTGGGCAGCGTCGCCTGGTCGATGAAGCATTTCGGCGAAGGCCAGTTCACCGCCCCCGCCTTCCGCGCCGCCGAAGTCGCGGCCAAGGCCGTGCTGGACGACGCGCTCTCCAGCTACACCCGCGACCAGTGGGACGTGGCCTACGGCGCCTCCGGCACCATCGGCGCGGTGGGCGACGTGCTCGCCGCGGCCGGCGGCGAGGCTGGCCTCGTCACGCGCGAGGGCCTCGACTGGCTGCTCGACCGCCTGCTCAAGGCCGGCAGCATCGACAAGCTGCGCATCGACGGCATGCGCGAAGACCGCAAGGCCGTGATCGGCGGCGGCCTGAGCGTGCTGCGCGCGGTGTTCGACCTGCTCGACATCCAGGAAATGAAGGTCGCCCAGGGCGCCCTGCGCCACGGCGTGCTCTACGAGTTGCTCGAACGCGACGAGAGCGTGGCCGACATGCGCAGCGCCACGGTGACCCGGCTCGCCACCCGCTTCGCGGTCGATCCGGCCCAGGCCAAGCGCGTGAGCGACACCGCCGCCGCGCTGTTCGTGCAGCTGGCTCCCGCCGCGCGCGGCGGCAGCACCTCGAGCCGCGCCGGCCGCGCATTGCGCAAGCTCGGCTGGGCCGCGCAGTTGCACGAGATCGGCGCGCTGGTCTCGCACAGCGACTATCACAAGCACGGCGCCTACATCCTCGACAACACCGATGCGCCGGGCTTTGCAGTGAACGAACTGCACGCCCTCGGCCAGCTGGTGCTGGGCCAGCGCGGCAAGCTGCGCAAGCTCGAAGCCTCGCTGGACGACGAGACCTTCGTGATGCAGCTGCTGGCGCTGCGCCTGGCGGTGATCCTGTGCCACGCGCGCCGCGACCCCGAGCCGCAGGCACTGAACCTCGCGGCACTCGGTGCCAGGGCCTTCACGATCGCCTGCGCGCCCGACTGGGCCGAGATGTACCCGCAGTCGGCGCACCTCCTGCGCGAGGAAGTGCTGGCCTGGCAAAAGACCGGCAACTGGCGCGTGGAACTCAGCGGCGCCTGAGCCGTTTCACTTCGTGTCGATGCCGGCCGTCTGCGTGACTGCCGCAGCGCTGGCCTTGCGCGGCTCGTCTTCCCCGAACAGGCTGACATAGGCCGGCTGCACGATCTGGTCAAGCCCGCGCTTCAACCCTTCGCGAGCGCCTGCGGTGTCCTTGAGCAGGCCGTCGTACAGGAGGTAGGTCGGCTCGCTCACGTCGGCGACCTGCAAGGTCTGGCCCACGACGGATTGCTTCTCGTCCCTGAGCAACTGCTCCACCCAGACGTACGGCTTGAAGCTCGATGTCGCATCGGCCGCGCCATAGGACGTCGTGATCCGCAAGATCAATGTGCTGTAGCCGGGCGTCGGCTGGAGTTCCTGCACCTGCATCTGCGCGTGCTCTCCGGTCGCGCGGAAGAAAGGCGTCAGCTTCACCTCGCGGCCACTGTCCCGCAGGCGCGCCGCCAGTCGCTCTGCGAACTGCCTGTTCAGCCCCATGGTCACTCCGCTGTTCTTCACCGCGGCCGTGAACTCCTTGCTGCGCTGGTCGGTCCGGGCGGCCATCGTCAGTCGGCTGTTGGTATCGACGGAGATGGCCACCAGCGCAGCGAGGGGTCCCAGAAACCCTGCGAAGCCCGTCAGCCCCGACCCGCCGCCATCCGTGACGATCAGTTGGTCTTCCTGGTTGTAGATGAGCTCGACCTTCTCGATCGACCGGGCGACGTCGTGACGGGTCGGCGGCGCAGGTGCGGCGGTGTTCGTCGCGCACCCCGACAGCAGGGCTGCGGCAACCAGCAGAAAAAACAGCGCCTTCAACCGCACGTCCGCGTCTGCATGCAGCATGTTCATGAAGCTTCCTGGCAGTGTGTTGAGCGGTTTCATGCGTCTTCCCCAGTGATGTGGTCGACCGGCACCGCTTCTTTCCCGCATCGGCGTCAAAAGCACGCTGCCGTGGAGTCACACTGTAGAAATTGCGCCGCGCGCGCGCATGAGTGCTTCGCCCCTTTTTCCGGGAGACAAGCGCCCTGCCAGCTCTGCCCGCGACCGTGACAAAGCGCCTGTCCGCAAGCGTCAGGCAGGGGTATTCGCAGCGGAGGACCGCTGTAGCAGCTAGAGAAGCTCGGGCGCCTGCACCGTCACCACGACGGTCTGCACGTCGCCGTCGCGCTCGCGGGTGCGGATCCACCATAGCGAGCCCTTGCGCACCGGGCAGCTGTCCTGCTTCAGGCCGAGCAGCATCGAGATGGCCTGGCCCAGCGAGGGCTGGTGGCCGATCACCAGCACCACCGACTTGCCGTTGGGCCAGCCTGTGGCGGCCAGCAGCGCGTCGGGGGTGGTGTCGGGCGACAGCTCGGAGCGCAGCTTGTACTTGCGGCCCAGTGCCAGCGCGGTCTGCTCGCAGCGGCGCGCCGGGCTGCACACGATGCGCGTGCCGTCGGGCAGCTGCCGGTCGAGCCAGGTGGCCATGCGCTTGGCCTGCTTTTCGCCGCGCGGGGTGAGCGAGCGCTGCATGTCGTCACACCCTTCGGTCCAGTCCTCGGCTTCGGCGTGACGCCAGAAGATCAAGTCCATGCTCATCGTCTTTCGAACTTCTTCTTCAATTTCAATTGCCGGACGCATCACGGTGGTTTCCTCGTGATGCATAGCGGCCCATCAAGGCGGCCTGGGCGCCATGCGCTTCGATCGCGGGGGACGCACCCGCCTCGCCGGGGTGGGTGTCATGGTCGACACGCCGGTAGATGCCGTCGCCGCCCAGGTCCCAGGCGTCGCGCCCATCGTGCAGGTAAGCCACCAGGCACTCGTCGATGAGGCGCTGGCGCAGGTTGGGGTCGGTCACGGGCCAAGCCAGCTCGATGCGCCGCATCATGTTGCGGTTCATCCAGTCGGCGCTCGACAGGTACAGCGACTCGTCCTCGCCATGGCGGAAATAGAACACCCGCGAATGCTCGAGGAAACGCCCGATCACCGAGCGCACGCGCACGTTGTCGGTGAGGCCCGGCACCTGCGCCGGCAGCGTGCAGGCGCCGCGCACGATGAGGTCGATCTTCACGCCCTTCTGCCCCGCGCGGATGAGCGCGCCGATGATCTCCTCGTCGGTCAGCGCGTTCATCTTGGCGACGATGCGCGTGGGCTCTCCGCTGGCGGCGGCCTGCCCGAGCGCATCGATGCGCGCGACCAGGTTCTTGTGCAGGTCGAAGGGCGCCAGCCACATGCGGTTGAGCTTGGGCAGGCGGCTCTGGCTGGCCATGTGGACGAACACGGCCTCCATGTCGGCCGTGAGCGCCGGGTCGGCCGTGAGGTGGCTGATGTCGGTGTACAGCCGCGCCGTGCGCGGGTTGTAGTTGCCGGTGGACAGGTGGCCGTAGCGGCGCAGCTGCTTGCCCTCGCGGCGCGTCACCAGCAGCATCTTGGCGTGGGTCTTCAGGCCCACCACGCCATACACCACCTGCGCGCCGATCGACTCGAGCATCTCGGCCCAGTTGATGTTGGCCTCTTCGTCGAAGCGCGCCTTCAGCTCGACCACCACCGTCACTTCCTTGCCGCGGCGCACGGCTTCGCGCAGCAGGTCCATGAGCTCGGAGTCGGCGCCGGTGCGGTAGATGGTCTGCTTGATCGCCAACACCTGCGGGTCGAGCACCGACTCGCGCAGGAACGCGAGCACGCCGTCGAAGCTCTCGAAGGGCTGGTGGATCAGCACATCGCCGCGCTGCAGTCGCTCGAAGAACGACTGGGCGGGCGACAGCGTGACGGGGAACGACGGCGCGTACGGAGGAAAGCGCAGCTGCGGCTCGCCGATCAGGTCGATGAGCTGCGTGAGCCGCGCCAGGTTCACCGGGCCGTGCACGCGGTACAGCGCCTGCGGCGGCAGGTTGAACTGCGCCAGCAGGAAGCTCGCGAGCGATTCGGCGCAGCTGGCCGACACCTCCAGCCGCACGGCCTGGCCGTAGTGGCGGTGCTGCAGGCCCTGGCGCAGCGCGGTGCGCAGGTTCTTGACGTCTTCCTCGTCGACCGCGAGGTCGGAGTGGCGCGTGACGCGGAACTGCGAGAAGTCGCCCACCTCGCGCCCCGGGAACATGCTGGCCAGGTGCGCGCGCACCACGCTCGACAGCGCCACGAACAGCGTCTTGCCGTCCGACACCTTGGCTGGCATCTTGATCAGGCGCGGTAACACGCGCGGCAGCTTGACGATCTGAATCGGGTTCTCGCGGCCGAAGGCGTCCTTGCCGCCCAGGCGCACGATGAAGTTCAGCGACTTGTTGGCCACCTGCGGGAACGGGTGCGCCGGATCGAGCCCCACGGGGATCAGCAGCGGGCGCACTTCGCGCTCGAAATACTCGCTGACCCACTTGCGCTGGGCCGGGTTGCGTTCGCCGTGCGACACGATGTGGATGCCGTGCGTGGCAAAGGTCGGCATCAGCTCGTCGTTGTACAGCGCGTACTGGCGCGCCACGAGGGCATGCGCCGCTTCGGACAGGCGCTCGAAGGATTCGACCGTGTAGGTGCCCTTGCGATCGCCGGCGCTGCCCGCGCTCAGGTGCGGCGCGGCGCGGACCTCGAAGAACTCGTCGAGGTTCGACGACACGATGCACAGGTAGCGCAGCCGTTCGACCAGCGGCACTTCGGGCCGGTGGGCCCAGTCGAGCACGCGCTCGTTGAACGAGAGGATGCTGTGGTCGCGGTCCAGCAACGCGAACGAAGACGCTTCACCGGCGCGTGACGGGTCAGCGGAGAGGGAGGGCATGGGCACTGATTCTGGAGCAAGCGGCACGGGAGAACACGTCGGCTGAAATATGACAGTGTCAACTTCGTCCGTGACAGTTCCATGACATTCGCGTGACGCACCCTGCCCCACAGAGAGCGAACCTGACACATTCGGCGACAGCGAAGCAGCGTGCGGCCCGGCGTCGGGCCGGATGGCCGCCGGCTTCATGCGCCGAGAAAGTGCTTGCGGTAGCGCGCCGGCAGGTCGTCGATGCGCATCAGCATCGGCAGGTCGGCGGTGTTGAAGTCCGGGTCCCAGGCCGGTGCGCCGAGCACCTTGGCGCCCAGGCGCAGGTAGCCCTTGATGAGCGCGGGCGGTTCCACGTCGAGCGCGCTGTCGAGCCGTTCGACCGGCAGCGGCAGGCGCGGCTGCACCTGGTACTGGATCGGCGCCAGGTGGCTGGCCGAGAGCTGGCGCCAAATGCTGGCCGCCGCGTCGCCGCTGGTCACGCCGTTGTGTGACATCGGGATGCTTGCGCAGCCGATCATGGTGTCGAGCTTGTTGCGGTGCATGAAGCCGGCCAGCGCGCCCCACAGGGCCAGGATCACGCCGCCCTGGCGGTGCTCGGCGTGCACGCAGCTGCGGCCCAGCTCGACCATGCGCTCGCGCAGGTCGCGCAGGCGGGTCAGGTCGAACTCGGTGTCGCTGTAGGTGCTGCCGACGCGGCGCGCCTGCGCCGGGGTCAGCACGCGGTAGGTGCCGATGACCTGGCCCGTGAGTTCGTCGCGCACCAGCAGGTGTTCGCAGAAGTCGTCGAACAGGTCGATGTCGTGGCCGGCCAGCGGCGTGGTCAGACGTGCGCCCATCTCGCCGACGAACACGTCGTGACGCAGGCGTTGCGCGGCGCGCACGTCATCCAGATGACGCGCCCAGCTCACCGTGATGCCCGGCTTGGCTTCGACCACCGGCGGCACGATGACGGCCAGCGGCGCCTCGGGCACCGCCGTGCGGGTGGCCAGTGCGGCGACGGTGGCGGCAGCGGCAGCAGCAACGGCGGGGGTTCCGGCAGCGGGTGCGGGCCACAAGGCTGCGCGCAGTCCGAGCTGCGAGAGCGGAAATGTCGGGTTCGGCAGTTCTTTCATGGGAAATCCCTTTCTGCTGACCGAGTCTGGACACGCGCAATGAAACCGGCATGTCAGCGGCGTGGCAGACACATGACGTTGTTACAACGCGCGCCAGCGTCGCTTTGGCGCCGCTTCGGCGTCTAATGCGGGGCATTCGCGACACGGAGTTCGACCCCATGGCCACCGACGCACCAGGCGCCAACAGCCGCCTGCACCAGACTTTCCCCGTCCTCAGTGACGCCGAGATGGCACGCATCGCCAGCTTCGGCAGCGTGCAGCGCTTTGCGCGCGGCGAGCGCCTGTTCACCGCCGGCGAGACCGGCGCCGGCATGTTCGTGCTGCTCAAGGGCGTGGTCGCCGTCACGCAGCGCGACGGCCTCGGCCATGTGGTGCCGATCGCACGCCAGGGGCCGGGCGAATTCCTTGCCGAGGTCGGCCAGCTGAGTGGGCGCCCTGCCCTGGTCGACGGGCATGCCGACGAAGAAGTCGAGGCGCTGGTCGTGCCGCCGGACCGCCTGCGCGCGCTGCTGGTGGCCGAGGCCGACCTGGGCGAGCGCATCACCCGCGCGCTGATCCTGCGGCGCGTGGCGCTGATCGAATCGGGCGCGGCCGGGCCGGTGCTGATCGGACGGCCCGATGCGCCCGAGATGGCGCGGCTGGAGAACTTCCTGCGCCGCAACGGCCATCCCTATCACCTGGTCGATGCAGCCGCCGACGCCGATGCCGCCGCCCTGCTCGCCCAATACGGTCCCGACAAATTACTGGCTGTCTGCCCCGACGGCTCGGTGCTGGTCAACCCGAGCGACGAGGGCCTTGCGCGCTGCCTCGGCATGGTCGACACCGCGGCGCGCGACGAGCTCTACGACGTGGCCGTGGTCGGCGCCGGGCCGGCTGGCCTCGCGACCGCCGTGTATGCGGCCTCCGAAGGGCTGCGCGTGATCGTGCTCGACTGCCGTGCCTTCGGCGGACAGGCCGGCGCCAGCGCGCGCATCGAGAACTACCTGGGCTTTCCGACCGGCATCTCGGGGCAGGCGCTGGCGGGCCGCGCGTTCGTGCAGGCGCAGAAGTTCGGTGTCGAGATGCTGATCCCGGCGCAGGTGGCGGCGCTCGACTGCTCGCGCGAGAACGCGCTGGACAGCCTGGCGCTGAAGCTCACCGACGGCCGCACGATCAGCGCGCGCACGGTCGTCATTGCGAGCGGCGCGCGCTACCGCCGCCCCGGCGTGCCGCGCCTGGCCGAATTCGAAGGCCGCGGCATCTGGTACTGGGCCTCCGCCATCGAAGCCAAGATCTGCGCGCAGCAGGAAGTGGCGCTGGTGGGCGGCGGCAACTCGGCCGGCCAGGCGGCGGTGTTCCTGTCGCGCCATGCGGCCAAGGTCAACGTGCTGGTGCGTGGGCCGTCGCTGGCGGCCAGCATGTCGCGCTACCTCATCGACCGCATCGAGGCCACGCCCAACATCTCGCTGCAGCCGCACACCGAGCTCGTGCGGCTGCACGGCGCGCCGGAAGAAGGCCTGACCGGCGCCACCTGGCGCTGCCACACCTCGGGCCAGGAGCACGACTGCCCCGCGCGCAACATCTTCCTGTTCGTCGGCGCGGAACCCGAGACGTCGTGGCTCGACGGCTGCGGCGTGTCGGTCGACAAGCACGGCTTCGTGCTGACCGGCCCGGCCGCGAGCAGCGGCTTTCCGGCGCGCCCGGCCACGGCGCTCGAATCGAGCGTGTCGGGCGTGTTCGCGGTGGGCGATGTGCGCTCCGGCTCGGTCAAGCGGGTGGGCGGCGCGATTGGCGAAGGCGCCGCGGTGGTGGCGCTCATTCACCAGCACCTGTCGTCGGCCTCGGCCGTGGCCTGAATTTTTCCCTCTCTTGTCCTGAGACACCGATGCCCATCCAAGCCTGCGAACACGTTCCCGCCGACCTCGCGCAGCCGCACACACCCCGCGGCTGCGAAGACTGCCTGAAGACTGGCGACACCTGGGTGCACCTGCGCCTGTGCGTGCACTGCGGCCATGTGGGCTGCTGCGACTCGTCGAAGAACCGCCACGCCACGAAGCATGCGCGGGCCGAAGGGCATCCGGTGATCCAGTCGATCGAGCCCGGCGAGCATTGGATGTGGTGCAACGCGCACGAGCGGCAGGTGGGGTGAGCGAGCGGCCGTGCGGCCAATGCCCGCATCCGCACGCGACCGCAGGGGCGTGTATATGCTGCCGTTCTCCCGTCACAACCCTCTCAAATCCGGAGTCCGCGACATGCCCGCATCGCCCATCGAGGTCTATTCCTGGCCCACGCCGAACGGCCACAAGATTCACATCATGCTCGAGGAGTGCGGCCTGCCGTACCACGCGCACCCGGTGAACATCGGCACCGGCGACCAGTTCGCGCCCGAGTTCCTGAAGATCAGCCCGAACAACAAGATCCCCGCCATCACCGACCCCGACGGACCGGACGGCCAGCCGATCTCGCTGTTCGAGTCGGGCGCCATCCTCGTGTACCTCGCGGGCAAGACCGGCAAGTTCCTGCCCACGGGCGACCGCGAGCGCTACGACGTGCTGCAGTGGCTCATGTTCCAGATGGGCGGCGTCGGCCCGATGCTCGGCCAGGCGCATCACTTCCGCATCTACGCGCCCGAGAAGATCGCCTATGCCGTCGACCGCTACACCAACGAGGCCCGGCGCCTGTACGGCGTGATCGACCGACAGCTGTCGAAGCACAAGTTCATCGCCGGCAACAGCTATTCGATAGCCGACATCGCCATCTTCCCGTGGCTGCGCAGTTGGGAGAACCAGGGCATCACCCTCACCGACTACCCGCACCTGAAGGCCTGGTTCGACGGCATCGCCGCACGCCCCGCCGTGCAGCGCGGCGTGAAAGTGCTGGCCGACCTGCGCCGCCCCATCACCGATGACAAGGCGCGCGAGATCCTTTTTGGCAAGACACAGTACGAGAAGCGCTGAGCGGCCTCTTATTCGGGCTAGAATGGAAGGCTTGGCGGGGTGTAGCGCAGCCTGGTAGCGCATCTGGTTTGGGACCAGAGGGTCGAAGGTTCGAATCCTTTCGCCCCGACCAAAAGAAAAGTGAAAGCCTGCAACGATGAAAGTCGTTGCAGGCTTTTTTCTTTTCCGGGCCGCTCGCGATCACCGCGAATCTCACGCCCCTTTAGACGTTTCGTAGCACGACCCACGGCTTTCCGTACATCGGGCAACGCCGCTGCCTTGTTGTTACACCGTCAAGACAACCTTTTTCTTAAGGAACTACCCGCGAGGCCCTCGGCGCTCACGCAGAATCAAGCCAATCGTGATCGTGTTTACAAAGTAAGCGGAATCGCGTTTACAAAGCCGAAGAGCTGAGTCAGGGATGGACGTCGCAACAGAACCCTCACCCCTGGACCCTTTTCCGATGCTGAATTACTTTTCGCGCTGTTCTTGTGGCCTCAGGCATCTCGCACGCATCGAGCGCCGGCCATGGATGCGACTCTTCTCGAGCCTGCGCTTCTACCAATGCAGCGCCTGCGGAAAGAAGCAACTGGCGTCCGAACGCGCGGTGAACGACGCGGTCTGGAAGTACCGCTCGGAAAACGTCTGACGCCCCCTCAGCCCAAGCGATCCGCAGAGGCATCGGGCGGGCGAAACGCCGTCCTTAGCAATCTGTTGCGCGTGCAGTCCTTTCGCTGCATGCCTTGCGCCCCCACAGAATCGAACGCGGGTGCTTCACGGTTGCGCAAACCGCGAAGCAGCGTCGGGGAAAGAGTGTCGACACCTTCCCGGTTTGAACTCTTCTGTGATGCTGCTGAATCTGTTTCTCCGATGTTCCTGCGGCCTGGCCGGCCTTCGCCGCATCGAGCGGCGAACCTGGATGAGGATGCTGCCGGCCCTCAGGTTCTACCGGTGCAGCACCTGCGGCAAGAAGCAGCTCGTGTCGAAGCAGGCCGCCGAGACCGCCAGGGTGTCGTCCCGCGCCAGCCCCGCCCTTTCGCCCTCTCAACGACCGCCGCCGAAGGCGTCGCGCATGGAGGGATGTAGGTAGAATCCGCGCTTCCCCGGTCAGAGGCAGAAGCGTCCAGACCGTTGATTTTTCGGGTCTGTTGCCGCCTCACCGGCAGCCCGAGGACCGAAGGCTCCGGCCCTCGCTTCTCGACCGGAATCTGCCCGTAGCTCAGTTGGATAGAGCACCTGCCTTCTAAGCAGGTTGTCGGGGGTTCGATCCCCTCCGGGGCCAATTGCGTCTCCAACCGCAACGGGTTTCTCCAACTTTTGCGCCGTTGCTCCGCCGGAAGGACGACGCACAGAGCACGCATGCGCGAGCTACCGTCAAGTCGACGCGCTTGCTGCCCACGGATGCCGCGGTAGGTTCAACCCACCCGTCGCCTGCTCGCTCCCTCGCGGTACACCCCCTCCGATCTCTCCCAAGACTGCCCAGTCATCCTCCGAAAGGTGATCGCTGCCGTGCTACCGGTATCCGTTGACTCCCACAAATGCGGTATTTGGTTTGCAAAATGGCATGGATAGATTCGGGTCTTCCACCACGAGGAGACGTCGATGAACTACAAGAGCCCGCTATTGGCATTCGGCCTTTTTCTTTGCGCCGCCCTTGCAAGCGCCAATGAAGCTCAGCGCGCATGCGGGGACTTCGACAGCGCCGTCATGACAACGCGCGCGCAATGCCAGCGCGAACGAACACAGGACGACAGAGAGTACTGCGCAGCCACAAAGCTCAAGCGCGCCCAAGACGCGCACGCCACGTGCCTTGTTCGATTCAACACCCGGGGAGCGGGATCCGTTCAAGAAGCCAGGGAGCGCTCAAATCGTATCCGGCGGGAACCCTGAGGCGAAATAACGCTTGCAATTCATCATTGACCAAACAGGGTTTTATAGGAGTTCACATGATTCGATTTTCTCTCGCTATCTTGCTGGCATTCGTCTCCTCTCATGCACTCGCCAGCAATTGGACGACATCCATGGACAACAAAAGAAAATGTGAAACTGCCGCTCATGAGGCTGAGAAGAATCGCCGACCGATGGCGGCCAACCATTACAAGCAATGCGCCAAGGACTTTCAGACTGCTGCCCAATATTTTCGGGAGAATGACCAGGCGTACAACGGGAAAACGGCTTTTCAGCGTGGGCTTGACCAATACAACCGGGGGAACATGCAATAGCCAATATGCCTCGGTGCGCTGATCGAGAAGATCGGCCACCAGACTGAATTCAGTGGCCCAATTTTTCTCTCCTCTCCTCAGGACCACCCTTGCCCGCCGTCGTGCGGGCTTTTTCTTGGCCAGCGCAGTCGCAGCCCACTGGTTTCCGTGGACTCCCACAAAAGAGGTATTTCGCTTGCAAATCGAGCGACTAGATTCGACTGGTCTCAAATCGAGGGGATGACGCCATGACGATAAAGACCACCGCGCAAGAACCTAACGCCACCTCCAACCGCCGAGGTCGGCATGGCCCCTTGCACGCGATCCAGATCCCCACCCACTTCCTGTCGGTGCTCGTCCTCTCGGCCTGCGTACTGGCTGTTCCTGCGGACGCTCGGGCTCAAGTCAATCCCGAGATCGCCAACTGCGCCGAGCTCAAGGACGAGGCCACAGTCACCCAGGCCGATCTCTGCGCCGCGCATGTCGGCTGCCGCTTCGTGCTGAACGTGCAGAAGACCTGCGCACGCGCCAAGAGCTACCTGGAGCGGCTGCAGGCTGCCATTGGCGAAGGCACGCGCACGCTGCTGTTTGGCTATCGCAAGGAAGTCACACCCGATGCCATCTTCACGGCAGAGCTGAACAGCGAGGAGCGCAGCAACGAGCGTGCGCTGGGCGCCCGGCCCGACGTCCAGCCCCGTGCACAGGACATCGGCAACCGCGTGCGCGATGCGGGCACCGGCGATACCCTGAGCGGCAATGGCAAGAACGGCACCACCTGGGTCTACTACGGCCAGACCCGGGACGGCCAGGAAGAAGGCACCGGCACGACGATCTTCTCCAGCGGCGAGATCCAGCGCGGCCAATACCGGCAAGGCGAGAGGCAGGGGGCATTCGACGTCCTGCACCCCACCGGCGACCGGTTCGTGGGCGAGTATGTGAACGGCAAGCGTGTCGGCGCGGGCGCGTACGGCTTCAAGAACGGCGCCACCCTGGTCGGCCGCTGGACCGACACAGGCGCCGTGCAGGGCACTTTCACGCGCGCCGACGGCTCCCGCTTCGAAGGCCTGCGCGTGGACGGCAAGCCCGCCCAGGGCCGCGAGTACCGCGCCGACGGGTCGCTGGCCGAGGAAGGCCGCTACGACAAGGGCGTGCTGTCGGTGGGCGCGCGCATCGACACCGAGGGCAACCGGACCGACGTCAACCTGCCGCGCGACCGCGAGGCTGCCGCACGCGCCGAAGCAGAAAAGAACCGGCTCGCGGCCGAAGCCGAACAGCAGCGCAAACGCGAGCAGGCGGCCCTGGCCGAACAGCAATTCCGAACCAGCCTGCAGACGATGAACCCAGGCCAGCTCTTCGCCCGCGCCGACGAGTTGAACGCCCAGGGCGACCGCGCCCGCGCCCGCGAAGTGCAGCGCACCTTGATGAGCCGCTTCCCCGACCATCCACTGGCGGCCACGACGGCGCGGCAGATGACGGGTGAGTCCGGTGGCAGCACGAACGCGGGTGGCGGTTCGTCGCCAGCGGGCACGGCCAACGCGGCCAGCCGCCCTGCCGGAACGCGCCTTTCCAGCCAGACCTGCGAAGCCATGAAGCAGTCGGTCATCGCGACGAAGGTCGCTCCCAATGCCTCGATCACCGCCAGCCAGGAAACGGTGATGTTCATGACGAAGACAGTGCTGGACATGATCGCCGCCAACTGCCCCACCGAGCCCGGCGTGACACCCGCCCAGATCGCCGCGGAACGCCAGACGCGCCAACAGCAATACGCTGCCGCCGAGAACGCCTGCAATGCCGTGCAATCCGGCGGGCGCCGGTGCGTTGCGCAGAATCATTTCGGCCCCGGCCGTTGAGGCCCTTGGCCCCTGGCCGTCAGAACAAGGGAAGGACCACCTGGCAATGAGTCGTCGCTGAAAGAATGGCACGGGCAGCGGACGCCGACCCTGGCCGCTTGCGCCTTCAGCGTGTCTTGCCACGCAGCCTGGTGGTCAAGGTGTACCAGCCGTGCTTCATGATGAGCAGCGACAGCACCCCCAGCACCACCGGGACGATGATGTACTCGGCCATCGAAGGCAGGTCCGTCATGGCGGTTCGCGACTTCTTGATCGTGTCCCAGACGGCGAAGGCGCCCATGGCGAAGCCCCCCAGGAGACTGAAGACCGCATCCGTGAGGAAGCCGAACCAGGCCGCGAACCTGGACAGCGGCACGGCGCCTGGCCAGTCCAACGCCAGCCACACAAGGCCCAGCGCGAGCAAGGCGACCATGGCCACGAACCAGGCCACGAGCCCGTAGACAAGCAAGGGCACCATCGAGAAAAAGGCTGCGGACATGGCGGCCATCAGTGCCCGTCGGCGGCAGCGGCCTGTGCCCGCGCGGACAACGGCACGCCCGGCGGCAGCTGCGCCAGCGCCTGCGCCCCGCGCGCCGCCGTGCCCACATTGGCCACGAAGGTCCGGCGCGCGTCGTGGAACTCGAAGATCAGGTTGAAGGTGCCATAGGCCTCGCGCACGTCGACCTGGCGGATGTCCGCAAAGGGCCGCTCGCGCTGGCGCAGCACGCGGTACACGAGTTGCTCGCTTTCGATGCGCAAGACAGGGTTCAGGCTGTTGGTCGCCAGCGCCACCCACGGCAGTCCGCGCAGGCCGGTGAAGGTGGCCACGACGGGCACCGCGCCGCCCTTGATCGCAAGGGGCGCAGCCCCCGCCCGGGGCGCCTTGGGCGTACGGAGCTTCTTCCAGAGCCAGTAGAGGAACCAGAACGACAGCCCTTGAAGGACGATCACTCCGACGGTCCCCAGGACGGTCATCCAATCCATCTGCACGTCGCCTTCCTCTGTGACACAAGCCTGGGCCCTCCCCCGGCAAGGCGCCATTAAAGCAGAGGGCTCCATGCGCCAGATGCGCGCCGTCTGTCATTTGAATTCTGGATTCAATACTGTACATTTAAACAGTATTCTCAAGGAATCCACATGCCGAAGAACGCATCCCAGTCCAACGCGTGGGTGAACCATGACCCAAGCTGAACTCTTCTTCCCCCGGCCGGCGACGCCGCCCTCGCCCCTCTTCCACTTCCACGAGCCCGCCACTGCGGCCGCGCTCGAAGACAACGAAGACGAGCCCCGTGACGCCTTTTCCGCCAAGCTGATCGACTACCCCCATTCGTCGGCCGACGCGGTCAGGGTCGCGGAGCAACGCTTCCGGCGCGAACTCGAAAAGCAACTGGGCGCCGACGTGCTGCCAGCCATGCGCGCCTTCCAGAACGCCAGCGAGTCGAGCGACACCGACCTCACCAAGCGCGAGATCGCGCTGGCCGCGCGCTGGGTCAAGGCCTACGACGCTGCGCGCACGGCAGGCTTTCGCGACCTGGGCGACACCGACGAAGCCTACTTCGAGGTCAAGGCGATCTAGCCCATCTAGCCCCCTGGCGAGGGCGCGTACCAGTTTTCGGTGATGGCTCCCTCGAGGGCAAAAAGACACACTTCGACGCGTTTGTCTTGTTTGCTTTCACAGGGGAAGAGTCCATGCCGATCCACGTCCACATCCACGGTGTCCATGGACAACCGCCGCGCGTCCGCGCCTTTCGGCATCTGACTACCGTGGCCTTGCTGGTTGCCGGCAGTGTCCATGCGGCCGGCCTGGTCCACGGCAACGTGGGCAATGTGGGCGCGGTGCAGTCGGGTGGATTCGGCGGTGTCGGCGGAGGTGCCGCCTCGACCTCCGGCGACGGTGCGACAGCGCTGGGTGCGGGCGGCGATGGTGGCGTGGGAACGTCCGGCGGGACCGGCGGCACGGGAGGGGCCGGCGCCAGCGCCACCGCAAGCGGCACGACGGCCATCGGAGGCGGAGGCACCGGTGGAGAGGGCAGCGCAGGCGGCACGGGCGGCACCGGAGGACGTGGCGCACAGGCATCGACCAGCGGGGCCATCGCGCTCGGCGCGGGAGGCACCGGCGCTAGCGGTTGCTGCGGCTTTCCCCCCCGTCGGGCGGCAGCGGCGCACAGGCATCGGGCAACGCCGCCGTCGCCATCGGCAGCGCCTTGGGCACCCAACAGGGCGCCCAGGCCTCCGGCAACGGCAGCACGGCCATCGGCGGCGCGAGCGACACAGCCTCGGGTGCGGCAGCGCAGGCCACTGGCAGCGTGGCGATCGGCTCCGGCAGCCGGGTCGCGAACGGTGCGAACGGCGGCGTGGCCATCGGTTCGAACTCGGTCGCCACATCGGCCAACACCGTGTCTTTCGGCAGCACGGGACAGACGCGCGGCCTGGTCAACGTGAGCGCCGGCGCGGTGAACGCCACCAGCACCGATGCCGTCAACGGCGGCCAGCTGTACACCGTGCGGCAGGCCGCGGACACCGCACAGGCCGCGGCCTCCGCGGCCAATGGCACAGCCGTCCTCGCCAGGGACGCCGCGAGCGCGGCGCAAGGCACCGCCAACACCGCCCTGGGCGCCGCGCAAACCGCGCAGGCCGCGGCGGCGGCCGCCCAGGGCACGGCCAACACCGCGACCACGGCCGCAGCCACGGCCCAGGGCACCGCCAACACGGCCCTCGGCGCGGCGCAAGGTGCGCAAGCCAGCGCCACGGATGCCAAGGCCACCGCCGTCGCCGCGCAAGGCACGGCCAACACCGCACTGGGCGTGGCGAACAACTCCGTGCAGTACGGCGCGGGCGGTGCCCAGGTCGCGCTGAACGCCAACGGCGGCGCCGGCACCACGCTGAGCAACGTGCGCGCGGGCGTCGCCGCCACCGACGCCGCCAACGTCGGCCAGCTGCAGCAGGTGCAGCAAGGCGCGCTGATCACGGCCAACACCTTCACGATGCAGCAGATCGCCGCCTTGCAGGGCGTCATGAACCAGGCGCTGTCCAACGGCCTGTGCAGCTTCAGCGGCGGCAACGTGACCTGCGGCACCGGCACGCAGGCCACGGGCACGGGCGCCACGGCGCTGGGCACCAATGCCACGGCCCAGGGCGACAACACCACGGCGATGGGCAACGGGGCGCAGGCGCGCTACGCAGGCTCGGTGGCGATCGGCGCGGGCGCGAAGGCGCTGGCCGATCCGACGACCGCCGTCGGCAACGACGCCATCGCCACCGGCAACAACGCGGTGGCGCTGGGCGCCAACACGCTGGCCGCAGGATCGAACTCGGTCGCCCTCGGCCAGGGCTCGGTGGCCACGCGCGACAACTCGGTGTCGGTGGGCAATGCCGCCACCGGCCAGACGCGCAGCATCGCCAACGTGGCGCCCGGCGTGCTGCCCACCGACGCGGTCAACCTGCAGCAGGCGCAGCAGCTGACGGCGGCCGCGGTGTCCGAAGCGCGCAGCTTCGCGGCCAAGGGCGTGGCCGCGGCGATGGCGATGGGCGACGCACCGATGCCGTCCGCACCGGGCAAGACCAGCTGGGCCGCGCAGCTGGCGAACTACAAGGGCCACTCCGCGATGGGTGCCAGCGTCGTGCACCGCCTCGCGACGGACATGCCGCTGGCGCTCTCCGCCGGGGTCAGCGGCTCGAGCGGATCGGTGGGCGTGCGCGTGGGGCTCAAGGGCGAGTTCTGAGGCGACAGCGCAGCCCGCCCGCTGCGCATAAGAAAACACGAAAAGCGTATTTCCCAGCGACGGCCTGGCGCGGGCACAGTCCCACGCCTGTATCGCTCTTTTTCCGGCGCGCCCTCGGGGCCGCCCGGCTCTCCATGGCATCCATCCACGACACGCCGACGCGCCCCGCCGCGCCCACGGCTCCCGCCCGCCCTTCCACCCTCGCACCTTCCTCTCAGCAACTCGCCGAGCGCTTCCGCCCCGTCTTCGCGCGCATCGCCGAGCACGCGGCGCAGCGCGAGAACGACCGCGAACTGGCCTACGCGCCGGTGGCCTGGCTCAAGGCCGCCCGCTTCGGCGCACTGCGCGTGCCGCTCGCGCACGGCGGCCTGGGCGCTTCGGTCGAGCAGCTGTACGACCTGCTGATCGAACTCGGCGAGGCCGACTCCAACCTGCCACAGATCCTTCGCGCGCACTTCGGCTTCATCGAACGCCTGTTCGCCGAGATCGATCCTGCGCTGCACGGCCCCTGGATGCGCCTGGCGGCCGACGGCGTGATCTTCGGCAACGCCACCACCGAGCTCGGCGAAGGCGCACTCGGCGCGTTGCAGACCACGCTCACGCGCGACGCGCAGAGCGCCGACACGTGGCGGCTCGACGGCGACAAGTTCTACAGCACCGGCACGCTCTACGCCGACTGGATTTCGGTCGCGGCCCAGCGCCTGAACGACGACGGCAGCAGCGACCGCGTGATCGCGCTCGTGCCGGCGGAAGCGGCGGGCGTCGAGCGTGTCGACGACTGGCGCGGCTTCGGCCAGCGCCTGAGTGCCTCGGGCACGACGCGCTTTCGCCAGGTGCGCGTGAAGCCCGAGCACGTGCTGCTGTACGTGCGCGACCAGCCCACGCCGCTCACCGCGCATTTCCAGCTCACGCACCTGGCCACGCTAGCGGGCATCGCACGCGCCATCGTGCGCGACGCGGTGGCCTTCGTGCAGCCGCGCAAGCGCGTCTACAGCCACGGCAGCGGCGCAACGCCGCGCGAAGACCCGCTGGTGCAGCAGGTGATCGGCCAGCTCGCGAGCACGGCCTTCGTGGCCGCGTCGACCGTGCAGGCGGTGGCGCGCGGCCTGGGCGAGGTCGACCGCCACCTGCAACGCGGCGAGGCCGTGCCCGAGCAGTTGCTGTTCGAGGTGGAGCTGAACACCGCCAAGGCGCAGGCCGGCATCGTCGATACGGTGCTGCAGGCGGGCACGCGGCTGTTCGACATCGGCGGCGCCTCGGCGCTGCAGGAAGACCGGCGGCTCGACCGGCACTGGCGCAATGCGCGCACGCTGGCATCGCACAACCCGACGATCTACAAAGGACGCGTGGTGGGCGACCACCTGCTCAACGGTGCGCGGCCGACCTTCTACTGGGCGGTCGGCGCCATCGCGAGCTGAGACGGAAAGAAAGAAGGAAGACGCCGTGAGGCGGTGTTCAGACCCGCGGCAGCGCCGCGAGAAAGGTCGACACCACGATGGCAGCCGCGCGATCGAGCTGCAGGATGTCGGCGACGTCGAAGGCGTTCGGCGCCGTGTGGCCGCTGGTGCCGAGCGGCTTGCGGATTTCGACCAGCACTTCGGCGGCGAGTTCGCGATCGCTGCGCGGACGGCCGTCGGGGTGCATCACCCACTCGTCGACCTGCTCGATGGGGATGCTGCGAAACACCCCCACGATCGGGACGTACTTGTAGCGGTCCTCGCCCACGAGGATGGGCACGCTGAGATTGCAAAAAAACGTATTCGTCGACATGCGGAACGCCGTCGCTAGCCAAAGCAAAAGTTGATTAATTGTTTTCGAGTGTGACTCCGATAGTCATTTTCCCGACCGAGGGCATACGGCAAGACGTGACCTTCTGCACACAAAGTGCGGTCAATTCCGCCGAATTACTCGGGAAAACAACTACTTAATTCTTACACAAAGACACGGATGGCGCGCTTTGTGTACGATTTTTGGCATACGAAATGTTGCGACCGCCACTTCGGCCGGCGGAAACGGGCGCGCAAACAGCTGCGCCTCGCGGTGTCCGCACCGCGAGGAACGCAGGAAAAAACGAGAAGAAGAAACTCAGGCCGGCGCGCTGAACTGCGGCGCCCGCCGCTCGATGTTGGCCTTCACGGCCTCGCGCTGGTTGGGGCTGCCGATCAGCGCCTGCTGCTCGACCGACTCGGCGATCAGCAGCTCGGCGGCGCTGTGCGCGAGCGATGCGTTCAGCAGCCGCTTGCCGGCGCGGATCGCGTCGGGGCTCTTGGTTGCGATCTCGTGCGCCATCTGCAGCGCCTCGGCCAGCGGGTCGGCGGCCACGCGCGTGGCCAGGCCCAGGCGCACGGCCTCCTCGCCCGAGAAGATGCGGCCGGTGAAGGTGAGTTCGCGCACGACGTCGGTGCGCGCCAGTTCGCGCATCAGCACCATGCCGGCCATGTCGGGCACGAGGCCCCACTTGATCTCCATCACCGACAGCCTGGTGTCGGCCGCCACGAGCCGGATGTCGGCGCCCAGCGCGACCTGCAGCCCGCCGCCGAAGGCCACGCCGTGCACGGCCGCGATGACCGGCACCGGCACTTCGCGCCACACCATCGCCACCTGCTGCGCGGCATTCGAGAGGCCGTGCGTGCGCGCGACCAGGCCGGTGCCGCCGGCCGCCGCGCCCAGCACGTCGCTGGCGGCGCCCTGCCCCATGCGTTCGAACGACGCCATGTCGAGCCCCGCGCAGAAGGCCTTGCCGCGGCCCGCAATGACGACGGCGCGCACGCTCTTGTCGTCGCGCAGCGCTTCGCCCGCCTGGACCAGCGCGTCGAACATCGCGGGGTCGAGCGCGTTCATCTTGTCGGCGCGCGCCAGCTGCAGTTCCACCACGCCGTCGGCGTGGCGGGTCCATTCGATACGGTCGCTCATTGCATGTCTCCTGTCGGTGTCCGGGTATCGGCTCAGTATCGCGCGACCGGGCCGCTGGGCGATGATGCGCACTGTCGCCGACCCAACACCTCCGCCGCCTCGCCATGCCCCTGGACCGCCGTCACTTTCTCCTGCAATCGGGCGCCACCGCCGCCGTCGTCGCGTTGTTCGGCCAGGGCTGCGCCCGTTCGCAGCTGCCGCCTTCCACGGGCACGACGACCCCGTCGGGCTTCTTCACCAGCGTGCCCATTTCGCAACGCGATGCGGTGGTGGTGCCGCCCGAGTACGAGTGGCAGATGCTCTACCCCTGGGGCGCGCCCACGGGCGTTGCGGGCCGCATGCCGGCCTTCGCGCCCGACGCCGGCAACAGCGCCGACGAGCAGGCCCTGCAGGCGGGCATGCACCACGACGGCATGCACTTCTTCGCGCTCGATGCGCGCGGCGAACGCGGCCTGCTCGTGATGAACCACGAGTACACCGACGAGCAGCTGCTGCACACCGACGGCGTGAAGGCCTGGAACGCCGAGAAGGTCCGCAAGTCGCTGCATGCGATGGGCGTGTCGGTGATCGAGGTCCGCCGCACACAAGAAGGCTGGCGCCAGGTGCTGCCTTCGCCCTACGCGCGCCGCGTGCACGGCCGCACGCCGATGCGCATCGCCGGCCCCGCCGCGGGCACGCCGCTGATGCGCACCGCCGCCGACCCGGCGGGCACCGGCGTCTTCGGCACCTTCGCCAACTGCGCGATGGGCGTCACGCCCTGGGGCACCTACCTGACCTGCGAGGAGAACTTCCACGGCTATTTCGGCGGCCCGAAGGAGGCTGCGAACCATGCGACACCCGCGCAGCGCCGCTACGGCACGGTGCCGGGCGCGCAGTGGGTCGATTACTGGCGCTTCGACGAACGCTTCGACCTGAGCCGCCATCCGAACGAGCCGCACCGCTTCGGCTGGGTGGTCGAGATCGATCCCTTCGACCCCGACTCGGTGCCCGTCAAGCGCACCGCGCTCGGCCGCAAGCGGCAGGAAAGCGCGACCTGCACCGTTGCGAAAGACGGCCGCGTGGTGGTCTACATGGGCGACGACGCGCGCTTCGAATACATCTACAAGTTCGTGAGCCGTGACCCCGTGCGCCCCGGCACCGATGCCGCCGCGCGCGCCGCCAACCGGCACCTGCTCGACGAAGGCACGCTGCACGTCGCGCGCTTCGACGCCGACGGGCGCGGGCGCTGGCTCGAACTCGTGCACGGGCGCCACGGCATCGACGCGGCCAGCGGCTTCGCCGATCAGGCCGAAGTGCTGATTCATGCGCGGCTGGCGGGCGACATCGTCGGCGGCACGAAGATGGACCGCCCCGAATGGATCGCCGTGCATCCGCGCAGCGGCGAGGTGTACGTCACGCTCACCAACAACACGCAGCGCGGCGACCTCGGCAAGTCCGGCGCCGACGCCGCCAACCCGCGCGCGCCCAACTTCTTCGGCGGCATCCTGCGCTGGCGCGAGGACGGCGGCGACGCGGCGAGCACCGCCTTCGCCTGGGACCACTACGCGCTCGCGGGCGACCCCGCGCAGCCCGGCGCCGGCACGCGCTACCCCAGCGACAGCGCCGACGCATTCGGCTGCCCCGACGGCCTGCACTTCGACAGCGGCGGGCTGCTGTGGATCCAGACCGACATGAGCGGGCAGTCCATGGGCAAGCCGCCCTATGCCGCGCTCGGCAACAACCAGATGCTGTGCGCCGACCCGGCCACGGGCCGCATCCAGCGCTTCCTCACGGGGCCCAACGGCTGCGAGATCACGGGCTGCGTGGTCACGCCCGACCGGCGCACGCTGTTCGTCAACATCCAGCACCCGGGCGAGTCGCGCGACGACGGCGACGCGAAGCACAACAGCGCCTGGCCCGACGCCGCGGTGCCCGGCAGCGCGCGCCCGCGCTCGGCCACGCTGGCGATCCGCCGACGCGACGGCGGTATCGTCGGCACCTGACAGTCGAACACACCACAACAACAGCCCCAGGAGATCCCCGTCATGAGCATCCGCATCGTCCGCCTCGGCACCCCGCGCGCACCCGGCGAGGGCCTGCGCATCGGCACCGTGCGCCGCCCGCCGCGCGGCGTGCCGAAGACCGAGTTCGCCTCGCAGAACTGGTACGACGTGTGGTACCCCAACCTCGCGCCGTCGGCCGAGACGATGAAGCTGGGCCAGGAAGCCGAGACGCCGGCGCAATGGAACGCCTTCATGCGCAAGTACAAGGCCGAGATGGCCGAGGCCGACGCGAGCCGCAGCCTCGACCTGCTCGCGGCGCTCTCGCACACCACTGCGCTCGCGGTCGGCTGCTACTGCGAGGACGAGTCGCGCTGCCACCGCTCGCTGCTGCGCAGCCTGCTGGCCGAGCGCGGGGCGGAGATCGCGACCTGAGCGCGGTCGCTCAGGCCAGCGGCGCGCCGACGAACACGGGCAGTTGCTCGGCGTGCGCCGTGTAGGCGGCGAGCAGTGGAAAGTCCGACGGGCGCACCGCGTCGGGCAGGATGAACTGAGTGAAGGTCCAGGCCACCGCTGCCGAGATGCCGCCCTGCGTGATCGTGTTTTCTGCGGGTGCCGCCAGCGGCGCAGCCGCCAGTTCGCGCTCCACCTCGGCATAGGCCGTATTCAGCTGGCCCTGCACGCGGTCGACCCACGGCTGGTGCTGCTTCTCACTGGGCCGCAGGTTGCGCTCGTAGACGATCTGCACCGTCTTCTCGCAGGCCGCGAGCGCGAGCCCCGTGAGCCGCAGGTCGCGCAGCCGGCCGGCCGGATCGGCCGGCCACAGGCTGCGGCCGGCGACCGTCTGTGCATGGTCGATGATGAGCGTCGAATCCATCAGCACCGTGCCGTCGTCGCACACCAGCGTCGGGGCCTTGACCACCGGATTGATCGCGCGGAACTGCTCGAAGGTGCTGAAGACCGAGATCGAGCGCTGCTCGAAAGCAAGGCCGAGCAGGCGCAGCGAGATCGCGGCGCGGCGAACGAAGGGCGAGTCGAGCATGCCGACGAGTTGCATGGGGTCTCCTGGAAAAAGATGACCGCCACCATAGCGGCTGCGCCGCACGCGCAGAAGGGCAACCCATCGAAAATCGGCGCACCTTACCGATCGATCATCGGTCTCCTCTTCTTTCGCCGCACGCCATGACCCTCGACAAGAAAGACCGCCTCATCCTCGAAGCCCTGCAGACCGACGCGCGCCAGAGCCTGGCCGCGATCGGCAAGCGCATCGGCCTGTCGCAGCCGGCGATGAGCGAGCGCGTGCGCAAGCTGGAGCATGCGGGCGTGATCGAAGGATACGGTGCGCGCGTGAACCTGCGCGCGCTGGGCGTGGGGCTGGAGGCCATCATCCGCATCGACACCACGCATGCGGCCATTGCGCGCTACCTCGCGCTCTTCGAGGCCATGCCTGAGGTGCTCGCGGTGGACCGCGTGACCGGCGCCGACTGCTTCTTCGTGCGCTGCGCCATCGCCGAGCCGACCGACCTGGAGCGCGTGGTGGATGCGCTGGCGGTCGACGGTTCGGTGACCACCTCGCTGGTGCTGTCGAGCCCCGTGCGCAAGCAGGTCACGGTGGGCGCCGCGAAGCCGCCGCGCAAGTAACTTTCAGCGCTGCGCCTTGTCCTTCTGGTTCTGCGCCTCGATGCGTTCGCGCGCGGCCAGCCAGTCGGCGTCGCTCCACTCGCGCAGCTCGTAGAAGTTGCCGCCGGTGGCCAACGCATTGCCGCCGTCCATCATGATGCTCTGGCCCGTGAGCCAGTCGCACTGGCCCGGCGCCATCAGGAAGGACGCGAGGTTCTGCAGCTCGCTCATGCGGCCCACGCGCGCCATCGGGTTGGTCTTGATGCTGCGCGCACCGGGTTCCTCGCCGGGGTTCAGGCGCTTGCTCATGCCCTCGGTCGGGATCTCGCCCGGGCCCACCGCGTTCAGGCGGATGCCGTGGCGCGCCCACTCCACCGCGAGCGACTTGGTCATGACCTCGATGCCCGCCTTGCTCATGGCCGAGGGCACGACGTAGGGGCTGCCGTTGTCGACCCAGGTGACGATGATGCTCATCACGCTGCGAAAGGCATCGCCCGGCTTCCACGCGCCCGACTTGGCCTGCGCCACCCAGCGCTTGCCCACCGCCTGCGTCACGTAGAAGCTGCCGTGGAACACGATGTTGGCCACGGCGTCGAAAGCGCGCGGCGACAGGCTCTCGGTCGGCGAGACGAAGTTGCCCGCCGCGTTGTTGACGAGGCCCGTGAGCCCGCCGCTCTGGAACAGGCTCTCGACCATCTCGTCGACCTGCTGCGCGATGCGGATGTCGACGCCGAAGGCATCGATGCGCCGATCGGGAAACTGCTGGCGCCAGGCGGCGGCGGTCTCTTCGCAGACCGCCTGGCGCCGGCCGCAGATGGCGACATCGGCGCCCAGGCTCAGGAAACGCTCGGCCATGGCACGGCCGAGGCCGGTGCCGCCGCCGGTGACGAGGATGCGCTGGCCGCGCATCAGGGATGCTTCGAACATGAGGGGTCTCCTTGGCGTTGCGGCAGCGGCAGGAGCGCGTGCTGCCATCGGCCGCATGCTACGACTGCCAGGGCGCCATGGCTTGCGGAATCTGGCTCTGCCGGCGGGTGAAAATGGCCGCGCCCCCTTCCCTTTCACCCCCTGGACCTTCCGGACACACGACCCATGCCCCGTTCCTCCGATGCTTCCTTCCTGCCGCTCGACGGCGTGCGCGTGCTGAGCCTGGCGCTCAACCTGCCGGGCCCCGCCGCGCTGCTTCGCTGCCGCACGATGGGCGCGGCCTGCCTCAAGCTGGAGCCGCCCGGCGGCGATCCGATGGGGCTGTACAACCGGCCCGCGTACACGGCGCTGCACGAGGGCGTGGAGGTCCGCACGGTCGACCTGAAGACCGAGGCCGGCCAGGCGCAGCTGCATGCCGAGCTGGCCCGCACCGACGTGCTGCTGACCTCGTTCCGCCCGTCGGCGCTGCAGAAGCTGAAGCTCGACTGGGCCTCGCTGCAGGCGCGGCATCCCGCGCTGTCCCAGGTCGCCATCGTCGGCGCACCGGGCGAACGCGCCGAGGAGCCGGGCCACGACCTGACCTACCTCGCCGAGAGCGGCCTCGTCACCGGCACCGAACTGCCGCCCACGCTGTACGCCGACATGGGCGGTGCGCTGCTGGCGAGCGAGGCGGTGCTGAAGGCCGTGCTGCAGCAGACGCGCCAGCGCGGCGGCGTGTACCTCGAGGTGGCGCTGAACGCCTCGGCCGACTGGCTCGCCCTGCCCCGCACCTGGGGGCTGACGAAGCCCGACGGCGCAGTGGGCGGCGCGCACGCGGGCTACCGCGTCTACCCCTGCGCCGACGGCCGCGTGGCGGTGGCGGCGCTGGAGCCGCATTTCGCGGCGCGCCTGTGCGACGTGGCCGGCGTGGCACCGCCGGACATGATGGCGCCGGCCACGCACGCGGCGCTGGCCGCCTGGCTCGCGACGCGCACGCGCGCCGAGCTGGAAGCCATGGGCCGTGAGCGCGACGTGCCGCTGCTCACGCTGGCCGACTGACGGCGCTCAGGACCCCGGCAGGCGCAGGTCGCTCAGCTTGCGGTCGAGCTTGATGAGCCAGATGCGCGTCGGCCGCTCCAGGTCGGAGCCGCGCGTGATGCGCGCGCCAGCCGTGCCCGCGGGGCAGCCGCTGATGAGCTTGCCGTTCACGTCGGCCGTGCACTCTTCCACGCTGCCGGCCAGGCGGGTGCCATCGGCGGCGAGCAGCACGGTGCCCAGGCCGAAGTCGTTGTCGTTCACCAGCGCCAGGGTCTGGTCGTCGACGATGGTCAGGCCCTCGGCCTTCTCGGCCAGCCAGCCCAGCGCGTTGAGGTCGAGCAGCTCGGTCTTGCGCATCGTCACCACGGTCGAATAGTCGACGCCATTCGACGGGGCCTGCGTGATGCTGCTGATCTCGAGGTTGTGGTTGAACTCCGGGGCTGCGATGTTCGTCGCGTTGGCCGGCAGCTCCACCAGCATCAGCTTGTTGAACACCTTGCCGTCGCCCTTGCGCGCGCCCTGCTCGATCACGATGAAGCGGCCGTTGCCCAGGCTCACCATGTCGCCGAGCTTGGCGTTGCCGGTGCGGTCCTTGTCGTACTGGCTGCCGTCGATCGGGTAGGCGTAGAGCTTGGAGGTCTCGGTGGCCGGATCGAACGCGAGCCAGCGCGTGAACTTGGCGATGTGACGCACGTCGGTGTTGCTGCCGCCCGGCGGCTTGGCCTTGATCGACTTGCCGTTGGCGTCGCGCGGATCGATCGGGCTTTGCAGGAAGCCGTGCAGCACGCCGCTGGCCACATCGAGCGTCAGGCCTTCCATGCCGCGGTTGGGGCGGCGCTGGGCCAGCACCGCCGGCAGGTCGGTGGCGCCGGGGCCGGGCGCGTACTTCTTCTCGATCACGCCGCTGGCGATGTTCAGGCGCGCGATGAAGGGGCCGTACTCGTCGCTGGTCCACAGCACGTTGCGCGCCTTGTCGAGCACCAGGGTCTCGGGGTCGAGGCCGTGGGCGTCGTAGCCGGCCTTGGCTTCGTCGAACTTGTACTGGTCGGTCAGCGGGGTTTCGCCGGTCGAGCCCACGCCCGAACGCGGCGGCAGGCCGGTGATCTTGGTGTTGGCGTCGCGCTTGAGCGGCACGCTGGTGCTGAGCACCGCGCCGGTCTTGCCCACGCGCACGACGCCGAAGCTCGGCGCGAACGACGGCGCCGGGAACACCTTGCTGATGCTGGTGACACCGTCGCCGCCGCCGGGCACGGGCGCGGTCGGGCCGTCGCCGTTCGGGCCGCGGTCGGTGATGGCGTAGAACTCGAGCGCGCCGTCGTCGGCCTTGCCCTTGAACGCCAGGCCCGAGCCGTAGGCCGGCAGGAAGCCCTGCGGGAAGTCGGCCTTGATGTCCGTGCTGTCGCCCTCGTAGGGCACGTGGAAGCGGGTGTCGGCCTGCAGCTGGTAGCGCGTGACGGCGATACCGATGGCGCCGAGCTGGTTCGTCTGCGTCGACGCCTCGGTGACCGGTGCGGCCAGGCGCGAGGCCAGCGTGTCCTCGAAGTGTTCGCGGGCCAGCATGCGGCGGTTCGAGTCGACCATGCGGGCATTGTAGGGAGCGGGCAACGCGGCCAGCACCGCGTTGAGCGCGGTGTGGAAGGCGTCGGGCGAGGCGTTGAAATCGAGCGCGCCGGCCGTCAGGGCGGCCTTGAGCGCGGGCGTCAGGCGGATGCCGTTGGCGGGGTCGCGGTCCTCGTCGAAGCTCTGCAGCGCGAGCAGGCGGTTGACCACGGCATCGGCCTTCACGTCGCTGCCGCCGGCCAGGGTGAGCGGCGTGATCGCTTCGCCGCACGCGGCGCTGCCCAAAGCCAGCGCGCCGGCGCTGAAGGTGACGGTCTCGCCATCCTTGCAGATGAATTCGCCCTTGGCGTTGGTGGCGGCCTTGGGGGCGCTGCCGGCCACGTAGTCGAGGCCTTCGACTGCGGCATCCAGGAAGGTGCCGGTTTTCGACTGTGCAGCGGGCGGATTGGTGGTGCCGCCGCCCACGGGGAACGACCAGCCGCCCCCGCCGCCGTTGCCGCCGCCGCAGGCGGTCAGCACCGCGCCAGCGCCCACGAGCGCCAGCCATCCCATCCTCGATCCTCTTGTTGTCTTGCGCATTGCTTGTTGTCCTTGTGATGCGCCCGCGCAAAGGCGCAAGCCCCGGCGATTAATGCCGAGGCAGATGACAAGCCCGTGAAACTGCAACCGAAAGGTTGCGGTGGTCGACGCCTTTTCAGCGCCCGCTGCCGTCGCGCTGGCGGTCTTCGCGCTTGACCGCGAGGTAGGTGTCGAGGTCGACCTCGTGCAGCTGGCGCGGGTAGCGCTCGGCCGCCGCGAACCAGTAGCGCTGCCGGCGCTCGGCCGGGTCGTTGGCGCCGGTGGCCAGGTAGGCATCGAGCGTGAGGAAGTAGCGCATCGCATTGCGCTCCACCAGCCCGCGCAGGCCGCGGATGTACTCGGGCTGGCCGTCGGCGCCCTTGCCCACCACGGTGAAGCCCACCTTGGAACTGCCGAAGGTGGCGAGGTAGGCCTGCGTGGCCAGCCGCACCATCGTGTTGTGGTTGTAGCCGTAGCTGAAGTGCAGGAAGGTCTTGCGCTCGTCGAGCGCCACCGCTTCGAGCCGCACGCGGTAGTTGCTGGTGCCGAACGGGCCGGTGTCGGCCGACATCTCGACCTGCAGGTGCTCGGGCGTGGCGCTGGCCACGCGATAGGCAAAAGGCAGCTCGAAGGCCTGGTCGACCGGCTTGTCGTAGCGGCGCACCACGAACAGCGTGAGCGTCTCCTTGCCCTGCGGCGAGGTGCTGATGCGGCAGCGCCGGTTGTTGATGTGCAGCGTGAGCAGTTCGCACCAGTGGTCCGAGCCCTTGAGCGCCGCGCTGACCTTCGACAGCGGGTGTTCGACCACGGCATAGATGTCGCCCTCGAGGCCGCCGGGCGTCTCGGTGGAATCGAGCTGCACGGGACGCCCGAAGCGGCTCTGGTCGAGCTTGTCGCTGAGCTTCTGGTGCTCGGCGCGCAGGGCCTGGGCCCCCGCGGGCACGGAGGCCTCGGGGGCCGCCGCCTGCGCCAGCAGCGACACGCCGCAGCAGGCGGCCACCGCCAGGATGCGCTTCCACGAAACCGGCACGGGGGGCGAACTGCTCGTCATGGGGCTACACGATACCCCGGTTCCGCCGCACCAGCAGCAGCATCGCCCCCGCCAGCAGCGCCGCGCCCAGCCATTGGCGCGGCGCCATCGGCTGGGCCAGCCACAGCGCCGCCAGCCAGGCGGCCACCAGCGGTTCGATCAGCGTGCCGACCACCGCCGCCGTCGGCGACAGCCGACGCGCGCCCCAGGCGAAGGCCAGGTAGGCGACCGAGGTGGTGGCCACGCCGGTGTAGGCCGCGCCCGTCCATTGCGCCGTGCCCTCGGGCCAGGTGATGCCGTTCGCAACGGCGACGCCGAGCATGCACAGCGCCGCGGCGCTCATGCCCCAGGCGGACGCGGTCACGGCCGGCACCCGCGCCGGCATGCGCGCGTTGCCCAGCACCACCAGCGCATAGCAGACGGCCGAGCCGAAGGACCACGCGAGCCCGGCGCCGTAGCCCGTCGGCAAGGCGCCCCAGCCGGCGGCCGGCATCACCAGCAGCAGCACGCCCGCCAGCGCCAGCACGAGGCCACCGAGCAGGCGCGCGCCGAAGGGTTCGTAGCCGCGCAGCACCGACACGCAGGCCACGATCAGCGGCGCGCAGCAGATCGAGATCACCGTCGGCAACGCGGCACCCAGGTGCGCGATGCCGGCGAACCAGCAGCTCACGTTCAGCGCCATCGCGGCGCCGGTGCCGACGACGTGGCCCTGCTCGCGCCGCGTCAGATGGCGCCACTCGGCATGGGCGACCGGCGCGCGCCGCGTCGCCTGCCAGTGCAGCCACCACAGCAGCGGCATGCCCAGCGCGAAGCGCGCCAGCGACAGGCTGTGCGGCGCAATGCCGCCGTCGATCAGGAATTGCGCCACCAGGGCGCCGCCGCCCCAGAGCACGCCGGCCAGCAGCACGCCGCCCCAGGCCAGGGCGGCCGTTGTTCTTGCATTCATGTTGAAACTCTCCGTGAGGCCCGTCGCCTCGGCGTCGCGTCGACGCACTGCCGGGGGCGGGCATGACCATCCGGCCACCGCCCGGCCTGTCTTCGCTCAGTGGAAGAAGGCGGACGGCAGCGACCACTTGCAGGCCTGACGGGCGCGGCGCGAGGCGCGCGCGAACGTCAGCGGCAGGTCGACGAAGGGGGAGAGTGATGCAGGTGCATGAGCGGCCGATGATAGGAGCGGCGCCCCGCGCCCACAAGAGAGAATCGCCGGCATGTGCCCTGCTCTCTATCACCGCCTGCCATGAAGCGCCAAGGTCGACTCGTTCGTTGGGAGGCCGAGCGCGGCTTCGGTTTCATCCGCAGCCCGGAGGTGTCGGCCGACGTGTTCGTGCACCTGCGCGACTTTCGCGACCGTCAGCTGAAGCCGCAGGTCGGCATGGCGGTGCACTTCGAAGAGATCCATGTCGGCGGCAAGGGGCCGCGTGCGGTGGCCGTGGAAGCGGCTGCGGCCTCGGCGGCTGCCGTGCCTCGTGCAGCGTCACGCGCGCAGCCGCGCCGGCCTTCGGGGCGCAGCACAGCCGGCACGCCGTGGGGCGCTTGGCTGATCGTGGTCTACGCCGTCGGCCTGGGCGCCGCCGTCTGGCTCGGCCACCTGCCGCTGCTCGCGCTGGCGGTCGTCGCGGGGCTGAGCCTGCTCACCTTCGGGGCCTACGCCTTCGACAAGCGCGCGGCGCAGGCCGGGCGCTGGCGCACGCAGGAAAGCACGCTGCACCTGCTCGCGCTCGCGGGTGGCTGGCCGGGCGCTTGGTGCGCGCAGCAGCTGCTGCGGCACAAGTCGAGCAAGGCGAGTTTCCTGTGGAGGTTCTACATCACGGTCGCGCTGCATTGCGCGGCGCTGGGGGCGTGGGTGTTCTGGCTGTCGAAGCACGCGGCCTTGGGCTGACCGCGCCTTCGACCAGGCCTCAACGCACCTTGCGTGAAGGCTTGTTGAGCGGCTTGCCGCCGCTGCCGTTGTCGCGCGGCGGCAGGCCCGTGTGCTGCGTGAGGATGCGGCCCTTGGAGGGCTTCACCGGCGCCAGCCTGACTGGCGCCGCGGCCTTGGCGGCCACCGGCGCAGAGGTCGAGTTCTTGCGGCGCGCGCTCGTGTAGCCGCCATCGGTCAACGGCTGCCACGTCGGGATCAGGTGGTGCTTGCCGTTGCCGATGAGGTCGGCGCGGCCCATGCTCTTGAGGGCCTCGCGCAGCAGTGGCCAGTTGTTGGCATCGTGGTAGCGCAGGAAGGCCTTGTGCAGGCGGCGGCGCTTGTCGCCGCGCACGATGTCCACCGTCTCGCTCTCGCGCGTGATCTTGCGCAGCGGGTTCTTGTTGGTGTGGTACATCGTCGTCGCCGTGGCCATCGGGCTCGGGTAGAACGTTTGCACCTGGTCGGCGCGGAAGCCGTTCTTCTTGAGCCAGATCGCGAGGTTCATCATGTCCTCGTCGCTGGTGCCCGGGTGCGCGGCGATGAAGTACGGAATGAGGTACTGCTTCTTGCCCGCCTCGGCCGAGTACTTCTCGAACATCTGCTTGAACTTGTCGTAGCTGCCGATGCCGGGCTTCATCATCTTCGTGAGCGGGCCCTGCTCGGTGTGCTCGGGCGCGATCTTCAGGTAGCCGCCGACGTGGTGCTGCACCAGCTCCTTCACGTACTCGGGCGACTGCACGGCCAGGTCGTAGCGCAGGCCGGAACCGATGAGAATCTTCTTGATGCCCTTGAGCGCTCGCGCGCGGCGGTAGATCTTGATGAGCGGGTCGTGGTTGGTGCCCAGGTTCGGGCAGATGCCCGGGTACACGCAGCTGGGTTTGCGGCAGGCCGCCTCGATCGCGGGGCTCTTGCAGCCCAGGCGGTACATGTTGGCCGTGGGGCCGCCCAGGTCCGAGATGGTGCCGGTGAAGCCGCTGACCGAATCGCGAATGGCCTCGACCTCCTTGATGATCGAGTCTTCCGAGCGGCTCTGGATGATGCGGCCCTCGTGCTCGGTGATCGAGCAGAAGGTGCAGCCGCCGAAGCAGCCGCGCATGATGTTCACGCTGAAGCGGATCATTTCCCACGCGGGGATCTTGGTCGCGCCGTCGTGGCTGCCGTTCTCGTCGGCGTAGCGCGGGTGCGGGCTGCGCGCATACGGCAGGTCGAACACGTGGTCCATCTCGGCCGTGGTGAGCGGAATGGGCGGCGGGTTGATCCACACGTCGCGCGCCGTGGCGCCCTCGCCGTGCGCCTGCACGAGTGCGCGGGCGTTGCCGGGGTTGGTCTCGAGGTGCAGCACGCGGTTGGCGTGGGCGTAGAGCACCGGGTCGCTGCGCACCTGCTCGTAGGAAGGCAGGCGGATCACCGAGCGGTCGCGCGGCGGCACGGCGATCTTGCCGCGGCCTTGCAGCGCCGGGTTGGGCACGAAGTTCAGCGGCTTGATGGCGGGGTTGACGACCGAACCGGCGGCAGAGCCCGCGGCTTCGGCGGCCTTGGCGACGGCTTGCGCCTCGTCTTCCTTCGCGCAGGTGGCGCCGTTGGCCTTGGCCTGGTCGGACACCATCAGGTACGGGTTGACGTGCGCCTCGACGCGGCCGGGTTCGTCCACGCTGGTGGAGTTGATCTCGAACCAGGCCTCGGGCGTTTCGCGGCGCACATAGGCGGTGCCGCGCACGTCGGTGATCTGCTGCACCGGCTCCTTGGCGGCCAGGCGGTGCGCGATCTCGACGATGGCGCGCTCGGCGTTGCCGTACAGCAGCAGGTCGCACTTGGCGTCGACGACGATGGAGCGGCGCACCTTGTCCGACCAGTAGTCGTAGTGCGCGATGCGGCGCAGGCTGCCTTCGATGCCGCCGAGGATGATCGGCACGTCGTTCCAGGCTTCCTTGCAGCGCTGCGAATACACGATGGCCGCGCGGTCGGGGCGCGAGCCGCCGACGTCGCCGGGGGTGTAGGCGTCGTCGCTGCGGATCTTCCGGTCGGCCGTGTAGCGGTTGATCATCGAATCCATGTTGCCGGCCGTGACGCCGAAGAACAGGTTCGGCTTGCCCAGCACCTTGAAGGGCTCGGCGCTTTGCCAGTCGGGCTGCGCGATGATGCCCACGCGAAAGCCCTGCGCCTCGAGCATGCGGCCGATGACCGACATGCCGAAGCTCGGATGGTCGACGTAGGCGTCGCCCGTCACCACGATGATGTCGCAGCTGTCCCAGCCGAGCGCGTCCATCTCCTTGCGCGAGGTCGGCAGGAACTTGGCGGTGCCGAAGCGGGCCGCCCAGTACTTGCGGTAGCTGGTCAGCGGCTTGGCGGCACGCGCAAAAAAGGAGACGTCGACGGGGGCGTTCATCGGTGGGAGCGGACAGCGCCGGGGCGCCGCCTGTGTGGGCAACCCTCGATTTTAGGGTTTTCCAGCATTTCTGTCGCCCCGAAGATCCCTTGCCCCGGAATGAGAGGGCTCTTATTTGATTGCTAAAGTCAATCAATTTGAATGACAATGGCAACCATGCCCACGCCAACACCCTCCGTCGACCCGTCCGCCGTCAAGGCCATCCGCCGGTTCAACCGCTTCTACACGCGCCGCATCGGCGCCCTCGACCCCTACCTGGGCAGCGACCTGTCGCTGACCGATGTGCGCGTGCTCTACGAGCTGGCGCACCGCGAAACCCCCGTCGCCAGCGAGATCGGGCGCGACCTGGGCTTCGACGCCGGCTACCTCAGTCGCATCCTGCGCCGCTTCGAAACCCACGACTGGCTCACGCGCGAGCCGCACCCGCGCGACGCCCGCCAGAGCGTGCTGCGCCTGACCGAAGCCGGCCATGCCGCGTTTGCGCCGCTGCAACAGAAATCACGCGACGAAGCCGCTGCCCTGCTCGCCGCGCTGCCGCCGGCGCAACAAAACCAGCTGGTGCAGGCCATGGACACGGTGCAGGCGCTGCTCGAACCGGCCGCGCCGCCGGCCCGGCCCCAGGCCGCCGTGCTGCGCGACCCGGCGCCCGGCGACATCGGCTGGGTGGTGCAGCAGCACGGCGAGCTGTACGCGCGCGAATACGGCTGGGACCACCGCTTCGAAGCGCTCGTGGCGGGCATCGCGGGCGAGTTCCTGCTCAAGTTCCAGCCCGAATGGGAGCGTTGCTGGATCGCCGAGCTCAACAGCGAGCGCGTCGGCGCGATCTTCGTGGTGCGCAAGTCGGCCACCGTGGCGCAGCTGCGCATGCTGATCCTCACGCCGGCCGCGCGCGGGCTGGGCCTGGGCGGACGCCTCGTGGACGAGTGCATCGCCTTCGCGCGCCGCAAGGGCTACAAGAAGATGACGCTGTGGACCAACAGCTGCCTCACGGCCGCGCGCAGCATCTACGCCAAGCGCGGCTTCCAGCTCGTGCACTCGGAGCCGCACGAGGGCTACGGCCAGCCGCAGGTGGGCGAGACGTGGGAGTTGAAGCTGTAGCGCCTACTGCATGTACCAGCCGTGGCTCACGACGAGCGACTGGCCGGTGAGTGCATTGGTCGGGAACGCCGCGAACAGCAGCGCCACACGCGCCACGTCGTCCGTGGTGGTGAACTCGCCATCCACCGTCTCCTTGAGCATCACGTTCTTGACGACCTGCTCCTCGGTGATGCCCAGCGTCTTCGCCTGCTCGGGAATCTGCTTCTCGACCAGCGGCGTGCGCACGAAGCCCGGGCAGATCACGTTGGCGCGCACGCCGTGCTTGGCGCCCTCTTTCGCGACCGTCTTGGCCAGCCCGATGAGGCCGTGCTTAGCCGTGACGTAGGGCGCCTTCAGCAGCGATGCTTCCTTGGAGTGCACCGAGCCCATGTAGATCACGCTGCCGCCGCGGCCTTGCGCATACATGTGTTTGAGGCACGCCTTGGTGGTGAGGAACGCACCGTCCAGGTGAATCGCGAGCATCTTCTTCCAGTCGGCGAAGCTGAACTCGTCGACCGGATGCACGATCTGGATGCCGGCGTTGCTGATGAGGATGTCGATGCCGCCGAAGGCCTTCGCGCCCTCTTCCACCGAGGCATTGACCTGGTCTTCGTTCGTCACGTCGACGCCCACGCCGATGGCCTGCGCGCCCGTGGCCTTCAGTTCGGCGGCGGTGGCGTCGGCCGCTTCCTTGTTGAGGTCGGCAATGATGATCTTCGCGCCTTCCTGCGCGAACAGGATGGCGATTTCCTTGCCGATGCCGCTGGCCGAGCCGGTGATGTAGGCGACCTTGTCCTTGAGTTGCATGGTGAAGCGTCCTTGGAAGTGGTGGATAGGAAAAAAACGAGCAAGAACCGGGCACGCGCCCGGCTGTCTTCCCTCAGCGCGACAGCCCCGGCCGCTTGATGCGCCCGGTGCCCGGCTCGCCGAGGTCGAAGGTGGTCACGCCGTTCACCGTGGCGTCGGCGCGCAGCGTCTCGGGGTGCGCGAGCGTCTTGCCCATGTCGCGCACGCCCGATTCCCAATGCTCCTCGACCGCGGCGCGCGAGAACTCGTAGTCCTTCGACTCCAGCTCGTATGTCTTGTCGCGGTAGATCAGGTGAAAGATGTCGATCGGCTCGTGCGTGAGCTGCGCCTGCACCTCGACCACGCTCGGGTCGTTGCGCAGGCCGGGCGGCAGCTTGGCGATCAGGTCGGCAATGGCCTGCTGCAGGTTCATGTTGGCCGCCAGCGCGTCGGTGTTCAGGCGCGTGCGGCTCGAATAGGTGATGTCCTTCTGGCGCTCCATCACGCCCGACAGCGTGTGCGGCATCTCGCCGCGCGCGTTGAACAGGTCGACCTGCAGCACCACCAGCGCCTCGGAGCGCGGATGCGTGTCGAGCACGTACTGCAGCGGCGTGTTCGAGACGATGCCGCCGTCCCAGTAGTCGTCGCCGTCGATGTGCACCGGCGCAAAGCCCGGCGGCAGCGCACCGCTGGCCATGATGTGCTCGGGGCCGATGCGCTGGCGCGTGTTGTCGAAGTACACCGAGTTGCCGGTGCGCACATTGACGGCGCCCACGCTGAAGCGCGCCTCGCAGGCGTTGATGCGGTCGAAGTCGATGAGCCGCTCCAGCGTCGCCTTCAGCGGCGAGGTGTCGTAGTAGCTCAACAGCGGCGCAGCGCCGCCCAGCAGCAGGGCCGGCGAATAGCGCGGCTCGAAGAAACCGGGGATGCCGACCAGCGAAGCCATGGTGGCGCTCCACTGGTTCTGCGTGGCGCGGTCGCCCAGCCACGACGGCAGGCGCTGCGCCGGCCCCGAAGACACCAGGTGCCAGAACTCGCGCAGCCGGTCGACCCGCTGCGCCGGCGCGTTGCCGGCGATGAGCGCGGCGTTGATGGCGCCGATCGACACGCCCGCGATCCAGTGCGGCTGCAGGTCGGTCTCGCTGAGCGCGGCGTACACGCCCGCCTGGTAGGCGCCGAGCGCACCGCCGCCCTGCAGCACCAGCGCCTTGCGGGCGGCGCGCATGCCTTCGCGGCGGGCGATGAACGGATGGGGTGGTGCGGCGTGAGAAGCTGAGGATGAAGAAGAGGAAGCAGCGGTGGCGGCGCGAGGCTTTTTCTTGGGTGTCGTCGTCATGCGGTCATTGGACACCAGCCCCGCGACAGCCACCTGACCAGGGGCCTTTTCGCGGCTTAGGCCCGGACGAATCTCACATCTTCGGCAGCATCTGCCCGCGGATCTCGCCGCCCGGGTTGGCGGCCGTGTGGATGTTGGCGTACCACTTGCCGGCCACGAGGTCGGCCGCCTGCGCCGGCGTGAGCGTGGCCTGGCCCTCGATCGGGCTGGCCGGACTCGCGAAGGGCAGCACCACGCCGGCATTCGCGCCCGCGGCGGCGGGCCCGTGGAAGTGGGCCGCCGTGGCCGGGCCGCTCAGGCCTTCGTAGGTGATCTTGTACTTGAGCACGTTGGTGTCACGGTTGAGCCAAGCCTCGGCCATGCCGCTGCCGCGCGTCATGTTGGGCGGCACCTGGCTGGCCGCGTTCATAGCGCCGCTGAAGCTCGCGACGTTCGACTTCGACATCATTCCGCAGCCGGCCAGTGCGACGGCGGCCAGGCCCGCGACGAGGGTGCTGCGCCAGAGTGTGCGAGTGTTGTTCATGGTCGGGGTCTCCTGTGGATGAAAGCATTCAGCATAGGCAGACGACGCCTGCGGCCTTGTCGGCCAGCGCCCCTTCTTCGCACGCCTGTGCAAGAGAATGCAACGATGATTTCCGACGACACACTCCCCTCCGCACACGACGTGGTCGCCTTCTGGCGCGATGCCGGACCCGAGCGCTGGTTCGCGAAAAGCGATGCCTTCGATGCCGCATGCATCGACCAGTTGGCCGCCGCCCACCAGGCCGCGGCCAGCGGCCGGCTCGACCACTGGGCCGACACCGGCGAAGGCGCCCTGGCCCTGCTCGTGCTGCTCGACCAGTTCCCGCGCAACGCCTGGCGCCAGAACCCGCACATGCTCGCCACCGACGGCCTCGCGCTGGCCGTGGCGCGCCGCGCCGTCGAGGCCGGCTTCGACCGGCAGGCCGAGGCGCTGATGCAGCGCTTTTTCTACCTGCCCTTCATGCACTCGGAGGTGCTGGCCGAGCAGGAGCGTTCGGTCGAACTCAACGCCACGCAGGACGCCAGCACGCAGCACTTTGCCGTACTGCACCGCGACATCGTGGCGCGCTTCGGACGCTTTCCGCACCGCAACCGGATGCTCGGTCGCACGTCCACGCCGGAAGAGCAGAAGTTTCTCGACGAGGGCGGCTTCGCAGGCTAGGGCCTGTTCACCCTATTTCTGGCGTCGCGTTGGCTGGCAAAGGGGCTGGCTGCAAGGCGCCCGTGCGCAGCAAGGCTGAAGCCTTGCAAGCGCGGGCAACGCCGCAGACGGCCCCTTTGCCAGCCAACCCGAAGGGAAGGTCTGCCACGGCGGGCCACTCGGCGTTGCGCTCCTTGCGTGTGCGCATGCACACGCGGCGTCACGCGCCTTGAGTGGCCCGCCGTGGCAGACCTTCGCGACGCCAGAAATAGGGTGAACAGGCCCTAGGCCGCGTCGACGTGCGCCGGCAACGGCACGTCGCGCGTCGGCGACGCCTGCCCCGCCGGTTCGCCGATGGCGTCCTTCATCGAGCCGTAGGTGCGCGCATAGACCCAGGTGAACTCGGCGCCCAGCAGGAAGATCTGCGCCGAGTAATACACCCACACCAGCACCACCACCAGCGAGCCGGCCGCGCCGTAGCCCGAGGCCACGCTGCTCTTGCCGATGTACAGGCCGATGAGGTGCTTGCCCACGGTGAACAGCAGCGCCGTCACCGCCGCGCCCACCCACACGTCGCGCCACTGCACCTTGGCGCGCGGCATGATCTTGTAGATCATCGCGAAGATCACCGTGACCATCGCGAAGCTGAAGACGAAGTTCACCACCTGCGCCAGCGTGGCCCAGGCGCCGAACATCGGCGACCACCACTTGCCCAGCGCCGCCAGTGCCGCGCTCGCCACCAGCGACACCATCAGCAGGAAGCCGATGCCCATGATCATGCTGAACGACAGCAGGCGCACGCGCAGCATGTTGAAGACGCCCTTGTTGCGGGTGCGCGCGGGGGCGCGCCAGATGCGGTCGAGCGCGTCCTGCAGCTCGCCGAAGACGGTGGTCGCGCCCACGATCAGCAGCGCGATGCCGACCACCGTGGCCACGATGCCCTCGGTCGGCTTGTTGACCGCCTGCAGCATGCCCTGCACCGCCGCCGCGCCCTGCTCACCCATGAGGCCCGAGAGCTGCGCGAATATCTCGCCGCGCGCGGCCTCCTGCCCGAAGACGAGGCCGGCCACCGCGATCACGATCAGCAGCAGCGGCGCAATGGAGAACACCGTGTAGTAGGCCAGCGCGGCGCCCATGCTCGGGGCGTAGTCGTTGGACCAGGAAGCGAAGGCGCGCCGGCAGAGATCGAAGAGTGCGCGAAGTCGAATGAGCATGGCGTCGGGTCCCGGTGAAGCAGTGCGCCTACGATAATCGTTCCACATGCATCCGTCCGCCCCCGCCGCGGCATCGCCGCCCGACCACCCGCAGCCCGCGTCGCCACGCGACCTTTTTGTTTCGTTCACCTGGCTCGCGCTGCAGGGCTTCGGCGGCGTCCTCGCCATCGTCCAGCGCGAGATGGTCGAGAAGAAGAAGTGGCTCACGCCCGACCAGTTCCTCGAGGACTGGGCCGTGGCGCAGGTGATGCCGGGGCCGAACGTGATCAACCTCGCGCTGATGATCGGCGACCGCTACTTCGGCCTGCGCGGCGCCGTGGCCGCGGTGGCGGGCATGCTCACCGTGCCGCTGTTCGTGATCCTCGCACTGGCCGTGCTCTACGCGCACTACGCCGCCAACCCGCAGGTGGCCGCCGCATTGCGCGGCATGGGCGCGGTGTCGGGCGGGCTCATCGCGGCCACGGGCATCAAGCTGATCCCGCAGCTGCGCAAGCACCCGCTGGGCTTCGCGACCTGCCTCGCGTTCGTGGCACTGGTGTTCGCGGCCATCGCGCTGCTGAAGATTCCGCTGGGATGGGTGCTGCTCGCGGTGGGCGGCGTGGCCTGCGTGTGGACCTGGAAGAAGATCGCGCCATGAATATCGTCATGCAATGGCACGACTGGCTGGCCCTCTTCGGCCAGTACCTGCTGCTGTCGCTGCTGTCGATCAGCGGCGCGATCACCACGGTGCCCGACATGCACCGCTACCTCGTGGCGCAGCACGGCTGGCTCACCGAGGCGCAGTTCACCTCCTCGGTCGCCATCGCCCAGGCCGCGCCCGGGCCCAACGTGCTGTTCGTCGCGCTGATGGGCTGGAACGTCGGGCTCAACGCGGGCGGCGGCATCGGCGCCGGGCCCATGGCCTGGCTGCTGGGCTTCTTCGGCCTGATGGTCACCATGGTCGGCATCATGCTGCCGAGCACCACCCTCACCTACGTCGCCACGCGCTGGGGCCACCGCAACCGCACGCGCCGCGAGGTGCGCGCCTTCAAGCAGGGCATGGCGCCGGTGGTGGTCGGGCTGCTCATCGCCACCGGCTGGGTGCTGGCCGGCGGCAACCAGTCGAGCGGCGTGCCGGCCTGGCACCTGTGGCTGCTCAGCGGCGTGGCCGCGCTGGTGGTCTGGCGCACGCGCATCCACCTGCTGTGGCTGCTGGGCTGCGGCGCGGCGCTGGGCGCGGTAGGCTTCGTTTGAGCCTTTTTCCTTTCTGCATACTTTTTCTTTCAGGAGCCCTCTGCCATGTCGCAACTTCGTCCGCTCGGCCGTTCCAGCCTTCGGGTGTCTCCCCTCGCCTTCGGCGGCAACGTGTTCGGCTGGACCGTCGACGAGGCGGCCTCGTTCAAGCTGCTCGACGCCTGGCTCGACGCCGGCTTCAACTTCGTCGACACGGCCGACGTCTACTCGGCCTGGGTGCCGGGCCATGTGGGCGGCGAGTCGGAAACGATCATCGGCAAGTGGCTCAAGCACAGCGGCAAGCGCAACCGCTTGGTACTGGCCACCAAGGTCGGCAAGCCGATGGGCGAAGGCAAGGTGGGCCTGTCGCCCAAATACATCCGCGAAGCCGTCGAGGCGTCGCTCAAGCGCCTGCAGACCGACTACATCGACCTGTACCAGTCGCACGACGACGATGCCAACACGCCGCTCGAAGACACGCTGGGCACCTTCGACGCGCTCATCAAGGAGGGCAAGGTGCGCGCCATCGGCGCCTCGAACTACACGGCGCCGCGGCTGGCCGAGGCGCTCGACGTGTCGGAGCGCCTGGGCATCGCGCGCTACGAGAGCCTGCAGCCGCTGTACAACCTGTACGACCGCGCGGTGTTCGAAGACGCCCTGGAGCCGCTGTGCCTCAAGCGCGAAGTGGGCGTGATCAACTTCTACGCGCTGGCGGCGGGCTTTCTCACCGGCAAGTACCGCACCGAGGCCGATGCGGCCAAGAGCGCACGCGGTGCCAACACCACCAAGAAGTACCTGAACCCGCGCGGCCTGCGCATCCTCGATGCGCTCGACAAGGTGGCCCAGCAGTACAACGCCAAGCCCGGCCAGGTCGCCATTGCCTGGCAGATCGCACGGCCCGGCGTGACCGCGCCGATCGCCAGCGCCACCTCGCTGGCGCAACTCGAAGAGCTGGTGGTGGCCACGCAACTCAAGCTGGACGCGGGCACCATCGACATGCTCGACCGGGCCAGCGCCGAGACGCCGGCCTGACGAGCCCCGGCTAGCCGTCGACCGGGTTCAGCGGCGTCGCCAGGATGCGCTGGTAGAACGCCACGTCGAGCCAGCGGCCGAACTTGAAGCCGGCCTGCAGCACGGTGCCTGAGTGCGTGAAGCCCAGGCGCTCGTGCAGCGCGATGCTGCCGGCGTTCGACGCGTCGATGGCGCCGACCATCACATGCACCTCGCGCGCGATCGCCTCGGCCACGATCGCCTCCATCAGCGTGCGACCCAGGCCCTCGCCGCGGTGCGCGGCATCGACGTACACCGAGTGCTCGACCGTGTACTTGTAGGCCGGAAAGGCGCGGAACGTGCCGTAGCTTGCGAAGCCCAGCAGCTTGCCGTTGTCGTCCACAGCGCCGATCACGGGAAAGCCGCCGGCGCGCTTGGCGGCGAACCACGTCACCATGTTCTCGGGCGTGCGCGGCTTGTAGTCGTACAGCGCGGTGGAGTTGACGATGGCCTCGTTCAGGATCGCCAGGATGGCGCCTGAATGGGCTTCTTCGGTGCAGGCGATGAGACGCATGGTGTTTCTCTGTCGTTCAATATAAGAGAATAATAATCTCATATGGGAAACACTTCACCTTCCACCCCCTCGCCGGCGCCGGCCGATGGCCACATCGACGCGCTCATCGCCACCCGGCTGCTGGCGCTGCGCCAGGCCCAGGGGCTCAGCCTCGCCGATCTGGCCGGGTTGTCGGGCGTGAGCAAGGCGATGATCTCCAAGGTCGAGCGCGCGCAGAGCAGCCCCACCGCCGTGCTGCTGGGCAAGCTGGCCGCCGGCCTCGGGGTCTCGCTGGCGCAGCTTCTCACCGAGGACAAGGCGCAGCCGCAACGGCTGCGCAAACGGGCTGCGCAGGAGGTCTGGCGCGACCCCGAGGCAGGCTACCTGCGCCGCCAGGTCGCCGAGCGCGGCGCGGGCAGCGGCGTGGAACTGGTGGAGGTCGAGCTGCCGCGCGCCGCGCAGGTCGGCTATCCGCGATGGAGCGGCACGCCGTACCGGCAGAGCCTGTGGATGCTCGAGGGCGCACTGCAGGTCGACTACGGCGACGAGCGCTTCGAGCTCGCCCCAGGCGACTGCCTCGACTTCGGCGTCGACCGGCCGCTGGTCTTCAAGGCGCTGGGGCCCACCGCCTGCCGCTACCTGCTGGTCGCCGTTCCCGATTGATTGAACGATTGCCTGACCGATGCGGTAGGCAAGCTCCCACACGCAGAGACGACTCAGGCCGGTCCGGGCCACGGGGTGTGTCGGGATACTGCAAGGCATCTCAGCTACTGGAGCCGCACGATGTCCTTTGCGCTTTACATGATCGGCTTTCTGATCTTCCTGGCCGGGGTCGCCTGGGGCGCCTCGGTGGCCGGCGTGCCCACGCTCTACATCGGCATCGGCGCGCTGATCCTGCTGGGCATCGGCGTCTTCAGCGCCGTGGCCCGCACGCGCAGCAAAGACCCGTCCTGAACGAGCCTGATCGCTTCACAGCTCAGTTCACACAGGCTTCACGCCCGGCGCACATGGCGTCGCTAACTTCGCAGGCGCACCACACCCCGTGGTGCGCTTTGCAAGTCAGCCTCCCATGCACGCCTCTTCTTCCTGTCTCTTTTCTCCCCACGCGCCTTCCTCGTCGGTCGCGCCCTGCCCCGCGCCGGCCTTCGTGAGCGACCCGGGTACGGCCTGCACCCAGGTCGACCTGCTCGTCATCGGCGCGAGCTTTGCCGGGCTGGCCTGCGCCCGCGCCGCCGCAAAGGCCGGCCTGCGCGTGATGGTGCTCGAGAAGAAGGCTGCCGCCGGCGCCAAGCTGCACACCACCGGGATCATCGTCAAGGACGCGGTCGACAGCGTGCCGTGGCTGGCCGAAGTGCCGCCCGCGCTGGTGCGCCGCATCGAGGGCGTGCGGCTGTACGCGCCCGACATGCACCACGTCGACCTGCACGCGCCCGGCTACTGGTTCTGGGCCACCGACGCGCCCGCGCTGCTCGACTGGATGGTGGAGTCCACCCGGGCCTGCGGCGTCGAGGTGCGCCTGGGCACGCTGTTCGAGCAAGCGCTGTGGGCGAACGGCCGCTGGGAGGTGCCGGTGGCGCAGGGCCCGTGCATTCGCGCGACCTACCTCGTCGGTGCCGACGGCCCGCATTCGCGCGTGGCCAAGGCGCTGGGCCTGTCGCGCAACACGCGCTTTCTCTACGGCGTGGAGCACGAGTACCAGGGCGCGCGCATGGCGCCCGACCTGCTGCATTGCTTCATCGATCGCCGGCTCGCGCCGGGCTACATCGGCTGGGCGCTCGACGGTGTCGGCGTGAGCCAGATCGGCCTGGCGCGCCGCATGGGCCGCCACGACACGGGCGCGCTGCGGCTCGATCCGCTCTTGCGCAAGATCGCCGCCGTGGTGTCGCCCGGCGAGGCGCCGCCGGTCGCCGTGCGCGCCGGGATGATCCCCTGCGGCGGCGTGCTGCCGGTGGTGGCCCGCGAACGGGCGCTGCTGGTGGGCGATGCGGCGGGCATGGTGTCGCCCGTGACGGCCGGCGGCATCCACACGGCGCTGCAGCACGGCGAGCGCGCCGGCGAGGCCGTGGCGCGCTTCGTGCGCGGCGAGGCGGACGACCCCGCAACGTGGTTCGTGCGCGGCTACCCGCGCTTTCTGATGAAGCGCACGCTGCGCTGGGCCTTCGACCACTTCCAGAGCGACTGGATGTTCAACCGCCTGCTCGGCACGGCGCCGATGCGGCGTGCGGCGGAGCTGGTGTACTTCCACCGCAAGGGCAGCGGGCCGGTGGCCCGCTAGCCTGCCAAGCCAGGCTCAACCGCCGCGCTGGCGCATCGCCTCGTAGAGGCACACGCCGCTGGCCACCGACACGTTCAGGCTCTCGACCGCTCCGGCCATGGGAATGCTCACCAGCTCGTCGCAGGTCTTGCGCGTGAGCTGGCGCATGCCCTCGCCCTCGGCGCCCAGCACCAACGCCAGCGGGCGCTTGAAGTCGCTCTGGTAGATGGTGCCCGGTGCGTCGTCGCTGGTGCCCACGCACCAGATGCTGCGTTCCTTGAGCTCGTTGAGCGTGCGCGCCAGGTTGGTCACCATGAAGTACGGCACGGTCTCGGCCGCGCCGCTCGCCACCTTGGCGACGGTGGCGTTGATGCCGGCCGCATGGTCCTTGGGCGCGATCACCGCATGGGCGCCGGCGCCATCGGCCACGCGCAGGCAGGCGCCGAGGTTGTGCGGATCGGTCACGCCATCGAGCACCAGCAGCAACGGCACGGTGCCGGCCTCTTCGAGGCCTTCGAGCAGCTCGTCGAGCGAATGGATCTGCGCGGCGGGCTCGACCCGCGCGACCACGCCCTGGTGGCCGTGGCTGCCGCTGAGCTTGGACAGCCGCAGGCCGTCGGCCTCGACCAGCCGGACGCCGGCTTCTTGCGCACGCGCAATGAACTGTTTCATGCGCGCATCGCGCCGGCTGGCGTCGAACATCACTTCGAGCACCGATTTCGGCGCGGTCTTGATGCGCACGCCCACGGCATGGAAGCCGAAGATCACTTTGGGGGAAGACATGCCCTGATTATCCCTACCCCCAGGCTTGCCCACTTCGTGTGGCCTCCTCCCCCCTGGAAGGGGGCAACACCAGCGGCCCGGCAAAGCCGGTTCCGCGGTGTTTCTCGAATGAATCCCTCGTCGGTCAGGCCAAGGGCAAGCCGCTGTTCGCGCGGGTGCGTTCGTCGTGCAGTTCCTGCACCACCAGGGCGTTCATGTGCACCTTCAGCGTGTTGCCCACGCTGCCCAGGTACTGGCAGGCGGCGTACCCCTCGGCCGCCTTTTCGTAGCGCGCCACCCAGGCGTCGCGCGCGGGCAGCCGGTCGGGCGACACGGGCCAGACGCCCGGGCGCGGGCGCAGGTGTTCGGCGATGCCCACGCGCCAGGGCTTGGCGCTCAGGCGGGCGCGAAAGCAGTTCTGGTTGCGGCACATGCGCGCGTAGACCTTGTCGGCGCCCAGCGTCTGGAACACGTCGGTCACGGCGGCGTCGGACGGTGCGAAGACATCGTGCATGGCCAGCACGCGCAACCCGGCCGGCGTGCGGTACAGGCGCAGGTGCCAGTCGGGATGCTGGTGGATGAAGCGCTCGACACGCGCCCGCGCGCCCACCAGCGGGTCGCTCTTGTCCTCGACCACGGGCAGCCCCTCCTTGTGGGCGCGCCAGAAGCCGAAGGCCGCCACCAGCATGAACGCGGCGACGCCCGCCATCGCCGAGCGCGTGGCGTAGCCCGCGACCATCGCACCGATGAACGCCGCGCCGATTACCGTCAACCCGCGTGCACTGCCGCGCGCGCCCTGGTTCTCGAAGTCGACGTCGACGAACAGCACGTCGGGCGTGTTGAGGCAGCGCGCGCCGTAGCCGTTGCGGGTGACGATGCTGTCGCCCTGGCGTTCGACGATCTCCTCGCGGATCGGCACGCCCTCGGCGCCGTTGTAGGCCAGCTTGCGTTCGCGGCGCTCCAGCTTTTCGCCGTCGACCACGATGCGGTCATAGGCCTCGCGCGTGCGCTGGTCGGCATGGGCCTGCGCGGCGAGCGGGCTGTCGTCGGACCAGCCGAAGCGGCGCACCGTGACCTGCCGGCCGGCCACCCGCTCCTGGATGCGGCCTTCGGCCCAGAACTGGGGAACGATCACGGCCTCAGGCGCCCTTGAAATACGACCACGCCGCGGCCGCGATCAGCAACACGACGATCACCGGCAGCCACTTGAAGCCGCCGCCCGTCACGCGGCCCGGCTCGGCCATCGGGTTCGCCGCCGGGCTCGACGGCAGGTGCCCGAAGTCGCCGGCGGCGGGGTTCTGGTGCGCCTCGACCAATTGCTTGGCCTCGGCCAGGCCCAGGCCCGTGGCCTCGCGCGTGAGGCGCACGGCCTCGACCTTCTGGCCCCGCGCCAGGGCCGCGAGCGCGGCGGCCGGCACGGCGGCGGGGCCGTTGCCCTGCATGCCGCTGCCCGTCTCGGCCACAGCCTCGCCCCGGCCCCAGTCGCCTTCCTGCCAGTCGGCCGGCGCGCCTGCGGCGACCGCGCCGCTGTTGGCATAGCGCTCGACGGCCTCCTTGGACGACTTGAGGTCCATGCCGGTGCGCTCGCGCACGATCTTGATGGCCTCGATCAGGTTGCCGCGCTCGAGGGCGGCGATGGCCTCGGGGGGAAGCTGGGTCATGAACTCTCCTCTGTGTTCGGGGAGCGCCGCGGAAGCCGGGCGCTGTCTGTCTTCTTGCGGGCTCAGGCCGCCTGCGCGACCGTCGATACGGGTGTTGTCTCGTTGAGCGCCACGCGCCCGGCCTCGATGGTGATGCGCCGCTCGCACTGCGAGGCGATGCCGCGGTCGTGCGTGACCAGCACCAGCGTGGTTCCCAGCTCGCGGTTCAGGTCGAACATGAGTTTCATGACCTGCTCGCCGGTGGCGAAGTCGAGGCTGCCGGTGGGCTCGTCGGCCAGCAGCAGGGCCGGCTGCACCACGAAGGCCCGCGCCAGCGCCACGCGCTGCTGCTCACCGCCCGACAGCACCTTGGGGTAGTGGCCCAGGCGCTGGCCCAGCCCGACGCGGCCCAGCATCTCGGTGGCGGCCTTGCGCGCGTCCTTGCGGTTGGCCAGCTCCAGCGGCAGCATGACGTTCTCGAGCGCACTCAGGTTGCCCAGGAGCTGGAAGCTCTGGAACACGAAGCCCACGCGCTCGGCGCGCAGCGCGGCGCGCTCGTCCTCGTCGATGGCGAAGATGTCGTCGCCCGCCAGCTTCACGGTGCCGCGCGTGGGCGTGTCCAGCCCGGCAATGATCGACAGCAAGGTGCTCTTGCCGGAGCCCGAGGCGCCGACGATGGCGGCGGTTTCCCGCGCGCCCAGGGTGAAATGGATGTCCTGCAGAATGTCCAGCGTGCCGGCCGAGTCGGTGACGGACTTGAAGACATGCTCGACGGCGACAATGGCATCAGACGGGGGTTGGGACATGAAAGGCTTTTCGTTTTGAATCGACGTGACTTTATCTTGACCGCCGCCGCGCTCGGCAGCGCGGGGGCATGGACGGCTGCGGCGGCCCAGGCACAGACGGCATCGGCCGGCAAGCCGGTGATCCTCGTGCTCGGTGATTCGCTGAGCGCAGAGTACGGCCTCAAGCGCGGCGAAGGCTGGGTACCCTTGCTGGAAAAAAGGCTTGCGCAGCAGAAGATCGCGGCCTCGGTGGTCAATGCCAGCATCAGCGGCGATACCAGCTCCGGCGGTCGCGCCCGCTTCCCCGCCCTGCTGGTGCAGCACAAGCCTAGCCACGTGGTGCTGGAGCTGGGCGCCAACGACGCCCTGCGCGGCCTGCCGCTGTCGAACACCGAAGACAACCTGCTGCAGATCACCAAGGCCGCGCAGGCCGCGGGCGCGCGGGTGCTGATCGTCGGCATCCAGGTGCCGCCGAACTACGGCGGCGACTACACGCGGCGCTTCGAGGCCGTGTTCGCGAAGGTGGCGGGCGCGACGAAGTCGGCGCTGGTGCCGTTCCTGCTCAAGGGCGTGGCCGATGCGCCCGACGCCATGACGCTGTTCCAGTCCGACCGCATCCACCCGACCGCCGCGGCGCAGCCGCAGATCCTGGACAACGTCTGGCCGGAGCTGCGCAAGCTGCTGCCCAAGTAGCCTCTGCCCCTTGCGCGCGCCCCAAAGAAAAAGCCGCCGCAGGCCTGCGCCTGCAGCGGCTTTTCTGTTTTCAGGGGTGCCAGGAACGAGCGGTCACCCGTTCTTGGTCGGCAACTCGGGCGCCGTGGGGGGATCGCGTTCGAGCGATGCCACGTCGGTCTCCGGGTCTCCGGGGGCCAGCCCGTCGCTGCTCGGATTGAGCTTGCGGTTCGCCTTCTCCCGGAGCTTTTCTTCCTTCTTTTTCTTCTTGGCCAGCTCTTTCTGGCGCTTCTCGTAGCCGTAATTGGGTGTTGCCACTGCTTCTCCTTCAGGCGAGGCAGTCAGGGTGACTGCGCTTCAGCCTACTGTAAGCGATAACGGTGCAGTCTCAAGACGCGGCACCGGCGGCCGTTTCGAACTCGAACACACCTTGCAAACCCGGGTAACGCTGGCGCATGAACCAGCCCATGGCCACCGCGCCGGCCACCAGGGCCAGGACCGATGTGGCCACCATCCATCCGATGTGTTCGCCCATCGGCCAGAGGACGATCACGGCCAGCACCGGCAACAGCCCGGCAAGCGATGACAGCCACATCCAGCGCCTCGGGGCGGGCATGGGCGCCCAGGTTTGCGGGTCGATGCCGGCATCGATGAACACCTCGGCGTCGAAGCGCAGGCGTGGCTTCGGCTGGGTGGCCAGGTGCAGCAACAGCGCACGCAGCAGCACGGCCCGGTTGCGAAAGCGAAGGACACGGCCGGTGTCGACGGTCAGCGCCAGGGGCAGCCGGATCTCCCTGGGTTCGCCACCCCGTGCCACCTGCTGGAACACCAGCCGCTTGACGATGGCTTCGCTCGATACGAACTCGGTCTTCACGTCATGGAAACCTGCGCGCGCACGGCACACCTCGCGCCAATGCACCGCCTGCGGCGATGCCGGATCGCCCCAGCACATGCCGTTCGCGTCGATCCGCAGCATCCCCTCGCCCACGCGCGGAAACTGGCGCAGCAAATACCAGATGCCGCCGCCCAGCGCGCCGAAGAGCAACAGTCCGAGCAGCAGGAGGATCGCTTCGTTGCCGCGCGCGTTGGACCAGTCCTCCTCCAACATGACGGCGGCGACGAGCCCTGCCGCCATCAACGCGAAAAATGCCACCAAGCCACCGATGACGAGCCGCGTACCGCGCAGGTCGGGCACGCCTTCCAGCGGGCCAGACTGCGCGAGCGCCTCCAGCACCTGCGCGGGCACGTCGAGCACCCGCGACGCGACGGCCCGTGACACGGGCGGCACCGCATCGCGCGCAGCCGGCGGCAGCGCGACGCGCTGGCCCTTGCGGTGTTTCCTGCCCACTGCGCGCAACAGCGCCTACATCTGCAGCAGCGCCTGCTGCAGGTCGGCACGCAGGTCGTCCACGTCCTCCAGGCCGACCGAGAAACGCACCAGCGTGCCCTTGTAGGGCCAGCGGGCCACGCTGGCGTCGCGCATCAGGCCGATGTCGTAGGGCACGACGAGGCTGATCGGGCCGCCCCACGAATAGCCGAGGCGGAAGAGCTTGAGGCTGTCGCAGAAGCGGTCGACCTGCTCGGTGCTGAAGCGCTCGTCGAACACCACCGAGAACAGGCCCGCCGCCAGGTCGGTGGCGCCGCACAGCGCACGCCAGTTGGCGTGGCCCGGCGAATCCTCGAGCGCGGGGTGCAGCACCTGCGCGATCTCCTCGCAGCCGTTGAGCCAGCCGGCCAGCTCGCGCGCCGCGCGGTCGTGCGCGGCGTAGCGCAGCGCCATGCTCGGCAGCGAGCGCAGCAGGGTTTCGACGTCGCCCACGCCGATGCCGAAGCCGGTGCGCATGTGGGTGAGCTTGAGCGCGCGGTGCAGGCGCTCGTCGCGCGTGACGACGCTGCCCATCAGCACGTCGCCACCGCCGCTGGGGTACTTGGTGAGCGCGTGCACCGACACGTCGACGCCCTGCCCCGTGCCGTTGAAATCGAAGGGCGCGAAGGCCAGGCCCGCGCCCCAGGTGTTGTCCAGCGCGGTCATCACGCCGCGCTCGCGGCAGACCTCGGCCAGCGCCGGTAGGTTGGGGAATTCCATCGTCACCGAGCCGGCCGCTTCGAGCCACACCAGCCGCGTGCGGTGCGAGAGCTTGGCTTCCAGGTCGGACGGATTCATCGCGTCGTACAGGCGGTGCGTGATGCCGAAGTTCGCGAGCTCGCCGGTGGCCAGCGCCTTGGTGGGGCCGTAGGCGTTGTCGGGAATCAGCACCTCGTCGCCGGTCTTGAGGAACGCGAACGAGACCAGCGAGATCGCGGCCAGCCCGCTCGGCACCAGCAGGCACTCGGTGCCGCCTTCGAGCGTGGCCAGGCGCTCCTCGAGCGTGAAGGTGGTGGGTGTGCCGTGCAGGCCGTAGGTGTAGCCGGCCTTGGTCTTCCAGTCGCGCGCGCGCATGGCGGCGACGTCGGCGAAGAACACGGTCGAGGCCTTGAACACGCCGGGCTGCGGCGCAGCGAAGGTGGCCGGCGGCGTGTAGGGATGGTGGATCAGGGTCGTGGAAGGCTTGCTCATGTGCCGATGCTAGCGCCCCGCGAGGAACCCTCGACGGCCGTGACATTCTCCGTTCGATGTCGACGGCCTTGGCCGGATCGCACGCGCATTGCGGATAGAGTTGCCCCTCCGAAAATAAAGGGAGGATTTTCTCGATGCGTCATCTGCTCATCACCATCACGGCCGCTGCGGCCCTGTCCGCCTGCGGCGGCATGAAGAACCTGGATTCGAACGCGCTCGCGGGCGCCGGCGGCAGCGCCTTCAAGGCCATGTCGCTCACCGACGGCGACGTGCAGGCACTGGCCAACCAGTCCTGCGCCGAGCTCGACAAGAGCTCCAAGGTCGCGGGCCCCGCCGATGCCTACAGCAAGCGCCTGGAGCGTGTGCGCCAGGGCCTGCCCACCACCATCGGCGGCCAGCCCGCCAGCTACAAGGTCTACCTCACGAAGGACGTGAACGCCTGGGCCATGGGCAACGGCTGCATCCGCGTCTACAGCGGCCTCATGGACCTCATGAACGACGACGAGCTGCGCGGCATCATCGGCCACGAGATCGGCCACGTCGCCCTGGGCCACAGCAAGAAGGCCATGCAGACCGCCTACGCCGTGTCGGCCGCGCGCGGCCTCGCCGGCGCCACCGGCAATGCGGCGATCACGCAGCTGTCGTCCTCGCAGATCGGCGACTTCGCCGAGAAGCTGGTCAACGCGCAGTTCTCGCAGTCGCAGGAAACCGACTCGGACAACTACGCCTTCGACCTGCTGACCACGCAGAAGCTCAAGCGCGAAGGCCTCGTCACCGCGTTCCAGAAGCTGGCCAAGCTCGACGGCGGCAAGAGCTCGATGCTCAGCTCGCACCCGGCTTCCGGCGACCGCGCGGCCAACATCCAGAAGCGCCTCGCAACGAGCAAGTAAGCAGCCTGGGCCGGGGCGGCTCCTCGGCGCACAATGCGCCGATGCTCACCCGCCCGCCCTTGCCGGGGCCCGTCGCGCCATGCAGCTGACGCGGCCCCCGTCCCCTCATCTGCGGCCCTTCCTGCGGCTGCTGTGGGCCTCGGCGCCCGAGGGCACACCCGACACACGCACCGGCGCCCGCGAGCACGTGCTGCCCACGGGCGGCATGCACCTGGTGTTCCGGCTTTCGGGGCCGCCGCTGCGACTCTTCGACGACACACGCGACCTGCGCGGCCACACGGTCGGCCATGCCATCGTCGGCGGTGCGCGCGCCGCTTTCTACCTGCGCGATGTGTCGGTGGCCACACGCTCGGTCGGCGCGCAATTGCACCCCGGTGCCGCCCGGCTGCTGCTCGGCGCACCTGAAGACGCCTTGGGCGGGCGCCACACGCCGCTCGACGCGCTGTGGGGCGAACGGCAGACCGCCGACGCGCTCGAACAGTCGCATGCATCGTCCAACGACCCGGCCCGGCAACTGGACGTGTTCGAGGCCCTACTGACCCGGCGCCTGGCCGCCGCCACCCTGCCCCGCACCAGCCCGCGCGGCCTGCACCCGGCCGTGGCCGCCTCGCTGGGGCAGATGACGCGCGACACGCCCGCGTCGATCGCCACGTTGGTGGCGCACAGCGGCTACAGCCACCGCCGCTTCATCGCCCTGTTCCGCGCGGCGGTCGGGCTCGCGCCCAAGGAATACGCCCGCGTGATGCGCTTCGACCGCGTGCTGGCGCTGGCCGCCGACGATCCTGCGCGCGCCTGGGCCGACATCGCGCTCGCCGCGGGCTACAGCGACCAGGCGCACCTGAGCCGCGAGTTCTCGGCACTGGCCGGCCTGTCGCCGCAGGCCTGGCGGCAGACGGGTGCCGCGTCGCCGCGTCATGTGCCGGCTGTCGGCGCGGCAGGTCAAATTCCTTCAAGACGCTAGCGCCGGGGCTGCGCAGAATCGGCGCCACGGTCCCCGTTTCAACACGCTATTCCAGAAAGAAAGGCAGGTCCCGCCATGGCCATCCACGAGCTGTTTCCGTACCTCTGCGTCGACAACGCCGCCGCCGCCGTCGACTTCTATTGCCACGTGTTCGAGGTGAAGGAAATCTTTCGACTGACCGAGCCCAGCGGCCGCATCGGGCACGTCGAGCTGGACTTTCACAACGGCGCGATCCTGATGATCTCGGACGAGTTCGCCGAGTTCAACATCCGCTCGCCCAAGGCGCTCGGCGGCAGCGCGGTCTCGCTGCACCTGCATGTGGACGATGCCGACGCGCTGGTCGCACGCGCGGTCGCCGCGGGCGCCACGCTGGACATGGCACCGCAGGATCAGTTCTATGGGGAGCGTTCCGGCGTGTTCCGCGACCCCTTCGGTCACCGGTGGAACGTGGGTCACAGCATCGAGAAGCTGACGCCGGAGGAAATGCAGCGGCGCTACACCGCGATGTTCGACACCCCCGGCGGCGGCAGCTGCAGCAGCAGCTGAGCGCGCCGGCCGGTGGTGCCAGGGCCGGTCGTCAGACCGACCACTTCTCGATCAGCTTCTCGGCGCCGAGCGAGTCGTAGCCCTCGAAGGGCTGGTGGATCCACGGGTTGGTGGCCAGGAACTCGACCGAGTAGTCGGGCGTGAAGGTCGACAGTGCCTTGGTCCAGATGACCGCGCTGCGCAGCTCGGTGATCGGCTTGTAGTTGTTGCGCAGCATGTCCATCACGGCGTGCAGCGTGTGGCCCGAATCGGCCAGGTCGTCCACCAGCAGCACCTTGCCGGCGATCTCGCCCTTGGGGGTCGTGATGTAGCGGGCGATGTCGAGATGACCCTGGATCGTGCCGGCGTCGGCGCGGTAGGAGCTGGTCGACATGATCGCCAGCGGCTTGTCGAAGATGCGCGAGAGCACATCGCCCGGGCGCATGCCGCCACGCGCCAGGCACAGGATGGTGTCGAACTCCCAGCCCGACTGGTGCACCTTGATCGCGAGCTTCTCGATCAGGTTGTGGTACTCGTCGTAGCTGACGTAGAGATGTTTGCCGTCTTCGGTCAACATGGTCTGGATTCCTTCAGTCTTTTTTCTCGTTCGTGGAACACCGCGGAACCGGCTTTGCCGGGCCGCTGGTGTTGCCCCAGAAGGGGGTTGGCGGCCACACGAAGTGGGCAAGCCTGGGGGAGAACTTAGTCCGCGAGGTAGGGGTGGCGCATCATGATCGTGTGGTCGCGATCAGGGCTCGTGGACACCATGTGGATCGGCACGCCGGTGACCTGCTCGATGCGCTGCAGGTACAGCCGCGCATTGACCGGCAGCTTGTCGTACTGCGTGACGCCCACGGTGCTTTCGGTCCAGCCTTCGAGCGTTTCGTAGATCGGCGTGCAGCGCTCGATCTCGTCCGCGCCCATCGGCAGGATGTCGGTGGTTTCGCCGTCGAGTTCGTAGCCGGTGCACAGCTCGAGCTTCTCGAGGCCGTCGAGCACGTCCAGCTTGGTGATGCACAGGCCCGACAGGCCGTTGACCTGCGCCGAACGCTTGAGCAACGCGGCGTCGAACCAGCCGCAACGGCGGCTGCGGCCGGTGGTCACGCCCTTTTCGGCGCCCACGGTGCTCATGTGGTAACCGGGGGTGCCCGGCGTGGCCCAGTCGAGCTCGGTGGGGAACGGACCGCCGCCCACGCGGGTGCAGTAGGCCTTGGTGATGCCCAGCACGTAGTGCAGCATGCCCGGGCCCACGCCCGAACCGGCGGCGGCGTTGCCGGCCACGCAGTTGCTCGAGGTGACGTACGGGTAGGTGCCGTGGTCGACGTCGAGCAGCGTGCCCTGCGCGCCTTCGAACAGCAGGTTGGCGCCGGCCTTGTGGGCGTCGTTCAACTCGCGCGACACGTCGGCCATCATGGGCTTGAGCAGCGCGGCGTGGCGCATGGCCTCGTCGAACACGGTGTCGTAGTCGATGGCGGGCGCGCCCAGCACCTGGGTCAGCACGTGGTTGTGCAGCTCGAGCAGCACGCGCAGCTTGGCCGCGAAGCGCTCGGGGTGCTTCAGGTCCTGCACGCGCAGCGCGCGGCGGGCGATCTTGTCTTCGTAGGCCGGGCCGATGCCGCGGCCGGTGGTACCGATCTTCTCGATGCCACCCTTTTCACGGTAAGCCTCGCGCGCGATGTCCAGCGCGGCGTGGAACGGCAGGATCAGCGGGCAGGCCTCGCTGATGCGCAGGCGCGAACGCACTTCGACGCCGGCTTTCTCCAGGCCTTCGATTTCCTCGAAGAGCTTGGCAGCCGACAGCACCACGCCGTTGCCGATGTAGCACTTGACGCCGGGGCGCATGATGCCGCTCGGGATCAGGTGCAGCGCGGTCTTCACGCCGTTGATGACCAGCGTGTGGCCCGCGTTGTGGCCGCCCTGGAAACGGACCACGCCCTGGGCGCTTTCCGTCAGCCAGTCAACCAGCTTGCCCTTGCCTTCGTCGCCCCACTGGGTCCCGACGACGACCACGTTTCTTCCGGTGGTTACGCTCATGCTCGTTCCATTGCTTAAAAATTCAGATCGCTCGGACACTCCATTGGCCGGCCTGCTCGACGAGCTCGCGGTCGCAATGGAATTCATCGATTTCGCTGCCATGTCCGGGCAGCACGCAGACAACCGTTTCGCCGGCCTTGCGCAGTTGGGCGATGGCCTCGCGCAGGCCGGCCGCGTCGCTCCAGGGCGCACGGATGGCGGCGCGCAACGGACGGGCCGGCAGCACGCCGACGAGCTCGCGCACATCGAGGCTGAAGCCGACGGCCGGACGATTGCGGCCGAACACGGCGCCCACCTCGTCGTAGCGGCCACCGCGCACCAGCGAGTCGGCCGCACCCGGCACGTAGATGCCGAAACGCATGCCGCTGTAGTAGGCGTAGCCGCGCAGGTCGGCCAGGTCGAAACTGATCTGGCGCCCTGCCGTGCCGTTCAGGCCAGCGGCGAGTTGCTTCAGGTCGGCCAGCGCTGCGGCCACGGTGGGCGTGCCCTTCAGGGCCTTGGCGGCCTCGTCGAGCACGGCCACATCGCCGTACAGGCCCACGAGGGCCCGCAGGCCGTCGCGTGATGCGGCTGGGAAATCCTTGGTGAGCGCCTGCAGCTCGCTCGCGTCCTTGGCGGCCAGCGCGGCGTGCACGCGGGCGATCGCGGCGGCATCGACCGGCACGCCGGCGAACAGCGCACGGACGATTCGGGCGTCGGCCAGGTCGACGATCACGCCATCGCGCAGGCCGGCGGCGTCGAGGCAGTCGAGTGCCAGCAGCAAGGTTTCGGTGTCGGCTTCCAGGCCGGCGTGGCCGTAGATCTCGGCGCCGAACTGCAGTGGTTCGCGGGTGGCGTGCGGGCGGTCGGGCCGGGTGTGGACCACCGGGCCGCAGTAGCACAGGCGGGCCACGCCGTCGCGGTTCAGCAGGTGGGCATCGATGCGCGCCACCTGGGGAGTGGTGTCGGCGCGCAGGCCCATGCTGCGGCCGGAGAGCTGGTCGACAAGCTTGAAGGTTTGGAGGTCGAGCGCCTCGCCGGTGCCCGAAAGCAGCGACTCCAGGTGCTCGAGCAGCGGCGGCATCACCAGCTCGTAGCCATAGCCACGGGCGGTATCGAGCAGCTGGCGTCGAAGTTCTTCGATGTGGCGCGCCTCGGAGGGCAGCACATCGGCAATGTGATCCGGGAGGACCCAGGCGGACATGGGGATCGGGGGCGTGGTTAAACCGGGATTCTACCGGGCCCGAGCTACCCCAGAACCCAGAGCAGTACCAAACCCAGCAGGATGCTGCAAAGACCGAAGAAACGCAGCTGGCCGTCGCGCAGCTGCAGCAGTTGGCTGAAGCCGCGCCGCCACCCGCCCGGTGAGACGAAAGGCAGGATGCCTTCGATCACCAGGACCAGCGCCAACGCGCTCCAGAAGGTGTCGGCGCTCACGGCTCCAGGCAGGACAGCGGAAACGGACGGCCCGTGGTTACTTGCGCGCCGAGCCGGAGCTCTGCATGGCGCGGAAGAAGTCCGAGGACGGGTCGAGCACCATCACGTCGCTCTTCTTGTTGAAGCTCTGCTTGTAGGCCTCGAGGCTGCGATAGAACTGGGCGAACTGCGGATCGCGGCCGAAGGCCTCGCTGTAGGTCGCGGCAGCCTGGGCATCGCCCTCGCCCTTGATCTTCTGGGCGTCGCGGTAGGCGTTGGCCACGATCACTTCGCGCTGGCGGTCGGCGTCGGCGCGGATCTTCTCGCCTTCGGCCGTACCGGTGGAACGCAGCTCGTTGGCCACGCGCTTGCGCTCGGCTTCCATGCGGCGGTAGACCGATTCGGTGATGGCTTCCACGTAGTCCACGCGGGTGATGCGCACGTCGACCACGTCGACGCCCCAGGGCTTGGCGCCCTTCACCACGGCCAGCACCTCGCGCTGCACGTCGGCCATCAGGGCTTCGCGGCGCACCGAGATCAGGTCGCGCACGGTGCGCTTGTTGATGTTTTCCTGGAAGGCATTGCGCACCACGCGGTTCAGCTGCATGGCGCCCGCGTTCTCGTCGAGGCCGACGTTGCGGATGTAGGCCTGCGGGTCGGAGATGCGCCAGCGCACGTACCAGTCGATCACCACGCGCTGCTTTTCTGCGGTGAGCATGGGCTCGGTGTCCAGGCTCGAGAGCGTCAGCAGGCGCTTGTCGATGTACGACACGTTCTGGAACGGCGGCGGCAGCTTGAAGTTGAGGCCGGGCTCGGTGATGACCTGCTTGATCTGGCCGAGGGCATAGACCACGCCGAACTGGCGCTGGTCGACCACGAAGAGGGTCGAGCTCAGCAGCACGAGCAGGACGAGGACCGAGGTGGCGATGAAACCGATTCTGTTCATGTTGTTCCGGGCCTTTCTCAGCGCACGTCGCGGTCACGCGAGCGGCCGTCACGGGCGCGCACGTCGGTGGTGGCGGGCGCCACCGGGATCACCGACGACTGGGTCGGTGCGGTGCCGGCCACGCTGGGGCTGGCGGCGTCCACGGGCGTGGCTGCGTTGCCGCCGCCTTGCTGCATCAGCTTGTCGAGCGGCAGGTACAGCAGGTTGGAGCCCTGCTTGCTGTCGACCAGCACCTTGGTCGTGCTGGCGTAGATCTGCTGCATGGCGTCGGTGTACATGCGGTCGCGCGTCACCTGCGGCGCCTTCTGGTATTCGGTCAGCACCGAGCTGAAGCGACCGGCGTCACCCTGTGCCTGCGCCACGATGCGGGCCTTGTAGGCCTCGGACTCTTCCTTCAGGCGCGACGAGGTACCGGTGGCCAGCGGCACGACGTTGTTGGCGTAGGCCTCGGCGTCGTTCTTGGCGCGTTCGCGTTCCTGGCCGGCCTTGAGCACGTCGTCGAAGGCAGCCTGCACCTGCTCGGGCGGACGCACGCCGCCCTGCTGCAGGTTGATGCCGACGACTTCGACACCGACCTTGTAGCGGTCGAGGATGGTCTGCATCAGTGCACGCACGCGGGGAGCGATCTGGTCGCGCTCTTCGGCGAGCGCCGCGTCCATCTTCATCTTGCCGACCACTTCGCGCACGGAGCTCTCGGCCACCTGCACGATGGTTTCAGCGGGCGACTTGCTCTCGTAGAGCCAGGCACGCGCATCGCTCAGGCGGTACTGCACGGCGAACTTGATTTCGACGATGTTCTCGTCTTCGGTCAGCATGGCCGATTCGCGCAGGCCGGTGGAACGCACGATGGCATCGCGGCCCACGTCGGTGGAGCGGATCTGCGTGGTCACCACCACTTCGTGGCGTTGAATGGGGTACGGCAGGCGCCAGTTGAAGCCGGCGTTCACCGTCGACTTGTAGCGACCGAATTGCGTCACCACGGCCTGCTGGCCTTCGTTCACGATGAAGAAGCCGGTGCCGAGCCAGATCAGGACCGCCACGGCGGCCACGAGGCCGATGCCGAAGCCGGCGTTCTTCATGTCGGGCTTGTAGCCGTTGCCGCCACCGCCGCCGGTGCCGTTGGGGCGATTGCCACCACCCTTGCCACCGCCGAAGAAACCGCCGAGCTTGCGATTGAGATCGCGCCAGAGTTCGTCGAGGTCGGGCGGGCCCTGGTTCGGGCCCTGGCCGCGCGGGCGATTGCCGTTGCCGTTGTTGTTCTGGTTGCCGCTCGAAGGCGGCGGGATCGGGGCGCCGGGGGGATCGGCATCGGGCGGCCGGTTGCCGGCCGGGCGGTCGCCGTTGGAGGACGGCTCGTCGCCGCGACCCCATCGGCCATCGTTCAGGTTGAACATGCCCAGAAACCCTCTCCGCGCTGGCTTTGCATTCATTCGCTTCGTTCTCGTGTCAGTGGCGGGATTGTGCCCAATCAAGGGGCCGCATCGTGCAATTCAGCGTCCGCCTCAGGGGTCATCGTATCGGCGACGGAGCCCGACTGCCGGGCCAGTTCGGCCCGCAGCAACGGCAGGCCCTCGCCGGTCCGGGCGCTGAGGAAGATGCGGGGCACCTGCACGCCGTCGATGTCCATCTCGTCCTGCAGATGCAGCGGATGTTGCGCACTTTCAAGGGCGTCGAGCTTGTTGAACACCAGCAGCTGCGGCACGTCGCCCGCACCGATGTCCTGCAGCACCGACTGGACCTCGGCCATCTGCTCCGGATAGTGCGGGTTGGAGGCGTCGATCACGTGCAGCAGCAGGTCGGCATCGACCGCCTCCTGCAAGGTGGCCTTGAACGCGTCGACCAGGCCGTGCGGCAGGTCGCGGATGAAACCCACCGTGTCGGAGATCGACACCTGCCGGCGCGCATCGCCCAGGTAGAGGTTGCGCGTGGTGGTGTCGAGCGTGGCGAACAACTGGTCGGCCGCATAGGCGCGTGCCTTGACCATCGCATTGAAGATCGACGACTTGCCCGCGTTGGTGTAGCCGACGAGCGAGATGTTGAAGGTCTCGCGGCGCTCGCGCTGGCGGCGCTGCGTGCTGCGCTGCTTCTGCACCTTGGCCAGGCGTTCGCGCGTGCGCTTGATCGACTCGTTGATCATGCGGCGGTCGAGCTCGATCTGCTTTTCACCGGGGCCGCCGCGCACACCCGCACCGCCGGTCTGGCGCTCCAGGTGGGACCAGCGGCGGACCAGCCGCGTGCTCAGGTACTGCAGCCGGGCCAGCTCGACCTGCAGCTTGCCTTCGTGCGAGCGGGCACGCTGGGCGAAGATCTCGAGGATGAGGAAGGTGCGGTCGTAGACCGCGACATCGAGCTGGCGTTCGAGGTTGCGCTGCTGCGCAGGGCTCAAGGACTGGTCGAAGATGACCTCGCTCGCCCGGTGCATGGCGGCGAGCTCCTTGATCTCTTCGGCTTTGCCGCTGCCGACGAACAGCGCCGCGTCGGGCGCCTTGCGCTTGCAGGCCAGGCGGGCAACGGGCGTGAGGCCCGCGGTTTGTGCGAGCAGGCCGAGTTCTTCGAGCTCGCTGTCGAAATGGGGCAGCCCGAAATCGACACCGACGAGAACGGCGGCGCCTTCCTGGCGGGGGATCGAATCAGACAAGCGGAATCAGATATGGAAAAAGCGCGGCGGGGTTGCCGCCGCGCTCCGCGCGATCAGGCGGCGGCGTCGTCGTTCTCGTTGGCCGAGAAGTTGACGGCACGACCCGGCACGATGGTGGAAATGGCGTGCTTGTAGACCATTTGCGTCACTGTATTGCGAAGCAACACGACGTATTGATCGAAGGACTCGATCTGGCCTTGCAGCTTGATGCCGTTCACCAAATAAATGGAAACCGGCACATGCTCGCGACGCAAGGTGTTCAGAAACGGGTCTTGCAGAAGTTGCCCTTTATTGCTCACGATATTCTCCGTGTTCAAGAGTAGTTGTTGGAGAGATGACCTTAACACAGGGTTTCTGCGCCGCAGCAATCGGGGTCAAAAGCCTTGAGAAAATAACGGTTCTCAAAAGACGGAACTTCCGCTCCTGCTGCGGCTCAACGGCTGCCATCGGCAGCCAAGCGCCCTCAGTTGTCCTTGTCCACGAACGGATTCTGCGAGCTTTTGAACTGGATCCGCAAGGGCGTGCCCACGAGGTCGAATTCCTTGCGGAAACGCCCTTCCAGGAAACGCTTGTAGGCGTCGGTCACATGCTCCAGCGAATTGCCGTGAATGATGATCACGGGCGGATTCATGCCGCCCTGGTGCGCATAGCGCAGCTTGGGTCGGAACATGCCACCGCGCTGGGGCGCCTGGAATTGCACCGCCTCCAGCAGCAGGCGCGTCAGCACCGGCGTCGACATCTTGCGCGTGGCCGACTTGTGGGCCTGCGCAATGGCCTGCCACACCGGGCCCAGGCCCTGGCGCTTGATGGCCGAGATGAAATGCAATGACGCGAACTTCAGGAACGGCAGGCGGGTTTCGATCTGCCGCTGGATCTGCTCGCGCTGGTAGCTGTCGACCGCGTCCCACTTGTTGATGGCGATCACCACCGCACGTCCGCTTTCGAGGATGTAGCCGGCAATGTGCGCGTCCTGGTCGGTCACGCCCTGCGTGGCGTCGAGCAGCAGCAGCACGACGTTGGCCGATTCGATGGCCTGCAGCGTCTTGACCACCGAGAACTTCTCGATCGCCTCGAAGACCCTGCCCTTGCGGCGCAGGCCGGCGGTGTCGATCAGCTCGAAGCGCTGGCCGTTGCGCTCGAACGGCACCGAGATGGCGTCGCGCGTCGTGCCGGGCATGTCGAAGGCCACCAGGCGCTCTTCGCCGAGCCAGGTGTTGATCAGCGTCGACTTGCCGACGTTGGGCCGGCCGGCCACGGCCAGCTTGATCGGCTTGTTGACATCGTCTTCGTCTTCCTCGTCGTCCGGATCGGCCAGGTTCAGCGGCGCGAGCGCCAGCTCGACCAGGTCGCGCATGCCCTGCCCGTGCGCCGCGGACACGCCGTGCACGTCGCCGAAGCCCAGCTCATAGAAGTCGACCAGCTTGGTGCCGTCGTGCATGCCTTCGGCCTTGTTGGCCGCCAGCACGCAGGGCTTGCCCAGCCGGCGCAGCTCGTTGGCGATGTCGTGGTCTTGCGCCGAGAGGCCTTCGCGGGCATCGACCACGAAGATCACGACGTCGGCCTCGGCCACGGCCTGCCGCGTCTGCTTGGCCATTTCCTTGTAGATGCCGCTACCGGCATCGGGCTCGAAGCCGCCGGTGTCGATCACGATGAACTCGTGCTTGCCCAGGCGACCGTTGCCGTAGTGGCGGTCGCGCGTGAGGCCGGCGAAGTCGGCGACGATGGCGTCGCGCGTCTGGGTCAGGCGGTTGAAGAGCGTCGACTTGCCGACGTTGGGACGGCCGACCAGGGCCACGACCGGCTTCATGGCCGGCCTTTCGATGGCGCGGTTTTCATGGTCGGGCCTTGGAAGTAAGAGAAAGACAAAAAATGATTATTCAGGACGGTAGCCGAAGACACCACCCTTGGCGGTCACGACGACCACCGTGTTGCCGGCCAGCACCGGCGTCACGGTGATGGCCGAGCCGTCGGGCGTGATGCGGTTCAGCAGCGCACCGTCTTCGCGCGACACGAAGTGCAGCGTGCCGGTGCTCTCGCCGATGATCAGCGAGCGGCCCACGGCCAGCGGCGCGGTCAGTTCGCGGTTCTTCAGGCGGCTCATCTGCCAGGCGCGCTCGCCGTCGGCGCGACGCCAGGCGGTGACGCTGCCATCCGATTCGGTGCCGTAGAGAAAGCGCTCGTCGCCGCTCACGCCGTCGGCACCCGAGGCCGGCTTGCTCCACAGCAGCTGGCCGCGCAGCGTGTCGACGCAGCCGACGCTGGCGTAGTAGGCGCGTGCGCAGACCGTGTCGCCGTAGCGGCTCACGCTGCCGGTCAGGTCGACCAGGCGTTCCACGTCGTTGGTGCCGCGCGGGGCGGCAATGGGCGCTTCCCAGCGCGAGCTGCCGTTGCCGGGGTTCATGCCGACGAGTCGGCCGCCCAGACCGGCGACCAGCGTGTCGCCGACCGCGATCAGCACGCCCGACTTGCGCAGCACGAGGTTTTCGCCCGGGCGCTGCTGCTGCCACAGGCGACGGCCGCTCTGGCCGTCCCAGGCGCTGACGCTGCGGTCGGCGGTTTGCACGAAGACGCGGCGGCCGGCCACCAGCGGTGCGGTGAAGGCCTGGGCCGACAGGCGCTGCTTCCACAGCACCTTGCCGTTCTCGATGGCGACCACTTCGTTGTTGGTGGTGACCACGGCCGTCAGCGAACCGTCGCTGCCGACGCCGGCCGCCAGCGGCGCGCCGGCGCTGGCGCGCCAGGTTTCGCGACCGGCGCGGGCGTCGATGGCGACGACCGTGCCGTCGCTGCCGGCCACGGTCACGATGTCGCCGCTGACATCGGCGGTGAGCGGGAATTCGACGCCCGGAATCCGCACGTTCCAGGCCTGGCGCACACCCATCAGGGACGGGTTGGCCGGCAGCTCGGCGGGCTTGGGCTTGCCGGAGCCCGAGCAGGCGGCCAGGAGCGCTACCAGAACAAGAGCAGAACCCGCGCGCAGGGCGGTCGATTCAGGCATGAAACGCTTGAAATTCATGAGGGTGTGCGATCAGGAGTTCTTGGGGACGGCGGGCGTCACGGTGACGGTCGGCGCCAGGGTCTTCGGGTCGACACCGACCGCGTTGAGCTTGATCTCGACCAGCCGACGGTAGTCCGAGCCGGCGCCCAGGCCGGTCCAGGCCTTGCGGTACTCGGCCTGCGCCTCGTCGCGCTTGCCTTGCGCCATGTAGATGTCGCCCTTGCGGTCGGCCACCAGCGGTTCGAATTCGGTCGGCACCTTGCCGTCGAGTTGCTTGAGCGCGTCGTCATAGGACTTGGCGTCGAGCAGCTCGGCCGCGAGCCGCAGCTTGGCGATGGCCTGGTAACCCGGGTCGACGGCGTTCTGCGCAACCCAGCCCAGCGCGGCGCGCGAGCCGTCGGCGTTGCCCTTGTCGAACAGCGTCTTGGCGACCAGCAGGCCGGCCTGCTGCGCGTAGGCGGTGCCTGCGAAGCGGTCCTTCATGTCGGTCATCACGCGCTGGATGCGCTCGACGTCGCCCGACTGCGTGCTGCGCTCGACCTCGTCATAAAGGGCCGCGGCCTGGGCAGCCTTGGTGCGCTGGTAGTACTGCCAGCCGTTCCAGGCCACGAAGGCGCCGGCGACGAGCAGCACGGTCCAGGTGATCAGGGTGCCGTAGGTGTTCCAGAAATGCTTGAGCTGGTCGAGCTGTTCCTGTTCTTCGAGGTCGAGATGGGTGGCCATGCGCTGTCAGAGGTTGGGAGCCGGCGATTGTAGGGTGGCGGCCCAGGTGGTCACTTCAGCAAGTGAACGGGCGGACTGCGCAACGCTGGCGTCGCGCAAGGCCTTGAGAGTCACTTCGCCGCGCGCAAGTTCATCGGCGCCGAAGATCAGCGCGTAGGTGGCGCCGCTGGCGTCCGCCTTGCGCATCTGCGCCTTGAAGCTCGCCAGGCCCTCGGCGGTGCTGGCGTGCATCTGCACGTGCACCCCGGTTTCGCGCAGCTGCTGCAAGGCGCGCAGCACGACGGGCATCGAAGCGGCGTCGGGCACGATGGCATAGACGTCGGGCACCGGTGCCGGCACTTCGGCGCCCTGCTCCTTCAGCAGGTCGAGCACGCGCTCGACGCCGATGGCCCAGCCCACGGCGGGTGCCGGCTTGCCGCCGATCTGCGCGATCAGGTCGTCGTAGCGGCCGCCGGCGCACACCGTGCCCTGCGCGCCGAGGCGGTCGGTCACGAACTCGAACACCGTGAGGTTGTAGTAGTCGAGCCCGCGCACGAGGCGCGGGTTGATCGTGAAGGCGATGTCGTTGGCCTTGAGGATGGCCTGCAGCCCTTCGAAGTGCGCCAGCGATTCGGCACCGAGAAAGTCGATCAGCTTCGGCGCCGACTCGACCACCTCTTTCATGGCTGGGTTCTTCGTGTCGAGGATGCGCAGCGGGTTGCTGTGCAGGCGGCGCTTGCCATCCTCGTCGAGCTTGTCGGCGTGCTGCTCGAAGTGGGCGATGAGCTGGGCGCGGTGCAGCGCGCGCTCGGCCGGCTGGCCCAGGCTGTTGAGTTCCAGGCGCACATCGGTCAGGCCGACGGCCTTCCACAGCGCAATGGCCAGCAGGATCAGTTCGGCGTCGACATCCGGGCCGGCAAAGCCGAGCGCCTCGGCGCCGATCTGGTGGAACTGGCGGAAGCGCCCGCGCTGCGGCTTTTCGCGGCGAAACATCGGGCCCGTGTACCAGAGGCGCTTGGGCCCTTCGTAGAGCATGTTGTGCTCGATCACGGCGCGCACGAGGCCGGCCGTGTTCTCGGGGCGCATCGCCAGGTGCTCCGACTGCCCATGCTTGTCCGAACGGTCTTCGAAGGCGTACATCTCCTTCTCGACGATGTCCGTCACCTCGCCGATGCCGCGCACGAACAGCGCCGTGTGCTCCAGGATCGGGGTGCGGACGTTGCGGTACGCATAGCGCCCCATCAGCTCGCGCACGGTGGCTTCGAGCCACTCCCAGCGCGCCGATTCGGGCGGCAATATGTCGTTCATGCCTTTGACGGCATTCAATTTTTCAGCCATGAGTCTGCGGAGGTGTCAGGCCAGGACAGCGTGTTCGCTGCCGAAGCGCTTTTCGATGTAGGTTTCGACGAGTTGGTGGAACTCGTTGGCGATATTGTCGCCGCGCAGCGTGAGGGCCTTTTCGCCGTCGATGAAGACCGGCGCGGCCGGTGCCTCGCCGGTGCCGGGCAGGCTGATGCCGATGTCGGCGTGCTTGCTCTCGCCGGGGCCGTTGACGATGCAGCCCATGACGGCCACCTTCAACGTCTCGACGCCGGGGTATTTCTTGCGCCAGACCGGCATCTGCAGGCGCAGGTAATCGTCGATCTGCTTGGCCAGCTCCTGGAACGTGGTGCTCGTGGTACGGCCACAGCCCGGGCAGGCCGTGACGCTCGGCACGAACACGCGCAGGCCCAGGGCCTGGAGGATTTCGTTGGCGATCAGCACTTCCTGCGTGCGCGACTCGCCCGGCTGCGGCGTGAGCGACACGCGGATCGTGTCGCCAATGCCCTCTTGCAGCAGGATCGACAGCGCCGTGGCCGAGGCCACCGTGCCCTTGGTGCCCATGCCGGCTTCGGTCAGGCCCAGGTGCAGCGGGTTGTCGCAGCGCTTCGCGAGTTCGCGGTAGACCGAGATCAGGTCCTGCACGCCGCTCACCTTGCACGACAGGATGACCTGGTTGCCGGCCATGCCCATCGACTCGGCGAGCTTCGCGGATTCGATGGCCGAGGTGATCAGCGCCTCGTACATCACCTGCTTGGCATCCCAGGGCTCGGCGCGCTGGCTGTTGGTGTCCATCAGGCTGGCGAGCAGCTCCTGGTCGAGGCTGCCCCAGTTCACGCCGATGCGCACCGGCTTGTTCCAGCGCATGGCCGCGTCGATCATCTGGCCGAACTGCTTGTCCTTCTTGTCGCCCTTACCCACGTTGCCGGGGTTGATGCGGTACTTGCTCAGCGCCTCGGCGCAGGCCGGATAGTCGGTGAGCAGGCGGTGGCCGTTGTAGTGGAAGTCGCCGATCAGCGGCACGTCGATGCCCATGCGATCGAGCTGCTCGCGGATGTAGGGCACCTGGGCGGCGGCTTCGGGCGTGTTGACGGTGATGCGGACCATCTCGGAGCCCGCGATGGCGAGCTCCTTGACCTGGATCGCGGTGCCGATGGCATCGACCGTGTCGGTGTTGGTCATCGACTGCACGCGCGTGGGCGCGTCGCCCCCCACCGTGACGATGCGCGGGCCCCAGACCACGCTGGCCTGGCGCGAGCGGCGCGCCTTGGGCGCCGCCGATTCGATGGGTTGGGGAGTGCAGTCGGTTGTCACGATTTCACCTCGAAACGCGCCACGCCGCCGCCGCGGGTGACAGGCTTCAGATCGTAGGGCTTTCCGTTCACCTGCACATCGACGGCCGATGCACGCCCCACCACCACGGACAGCGGCAGCGTGCCCGACAGCCCGACGGTCTCGCCGACCTGCAGGCTGCGGCGCAGCAACTGCTTGCCGCCGGCTTCGGTGACGGTGATCCAGCATTCTTCGCGCGCCACGAAGACGAGCTGCTGGCTGCTGGCGGTGCTGGTGTTGGCGACGGCCGCGAGGGGCGCGGAGGCCGGGGCGGCTGGCGCGGCGGCGACCGGTGCAGCGCCCACGGGACCGGTCGGCGCCACGGCCTGCGTCGGCACGGGCTCCGAGACATCGGCCGGATCGGCGGGCGGCGGCATGGTCTCGCCCTCGTTCTTTGCGGTCAGCCGCGCGACGGAGGCGCCGATCTGGTCGAACGCCGATTGCGGCATCCAGAACAGCACGCCGGCACCGATCAAGAGCAGCACCACGACCGTCAGCAGCGCGCGCGACGGCAGGCCGCCGGAGCGTCCACCGCTCCAGCGCGGCGTGTCGGAGACCACGCGGGCATTCAGCGTGCGGTTGGTTTCGGCCAGCGGTGCGCGTTGTGCGCCCGGCAGCTTGGCAAGCACTGGCGCCGGATCGATGCGCAGTGCGCGGCACACGCTGCTGGCCAGGGCCCGGGCGAACACCGGATCGGGCAGCGAGGCGATGTCGTCGGCCTCGAGTGCGATCAGCTTTTGCGGCGGCACCTTGAGCGCCGCGGCCACCATCTCGATGTGCAGGCCATGCGCTTCGCGCGCCTCGCGCAGCATGTCGCCGGCCGTCTTGTGCGCGACGTCGCCTTCTGCCAGCGGCAGCGCCGCGGACGTCCCGAACTCCGAAACCCGTTCAGTCATTGAAATTCCCGCGCTCGTACGCCATTGCCTCCCGCGATTGAGGGAAACGTCGTTGCAATTGACCGCCCAGCTGCGCGACAGCCTCACGGTTGTTGAGCTTCCGTTCGATCTTGATGCCGAGCCAGAGCGTCTCGGCATTGGCCGAGGGGCTGTTGTTGACACGGCGGACGTAGAACTGCGCGCGCGACCATTCTTCGCGCTGCGCCAGCACCGAGGCCAGGTTGAAGCCGACCACCGGATTGCCGGCGTCGAGCTCGTAGGCCTGCAGGAGGCTGCGCTCGGCCTGCGGCCGCTGGCCGGCCTTGAGCTCGCAGACCCCCTGGGTCATGAGCGTCTTGGCACGGTCGGCATAGCTGGGCACGGCCAGTGCCGCGGCGAACTGCTGCGCGGCGTCGCCGTAGCGGTTCTGCTGACACAGCAGCCAGCCATAGTTGTGGCGCGTGTTGGCGTCACGCGGATTGATCGCGACCGCGCGGCGGAAGCTGTCTTCGGCCTGGCCGGCGTCGTCCAGCCGCATGTAGACCAGGCCGCGCAGGTTGTAGGCGTCGGCGTAGTTCGGGTCGATGGCCAGCACCTGCTTGAGCTCTTCGAGGGCGACCGAGGGCTGGCCGTGTTCGAAATAGCCGGCCGCCAGCTCCATCCGCAGGCGGGCACGGCGACGGTTGTTCTCGTCGACGTCGGTCACGGCAGTGGTACCGCTGTCGGCCCCGCTGCCAACAAGCCCGGTGGTGGTGGTTCGCGTGTTGACGCAGCCCGCGAGAAGAAGCGCCACGGCGACGCTCGCGATTCCTGCGCCCAGCACTCGCTGCACGCTCGCGGTCGTCGTCGGAAAGGCCATGCTCATTGCGTCAATGCTCCTGGGGAACGGTGGTCTTGGGGGTCTTGGCGCGGGTCGGGTGCAGAACGACGGGACGCTCGGCCACCGCCGCACGGCGCTGGGCCATGCGCTCGGCCGCACGGGTGCGGTCTTTCACGTCGCCGGCGAGCTGTCCGCAGGCGGCGTCGATGTCGTCACCGCGCGTCTTGCGCACGGTGGTCACGAGGCCCGCTTCGCTCAGCGTGCGGGCAAAGGCCAGCACGCGCGGTTGCGGCGAGCGCAGCAGGCCCGACGCCGGAAAGGGGTTGAACGGGATCAGGTTGAACTTGCACGAAACGTCGTGCTTGCGCACGAGCTCGATCAGCTGGCGCGCGTGTTCGGGCTGGTCGTTCACGCCGTCGAGCATGCAGTATTCGAAGGTGATGAAGTCGCGCGGCGCATGCACAAGGTAGCGCTTGCAGGCCTCGAGCAGTTCGGCGATCGGGTACTTGCGATTGAGCGGCACGAGGTCGTCGCGCAGCGCATCGTTGGGCGCATGCAGCGAGACGGCCATGGCCACGGCGCAATCGGTGCCCAGGCGGTCGATCATCGGCACCACGCCGGAGGTCGACACGGTGACACGTCGGCGCGACAGCCCGTAGGCGTTATCGTCGAGCATGGTGCGCAAGGCGGGCACCAGCGCCGAGTAGTTCTGCAGCGGCTCGCCCATGCCCATCATCACCACGTTGGAGATGACGCGCTCGTCGCGCTTGAGGTGCTTGCGCAGGAAGTGCTCGGCGAACCAGAGCTGGGCGACGATTTCGCCCGTGGTGAGGTTGCGGCTGAAGCCCTGATGCCCGGTCGAGCAAAAGCGGCAGCCCACGGCGCAACCGGCCTGCGACGACACGCACAGCGTGCCGCGATCGTCTTCGGGAATGAATACGGCCTCGACCGCATCGCCGCCGCCGACGTCGAACAGCCACTTGATGGTGCCGTCCTTGGATTCGTGCTGCGTGAGGACCGACAGGGCCTCCACGCGCGCGGTGGTCGCGAGTTTCTCGCGCAGCGACTTCGCCAGATCGGTCATCTGGGTGAAGTCGCTGGCGCCACGCTGGTGGATCCAGCGGAACAGCTGCGTGGCGCGGAATTTTTTCTCGCCGAGTTTTTCGCAGAACGCAGCCAGCCCGTCGAGATCGAATTCGAGCAGATTGGCTGTGGTCATGAATTCAGGCGAGCAACGGCTTCAGCGTGCGTAGACGTTGAGGCCGGCGAAGAAGAACGACACTTCGTTGGCAGCCGTTTCGGGCGCGTCCGAGCCGTGAACGGCGTTGGCGTCGATGCTGTCGGCGAAGTCGGCGCGGATGGTGCCGGCGGCTGCCTTCTTGGGGTCCGTGGCGCCCATCAGGTCACGGTTCTTGGCGATGGCGTTCTCGCCTTCGAGCACTTGCACGAACACGGGGCCCGAGATCATGAACTCGACGAGGTCCTTGAAGAAGGGACGCTCCTTGTGCACCGAGTAGAACTGCTCTGCTTCGTTGCGCGACAGGTGAACCAGCTTGGCGGCGACGATCTTGAGGCCGGCAGCCTCGAAGCGGGAAACGATCTTGCCGATGACGTTCTTGGCGACGGCGTCGGGCTTGATGATGGAAAGGGTACGTTCGATAGCCATTGAAATGCTTCCTGAGCTTTGATTTTGAAGTGTTTTGTCACAACTGCAACGAGTTTGTTTCGTGGCACGTCGACAAAGCCTCTGATTTTAACCGGCGCGACCTGCGGGATTGGTGAAAACCCCGCGAAAGGCCGCGCTCCGACGGCTGGCTTTCAGCGTCCGCGGCGGCGTCCGCCACCACCACCGCCAAAGCCACCACCGCCGCCTTGCGAGCCGCCACCACCGCCGCGGCGTCCCGGACCGCCGCGTTGTTCCTTGCGCTGGCGCGAGAAGCTGTCGGCACCGATGTAGCCGAGCGACGTCTTCATCGGATCGGGCTGGTTCGCACCGCCGCCACCGCCAGCACCCGCCGACCGGTTGCCACCGCCACCCTGCCCTTGCCCCTGGCCGCCCTGACGGTTGCCGGGACCTGCGTTGCCGCGGCGCCCCTGCTGTGGCGGGCCACCGTTGCCACCGCCCCGATTGGGACCACCGCGCCCTCCACGCTCACCGCGCGGCGGACGACCGTCACCCAGCGGACTCGGAATCGGTGCTTCGCCGCGCGCTTCACGCGGCTGGCCACCGCCCATGCCGCCGTTGCGGTTGTTGTTGCCGCGGCGCTTCTTGTTCCGCCCATTGCGACCGCCACCCTCCGGCCCGCCGGGACCGCGTTGCGACGGACCCGCCGGTCGCGCCTGCGCACCGCCCGAAGCCTGGAACAGCGCCTGAATGTCGCGCTCGTCGAGCTCCATCCAGGCACCGCGCTTGAGACCGCGCGGCAGCACCATCGCGCCGTAGCGGATGCGGATGAGTCGGCTGACCGCATGACCCACCGACTCGAACAGGCGGCGCACCTCGCGATTGCGGCCTTCGGAAATGGTCACGCGGTACCAGCAGTTGGAGCCTTCGCCGCCACCGTCTTCGATGGTGCCGAACTGCGCCATGCCGTCGTCCAGGCGCACGCCCTCGAGCAGCTTCTTCTTTTCTTCGCTGGTGAGCGCGCCCAGCACGCGCACCGCGTACTCGCGCTCCAGGCCGAAGCGCGGGTGCATGAGCTGGTTGGCCAGGTCGCCGGAACTGCTGAACAGCAACAGGCCTTCGGTGTTCAGGTCGAGCCGGCCGACCGACTGCCACTTGCCCTGCTGCAGACGCGGCAGCTTGCGGAACACCGTCGGGCGGTTCTGCGGATCGTCGTGCGTGACGACCTCGCCCACGGGCTTGTGGTACGCGATCACGCGCGGCGGCGGTGGTGCGATGCGGTAGCGGATCGGCTTGCCGTTGATCTTGACCTGATCGCCGTACTGGATGCGCTGGCCGATGTGGGCCGGCTCGTTGTTGACCGAGATGCGGCCCTGCAGGATGAGTTGCTCCATCTCGAGGCGCGAACCGAGGCCGGCCTGCGCCAGCACCTTGTGCAGCTTGGGCGAATCGGCCTCGGGCAGCAGCACGCGCTTGAGCGGCGGCACCTCGGGGCTTTCCTCGTCGGCGTCGAACTGGCCGGAGATGACGTCGGCAAAGCGGATCGGCTCGGTCGGCGGCGCATTGCGCTGCTCGCGCTCGGCGGCGCGACGGGCGCGATCGAGGTCGTCTTCCTCTTCGTCGGGCTCGTCTTCCTCGTCGTCTTCGTCATCCCCGCGGTCGTCGTCCTGGTCCTCGTCGGACATCTGGGGACGCTGTGCTTCGACCGGCGCCGGCTCGTCTGCCTCGGCCGCCACCACTTCCGCAGCCACGGGCGCCACATCGGGCTGAACCGTCGCGGGAGCTTCCGCAGCAGGAGCGACTTCCGCCGCACTCACCAATTGCTCATCCGCAGCCGGCGCGTCGACCACCTTCTTCTTGCGGGGCGCACGCGGCTTCTTCGGCGCTTCCCCGGCCTCGGCCCCTGCCGGCTCTGCGGGCGCAGCGACGGATTCAACAGCAACTTCCGTCACCTTCTTGGGCGTGGCGGCCCGCTTCCGCTTCTTGACTTCGGGTTCGACCGGCAGCATCGCTGCGTCGTCGGTGTCGGATGAGCTCATGGGGTTTTTCCGGGAGAAACAGCGTGGGGGTCGTGGGGGTCGGTCTCGTCCGCTGCGGGGGACGGGACGTCGGATTCGGGTTCTTCGGGCGCGGCGGCCACTTCGGGTTCGACGGGCGGCTCGCCGGCTTCTGGCTCGGACACAGGCAGCGCCTCGTCGACGGGCTCGGCGGCCTCGGCGATCGCCACCACCTCTTCGGCAAACTCCGCCGCATCGGTCGAGACGACTTCTGCCAGCTCAGCCGACTCGGGCGGCGCATCGACCATGGCGAGTTCGGGCTGCACACCTTCTTCTCCATCCACCAGCGCTGCGGGCTCTGCAGATTCCGCAACGGCCTCTTCCGCCGCATCGCCGTCGATCGGCAGCCCCGGCTGGTCACCCGCGGCCTGCTGCAGTGCGTCAACCAGCGCCGCCTGCTGCGCAGGCGTTTCCACCAGCGGCAGCTGGTCCAGCGAGGCCAGCCCCAGGTCGTCGAGGAACTGGCGGGTGGTCGCGTAGAGCGCGGGCCGGCCGACCGTTTCGCGGTGGCCGATCACCTCGACCCAGCCCCGGTCTTCGAGCTGCTTCAGGATCAGCGAATTGATCGTGACGCCGCGGATATCTTCCATGTCGCCGCGCGTGGCCGGCTGCCGGTAGGCAATGATGGCCAGCGTCTCGAGCGCGGCGCGCGTGTAGCGCGGCGGCTTCTCGGGATGCAGGCGATCGAGGGCATCGCGCATCTCGGGCCGGCTCTGGAAACGCCAGCCGCTGCCGACGCTCACCAGCTCCAGGCCGCGTTGCGCCCAGTCTTCCTGCAGTTCGAGCAACAGCACCTTGATCGTGTCCACGCCCAGCTCGTCGTCGAACAGCACGCGCATGTCGCGCACCGGCAGCGGCTGGCTCGAACAGATCAAGGCGGTTTCGAGAATGCGCTTGGCATCCGCCGTATTCATGGTTCGCGTTATCCGGAAAAAGGCGCCTGGCGACGCTTGTTCAGATGGATGGAAGGGGTAGGCGTTGCCGGCACGCGGCGAGTGCAACGCAAGGCCGGCATCGGGTGGCCGGCGCGGCCCTCGGGCCGTCAGGCGCGATTGTAATCCAGCCCCCAGGTCTGCAAAGCCTGCGCCAGATCGGGCGGCGGCGGCGAACGGAACTCCATCGCCTGCTGCGTGACGGGATGCACGAACGCCAGCCGGAACGCATGCAGCGCCTGCCGCGACAGACCCGCTGCGGGCGCGCCGCCATACAGAGCGTCGCCAACCAGCGGATGACCGATCGACGCCATGTGCACGCGGATCTGGTGGGTGCGGCCGGTTTCGAGCGTGCAGCGCACCGCACAGCCGTCGGTGTGGCTGTCGAGCCGCTCGATCAGCGTGCGCGCGGTCTTGCCCGCATGGCGCTCCAGGTCGACCACCGCCATGCGCAGCCGGTTGCGCGGATCGCGGCCGATAGGCGCATCCACCTGGCGGGCCGCCGCGCCTTCCCAGGCCTTGTGCCCCATCGCCAGGTACTGGCGCTTCACCTCGCGCGCGGCGATCAGCGCCACCATGGCGTCCATCGCGGCCCGCGTGCGCGCCACCACCATCAGGCCGCTGGTGTCGCGGTCGAGGCGGTGCACGATGCCCGCGCGCGGCAGCAGCACGGCCTTCGGATCGAGCGCCAGCAGCCCGTTCAGCAGCGTGCCGCTCCAGTGGCCCGGCGCCGGGTGCACCACCAGGCCGGCCGGCTTGTCGATGATCCGCAGGTGCTCGTCCTCGTGCACGGTGACCAGCTCCATCGCCTCGGGCCGGAAGGCCTGGCTCTGGGGCGTGGGCCGCAGCTCGATGCGCCCCGACTGGCCCGCGCGCACCGTGGCAGAGACCTTGGTGAGGGTGCGCCCTTGCAGCTCGACGGCGCCGGCCTCAATGAGTTGCTGAAGGTAACTGCGCGAAAACTCGGGCACCAGCGCCGCCAGGGCGCGGTCGAGCCGCTGCCCGTGCTGCGCGGCGTCGATGGCGAAGGGCCGCAGCTCGCTGGGCTCCGCGAGATCGGCACCCTCTTCAGGTTCAGGCCCTTCCGGGGGATCGGTCAGGGGGGCGGTCGATATAATTGAGGGCAACTGTTTCACGAAAGCCGTATGTGATGTTTCGCGCCAAATTATCGGTCCCTGCCTGGATCGCGCTCAGCGCGGCGGCCCTTCTCGTCGCCGGTTGCGGTTCCACCACCAAGGAAGACAAGACCGCGAACTGGAGCCCCAACCGCATCTACTCGGAAGCCAAGGACGAAGTCGGCTCCGGCGCCTACGACAAGGCAGTGCCGCTGTACGAGAAGCTCGAAGGCCGTGCCGCCGGCACGCCGCTGGCCCAGCAGGCCCAGCTCGAAAAGGCCTACGCCCAGCACAAGGCCGGCGAAAAGGCCAACGCCATCGCCACGCTCGACCGCTTCATGAAGCTGCATCCGGCCAGCCCGGCGTTCGACTACGCGCTCTACCTGAAGGGCGTGATCAACTTCAACGACGACCTGGGCATGTTCGCGTTCCTGACGCGCCAGGACCTGTCCGAGCGCGACCAGAAGGCCGCCAAGGAATCGTTCGAGTCCTTCCGCGACCTCGTGACGCGCTTCCCCGAGTCGCGCTACGCGCCCGACGCGCGCCAGCGCATGAACTACATCGTGAACTCGCTCGCGCAGTACGAAGTTCACGTGGCCCGCTATTACTACTCGCGTGGCGCCTACCTGGCGGCCATCAACCGGGCGCAGATCGCGCTGTCCGACTACCGCGAAGTGCCGGCGCTCGAAGAAGCCCTGTACATCATGGTGAAGTCGTACGACGCACTCGGCATGAAGGACCTGCGCGACGACGCACAGCGCGTGCTGACCACCAACTACCCGCAGAGCACCTACCTGGCGAACGGCTTCAAGGGCAGCACCGACCCCTGGTGGAAGCTCTGGTAATCCAGCGCCTCCCGGTAGATATCAATAGGGTTTCCTGAGCGCATCGATCGCGCTCTCGAAATCCGCTTCGGTTTCCAGCCGGCGCATCGGCGGCAACGCCGCCAGCAGCCGCCGGCCATAGCCCATCGCCACGAGGCGCGTGTCGCAGATCGCGAGCACGCCGCTGTCGGTTTCACGGCGAATGAGGCGCCCTGCCCCCTGTTTCAATGCCACGGCCGCCTCGGGCAGCGAGTAATCGCTGAACGAGCTGCGCCCCTGCGCTTCGAGCCGCTGCGAGCGGGCCTCCACCAGCGGATCGTTGGGCGGCGGGAACGGCAGCTTGTCGATCACGACGAACTGCAGCGCGTCGCCCGGCGCATCGAAGCCTTCCCAGAACGACGCCGATGCGACCAGCACACAGCCCGCGCACCCGTTGCTCGCGCCTTCGCGGAAGCGGTCCATGAGCACGCGCTTGGGCAGCTCGCCCTGCACCAGCACCTCGGGTCGCGCTTCTGTCTGGAGCAGTTCGAACTGCTGGCGCATCGCGTCGCCGATGGTGCGCAGCGCGCGCAGCGTGGTGGTCAGCACCAGCGTGCGCCCGCCGAGTTCGGCGGCGCCGTGCGCGGCCAGCTTGGCCACCTGCTGGCTGTGCGTGGGATCGTTGGGCTTCGGAAAGGCCCGCGGCACGTAGATCGCCGCCTGCGAGGCGTAGTCGAACGGACTTTGCACGCGCAGCACTTCGGCATCGCGCAGGCCGCAGGGTTCGGTGAACCAGCGCAGCGTCGGGTCGTCGCCCAGCGTGGCGGAGGTGAAGACCCAGGCGCGGCGGCTGTCTTCCTGCGGTGGCGGTGGGACGGCGCCGTGCTCGGGGTCTTCCTCATCGTCGCCATAGGGCAAGTCGGACTCCACAGGCTCGTCGGCCAGCTTGAGCACCCGCTTGCGCATCGCATCGGCGATGTCGAGCGGCGACTCGATCAGCCGCAGCTGCGTGCCCACGTCGACCCAGCGCACGGAGTCGAGTTCGCACGGCTGCGCGAAACGCGCCGTGCGCTTGGCGAGCTGGCGCGCGCGCTCGTGCAGGCGCACGAAGTCGGGCGAAATTTCGCTCACCGTGTCCAACCCGTCGGCGGCCAGCACGAAGGCGTCCTGCAGGTCGTCGAGCGCGCCTTGCCAAGCCTCGGCATTCACGCCCTCGGGGGCCGGGCCGATCCAGCGCAGCTTGGCGCCCGGCCATTGCTTGCCGACCACCAGCCGCAGTTCGCGCGCCGCGCGTTCGACCCCTGCCACCAACTGCTGCCAGTCGACCAGCCCGCGCGCATGCTGCAGGCCCGCGCCGAGCATGTCGCGCGCGAAGTCGAGCGCCTGCCCGCTGCCGAGCTGCGCGCCCAGGAACTGCACGCCGGTCTCGTTGAGCTGGTGCGCCTCGTCGAACACCACGACGCTCACGGTCGGCAGCAGCTCGGCCATGCCGGTCTCGCGCACCGCGAGGTCGGCAAAGAACAGGTGGTGATTGATGACCACGATGTCGGCCGCCAGCGCCTCGCGCCGCGCCAGGTTGACGTGGCAGGCCTTGAACTGCGGGCATTGCGCGCCCAGGCAGTTCTCGCGCGTGGACGTGATCAGCGGGATCAGCGGCGAGCGTTCGTCGAGACCCGGCAGTTCGGCGAGGTCGCCGGTGCGCGTGGCTTTCGACCACTGCTCGATCTTTGCCAGCGTGCGCAGGCTGCCGCGCTCGGGCAGCGAGGCGTCGTGGCGCGCCATGTCGAGGCGGTGCAGGCACAGGTAGCTGCCCCGCCCTTTCAGCAGCGCCGTGCGTATCGGCAGTGCGAAGGCCTCGACGAGCCGCGGCAGGTCGCGGCCGAACAGCTGGTCCTGCAGGGTCTTGGTGGCGGTCGAGAGCAGCACGCGCTCGCCGCTCAGCAGCGCCGGCACGAGGTACGAGAAGGTCTTGCCCACGCCGGTGCCGGCCTCGACCACGAGCATGCCGCCGTCGGAGATGGTGCGGGCCACGGCCATCGCCATCTCGGTCTGGCCGCCGCGTTCGCGGAACTGCTCGGCGGCCTGCGACAGCACCCCGTCCTGCGCGAACGCATCGCGCACCTGGTTTTCAAGCGGCGACGTCACGCCGGTTCTTTCGGGTCGAGCGCGTTCTCGAGCTGGGCGATCTGGTCGCGCAGGGCGAGGCGGCGCTTTTTCAGGCGGCGCATCAGCAGTTCGTCCTGCGGCGTGCCATCTTCCGAGAGCCGGTCGATGGTGGCGTCGAGGTCGGCATGCGCGATGCGCAGCTCGATCAGCTGACGGGAAAGGGAATGAAGATTGGAGTCCAACGGTGGGGGTGCGCGTGCCGCATGGGGCCGCGCGTGTTCATTCGATAATACGTCCTGACACGAACCCCAGAGAAGACAGAAAGCGCGCCTCTGGCGCCCCAGCGCTCATGACCCAAGGCTTTCGACTCGCCGCCGCTACCGGCCTCCACAAGGGGGATCGCCCCTACCAGCAGGACCAGGTGCTGTTGATGAGCCACCCGCGCACGCCGGGCTGCGTGCTCGGCGTCATCGCCGACGGCATGGGCGGACGCAGCGGCGGGCGCAAGGCGTCCGACCAGGTGCTCATGACCGCGCGCCAGCTCTTCACCCGCTACAGCCCCGAGCGCGACGACCCCGCCGCCGTGCTGCGCCAGCTGCTCGAAGACGCCCACACGGTGATCAAGCTCACGGCGCTGTCGAGCGAGCAGGAACCGCACAGCACGCTGGCCGCCTTCCTGATGACCCCCAAAGGCGACTGCGCCTGGATCCATGCGGGCGACTCGCGCATCTATCACTTCAACGACGGCGCGCTGGTCAAGCGCACGCGCGACCATTCGTACGTGCAGGCGCTGGTCGATCGCGGCCAGATCAGCGAGGCCGAGGCCAACATCCATCCGCAGGGCAACATCCTGCTGGGTTGCCTGGGCATGACGACCACGCCGCCGCCCGTCGATCCGCACCACATTGCCAAGCTGCAGCCGGGCGACCTGCTGATGGCCTGCAGCGACGGCCTGTGGCACTACTTCTCGCCCGAGGAACTGGCCAGCGTGCTGTACGCGCAGCCGCCGCGCGACGCAGTGGAAATCCTGGTGGGAGAAGCGCGGCGCCGTGCGCGCGGCACAGGCGACAACATCTCGATCGCGGTGCTCAAGCTCGACCGGCTGCCCGCGGCGGCCTGAGCGCCCGCCCTCTTTCAAGGATCAGGGCGAGGAAGCCGCCGGTGCTGGCGGCAACGGCGCACCGCGCGGCTTGGTGCGCTCGGCGTTCTGGCGCTCGCGGTTGGCACGGTGTTCGGCGGCCCGCTTCTGCTTGTCCTCGAAGCGCGTGGTCGCGGCCGGCGCTTCGGCGCGGCGCTGGGCCGCCTTGGCCTGCTCGTCGGCATGGGCCTTCTGCTTGTTCTCGAACTGGCGCTGGCGCTCGGCCGCGTCGGCCGCGGTCGCGGCCCGGCTCGCGGCGTGGTCAGCGGCGCGCTGCTCGCGCGCCTTCTGGTCTTCCTGCGACTTCTCGCGCTGTTCGCGCGAATCCTGCGGGCGCTGGGTGGCAGCCTTCTGGTCGAGCTTCTGCAGCTCGGCCGCGCCGCTGCGCTGACGCTGGATGTCGTTGATCGCGGTTTCCTGCCGCTTGATGTGGTCGGTTTCCTTGCGACGGCGGCTGCGGCTTTCTCGCAGGCAGTCTTCGACCGCGAACTTCTTGTAGCAGGCCGCGCGCTCCTTCGCGTAGCGCGACTCGATGACCTCGCGCTCGGCCGTCAGGCGGCTGCGTTCGGCTTCGAGGTCAGCGTTGCCCGCCGCCGCATTGGACTGGGCCCACAGCGGCAGGCTGGCCAAGGCCAGGAACAGGGCAAGAGCGGTTTTTTTCATGTGAGTCGGGTGTCGACGATGCGGCGTTCCAGGGCGAGGAATTCGCTCGACTGCATTTCGGTCAGCCGGGACACCGTGCGCGGAAACTCGTGCGCCAGCGGCCCCTCGGTGTACAACGCCTCGGGCGGAACCTCGGCCGACATGATGAGCTTGCAGCGCCGGTCGTACAAAACGTCGACCAGCCAGGTGAAACGGCGTGCTTCCGAGGCCATGCGCACCGGCATGTGCGGCACGTCGGACAGCAGCACGGTGTGGAACTGGCTCGCGATCTCGAGGTAGTCGTTCTGCGAGCGCGGGCCGCCGCACAACGTCTTGAAGTCGAACCACACCACGCCGCCGGCCTTGCGCAGTGCGCGGATCTCGCGCTGCTCGATGTGCAGGATCGGGTTCTCGTCGGCCGTCTCGGCCAGCTTGTCGAAGGCGTGGCGCATTTCCTTCTCGGCCGCCGCGTCGTTCGGCGTGAGGTACATGCGCAGCTGCTCCAGCGTGCGGCGCCGGTAGTCGGTGCCGTTGTCCACGCTCAGCACTTCGAGCTTCTGGTTGAGCAGTGCAATGGCGGGCAGGATGCGGTCGCGGTGCAGGCCGCCGGGGTACAGGTCGTCGGGCTTGAAGTTCGAGGTGGTGACAAAGCCCACGCCGTTGTCGAACAGCGCCACGAGCAGCCGGTGCAGGATCATCGCGTCGGTGATGTCCGCGACGTGGAACTCGTCGAAGCAGATCAGCTTGTAGCGCTTGGAAATGCGCAGCCCCAACTCGTCGAGCGGGTTCACGGTGCCCTGCAGGTCGCGCAGCTCGCGGTGCACTTCGCGCATGAACTCGTGGAAGTGCAGGCGCGTCTTGCGCCGCAGCGGCACGGCGTTGAAGAACAGGTCCATCAGGAAGCTCTTGCCGCGCCCCACGCCGCCGTACATGTAGACGCCGCGCGGCAGCTCCGGCCGGTTGATGAGCTTCTTCAGCGCATTGGAGCGCCGGGCCTTGTACTCGCCCCACTCGGTGGCGCAGCGGTCGAGCGCCTCGACGGCCGCCAGTTGTGCGGGATCGCTCTTGAACCCGCGTGCCGCGAGTTCCGCTTCGTAAGCCTGTTTGACGCTCAAGGGATCGGATCGCTTCAAAAATGGAGAGCCCCGACCGCCCCGCGAGGGTCGATCGGGGCCGGGTTCGCTCAAGAACCGGAGATCAGAAGTTGAGCGTGCGCTTGTCCACGGCCAGGGCCGCTTCCTTGGTGGCTTCCGACAGCGACGGGTGCGCATGGCAGATGCGCGCGATGTCTTCGGCGCTGGCCTTGAACTCCATCGCCACGACGGCTTCGGAGATCAGCTCGCTGGCCTGCGGGCCCACGATGTGCACGCCCAGGATCTCGTCCGTGGCGGCGTCGGCCAGGAACTTGACCATGCCGGTCGTGTCGCCCAGCGCGCGTGCGCGGCCGTTCGCCAGGAACGGGAAGGTGCCGGCCTTGTAGGCGCGGCCCGCGGCCTTGAGCTGCTGCTCGGTCTGGCCGACCCACGCGATCTCGGGGCTGGTGTAGATCACCCACGGCACGGTGTTGAAGTTCACGTGGCCATGCTGGCCCGCGATGCGCTCCGCCACGGCCACGCCTTCTTCCTCGGCCTTGTGCGCCAGCATCGGGCCACGCACCACGTCGCCGATGGCCCACACGTTGGGCAGGCTGGTCTTGCAGTCGTCGTCCACGGCGATGGCGCCGCGCTCGTCGAGCTTCAGGCCCACGGCTTCGGCGTTCAGGCCGATGGTGTTGGGCACTCGGCCGATCGAGACGATCAGCTTGTCGACTTCCAGCGTCTGGGCTTCGCCCTTGGCATTGGTCCAGGCGACGCTCACGCCCTTCTTCGACGACTTGATCTCGCCGACCTTCACGCCGAGTTCGATCTTGAGCTTCTGCTTGTCGAAGGCCTTCTTGGCTTCCTTGGCGATCTGCTCGTCCACGGCGCCCAGGAAGGTCGGCAGTGCTTCGAGCACCGTGACTTCGGCACCGAGGCGGCGCCACACCGAACCCATTTCGAGGCCGATGACGCCCGAGCCGATCAGGCCCAGCTTCTTGGGCACAGCGCCGATGCGCAGCGCGCCGTCGTTCGAGAGGATGTTTTCCTCGTCGAACGGCGTGCCCGGCAGCGCGCGGGCGTTGGAGCCCGTGGCGATGATGATGTGCTTGCCGCTGATCGATTCTTCAGCGGCGCCTGCCACCTTGATCTCGTAGCCGGCGTCGTCCGCCTTCACGAACGAACCGCGGCCGTGGAAGAAGCTGATCTTGTTCTTCTTGAACAGGTACAGGATGCCGTCGTTGTTCTGCTTCACGACCTGGTCCTTGCGGGCCAGCATCTTGTCGATGTCCAGGCCGAGGCCTTCGACCTTGATGCCGTGGTCCGCGAAGTGGTGACCGGCCTGCTCGAAGTGCTCCGACGATTGCAGCAGCGCCTTCGAGGGGATGCAGCCGACATTGGTGCAGGTGCCGCCCGGTGCGGGGCCGCCCTTGCCGTTTTTCCACTCGTCGATGCAGGCCACGTTGAAGCCGAGCTGCGCAGCGCGGATCGCCGCGATGTAGCCGCCAGGACCGCCGCCGATGACGACGACGTCGAATTGCTTGTTTGCCATCTGGTTCTTGCTCCCCGGATCAGATGTCGAACAGCAGGCGCGACGGATCTTCCAGCGCTTCCTTCATGGCAACCAGGCCCAGCACGGCTTCGCGGCCGTCGATGATGCGGTGGTCGTAGCTCATGGCGAGGTAGTTCATCGGGCGAACGACGATCTGGCCGTTTTCGACCACGGCGCGGTCCTTGGTGGCGTGCACGCCCAGGATGGCCGACTGGGGCGGGTTGATGATCGGGGTCGAGAGCATCGAGCCGAAGGTGCCGCCGTTGGAGATGGAGAACGTGCCGCCGGTCATTTCCTCGATGCCCAGCTTGCCGTCCTGCGCCTTCTTGCCGTACTCGGCGATCTTCTTCTCGATGTCGGCGAAGCTCATCTGGTCTGCATTGCGCAGGATGGGCACCACCAGGCCGCGCGGCGAACCGACGGCGATGCCGATGTCGAAGTAGCCGTGGTACAGGATGTCGTTGCCGTCGACCGAGGCGTTGAGCACCGGGTACTTCTTCAGCGCGTGCACCGCGGCCTTCACGAAGAAGCTCATGAAGCCGAGCTTCACGCCGTGTTCCTTGGTGAACGCGTCCTGGAACTTCTTGCGCAGGTCCATGACCGGGGCCATGTTCACTTCGTTGAAGGTGGTCAGGATGGCGTTGGTCGATTGCGACTGGATCAGGCGCTCGGCGATGCGAGCGCGCAGGCGGCTCATCGGCACGCGCTGTTCCGGACGCTCGCCCAGGTCGGGTGCGGCGGGCGCGGCGACCTGTTGCAGCGCGGGCTTGGCAGCCGGTGCGGCGATGGTGGCGGCAGGCTTGGCGCCGGCAGCCACGGCGCCGAGCACGTCGCCCTTGGTCACGCGGCCGTCCTTGCCCGTGCCGGCCACGTCGCTGGTCTTCAGGTTGTTGTCGGCCAGCAGCTTGGCGGCGGCGGGCATGGCCACGTCGGCCTTCGAACCGCCGGTGGCGGCGGCTGCCGCTGCGGGAGCAGCAGCGGCAGGTGCGGCGGCGGGAGCTGCAGCAGCAGCGGGCGCCGCGGCAGCGGCCTTGCCGTCGGTGTCGATCTTGGCGATCAGCTGCTCGGCCACCACGGTGGCGCCGTCGGGCTGAACGATCTCGACCAGCACGCCAGCCGAGGGGGCCGGCACTTCGAGCACGACCTTGTCGGTTTCGATCTCGATCAGGATTTCATCGACGGCGACGGCTTCGCCGGCTTTCTTCTTCCACGTGAGCATGGTGGCCTCGGCCACGGATTCGGAAAGCTGGGGGACTTTGACTTCTACGATAGACATTTGGAGTGAGCTCCGTTTTGTTCTTGAGGGTGTTCGTGTGAAAAGGGACGGTTCTTACTTGGTCAGCACGAAGCCCTTGAGCTTGCCAAATGCGCCATCGACCAGCGCCTTCTGCTGTTCCTGGTGCAGGTGCGAGTAGCCGACGGCCGGCGATGCCGAGGCGGCGCGGCCGGAGTAGCCGAGCTTCTGGCCTTCCTGCATGTTTTCGTGGATGTAGTGCTGCACGAAGAACCAGGCACCCTGGTTCTGCGGCTCGTCCTGGCACCACACGATGTCCACGAGGTTGGGGTACTTCTTGACCTCGGCGGCAAACGCCTTGTGCGGGAACGGGTAGAGCTGCTCGACACGGATGATCGCCACGTCGTCGCTGCCCTGCTCTTCGCGCTTCTTGGCCAGGTCGTAGTAGACCTTGCCCGAGCAGGCGATCAGGCGCTTGACCTTCTCGGCCTTCAGGCCCTTGCTGTCGGGAATGACCGTCTGGAAGCTGCCCTTGGTGAACTCGGACAGCGGCGAGGTCGCGTCCTTGTTGCGCAGCAGCGACTTGGGCGTGAGGATGATCAGCGGCTTGCGCAGGTTGCGCACCATCTGGCGACGCAGGATGTGGAAGATCTGGCTGGCCGTGGTGGGCTGCACCACCTGCATGTTGGTGTCGGCGCTCAGCTGCATGAAGCGCTCCAGGCGGGCCGAGCTGTGCTCGGGGCCCTGGCCTTCGTAGCCGTGCGGCAGCATCATCGTGATGCCGTTGACGCGGCCCCACTTGACTTCGCCCGAGGCGATGAACTGGTCGATCACCACTTGCGCGCCGTTCACGAAGTCGCCGAACTGGGCTTCCCAGATGACGAGCGTGTTGGGGTCGTTCGAGGCGTAGCCGTATTCGAAGGCCAGCACGGCTTCTTCGGACAGGATCGAGTCGATGACGACGAACGGCGCCTGGTTCTCGGCCACGTTCTGCAGCGGCGTGTAGGTGCCGGTGTCGAACTTCTCGCGGTTCTGGTCGTGCAGCACGGCATGGCGGTGCGTGAACGTGCCGCGGCCCGAGTCTTCACCCGACAGGCGCACCGGATAGCCGCTGGCCACCAGCGAGGCGAAGGCCATGTGCTCGCCCATGCCCCAGTCGACGTTGACGTCGCCACGGCCCATGGCTGCGCGGTCGTCCAGCACCTTCTTCACGAGCGGGTGCACGGTGAAGTTCTCGGGTGCCTTGGTGATGCGTTCGGCCAGGCGCTTCCACTCGGCGGAGGGAATGGCGGTGTCGCCGGCGTCGGTCCACTTCTTGTTGAGGTACGGGCTCCAGTCGACGGCGTACTTGCTCTTGAAGTTGGTGAGCACGGGGTCGACGGTGTTCTTGCCTTCGTCGAAGGCGGCGCGCTGCGCCTTGACCATGTCGTCGCCGAGCGTGTCGCCCAGGCCTTGCGCGGCCAGCTTGTCGGCGTACAGCTTGCGCGTGCCGGGGTGGGCCGCGATCTTCTTGTACATGAGCGGCTGGGTGAGCGAGGGCGTGTCCTGCTCGTTGTGGCCCAGCTTGCGGAAGCAGATGATGTCGACGACCACGTCCTTCTGGAATTCCATGCGGAAATCCAGGGCGAACTGGGTGGCGAGCACCACGGCTTCGGGGTCGTCGCCGTTCACGTGCAGCACCGGCGCTTCGATCATCTTGACGATGTCCGAGCAGTACAGCGTCGAGCGGCTGTCGCGCGGGTCGCTGGTGGTGAAGCCGATCTGGTTGTTGATGACGATGTGCACCGTGCCGCCCGTGGAGTAGCCACGGGTTTCGGCCAGTGCCAGCGTTTCCATCACGACGCCCTGGCCTGCGAAGGCGGCATCGCCGTGCACGATCACGGGCAGCACCTGCTTGCCCAGCGGGTCGCCGCGGCGGTCCATGCGAGCGCGCACCGAGCCTTCGACCACGGGGTTCACGATTTCCAGGTGCGAGGGGTTGAACGCCAGGCTCAGGTGGACCGGGCCGCCGGGGGTGGTCACGTCCGAGCTGAAGCCCTGGTGGTACTTGACGTCGCCGGAGGGCAGGTCTTCGGGGGCGGTGTGGTCGAACTCGGCGAACAGGTCGGCGGGCATCTTGCCCAGCGAGTTCACCAGCACGTTCAGGCGGCCGCGGTGGGCCATGCCGATCACGATTTCCTGCACGCCCTTGACGCCGGCCTGGTTGATCAGCTCGTCCATCGCGACGATGAAGCTTTCGCCGCCTTCGAGCGAGAAGCGCTTCTGGCCGACGTACTTGGTGTGCAGGAAACGCTCGAGGCCTTCGGCGGCCGTCAGGCGATTCAGCACGTGCTTCTTCTGCTCGGCGCTGAGCTTCGGGTTCGTGCGGGCGCTTTCGAGCTTCTGCTGCCACCAGCGCTTGTGGTTCTGGTCGGTGGTGTACATGTACTCGGCACCCATCGTGCCGCAGTACGTTTCACGCAGGGCATTGAGCAGGTCGCGCAGCGACATGGTCTCTTTGCCGAAGAAGGTGTTGCTGGTGTTGAACACCGTCTCGAGGTCGGCGTCGGCAAAACCGTAGAACGAGGGCTCGAGTTCCGGAATGGCGGGACGCTCGGCGCGCTTGAGCGGGTCGAGGTCGGCCCAGCGGGCGCCGACGTTGCGGTAGGCAGCAATCAGCTGCTGGACTGCCGTGCGCTTGCGGCCGAGTTCGGAGTCGGCGCCGCTGGCCTGCACGACACGGGTCGTGCCCTGCTTGGCCAGTTCGGCAAAAGCATTGATGACCGGCAGGTGGGGGACGTCGCGGGCGCTGGTGCCGTCGGCGGCGGGAACGTTCTGCAGGGCGTCGAAATACGTGCGCCAGTTGTCGGGAACGCTGCCGGGGTTGGCGAGGTAGTTTTCGTACATCTCCTCGACATAGGGCGCATTGCCGCCGAAGAGGTAGGTGTTGCCTTGATAGGCGGTGTACGCCGTGGGCGTAGAGGAATCGCTCATGATCCGCTGACCTTCGCTTCCCTGGAGGAAGCACGAGTTGGTTAAGAAACCTTCCGCGACACGGCTGGACCGATTGGCGGATGCGACTGTGGCTGGGGAAGGGCCTGAGTACCTTGGCATTGTGCCACGTCAACCATATGACGGCTGAACGCGGCTGCGCAAGGCCCGCAACCCTACCCCGATTCGCGCCCGCGGTCAGGTGGCGGACAGTAACTGTTTGATCTGTTGCAGCGTGGCCGGATCGTCGATGGTGGTCAGGTCGCCCGGGTCGCGCTGCTCGCAGACGGCCTGGATCGCCCGGCGCAGCAGCTTGCCGCTGCGGGTCTTGGGCAGGCCGCTCACGAAGCGCACGCGCGCAGGCCGCGCCAGGGCGCCGAGCTGGTCGGCCACGACCTTCATGATCTCGCCCTCGAGCTGAAGCGCCGCATCGGCATCGGTCACGGCCAGGCCGTCCTTCGGCACGACGAAGGCCATCGCCACCTGCCCCTTGAGCGTGTCGGCCACGCCGACGACCGCCACCTCGGCCACGTTGGCGTGGCCCGAGATGCTCTCCTCGATCTCGCGCGTGCCCAGCCGGTGGCCGGCGACGTTGATCACGTCGTCGGTGCGGCCCAGGATGTAGAAATACCCGTCGGCGTCGCGGATGCCCCAGTCGAAGGTCGAATAGACCATCTTGCCCGGCACGCTCTTCCAGTAGGTGTTGACGAAGCGGGCGTCGTCCTTCCACACGGTCTGCATGAAGCCGGGCGGCGTCGGGCCCTCGACCACGACCACGCCCTTCTCGTTCGCGCCGGTGAGTTCCTCGCCGGTCGACTCGTGCAGGATCTTGATGCGGTAGCCGTACATCGGCACGCCGGGGCTGCCGAACTTGCTGGGCTTGGCTTCCACGCCGTTGGCGATGGTGATCATCGGCCAGCCCGACTCGGTCTGCCAGTAGTTGTCGATGATCGGCACGCCCAGGCCGTCGCTGATCCAGCGCGCGGTCGGTTCGTCCAGCGGCTCGCCGGCCAGGAACAGCGCGCGCAGGGTCGACAGGTCGTACTTCTTGAGCAGCGCCGGGTCTTGTTTCTTGAGCACGCGCACCGCGGTGGGCGCGCTGAACATCACCGTCACCTTGTACTTCTCGACCAGGCGCCACCAGATGCCGCCGTCCGGCTGCTGGTCGAGGCCCTGCGTGGGCAGGCCCTCGTACATGATGGTGGCCATGCCCGCGATCAGCGGGCCGTAGACGATGTAGCTGTGGCCCACGACCCAGCCGATGTCGCTGGTCGAGAAGTAGGTTTCGCCGGGGCGGCCATCGAAGATGTGCTTCATGCTTGCGGCCAGCGCCACGGCATAGCCGCCCACGTCGCGCTGCACGCCCTTGGGCTTGCCGGTGGTCCCGCTCGTGTAGATGGTGTAGCTGATGTCGGTCGAGGCCAGCCAGGTGCAGGGGACCTGCGCGTCCAGGTGCTTGTGCCTCAGCTCGCCCGCCAGATGGTCGCGGCCGGCCACCAGCGTCATCGGCGCCAGGCCGCGGTCGGTCAGCAGCACGGCCTCGGGCTTGTGCTTCGACAGGCGGATGGCTTCGTCGAGCAGCGGCTTGTACGCGATGACCTTGCCGCCGCGCGAGCCCGCATCGGCGCTCACGACCACCTTGGGCTCGGCGTCCTCGATGCGGGTGGCCAGCGAGCCGCTGGCGAAGCCACCGAACACCACGCAATGGATGGCCCCGATGCGCGCGCAAGCCAGCATCGCGAAGGCAGCCTCGGGAATCATCGGCATGTAGATGAGCACGCGGTCGCCCTTGCCCACGCCCAGTTCGACGAGGCTGGCGGCGGTGCGCTGCACCTCGGCATGCAGCTCGGCGAAGCTGTAGCTTTTCTCGGTGCCGGTCTCGGTCGACACGAAGATCAGCGCCGGCTGGTCGCCCCGATCGGCCAGGTGCCGGTCGACGGCGTTGTGGCACAGGTTGGTGGTGCCGCCCACGAACCAGCGCGCGAACGGCGGCTGGCTGGCGTCGAGGATCTGCTGCGCGGGCGTGTGCCAGTCGATCAGCTTCGCCTGCTCAGCCCAGAAGGCCTCGGGCGCGTCGACGGACTGGCGGTAGAACTCTTCATAGCGGCTCATTGGGATCTGTCTCCTGTTTTATGGATGCCGTTCCGGACTCACGCCGAAACTGAATTCATAATTATGGGAGTCGATCTTGCGGGAAGCTGACAGCCGCGGCAATCCGGGCGACCCCCTTGCCGGGCCGCCCCTCAACAGCAATTCAGTAGATCAGCGGATCAGCGCCTGCAGGTCGCGGAACGCCGGATGCTCGGCGGTGCGCAGCCACTCGAAGCCGACCATCTCGGTGGTCACGAGTTCCGCGCCCGCGCCAGCCAGGCGGTCGAAGGCCGCGTCGCGGTTGCGCTCGGTGCGCGAACTGCAGGCGTCGGTGACGACCCACACGTCGAACTCGTCCTCGAGCAGGTCGAGCGCGGTCTGCAGCAGGCAGACATGGGCTTCGCAACCGGCGATGACGATGGTGTTGCGCTCTTCGGCCGCGGCTGGGGGCTTCTGCAGGTGCTTGGGCAGGCTGCGGGCGTTGCCCTGCGGCGCCGCCTTGGCGGGCGGACGCAGCCATTCGCCAAGCCCCTCCTCCACGCCGCTGAAATGCATCTTGGCCAGCGTCTTGCGGCAGAAGGCGCGGATCTCGGGCAGGTTCTCGCCCAGCTTGGACGGGTTCTGCTCGGTGCCCCAGACCGGCACGTCGACCCATTGCGCCATCTGGCCCAGGCGCGCCGCGTTGCGCGCTGCCGCCTCGCCTTCGAAGATCGCCGGCATCAGCCGCGCCTGGTAATCGACCAGGACGAGTTGGGATTGCGTGGCGTCGAGCAGCATGGACTTCTTCTTTCAGGTATCGGTTGAACTGGGCTGAACCGTACCACCGAAAAGCGCGGGTTTCGCGGGATCGTCCGCCGTTGCCACTGGGGAAGATCGCTGCACCAACTGCGCGAGGTAGGTCTTGAACAGCGCATCGGCCGACTGCCTGAACATGCGGATGCGCCCCGTGTGCTGCATCAGCAGCAGCCCGACGCCGTGCGCGAACAGCGCCGTGTTCTCCTGCTGCGCGAGGTCGGCATCGAGGCCCAAAGCGAGCAACGCCTCTTCACAGGGACGCAGGGCGTCGTAGAGGCGGTCGTTCAGTTCGTGGTCGAGCGCGTGCGTGAGCCCCCGGGGCCGCATGCCGTGCACCAGATAGAAGCCGAGGTCGAGGTCGCGCGGGTTCGCCGCGTAGAAGTCGAACCAGGCCTGGGCCTTGGCGGCCAGGATCTGGTCGGGCCGGCGCTCGGACACCGCCACCTCGGCCACCGCAGCCTGCAGGCGCAGCAACGACTCGTCGAGCAAGGCCGCGTAGATCGCCTCCTTGCTCTCGAAGTACGAATAGATGGCGCCCGGCGTGTAGCCGGCTTTCTTCGCGATCTCACGGATGCTCGCGCCCTCCATGCCGGCTTCCGCGAACACCGTGCGGGCGGCGTCGAGCACCAGGGCGCGGCGGGCGTCGGTGAGGGTCTGGCGGCGTTGGAGCTTGGCGTGCATGGGCGGGACTATAGCCCTCGGCCTGTTCGTTGATCAATTTTTCGAACGTTGATCTAAAAATTGAACAGTGTTTAAATCTTCGCGCCAACGGTCAAAAAATCCCCACGAGCCCCTGGAGACAACACGCATGAATGCCCCGCCTTCCGACGCCCTCCTCATGTCCGGCGCCGACTACCGTGAATCGCTGCGCCGCTACACGCCCACCGTGTTCGTCGACGGCCGCCGCGTCACCAGCGTGGCCGACGAGCCGGCCTTCCAGCCCGGCATCAACGCCATCGCCCTCACCTACGACCACGCGCTGAAGCCCAAGTACGCGCCGCTCATGACCGCCGTGCAGCACACCAGCGGCAAGCGCGTGAACCGCCTTTCGCACATCAACACGAGCTCGGGCGACCTGCTCAACAAGCTCGAGGCCGTGCGGCTGGTGTGCCAGGAAACCGGCTGCGCCCAGCGCTACCTGACGCACGACGCGCTCAACGCCATCGCCCAGGTGTCGGCGCGCATCGACGACGCGCGCGGCAGCACCGAGCACACCGCGCGCTTCCACAATTACCTGCACCGTATCCAGGACCAGGACCTGACCCTGGGCGTCGCCATGACCGACGCCAAGGGCGACCGCAGCCGCCGGCCGCACGAGCAGGCGAACGTCGACAGCTACCTGCACGTGGTCGAGCGCAACGCGCGCGGCATCGTCATCTCGGGCACCAAGGCCATCGTGACCGGCGCGCCGTACGTGCATGAACTGCTGGTCATGCCCTGCCGCAACATGGGCAAGGAAGACGCCGACTTCGCCGTCTGCTGCGCCGTGCCGCTCGATGCGCCCGGCCTCACCATCGTCGCGCGGCCGGCCGGCCGACCCGGCGAGAAGCTCGAGCACGGCGACGCCCTCTTCAGCCGCAAGTACGGCCAGAGCACCGGCGTGTGCCTGTTCGACCGGGTGTTCGTGCCGTGGGAGCGCGTGTTCTACGCCGGCGAATGGGAGCACTCGGGCCACCTGACCTACAGCTACGCCACGCACCACCGCCACAGCTGCATCGCGGCCCGCGCCGGCTTCGGCGACCTGCTGATCGGCGCCGGCGCGCTGATGTGCGAGGCCAACGGCTTCGACCCCGGCAAGGAAAGCCACCTGCGCGAGCAGATGGTCGAACTCATCACCATCACCGAGAGCTTCTTTGCCTGCGGCGTGGCGGCCAGCGTCTACGGCACGGCCGACGACCACTGCGAGGTCTTCATGCCCGACCCGGTGTTCAGCAACATCGGCAAGCTGCTGCTCGCGACGAAGATCTACGACATGCACCGCATCGCGCACTACGTGAGCGGCGGCCTGATCGTCACCCTGCCCGGCCCGGACGAGGACCACAACCCCGAGACCGCGGCGCGGCTGTCCGACGTGCTGCGCGCCAACCCCGCCATTCCCTACGAGCAGCGCATCGAGACGGCCCGCTTCATCGAAGACCTGACGGCCGGCTACCAGGGTGGCTGGTACAGCGTGATCAGCCTGCATGGCGGCGGTTCGCCGGCGGCGATGAAGCAGGAAATCTGGCGCAACTACCCGGTGGGATCGAAGGTCGAGCTGGTCGAGCGCCTGCTCGAGCGCGGCATCGCGGCCGACGGCACACCGGCCGCCGCGCCGCACGACCCGCGCCGCGCCATCACGAAGAACCGCCAGCCCGGCAAGTGCTGCGACACCGGCTGTACCGTGCCGGGGCAGCCCGTGATGGTCGACCTGCCAATTCCGGTGTCGCGCACCTAGACTCCGGCGGATGCAGACCCTGTCGCTCCTGCGCCACCGCCTCGCCCTGCTCCTCGGTGCCGCCTCGCTGCTGCTGCTCGCCGGCTGCGGCGGGTTGCGGGCGGCCGAAGTGCCGCTGGCCACCACGCTGGAAAAGAGCAGTTGCACCCGCAACGCCGACACGCTGATCGTGCTGCTGCCCGGCGCGTACTCGGCGCCCGAGGAGTTCGTGCGCGAAGGCTTCATCGACGCCCTGAACGAGAACCGGCTCGCGGTCGACACCCTGCGCGTCGATGCCCACATGGGCTACTACCGCAACAAGACCATACTCGACCGGCTGGATCGGGACGTGATCGCACCGGCGCGCCGCCAGGGCTACAAGGCGATCTGGATCGCAGGCATCTCGGTCGGCGGTTTCGGCGGGCTGCTGTACGCCCAGACGCACCCCGGCGACCTCGCCGGCCTGGTCGTGCTGGCGCCGTACCTGGGCGAACGCGTGCTGAGCCAGGACATCGCCAACGCCGGCGGCGTAGCGCGCTGGCGCGGCCCGCTCGACGCGCCACCGGGCAGCGACCCGCGCACGCCCAGCGACACGCAGCTGTGGCAATGGCTGCGCGGCTACGTCGGCCACACCCGCACCTTCGGCGACCGGCCGCCGCTGTACCTGGGCTACGCGCTCGACGACCGCTTCGCCTTCAGCCACCGGCTGCTGGCTGGGGCGCTGCCGGCGGAACGCGTGGTCACGACCGAAGGCGGGCACGACTGGCCCGAGTGGCGGCGGCTCTGGCGCCGCCTGCTGCCGACGCTGCCGCTGCCGGGCTGCCCGGGCTGAGGCGCCCTTCAGTTCGGCCGCAGGCGCAGCAGCTTGCCGTCGGACTCGTCGGTGAGCACGTAGAGCAGGTCATCCGGCCCCTGCTTCACGTCGCGGATGCGGGCCCGGCCGTCGGCCAGCAGCTTGTGCTCGGCGACGACCTTGTCGTCCTTGAGCTCGATGCGGTCGAGATAACCGAACTTCAGCGAGCCCACGAACAGGTTGCCCTTCCAGCCGGCGCCATAGCGGTCACTGGTGAGGAAGGCCATGCCCGAGGGCGCGATCGACGGCACCCAGTAGTGCAGCGGCTGCTCCATGCCGTCCTTGCGGGTGATGCCCTCGCCGATCTTGCCGCCGCCGTAGTTCTCGCCGTAGGTGATCACCGGCCAGCCGTGGTTGACGCCGGCGCGCGGGATGTTGATCTCGTCGCCGCCCTGCGGGCCGTGCTCCGTCATCCAGAAGCGGCCGTCGGGCGCGAGCGTCGCGCCCTGGCTGTTGCGATGGCCGTAGCTCCAGATCTCGGGCAGCGCCCCCGGCTTGCCGACGAAGGGGTTGTCTTTCGGCACGCTGCCGTCCTTGGCGATGCGCACCACCTTGCCGTGGTGGTTGTCGAGCGTCTGCGCATCGTCCTTGCGGCTGAAGCGGTCGCCGAGCGTGAGAAAGAGGTTGCCGTCGCGGGCCTCGACGATGCGGCAGCCGAAGTGCGCGCGGCTCGCGACCTTGGGCTTCTGGCTGAAGAGGACCTTCAATGCTTCCAGCTTCGTGCCGTCGGCCGACAGGCGCGCACGCGCGAGCGCGGTGCTGTTGGCCGATCCGCCGGCCGTCTCGGGTTCCGAATAACAGAAGTACAGGGTGCGGTTCTGCGCGAAGCCGCTGTCGGCCAGCACGTCGAGCAGCCCGCCCTGCCCGCCCGCCGCGATGGGCGGTAAGCCTTGGATCGGTGTGCCCAGCTTGCCGTCGGCCGCCACCAACCGCAAGCGGCCGGGCTTCTCGGTGACCACGAAACGGCCCTCCGGCAGGAAGGCGACGCCCCAGGGGTTCTCAAGACCCGAGGCGACGGTTTCGGTGCGCACCTGCGCCGTGGCCGCGCCAGCCAGGCCACACCCCGCGAGCACCAAGAGGCTTCCCAGGGAGCGAAGAAAGGAACGATTTCGCAAGTTCATGAAGATTTCCTGAATTTGAGGCCGTCTTGACAACAAATGGAATGCACATATCGACTTTTAAGACTTTGAAGTCATATCGGCCGAGGTGTTTACATTCGAATCCTTATGCCGCATAAACGTTCACCGTTACATTTTTTCTTCCGCCGGATCGAAAAAACACATGTAAATCAATGGTTTACGCACGCATTCAACAATTCAGATTAAATTGACATAACTGCGCGTCATCAATATCCTACGCGCCATGCGTTTTTTCGTCATACCCGTATCCCTCCTGTTCGCCGTGGCCGTCCACGCCGCCCCCCCTCAACAGGATCGATCGGATGAGATGGACCGAATCCTTGCCGAACGCGGCCTGGTCGGCCAGTTCCATCAGGTTCGCCAGACCGTCGCAGAGCGCACGTCCGACCTCGTCGTGACCGCCATCGGTTTCCTCGGCGTTCCTTACCGCCGTGGCGGCAACACCGCCGAATCCGGCTTCGACTGCAGCGGCTTCGTCCGCGCCATGTACAACCAGACGGTGGGCCACGTGCTCCCGCGCCGCGCCGAAGAACAGGCCGCCGCCACCGAGAAGATCGACCGCAGCCAGCTCAAGCCCGGCGACCTCGTGTTCTTCAACACCATGCGCCGCACCTTCAGCCACGTCGGCATCTACGTCGGCGAAGGCAAGTTCATCCACTCCCCCCGCTCCGGCGCCCAGGTCCGTGTCGAAGACATGAACGGCAGCTACTGGCAGCGCCGCTTCGACGGCGCCCGCCGCGTGCTCAGCGGCCAGGGCGACGAGGTCAAGGCGGCGGCCATGGGCACCGCCAGCGACTGATTAGGCGCCCCGAATCCAGGACGAAAAAAATCCCGCCGCGGCGGGATTTTTTGTGGGCGCTCGATCGGCGCCGTAGGGCGCCGTAGCGCCTCTCGATCAGGCCGCCTTCTTCGCCGGCGGCAGGTCCGTGCAGGTGCCGTGTGCCACTTCCGCCGCCATGCCGATGCTTTCGCCCAGCGTCGGGTGCGGATGGATGGTCTTGCCGATGTCGATCTCGTCCGCGCCCATCTCGATGGCCAGCGCGATCTCGCCGATCATGTCGCCGGCGTGCGTGCCGACGATGCCGCCACCCAGGATGCGGTGCGTCTCGGCGTCGAACAGCAGCTTGGTGAAGCCTTCGTCGCGACCGTTGGCGATGGCGCGGCCCGATGCGGTCCACGGGAAGTGGCCCTTCTTGACCTTGATGCCTTCGGCCTTGGCCTGGTCTTCGGTGAGGCCGACCCATGCCACTTCGGGGTCGGTGTAGGCCACGCTGGGAATCACGCGGGCGTTGAAGGCGGCGCTGGACAGCTCCTTGTCGCCCTTCTGCTCGCCGGCGATCACTTCAGCCGCCACATGCGCCTCGTGCACCGCCTTGTGCGCCAGCATGGGCTGGCCCACGATGTCGCCGATGGCGAAGATGTGCGGCACATTGGTGCGCATCTGGATGTCGACCGGAATGAAGCCGCGGTCGCTCACCGTGATGCCGGCCTTCTCGGCGCCGATCTTCTTGCCGTTCGGGCTGCGGCCCACGGCCTGCAGCACGAGGTCGTACACCTGCGGTTCCTTCGGTGCGTTCTCGCCCTCGAAAGTGACCTTGATGCCTTCCTTCGTGGCTTCGGCGCCGACCGTCTTGGTCTTGAGCATGATGTTGTCGAAGCGCGGCGCGTTCATCTTCTGCCAGACCTTCACGAGGTCGCGGTCGGCGCCCTGCATCAGGCCGTCGAGCATCTCGACCACATCGAGGCGCGCGCCCAGCGTCGAATACACCGTGCCCATTTCGAGGCCGATGATGCCGCCGCCCAGCACCAGCATGCGCTTGGGGTCGGTGCCCATCTCGAGCGCGCCGGTCGAGTCGACCACGCGCGGGTCCTTCGGCATGAAGGGCAGGCTCACCGACTGCGAACCGGCCGCGATGATCGCGTTGCGGAACTTGACGGTCTGCTTTTTCCCGGTGGTGTCCCAGCTCGTGCCGGAGGTCTCTTCGACTTCCAGGTGGTACGGGTCGATGAAGTTGCCCACGCCGCGCAGCACCGTCACCTTGCGCATCTTGGCCATGGCCGTGAGGCCGCCGGTGAGCTTGCCCACCACCTTGTTCTTGTGGCCGAGCAGCTTGGCGCGGTCGACCGTGGGCGCGGCGAAGCTCACGCCCAGGTCGGCGAAGTGCTTCACCTCGTCCATGACGGAAGCCACGTGCAGCAGCGCCTTGGAGGGAATGCAGCCGACGTTCAGGCACACGCCGCCGAGCGTGGCGTAGCGTTCGATCAGCACGACCTTCAGGCCGAGGTCGGCCGCGCGGAAGGCGGCCGAGTAGCCGCCGGGGCCGGCACCCAGCACGACCACGTCGCACTCGACATCGACCTTGCCGCCGTAGCTGGACACCACCACGGACGCTGCCGCGGCGGGGGCTGATGCAGCCGCCTTGGGCGCAGGCGCAGCAGCGGCCGCAGGTGCGGGTGCCGCAGCAGCCGGTGCGGGCGCGGCGGCCCCGTCGACTTCGAGCGTCAGCACGACCGAGCCTTCCTTGACCTTGTCGCCCACCTTCACGGCCAGCGACTTCACCACGCCGGCCGCCGACGAGGGAATTTCCATCGAGGCCTTGTCCGATTCGACCGTGATGAGCGACTGCTCGGCCTTGACCGTGTCGCCGACGTTGACCAGCACCTCGATCACCGCGACTTCGTCGAAGTCGCCGATGTCCGGCACCTTGATGTGTTGTTCGCTCATTTGGACACTTTCAGTTTGAGTGTGAGAACGTCGGCCGGCAGGGCCGAATTGCGATCGAATTCGCAGGCGGCGGCGATGCCCGCCTCCGCCACATCGCGCGCGTTGCGCGACTTGTTGTCATAGGCCGCGTGCATGGCGCCGAGCGCGAAGCTGCGTCCCGAGCCGATGGCCCAGTACTGCTTGAACTCGAACACCTCGCGGTAGCTGTAGATGCCGTAGATGCCGCTCGGGTTGGCCAGCAGCATGGTGAACTGGCTCGACTCGTAGGGCTCGTGCTCGTCTTCCTTGGTCTGCATGAAGAACGAGTCCTTCAGCACCGGATGCAGCTGCGTGAAGGTGTGGAACACCTCGTGCTTGCTGCCGAACTGCAGCGCCTCGCGCGGCTGGGCCGCCAACGCATGCTGGAGCACCAGCTGGTGCGCGGCGGCGCCCGCCACCGCGAACAGGCTCTGGCCCGCGGCATCCTCGACGGTGAAGATCTTCTGGTTCGCTTCGGCGTTGTGCGACATGCGCGTGTCGCCGAAGGTCACCAGCGAGTCTGCCGCCATCGTGACCTGGCCGCCTTTGCGGACGGCCACTACGGTGGTCATAGCAGGATGCGACGGTAGTCCGCGAGCACTTGCCCCAGGTAGGCGTTGAAACGCGCAGCCAGGGCGCCATCGATCACGCGGTGGTCGTACGACAGCGACAGCGGCAGCGTGAGGCGCGGCACGAACTGCTTGCCGTCCCACACCGGCTTCATCTGGCCCTTGGAGAGGCCGAGGATGGCCACTTCGGGGGCGTTGATGATGGGCGTGAAGTGCGTGCCGCCGATGCCGCCGAGCGAGCTGATCGAGAAGCAGCCGCCCTGCATGTCGGCCGAGCCGAGCTTGCCGTCGCGCGCCTTCTTGGCGAGTTCGCCCATCTCGGCGCTGATCTGCAGGATGCCCTTCTTGTCGGCATCTTTCAGCACCGGCACCACGAGCCCGTTGGGCGTGTCGGCCGCGAAGCCGATGTTGTAGTACTGCTTGTAGACGAGCTGGTCGCCGTCCAGGCTGGTGTTGAAGTCGGGGAATTTCTTCAGCGCCGCGACCACCGCCTTGATCACGAAGGCGAGCATCGTGACCTTGATGCCCGACTTCTCGTTCTCCTTGTTGGTGGAGACGCGGAAGGCCTCGAGCTCGGTGATATCGGCTTCGTCGTTGTTGGTGACGTGCGGAATCATCACCCAGTTGCGGTGCAGGTTCGCGCCGCTGAGCTTCTTGATGCGCGACAGGTCCTTGCGCTCGACGGCGCCGAACTTCGTGAAGTCGACCTTCGGCCACGGAATGAGGCCCAGCGCCGCGCCGTCACCACCACCTGCCGGCGCCTTGGCCGCCGAGGCCTTGGTGCTGGCCTGGCCGCTCATCACGGCCTTGGTGAAGTTCTGGACGTCTTCCTGCGTGATGCGGCCCTTGAGGCCGGAACCCTTGACCTCTTCGAGCGGCACGCCGAGTTCGCGTGCGAACTTGCGCACCGAGGGCGAGGCGTGCGGCAGGCTGCCGGTGGGGGCCGACGTCGGCTGGTGGGCCGGGGCGGCTGCAGCAGGTGCTGCGGCGGCCGGTGCAGGTGCGCTGGCGGTTGCTGCGGCGGGCGCGGCAGCCGCAGCCTGTGCCGGCGCGGGTGCTGGTGCCGCGGCACCTGCGGCGCCTTCGAGCACCGCGATCAGATCGCCGATGTTGACGGTGTCGCCCACCTTGACCTTGAGTTCCTTCAGCACGCCGGCAGCCGACGACGGGATTTCCATCGAGGCCTTGTCCGACTCCACCGTGATCAGCGACTGCTCGGCGGCGATGGTGTCACCCACCTTCACCAGCAGCTCGATGACCGCGACGTCCTTGAAGTCGCCGATGTCCGGCACCTTGACGTCGACCGGGCCCGACGCAACCGCTGCAGCCGGAGCGGCAGCAGCCGGTGCAGGCGCTGCGGCAGCGGGTGCTGCGGCAGCAGGCGCAGCGGCCGGCGCCGGGGCGGCGGCAGCCGCGCCCTCGGCCTCGACCACCAGCACCACCGAGCCTTCCTTGACCTTGTCGCCCACGGCGACCTTGATTTCCTTGACCACACCGGCCGTGGACGACGGGATTTCCATCGACGCCTTGTCCGATTCGACCGTGATGAGCGACTGTTCGGCCTTGACCGTGTCGCCCACCTTCACGAGCACCTCGATCACCGCGACTTCATCGAAATCGCCGATGTCCGGCACCTTCACTTCCACTGCTGCCATATCGTTGTCTCCCGCCGTCAGGCGCCGTTCGTTCGTTGGTTGTTGATGTTCAAGCGTAAAGCGGGTTGACCTTGTCGACATTGATGCCGTACTTCTTGATCGCCTCCACCACCTTGGCCACCGGCACGGTGCCATCTTCGCTCAGCGCCTTGAGCGCGGCCACGACGATGTAGTGACGATTGATCTCAAAGTGTTCGCGCAGCTTGGCGCGGAAGTCGCTGCGGCCGAAACCGTCGGTGCCCAGCACCTTGTAGTTACGGCCCTTGGGCACGAAGGGACGGATCTGCTCGGCGTAGGCCTTCATGTAGTCGGTCGACGCGATCACCGGACCGGTCGAGGCAGCGAGCTGCTCGGCCACGAAGGGCACGCGCGGCGTCTGGTCGGGGTGCAGCAGGTTCCAGCGGTCGGCGTCCTGGCCGTCGCGGGTCAGCTCGTTGAAGCTCGGGCAGCTCCACACCGAAGCCGACACGCCCCATTCCTTCTCGAGCAGTTCCTGTGCGGCAAAGCTCTCGCGCAGGATGGTGCCGCTGCCCAGCAGTTGCACGGTCGGTGCTTCCTTGGCGCCCTTGGCGGCCTTGACCACCGGGCCCTGCTTGGACAGGTACATGCCCTTGATGATCTGCTCTTCGGTGCCGGGCTGCAGGCCGGGCATCGCGTAGTTCTCGTTGAGCAGCGTCAGGTAGTAGTAGACGTTGTCCTGCTTCTCGACCATGCGCTTCAAGCCGTGGTGCAGGATCACGCCGACTTCGTGCGCGAAGGTCGGGTCGTAGCTCACGCAGTTCGGGATGGTGTTGGCCAGGATGTGGCTGTGACCGTCTTCGTGCTGCAGGCCTTCGCCGTTCAGCGTGGTGCGCCCCGAGGTGCCGCCCAGCAGGAAGCCGCGGGCCTGCATGTCGCCGGCCGCCCAGGCCAGGTCGCCGATGCGCTGGAAGCCGAACATCGAGTAGTACACGTAGAACGGCACCATGATGCGGTTGTTCGTGCTGTACGACGTGGCCGCAGCGATCCAGCTGGACATGCCGCCGGCTTCGTTGATGCCCTCTTGCAGGATCTGGCCGGCCTTGTCTTCCTTGTAGTACATGACCTGGTCTTTATCGACCGGGGTGTACTGCTGACCGTGCGGGTTGTAGATGCCGATCTGGCGGAACAGGCCTTCCATGCCGAAGGTGCGGGCCTCGTCCACCAGGATGGGCACGACGCGCGGGCCCAGGGCCTTGTCGCGCAGCAGCTGCGTGAGGAAGCGCACGTAGGCTTGCGTGGTGGAGATCTCGCGGCCTTCGGCCGTGGGCTCCATCACTGCCTTGAAGGTGTCGAGCGAGGGCACCGTGAAGCTCTCGTCGGCCTTGACGCGGCGGTGCGGCAGGTAGCCGCCCAGGGCCTTGCGGCGCTCGTGCAGGTAGCGCATTTCCGGCGTGTCGTCGGCCGGCTTGTAGAACGGCAGCTCGGCGATCTGGCTGTCGGGAATCGGGATGTTGAAGCGGTCGCGGAAGGCCTTGATGTCCTCGTCGCCGAGCTTCTTGGTCTGGTGGACCGTGTTCTTGCCTTCGCCGATCTTGCCCATGCCGAAGCCCTTGACGGTCTTGACGAGCAGCACCGAGGGCTGGCCCTTGTGGTTCTGGGCGGCGTGGAAGGCGGCGTACACCTTCTGCGAATCGTGGCCGCCGCGCTGCAGGTTCCAGACCTCGTCGTCGGTCAGGTGCTCGACCATCTTCAGCGTGCGCGGGTCGCGGCCGAAGAAGTTCTTGCGCACGTAGGCGCCGTCGTTGGCCTTGAACGACTGGTAGTCGCCGTCGTTGCACTCCATCATGATCTTGCGCAGCGCGCCGTCATGGTCCTTCTCGAGCAGCGCGTCCCAGCCCTTGCCCCAGATCAGCTTGATGACGTTCCAGTTGGCGCCGCGGAACTCGCCTTCGAGCTCCTGGATGATCTTGCCGTTGCCGCGCACCGGGCCGTCCAGGCGCTGCAGGTTGCAGTTGATGACGAAGATCAGGTTGTCGAGGTTCTCGCGCGCGGCCAGGCCGATGGCGCCGAGCGATTCGACTTCGTCCATTTCGCCGTCGCCGCAGAACACCCAGACCTTGCGGTTCTCGGTGTTGGCGATGCCGCGGGCGTGCAGGTACTTCAGGAAGCGCGCCTGGTAGATCGCCATCAGCGGGCCCAGGCCCATCGACACCGTGGGGAACTGCCAGAACTCGGGCATCAGCTTGGGGTGCGGGTAGCTCGACAGGCCCTTGCCGTCCACTTCCTGGCGGAAGTTGAGCAGTTGGTCTTCGGAGAGGCGGCCTTCCAGGTAGGCGCGGGCATAGATGCCGGGCGACACGTGGCCCTGGATGTACAGCAGGTCGCCGCCGTGGTTTTCGCTCTCGGCGTGCCAGAAGTGGTTGAAGCCGGCACCGAACATGCTGGCCAGCGAGGCGAAGGAGCCGATGTGGCCGCCCAGGTCACCGCCTTCGGGCGGGTGGATGCGGTTGGCCTTGACCACCATGGCCATGGCGTTCCAGCGCATGTAGGCGCGCAGGCGCTGTTCGATCTCGAGGTTGCCGGGGCTGCGGGCTTCCACGCCCGGCTCGATGGTGTTCACGTAGCCGGTGTTGGCCGAGAACGGCATGTCGACGCTGTTCTGGCGCGCATGTTCGAGCAGTTGTTCGAGCAGGAAGTGCGCCCGCTCGGGCCCTTCGCTCTGGATGACGGAAGACAGTGCATCCATCCATTCACGCGTCTCCTGGGCGTCCGCATCGTTTGCGGCCGAGCCGAACAGGTTCTCGGGATTTGCCGACATGCTTGTCTCTCCTTTTAGGGCTGTGGCTGTAATTTAGTGCGCTGGGCACCGAGCGCGCCGGAGTTTCGCATAGAAGTTTCCCTATTTCAAATAGTGCTTGTTGATTTCTTATTATGAAATATCAAGGAGGCACGTCCCCGGCAGGGCCTCTTGCCCGGGAGGGCCATCACCTAAACTCCGCGCATGCCCCTTTCCTCCCCGCTCGCGGTCGCCCGCAGTGCCGTCAAAGCCTCGCCGCTGTCCTGGTGGCGCACGTGGTGGCGCAAGCAGACACCCGTGCTGCAGGACGCCGTCGCGATGCTCGCGCCGATGGCGGCCGTGCTGCTGTTTCTCGCGGCCATCGTGTCGGCGTTCTGGTACCTGCGCTCCGAAGAAGTCGAGCGCGAGCAGGAGTCGGTGCGGCGCGATGTCGAGTACGCGCAACAACGCATGCGCCTGCGTTTGCTGGAGCGGCAGGAACAGCTGATGCGCATCGCGCGCGACGCCTCCAACCGCGAGATCGATCCGGTCGAATTCACGAGCCGCGCCGAGTCGCTGGTGAGCCAGTTCCCCGAGCTGCAGACCATCAGCTGGATCGACGACCGCCGCCGCTTCAAGGCCGGCTATGCCGCGCCCAGCGTGCATCCGGCGCAACAGCACCTGATCGGCGACGTGCTGCGCCCCGGCGACATCGAAAGCAACTACGCGCTGGCGCGCGAGCTGCGCCAGCCGGTGTACTCGCAGCCCGTGGCCGGCGGCGAACCGGCCGCGATGCTGCAGCTGCACATTCCGCTGTTCGACCAGGGCCTGTTCGCCGGCGTCGTGCTCGGCGAGTTCTCCATCGACGGCCTGCTGCGCTACGGCATGCCTTCCGAGGTGCAGGCGCGCTATGCCGTGTCGCTGCTCGACGCCAAGGGCAACGTGATCGCCGGCAACACCACGCCGCTGAAGAACAGCGGCACCCGCCTGCTGCCCTGGACCGAAGCCACCAACGAATACGAAGTGCCGGTGTCGCCCGTGGGCAATGCGCTGATGCTGCGCGCGCAGGCCTACCGCACCTCGCAGGGCGTGGTGGGCAACGGCCTCTTCTGGCTCGTGTGCGCCCTCAGCGTGATGACCAGCTGGATGCTGATCGGCACCTGGCGCCACACACGCCGCCGCCTGCAGGCGCAGCAGCGGCTGGTGGCCGAGACCAACTTCCGCCGTGCGATGGAAAACTCCATGCTGACCGGCATGCGCGTGCTCGACCTGCAAGGCCGCATCACCTACGTGAACGCCGCGTTCTGCGCCATGACGGGCTGGAGCGAAGACGAACTGGTCGGCCAGACGCCGCCCTTCCCCTACTGGCTCGAATCCGACCGCGAGGTGATGAACGAGCGCCTCGAAGAAGAACTGCACGGCCGCGCCCTGCCCGGCGGCTTCCAGGTGCGCGTGAAGCGCAAGAACGGCAGCGTGTTCAACGCCCGCCTGTACGTGTCGCCGCTGATCGACGCGCGCGGCCACCAGACCGGCTGGATGACGTCGATGACCGACATCACCGAGCCGACGCGCATCCGCGAGCAGCTGTCCGCCTCGTACGAACGCTTCACCACCGTGCTCGAGGCGCTCGACGCCGCCGTGTCGGTGGCGCCCATCGGCAGCGAAGAACTGCTGTTCGCCAACAAGCTGTACCGCCTGTGGTTCGGCTCCGACACCGTGGGCCACCTGGGCATGGTGGCGCAGGCCGGCGTGCCGCCGTCGAACGCGCACGACGAGGGCCTGGACGACGTCGACCCCTACGCCGGCCTGCCCATCGACACCCTCACCGCCGCCCAGACCGCGAACAACGAGATCTTCGTGCCGCACCTGGGCAAGTGGCTCGAGGTACGCTCGCGCTACCTGACCTGGGTCGACGGGCGCCTGGCGCAGCTGGTGATCGCCACCGACATCACGCCGCGCCGCGACGCCGAAGAGCAGGCCGCCGCGCAGGCCGACAAGGCCCAGGCCGCGAGCCGCCTGATCACCATGGGCGAAATGGCGTCGAGCGTGGCGCACGAGCTGAACCAGCCGCTCACGGCCATCGCCAACTACTGCAACGGGATGATGTCGCGCATCAAGGGCCAGACGATCGACAACGACGCCCTGCTCGCCGCGCTCGAAAAAACCTCGAAGCAGGCGCAGCGCGCGGGCCAGATCATCCAGCGCATCCGCTCCTTCGTGAAACGCAGCGAACCCAACCGCACGCCGGCCGACGTCGCCACCATGGTGAGCGAGGCGGTCGAGCTCGCGGGCATCGAGCTGCGCCGGCGCAACGTGCGCCTGAACCACTACGTGGCCGCGCGGCTGCCGGTGGTGCGCGTCGACCCGATCCTCATCGAGCAGGTGATGGTCAACCTGCTGAAGAACGCGGCCGAATCCATCGACATCGCCGACCGCCCGCTGGCGCGCCGCAGCGTCGAGCTGCGCGTGCTGCCCAAGGTGATCGAGGGGCACAATGCCATCGAGTTCTCGGTGCAGGACACGGGCAAGGGACTCTCCCCCGAGGTCATGGACCGGCTCTACGAAGCCTTCTTCTCCACCAAGCCCGAGGGCATGGGCATCGGGCTCAACCTGTGCCGCACCATCGTCGAGTCGCACCGCGGCCGGATGCAGGCGGAGAACATCTACAATGGCCCGGATGTGATCGGATGCCGTTTTTCCTTCTGGATTCCGGTGTTGGACGCTATCAGTTCCGTAGCAAGCGACGAGGCAAAGGTACCTGCATGAGTTTGATTCCGAAGAAGGGCACGGTCTATGTCGTCGATGACGACGAAGCCGTACGCGATTCGCTGCAATGGCTGCTCGAAGGCAAGGACTACAGAGTCCGCTGTTTCGAGTCCGCCGAATCCTTTCTCTCCCGATACGACCCGCGCGAAGTCGCCTGTCTGATCGTCGATATCCGCATGGCCGGCATGACCGGCCTCGAATTGCAGGATCGGCTGATCGAACGGCGTTCTCCGTTGCCGATCGTGGTCATCACCGGCCACGGCGACGTGCCGATGGCGGTCGACAGCATGAAGAAGGGCGCGATGGATTTCATCCAGAAGCCCTTCAACGACGAAGAGCTGGTGTCGCTGGTCGAGCGCATGCTCGAGCACGCACGCGGCGCCTTCACGCAGCACCAGCAGTCGGCCAGCCGCGACGCGCTGCTGTCCAAGCTCACCGGCCGCGAGGCGCAGGTGCTCGAGCGCATCGTCGCCGGCCGCCTGAACAAGCAGATCGCCGACGACCTGGGCATCAGCATCAAGACGGTGGAGGCGCACCGCGCCAACATCATGGAAAAGCTCAACGCCAACACCGTGGCCGATCTGCTCAAGATCGCGCTCGGGCAAGCGGCCCCAGCCGCCAAGGCCTCCTGAGCTGCAGCTATCCCTGCGATAGCCACGCACCTTCCCCACGCCTGCGCAAGCGGGCGTTTTTACTTGGAAAATCAAAACCGATGACCGCCCAACTGATCGACGGCAACGCCCTCGCCAAAACCATCCGCGCCGAGGTGTCCGGCCGCACCGCTGCGCTGAAGGCCCGCGGCGTGAATCCGGCCCTGTCCATCATCCTGGTGGGCAGCGATCCGGCGAGCCAGGTCTACACCAAGCACAAGGTCAACGACAGCACCGAAACCGGCCTCGCGGCCACGCTCGAGACCTACCCCGCCGACCTGAGCGAGGCCGACCTGTTGGCGCGCATCCGTGCCCTCAACGACGACCCGAAGGTGCATGGCATCCTCGTTCAGTTGCCGCTGCCCAAGCACATGGACAGCCAGAAGGTCATCGAGACCATCTCGCCCGCCAAGGACGTCGACGGCTTCCACGTGGCCAGCGCCGGCGCACTGATGACCGGCGCCCCGGGCTTCTGGCCCTGCACGCCGCACGGCTGCATGAAGATGCTCGAATCGATCGGCTACGACCTGCGCGGCAAGCACGCGGTGGTCATCGGCCGCAGCAACATCGTCGGCAAGCCGATGGCCATGATGCTGCTGGCCAAGAGCGCCACCGTGACCATCTGCCACAGCGCCACGAAAGACCTGGGCGCCCTCACGCGCCAGGCCGACGTGGTCGTCGCCGCCGTGGGCAAGCTCGACCTGCTGACCCCCGACATGGTCAAGCCCGGCGCCGTCGTCATCGACGTGGGCATGAACCGCAAGGCCGATGGCAAGCTGGCGGGCGACGTCGATTTCGACGGCGTGAAGGAAGTGGCCGGTTGGATCACCCCCGTGCCCGGCGGCGTCGGCCCCATGACGCGCGCGATGCTTCTGGTCAACACCCTTGAAGCGGCCGAACGCGCCGCAAGATAAGAACCACCCCGTTGTTGGCTCACTGCGTGTAGCCGCCTCCCCCTCAACGGGCACCAGCGGCCCGGCAAAGCCGGTTCCGCCGTGGTTCCCGAAATGGCTTCGCTACGCTCGCCCAGGATCTTTCACATGACCAATCCGCTCCTCGACTTCACCGACCTCCCCCTGTTCGACCGCATCAAGCCCGAACACGTGTCGCCCGCGGTCGACGCGCTGCTGGCCGATGCCGAGGCCGCGCTGCAGACGGTGACGGCGCCCGAATTCCCGGCCGACTGGATCGCGATCTCCAAGGTGCTCGACGTGGCCTCCGAACGCTTCAGCCGCGCCTGGGGCGCTGTCGGCCACCTCAACGCCGTGGCCGACACGCCCGAGCTGCGCGCCGCCTACAACGAGGCCATGCCGCGCGTCACCGCCTTCTGGACCCGCCTGGGTTCCGACGAGCGCCTGTACGCCAAGTACAAGGCCATCGACCCGGCCACGCTCAACCCCGAGCAGCGCCAGGCGCACAAGAACGCCGTGCGCAACTTCGTGCTCGGCGGTGCCGAGCTGCAGGGCGAGGCCAAGCAGCGCTTTGCCGACATCCAGGAACGCCAAGCCGAGCTGAGCCAGAAGTTCAGCGAGAACGCCCTCGACGCCACCGATGCCTTCGCGCACTACGCGCAGCTCGGTGAGCTCGACGGCGTGCCCGAAGACGTGGTGAGCGCCGCGCGCGCGGCCGCCGAGGCCGAAGGCAAGAAAGGCTACAAGCTCACGCTCAAGATGCCGTGCTACCTGCCGGTGATGCAGTTCGCCAAGAGCAGCGCGCTGCGCGAAACCCTGTACCGCGCCTACGTGACGCGCGCCAGCGAACTCGGCGATCCGAAGTTCGACAACACCGCGCTCATCACCGAGATCCTCGCGCTGCGCGAGGAAGAATCGAAGCTGCTGGGCTACAAGAATTTCGGCGAACTCTCGGTCGTGCCCAAGATGGCCGAATCGCCCGAGCAGGTCGTCAAGTTCCTGCGCGACCTCGCCGCCAAGGCCAAGCCCTACGGCGAGCGCGACCTGGCCGACCTGCGCGCCTTCGCCGCCGAACAGCTGAACCTCGTCGACCCGCAGGCCTGGGACTGGACCTACGTCGGCGAGAAGCTCAAGGAAGCGCGCTACGCCTTCAGCGAGCAGGAGGTGAAGCAGTACTTCCCGGCCCCCAAGGTGATGGCCGGCCTGTTCAAGATCGTCGAGACGCTGTTCGAAGTGTCGATCCGCCGCGACAGCGCGCCCACTTGGCATCCGAGCGTCGAGTTCTACCGCATCGAGCGCGCCGGCCAGAAGGTCGGCCAGTTCTACCTCGACCCTTCTGCCCGCGCCGCCAAGCGCGGCGGCGCCTGGATGGACGACGTGCGCGCCCGCTGGCTGCGCCCCGACGACGGCGTGCTGCAGACGCCGATCGCGCAGCTGGTGTGCAACTTCGCCAGCGGCGTCGACGGCAAGCCGCCGCTGCTCACGCACGACGACGTGACCACCCTCTTCCACGAGTTCGGCCACGGCCTGCACCACATGCTCACGCAGGTGAACGAGCGCGACGTGTCGGGCATCAGCGGCGTCGAGTGGGACGCGGTCGAGTTGCCGAGCCAGTTCATGGAGAACTTCTGCTGGGAGTGGGACGTGCTTGCCCACATGACGGCCCACGTCGACACCGGCGAGCCGCTGCCGCGCGCGCTCTTCGACAAGATGACCGCCGCCAAGAACTTCCAGAGCGGGCTGCAGACGCTGCGCCAGATCGAGTTCTCGCTGTTCGACATGCTGCTGCACACCGAGCACCAGGCCGCCGCCGCCCAGCCGGGCGCCGTGATGGCACTGCTCGGCCAGGTGCGCGCCGAAGTGGCCGTGATGCCCTCGCCGCCGTTCAGCCGCACGCCGAACACCTTCAGCCACATCTTCTCGGGCGGCTACGCGGCCGGCTACTACAGCTACAAGTGGGCCGAGGTGCTGAGCGCCGACGCCTACGCGGCCTTCGAGGAAACCGTGGGCGCCGACGGCGAGCCCAACATCGAGACCGGCCGCCGATACCGCCAGGCCATCCTGGAGGCCGGGGGCAGCCGCAGCGCCATGGATTCGTTCAAGGCCTTCCGGGGCCGCGAACCGCAGCTTGATGCGCTGCTGCGACATCAGGGCATGGCTCAGGCCCAGCCCGCTTGATACGGCGCTGAAGCTTGCGATACTCGGGAGATATGTATCCGACTTTTTACAAACTCCCGATGCGCGGCCTGATCGGCCTGGTCCTCGTGTTGTCGACCGCCAGCGTGCTGGCGCAGGCGGTCTACCGCCAGGTCGACAAGAACGGCAAGGTCACGTTCTCGGACCAGCCCCCCGTCGTCACCAACGCGCCGACGGGCGGGCCCCAGCCCGCTGGCGTCAACGCGCCGACGAACAGCGGGCTTCCCTACGAACTGCGCCAGGTGGCACAGCGCTACCCCGTCACGCTGTACAGCGGCGAAGGCTGCGGCCCCTGCAACGAGGCGCGCACGCTGCTCACCACGCGCGGCATTCCCTTCGAGGAACGCACCATCAAGAGCAACGAAGACGTCGACGCCCTGCAGCGCCTGAGCGGACAGAACGCGCTGCCGCTGCTGACCGTCGGGTCGCAGCAGCTCAAGGGCTTCTCGGATGTGGAATGGTCGCGCTACCTCGACGCGGCCGGCTACCCCAAGAGCAACAGCCTGCCCGCAGGCTATCGGCCGCCGGCTGCGCGCCCGCTCGTCGCGCAGCAGGCCCCGGCGGCAGCGGCGCCCCGTGCGACCGACACGCCCCTGCAGCCGCCGAACCCCGCGCCGGCACCGCCCTCGAACGCACCGGGCCCGAACAACCCGGCCGGCATCAAGTTCTAGGAACGACGGGGGCCCCGCCCCCGTGCTCCCCGTGCTCCATCGCCGCCGTTCAGCCGGCGAACTGCAACGTCTTCACGCCCGACGCCGTGCCCAGCAGGCACACGTCGGCCTTCTGGTGGGCGAAGACCCCCACCGTCACCACGCCGGGCCACTGGCTCACTTCGGATTCGAAGGCGCGCGGGTCGGTGATCCGCAGGCCGGTCACGTCGACGATGTGCTGGCCGTTGTCGGTCACCAGCGGCAGGCCGTCTTTCTCGCGCACCTGGGCGATGCCGCCCAGGCCGGCGAACTGGCGCATCACGCGGCGCACGGCCATCGGGATCACTTCCACCGGCAGCGGAAAGGCGCCGAGCGTCTCGACCAGCTTGGAGGCGTCGGCGATGCAGACGAAGCGCTTGGACTGCGCCGCGACGATCTTCTCGCGCGTGAGCGCCGCGCCGCCGCCCTTCACCATGAAGCCCCGGTGGTCGATCTCGTCGGCGCCGTCGATGTAGACGGCCAGCTCTTCCACCTCGTTGCTGTCGAACACCGGGATGCCCAGCGCGCGCAGGCGCTCGGTGGACGCGACCGAGCTGGAGACGGCGCCCTTGATCTGGTCCTTGATCGTGGCCAGCGCGTCGATGAACTTGTTGACCGTGGAGCCGGTGCCCACGCCGACGATCTCGCCCTTGACCACGTAGGCCAGCGCGGCAAGGCCGACCTGGGCCTTGAGTTCATCCTGGGAAAGAGGGGTTGGGGAGGCGGGTGCGGTCATCGCGGAGAATCCTTGGCTCATTGAAGTCGAGAATTATCCGATGCCCCTGCTGTTGCCCTCTTCGCTCTATGGCCTGGCCCGCCCTTTTCTGTTCGGTTTCGACCCCGAGCACGCCCATGAAATCACCCTCGACGGGCTGGCCCGCACCCAGAACACGCCCTTGGCTTGCGCCTACGCGGCGACGCGCGTCGAAGACCCGATCCAGCTGGCAGGCCTGAATTTCCCCAACCGCGTCGGCCTGGCCGCCGGGCTGGACAAGAACGCACGCTGCATCGACGCCTTCGCGGCCATGGGCTTCGGTTTCGTCGAGGTCGGCACGGTCACGCCCAAGGGCCAGCCCGGCAACCCGAAGCCGCGCATGTTCCGCCTGCCGCAGCGCGATGCACTGATCAACCGCCTCGGCTTCAACAACGAGGGGCTCGACGCCTTCCTGGCCAACGTGCAGAAGGCGCGCTTTCGCAAGCAGGCCGGCGGCGGCAAGTCGCCGATGCTGCTGGGCCTGAACATCGGCAAGAACGCGGCCACGCCGATCGAGCGCGCGGTGGACGACTACCTGGCCTGCCTGGACGGCGTCTACCCGCACGCGGACTACGTGACGATCAACATCTCCAGCCCCAACACGGCCAACCTGCGCTCGCTGCAGAGCGATGAAGCGCTCGACGCCCTGCTGGGCGCCGTGGCCGAGCGGCGCGAAGCACTGGCCACCCGCCACGGCAAGCGCGCGCCGCTGTTCGTGAAGATCGCCCCCGACCTCGACGACGCGCAGGTCGCGGTGATCGCCGCCACGCTGCAGCGCCACGGCATGGACGGCGTGATCGCCACCAACACCACGCTCGCGCGTGACGCGGTGGCCGGCCTGCCGCACGCCCAGGAAGCCGGCGGCCTTTCGGGCGCGCCGGTGCGCGAAGCCAGCAACCGCGTGATCGCGCAACTGCGCGCGGCACTGGGCAAGGACTTTCCGATCATCGGGGTGGGCGGCATCCTGAGTGCGGCCGATGCCAAGGCCAAGATCGCCGCGGGCGCGGACGTGGTGCAGATCTACACCGGCCTGATCTATCGCGGCCCCGGGCTGGTCCGCGAAACGGCCCAGGCGCTGCAGCGGGATCGCCGCAAGGCCTGAGCCGGTTTTCTTCTAGCTACCGGTGGCTCAGCGCATGCGCCAGAGCACCGGCGCAATGACCGTGGCCCAGCGCAGCAACCGCTTCGGGCGGATCACCGCCACGGCGGCGGCAGCGACAACCCCGGCAGCCACCGGGTGCTCGCGCGCAATACGCAACGCGGTTGCCGCGGCCGATTCATTGACGGGCTCGCCCGAGGCCGGCTGCGTCTCGCGACCACCCTGCAGGGTGGCGATGCGTTCACGCTGGCGGTCCATGCGGGCCAGCAGCTCTTCGCGCGTGGCGGGGCGCGGCGGACGCGGCGCTTCGTCGTCCAGCTCCGGGTCCTTGCCGAGGTTGAAGCGGTCCTGGACCCAGGCCCAGTCGCGCTCGAACTCCTGAAAGGTCGGAACGAAGCTGTTGGAAGCGTTGCTCAGGCTGCGCATCAGGCCGATGACGGCCGCCAGCCACAGCACCGCCCAGACACCGGCCACCACCCAGGCGGCGGTGACGCGGTACGGCGTGTCCCAGTAATGCACGACCACCGCCATCGAGAGCAGCGCCACCGCGACGGTGGTCAGCCCCAGCACGGCGACGACCAGGACGAGGGTCAGCTTCAGGCGCTGCTTCTCGTCCTCCCAGGCCATGCGCAGCAACTGCACCCGGTCCTCGGCCGCCAGCGCACCTTCGGCGGCGGCGATGCGCAACCGGCGGATGCGGGCATCGAGCCCGAACAGGGACAGCAGTCTCATGCGCCGCCTCCGCCCTCACCGGCCACAGCGTGGCGACGGCGAACGAAGGGACGGCAGTGCGCGCTCAGGCCGGTGCAGTGACGCTCAGCGGCGGCCAAGCAACAGACCCACCAGCACGCCGACGGCCAGTGCGGCGCCGGCAACCTGCCAAGGTTCGTCGTGGGCGTAGGTGTTGGTGGCGGTGGCCGCCTGGCGCGCCTTCTTGGCGGCCAGCTTGCTCTTTTCGGAAGCCAGCTCGCGCGCGATGGCGAGCTTGGTGTCGATGCGTTGGCGCAGCGCCTTGATGTGGGGAACCGAATCCAGGTCCTTGCTGGCCAGCACGCCGCGCACGTCGCTTGCGATGTCTTCGGCTGCTGCTTCAAGATTGTTGGATGCACTCATTGGAATCTTTCCTCCGTGATGACACCGGCACCGCGCCGGCGGCTTCACGCCAGCATATGGCGTGCTGTCATGTTACAGGCTCGAAAGCCCCTCATGCGCGACAGATGTGCTCAGTTGTGCCCGAGTGCATGCATCAGGCCTCGGCGAGCAGGTCCGCGACATGCCGTCCGATGGCCAGGCAACTGGTGAGTCCGGGCGACTCGATGCCGAAGAGATGGACCAGCCCCGGCACCCCATGCGAGCCGGGCCCCGCGATCACGAAATCAGCCGCGGGCGCGTCCGGCCCCGAGATCTTCGGACGCATGCCCGCATAGCCCGGGATCAACGCGCCGTCGGGCAACGCCGGCCAGTACCGGCGCACCTCATCGTAGAAGCGTTCGCCGCGTGCCGGATCGACCACGAGATCATCGGCCGCCTCGACCCATTGCACGTCGGGCCCGAACTTGGCCTGCCCGCCGAGGTCGAGCGTCAGGTGCACGCCGAGCCCGCCCGGCTCCGGCACGGGATAGATGAGCCGGCCGAACGGCGCGCGGCCCGCGAGCGTGAAGTAGCTGCCCTTGGCGAAGTACTCGCGCGGCACCATCGACGCCGGCATGCCTTCGAAGCGGCGCGCCAACGCCGGTGCGCCCAGCCCCGCGGCATTGACCACGGTGCGGCAACGCAGCGCCGTGCCATCGGCGGCGATCAGCACGACGGCTCCATCCACGCATTCGGCGCGTTCGATGGGCGACTTGAGCGCCAGCATGCCGCCCGCGTTCTCGAGATCGCCGAGCAGGCCCAGCATCAGCGCGTGGCTGTCGACGATGCCCGTGCTCGGCGAATGCAGCGCGGCCACGCAATGCAGTTGCGGCTCCATGGCGTTGGCTTGCTGTGCGGTGAGCAGCACCAGGTCGTCCACGCCGTTGGCCGCGGCCTTGGCGCGGATCGCGTCGAGCTGCCCCACCTGTTCGGCCGAGGTCGCCACGATGAGCTTGCCGCAACGGCTGTGCGGCACGCCGCGCGCCTGCGCGTAGCTGTAGAGAGCCTTGCGTCCTTCCACGCACAGCGTCGCCTTCAGCGAGCCCTGCGGGTAGTAGATGCCCGCGTGGATCACCTCGCTGTTGCGGGAACTCGTTCCCGTGCCGATCGCCCCTTCGGACTCCAGCACCAGCACCTCCCGGCCCGCGAGCGCCAATGCGCGCGCCACGGCCAGACCCACCACGCCGGCACCGATGACGGCGCAATCGATTTCATCCATCGCGCGAGCTTAGCGCGGCGCGACGGGCGTTCTGCCTACCTCGCGCTCGGTGGCGGCTCGGGGTCGGTGGGCTCGTCGGGCGCGTGCTCCGGCCCTTCGTCGGGCTCGACCGGCAGGTCGGGCGTGATCGGAGACGGAAGATCGGGTTGGGTGGCCATGGCTGCACTCCTTCGTTCCATCTCGTCGTTCTAGCGCGTTCTCACGCGCCTGCAAGCGGCCCGTGGCGGAAGGCGTCGTCGGTGCGCACCGACAACAGGCCTTCGCCCAGGCGTTCCAGCAACAGGGCCACGCACGCTGCTGTGTCCTCGCCCCTCCCACACCACACAGCGAGGATCACAGTGGACGATGCATGGCAGGGCCAGTCTAGGCATCGCCGCGCCCTCGCACATGAGCGAAGCGCCCTTTGGTGAGGGAGCCATGCGCCCTGCCCGGCGTGCATGCGAGCGTGACAAAGCGCCTGCCTGGGACCGGGTACCTGGCGCGGCCCCCACGATCCGCCGGTCGCGTCGAGAAAAACGCCGTCCGTCCGGCCTGAAAAACCCGTGCCCGCAAAGCATTCGCGCCGCGGTCCGACGGTGAATTGCGGACGAAATGACGGGCCCGCTGCGTCGATGCCCCGACCCGGCTCAGGCCTTCCCGCCGGCACGACGGAAATCAACCGGGATCAATGCCGGTACCCATGGCGCGACCGCCTTTCCGAAATTTGCCGGCGATTGTCGCAATGCATCCCCGCGCTCCGTGCGCTGACAGAGGGGAAAGTACCTCGATCCCCATTGCTCTCTATTTCATTAAAACAATGAACATTATTTGAATTTCAATGGTCGCCAAGAATCACGAAAAAATTGCAGTCCAGACACCAAAAATCAGATGAGCAGTAACATTTTTCATTAGATCTTTTAGGCCCTTTGAGAGTTTTTAAATTCACCCTCGAATTAACCAAAAGACGAAAAACCATTCCACAGAAGAAAAATATCTACCCCATTCTGAGTGCTCAACGCTCGAATGCCGATTCCTTTCAACTGTCTCAATTCGCGAAAAGTTTCTTGTCAACCGTCAAAATTTGTCTGACTTTAGAAACATTCATCGAAGTGATGCCGAAACTCAGACTCACAGGTCTGCAGACATGGCGAAGAAGAATGGCCATTTTTTTGAATCGACGTTCCATCATGGCTTCCTACAGGGGTGACAAAACGCCCACCACAAATGGCCTTGGTACCTCAAATGTCATGGCTTAGGTAGTTCGATTCGGAAATATTTATATCCAAATGTAAACATGAAGAAAAGAGCCCAACAGAAGGCTCACCAAGTTCATAGGATCGCGACAAACCAAGAACCAAATCCAATTGAAATCAATTCGATTCCTTCAATTGAATTTTCCATTCACAGTCTGCAGCCGGGTAATTGCATGGAAACCCACATTGCTTCGTCGCCGGAGGCCGCCGTGGCTTCGCAGGCCGCGCTGGGCGATCTGTTCGTGTCGCCGCCCGCGCGCGCAGCGGCAGGCGAACGGCTCGGCGTCTCGCTGGCCCTCGAAGCCGGGTTCGCGCAGCGCTGGCTCGCCTCGCTGGGCACCACGGGGTACCTGCCGGACACGCTCTTCGTGGGTGCCTGGCTGCTGCTGCAATCGCGCTGGCTGGGCGCGGCCCTGCCGGGGTCTCACGGCATGCCGACGTCGCTGCCCGGCACCGCGAGCGCGTGGCTGACCCAGCTCGACCTTGACCGACGGACCACGCCGCACACCGCCGACGCCCTGCCGCCCCTGCGGCTCGAAGCCCGGACAGAACTCCCCGCCAGCCTGCATCTGGACGTCGACGCGAGCCTGATGGACGCGCCCTGCGCCAACCGCCTGCTCGCAGCCATCGCCGATACCGCCGCCGATCTGCTGGGGCATCCCGGTGCAGCGCTCCACAACATCCGCGCCCTGCCTGACACCGACCGCCGCGACCAGCTCGCCGCATGGGCCACGCCGCCCGCCGCGCCCGACCTGTCGCTCACCGTGCCCGCCGTGTTCGGCCGCCGGGCCGCGGCCACGCCCGACGCCGTGGCGCTGGTGGAAGGCGACGAAACGATGACCTACGCCGAGCTCGACGCGCGCAGCGACCGGCTCGCACAGCGCCTGCAGCGCGCGGGCGTGCAGGCAGGCGACACCGTCGGGATGGTGTTCGAGCGCTCGATGGCCGCCATCGTCGCCATGCTCGGCATCCTCAAGGCGGGCGCGGCCTACGTGCCGGTACCCACCGACTTTCCGCCCGAACGCGCCGCCACGATGTTCGACCAGGCCGGCGTGACCCGGGTCGTGACGACCGAGGCACTGGCCTCTCTCGTGCCGGCCCACTGCACCGCCGTGCGGATCGACGCGCCCGAAGACGGCGCGGCCCCCGCGCCGTGGACACCGCCGGCCATCGACGGCGAATCGCTGGCGTACCTCATGTACACCTCGGGCTCGACCGGCGTACCCAAGGGCATCGAGATCAGCCATCGCGCCATCCTGCGGCTCGTGGTCGATGTCGACTACATCGAACTCGCACCCGGGCGCGCGATGCTGCATGCGGCGCCGCTCGCCTTCGACGCCTCGACGCTCGAGGTCTGGGGGCCGTTGCTCAACGGCGGGCGCTGCGTGATCCACGGCGAACGGGTACCCACCGGCGCCGGCCTCGCGCGCACCATCGCCCGCCACGAGGTCCACACCGCCTGGCTCACGGCCTCGCTCTTCAACGCCGTGGTCGACGGCGATCCGCAGCATCTCGCGGGCCTGGCGCACCTGTTCACCGGCGGCGAGGCGCTGTCGGTACCCCATGTGCGGCGCGCGCTCGACGCACTCCCCGGGCTCACGCTCAGCAACGGCTACGGGCCGACCGAGTGCACGACCTTCGCGGCGACCCATCGCATCGAGCGCGCCGCGATCGCAGCGGGCCCGCGCTCGGTACCGCTCGGGCGCCCGATCAAGGACACCGTGCTGCGCGTGCTGAGCCCGACGCTCGAGCTGCTGCCCAGCGGACTCGTGGGCGAGCTGTGCATCGGCGGACACGGCCTGGCGCGCGGGTACCTGGGGCAACCCGAACTCACGGCCGCGCGCTTCGTGCCCGACCCCTTCGGCGCGCCGGGCGAGCGGCTCTACCGCACCGGCGACCTCGCCCGCTGGCTCTCTGACGGCACCCTCGAATTCATCGGCCGCATCGACGGCCAGGTCAAGATCCACGGCCACCGCATCGAGACCGGCGAGGTCGAGGCGGCCATCCTCGCGCACCCCGCGGTGCAGTCGTGCGCGGTGGTCGCGCGGCCCGGTCGCGACGGCCAGCTGCGCCTGGTCGCGTACCTGGTCGCACGCACGCAGAAGCTGGCGTGGGACACGCTGCGCGCGCACCTGGCGGCCCGCCTGCCCGCGGTGATGCTTCCGTCGGCGCAGGTGTGGCTTGCGCAACTCCCCGTCACGCCCAACGGCAAGCTCGACCGCAACGCCCTGCCCGAACCGGCCGCCCAGCGCCCCGAACTCGCGCAGCCTTTCGAGGCCGCGCGCGACGCGCTCGAGCAGCAGGTGTGCGACGCCTTCGCACGCGCCCTGGGCATCGACAAGGCCGGGCGTCACGACAACTTCTTCGACCTGGGCGGCAGCTCGCTGCTGGTGCTGCAGGTGCTGGCGGACCTGCAGCGCGAAGGCGCGCCGCCGCTGTCGACCAACCTCTTCTTCCGCCACCCGACGCCGGGCGCCATCGCGGCGCAACTGCAGTCCGCTGGCGAGGCGCCGCAGGCGCCACAACCCGTGCCCGTGCGCGAGGACGCCGCCAGCGTCCCCGAGCCCATCGCTCTCATCGCCACCGCCGGTCGCTTCCCCGGCGCGGGCGATGTGGAGCAGTTCTGGGACAACCTCGTCGCCGGGCGCGACACCATCAGCTTCTTCGATGACGCCAGCCTGGACGCCGGCGTCGGCGAGTCGCTGCGCCGCGACCCGGCCTACGTGCGGGCGCGCGGCGTGATCGACGGCATCGAGGGCTTCGATGCCGCCTTCTTCGGCATCGGCCCGAAGGAAGCCGCGCTCATGGACCCGCAGCACCGCGTGTTCCTCGAGATCTGCTGGGAGTGCCTGGAGCGCGCGGGCTACGTGCCCGACGAAGCGCCGGGCCCGGTGGGCGTGTACGCGGGCACGTACAACGCGACCTACTTCCAGCGCCACGTCGCCTCGCGGCCCGACCTCGTGGAGGCCGTCGGCGAGTTCCAGGTGATGCTGGCCAACGAGAAGGACTACATCACCACCCGCGTGGCCAACCGGCTCAACCTGCGCGGGCCGGCGGTGAGCGTCAACACCGCGTGCTCGACCTCGCTGGTCGCGGTGGCCCAGGCCTTCCATGCGCTGCGCACGGGCCAGTGCTACATGGCGCTGGCGGGCGGCGCCTCGGTCACCTGCCCGCCGCGCAGCGGCTATCTCTACAACGAGGGCTCGATGCTCTCGCCCGACGGCCACACGCGCAGCTTCGACGCGCAGGCCAAGGGCACCGTGTTCAGCGACGGCGCCGCCGTGGTGCTGCTCAAGCGGCTGTCCGACGCGCAGGCCGACGGCGACACCGTCTATGCCGTGCTGCGCAGCGCCTGCGTCAACAACGACGGCGGCGCCAAGGCCAGCTTCACCGCGCCCAGCGTGGACGGCCAGGCGGCGGTGATCCGCGCCGCGCTGGCCGCGGCGGACGTGGACGCACGCAGCATTTCCTACGTGGAAGCGCACGGCACCGCCACGCCGATGGGCGACCCGGTCGAGGTCGAGGCGCTGGCCGTCGCGTACGCCGAGCACACCGACGCGCGGGGCTACTGCACGCTCGGCTCGCTCAAGAGCAACGTGGGCCACATGGTCACGGCCGCGGGCGCCGCCGGCCTCATCAAGACGGCCCTGTCGCTGCACCACGAACTGATTCCGCCCACCGCGCACTTCACGGCACCGAACCCGGCGATCGACTTCGCGCGCACGCCGTTCCACGTCAGCAACCAGCTGCAGCCGTGGCCGCGGGCCGCGCTGCCGCGCCGCGCGGGCGTCAGCTCCTTCGGTGTCGGGGGCACCAACGCGCACGTCGTGCTCGAGGAAGCGCCGGCGCGGCAGGCACGCACCACGCAGCCGGGCGTTCATGTGCTGGCGCTGTCGGCCCGCTCGGAGGCCGCGCTCGCGGTCGCGACGCAGCAACTGGCAACGCACCTCGAGGAACAGCCCGGGCTCTGTCTGGGCGACGCGGCGTTCACCCTGTGCGTCGGCCGCAAGGCCCATGCCTTCCGCCGCGCCGTGGTGGCCGGCGATGCGGCGCAGGCCATCGAGGCCTTGCGCTCGGAGAACACGGCGTGGCGCGTGAGCGACCGGATCGCCGAGCGCGCGCCGCAGCCCGTGCTGATGTTCCCGGGCCAGGGCGCGCAGTACCCGGGCATGGGCCGCGCGCTGCATGCGGGCGACCCGGTGTTCGCGGCCGCGTTCGACAACTGCCTGCGCGCCTTCGAAGGCGCACTGGACTTCGACCTGCGCGAGCGCCTGTTCGCAGACGACCCGCAGGCGCTCGCGCCGACGGCCGTCACGCAGCCCGCGCTCTTCACGCTCGAGTACGCGCTTGCGCGGCGGCTGCTGTCGCTGGGCCTGCGCCCGCACGCGCTGATCGGCCACAGCGTCGGCGAATTCGTCGCGGCCGTGATCGCCGGCGTGATGCGCCTGGAAGATGCGGCCCGGCTCATTGCCCGCCGCGGCGCGCTCATGCAGGCCCAGCCCGCCGGGACGATGCTGTCGGTGCGGCTCGGCGCGGACGCGCTGGCCGCGCGGCTCGCGGCCTCGCCCCAGGTCTCGCTCGCCGCGGAGAACGCACCCGGCGCCTGCGTGGCCGCCGGCCCCACCGAGGCCATCGCCGAACTCCAGGCCGCGCTCGAAGCCGAGGGCGTCGCCTGCCGGCTGCTGCAGACCTCGCACGCGTTTCACTCCGCCATGATGGACGCCGCGGTGGCGCCCTTCGAAGCGCTCGTGAGCCAGGTGGCGCTGCATGCGCCGCAGATCCCCCTCTACTCCACGTTCACCGGCCGCCTGCTCGAAGACGCACAGGCCACGAGCCCCGCCTACTGGGCGCAGCACCTGCGCGGCACCGTGCGCTTCTCGCCCGCCCTGCAAAGCGCGGCGGACGACGCCACCCATCCGGTGTTCGTGGAGGTCGGTCCCCGCAACACGCTGGCCGCGCTGGTGCGCCAGCACCGCCTGCCAGGCCTGGCCCCGGCATCGAAGGCCGGCGCGGTGGCGGTGTCGCTGTTGCACGGCGAGCCGGCCGACGAGACCCGGACCCTGCGCCTGGCCGCCGCGCGCCTGTGGACCTGCGGCGCCGAGGTCGACCTTGCCTTGCTGGCACCGCGCGCCGGCGCCCGGCGCGTGTGCCTGCCCACCTACCCGTTCGAACGCAAGCGCCTGTGGGTCGACATCGCGCCCACCGCGCCGGTGTCGCCCGCCCTTGCGCCCGTCCTGCCTGTTTCATTGGAGCCGATCGTGACCGCTGCAGCGCCCTCGCCTGACCTTCCTCCGCCTTCTTCCCCGCCGCCCGAGGCGTCGCGCGCGGCGTCGGTCGACAGCCGATTGCGGGCCCTGTTCGAAGACATCTCGGGCATCGACATGGCGCAGGCCGAGGGCCAGGCCCCGTTCGGCGAGATCGGGATGGACTCGCTCACGTTGACCCAGGCCGCCACGCAGATCAAGAAGCGCTTCAAGGTCGAGCTGAGCTTCCGCCAGCTGATGGAGAACTACCGCAGCTTCGACGCGCTGGCCGCGTACCTGCTGCAGAGCCTGCCGCCCGAGGCCGAGCCGGTGGCTGTGCCCCCCACGCCGGCCATGCCCGCCATGCCTGCGGCCTCCGCCGTGCAGGTGTCGATGCCAACGCCACCGCCAGGGCTTGCGCAGCCCACCGGCCTGCTGAACCAGGTGATCGCGCAGCAGATGGAGCTGATGCGCCAGCAGCTCGCGCTCCTGTCCGGCGCCGCCGCGCCAGTGGCGGTGGCAGCGATGCCCGTGTCGGCCGAGGCCGCACCCGCCGCGCAGCCGCAGCCGCCCGCCGAAGCCCCGCTTCGCTACGACGTCAACAAGGCCTTCGGCGCCATCGCCCGCATCCACACCCAGCGCACCGCCGACCCCAGCGCGCGGCAGAAGGCGCGGCTGGCGACCTTCGTGCGGCGCTATGTCGATCGCACGCAGAAAAGCAAGCGCTTCACCGAGGACAACCGCGCCCACATGGCCGACCCGCGCGTGGTCAACGGCTTCCGTCCGCTGACCAAGGAGATCACCTACCAGATCGTGATCGAGCGCTCCAAGGGTTCCAGGCTGTGGGACCTCGACGGCAACGAGTACGTCGACGCGCTCAACGGCTTCGGGCTGAACCTGTTCGGCTGGCAACCCGACTTCGTGCAGGACGCCGTGCGCGCCCAGCTCGACGCGGGCTACGAGATCGGGCCGCAGCATCCGCTCGCGGCCGACGTGACTCGCCTCATCTGCGAGCTCACGGGCAGCGAGCGCGCCGGCCTGTGCAACACCGGCTCCGAAGCCGTGATGGCGGCGCTGCGCATCGCGCGCACCGTCACCGGCCGCAGCACGGTGGTCGCCTTCACGGGCTCCTACCACGGCACCTTCGACGAAGTGCTGGTGCGCGCCGGCAAGGACGGCAAGGGCCTGTCGGCCGCGCCCGGCGTGATGAGCGGCATGTTCGGCGACATCCGCGTGCTCGACTACGGCACGCCCGAGGCGCTGGCCTTCATCCGCGACAACGCCGCAGACCTGGCGGCCGTGCTGGTCGAGCCGGTGCAAAGCCGCCGCCCCGACTTCCAGCCGCGCGAGTTCCTGCACGACGTGCGCGACGTCACCGCGAAGAACGGCTGCTGCCTCATCTTCGACGAGGTCATCACCGGTTTTCGCAGCGCGCTGGGCGGCGCGCAGGAACTGTTCGGCGTGCGCGCCGACCTCGCCACCTACGGCAAGGTGATCGGCGGCGGCTTTCCGGTCGGCGTGATCGCCGGCAAGCGCGAGTTCATGGACGCGCTCGACGGCGGCGCCTGGCAGTACGGCGACGACTCGATCCCGGGCGTGGGCGTGACCTACTTCGCCGGCACCTTCGTGCGCCATCCGCTGGCGCTCGCGGCGGCCAAGGCCTCGCTCACGCACCTGAAGGAGGCCGGGCCCGCGCTGCAGGCCGGGCTCACCGCCAGCACGACCGCCATGGCCACGGAACTCTCGGGCTGGTGCCAGGAGGTCGGCGCGCCGATCGAGATCCGCCATTTCGCCTCGCTGTGGCGCGTGAGCTGGCTCGAAGACCAGCCGCTGCAGGACCTGCTGTTCGCCATGATGCGCAGCCGCGGCGTGCACATCCTGGACAACTTCCCGTGCTTCCTCACGAGCGCGCACAGCGCCGAGGACATCGCCTTCCTGCAGCGCGCCTTCAAGGAATCGGTCGCCGAGATGCAGGAATCCGGCTTCCTTCCGCGCCGCGCTCCCGCCCCCACCCGCTTCGACGCGCGCAAGCCCGTCGAGGACGGCAGCGTGCTGGCCCGCGACAGCGACGGCCAGCCGTACTGGTACGTACCCGAAGACGCCGCCTTGCACGAGCGCCTCATCAACGGAAAGGCCGCAGCATGAACGCCGCACTCAAGCCCACCGCGAGCGGTGGCCTCGTCGAATGCATCATCGCGACCACCGAGTCGCAGCGCGAAATCTGGCTCGGCGCCACGCTGAGCCCCGAGGCCTCGATGGCCTACAACGAGTCGGTCGTGCTGCGCCTGCGCGGCGCGCTGGACGGCGACGCCTTGGCGCGCGCCACCGACCGGCTGCTCGAACGTCACCAGGCGCTGCGCGCCACCATCTCGCCGGACGGCACCTTCATGCTGGTCAGCCCCCCGGCCAGGAACCAGCTGGTGCGCCACGACCTGGGCGGGCTCGCGCCCGAAGCCCTCGCGCAGGCGCTGCACGCGGCCCACGACGAGGCGGTCTGCACGCCGTTCTCGCTCGAGCACGGGCCGCTGTTCCGGGCGGTGCTGTACCGCCTGGGCGATGACGAGCACGAGCTCGTGATGTCGGCGCACCACGTGGTCTGCGACGGCTGGTCGTGGGCGGTCATCACCGAGCAGCTGGGCCACCTCTATGCCGAGGAAACCGGCATCGGGCTGAAGCTCAAGGCCGCACCGCTCTTCGCGGACTTCGCCGCCGAGGAAGCCGTCGCGGCCGCGAGCCCCGACATGCAGGCCCACATCGACTACTGGCTGGAGCGCTTTGCCGGCAACACGCAGCCCGTGCTCGACCTGCCGCTGGACCGCCCCCGCCCGGCCGCCCGCACCTTCAATTCGCGCCGCGCCGAGCGCCTGCTCGACCGGCGCGTGGTGGGCGCCGTGCGCATCGCGAGCACCAAGGCCGGCGTCAGCCTGTTCACGGGCCTGCTCAGCGGCTTCGTGGCGACGCTGCACCGCCTCACGGGCCAGGAAGACATCGTCGTCGGCATCCCGACCTCGGGCCAGCTCGCGCACGACGTGCCCGGCCTGGTCGGCCATTGCGTGAACCTGCTGCCGCTGCGCATCGCCGCGCACCCCGCCATGCGCTTCGACGCGCTGATGGACGAATGCAGCACCGCCGTGCTCGACGCCTTCGATCACCAGGCCCTGACCTATGGCGCGCTGCTGGGCCAGCTGTCGCTCGAGCGCGACCCGAGCCGGCTGCCGCTGGTGAGCGTGACCTTCAACGTCGACCCCGACGTGGCGAGCAGCGCGCAGGCCTTCACCACGCTCGATGTGGTGCAGGACACCATCGCCCGGCGCTACGAGAACTTCGAACTCTTCGTGAACCTGCGCCCGCACGCCGGCAGCCTGCAGGTCGAGGCGCAATACAACACCGACCTGTTCGACGACGTGAGCGTGCAGCGCTGGCTCGACATGTTCGAGTGCGTGCTGCAGTCGGCCGCGCACAAGCCCGACGACACCATCGGCGGGCTCGACGTGCTGTCCGCCGGCGCCGCGCGTGCGCTGCTGGCGCTGCAGCCCGCACGCGTGCCGCTGCGCGGCGCGCCGCTGGCGCACGCCGGCTTCGTGGCGCGCGTGCCGCAGCAGCCGCACCGCCCGGCGGTGCGCGACGGCGCGCGCAGCTGCAGCTACGGCGAGCTCGATGCGCTGTCCAACCGCCTGGCGCGTGCGCTGCGCGCGCGCGGCGTGGGCCGCGGCCAGCGCGTGGGCCTGTGCCTGGAACGCAGCCTGGAGATGGTCGTCGCCATGCTGGGCATCCTCAAGGCGGGGGCGTCCTACGTGCCGATGGACACCTCATTTCCGCAGGCGCGGCTGGACCACTACGCCAGCGACGCCACCCTCAGCCTGATGCTGACCTCGTCCGACATCGCGGTGGCGCCGCGCGACTGGCGCGCCGACGCCGACCAGCGCGTCTTCGAGATCGATCGCGACACCGCCTGGCGCCAGCTCTCGGGTGACGCGCTGCCGCCGAGCAGCGACGACCCCGGATCCGAAGACGCCGCGTATGTGATCTACACCTCCGGCTCGACCGGCCTGCCCAAGGGCGTCATTGCGCACCACCGGGGCGTGGCGCACCTGCTGCAGTGGATGCAGCGCGAATCGGGCATCGGCCCGTCCGACCGCATCGCCGCCGTCACCACGCTGTCGTTCGACATGGCCGTGCCCGACCTGCTGCTGCCGCTGGCGGCCGGCGCCGAGCTGGTGATGGTGCAGCGCGAGGTCGCGATGGACGGCAACCGCCTGTCGCGGGCGCTCGACGACGAACAGATCACGCTGCTGCAGGCCACGCCCGGCATGTGGCAGCTGCTGCTCGATGCCCAGTGGGCCGGCGGCACGCCCGGCTTTCGCGGCTGGACCGGCGGCGAGGCGCTGCGCCCGAGCATGGCGCTGGCGCTGTGCGAGCGCATGGAAGGCCTGTGGAACGGCTACGGCCCGACCGAGACGACGGTGTATTCCACGGCCTGGCATGTGCGTCCCGAAGAGATCGCCTCGCGCGGCATCTCGATCGGCAGGCCCGTCGACAACACCGAGATCTGGATCCTCGACGCCGACCTGCAGCCCTGCCCGATCGGCGTGCCCGGTGAAATCTGCATCGCGGGCGAAGGCGTCTCGCTGGGCTACCTCGACCGCCCCGCGCTGACCGCCGAGCGCTTCGTCACGGTGCGCATCTTCGGTGCCACGAAGAAGGTCTACCGCTCCGGCGACCGCGGCCGCTGGCGCAACGACGGGCTGCTCGACCACCTCGGCCGGCTCGACTTCCAGGTCAAGGTGCGCGGCTACCGCATCGAGCCCGGCGAGATCGAAGTGCGCTGCTGCGAAGTGGCCGGTGTCTCGCGCAGCGTGGTCGTGGCCCGCGAGGACAACCCCGGCGACGTGCGCCTGGTGGCCTACCTGGCGCTGCTGCCCGGCGGCGGCTTCGACCTCGATGTACTGATGGTGCACCTGCGCAAGCACCTGCCGGCCTTCATGCTGCCGCAGCACGTGGTGACGCTCGACGCCCTGCCCACGCTGGCCAACGGCAAGGTCGACCGCGTCTCGCTGCCGCCGCCGCAGGCGGTGGCGCGCAACGAGGTGCGGCGCGGCGCCGGTCCGCGCAACGCGCACGAGCGCAAGGTGCTCGCGGTCATGGAGAAGGTGCTGAGCCTGCCGGGCCTGGACATGCACGACAACTTCTTCACCATGGGCGGCCACTCGCTGCTGGCCGCGCGGCTCACCACGCTGCTGAGCCGCGAGTTCCAGGTCACGCTGCCGCTGCGCGCGCTGTTCGAGGCGCCCACGGCCGAGAAGCTGACCGCGGTCATCGAGGCGCTGCAGGGCGCGGGCGTCGGCCTGCAGGCGCCCATTGCCTGCCACCCGGATCGCCGCAGCGCGCCGCTCACGCCCTCGCAGGAACGCATCCGCTTCATGGAGCAGCTGTACACGGGCCGGTCGGTCTACAACGCACCCTCGGCCCAGCGGCTCACCGGCAAGCTCGACGCCGCGCGCTTCGAAGGCGCGCTGCGCGAAATGATCCGCCGCCAGCCGTCGCTGCGCACAAGCATCGGCTTCGACGAGGACACGGGGCGGCCCATTCAATCGATCGCAGCGTCGGTGGAGTTCGCCCTGCCGCTGGTCGACCTGCGCGGCCTGCCCGCTGACCAGCGCGAGGCCGAGCTGGCCGAGCAGATGCAGGAGCTGGCCGACCGGCCGCTCGACATCCACAGCGCACCGATGATGCGCGCGACCCTGTTCCAGCTCGACGACAACGAACACGTCTTCCTGTTCGTGCCGCATCACCTGATCTGGGACGGCTGGTCCTTCGACCTGATGCAGCGCGAGCTGGGCGCGTTCTACGACGCCGCCGAACGCGGCCGTCCGCACAACCTGCCCGCGCTCGCCACCACCCACGGCGACTACGCCGAGTGGCTCGAGAAATGGCTGACCGAGCCGGCCTGCGAGGAGCAGCTCGCGTTCTGGCGCGGCCGGCTCGCAAGCGCCAGGGCCGTGCGGCCGCCAAAGACCGACATGCCGCGCCGCGCGGGCAAGAGCGGCCAGGGCGGCGCGCACTGGATCCACATCGACCTGCAGAGCACGCAGCGGCTGCGCGAGGTGGCGCGCGACATGGACGTGACGCTCAGCATGCTGACCTTCGGCATCTACGCGCTGACCATGGCCCAGGCGACCGGCAACGACGCCATCGTCATCGCGAACCCGGTGCGCGGGCGCCAGCAGGCCGAGACGGAAGACGTCATGGGCTTCTTCAACAACGTGCTGCCGGTCTCGCTCGCGGTCGACATGGCGCTGCCGCTGCCCGACTTCATGCGCTACGTGAAGCAGGAGCTGCTGTCGATGATGAACCACCAGCAGGTGCCCTTCGAGCGCCTGATGGCCGAGCCCGGCTATGCGGGGCAGATCAAGGCCTCGGGGCCCTACCAGGCGATGTTCTCGTTCCAGGACGCCCGCGAACGCGCGCGCACCGTCGGCAGCCTGCAGACCCGCCAGGTGCACGTGATGCAGCACGGCGCCACCGACGACGTCGGCGTGTGGCTGATGGACAAGCCGCACGGCCTGGAAGGCGCGCTGCTCTACAACGCCGACGTGTACCTGCGCGAGACCGGCGCCCAGCTGCGCGAGCGTTACCTCGAGGTGCTGGGCCGCGTCGCCGACCACCCGAATGCCACGCTCGCCGAGATCGCCAGCGCCGAAGGCTCGGCCAGCGCGCGCTATCTGCGCAAGCTGGCGGCCGACGACGCGGACAAGGGCGCGCCGGCCGAGCCCCTCAACGGCGACGCGCGCGAGGCGAAGCGGGGCCTGCTCAGTCCCGAGCACGCCCAGCTGGCCCAGATCTGGGCCGACGTGATCGGCATCGACGTCGACGAGATCCGCGGCAGCGACAACTTCTTCGACCTCGGCGGCGACTCGCTGCTGGTGCTGCGTGCCGTGCAGCAGGCGGCGCAGACGCTGGGGCACCGCGTGGAGCCGCGCCGCTATCTGTTCGAGAACCTCGGGCAGATCGCGTCCTCGGCGCATGGCACGCCGCACGGCGTGCCTTCGGACCTCGCCGACCTGGCCGCCGGCACGGCCGCGCATGCACAGCGCGGCGGGCTGCTCGGCGCACTCGGCAGCTGGCTGCGCAAGGGGTGACCATGACCGGCGCCGCCAACGCACTGTCCATCGACGCACCGGTCTGCCGGTACGTCGAGCTGGACAACTTCACCGACACCCTGCCCGCCCAGGTGCTGTCGGAGGAAGAGCGCGCGCGTGCCGAGAACCTGCGCTTTCCCGTCGACCGGCAGCGCTTCGTGGCGGCCCATGTCGCGCTGCGCCAGGCGCTGTGCGCGTACACGGGCCTGGCCCCCGACGCACTGACGCTGGCCACCGGCGCCTTCGGCAAGCCGTCGCTCGCGGGCCACCCGCGCACCCAGTTCTCGCTGAGCCACAGCCAGGGCCTGGCGCTGATCGCCATCGGCGGTCGCGGCCCGCTGGGCGCCGACGTCGAGCTGCTGCGCCCGATGCCGGACGCGGCCGACCTGGCGGCGGCGCATTTCACGCGGCGCGAACAGGAGGCGCTGGCCGCCTTGCCCGCCGACGAACGCGACCGCGCCTTCCTGACCTGCTGGACCCGCAAGGAAGCCTGCCTGAAGGCCATCGGCGTGGGCCTGCTGGTGTCGCCGCAGAGTTTCGACGTGGGCCTGGCACCGGACAGCCGCAGCGTCGAGCTGCCGGTGGCCGGCCGCATCCTCGTGCTGGCGCTGGGGCCGGCGCCCGCGCGGACGGACAGCGTGGGCTCGCTCGCCGAATGGCGCCATACCGAAGCTCGCGCCCGGCCCTCGCAGGCCGACCCCGAAGGCCGCCGCATGCGCCCCCTGAATCCGCGCAAGGGGATGAGCGAAGCGCGATGCGCAGGGGGTGTCGCATGACCCTCTTCACGCCGCTCATGTTCGGGCCGGCCTCGCGCCAGGTCTTCGGCGCGTTCCACGCCGCCGACGACGTCCGGGGCGAGCCCACCGCGGTGCTGCTGTGCCCGCCCTTCGGGCAGGAGGGCCTGCGCACCCACCGCTTCTTCAAGGTGCTGGCCGAACGCCTCGCGCGCGCCGGCATCGCCACGCTGCGCTTCGACTTCTACGGCTCCGGCGACTCGCCGGGCGACGAGAGCGAGGGCGAGCTCGACGGCTGGCGCCGCGACCTGTGCGCGGCGCACGAGGAGTTGCGGCGGCACGCACCGCATGCCGCCATCGTGTGGATCGGCGCGCGGCTGGGCGCCACGCTGGCCGTGCTGGCCGCGCGCAACGGGCGCTGCGACCCGGCGCGACTGGTGCTCTGGGAGCCGGTGATCGACGGGCCGGGCTACGCGCGCCTGCTGCGCGAGCGGCACGTCGAGGCGATCGACACGACCTTCTGCATTCCCGACCTGTCCTGGCGCCGCAACCTCGCGCGGGAACCGGATGCGCTGCCCGAGGAGGCGCTGGGCGTGCGTCTCTCGCCGGCGCTGCAGGCGCAGCTGCGCGCCCTCACGCCGCAGTCGCTGCCGCTCACGGCCCTGCACGACACCCTGGTGCTGGCCCCGCCCGACGACACGTCCACCGCGCAATGGGCGGCCGAGCAGCAGTCGCGCCACATGCCGGTGCGCCTGGCCTACCTGAGCCACCCGCTGGACTGGACGTCCGACCCCTTTCCCCACAGCGCGATGGTGCCGGCCGATGCGCTCAACCGCCTGCAGGGAGCCATCCATGAATGACATGACGCAGACCCCGGTGTGCTTCGGCCCCGGCAACGCACTGATGGGCATGCTCACCCTCCCCGCGCAGCGCGTGCCGGCGCCTGTCGCCTGCCTGATGTTCAACATGGGCGCGAACCACCGCGTCGGGCCGCGCCGCATCAACGTGAAGCTGGCACACCTCTTGGCCGCGCGCGGCGTGGGCAGCCTGCGCTTCGACCTGGGCGGCATCGGCGACAGCGAGGCGCTGGACACCGGGCCCGACCTGCAGACGCGCGCGGTGCACAGCCTGCAGGCCGCCATGGACCTCGTGCAGCGCATGCAGGGCATCGGCCAGTTCGCGACCGTGGCCATGTGCTCGGGCGTGGAGCACGCCATGTCGGCGGCCGCGGTGGACACGCGCATGGTGGCGCTCTCGCTGTTCGACGGCTTTGCCTTCCCCCAGCGGCGCACGCGCTGGGAGCTCACGGTGCGCCGCGCGCTCGCGGCGCCGTTGCACCCGTCGTTCCCCGGCAAGGCGCGGCGCTGGGTGCTGCGCCATCTGCCGGGCAGCACGGTGGGCAAGCCGCTGCCGGGCTACTTCGTGGACCGGCGGCCGCCCAACGTCAATGCGATCTGGTTCGAAGCCACGATGAAGCGGCTGGTCGAACGCGAGGTGGCGGTGCAGCTGCTGTATTCGGGATCGCTGCATGTCTGCGACCGCGACCGCGACCAGCTCGGCGCCCTGCGCCGCGAACCGTTCATGCAGGGCCTGCAGTACGAGTTCATGCGGGACGTGGACCACACCGTCTGCACGGTGAAGGGCCAGCAGCTCTTCCTGCAGTCCGTCGGCGACTGGGTCGTCGAGCACTGTCTGGCCACCGGCAGCCCGCAGCGGCAGGACCGTCCGGCGACAGGCACCCCGCGCGCGATCCCGGCCACGCTCGCCGCGCCCTGAAACAACAACCGAAGCCAAGGAGATTGCCATGACATCCGCAACCCCAGCGAACCCGCGCGGCGAGCGCCTCCTCGCCACCGAGGGCGCCCGCGCCCTTCCCGGTGGCCGCTTCCGGTCGCGCGCCATGGCGCTGCTGCTGTCGCTCGGCTTGTGCGGCTGCGCACCCGGCTTCGGCACGCCGGGCCCGCTGCAGTCGGCCGACGGCACGGCCGGCGGCAGGATCGCGGCCATCACGCCGGAGCTGGTCCGCGCGCAGCTCGCCGGCAACACGGGCATCCCGCCCGACGTGAAGGCGCTGTTCGGCCGGCCCGCGCCCTACACCATCGGGCCGGGGGACGTGGTGGGCATCACCGTCTACAACAACCCCGAGCTGCAGCCCAACCTGGGCGCCGTGATCGCGCAGCAGAGCGACCCGACCGGCGTCACCGTGGCGCCGGGCTTCATCGTCGATGCCGCGGGCGAGATCAGCTTTCCCTACATCGGCCGCACCCGGCTGCAGGGCCTGACGGAAAGCGGTGCGTCCGAGCTGATCGCCAAGCGCATCGGCAGCATCATCAAGGCACCGCTGGTGAGCGTGCGCATCCAGTCGTTCCGCAGCCAGCGCGCCTATGTCGAGGGCGAGGTCCGCACGCCGGGGCTGCAGATCTTCACGGACATCCCGATGACGCTGTCCGAGGCGCTCAACCGCGCGGGCAGCATCACCGCCGGGGGCGACCGTTCGCATGTGACGCTCACGCGCGGCGACCGCACGGTGGTCATCGACCTGATGCAGCTCAAGCGCTTCGGCGCCGACGCCAACAACATCCCGCTGCGCAACGGCGACATCGTGTACGTCGGCAGCCGCGACGACAGCCGCATCTACGTGATGGGCGAGATCCTGCGGCCCTCGGCGCTGCTGATGCGCAACGGCCGCATGAGCCTGAACGAGGCCCTCGGCGATGCGGGCGGGCCCGACCTGCTCACGGCCGACCCCGGGCAGATCTACGTGATCCGCAACTCGCCGCAGACGCCCGACACGCCGCAGATCTTCAGCCTGAACGCGAAGAACCCGGCCGCGCTCGCGCTGGCCGACCGCTTCGAGCTGCGGCCGCGCGACGTCGTCTATGTCGACCGCGTGCCGCTGGTCTCGTGGAACCGGGTCGCCAACCTGATCCTTCCCGCCGCCCAGGTGATCAACCTCGCGCGCGACACCGCCCGCAGCAGGTAGGCCGCGCAGCCCCGGCCCGAACACGACAAAGAAGGTGAAGCCCATGAATGCGCGTTGGTACCCCCCGCTTCCCGCACCGTACAACCCGGAACCCGAGCGCCCGCACTCGAGGTTCAAGGAATACGTCGACCTGATGCTGGACAACCGATGGCTGATCGCCTCGGTCACCGCCGCGGTGTTGGTGCTGGGCGCGGGCTACGCGCTCTTCGGGCCGCGCGTGTACGAAGCGAACGTGCTGATCCAGCTCGAGGATGCCGAACGTTCGCCCGGCGGCGCGGGCGATGCCGCGGTCAACGGCGTGGGCGTGAAGACGCCGACCTCGGGCGAGGCCGAGATCCTGAAGTCGCGCATGGTGCTCGGCCAGGCGATCGAGAACACCAAGCTGTTCATCAAGGCCCGCCCGCACTACATCCCGGTCGTGGGCGCCTTCATGGCGCGGCATTCGAAGACGCTGTCCAGGCCGGGCTTCCTCGGCATGCGCGGCTATGTATCGGGCACCGAGCGGATCGCGGTCGCGCAGATGGACGTGCCGCCGGCCCTCGAGGGCAAGAAGTTCCTGCTGACCACTGGCAAGGACGGCACCTACACCCTGACGCACCCCGACCTCGACACCCCGCTGCACGGCCGGGTCGGTGAGCCGCAGGACAGCTCGGTGCCGGGCGGCACGGTCCATCTGCTCGTGGCCTCGATCGACGCCCGGCCCGGCGGCGCCTTCGAGCTGACGCGGCATTCCACGCAGCTCACCATGCTCGAGCTGCAGCGCGAGCTGCGCGTGATTGAGAAAGGCAAGCAGTCCAGCGTGATCGACGTGAGCTGGCAGACCGACGATCGCGAGCACCTGGCGAACCTGCTCAACGAAGTGGCGCGCCTGTACATGCGCCAGAACATCGACCAGAAGACCGCGCAGGCCGAGCGCACGCTGAACTTCCTGGGCACCGAGCTGCCCAAGTTCAAGCAGCAGCTGGAACAGTCGGAAGAGGCCTACAACCAGTACCGCAACCAGAACGGAACCATCAGCCTGGACGACGAGGCGCGCAACGCGCTGTCGCAGAACGTCGACCTGCAGGCCAAGCTGCTCGACGCGCGCCAGAAGCGCCTGGACCTGGCGAGCCGCTTCACCAGCCAGCACCCGATGCTGATCACGCTCGACGCGCAGATCGCCTCGTTGCGCAAGGAGCTGGGCGGCGTGGACAACCGCATCCGCCGCATGCCGATGCTGCAGCAGAACTCGCTGCGCATGCAGCGCGACATCAAGGTCAACACCGAGCTCTATTCGTCGCTCTTGAACAGCTCGCTGCAGATGCGCCTGGCCCGCGAAGGCCGCATCGGCAACGTGCGCGTGCTCGACCAGGCGCTGTCGCCCGAGAAGCCGGTGCGGCCCAAGGCGGTGATCGTGATGGCGCTGGCACTGGTCGTGGGGCTGTTCCTGGGCGCGGTCACGTCGGTGCTTCGCAAGGTGCTCAAGAACACGGTCGCCACCCCCGACGAGATCGAGATGCGCACCGGCCTGAACGTCTACAGCACGATCGCGCTCAGCACGCGGCAGGGCGCGCTCGACCGCGCCATCCGCCAGGGCCGGCCCGGGGTGAAGCTGCTGGCGGCCTCGCATCCGGACGACCCGGCGCTCGAAGGCGTGCGCAGGCTGCGCACCGCGCTGGGCTTCCTGGTGGCCGGCGCGCAGAACAACCGCATCCTGCTGACCAGCGCCACGCCGGGCGCGGGCAAGACCTTCCTGTCGGCGAATTTCTCGGCCGTGCTGGCGGCCTCGGGCAAGCGCGTGCTGCTGATCGACGCCGACATGCGCCGCGGCAAGCTGGCCAGCCAGTTCGGGCTCAAGGCGACCACCGGCCTGTCGGAGCTGATCGCAGGCACTGCCACGCTCGCGCAGGCGGTGCATGCGCAGGTGCTGCCGCACCTGGACGTGATCACCACCGGCAAGCTGCCGCTCGATCCGGCCACGATGATGGGTTCCAGTGCGTTCACGCGGTTGCTGGAGACCCTCTCGGCGTTGTACGACGCCGTGGTCATCGATGCGCCGCCGATCCTGCTGGCGACCGAGACCGTGGCGATGTCACCGGACGTGGGCACCCTGATGCTCGTGGCCCGCGCCGGCGACAGCGAACTGGGCGACCTGGTGGAGAGTGCCAAGCGGCTGGCGCATGTGGGCGCGGCGTTCCACGGCGTGGTGCTCAACGCGCAGGACGCGCGGCAACGCCACAACGCCTACGGCTACGACTACGGGCCTTACGGCCTGCCGCCGAACATCTATCCGCCCGCGCTGGGGCACACCCCCCGCGCCGAACCGGAGCGCGCGACATCATGAGCACGCACCTTTCACGCACGCCGCACCGCAGCGCCGCCCGCCCCGTGCCGGTGGGCGGCTCGCGGCTCCTGCAGGCCGCCAAGCGCGCCATGGACATCCTCCTGGCGGGCGCCTTCTTCCTGTTCCTGGGCTGGGCCTACGCGCTGATCGCCCTCGGCGTGCTGCTGACCTCGGGCGGCCCGGCCATCTACGTGCAGCCGCGCTACGGCAGGGACGGCCGGATCTTCCGCTTCTACAAGTTCCGCACCATGGCGCCCGACGCCGATGCCCTGCTGGCCCGCCACCTGCGCGAGAACGACGCGGCGCGGCGCGAATGGGAGAAGTTCCAGAAGCTCGAGCACGACCCGCGGATCACCCGCTTCGGCGCCTTCCTGCGCCGCTACAGCATCGACGAGTTTCCGCAATTCTGGAACGTGCTCAAGGGCGACATGAGCATGGTCGGCCCGCGCCCCTGCATGTTTGCCCAGAAGGAGCTGTACGGCCCGTACTGGGCGTACTACTGCGCCGTGCGCCCGGGCATCACGGGCCTGTGGCAGATCAGCGGACGCAACGAGGTGAGCTACCGCCGCCGCGCGGCCATGGACGCCGAGTACGTCGCCACGCTGTCCCTGCTGCGGGACGTCGTGATCCTGCTGAAGACCTTCCGCGTCGTGCTCGGAGCGCGCGGTTCGCGCTGAGACCCGAAGCCCCCTCTTCCTTCACTGAAAGAACGCCATGCGAATCTATGTTGCAGGTCATCGCGGAATGGTCGGCCAGACGCTCACGAGGCGCCTGGGCGAACTCGGCCACGAGGTCGTGACGCGCAGCCACGCCGAGCTCGACCTGCTCGACCAGGCGGCCGTCGCGCGCTTCTTCGCGACCGAGCGCGTCGACCAGGTCTACGTGGCGGCGGCCAAGGTCGGCGGCATCCACGCCAACATGACCTATCCCGCGCAGTTCATCTACGAGAACCTGCTGATCGCGGCGAACCTCACGCACCAGGCCTTTCTCGCTGGCGTCAAGCGGCTGCTGTTCCTCGGCTCGAGCTGCATCTATCCGAGGCTGGCCGAACAGCCGATCCGCGAAGAGGCCCTGCTCACCGGCAAGCTCGAGCCCACCAACGAGCCCTACGCGATCGCCAAGATCGCGGGCATCAAGCTGTGCGAGAGCTACAACCGGCAGTACGGCGCCACGCACGGCGTCGACTTCCGCAGCGTGATGCCGAGCAACCTCTACGGCCCCGGCGACAACTACCACCTGGAGAACAGCCACGTGGTGCCGGCGCTGATCCAGCGCTTTCACCTGGCCAAGATCAGCCGCACGCCGAGCGTGCTGATCTGGGGCAGCGGCCGGGCGCGGCGCGAGTTCCTGTACGTGGACGACATGGTCGAAGGCTGCCTGGACGTGATGAACCTGTCGCGCGCCGCCTACGACCAGCACACCGATCCGATGCGCGGCCACATCAACCTCGGCACGGGCGAGGACGTCTCGATTGCCGAGCTGGTGGAGCACATCCGCGAGGTGGTGGGCTACGAGGGCAGCATCCACTACGACCTGGCACAGCCCGACGGCGCACCGCGAAAGCTGCTGGACGTGTCGCGCGCGGCCAGCTTCGGGTGGCGCGCCACGGTGCCGCTGGCCGAAGGGCTGCGCCGCACCTATGCGGACTACCAGACGGCGCGCCGGACCGCCGCAGAGGCCGAGCACGCCTGAAGCAGAAACGGACCTCGCCATGAGAACCCTCGTCTTCTGGTCCGGCATCGTCTGCGCCGCGCTGTGCGGGCTGATCGATCCTGTCTGGGGCTACGGGGTGGTGTTCGTGCTGACGGTGGTGCAGCTGTCGATGCTGGGCACCGCCGGCGACAGCGTGTTCCTGCTGATCCACTACACGGCGGTTCTCATCTACTTCTCGCTGGCGCCGGCGATGCAGATCGCGACCGACACCGACTTCTGGGAGGTGGGCATCGTCGGGCAGGCCGCGCACACGCAGGCGCTGATGCTCGTGCTGCTGTACATGGCCGGCGTGGAAGCCGCACGGCTGGGCCTGCCCGAGCCGCCCGCCGCGCCCCGGCCGGCGCAGCGCGCGCTCAGTGCCGGCGTCGCCCACCCCTTCCTGCTGCTGGCCTGCCTGGAGGTGGCGTTCGCCATGCTCTTCCTGCGCCCCGACATGAACTTCACGGCGCGCGGCGTGATTTCCGAAGAGGAGGCCGCGCCGGTCCAGTACATCGTCTATTCCACGCTGCCCAAGCTCATGGTGCTGCTGTGCTGCGTGGCGCTCGCGATCCACGCCACGCGCCAGCGCACGCTGTGGGCCTGGTGCGTCGCGGGCCTCGCGTTCGCACTGGCCGCCATCGCCGCGAACCCGGTCAACACGGCGCGCCAGGTCATCCTGATCGGGCTGCTTCCGCTGCTCATCCATGCCCTGGGGCGGCGCCACCGGTGGACGCTCGCCGCCGTGATCTTCGGCGCCATCGCGGGCCTGGGGCCGGTGCTGAACCTGATTTCGCGCGACGCCATGTGGGGCGCGGAGCTGGCGTCGTACCCCTTCAGCCAGGACTTCGACGCGATGTTCGTCGTCGCGGGCATCCTGGAGCGCGCGCCCTCGCCCGACCTCGGCTACGGGCGCTACCTGCTCTCGGCCTTCTCCTTCATCCTGCCGCGCGAACTGAAGATGTTCCCGGGCTACGACCCGCTCGGCTGGCCGGCCGTGCTGGGCAACTTCTCGCAGAGCAACCTGTCGCTGCCGCCCTTCACCACCGCCTACTTCGACTTCGGGCTGGCGGGCCCGGCCCTGCTGGGCTTCGCGGTCTCGGCGCTCTTTCGCCTCGTCGACAAGGCCATCGACCCGCAACGCACGCTGACGGCCGGCTACCTGTGCGCGCTGGTGCTGCTGGCGGCCTACGTGCCGTTCCTGCGCGGGCCGATCCTGGGCTGGGGACCGTTCGCCGTCTCGGGGCTGGTCGCGGCCGTCGTCGCCGGTAGCCTCGCGGCGTGGTTCCGCAGGCCGGCCCCCCGCCCGGCGCGCGCCAGCCTGCCGACCGCATGAGAACGCACGCAGGAGCGACCATGGCCACCTACCTCTTCTACGACACGATCCGGCTCAACGCGTCGGCGGGCGGGGTGCTGAACGTGTCCGAGGTGCTGCTCGAGAGCATGCGCGACGCGCCGGGCCACGAGGTGCAGCCGATCAGCGAGCGCCATCCGCACCTGTACGCGGCCGCACGGCGGCTGAAGATCAGCCGCTTCATCCTCGACACGCTGCTCTACAACGTCCACCTGGTGCGCGGGTGGCTGCGCGGGGAGCGCGTGTACTCGCTGTTCCCGAACTACTTCCTGCCTTTCTCGCTGCTGGCGCCCTTCGGCCGCCACCGGGATTCGATCGTGGTGGTGCACGACGTGCAGTACAAGTCGTACCCGCAGTACTTCAGCGCGCGCAAGCGCCTCTGGCTCGACTGGAACCTGCACCGCGTCGCGCGCAGCGCCGCCGACGTGGTCTTCATCAGCCGCAGCAGCCAGGAAGACTTCGAGCGGCACTTCAGGCGCTGCGAGCACCCGGCGGTGATCTTCAATCCCGTGGATGCGGGCGCCGTCAAGGAGCGCGCCGATAGCACGGCAGCGCCTGACGGGCGCTACCTGATCGCGGCCTACCACTACTACCCGCACAAGAACTTCGAAGGCATCCTGAAGCTGTTCGTGCGCATGAAGCGCCAGGGCCTGGTCGACTACCTCGACATCACCGGCAACGGCGCCAAGGAGGTCGAACGCATGATCTCGGCCATGGCGCCCACGTTCCGCACCTGCGTGCGGCACCGGGGGCTGGTGTCGCGGGACGAACTCCTGCGGCTGTACCGGGGCGCGACGGCCTTCATCTCGCTGTCCACCTTCGAGGGCTTCAACCTGTCGGCCGCCGAGGCGGCCACGCTGGGTGTGCCGCTGCTGCTCTCGGACCTTCCGGTGCACCGGGAGCTCTTCGCGGGCTACGCGTTCTTCATCGGCAACGAATTCGTCGGCCTCGGCAGCATCGAGCGCTACCTGGCCGCGCACCAGCGCACGCGCCCCGCATGGTCGCTCTCGCGGGCCTGCACGCCGGGCGCGGTGGCCGCGAGTTACCTCAGGCTGAAGCGCGGCGACGCGTCGCTGGCGAGGGCCACGCCATGACGAACCGCGCACGCTCCCTGCTTCGCGCGCTCGCGGTGCTGGCGCTCGGGCTGGCCGGCTGGGCACAGCCCGCCGTCGCCGCACTGCCGGAAACGCAGGGCGTCCCTGGCTTCGGCGTGATGGTGCATTACCTGCCCGACAAGCAGTCCATCGCCGGCATCGGGCGCTTCGACGTCGACGCCTTCGCCGCCTCGCTCGCGGAGATGCGCGCCAGCCATCTCATCCTCACGCTCGGGCAGAACAACGGCCAGTTCATCGCACCGAACGTCGCCCTCGAAGCGCTGTGCCCGCGCAGCGCCGCGCACCGTTCACCGCGCGACCTGCCGATGGAGATCGGCCGCGCGCTGCGGCGCCACGGCATCGCGCTGATCCTCTACCTGCCCTTCCGCGCGCCGCAAGGGGATGCCTACCTGATGGAGTGCCTGGGCGATGTCTCCGAACAGCTGCCGCCGCCGCAGCGCTTCATCGCCGCCTGGTCGGCCGTGATCGACAGCTGGTCGCAGCACTACGGCGCAGTCGCCACGGGCTGGTGGTTCGACGGTGTCTACAACACGACGGGCATGACGACGCGCGACTGGGACCGGTTCTGCGCGGCCGCGCGCAACGGCGCACCCACCCGGTGGCTGGCCTTCAATGCCGGCGAGGGGGCGGCGCGCTTCAGCCTCAAGAGCGCGCCGTGCCAGAACCTCATGGCAGGCGAGTACCTGCAGCCCGCCGCACGCCTGGCCTCGCCGCCTTCCGAACTCCGGCTGCATGTGCTGACGCCGCTGGGCGCCTCCTGGGCCCAGCCGAGCGCGCCGCGCTTCTCGGCGACGCAACTGCGCAGCTGGATCGGCGACGCGAACGCGCGGGGCGGAATGCTCACGCTCGACATGCCGCTGGACGCCGACTTCCACTTTCTTCCCGCCCACGTCGCGCTGGTGCGCAGCGCCACCGCGCCGCGGCCCTGACCCGTACCAACCCGCTTGCCCGACCATGGACCACGCCCTCCCCTTCATCGTTGTGGAAGACCGCCAGAACACGGCCCTGCGCCTGTGCTGCGAATCCGCGGCCATGGCGCAGGAGCACCTGGTCGTCCTGTCGGACACCGACGCCGGGCCGGCGTACGAGCGCTTCTGCCAGGCCTACGTGCACCTGTCGAGCAACACGCCGGCGTTCGAGAAGATCTGCTTCCGGCGCTACTTCCTCCTGGCGAACCATCTCGCAGCGCACCCCGATTGCCGCGCCTTCGTGCTGATCGACAGCGACGTGCTGCTGTTTCAAGGCGTCGGCGCCCACATTGCGCGCCTGGTGGGCCACGCCGACTTCTCCGGCTCCAGCATCTTGCCCACCGACGGCTGGAACCCCTGCCAGATCTCGCCGCACGTGAGCTACTGGACGGCGGCCGGCCTGCAGGACTTCGTCGCCTGTCTCCTGCGCATGTACAGCACGCCCACGGGCCTGCACCAGCTGCGCGAGATCGCCGAGCGCTTCGCGGCCCGCAGCGTGCGCGGCGGGGTGTCCGACATGACGCTGCTGTACCTGTGGGCGCAGGCCAGCGGCAACACCGTGCCGATCAACCGGGTGTTCGACGGCCAGGTGATCGACCACAACGTCAACGGTGGCACCAACCACTTCGTGCGCGAGTTCCGCGTGCGCGGCGGCGCCAAGCGCCTGGCCTTCATCGACGGCCAGCCCTGCCTGCAGACGCCGGCGGGCGACACGGTGCGCGTGCTGGCGCTGCACTTCCAGGGCGCCGCCAAGCTGGCGATGCAGCCCGCGCTGCATCGCCGCGTGTACGCCGTTGCGGTGCTGACCTGGGCACTGCAGATGGCACGCCGGGCCAAGAACAACGCGCACCGGATCGCCTCGCGCGCGCGCCGCGTGGCCGACACCCTGGGCGTCGCGCAGGCGCCAACGCCGAAGCACCCCGCGGACGGGAGCACGCCATGAAGCCCGCCGCCGGCACCTCGTTCGCCCTGCCCGGCATCCGCCTGGCGCAGCGCCTGGGGCTGGGGGCGCTCGCGTCGCGGCTGTATGTGTACCTGTCGGGCTTCCTGGCGATCTTCCTGATCGCGGCGCAAGTGGCGCCCGCGCGCTTCGGCGAGTACTCCGTCTACCAGTCGGTGCTCGAAGTGGCGCTCGTCGTGGGCACGCTGGGCAGTTCGCTGCTGTTCTCGCGCAATGCCGCGAGCGTGCCGCCCCGCGTGACCCGCGGCGACCTGGTGCGCACGCTGGCGATCGGGCTGCCGCTGGCCGCGCTGCTCGCGGCCGGCGTCGTGGGGGCGCAGCGCCTGCCGGTGGCCGGCGCGCCCTTCATGCTGATCGTGCTGTCGCTCGCGGTCTTCGCCTTCAACAGCCTGCGCCTGTCGTACAGCCGGGGCCTGGGCCACGCGGGCCTGCTCAACCTGGAGTCGGGCGTGCGCGCGACCGTGCTGGTGCTGGGCGTGGCGACGCTCGCTGCGCTCGGCCTGGAGATCGGCGTGGCGCACCTGCTCGCCATCAATCTGCTGGCCTTGGTGCTCGTGGGCGCGGCCATCTTCCTGCCGGCGAACGGCGCGGCGCCACCGGCCGGACCGCCCGTGCTGGCGCTCGCGTCGCAGGCCAGCGCCACGGTGTATGCGCTGCTGACCTTCCTGCTGCGCAAGTCGGACCTGCTGCTCGTGGCGCTCTTCATGCCGCTGGGCTACGTGGGCGCGTTCAAGCTGGCCTTCCTTCTCGCGGAGGCGCCCTCGCAGTTCGTGCAGGCCTTTCTCGTCACGAAGACGCCGGCGATGCTGGACGCCAACGCGGCCAACCTGACGATCGAGAAGCTGCGGCTGGCGCGGCATTCGTTCCTGCTCGGCTGCGTGCTCTTCGTGGGGCTGGCGGGGCTGATGGCGGTGGCCGCGCCACTGCTCAAGCTCGGCCCCGAGGCGCGCGACATCTTCGTGTGCATCGCGCCGTACTTCCTGCTGAGGACCTACACGGTCCATCACGAAACGATGCTCTCGCTCAACGCCACGATGGGCTCGCTCGGGTGGTGGACGCTGCTGGAGTTCGCGCTGCGGCTGGCCTCGTATGGCGTCGTGATCGCGCTCTTTCCGGACAAGCCGCACTACGTCTTCTTCATCGCCTTCGTCACCGACTTCGTGCTGTACGAGCTGCGCATGCGCGCGCTGTTCGGCTTCTTTCCGATCGTGCGCCTGCTGCGCCCGGCCCTGGGGAGGTCGCCGTGAAGATCCTGCTGTACTCGATGAACTTCGCGCCCGAGCTGGCCGGCATCGGCAAGTACTCGGGCGAGATGGCCGAGTGGCTCCAGGCCCAGGGCCATGACGTGCGCGTGATCGCGGCGCCGCCCTTCTTCCCGCACTGGGCGGTGTTCGAGGGCCATTCGGCCTGGGCCTATCGCAAGACCACCGGGCGCAACGGCCTCACGGTCTGGCGCGCGCCCACCTGGGTGCCTTCGCAGCCGCGTGCGCTGGCGCGCGTGGCGCACCTGTGCTCGTTCATGCTGTCGAGCATGCCGCTGCTGCTGGCGCAGGCGCGCTGGAAGCCCGATCTTGTGTTCGTCGTGGAGCCGCCGCTTTTCTGCGCGCCCGCGGTGCTGTGCTTCGCGAAGCTGCTCGGCATCAGGTCGTGGCTGCACATCCAGGACTTCGAAGTCGATGCGGCGTTCGGCCTGGGCCTCGTGCGCGGCGCGGGCGTGCGGCGTGTCGCGCTGTCGCTGGAGCGATGGCTGCTGGCGAGGTTCGACCGCGTGTCGACCATCTCGGCGGCCATGGTCGACAAGGCCAGGAGCAAGGGCATCGGCGAAGGCCGGCTGGTTCTCTTTCCGAACTGGGTGGACGTCTCGGCGATCCGCCCCGCTCCCCGCACAGTCGATGGCTACCGGGCCGAGCTGGGCATTGCGCCCGATGCCGTGGTCGTGCTCTATGCGGGCAGCCTGGGCGCCAAGCAGGGCATCGAGCTGCTGGCCGAGGCGGCGGGCCTGCTCGCCGACCGGCAAAACATTCACTTCGTGATCTGCGGCAACGGCCCGAGCCGCGCCTCGCTGAAGTCGGCCTGCGCCGGCCTGGACCGCGTGCACTTTCTCGACCTGCAGCCCGCCGAACGGCTCAACGAATTGCTGGGCACGGCCGACATCCACGTGCTGCCGCAGCGTGCCGATGCCGCCGACCTCGTGATGCCCTCGAAGCTGGCCGGCATGTTCGCGAGCGGAAAGGCCGTGATCGCCACGGCGCACCCCGGCACCGAACTCGCCCGCGTGGTCGCGGACCGTGGCTTCGTGGTGCCCCCGGGCGATGCGGCCGTGCTGGCCGACGCGATCGCGCAGCTCGCATGCTCACCGGGCCTGCGCCAGGCGCTCGGTGCGGCGGGCCGCGCGTTCGCGCTGGCGGAGCTCGACCAGGACGCCATCCTGTCGCGCTTCGAGCAGGCGCTGCTTCGCTGCGTGGCAGACCAAGGCACGGCCACGCCAACCCCACTGCGCGAGTCCCAACCATGACCCACTCAAAGATTCTGGTGACGGGGGGTGCCGGCTTCGTCGGAAGCCACGCCTGCGTGGCGTTGATCGCGGCCGGCTACCTGCCGGTGGTGCTGGACACGCTGGTCAACAGCGACCCGCGTTCGCTGGAGCGCGTGGCACGCATCTGCGGCGTGCAGCCACAGCTGGTGCGCGGCGACGTGCGCGACGCGGCGGTGCTCGACCGCGTGTTCGCCGAGCACGGGGTCGACGCGGTGCTGCATCTCGCGGGGCTGAAGGCGGTGAGCCGCTCGGTGAGCGACCCGCTCGGCTACTACGACGTCAACGTGGCGGGCAGCCTCGCGCTGGCGCGTGCCATGGAGCGCGCCGGCGTGCGCACGCTGATCTTCTCGTCCTCGGCCACGGTCTACGGCGACATCCCGCGCTCGCCGATACGGGAAAGCGCGTCGTACGCGGCCGTCAACCCCTACGGGCGCTCCAAGGTGATGGTGGAGCGCATGCTCGCGGACCTCGCCCGCTCCGATCCGCGCTGGGGCATCGCGTGCCTGCGTTTCTTCAACCCCATCGGCGCGCACGAGAGCGGCCTGCTGGGCGAACACCCGCAGGGACCGCCCGACAACCTCGTGCCGTATGTCTCGCAGGTCGCGGTGGGCGAGCGCGGGCACGTCGTCGTGCACGGCAACGACTACGAGACGCACGACGGCACCGGTGTGCGCGACTACGTGCACGTGATGGACGTGGCCGAAGGCCATGTGGCGGCCCTGCGGTACGCGACGCTGCATCGGGGCCTGCTCACGGTGAACCTGGGCACGGGGCACGGCGCGTCGGTGCTCGACGTGATCGCGGCCTTCGAACGCGCGTGCGGGCACCGCATCGCAGTGCACATCGGTCCGCGCCGTCCCGGCGATGCCCCGGCCTACTGGGCGGACGTGCAGCACGCCCAGGACCGGCTCGGCTGGCGCGCGCAGCGCAGCCTGGACCAGATGTGCGCCGACAGCTGGCGCTGGCAGCTGGCGAACCCGCGCGGCTTCGACGAACCGGTGCCGGGCTTCCCGGTCCGCGCCGCCGACGGCGCCGCACCGACCGCCGTCACCCACTCACTTCAACCGGGGCAAGAACATGGCTGAAAACACGCTCACACCTTCTGGCGACCCCACCCCCGCCGTGATGGCGCCGCGCCGCCCGGGCCCGTCCGCCCCGGTGTGCGCGCCCGCCGCGAGGCTGTGGCCGGACTTCATGACGGGCCAGGAAAAATCGCCGGTGCGCGTGCTGCTCATCGACGACGACGAGTACATGCGCCGGGTGATCGCCCAGGAGTTGCTGTCGGACCTGCGCATCCAGCTCGAAGGCCAGGCCGACAGCATCCGCGAGGGGCGCAAGCTCTTGGCCACGCATGCGTTCGATGTGCTGATGGTCGACCTGCGGCTCAGCGACGGCATGGGCTTCGAGCTGATCGCCGAGGCGCGCCGTCACCATGGCAACGGCGAGATCATCGTGATCTCCGCGCTCGAGGACGATGCCCACGTGCTGCGCGCCTTCGAGCTGGGCGCCACGGGCTATCTGCTGAAGAACGCCTGGCTGCAGAGCTTTGCCGACGCCGTGCTGCACGTGGTGAACGGCGGCGCCGTCATCACGCCGCGGCTCGCGCGGCGCCTGCTGCACCGCCTGAACCACCAGCCGCGCGAGCCGCAGCCCGCCGACGACGCATCACCGCCGCGCGACACGACGCTGACACCGCGCGAGAGCCAGGTCCTTCGCCACGTGGCGTCGGGCTACGTCTCGGCGGAGATCGGCGCCAAGCTCGGCATCACCGGCCAGACGGTCAACGTGCACATCAAGAGCATCTACAAGAAGCTGCATGTGCATTCGCGCGCCCAGGCGGTGAACCTCGCCGTCCACACGGGCCTGATCTGAGCGGCACGCCTACGAAGCGATCCGATTCATCACCCACTGCACACACAAAGGCTGGTCACCATGAACACCCCCACCATTCATCCCGTGGTCCTGTGCGGCGGCAGCGGCACGCGGCTGTGGCCGCTGTCGCGCAAGGCCTTTCCCAAGCAGTTCGCACCGATCGTGGGCAACAAGAGCCTGCTGCACCTCACGCTCGAACGGCTCGCCACGCTGAACCGGACGATCACCTGCGTCGCGTCGGAAGAGCATCGCTTCCTGGTGCGCGAGGCGATCGAGAACGCGCACGCGCAGGGCCGCCAGATCCTCGAGCCCGTGCCCCGCAACACGGCCGCCGCGATGACCGCGGCGGCCCTGCTGGCCGAGCCCGACGACCTGCTGCTCTTTGCGCCCGCGGACCACCACATTCCCGACGTGGCGCTGTTCGAGGCCACGATGCGCAGCGGCGTCGAAGCAGCCCTGGCGGGCAAGATCGTCACCTTCGGCATCACGCCCAGCTTTCCGAGCACGGCCTACGGGTACATCGAGGCGGCCGGGGCCACGGGCCATGGCCCCAGCCACGCGGTGGCGCGCTTCGTCGAGAAGCCGACGGCGGCGGTGGCGCAAACGCTGATCCTGCAGGGCAACTACTGCTGGAACGCGGGCATCTTCCTGGTCCAGGCGCGCACGCTGGTCGCGGCACTGCGCACGCATGCGCCCGACATCCTCGCCACCTGCGAACGCGCGACCGCCGCGGTGTCGGTCGACGGCAGCTTCGTGCGGCTGGACCGCGAGGCCTTCGAAGGCTGCCGCAGCGACAGCATCGACTACGCGGTGCTCGAAAAGCACGCCGACGTCGCGGTGGTGCGCTTCGAAGGCGCCTGGAGCGACGTGGGCAGCTGGAACGCGGTGGCCCAGCTGCACCCGGCCGACGAGGCGGGCAACCGCGTGAGCGGCGCGGGCAGCGTGCTGAACTCGCGCAACACCTTCGTCCATGCGCCGCACCGGCCGGTGGTGGCGCTGGGCACCGAGGACCTGATCATCGTGGACACGCCGGACGCCGTGCTGGTCGCGGGCGCGGACTGCGCCGAACAGGTGGCCGAGGTGGTGCGCATGCTGGCGCGCGAGGGCACGGTCGAAGCCACCGAGCATCGCCGCGTGGTGCGGCCCTGGGGCGCCTACGACAGCATCGACACCGGCGAGCGCTTCCAGGTGAAGCACCTGACCGTCAAGCCCGGCGGCAAGCTGTCGCTGCAGATGCACCACCACCGCGCCGAACACTGGATCGTCGTCAAGGGCACGGCCAAGGCCACGCGCGGCGGCGAAGTGCTGCTGGTGCGGGAGAACGAGTCGATCTACCTGCCCTCGGGCACCATCCACCGGCTGGAGAACCCCGGCAAGACGATGCTGGAAGTGATCGAGGTGCAGACCGGCAGCTACCTCGGCGAAGACGACATCGTGCGCTTCGACGACACCTACGGCCGCTGCCCCGCGGCCGAGAAGCGCGAGGCGCTCGCGTTGCAAGCGGCCCTGCAGCCCGCGGCTGAACGCGGCGTCGATGCGCCGGCCTGACCCGTCCCTTCCCTTCCTCTCACCTCATTGAAGCCATGAAAAAACGTGCTGTCGTCACTGGCATTACCGGACAGGACGGGGCGTACCTGGCCGAGCTGCTGCTGGGCAAGGGCTACACCGTCTACGGAACCTTCCGCCGAACCAGTTCGGTGAACTTCTGGCGCATCGAGTCGCTCGGCATCCAGGACCATCCGGAGCTTCATCTCGTGGAGTACGACCTGACGGACCTGGGCAGTTCGATCACGCTCATTCGCGATGCGCAGCCCGACGAGGTCTACAACCTGGCGGCGCAGAGCTACGTGGGCGCGAGTTTCAACCAGCCCGAAGCCACCACGAACATCAACGGGCTGGGCACCCTCCACCTGCTCGACGCGATCCGCCTGACGGACCGCGGTATCAGGTACTACCAGGCCTCGACGTCGGAGATGTTCGGCAACGTGCAGGCCATTCCGCAGAAGGAAGACACGCCCTTCTATCCCCGCAGCCCGTACGGCGTCTCCAAGCTCTTCGCCCACTGGATGACGATGAACTACCGCGAGAGCTACGGGCTCTTCGCTTGTTGCGGCATCCTCTTCAACCACGAGAGCCCGTTGCGCGGCCGCGAATTCGTGACGCGCAAGGTCACCGACGCGGCGGCCAAGATCAGGCTCGGCAAGCTCGATGTGCTCACGCTGGGCAACATGGATGCCAAGCGCGACTGGGGCTATGCGAAGGAATACGTCGATGGCATGTGGCGCATGCTGCAGGCCGACAAACCGGACAACTACGTGCTCGCCACCAACCGCACGGAAACCGTGCGGGATTTCGTCGACATGGCGTTCAGGGCCGCGGGCTACGAGCTCCGCTTCGAAGGGACGGCGCAGGAAGAGGTCGCCATCGACCGCGAGAGCGGCAAGGTTCTGGTGAGGATCGACCCGAAGTTCTATCGCCCGGCGGAGGTGGAACTGCTCATCGGCGATGCGTCGCATGCCAGGAAGACGCTGGGCTGGGAGCCCCGGACGACGCTGGAGGAGCTGTGCGCGATGATGGTGGAGGCCGACCTGCGGCGCAACCGCGAAGGCCGCTCCTTCTGAGCGCGGCAGACCCGTCCCGAATGGCATCGGGATTTGTGCGGGACCCACAAAAACGGCACCCGAAGGTGCCGCCTGAAACGAAAACGGCACCTGATGGTGCCGTCTGTCGTAGGTCTGAAATGGTGGGCGGTGGAGGCTTCGAACCTCCGACCCCAGCAGTGTGAATGCTGTGCTCTACCCCTGAGCTAACCGCCCTGAGACACTGCTTTTGAGTTCAGTGTCTTGAACACGTATCGCGTTGTGCGAAGCCTCAGATTATGCCATAGCTTTTCAGCCGTTTTGGCGAAATAAAGTTTTTCCGCCGCTGGATTTGTCGAGTTGCGACAACACGGCCTCGTGCGCGGTGAGTTCGTGCTCTGCCGCCGCGATCACCGGCAGCTCGAACTGGCTCAGGTCGATGGCCACGACCGTCGTGCCCTGCGCGGGCTCGTTCGAGGCCACGTCGATCAGCAGGGCGTCCTGCCCGCGCGTGAGGTTGATGTAGACGTCGGCGAGCAGCTGCGCGTCGAGCTTGGCGCCGTGGAAGGTGCGGTTCGAGCGGTCGACACCGAAGCGGTCGCACAGCGCGTCGAGCGAATTGCGCTTGCCGGGATAGACCAGCTTGGCCATGGCCAGCGTGTCGGTCACTTCGCTCACGAAGGTCTTGAGCGGCGGCAGGCCGGCGCGCTCGAATTCCTTGTTGAGAAAGCCGACGTCGAAGGCCGCGTTGTGGATGATGAGCTCGGCGTCGCGCAGGTACTCGATGATGTCCTTGCCCAGCGTGGCGAACTTCGGCTTGTCGCGCAGGAAGTCGGTGGTCAGGCCGTGGACCTTGAGCGCGTCCTCGTGGCTCTCGCGCTCCGGGTTGAAGTAGATGTGCAGGTCGTTGCCGGTGAGCTTGCGCGCGAACAGCTCCACGCAGCCCAGCTCGATGATGCGGTCGCCGTTCTCCGCAGAGAGCCCGGTGGTTTCGGTATCGAGAACGATCTGGCGCGACATCAGTGGTTTTCCTTGGCGTGGTTGATCGAGTACTTGGGAATCTCGATCGTCACATTTTCCTGCGCCAGGATCGACTGGCAACTCAGGCGCGATTGCGGCTCCAGGCCCCAGGCGCGGTCGAGCAAATCTTCTTCGCCCTCTTCCGCTTCGTTCAGCGAGTCGAAGCCCGCGCGCACGATCACGTGGCAGGTGGTGCAGGCGCAGCTCATCTCGCAGGCGTGCTCGATGTTGATGTCGTTGTCGAGCAGCGCCTCGCAGATCGAGGTGCCGGCGGGCGCGGTGATCTCGGCGCCTTGCGGGCAGTACTCGGGATGCGGGTAGATCTTGATCGTGGGCATGAAATTGTTCTGTCTACAGGGATTCGACCTTGCGGCCCGCGAGCGCGCGTGCAATGCCCGCGTTCATGCGCTGGGCGGCGAAGGCTTCGGTGTCGTTGGCCAGCGCCTTCGTGGCGGCTTCGATCGCGGCAGCTTCGTTGCTGCTCTTGGCAACGTCGCGCAGCCGCGCCATCGAGGCGTCGATGGCGGCGCGCTCTTCGGCGCTCAGCAGGTCGCCGTCGGCATCGAGCGCGCTCTGCGTGGCCAGCAGCATGCGGTCGGCATCGACGCGCGACTCCACCAGCGCACGGGCCTGCATGTCCTGCTGGGCGGTGGAGAAGCTCTCCTGCAGCATGGTCGCGATCTGGTCGTCCGACAGGCCGTACGACGGCTTGACCGCCACGCTGGCCTCGACGCCGCTGCCCTGCTCCTTGGCGCTCACGCTCAGCAGGCCGTCGGCGTCAACAGTGAAGGTCACGCGGATGCGCGCCGCGCCGGCCGCCATCGGCGGGATGCCGCGCAGCGTGAAGCGCGCGAGGCTGCGGCAGTCGGACACGAGGTCGCGCTCGCCCTGCACCACATGCAGCGCCAACGCGGTCTGGCCGTCCTGGTAGGTCGTGAAGTCCTGCGCCATCGCGGTGGGGATGGTCTGGTTGCGCGGCACGATGCGCTCGACCAGGCCGCCCATGGTCTCGATGCCGAGCGACAGCGGGATCACGTCGAGCAGCAGCAGTTCGCCCGCGCCGTTGTTGCCGGCCAGCTGGTTGGCCTGGATGGCGGCGCCGAGCGCCACGACCTCATCGGGGTTCAGGTTGATCAGCGGCTCGCGCCCGAAATAGGCGGCCACCGCACTGCGGATCTGCGGCATGCGCGTGGAGCCGCCGACGAGCACGATGCCCTGCAGCTCTTCAGGCTTGAGCTTGGCGTCGCGCAGTGCCTTGCGCACGGCCGCGAGGGTGCGGTCGGTGAGCGCCTGCGTGGCGGCGAAGAACTGCGCGCGCGTCAGCGTGAACTCGGCATTGCCGCCCGCCAGCGCGGCGCTGAAGAGGGTCGACTCGGCATCGGTCAGCGCTTCCTTGGCGGCGCGCGCGGCCACGAGCAGTGCGGCGCGGTCGTTGTCGCTGCCGGCCTGACGGCCGGTCTGCGCGAGCACGAAGTCGGCGATCGCGTGGTCGTAGTCGTCGCCGCCGAGGGCCGAGTCGCCACCCGTGGCGATCACTTCGAACACGCCCTGCGTGAGCCGCAGGATCGAGATGTCGAAAGTGCCGCCGCCCAGGTCATAGACCGCATAGACGCCTTCGCTCGCGTTGTCCAGGCCGTAGGCGATGGCTGCGGCGGTCGGCTCGCTGATGAGACGCAGCACGTTCAGGCCCGCGAGCTGCGCCGCGTCCTTGGTCGCCTGGCGCTGGCCTTCGTCGAAGTAGGCCGGCACGGTGATGACGGCGCCGTAGAGCTCGTCGTCGAAGGTGTCTTCGGCGCGGTAGCGCAGCGTGGCCAGGATCTCGGCGCTGATCTCGACGGGCGACTTCTCGCCGGCCGAGGTCTGCACCTTGACCATGCCGCCGTCGTCGCCGCCGATGCGGTACGACATGGCGTCGCGGTTCGCAATGTCGGCCAGGCCGCGGCCCATGAGCCGCTTGACCGAGGTGATGGTGTTGGCGGGGTCCTGTGCGCGCGCGGCCACGGCGTCGAAGCCGATCTGGCGGCGGTCGCCCTCGAGGTAGCGCACGGCCGAGGGCAGCAGCACGCGGCCCTGGTCGTCGGGCAGGCATTCGGCCACGCCGTTGCGCACCGAGGCCACCAGCGAATGCGTGGTGCCCAAGTCGATGCCCACGGCGATGCGGCGCTGGTGCGGATCGGGCGCCTGGCCGGGTTCGGAAATCTGAAGAAGAGCCATAAGGGCTTATTGTCCCAACTGATCGAGTTTTTTCTCGACGTCCTCGCCGAAGCGCTCAATGAACATGAGGGCTCTCACTTGCTGAACGGCACCGGGGTAGTCACCCTTCTCGTCGATCAGCCAGTCGAGTGACGAGAGTGCGCGGGCGCGCGTGGTTTCGACGTCCTCCTGCAGCACCTCGACGGCGGCGATGTCGCGGGCGTCGTCGAGCGCTTCGCGCCATTCCATCTGCTGCATCAGAAAGGCGCCGGGCATCGCCGTGTTGTTCTCGGCATTCAGCGGCGCGCCGTTGAGTTCGCAGATGTAGCTCGCGCGGCGGATCGGGTCTTTCAACCGCTGGTAGGCCTCGTTGATGCGCACCGACCACTGCATGGCCACGCGCTGCGCCGCGGCGCCCTGCGCGGCGAAGCGGTCCGGGTGCGCCTCGCGCTGCAGTTCCTTCCAGCGCGCGTCGAGCACGGCGCGGTCCTGCGCGAAGGTCGCCGGGACGGCGAACAGTTGGAAGTCGGTGTCGTTGAGGTTCATGGCAAGAAAAAACCGCCAGCACATGACATGGTGGCGGCTGTGGTCGCGGTCAGCGACGACGCATCAGATGCGAAAACTTTCGCCGCAGCCGCAGCGATCACGTTCGTTCGGGTTGATGAACTTGAAGCCCTCGTTCAGGCCTTCGCGCACGAAGTCGAGCTGCGTGCCGTCGATGTAGGCCAGGCTCTTCGGGTCGACCAGCACCTTCACGCCGTGGTCTTCGAACACCACGTCTTCAGGCGTGAACTCGTCGACGTACTCGAGCTTGTAGGCCAAGCCCGAGCAGCCGGTGGTCTTCACGCCCAGCCGCACGCCCACGCCCTTGCCCCGTTTTCCGAGGTAGCGGGTGACGTGGCGCGCAGCGGCTTCGGTCAGCGTGACGGCCATCTCAGTGAACAGCAGCTTCGGCGGTCGACTCGGGGGTCTTGGCGCCGTGCTTGGCCTTGTAGTCGCTCACGGCCGCCTTGATGGCGTCTTCCGCGAGGATCGAGCAGTGGATCTTGACCGGCGGCAGCGCCAGTTCTTCGGCAATCTGGGCGTTCTTGAGGGCTGCCGCTTCGTCGAGCGTCTTGCCCTTGACCCATTCGGTCACGAGCGACGACGAGGCGATGGCCGAGCCGCAGCCGTAGGTCTTGAAGCGCGCGTCTTCGATCACGCCGGTTTCGGGGTTGACCTTGATCTGCAGCTTCATCACGTCGCCGCAAGCCGGTGCGCCGACCATGCCGGTGCCCACCGAGTCGTCGCCCTTTTCGAAGGAGCCGACGTTGCGGGGATTTTCGTAGTGGTCGATGACCTTGGAAGAATATGCCATGGTGTACCTCTCAAACTTTGTTCAATCGTGGAGCCTTGGGCTGGCCTGGGTCAGTGGGCCGACCACTGGATCGTGCTGATGTCGACGCCGTCCTGGAACATCTCCCACAGGGGGCTCAACTCGCGCAGCTTGGCGACGTTGTGCTTGATGGTCGAGATGGCGTAGTCGATTTCTTCTTCGGTCGTGAAGCGGCCGATGGTCATGCGCAGGCTGCTGTGGGCCAGCTCGTCGCTGCGGCCCAGGGCGCGCAGCACGTAGCTGGGCTCCAGGCTGGCCGAGGTGCAGGCCGAACCCGACGACACCGCCAGGCCCTTGATGCCCATGATCAGCGACTCGCCTTCGACGTAGTTGAAGCTCATGTTCAGGTTGTGCGGCACGCGGCGCTCGAGGTCGCCGTTGATGAAGACCTGTTCGACATCCTTCAGGCCGTCGAGCAGGCGCTTCTGCAGACGCGCCGCATGGGCGATGTCGTCCTTCATCTCGAGCTTGGCGATGCGGTAGGCCTCGCCCATGCCGACGATCTGGTGCGTGGGCAGCGTGCCCGAGCGCATGCCGCGCTCATGGCCACCGCCGTGCATCTGCGCTTCGAGGCGGATGCGCGGCTTGCGGCGCACGTACAGCGCGCCGATGCCCTTGGGGCCGTAGGTCTTGTGCGACGCCAGGCTCATCAGGTCGATGGGCAACTTCGTGATGTCGATGTCGATCTTGCCGGTGGCCTGAGCCGAGTCGACGTGGAAGATCACGCCCTTTTCGCGGCAGGCATTGCCCAGCGCGACCACGTCCTGGATCACGCCGATTTCGTTGTTCACGAAGAGCACGCTGGCCAGGATGGTGTCGGGGCGGATGGCCGCCTTGAACTTCTCGAGATCGACAAGGCCGTTTTCCTCGACGTCGAGGTAGGTCACTTCGAAGCCCTGGCGCTCGAGTTCGCGCATGGTGTCGAGCACGGCCTTGTGCTCGGTCTTCAGGGTGATCAGGTGCTTGCCCTTGCCCTTGTAGAAGTGGGCCGCGCCCTTGAGCGCCAGGTTGATCGACTCGGTGGCGCCCGACGACCAGACGATCTCACGCGGGTCGGCGTTGATCAGGTCGGCCACCTGGCCGCGCGCCTTTTCGACCGCTTCTTCGGCTTCCCAGCCCCAGGCGTGGCTGCGCGATGCCGGGTTGCCGAAATGTTCGCGCAACCAGGGAATCATGGCGTCGACCACACGCGGGTCGACCGGCGTGGTGGCACCGTAATCGAGATAGATCGGGAAATGAGGAGTGACGTCCATGGCTGGCTCGGGCTGGCGTGGGGGGTTGTGTTCTGGGATCAGGGCAAACTCAGGGCGATGCCCGCAGGCATCGCCGGACTCATCGGGGTCAGGACTTCGCGAAGACGTTGCCGAGGGCGAAGACCGAATTCGGTGCGTTCACGCGGATGGGCTTGACCACCGGCTGGGCCGAGATGGCGCGCTTGACGACCGGCTTGTTCTCGATCTGCACGCCCTTGGCGATCTGGTCGTCGACCAGCTTCTGCAGCGTGACGGAGTCGAGGAACTCGACCATGCGCTGGTTCAGCGAGGCCCAGAGCTCGTGGGTCATGCAGCGACCCTGCTCACCGAGGCAGTTTTCCTTGCCGCCGCACTGGGTGGCATCGATCGGCTCGTCGACGGACACGATGATGTCGGCGACCGTGATGTCCGCAGCCTTGCGTCCGAGGCTGTAGCCGCCGCCGGGGCCGCGGGTCGACTCGACCAGCTCGTGGCGGCGCAGTTTGCCGAACAGCTGTTCGAGGTACGACAACGAAATCTGCTGCCGCTGGCTGATCGCAGCCAGCGTGACCGGACCGGTGTTCTGACGCAACGCCAGATCGATCATTGCTGTGACCGCAAAACGGCCTTTGGTAGTGAGACGCATCGCAAGCTCCTTCAAGTGCTTACCGTTGAAATGACACCACAGCCTTGGGCCGCGGTGACTTCGTCTCCGCCCTGCCCGACTCCGACGCTGGTGAACCAGCCGGTAGGAGTCGGTCCTTCATCGCGAAGTTCTTTGTTGTTGAGTATTTCGGTCAAGTATAGCAGAAGCCCCTGAGATCTGCTCGGGTAAACCCCAGCGCGGCTCGCTTGAAGAAAGCGAACTTATGACCTAGCTGAAATCAGGACGCCAAACCGGCGATGTTGTCGCCGCCCGACGCCCCGAACGCCTGCTCGCGCAGCAGCGCCAGCTGGTCGCGCACCCGGGCCGCCTTTTCGAACTCGAGGTTGCGGGCGTGTTCCAGCATCTGCTTCTCGAGCCGCTTGATTTCCCGGGCAATGTCCTTCTCGCTCATGTCCTCGACCTTGGCGCGTTCCAGGTCGAGCTTGGCCATTTCCTTGCCGGTCTTCTCGCTGTAGACGCCGTCGATCAGGTCGCGCACCTGCTTCACGATGCTGCGCGGCGTGATGCCGTTCGCCTCGTTGTGGGCAATCTGCCGGGTGCGGCGGCGCTCGGTCTCGCCCATGGCCTTCTTCATCGACTCGGTCATCCGGTCCGCATAAAGAATGGCCTTGCCGTTCAGGTTGCGCGCCGCGCGGCCGATGGTCTGGATCAGCGAGCGCTCCGCGCGCAGGAAGCCTTCCTTGTCAGCATCGAGGATCGCCACCAGCGACACCTCGGGAATGTCCAGCCCCTCGCGCAGCAGGTTGATGCCCACCAGCACGTCGAAGGTGCCCAAGCGCAGGTCGCGCAGGATCTCGACCCGCTCCACCGTGTCGACGTCACTGTGCAGGTAGCGCACCTTCACGCCGTTGTCACTCAGGTAGTCGGTGAGCTGCTCGGCCATGCGCTTGGTCAGCGTGGTGATCAGCACGCGTTCGTTCTTCTCGACGCGGATGCGGATCTCGCCCAACACGTCGTCCACCTGGTGCGTGGCGGGGCGCACCTCCACCTCGGGGTCGATCAGCCCGGTCGGCCGCACCAACTGCTCGACGACGTTGCCGGCGTGGTCCTTCTCGTACTGCGCCGGCGTGGCCGACACGAAGATGCACTGGCGCACCCGCTTCTCGAACTCCTCGAGCTTGAGCGGCCGGTTGTCCAGCGCGCTCGGCAAGCGAAAGCCGTACTCGACCAGCGTGACCTTGCGCGCCCGGTCGCCGTTGTACATGGCGCTGAGCTGGCCCATCATCTGATGGCTCTCGTCGAGGAACATCAACGAGTCCTTCGGCATGTAGTCGGTGAGCGTCGCCGGCGGGTCGCCAGGCTCCGCGCCCGAAAGGTGCCGCGTGTAGTTCTCGATGCCCTTGCAGTGGCCGATCTCGGCCAGCATTTCCAGGTCGAAGCGCGTGCGCTGTTCCAGCCGCTGCGCCTCGACCAGCTTGCCCGAGCCGGTCAGCTCCTTGAGCCGGCCGGCCAGTTCGATCTTGATGGTTTCGACCGCCGCCAGCACCTTGTCGCGCGGCGTCACGTAATGGCTCGACGGGTACACCGTGAAGCGCGGCACCTTCTGGCGGATGCGTCCGGTGAGTGGGTCGAACAGCTGCAGCGACTCGATCTCGTCGTCGAACAGCTCGAAGCGGATGGCCAGCTCGCTGTGCTCGGCCGGGAACACGTCGATGGTGTCGCCGCGCACGCGGAACGTGCCGCGCGCAAAGTCCTGCTCGTTGCGCGTGTACTGCATGCGAATGAGCCGCGAGATCAGGTCGCGCTGGCCGACCTTGTCGCCGACGCGGGCAATCAGCCGCATCTCCATGTAGTCCTCGGGCGTGCCGATGCCGTAGATGGCGCTCACCGTGGCCACGATGACCGTGTCGCGCCGCTCCAGCACGCTCTTGGTGGCCGACAGGCGCATCTGCTCGATGTGTTCGTTGATCGAGGAATCTTTCTCGATGAACAGGTCGCGCTGCGGCACGTAGGCCTCGGGCTGGTAGTAGTCGTAGTAGCTCACGAAGTACTCGACGGCGTTCTTCGGGAAGAACTCGCGGAACTCGCTGTAGAGCTGGGCCGCCAGCGTCTTGTTGGGTGCGAACACGATGGCCGGGCGGCCCAGCCGGGCGATCACGTTGGCCATGGTGAAGGTCTTGCCCGAGCCCGTCACGCCCAACAGCGTCTGGTACACCTCGCCGTCGAGCACCCCGGCCACCAGGCCGTCGATGGCCGTGGGCTGGTCGCCTGCCGGCGGATAGGGCTGGAACAGCTCGAACGGCGAGTCGGGATAGCGGATGAATTCGCCCTGTTTCGCCGGCCCGATCGGGTCGACTTTCTTCAGGTCTGCTATGGCTTCGGTGTTCTCTGGCATGGCTGTTCCCGACAGGTGGCGTGGCGCCGGTAAAATTCAAGGCAACCGGAAAGGATAAAGCCTCCTCCGGTTGCCAGCGAAGCTTTCATCCCAAAGGACCTTTCCATGTCTATGTTCACCGCGGTCGAAATGGCGCCGCGCGACCCGATCCTCGGCCTCAACGAGCAATTTGCAGCCGACACCAACCCCCTCAAGGTCAATCTCGGCGTCGGCGTGTATTACGACGACAACGGCAAGCTGCCCCTGCTCCAGTGCGTGCAGGCCGCAGAGCAGAACATGATGAAGGCCCCCTCGGCCCGCGGCTACCTGCCGATCGACGGCATCGTGGCCTACGACAACGCCGTCAAGGGCCTCGTCTTCGGCCCCGAGAGCGAGCCCGTCACCTCCGGCCGCGTGGCCACCATCCAGGCCATCGGCGGCACCGGCGGCCTGAAGGTCGGCGCCGACTTCCTCAAGAAGCTCAACCCCAACGCCACCGTGCTGATCAGCGACCCGAGCTGGGAAAACCACCGCGCGCTGTTCACCAACGCCGGCTTCACGGTCGAGAGCTACCCCTACTACGACGCCGCCCAGCGCGGCATCAACTTCGACGGCATGCTGGCCGCCCTGAACGCGGCACCGGCCGGCACCATCGTCGTGCTGCACGCCTGCTGCCACAACCCGACCGGCTACGACATCACCCCCGCGCAGTGGGACCTGGTCGTTGCTGCCGTGAAGGCCAAGGGCCTCGTGCCCTTCCTCGACATGGCCTACCAGGGCTTCGGCTACGGCCTGAAGGAAGACGGCGCGGCCGTTGCCAAGTTCGTCGACGCCGGCCTGACCTTCTTCGTGTCGACCTCGTTCTCCAAGAGCTTCAGCCTGTACGGCGAGCGCGTCGGCGCCCTGTCGGTGCTGTGCGAGAACAAGGAAGAAGCCGGCCGCGTGCTGTCGCAACTCAAGATCGCCATCCGCACCAACTACAGCAACCCGCCGATCCACGGCGGCGCCGTGGTGGCCGCGGTGCTCGGCACCCCCGAGCTGCGCGCCCTGTGGGAAAAAGAACTGGGCGAGATGCGCGTGCGCATCAAGGCCATGCGCCAGAAGCTGGTCGACGGCCTGAAGGCCGCCGGCGTGAAGGAAGACATGAGCTTCATCACCACCCAGATCGGCATGTTCAGCTACTCGGGCCTGACCAAGGACCAGATGGTGCGCCTGCGCAACGAGTTCGGCGTGTACGGCACGGACACCGGCCGCATGTGCGTCGCCGCGCTCAACAGCAAGAACATCGACTACGTCTGCGCGTCGATTGCGAAGGTCATCTAGGTGACAACCGGGTGTGAGTGAATCGACTTTTTGACGATTCGTTCACATTCGGCCACAGAAGCCGAATCCAGCCCGCTGCGGGCTAGGGTTCGGCCCCCTGCGCCGCGGCAAATGCACTGATATATTGCACTGCAACATCCACTCAAAGACCCGCGATGCTCTATCAACTCTACGAAGCCCAGCGTTCCCTGATGGAGCCCTTCTCGGACTTCGCCCAGGCCGCCTCCAAGCTCTACGGCCCCGGCGCCGTCTGGAGCCAACTGCCGATGGCACAGCGCATGGCCGCCGGCTATGACCTGCTGTACCGGCTGGGCAAGGACTACGAGAAGCCCGAGTTCAACATCAAGTCCGTCAAGGTCGACGGCGAAGAGGTCGTGATCCAGGAGGCCGTCGAGCTCGACAAGCCTTTCTGCGAATTGCGCCGCTTCAAGCGCTTCACCGACGAACCGCACATCCTCAAGACGCTCAAGAGCCAGCCCGTGGTGCTGATCGTGGCACCGCTGTCGGGCCACTACGCCACGCTCTTGCGCGACACCGTGCGCACCATGCTGCAGGACCACAAGGTCTACATCACCGACTGGAAGAACGCGCGCCTGGTGCCGCTGTCCGAAGGTGAGTTCCACCTGGACGACTACATCAACTACGTGCAGGAGTTCATCCGCCGCCTGCAGGCCGAGTACGGCAACTGCCACGTCGTGAGCGTGTGCCAGCCCACCGTGCCGGTGCTGGCGGCCGTGTCGCTCATGGCCAGCCGCGGCGAGCCGCTGCCCCTCACGATGACCATGATGGGCGGCCCGATCGACGCGCGCAAATCGCCCACGGCCGTGAACAACCTCGCGACCAACAAGAGCTTCGAGTGGTTCGAGAACAACGTGATCTACCGCGTGCCGCAAGGCTTCCCGGGCGCGGGCCGCAAGGTCTACCCGGGCTTCCTGCAGCACACGGGCTTCGTGGCCATGAACCCCGACCGCCACGCCAGCAGCCACTACGACTACTTCAAGGACCTGATCAAGGGTGACGACGCCAGCGCCGAAGCCCATCGCAAGTTCTACGACGAGTACAACGCCGTGCTCGACATGGACGCGGACTACTACCTGGAAACCATCCGCACCGTGTTCCAGGACTTCGACCTGGTCAACGGCACCTGGGACGTGAAGAGCCCCGCCGGCCAGGTGGAGCGTGTGCGTCCGCAGGACATCCACGCCACCGCCCTGCTCACCGTCGAAGGCGAGCTCGACGACATCTCCGGCTCGGGCCAGACCCAGGCCGCGCACAGTCTGTGCACCGGCATCGCCGATGCCAAGCGCGAGCACTACGAGGTCAAGGGCGCGGGCCACTACGGCATCTTCAGCGGCCGCCGCTGGCGCGATCTGGTCTACCCGAAGGTGCGCAACTTCATCGCGGCCAGCGACGAGCCCCAGCGCCGCGCCGGTGCCCGCGAAGAGCTGCCGGCCGAAGACCGCATCAAGCCGGGCCAGAAGCTGAAGGCCGTGGCAACCGCCGCGGCCCGCAAGACGCCGGTCGCCGCCAAGAAGGCCGTCGCCGTGAAAGCCGCGCCGGCCGTCAAGAAGCCGGTCGCTGCGACAAAGAAGCCCCGCGCCAGCGCCGCGCGCTGAGCCACGCGCATCACCCACCGTGAACGGGCTGGCCGCACGCATCAACGACGCACTGCCTCAGACGCAGTGCACACGGTGCGGCTACCCGGATTGCGCAGGCTACGCGCAGGCCATCGCCGACGGTGAGGCCGGCATCAATCAGTGCCCGCCGGGCGGCGCCGAAGGCATCGAGCGCCTTGCGCAACTCACGGGCCGGCCCGCGCTGCCGCTCGACCCGCAGTTCGGCACCGAAGGCCCGCGCGCCATGGCCGTCATCGACGAGGCCTGGTGCATCGGCTGCACGCTCTGTCTCGATGCCTGCCCGACCGACGCGATCATCGGCATCCACAAGCGCATGCACACGGTGATCGAGGCGCACTGCACGGGCTGCGAACTGTGTATTCCGGTCTGCCCGGTCGATTGCATCTCGCTCGAAGTCGAAACACCCGGCCGCAGCGGCTGGCAGGCGTGGTCGCAGGCACAGGCCGAGGCCGCCCTGCAGCGCTACAAGCTGCACGCCCAACATCGCGAGACCGCGAAGCGCGAGGCTGAGCCGGCCCCCGCCGCTGCCGAGCCGCAAGCCGCCGACACGCGCAAGCGCTCCATCGTCGAAGCCGCCCTCGCGCGCGCCCGGGCCACCGCCGAACAACGCCAGGCCGCCACCAAACCATGACCCTCGACACCCTGCTGATCTATGCCGTCGCCTCGCTCGCCCTGGCGGTGATCCCCGGCCCGACCATGCTGCTGGCGCTGTCCAACGGCATCGACGGCGGCATGCGCCGCGCCAGCTGGGGCATCGCGGGCGCGTCGCTCGGCAGCGTCTCGCTGATCGCGGTCGTGGCGCTCGGGCTGGGCTCGCTGCTCGCGGCCTCGGAATGGCTCTTCAACGCGATCCGCGTCGCGGGCGTGGCCTACCTTGTGTGGCTCGGCATCAAGCTGTGGCGCAGCGAGGCGACCGACCTGGGCACGGCGCTGGCCAAGTCGGCCGTCGAGGTCCGCCCGCACGGGCGCATCGCCCTCGTGCGCAGCCTGATGGTGGCGCTGTCGAACCCGAAGACGGTGCTGTTCTTCGCGGCCTTCCTGCCCCAGTTCATCGACACCGCCAAGCCCCAGGGCATGCAGTACCTGGTGCTGGGCGCGATCTTCGTGGCGCTCGACACCTGCGTGATGCTGGCCTATGCCGGCGCCGGCACGCAGGCCGTGCGCTGGCTCTCGCGCCGCGGCCTCAAGGTGCTCAACCGCAGCTGCGCGGTCGGCATGTGGCTGCTGGCCGCCACCCTCGCCTTCTGGCGCCGCCCGGCCTGAGCATCGTCGAACTCAGCCCTTCTGCGGGCGCTTGAAAAGCAAAAACAGCACGCCCGCCAGCACCACGCCCACGGCGTACCACTCGAAGCGCGTGACCGTCTCGTGGGCGATCCACACGCCCAGCAGCATGGCGATCACCGGATTGACGAAGGTGTAGCTCGCCGCCAGCCCGGCCGGCGCCTGCGCGAGCAGCACCATGTAGGCGTTGAACGCGATCAGCGAGCCGAACACCACGAGGTAAACCCACGCCCCCAGCGCCACCGGCTGCGGCGGCCAGGTCATCGTTTCGCCCGACACCGCGGCGAGCACCATGAGCACCACGCCGCCGCACAGCATCTCGCTCGCAAAACCCATCGCGCCGGGCGCCAGCGGCAGTTTGCGCTGGCTCAGCACGCTGCCGAGCGACCAGCAGATGCAGGCCACGCAGATCGCCACCAGCCCCTCGGGCGAGGCCTTGAAGCCGCTGCCCTGCGTGAGCATCAGCACGCCGACGAGCCCGAGTGCGATGCCCGCCGCTTCGAGCCGCGCCGGCTTCACGCCCCAGATCAGGTTCAAGAGCGCAATCAGCAACGGAATGACGGCGATGAATGCCACCACCAGCCCCGAGCCGATCGACACCTCGGCCAGCGCCGTGCCGCCCATGCCGCCGCCGAGCATCAACGCGCCGACGACCAGCGCATTGCGCCACTGCAGGCGCGTCGGCCAGGGTGTGCCGCGCCAGCGCATCCACGCCGCCAGCAGCAGGCCCGCAACCAGGAAGCGCGAGCCCATCTGCAGGAACGGCGGAAAGCTGATCAGCGCGTACTTGATGGCCAGGTAGGTCGAGCCCCAGACCACCCAGGTGGCGGCCAGGCACAGCCACAGCAGCGGCGTCAGCCGGGGGCGCGAGGAGGAAGCGGCAGGCGCGGCCTGCGCGGGCGTGGCGAGTGTCGACATATCGAGGGTGTCTCTTCTTGGTATGGAATGCCCGTCATGGTATGAAAGCCATGGGCCGGCAGCCATGCGAAATTCATGGTTCTGCTCGCACCGCACCGTCGAATTAAAGGACTTCCATGGACTTCACCTTGACCCCCACGCTGGACGCCCACGACACCCGCATCCTGGCCGAACTGCAGGCCGACGCCCGCCTGAGCATGGCCGAGCTGGGCCGCCGCGTGCACCTGAGCCAGCCGGCCGTGACCGAGCGCGTGAAAAAGCTGGAAGCCGCCGGCGTCATCACCGGCTACCGCGCCACCGTGAACCTCACGCGGCTGGGCTACGGCATCCGCGGGATCATCCGCGTCGGGCGGGCCGACTACGACCTCGTGGTGAAGCTGGTGCAGGAGACGCCCGAATGCGTCAATGCCTACAACGTGACCGGCGAGGACAGCTGGATCCTCGAGATCGCCGTGATCGACGTGCCGCACCTCGATGCGGTGCTCGCCAAGTTCTGCATCCTGACCGAGACCGCGACCTCGATCATCCTGAACCCGGCGCGCGAGCACCAGCCGATGCTGCCGCCGCAGCGCGCCGACGTGAAGCCGCCGGTGCGCAAGGCGCTCAGCGCGTAGCGGCGAGCGCGTTGAAGGCCGTCACCACCTCGGGCGGTGCCTGCACCATCTCGACCAGCACACCCTCGCCCGAAATCGGGAACTCGTCGTTGGCCTTGGGGTGCAGGAAGCAGATGTCGAAACCGGCCGCGCCCTTGCGGATGCCGCCCGGCGCAAAGCGCACGCCCTGCGCCGTGAGCCATTCGACGGCCTGGGGCAGGTCGTCGATCCACAGGCCGACGTGGTTCAGCGGCGTGGTGTGCACCGCCGGTTTCTTCTCGGGGTCCAGCGGCTGCATCAGGTCGACCTCGACCTTGAACGGGCCGCTGCCCATGGCGCAGATGTCCTCGTCGACGTTCTCGCGCTCGCTGCGAAAGGTGCCCGTCACCTCGAGCCCCAGCATGTCGACCCACAGCTTCTGCAGGCGCAGCTTGTCGGGGCCGCCGATGGCGATCTGCTGGATGCCCAGCACCTTGAAGGGACGCGGCGTGGTCATGCGCAGCCGCCTTCTTCCGCCTGCTCCTGCGTGCGATGCGAGCGCAGGCCGAGCTTGCGCAGCAGCTGCACGTCGGCGTCGACGTCGGGGTTGCCGGTGACCAGCAGCTTGTCGCCGTAGAAGATCGAGTTGGCGCCGGCCATGAAGCACAGGGCCTGCACCGCCTCGCCCATCTGCTGGCGGCCGGCCGACAGGCGCACGCGCGCGGTCGGCATGGTGATGCGCGCCACGGCGATCATGCGCACGAAGTCGAAGGGATCGACCGGCTCCGAGTCGGCCAACGGCGTGCCGGGCACACGCACCAGGCTGTTGATCGGCACCGACTCCGGGTACGGGTCCATGTTGGCGAGCTGCGCGATCAGCCCGGCGCGGTGCACCGGCTGCTCGCCCATGCCCACGATGCCGCCGCAACACACGCTGATGCCGGCGCTGCGCACGGCCGCCAGCGTGTCCAGGCGGTCCTGGTAGGTGCGCGTGTCGACCACGTCGGTGTAGTACTCGGGCGCGGTGTCCAGGTTGTGGTTGTAGTAATCGAGGCCCGCGGCCTTGAGCTGCTGCGCGTGGTGCGGCTCCAGCATGCCCAGCGTGGCGCAGGTCTGCAGGCCCAGGCCCTTCACGGCCTCGACCAGCACCGCCACCTTCTCGACGTCGCGGTCCTTGGGCGCGCGCCAGGCGGCGCCCATGCAAAAGCGCGTGGCGCCGGCGTCCTTGGCGGCCTGCGCGGCGCGCACCACCTCGTCGACCTCCATGAGCTTTTGCGCCTTCACGCCGGTGTCGAACTCGGCCGACTGCGGGCAGTAGCCGCAGTTCTCGGGGCAACCGCCGGTCTTCACCGACAGCAGCGTGGCCAGTTCGATGTCGCCTTCGGGGAAATGCCGGCGGTGCACGGTCTGCGCCTCGAACAGCAGTTCCATGAAGGGCTTGTCGAGCAGCGCCTGGATGGCCTCCACGGACCAGGGGCCCTGGGGCGTCGCCACGGCCTTGGCCGGGCGGTGCAGCGTGATTGCTGCTTGTTGCAGGTCGTTGGCACCCATCAGTTGAACTCCAGAATGATTTGGTCGACGGCGAGCGATTCGCCCTTTGCCGCCGAGATCTTGCCCACCACGCCGTCCTGCGTGGCGAACAGCACGTTTTCCATCTTCATGGCCTCGATCACGGCCAGCTTCTCGCCGGCCTGGACCTGCTGCCCCGGCTGCACCGACACCTCGACCAGCAGGCCCGGCATCGGCGACATCAGGAACTTGCTCAGGTCGGGCGGCGCCTTGTAGGGCATCAGCTCGAGCAGGCGCGCGCCCAGCGGCGACAGCACCATGGTCTCGATCTGCGTGCCGTCGTGCGACACGCGCAGCGCCAGCGGGTTCTTGCCCGCGCCGCGCTCCACCTGCGCCGTGAAGGGCTTGCCGTTGGCCGTGCCCTGCACGCGCACCGCGCCCAGCGCGAAGTCGCTCTCGATCTGGTAGCGCTTGTCGCCCACCGTGACGGCGCTGGCGCCGGTCTTGCCCTGGAAGTCGCTCACCGACACCGCGTGGTGCACGTGCTTGCCCTCGGGGCCCAGCTCGACCACCACGAACTGCTCGCCCACCTTCACGCCGTGGCCCGCGAGCTGCCCGCTGATGCCCGAGGCGCGCGCGCGGTAGCGGCGATTGACGAAGGCGGCCAGTGCCACCAGGAACGCCGGATCGGCGTGCGGCACGTCTTCCGCATGGAAGCCCTTGCCGTAGTGCTCGGCGATGAAGCCGGTGTTGAAATCGCCCGCCACGAACTTCGGATGCGCCAGCAGCGCCGCCTGGAACGGGATGTTGCTGCTGATGCCGCGGATCACGAAGCCGTTGAGCGCCTCACGCATCAGGGCGATGGCCTCGTTGCGGTCCTTGCCGTGCACGATGAGCTTGGCGATCATCGAGTCGTAGTACATCGGGATCTCGCCGCCGTCGTACACGCCGGTGTCCACGCGCACGCCGTGCAGGTGGCCGGTGTCGCTCGCGAACATGCTCTCGGCCGGCGGCTGGAACTTCACCAGGCGGCCCGTCGACGGCAGGAAGTTGCGGAACGGGTCTTCGGCGTTGATGCGGCACTCGATGGCCCAGCCGTCGCGCTTCACGTCGGCCTGCGCCAGCGGCAGCTTCTCGCCGGCCGCCACGCGGATCATCAGCTCGACGAGGTCCAGGCCGGTGATGCACTCCGTCACCGGGTGCTCCACCTGCAGGCGCGTGTTCATCTCCAGGAAGTAGAAGCTCTGGTCCTTGCCGACCACGAACTCCACCGTGCCCGCGCTCTGGTACTTCACCGCCTTGGCCAGTGCCACGGCCTGCTCGCCCATCGCCTTGCGCGTGGCGTCGGTGATGAAGGGCGACGGCGCCTCCTCGATCACCTTCTGGTGGCGGCGCTGAATGGAGCACTCGCGCTCGTTCAGGTAGATGACGTTGCCGTGCGAATCGCCCAGCACCTGGATCTCGATGTGGCGTGGCTCCTCGACAAACTTCTCGATGAACACGCGGTCGTCGCCGAAGGAATTGCGCGCCTCGTTGCGGCAAGAAGTGAAACCCTCGAAGGCCTCCTTGTCGTTGAAGGCCACGCGCAGGCCCTTGCCGCCGCCGCCGGCCGAGGCCTTGATCATCACCGGGTAGCCGATGTCCTTGGCGATCTCGACGGCGCGCTCGGCCGTCTCGATGGCGTCGTTCCAGCCGGGGATGGTGTTGACCTGCGCCTCGTTCGCCAACTTCTTCGAGGCGATCTTGTCGCCCATGGCCGCGATCGAATAGTGCTTCGGGCCGATGAAGGCAATGCCCTCTTCCTCGACCTTGCGCGCGAAGGCTTCGTTCTCCGACAGGAAGCCGTAGCCCGGGTGCACAGCCTCGGCGCCGGTCTTCTTGCAGGCCGCGATGATGCGGTCGGCCTGCAGGTAGCTCTCACGGCTGGGCGCGGCACCGATGTGCACGGCCTCGTCGGCCAGCTCGACGTGGCGGGCTTCCTTGTCGGCGTCGGAGTAGACGGCGACGGTGAGGATGCCCATCTTCTTGGCCGTTTGAATCACGCGGCAGGCGATTTCACCGCGGTTGGCAATCAGGATCTTCTTGAACATGTTCTTCTTTCTCCGTGCGGCTCAGAGCGGAATGTTTCCGTGCTTGCGCCACGGGTTCTCGAGCTTCTTCTCGCGCAGCATCACGAGCGAGCGGCAGATGCGCTTGCGCGTCTCGTGCGGCAGGATCACGTCGTCGATGTAGCCGCGCGCGCCGGCCACGTACGGGTTGGCGAAGCGGGCCTTGTACTCGGCCTCGCGGGCGGCGAGCTTCTCGGGGTCGTTCTTGTCTTCGCGGAAGATGATCTCCACCGCGCCCTTGGCGCCCATCACCGCGATCTCGGCGCGCGGCCAGGCCAGGTTGACGTCGCCGCGCAGGTGCTTGGAGGCCATCACGTCGTATGCGCCGCCGTAGGCCTTGCGCGTGATGACGGTGATCTTGGGCACCGTGCACTCCGCATACGCGTACAGCAGCTTGGCGCCGTGCTTGATGATGCCGCCGTACTCCTGGCCGGTGCCGGGCATGAAGCCGGGCACGTCGACGAAGGTGATGACGGGGATGTTGAAGGCATCGCAAAAGCGCACGAAGCGCGCCGCCTTGATGCTGCTCTTGATGTCCAGGCAGCCCGCGAGCACCAGCGGCTGGTTGGCCACGATGCCGACCGTCTGGCCTTCCATGCGCGCGAAGCCGATCACGATGTTCTTCGCGTAGTCGGGCTGCAGCTCGAAGAAGTCGCCGTCGTCCACCACCTTCAGGATCAGTTCCTTGATGTCGTAGGGCTTGTTCGGGTTGTCGGGCACCAGCGTGTCCAGCGAGTAGTCGGGCCGGTCGGCCGGGTCGCCCTGGCCGTCGTTGCCCAGGCGCACCGGCGGCTTCTCGCGGTTGTTCAGCGGCAGGTAGTTGTACAGGCGGCGCAGCATCATCAACGCCTCGACGTCGTTCTCGAACGCCATGTCGGCCACGCCGCTGCGCGTGGTGTGGGTGATGGCGCCGCCCAGTTCTTCGGCCGTCACGCTCTCGTGCGTCACGGTCTTCACCACCTCGGGGCCGGTGACGAACATGTAGCTGCTGTCCTTCACCATGAAGATGAAGTCGGTCATGGCGGGCGAGTACACGGCGCCGCCGGCGCAGGGGCCCATGATCATGCTGATCTGAGGCACCACGCCCGAGGCCATCACGTTGCGCTGGAACACGTCGGCATAGCCGCCCAGCGAGGCCACGCCTTCCTGGATGCGGGCGCCGCCCGAATCGTTCAGGCCGATGACCGGTGCGCCGACCTTCATGGCCTGGTCCATCACCTTGCAGATCTTCTCGGCGTGGGCTTCGCTGAGCGCGCCGCCGAAGACCGTGAAGTCCTGGCTGAACACGAACACGAGGCGGCCGTTGATCATGCCGTAGCCCGTGACCACGCCGTCGCCGGGGATCTTCTGCTCGGCCATGCCGAAGTCGACCGAGCGGTGCTCGACGAACATGTCCCACTCTTCAAACGTGCCGTCGTCGAGCAGCAGCTCGATGCGCTCGCGCGCCGTGAGCTTGCCCTTGGCGTGCTGCGCGTCGATGCGCTTCTGCCCGCCGCCGAGTCGCGCCTGGGCGCGCTTCTTTTCGAGTTGTTCGATCAGTTCTTGCATGGTGTGCTTCCGAAGCTGTGGTTCTGGATTGCTGGGAGAGTCTTGTGGGGGCCGGGGCGTCACACCCGGGCGGTGATGGCGGCCGCGGCGAGCAGCTGGCGCGCGGCCGTCGAGGCCGGCAGGCTGCCCTGAGCCACCTGCTGCGTGAGTTGCGGCAGCAGCTCGCGCACCTGCGCATGGTGGCGAAACGCCTGCTTGAGCCCGGCGTCGATGCGTTCCCACATCCACGCGGTGGCCTGTTTCTCGCGGCGCTTGGCGAGCTTGCCGTTGGCGGCCTGCAGCGCCTTGAATTCGAGCACGGCGTCCCAGAAGGCATCGACGCCGGTGCCGGCGAGCGCACTGAGCTGCAGCACCTTGGGCAGCCAGAAGCGGCGCTCCACGCCGCTGTGGGCGTCGTGCACGGCGTGCGCGTGGTCGGGGTTGCCCTGGTGGCCGAACAGGCGCAGCGCCGAGGTGATCTGCGCCTGCGCGCGCGTGGCCGCGTCGCGGTCGATGTCGGCCTTGTTGATGGCGACCAGGTCGGCCAGCTCCATCACGCCCTTCTTGATCGCCTGCAGGTCGTCACCCGCGTTGGGCAGCTGCAGCAGCACGAACATGTCGGTCATGCCGGCCACGGCCGTTTCGCTCTGGCCCACGCCCACGGTCTCGACGATCACGATGTCGTAGCCCGCGGCCTCGCAGACCAGCATGGCCTCGCGCGTCTTCTCGGCCACGCCGCCGAGCGTGCCGCTCGAGGGGCTGGGCCGGATGTAGGCATGCTCGTGCACAGACAGGCGCTCCATGCGCGTCTTGTCGCCCAGGATGGAGCCGCCCGACACGGTCGACGACGGGTCGATGGTGAGCACCGCCACGCGGTGGCCCTTGCCGATCAGCAGCAGGCCCAGCGTTTCGATGAAGGTCGACTTGCCCACGCCGGGCACGCCCGAGATGCCGAGGCGAAACGATGCGCCGGTGCGCGGCAGCAATGCCGTGAGCAGCTCGTCGGCCTGTGCGCGGTGGTCGGTGCGCGTCGATTCGAGCAGCGTGATCGCCTTGGCGATGGCACGGCGCTGTGCCATGCCCGGCGCATCGGCGAGCGCGCGTTCGAGCGCGCCGACGGTGTTCAGCACGCGGCCTCCGACGCCACGCGCCAGCGGTAGTGCAGGTCGACGCCCTCCTCGCCTTCGAGCACGAAGCCGTGCCGCTGGTAGAAGCGGTTGGCATCGCTCTGCACGAGCGCAGTGAGCTTGATGTCCAGCTTCTGTTCGCGCGCCTGCGCCTTGGCCCAGCGCAGCGCCCATTCGCCGATGCCGCGCCCCTGGAAGCCGGTGCGCAGGTACAGGTGATCGAGGCGCAGCGCATCCGCGTCCTCGGGCTTGAGCGTGATGAAGCCCAGGCGCTGCTCACCGTCGAGCACGATGTGGTGCATGTACGGCACCACGAAACCGGCCGACAGGCGCTCGCGCGAGCGCGTGAGGTCGAAACGGCCGACGCGCTCCAGGCTCGGACGCATCGCATCGATGCGCACGGCCAGCATGTCTTCGAAATCGCTGGAATCCACGGGCTGCAGCGACAGCCGCGACAAGAGATCGCCCACGTCGCTTCGTCTCAGACTGCGACGGCCGCGCGGATCTGCTCCAGCACGTCCTTGGCGCTGGCCGGGATGGGCGTGCCCGGGCCGTAGATGCCCTTGACGCCGGCTTCGTACAGGAAGTCGTAGTCCTGGCGTGGGATCACGCCGCCGACGAAGACGATGATGTCGTCCGCGCCCTGCTTGCGCAGCTCTTCGATGATGGCCGGCACAAGCGTCTTGTGGCCGGCGGCGAGCGTGCTCACGCCCACGGCATGCACGTCGTTCTCGATGGCCTGGCGCGCGCACTCTTCGGGCGTCTGGAACAGCGGGCCCATGTCGACGTCGAAGCCCAGGTCGGCGAACGCGGTGGCCACCACCTTCGCGCCGCGGTCGTGCCCGTCTTGGCCCAGCTTGGAAATCATCACGCGCGGGCGGCGGCCCTGCGCTTCGGCGAACGCGTTGATCTCGGTCTTGAGGTTTTCCCAGCCTTCGGCCGAGTCGTAGGCGGCAGCGTACACACCGGTCACCTTCTGCGTGTCGGCGCGATGGCGGCCGAAGGATCTTTCGAGGGCGTCGGAAATCTCGCCGACGGTGGCGCGGGCACGCACCGCGTCGATGCTCAGCGCCAGCAGGTTGCCGGTGTTGTTCTCGGCGGCGTCGGTGAGCGCGTCGAGCGCGGCCTGCACCTTGGCGTTGTCGCGCGAGGCGCGGATGCTCTGCAGGCGCGCCACCTGCTGGTCGCGCACCTTCACGTTGTCGATCGACAGGCTGTCGATCGCATCTTCGCTCTTGAGCTTGTACTTGTTGACGCCTACGATCACGTCCTTGCCCGAATCGATGCGTGCCTGCTTCTCGGCAGCGGCGGCCTCGATCTTGAGCTTGGCCCAGCCGCTGTCGACGGCCTTGGTCATGCCACCCATCGCCTCGACCTCTTCGATGATGGTCCAGGCGGCGTCGGCCATGTCCTGCGTGAGCTTTTCCATCATGTAGCTGCCGGCCCAGGGGTCGATCACGTTCGTGATGTGCGTCTCTTCCTGGATGATGAGCTGCGTGTTGCGCGCGATGCGCGAGCTGAACTCGGTGGGCAGCGCAATGGCTTCGTCGAGCGCGTTGGTGTGCAGCGACTGCGTGCCGCCGAACACCGCAGCCATCGCCTCGATGGTGGTGCGCACCACGTTGTTGTACGGGTCCTGTTCGGTGAGCGACCAGCCAGACGTTTGGCAGTGCGTACGCAGCATCAGGCTCTTGGGGTTCTTGGGGTTGAACTCCTTCATGATGCGGCACCACAGGAGGCGCGCCGCGCGCATCTTGGCCACCTCGAGGTAGAAGTTCATGCCGATGGCCCAGAAGAAGCTCAGGCGGCCGGCAAAGCCGTCGACGTCGAGACCCTTGGCCAGCGCGGTCTTCACGTACTCCTTGCCGTCGGCCAGCGTGAACGCGAGCTCCAGCGCCTGGTTGGCACCGGCTTCCTGCATGTGATAGCCGCTGATCGAGATCGAGTTGAACTTCGGCATCTTCTGCGCCGTGTACTCGATGATGTCGCCAATGATCCGCATGCTCGGCGCCGGCGGAAAGATGTACGTGTTGCGGACCATGAACTCCTTGAGGATGTCGTTCTGGATGGTTCCGCTCAGCTGGTCTTGCGCCACGCCCTGCTCTTCGGCCGCGACCACGTAGCCCGCCAGCACCGGCAGCACGGCGCCGTTCATCGTCATGGACACGCTCACCTTGTCGAGCGGGATCTGGTCGAACAGGATCTTCATGTCCTCGACCGAGTCGATCGCCACGCCGGCCTTGCCGACGTCACCGGTCACGCGGGGATGGTCGCTGTCGTAGCCGCGGTGGGTGGCCAGGTCGAAGGCCACGCTCACGCCCTGGCCGCCGGCGGCCAGCGCCTTGCGGTAGAACGCGTTCGATTCCTCGGCGGTGGAGAAGCCGGCGTACTGGCGAATGGTCCAGGGGCGCACCGCGTACATGGTGGCCTGCGGGCCGCGCAGGTAGGGCTCGAAGCCGGGCAGCGTGTCGGTGTACTTCAGGCCTTGCAGGTCGGCCGCGGTGTACAGCGGCTTCACGCTGATGCCGTCGGGCGTGATCCAGTTCAGCGCATTCACGTCGCCGCCGGGCGCCGACTTGGCGGCGGACTTGGCCCAGGCGTCGAGATCGGCCGGCTTGTAGGTGGGTTCGGGTGTGCTGCTGCTCATGGAAGGCGCCGCTCCAGGCGGTGGTCTGACGGGATTCGCAAGGTCGCTTGCACGGATTTGCAAGCCGTTCACAAGTCTAACCCATCTGTAATTATTAATTCAAACGCGATTTTGAAGTACAGTTCAGCCCATGTCCGCCGTCACCCTGACCCCCCGCGCCCTCTATGAAGAGGTGGCCGAGCTCCTGCGCCAGCGGATCTTCCGCCGCGAGCTGGAGCCGGGCAGCTGGATCGACGAGCTCAAGCTGGCCGAGGAATACGGCATCAGCCGCACGCCCCTGCGCGAGGCGCTGAAAGTGCTGGCCGCCGAAGGGCTGGTGACGATGAAGGTGCGGCGCGGCGCGTACGTCACCGAGGTGTCGGAGCAGGACCTGGCCGACGTGTACCACCTGCTCTCCCTGCTCGAGAGCGACGCCGCCGGCGTGGTGGCCGAGCGCGCCACCGACGCCCAGCGCGCCGAGCTGAAGGCGCTGCACGCCGAGCTGGAAGCCGCCGCCGCCCCCGGCAAGGAAGACCGCGAGCACTTCTTTGCGGTGAACGAGCGCTTCCACATGAGTCTCCTGGCCATTGCCAACAACAAGTGGCGCGACCAGATGGTGGCCGACCTGCGCAAGGTGATGAAGCTCAATCGCCACAACTCGCTGCTGAAGGCGGGGCGCATTGGCGAGTCGTTGGCGGAGCACCGGGCGGTGATGGCGGCCATCGAGGCGCGCGACGCGGCCACGGCCATGGCACGCATGCGCGAGCACTTCCTCAACGGCCTGGAAGCCGCTGTATAGGGCTCTCCCCCAGGCTGCGCGCACTTCGTGTCGCTTCGCCAACCCCCTTCCGGGGCGACGCCTGCGGCCCGGCGAAGCCGGTTCCGCGGCGTCTCACGAAGGGGCCTGCGCCTCTGGGCGCGGCCTCGTTCAGCCTAGTGTGAGGGTCCCTGCCTCTGTCGCGATGCGCTGGGCGATTTCCAGCATGCGCGGGGCGACACGGCTCAGCATGGCCTCCCTCGGCAGCAGGTAGGCGGGGCCGCCGCAGCTCACGCCGTAGCGTTCGCCGCGCGGGCCTTCGAGCGCGAAGCCCAGGGCGTGGATCTGGGGGTTCCATTCGCCGAAGGAGGTGCAGTAGCCCAGGCGGGCGTGCTCTTCGAGGCTGGCGATGAGGCGCGGCTCGATGGCGTGCCAGTTCTCGCCGGTTTCGAGCCGGATCTGCTCCAGCAACGCCGACTGCTCAGGCCCGGGCAAGGCGCCGATGTAGGCGCGGCCGGAGGCGGAGGTGGCGATGGACATGCGCGAGCCGACGTCGATGCGGGAGCTGATGAGCGCCGAGCGCGGGCGCAGCGAATCGATGACCAGCATGTCCAGGTCGTCGCGCACCGCCATGTGGATGCTGGCGCCCGACAGTTCGGCCAGGTTGCTCAGATGGGGACGCGCCAGCGCCCTCAGGTCGAAATTGCGCAGGTAGCGGCTGCTCATGTCGAGCAACACCGGCCCCAGGCTGAAACGCTCGCTGTCTTGCGACTGCCGCAGATACCCCGCCCCCACCAACGTCGCCGTGAGGCGCGACACCGTGGCCTTCGGAATGCCGGTGGTGTCGGCCAATTCCCGGTTTCCGACGGGCGCTGCCGCCATCCCGATGACCTTCAGCAGCGACAACCCCCTGGCAAGCGCACTGACTTCTTCCTTGCTGCCTGCAGCTTCACTCATAAGACAGAACCTTTTTCTTGTTTCCCTGACCGCCTTATTCTTGAGCAAAAACAGGTGCTTCGCTCACACTTGTTGTTGCATTGTCATGAAACTGTGTTCCATCGAGCGTCAACTTCGCTCAATTGTGTTGACTGTCTACAAAGTCGGGGCGGCGGGGCCGGAATTCAGGCGGCCTGGGCGGCAGGTTCGTGCGCCAGCGCCATCACTTCGTGCGGCGGGCGCGTCTTCAGGCGGTGGTCGCTCCAGACCTGGCGCCAGCGGCGCGCGCCGGGCAGGCCGTTGCGCAGACCCAGCATGTGGCGCGCGATCGACCACCAGTTCGTGCCGTGCTCGGCCGCCTCGCGCACCATGTAGTCGCACATCCGCGCCTCGATGTCCTCGCGCGTGAGCGTCTGCGGGGCGTCGCCGTAGAACTCGGCGTCCCATTCGGCCAGCCACCAGGGGTTGTGGTACGCCTCGCGGCCGATCATGGCGCCGTCGAGCAGACGCAGGTGCTCGTGGACTTGGGCGTTGGTGGCGATGCCACCGTTGATCGAAAACTGCAGCGCCGGAAAGTCGTGCTTCAGGCGGTGCACCAGCGCATAGCGCAGCGGCGGAATCTCGCGGTTCTGCTTCGGGCTCAGGCCCTGCAGCCAGGCGTTGCGCGCATGCACGATGAAGGTGCCGCAACCCGCTTCGCTCACCGCGCCGACGAAGTCGCGCACGAACTCGTAGCTCTCGATCTTGTCGATGCCGATGCGGTGCTTCACCGTGACCGGCACATCGACCACGTCGACCATCGCCTTCACGCAATCGGCCACCAGCTGCGGCTCGTTCATGAGGCAGGCCCCGAACGCGCCGCGCTGCACGCGCTCGCTCGGGCAACCGCAGTTCAGGTTGATCTCGTCGTAGCCCCACTCCTCGCCGAGCTTCGCGCAATGGGCCAGGTCGTGCGGCTCGCTGCCGCCGAGCTGCAGCGCGACAGGGTGTTCTTCTTCATGAAAGCGCAGGTGGCGCGGCACGTCGCCGTGGATCAGCGCGCCGGTGGTCACCATCTCCGTGTAGAGCAGCGCGTGGCGCGTCATGAGGCGGTGGAAGACGCGGCAATGCCTGTCGGTCCAGTCCATCATGGGCGCGACTGAGATGATTTTTTCTTTCAGATTCAAGGACTTGTCGTTCATACGCGGGGCGCTCGCTCGGGGGCGTAGTTTCTCACGCGACGGTTTTTGGCGAGCCGCCCGCCCGGTAGTTCCCCGGCGTCACGCCGAAGCAGCGGCGGAACCAGCGCGAGAAATGCGCCTGGTCGGCAAAGCCGCATTGCGCCGCCACCTCGGCGGGCCCGTGGCCTTCGCGCAGCAGCACCTTGGCGCGGGCGATGCGCGCCAGCCGTGCGTACTGCGCCGGCGCCATGCCGACCGCCGCGCGGAACAAGCGATGGAAATGCTCGCGCGACACGCCGAGCCGTTCGGCGAGCGACATGGGCTCGATGCGGCAGGCGTCCTCGGTCGCGAGCAGGTCGCACACCGCCTCGACGCGCGCATCGCCCGCGGCCCGCGCGACCGCCACGAGCGGGTCGCTCGTCTGCGCGCGGAAGATACCGTCGAGCAGCGCGCCGATGCGCGCACCGTCCTTCGCCGATGCCGCCTGCGCGAGCGCATCGACGCTCGCCTCGTCGCGCCAGACGTCCTGCCGCAGCGACCCGCGCCGACCCGCCGGCCAATCCATTCGCGCCGCTACCCAGGCGTGCGGCACGTACAGCATCACCATGCGAAAGCCCTGCGCGCTCACGCCGGCCGTGTGCAGCGCGAACGGCGGCATCAGCACCAGCTCACCCGCCTGCGCAGCACGAGGCGCGCCCGCGCAGACGAACTCGCAGCGGCCTTCGATGATCGCGCCCACGCTCCACTCCGCATGCCAGTGCAGCGCGAAGTGCGCCTTGGGATCGCCCGCGAACATCACCTCGACCGGCGTGCCGTCGGCCAGCGGCAGGCCGATCACGTGCGAGGTCGTCGGGGCGGGAAACGTCATGGCCCGCCGAGGGTAGCGCAGCCGCCCGCCGAAGGCAGCGCCCTCTTCACACGGCGATCGCGCCGCGCACCGTGAGGCCCATCCAGCCCGCGCTGGCCTGCGTCGCCTGCACGGGGCCGAGCAGCGCGAGCTCCTCCACCGGATGCTCGTGAAAGCGCAGCGTGGCCTCGCCCTGCACCCAGCCCGTTTCGACGCGGTCGATGATGTCGGCACGCAGGTAGCGCGGCACCGCCACGTGGCCCGCCTGCGTCAGGTCGGGCCAGCCGATGGCGCCGATCGTGGGCGCGGCCAGGAAACCGAGCGGCCCGCTCGCCTCGCCCGACAGTGTGACCGTGGCATCCACCAGCCGCCGCTCCTTCACGCTGAGGCTCGCGCCGAGCCGGCTGCCGGCGGCCATCGGCGCGGCGGCCGGATGGATCAGCGGCAGGCTGCGCGTGAGCCAGGTCTGGCCGATCTTCTTGGGCCAGCCCTGCAGCCAGCCGCGCAGCATCGAGATGTCCTGGTCGACGTAGATGAGCGGGCAGTAGAAGCAGCGGCGCGATGTGTCGCCGCGCGCCGGTTCGATCTCGAGCACCACAATGGTCTCGCGGTATTGCGCGTACACAGGGTCGAGCATTTCGCGCCCGTCGTCGCCGCACGATTGCCAGTCGGCGAAATGCACGCAGCCATGGCCCGTGGCCACGCCGACCTCCGGCGGCACCAGCGCGGCGCCGCGTGCGGCATCGAACGAGAAGCCCACGTTGACCAGCCACCCGGCGTAGTGCCACGGCGGCGCCTGCACGAGCGCGCTGCGGCCCGAGGCGGTGAAAGGTGGAGCGAAGGAAGACGAAGAAGAAGGCGACATCAAACAACCTGTCGTGACGGAGTCAAAGAAGCCCCGCACGATAGGCACGCCCCGCGCCCGCGTCTTGTACGCCAGTGATGCAATGCACAAACAGCGCTTTCGCGTGCGCGGGGGACGCCATGTGGCGGCGTTGTCCGACTCCGCACCGCCCTCGCCTCGTGACAATGGACCGGTCCGGCGGACCCGCGCCACAAGCGCAGACGAGCCGACGCATTTCATTTCCAGGCTACGCACCGATGACCCGCATCTACCTCATAGAAGACAACCCCCTGATCGCCACCACCCTGACCGATGGACTGAGGGAATTCTCCGGATGCGAAGTCGTCGCCACCGCCAGCAGCAGCGACGAAGCCATCGACTGGCTCGACGCGAACCCCGACGCGTGGGACGCCGCCGTGATCGACGTGTTCCTCGCGCAGGGCAACGGCCTGACGGTTGCGAACCACCTGCGGGAACGCAAGTCGCCCGCGCAGCGCACCGTGGTGTTCATGAACCACGCGACCTCCGAGGTGCGTGAAGGCGCACTGTCGGCAGGCGTCGATGCGGTGTTCGACAAGTCGCTCCAGCTCGAAGACTTCTACGACTTCTGCCGCACGCTCGGCATTGCGCCGCGCCGTTAGACGTTCAGACGTTGGCCGCGCGAATCGATTCGGCCAGCAGCTCCAGCCCTTCTTCAAAGACCGCCTCCGGAATGGTGAGCGGAAACAGGAAGCGCACCACGTTGCCGTGCACGCCGCAGGTCAGCAGCAGCAGGCCGCGCTCGAGCCCCGCCGCGTGCACGCGCTTCGTGAACTCGGTGTCGGGCTCGCCGCTGTGCGGATCGCGAAACTCCACCGCCACCATTGCGCCCAGGCCGCGCACGTCGCAGATGCGCGGCACCTCGGTGCGCAACGCCGCGAGGCACGCCGTCAATCGCTCGCCGAGCATGCGGGCGCGTGCGACCAGCCCTTCGTCCTCGATCACGCGCATCGTCTCCAGCGCCGCCGCCACCGCCAGCGGATTGCCCGCGTAGGTGCCGCCCAGGCTGCCGACACGCGTGGCGTCCATGAGTTCGGCACGCCCGGTGAGCGCCGACAGCGGAAAGCCGCCGGCCAGGCTCTTGGCGGTCGTCACCAGGTCGGCCTCGATGCCGTAGTGCTCCAGCGCGAACAGCTTGCCCGTACGTCCGAAGCCGGTCTGGATTTCGTCGACGACCAGCAGGATGCCGTGGCGGTCGCACTCCGCGCGCAGGTGCTCCATGAGTGCGGGCGGCGCCACGTAGAAGCCGCCCTCGCCCTGCACCAGCTCGATGACGATCGCCGCCACGCGCTGCGGATCGACGTCGGTCTTGAACAGCCGGTCGAGCGCCGCGATGCTGTCGTCCACCGTCACGCCCAGCGGCGCGGCGGGGAACGGCACATGCCACACGTCGCCCGGCATCGGGCCGAAGCCTGCCTTGTACGGCGCGACCTTGCCGGTGAGCGCCATGCCCATGAAGGTGCGGCCGTGGAAGGCGCCCGAGAACGCCACCACGCCGCTGCGGCCCGTGGCGGCGCGCGCCACCTTCATCGCGTTCTCGATGGCTTCGGCGCCGGTCGTGAAGAGCGCGCTCTTCTTGGCGCTGGGGCCGGGCACGAGGCGGTTCAGCTGCTCGCACAGCGCCACGTATTCCTCGTAGGGCGTGACGTGGAAGCAGGTGTGGTGAAAGTCGTCGAGCTGCGCGCGCACCGCCGCCACGATGCGCGGGTGGCGGTGGCCGGTGGCGAGCGTGGCGATGCCGCTGGCAAAGTCGACAAAGCGCCGGCCTTCCACATCCCACAGCTCGGCGTTGTCGGCGCGGGCGGTGAAGTGCGGCGTGAGCGTGCCGATGCCCTGCGCGCAGGCGGCGTTCTTGCGGGCCTGCAGGCTCGCGTTGGTCGTGACTTGGGTGAGCATGAAGAAAAAATAGAAAGAGAAGAGACAGAAATCAGCCGCGCATCAGGTGCTCGGCCAGCGCGCGAAAGGCGTGCATCGAGGTCGGCAGGTGCGCGTTGGCAGCCAGCGGGTGCGAGGCGAAGCGCGCCACCACCATCTCGGCCTCGGGATCGATGTGCAGCGCCTGGCCGTGGATGCCTTGTGCGGTGAAGGTACGGCGCGCGTCGTGCGCCACCCACCACATGTTGCGATAGCTCCAGCCGGCCAGCCGCGTGTAGCCCGCGAGCGCGAAGCGCGCCGGATCGGCGCCGCGGCGGATGTCGGCCACCACGGCTTCGGGCACGACCTGCGCGCCGTTGAAGGCGCCGCCCAGCCGCATCATTTCGCCCAGCCGCGCGAGGTCGCGCAGGCCGGTGCACAGGCCGCCGCCCGCGAACTCGGCGCCCTGCCCGTCCACGGCAAAGGCCGCGTCCTGCTCGGCGCCCAGGCGCGACCAGATGCGCTCGCCCAGCACCCGCGCCAGCGGCTGGCCCGCCACGCGGCTGATGAGCCAGCCCAGCACATCGGTGTTGACGGTGCGATAGGCAAAGGCCTCGCCGTGCGTGCCCTGCCCCTGCACGGTCTGCAAGAACTGGCGGTAGCCCTCGGCGCCCGCATAGCCCGCGGGGCGCGGCAACAACTGGCCGGCGCGCGCGTGCTTCCACACGCCGGCATCGGGGTCGGTGTAGTCCTCCGAGTAGTCGATGCCCGTCGTCATGTCCATCACCTGGCGCACGGTGGCGTGGCCGAAGGCGCTGGTCGCCAGCTCGGGGATGTAGTGCCGCACCTGTGCATGCTCATCGAGCACACCCTCGGCCGCGAGCATCGCGCCGACCGTGCCGACGACTGACGTGGTGACCGACATCGCCATGTGCTGCCCGTGCTCGTCGAGCGCGCCGAAGTAGCGCTCGTACACGATGCGCCCGCGGTGCAGCACCACCGCGCCGTCGGCGCAGATCGTTGTGAGCGCGCTGTGCCAGTCGGTGCGCGAACCGTCGGCGGGCAAGGTGAAGGCCAGCGTGTCGAGTTCGGGGCGCTCGGCGCGCGGCAGCACCGACACCGCACCGGTGCCGCGCGACACGTTGCGCGTCGGCTGCAGTTCGCGCAGGTGCGAGAAGGCCCAGCGGTTCTCGGGCGCCTGAAAGATCGAGCGTTCGCGCGGGCGCTGCACCTCGGTGCCGGCCGTGGGAAAACCATCGCGCCAGCCGTCGGCCAGCGCGGTATCGGGAGCCGTCGTTTCGTTGGTGGTCATGAGGGTGTCGTGGCTCATTCGCCAAGCGCATCCAGGTCGCCCATCACGCGGCGCTCCAGGATGTCGCTGGCACGGCTCAGGTGGGCGTGCATGTGCTTCGCGGCGACTTCGAGCTTGTTCTCCTCGACCGCGTCGAGGATCTGCAGGTGCTCGCGGCACGACTTGCGCAGCAGGTCGATGTTCACGAGCGGGTAGTCCGACAGGTCGGAGATGCGGCGCAGCCGGTTCTGCTGCTTCACCGCATCGAGGATGAAGCGGTTGCCCGAGGCGCTGGCCAGCAGCTCGTGGAACTGTGCGTTGGCCTCGAAGAACTCCATCCACGAATGGCGCGAGGCGTGCGTGAGCAAGGTCTGCTGCTGTTCGCGGCAGGCCAGCAACCGCTCGTGCTCGACCTTGAAGCCCGGCTCGCGCAGCGCCGCGCATTCGACCACCAGCCGAAAGCGGTAGCTCTCGCGCTCGCTCTCGACCGAGTCGAGGGTTTCGGTGAACTCCCAGCGCTGGTAGTGGCGCCCGCGCAGCACGCCGTCCTGCAGCAGCGTGGTCATCACGTTGCGCAGCAGCGGGCGCGGCACGCCGTAGGTCTGGGCCAGCTCGAGTTCGTTGACGCGCGTCGGCAACTTGCCCGCGAGGCGGTCGCGCAGCACGCGGTAATAGAGCGTCTTCTCCTCGTCTTCCGGCATCTCGCGGCGTGCGCGGTCGAGCGCCTCGCGGTCGGCCACCAGCGTGTAGCCGCGGTTGGGTACATGCGCCAGCAACTCACGCTCGTGCAAGAGGCGCAGCGCGGCGCGCACCGGCGTGCGCGAAATGCCGAGCCGGCCGGCGAGGTCGGTCTCGGTCATGTGGCGGCCGTTCTCGTAGCCGCCGGCCAGGGCCTGGTCGAGGATGTAGCGGCTCACGCGCTGGGTGAGCGGCGGGACCGACTTGTTGTCCATCTGCGTCTGCATCTGCTGCTGCGGGGCCATCCATGGGTCTCCGGAAACACGGGCTGGGTGCCGATCATCGCGGGTTCTTTGTATTTTTGGCCCCAAAAAACCATGTACATCTCACGCCAAAAATACAATTTGGATTCCAAGATCGGCCCCACGCCGACCCGGACGACGGGTCGTTTCCCAAGGAGAAAAACACCGTGGCTTCCGCCGATACCCTGACAACGCCACCCGGTTCGCTCGACGCGTTCTGGATGCCCTTCACGCCCAACCGCAAGTTCAAGCAAGCGCCGCGCCTCATCGTCGGCAGCGAGGGCCTGCACTACGACCTGGCCGACGGCCGCCGCGTGCTCGACGCCATCGCCGGCCTGTGGTGCGTGAACGCCGGGCACCGCAACCCGCGGGTCAGCGCGGCGATGAAAGCGCAGATCGACGTGCTCGACTACGCCTCCAACTTCCAGATCGGCCACCCCGCCGCCTTCACGCTGGCGCAGCGCCTCACGCAGATGGCGCCGGCCGGCATGGACCACGTGTTCTTCACCAACTCGGGCTCCGAGTCGGTCGACACCGCGCTGAAGATCGCCGTGGCCTATCACCGGGCGCGCGGCGACGCAGGCCGCTACCGGCTCATCGGACGCGAGCGCTCGTACCACGGCGTGGGCTTCGGCGGCATCTCGGTGGGCGGCATCGGGCGCCAGCGCAGCACCTTCGGGCCGCTGCTCAACGGCGTGGACCACCTGCCGCACACGCTCGACCTGGCGCGCAACGCCTTCTCGCGCGGCGAGCCGGCGCACGGCATCGACAAGGCCGACGCGCTCGAGGCGCTGGTCGCGCTGCACGACGCCTCGACCATTGCCGCCGTGATCGTCGAGCCCGTGGCCGGCTCCACCGGCGTGCTGCCGCCGCCGCGCGGCTACCTCAAGCGCCTGCGCGAGATCTGCGACAGGCACGGCATCCTGCTGATCTTCGACGAGGTCATCACCGGCTTCGGCCGCGTGGGCAGCAACTTCGCGTCCGACCTGTTCGGCGTGACGCCCGACCTCATCACCACCGCCAAGGGCCTGACCAACGGCGCCGTGCCGATGGGCGCCGTGCTCATGCGCGGCGCGGTGCACGACGCCTTCATGCACGGCAGCGTGAGCGCGGTCGAGCTCTCGCACGGCTACACCTACTCGGGCCATCCGCTGGCCTGCGCCGCCGCCATGGCCACGCTCGACGCCTACACCGAAGACGGCCTGATCGCCCGCGCCGCCGAGCTGTCGCCCTACTTCGAGGACGGCCTGCACAGCCTGCGCGGCCTGCCGGGCGTGATCGACGTGCGCAACGTCGGCCTGCTGGCCGGCATCGAGCTGCAGGGCTGGGCCTCGGGCCTCGGCACGCATGCGCAGGCGGTGGCGCAACATTGCCTGGACGAAAGCGGCGTGCTGGTGCGCTCGGTGGGCGACACCATTGCGCTGTCGCCGCCGTTCACGCTGGAGCGCCGGCACATCGACCAGATCATCGACAGCCTGCGCGCCGCCATCGCGCAGACCGCACAAGCCACCGACACGGCAGCCTGAGCCCCTCACGCTGCACCGACAAGACAAGCCCCGGAGACAAGACACACCATGGACATCGAATCGTTCCCCCTCTACGACATCGAAGGCGACGCGCAGCAGCGCGGGCGCCAGTACGGCCGCGCCGCCGGCGACCGCATCGACCTGAGCCTGCGCACCTACCGCGCCGCCTTCGAGCGCGTGGGCCTGAGCTGGGAGCGCACGCGCGCGCTGGCACGCCGCTTCATGCCGATGGTCGAGGCCTTCGACGCCGGCATGCTGCGCGAGATCGAAGGCGTGGGTGAAGGCGCGGGCGTGCCGGCCGAAGACATCGTGGCGCTCAACGCGCGCAGCGAAATGCTCTACGCCTTCCAGCAGCTCGAAGCCACCGAGCCGCCCGACGGCTGCACCGGCGTGGTCGTCATGCCCTCGGCCGCGCGCGACGGCAAGCTGATCCACGCGCAGAACTGGGACTGGCGCGTCGAGAGCCTCGAACTCGGCGTGGTGCTGCGCATCCAGCCCGCAGAAGGCCCGGCCATGCTCACCTTCGCCGAGGCCGGCACGCTGGCGCGCGCGGGGCTCAACAGCGCGGGCATCGCCGTCACCGGCAACTTCATCAAGGCCGACAACGACGGCAAGCAGCAGGGCGTGCCGCTGGCGCTGATTCGCCGCGGCATCCTGCAGTCGACGCTGTACGCCAACGCGCTGGGCGTGGTGTGCCGCAGCGCGCGCTCGATCTCCAACAACATGATCATCACGCACGCCGAGGGCGAGGCCGTGAGCCTGGAGACCTGCCCCGAGCAGGTGTTCTGGCAGCAGCCCGAAGGCGGCATCCTGGTGCACGCCAACCACTTCAAGACCCCGGCGGCGCTGGCGCGCGTGGTCGACCGCAGCCTGGAGACCACGCCCGATTCGCTCTACCGCGACCGCCGCGTGACCGAGGCGCTGCACAACCGGCGCGCTGCAGGTTTGCTCACCGAGCAGGACGTGCTCGACGCGCTGCAGGACCGCTTCGGCGCGCCGCGCGCCGTGTGCCGCAGCCCGAGCGCGGGCCCCGGCGGTGCTTCGTCGGCCACCGTGGCGACCATCGTCATGGACCCGGCGGCACGAAAGATGCGCATCGCGCCGGCGCCCTTCAAGGCGCACCGCTTCACCGAGTATTCCCTCTGATCCGCCCGCCCCGCCCAGCCATCGCCAGGAGTGTTGCCATGAACCTGCCCACGCCCCCGTCCCTCCCTCCCGCTGCGCGCACCGCCGCCGCGCTGGTCCTCGGCCTCGGCCTGGCCGCCAGCGCGGCCTTCGCCCAGGCCCCGGCCGGCCAGACGATGCGGATCCAGATCAACTCCGACATCCGCTCCACCGACCCCGGCGGCAACCGCGACGACAACACCGACAACGTGCTCATCCACGTGGTCGAAGGCCTGGTCGCGCTGCGCGAGGACACCTCGGTCGGCCCGATGCTCGCGAGCAAGGTCGACACCTCGGCCGACGGCCTGACCTACACCTTCACCCTGCGCGACGGCGTGAAGTTCCAGAACGGCGCGGTGCTCACCGCCGACGACGTCGTGTGGAGCTGGCAGCGCTACCTCAAGCCCACCAGCGGCTGGCGCTGCCTGCCCGAGTTCGACGGCAAGGGCATGACCAAGGTGCTCGCGGTGGAAGCGCCCACGCCGAAGACCGTGGTGTTCAAGATCGAGCGGCCGAGCGCATTGTTTCTCACGATGATGGCGCGCCCCGACTGCGGCGGCGCCGCCATCGTGCACCGCAGCTCACTCGGCGCCGACGGCCAGTGGAAGGAGCCCGTGGGCACCGGCCCCTACAAGATCAAGGAGTGGAAGCGCGGCCAGTACATCGAGCTCACGCGCTTCGACGGCTACACCTCGCGCCCCGAAGCACGCGACGGCCTCACGGGCGGCAAGAAGGCCGAGATCGAGAACCTGCGCTTCGTCGTCATTCCCGACTCGGCCGCGGCCAAGGCGGCGCTGTACAGCGGCGGCATCGACGCCTTCATCAGCCCCAGCCCGGCTGACGTGGTCGAGATGCGCGGTCGCAGCGACGTGCGCGTCGACACCACGCCGGTGATGACCATGGTCGCGCTGCTGCTGCAGACCACCGACCCGCTGCTCAAAGACGTGCGCATCCGCCGCGCGCTGGCACTGGCGCTGGACACGCCCGAGATCGCCAAGTCGGTCACCGAGGGCCTGTCGGCCGTCAACAACTCGGTCGTGCCTTCGTCCAGCCCGTTCTACAGCGCCGTGCAGGCCGGCGGCTACAAGCGCGACATCGCCGGTGCGAAGAAGCTGCTGGCCGAAGCCGGCTACCGCGGCCAGCCGATCAAGCTCGTCGCCAACAAGCGCTACGAGGCGCTGTACTCGGCCGCCGTGCTGGTGCAGGCCATGGCCTCCGAGGCCGGCATCAACATCGAACTCGAAGTGCTCGACTGGGCCACGCAGCTCGACCGCTACACCAAGGGCCAGTACCAGAGCATGGCCTTCATCTATTCGGCGCGCATCGACCCCTCGCTCAACTACGAGATGGTGTCCGGCGACAAGGCCACGCAGCCGCGCAAGGTGTGGGACAACGCCGCCGCGCAGACCCGGCTCACCGAGAGCATGGTCTCGCGCGACAAGGCGCGCCGACAGGTGCTGTTCGACGAGCTGCACAAGCAGATGCTGCAGGACGTGCCGATGGTCGTGCTCTTCAACGCCAGCGACGCCACCGCCATGCGCAAGAGCGTGACCGGCTTCAAGGGCTGGGCGCCGGCCAAGCCGCGGTTCTGGAACGTCCGGCTCGACGCGCGCGGCTGACGGGGCGCCGCCGCCATGCTTGCCTACCTCTTGCGCCGGATCGCCATGACGGTCCCGACGCTGCTGCTGGTGTCGATTGCCGTCTTCACGCTCATGCGGCTGATTCCGGGCGACCCGGTGCAGCTCATGCTCGGCGAAGGCGCCGACCCCGCGCAGCTTGAACTCGCACGCCAGCAGATGGGGCTGGACCAGCCCCTGGTCACCCAGTACGTCGTGTGGCTGCGCCACGCGCTCACCGGCGACCTGGGCGTTTCGACCACCAACGGCCTGGCCGTGCTGCCGCTGATCTGGGAGCGCTTTCACGTGAGCGCCGTGATCGTGCTCACCGCCGTGGCGCTGGCCTCGCTGATCGCCGTGCCCGCCGGCCTCGTCGCCGCCTGGCGCAAGGACCGGCCGACCGACCTCGCCATCATCGGGGCGGCCACGCTCATGCTGTCGGTGCCGAGCTTCTGGCTCGGCCTGCTGCTGTTGATGTTCTTCGGCCAGTACCTGCACTGGCTGCCGGTGGTGGGCTACGTGCCCATGTCGGAAGACTTCTCGCAGGGCCTGATGTACGTCATCTTGCCGATCGTCACGCTGGTGCTGGTCGAGACCGGCGTGCTCACGCGCATGTCGCGCGCCAGCACCATCGAGGTGCTGCGGCTCGAGTACGTGACGCATGCGCGCGCCAAGGGCGTGCCCGAGTCGCAGGTGCTGCGCCGCCACGTGCTGCCCAACGCCTTCAACCCCACGCTCACCATGATCGGCCTCATCCTGGGCCACCTGCTGAGCGGCATCGCGGTGCTCGAAACGGTGTTCACCCTGCCCGGCCTGGGCCGCCTGATGATCGATTCGATCTTCGCGCGCGACTACCCGGTGCTGCAGGGCTGCCTGCTGTTCACGGCCTGCATCTACGTGGTCATCAACCTGATCGTGGACATGTGCTATCCCCTCTTCGATCCCCGGGTGTCGGTGCAGTGAAAAAGCTCAAGACCCATACCCTCGTGGGCGGCGTGCTCATCGGCGTGCTGCTGGTCCTGGCGCTGGTGGCCGCGCTGTGGACGCCCTACAACCCGCTGGGCATCGACCTGCGCGGCAAGCTGCAGCCGCCCTCGGCCGCGCACTGGCTGGGCACCGACGAGTTCGGGCGCGACGTGGCCAGCCGCGCCATGCGCGCGGCCTCCACCAGCTGCCTCATCGCACTGCTCACGGTGGCGCTGGCCACCGCCGTCGGCCTCGTGGTGGGCGTGCTCGCCGGCTTCGTGCGCGGCTGGACCGACCGCGTGCTCATGGCCTTCAACGACACGCTGCTGGCCTTTCCGGGCCTGCTGCTGGCGCTGGGCGTGATGGTGATCGTGGGCGCCAACCAGTGGGGCATCGTGCTCGCGCTGAGCATGGCCTACGCGCCCTCGGTGGTGCGCGTGGTGCGCGGCACCGTGCTGTCGCTGCGCGAGCGCGAGTACGTCGAGGCCTCGCGCATGATCGGCAACGGCGAGATCTACACCATGTGGCGCCACATCCTGCCCAACTGCGTGGCGCCCGTCGCCGTGCTGGCCACCAGCATGTTCGGCTGGGTGCTGCTGTCGGAGAGCGCCCTGAGCTTCCTCGGCCTGGGCGTGCCGCCGCCCGCGCCCACCTGGGGCAACATGCTCTCCAGCGCACGCCCCTACATGGCCTCGGCCGTGTGGCTGTGCCTGGTGCCGGGCCTGTGCATCGCGCTCACGCTGCTGGGCATCAACCTCCTGGGCGAATCGCTGCGCGACCGGCTCGACCCGCGCACGGAGAAGTCATGACCCATCCCACCTCTTCCGCAGCGCCCGTGCTCTCGGTGCGGCACCTGAAGATCGACCTGCACGGCGGCGCCCAGACGCTGGTGCACGACCTCTCGTTCGACGTGCGCCCCGGCGAGTTCCTTGCCGTGGTGGGCGAATCGGGCAGCGGCAAGACCATGGCCGCGCGCGCCATCCTGCAGCTGCTGCCGCCCGGCATCGCGCAAAGCGGCGGGCAGATCGTGTTCGACGGCGAAGACCTGAGCACGCGTGATGTAAAAGCCATGCGCCCCATCCGCGGGCCCGGCATCGGCATGGTGTTCCAGGAGCCGATGGTCTCGCTCAACCCGGTGCACCGCATCGGCGAGCAGATGGCCGAGGGCCTGCGCATGCACACCAAGCTGTCGGCCGCCGAGATTCGCGCGCGCTGCCTCGACATGCTGCGCCGCGTGCAAATCGCCGACCCCGAGCGCTGCCTGCACGCCTACCCGCACGAGTTCTCGGGCGGCATGCGCCAGCGCATCATGCTGGCCAGCGTGATGCTGCTCAAGCCGCGCCTGCTGATCGCCGACGAGCCGACCACCGCGCTCGACACGCTGAGCCAGCGCGAAGTGCTCGACCTCATGGTCGGCCTCGCGAAAGACCAGGGCACGGCCGTGCTGCTCATCACGCACAACCTCGGGCTGGTCGGGCGCTATGCGCAGCGCGCCATCGTGCTCGAGAAAGGCAAGCTCGTGGAGACGGGCGACGTGCCCGCCATCCTCGTCGACCCGAAGCAGCCCTACACGCGCAAGCTGGTCGACGCCCTGCCGCGCCGCCAGGCCGCGAAGCCGGCCCCGGCCACGGCGCAGCAGCCGCTGGTGCAGGTGCGCGGCCTGTGCGTGAGCTACCCCGGCCCGCGCGCCGGCTTCTTCAAGCGCCATGCGCCGGTGCAGGTCATCGACCGGCTCGACCTGGACATCCACCCCGGCGAGATGGTCGCGCTGGTGGGCGGCAGCGGCTCGGGCAAGACCACGCTGGGCCGCGCCATCCTGCGGCTCGCGCCGTCGCACGCGGGGCAGATCCTGTTTCGCGGCGACGACGTGCGCAGCGCCGACCGCGCCGCGCTGCACCGCTTCCGGCTCGCCTGTCAGCTCGTGTTTCAAGACCCGTTCTCGTCGCTCGACCCGCGCATGCGCGTGCAGGAGATCGTGGCCGAGCCCCTGCGCCACCTGCCCGCGCTCGATGCCGCCGCGCGCGTGAAGCGCGTGCACGAAACGCTCGACGAAGTGGGCCTGGACGGCCTGGGCGCGCGCTACCCGCACGAGCTCTCGGGCGGCCAGCGCCAGCGCGTGGCGATTGCGCGCGCGCTGGTGCGCCGGCCGGCGTTCGTGGTCGCCGACGAGCCCGTGTCCGCGCTCGACATGACCATTCAGGCGCAGGTGCTGCGGCTCTTTCAAAGCCTGCAGGCGCACCACGGCTTTGCGTGCCTCTTCATCAGCCACGACCTCGCGGCTGTCGAGCAGATCGCCGACCGCGTCGTCGTGATGGAGCGCGGCCGCATCGTCGAGCAAGGCCCGCGCGACGCCGTGTTCGACCAGCCGAGCCATGCCTACACGCAGGCGCTGCTGGCCGCCACGCCACGGCCGCTCGCGTCGCTGGCCGATTCTGTCTCCTGCCCTCCCGAGAAAGTGTTTGCGTGACCGCCGCTCCTTTGCCCGCCACCTGGCTGAACCCCACCGCCCCGCCCCCGCTCGATCCGCAGATCGTCGAGTTCATGCGCCTCATGGCGGCCGAGGGCGGCCGCTACCCGAAGCGCCACACCATCCCGATCGCCGAGGGCCGCGCCAACGCCGAGAAGGTGCGCGCGCCGTGGACCGAAGGCGGCCCGACGATGGCGCGCACGGTCGAACAGCAGGTGCCCACGCGCCACGGCAACGTGCGCATCCGCGTGCACTACCCGCAGCACCGCCTGCTGCAGGGCGCGCTGGTCTACATCCACGGCGGCGGCTTCGTGCTGTTCAGCCTTGACACCCACGACCGCGTGATGCGCGAGTACGCGGGCCGCGCGGGCATCGCCGTCATCGGCATCGACTACACGCGGGCGCCCGAGGCGCAGTTTCCGCAGCCGCACGACGAGTGCGTCGACGTGATGCGCTGGCTCGCGGCGAACGCGGGCGCGCTCGACATCGACCCCGCGCAGCTCTTCATCGGCGGCGACTCGGCGGGCGCCAACCTGTCGGTGGGCGCCTGCCTCGTGCTGCGCGACGCGGGCGAGGCGCTGCCGCTGGGCATGCTGCTGAACTACGGCGCCTACAGCACCGAGCTGTACCGCGAATCGGTGGTGCGCTACGGCGCGGGCGAATACGGCCTGTCGCTGCACATGATGGTGTGGTTCTACGGCCTGTACCTGCGCCGACCCGAAGACTTTCGCGACCCGCGCCTGGCCAGCCTCACGGCCCGGCTCGAGGGCCTGCCGCCCGCGTGCCTGGCGATCACCGAGTGCGACCCACTGCACGACGACAGCGTGCTCATGGCCGCACGGCTGCGCGAAGCCGGCGTGGCCGTGACCGACGTGCTCTACCCCGGCACCATCCACGGTTTCCTGGAGGCCGTGTCGATCGCCAACGTGGCGGGCCGCGCCTTCGACGACGCCGCCCGCTGGATGCACACGCTGGCCGCGCGCTGAAACCCTCGCCATGTACACGCCCAAGCCGTACATCGAAGACGACCTCGCGACGCTGCACGCCGGCATCCGCGCGTGGAGCTTCGGCACGCTCGTCACCGTCGGCCCGTCGGGCGCCAGCGCCACGCACCTGCCCTTCCTGCTCGATGCACAAAACGACGGCCCCGGCCTGCTCACCACGCACCTGTCGAAGAAGAACCCGCAGTTCGACGAGCTGCGTGCGGGCGCCGAGGTGCTCGCCATCTTCCAGGGGCCGCATGCCTTCGTCACGCCCAGCTGGTACGTGAAGCAGAGCACCTTCCCGACCTGGAACTACACCGCGATCCACGCGCGCGGCACGCCCCGCGTGATCGAGGAACGCACGGCCATCCATGCCGTGCTGCGCCGCACCGTCGCGCTGTACGACACGCCGCTGGGCGGCACCTGGGACTTCGACGCCATGCCCTTCGACTTCGTGGCGCCGCGCCTGGACATGATCGCGGCGGTCGAGATTCCGGTGCGCGTGCTCGAAGGCAAGTTCAAGCTCAACCAGGACCGCTCGGAAGACGACCGCAGGGGCGTGATCGCCGCGCTGGAGCAGTTGGGCGATCCGCAGGGCGTGGCGGTGGCGGGGCTCATGCGGCAGCAGATGGTGGCGGGCTGAATCGCGGCGGCACAATCGTCCGCGTGCCACGCCTACTTCACCTTCTGACCGCCGGCCTCGCGCTCGCGTCCTCCCTCGCCCACGCGGCCGACCCGGTACTGCTCGTCACCTCGCCCGTCGCGCTGCAGGCCGCCGAGAAAGCCGGCGCCGGTTTCAACCGCTGGTTCGACGTGCCCTCTACCGCCAGCGGCATCGCCACCAACCAGGCACTCGCTCGCTCGCCCGCGTGGCAGTCGATCGCCGATCCGCTGAAGACCAGCCTCGCCGCCCTGCAGCGCCGCGACCCGCAGGCCGGCGTCGGCATCGCGCGCTACCCGCACCGGATCTTCGATGCGCGCTGGCTCGCCAGCCCCGACGCCTTCTTCGAGCTGGTCGGCGTGGCCAACCGCATGGACCGCCGCCCCTTCCAGCCCGGCGCCTGCGGCGAGACGCGGCTCGTGTACCGGCTCGCCTACCGCTCGGCCGCGATGCAGTCGCGCCTGCCGATGACCGTCGCCGTCGAGCTGCGCGGCGATGCGCCCGATGCCGACGGCAGTTGCGCCAGCGCCGCGCGGCGCTGGCAACCACCGCAGGCGTCGATGAAAGATGAGGCCCTCGGCCGCTGGCTCGTGTCGGCCGACGGCCCGCTCGCGCCACCGCGGCTCGCACAGGCCCGCATCGCGCAGGTGACGACCAACCTGCAGAGCGTGCGCTGGCCCTCGGCCGTGCGGCCCGACCTCGGCGGCCATGCCGAGTACCTGCTGCGCGCCTTCCGCTGGAACACGGGCACGCAGCGCTTCGACGCGGGCCCGCTCGAGAACACGCCCGACGTCGCGAAGCTCAAGGCCGACGCCCCGCTGCGCAAGGCGCTGCTGCAATGGCTGCAGCAACCCGACACGCTGCGCGCGCTCGACAGCGCCACCGTGCGCATCCCCGATCGCTTCCTGGCCACCGAGTCGGTCTCCGTGGCGCCGCGCGGCCTCGAGCGCCTGGCGAACCGCCCCTTCGAACAGCTGTTCGCGCCCGGCGACTGGCAGCCCGTGCCCGGCAGCCGCACGCTGCAGTCCCCGCAGGCTGTGCTGCGCCGGCTCGACGACCTGAGCTGCGCGGGCTGCCACCAGAGCCGCGCGGTCGCGGGCTTTCACCTGCTGGGCGTGGACCGGCGCGGCGCCTCGCGCACCTTCACGACCGGCAACGCGCTCGCGCTGCCGCATTCGCCGCATTTGCAGGATGAGCTGGCGCGGCGCGAACGCTATGTGAAGGCCGCGCTGACGACGCCCGTGCCCGACCCGTTCCGTCCGCTGGCCTCGCCGGACGATGCGAACGCCTTGCCCGACAAAGCCACCGTCGGCGCCAGCTGCGAGCCCACGCGCATCACCACCTCGGCCGACCCGTGGCGCGACCGCGCACAGAAGCTGCCACGCACCGCCGCCACGACCTGCGAAGGCGCGGATTCGGTCTGCGAGAAAACCTCGGTCGGCTTTCCCGGCGGCATGTGCTCGGGCCGCTGCGATCCGAAAGACCCGAACGGCACCTGCGGCGGCATCGCCATCCTCAGCGACTTCAACCAGTGCCTGGCGGCCAAGCAACCCTTCGGCGATTGCCTGAGCAAGCACACGCGGCCCGGCAACCTGCGCAGCTGCTCGGCGCAACAGCCTTGCCGCGAGGACTACATCTGCGCGCAAGCCGAAGGCCAGCCCGAAGGACGCGGGGCGTGCATTCCGCCCTACTTCCTGTTCCAGATGCGGGTGGACGGGCATTCGTGATCTAGCGAGTGCGAGGACCCGCGCTCAGCTTTCTTCGTACCACCGGTCCTTCGCCAGCATCACCCGGTGGTGCCCGCACCCCGACGGCATCATCGGAAAGCAGTTCTCCTGCGCCGCCACCTGCACGTCGAGAAAGAACGGCCCCTTGCTCTCCAGGCATTCGGCCAACGCCTCTTCCAGCTCCGCCGGATCGGACACGCGCCGCGCCCCCCAGCCGAAGGCCTTCGCCAACGCCACGAAGTCGGGCAGCGCCTCGTTCCAGCTGTGGCTCAGTCGGTTGCCGTGGTTCAACTCCTGCCACTGGCGCACCATGCCCATGTAGCCGTTGTTGCTCAGCACCAGCTTCACCGGGGTGCGATGCTGCATCGCCGTCGACAGCTCCTGGATGTTCATCAGCACCGACGCGTCGCCGCTCACGCACACCGTGAGCGCGTCGGGGTGGCCGATCTGCGCACCGATGGCTGCGGGCAGCCCGTAGCCCATGGTGCCGGCGCCGCCCGAGGTGAGCCAGTGGCGCGGGCTGTCGAAGCGCAGGTACTGCGCGGCCCACATCTGGTGCTGGCCCACGTCGGTCGAGACGATCGCATCACGGCCCGCGATGGCCCGCTGCAGCGACGACATGAGCTGCTGCGGCAGGATCTCTTCGGTCGACGGCGTGAAGGCCAGGCAGTCTTCGGCGCGCCAGCGCTCGATCCGCGCCCACCACGGCGCCAGGCGCTCGGGCGCAAACTCGTCGGGCAGCAGCCCCAGCAGCGCTTCGACGATGGCGCCGCAGTCGCCCACCATCGGCACGTCGACGTGCACCACCTTGTTGATGCTGCCGGGGTCGATGTCGATGTGGATCTTGCGGGCGTGCGGACAGAACTCGTCGAGCTTGCCCGTCACGCGGTCGTCGAAACGCGCGCCCACGCACACCACCAGGTCGGCCTCGTGCATCGCGAGGTTGGCTTCGAGCATGCCGTGCATGCCCAGCATGCCGACGAACTTCGGGTCGGACGCGGGGAACGCGCCCAGCCCCATCAGCGTGAGCGTGCACGGCGCATGCAGCCGGTGCACGAGTTGCGTGAACGCCTCGCAGGCCGCCGGCCCCGAGTTGATGAGCCCGCCGCCGCCGTAGAGCACCGGCCGGCGCGCGGTCGAGATCAGGTCGGCGGCGCGCTGCAGCATCGCCCGTGGCGGCAGCGGCGCGCGGCCCGTGCGCAGCGCACGCAGCGGGGCCGGTGCGGCGCCGTGCGTGAGGCGCATGAGCTGGATGTCCTTCGGCACGTCGAGCAGCACCGGGCCGGGGCGGCCGGTGGTGGCGATGTCGAGTGCGCGGCGCACCAGCGCGGGCACGTCGTCGGCCGCGCGCACCTGCCGGTTCCACTTGGTCACCGGGCGCGACATGCCCAGCGCATCGCTTTCCTGGAACGCCTGCGTGCCGATCACCGCCGTCGACACCTGCCCGCTGATGCACAGCACCGGCACCGAATCGCTCATCGCGTCGAGCAGCCCCGTGATCGTGTTGCCCACGCCCGGCCCCGAGGTGACCAGCACCACGCCCACGCGGCCCGTGCTGCGCGCATAGCCCTCGGCCGCATGCACCGCCGCCTGCTCGTGGCGCACCAGCACATGGCGCAGCCGGGGTTCGCCGTGCAGCGCGTCGTACAGCGGCAGCGCCGCGCCGCCGGGGTAGCCGAAGATCGTGTCGACGCCGCACTCGACCAGCGTGTCGAGCAGCGCTTCGGCGCCGTTGCGCACGCGGGGTGGGGTCTCGGGCATGGCCGGCGAGAGGGAGGGCGAGGATGTGGGGGGAAGGTCGAGCAGTCGCATGCCGTCAATTCTTCCGCTCTTGAGGCAGAATTTGCTTCTTTCTTTTGGCTGTTTAAGCACGAAACATGAAAACCAATCGCCAAACATCGACAGACAACGAAGGATCTTTCGACAAGACCGATCTGGCGATCCTTCGGGTGCTGCTGCTCGACTCGCGCAAGACCCTGCAGGAGATCGGCAACGAGGTCGGCCTGTCGCCCACCAGCTGCTGGACGCGCATCAAGAAACTCGAGGCCTCGGGCGTCATCAAGCGCTACACCGTCGACGTCGACCCGGCCAAGCTGGGTTACCACGACTCCGTCATCGTGCAGGTCACCCTCGAGAGCCACACCGACGAAACCCTGTACGACTTCGGCCGCACCCTCGCGACCATTCCCGAGATCCAGGAGGCCTACCTCGTGTCGGGCGACTACGACTACTACATCCGCATCGCCGTGCGCGACACGCGCGACTACGAGCGGCTGCTGCGCGAGAAGCTCTACAAGATTCCCGGCATTCGCCACAGCAAGTCGCACTTCGTGCTGCGGGTGCTGAAGGAAGCGACGGTGCCGCTGATCTGACGGGTCGACGGGCCCGCATGAACGAATGGTGGGTACGATCGCCGACGAACGGCCTTTCGCAGCCGCCATCCCCTTCCATGAGATCGACTTCGGAACATCGAGCCCTGATCGTCCTGAGCGGACTGCCAGGCACAGGCAAGACCACCATCGCGCGCGAACTCGTGGCGCGCGTCCCTTCGATGTACCTGCGCATCGACGCCATCGAGCATGCGTTGAAGACTGCGAGTGGATGCGCTGACGATGTGGGCCCGGCGGGCTATGTCGTCGCGTACGCGCTGGCTCGGTCCAACCTTGCGCTCGGCATGTCCGTGGTTGCTGATTGCGTCAATCCGCTGTTGGTCACGCGCGAGGCTTGGCGGGCCGTGGCGGCAGAGACGTCATCGCATCTGGTGGAGATCGAGGTCATGTGCTCTGACGTCGTTGAGCATCGCAGGCGCGTGGAGAGCCGGGAAGCCGACATTGCGGGCTTCGCGTTGCCGAGCTGGGAGGCTGTGCTTCGGCATGACTACGAGGCCTGGGGCACGAGCCGCCTGGTCATCGACTCGGCGCTGGTGAGTGCGAACGAGGCGGCGGACCTGATCTGGCGGCGCATGCGTGAGCGGTAAATCGATGCGCTCCCGCTTCATCGACGCCTTCCTGGGCGCCATCGTGCTCGGGCCCTGGGCGGCGATGTTTGCCTATCTGGGCCTTGCACCGTTGGCCGCCTACTGGCTCGACGGCACCAAGCAACGCACGGGCTCCAGTCGCGGTTCTTCCTATTGGTGGAGCTTCCAGGACGCCGTGGCCGCGCAGTACCCGATGCTCACCTGGCTGCTCGAACTCAAGAGCCATGTCGTTGTGTGGAGTTGCCTGGCTGGGATGGTGATCGGGCCGGTGGTGGCGTGGATCATGAGCAGCCGCTTGAAGCGCATGCGTCGCGACATCCGCCAATGAATTTAGGAATGAACGATCGTCCATGAACCCGACCGCAGAGATCTCGGTGCAACCAGCGAAACCCGATGAATGGAAGACCTATCGAGACCTGCGCCTGCGGGCGTTGCTCGATTCCCCGGACGCCTTCGGAAGCACGTACGAGGCGGAGGCCACGAGAACCGATGCGATGTGGTCCGCTCGCATTGCTGCGGCGACTTCGTCGGGGAAAGACCGTGTGCTTTTCGCGTTCAACCGCACCGACGCCTGCGGCCTGATCTGGTGCAAGGTGTCCGGCGATGAACCGGCTGTCGCCGACCTTTTCCAGATGTGGGTTGATCCTGTATCGCGAGGAATGGGAGCCGGTCGCGCTTTACTCGAAGCGGCGGTTTCCTGGGCTGCGCGCGCAGGGATGAAGCGCGTGGGCCTAGGTGTCACTGTCGCGGACACGCCCGCGATGCGCCTGTACACGGCGTGCGGCTTCCGACCCGATGGTGCGTTGGAGCCGCTGCGGGAACACTCGCATCTGATGGTGCAGCCGATGAGCCTTGCACTCGGGCCCGTTGGCTCGACGGACCGAATTCCGCCATCGGCCGCCTTGCCTTCGTTTAAGCTCAACTGACAAAACGCTCTCTGAGGTTTCGCCATGCTCCAAATGCGCCCCAGGTGTGAATGCTGCAACCGAGACTTGCCGCCGGATTCGGCCGATGCCCGCATCTGTTCTTTCGAGTGCACGTTCTGCAGCGAGTGCGCAAGCGGACGCCTTGCAGGCACATGCCCGAACTGTGGTGGCGAGTTGCTTCCGCGTCCGTCGCGGCCGGCGGCCAAGCTTGAGAAGTTTCCGGGTTCGACGACGCGGGTTTTCAAGCCTGAAGGTTGTGCGGCGACAGCGTGAAGCGCCATCTTCAGGCATGTTCATCGAACTGGATGCTCGCGCAGGCGGCTCGGCGATACTTCCGGGCAACTTCGATACTTCGCTCCGACCAAACAAATGCGGTTACTTGCAACTGTCAGTGCCTCGGTAAAAAGCGATGCCTACGATGGAATGGCATACATCTACTGCCACGACCCGAAGCAGGACTATTGTTTCTCGCTAACTCGTAGAGTCGACTCCGGCGACATCGAGGTGATGGTTGTCGACCAAGTAGTGCATCGTGTCGACCGGTTGGAGGTTGCCCTTCATGCGTCGGGCCTTATCGCAACGCTGAGCACGCAGGCGGCTTCGTTGCTCGACGGCCACTCCAAATATGAGATCGAGTTTCTGCCAGGAAACTGGAGCCGACAGAATGTTGAGGAAGCACTGGCCGCAATCTTCCGTGGGAAAGATGGCTTGACTGCAAATGGCTGAGCAATCCGCCGCGCCATCTCGCGGACCTGAGCACCCAACCGGGCAGGTTCGACCGCTCTAAACTGGGCCCATGAATCAACGCGTGCTTCCCGACCCGGACCGATACGCCATCTGCCCACTGGAAGGCCCTGTCTTGCCCTTCTACGACGGTGCATTTGAAGCCGCCTATGTGCTTCTTAATCCGTTCATTCGTCCCAATTCGGACACGTTTGACTTGACCGATGCCGCGCCGGAAAAACAAAGCGCGGACGAGATTTGCCGAGCATTTGAATCAGTCCGGTGGTCCCAGGTGCGTGACCTCTGTGGATTTCCTTCGATCGCGTCAATCGACGTGGCACTGAGGACAATGATCGGAGGTTTGAGAAAGGACCGTGCCGACAAGGAGCTTGCCGATGTACTAGCGAATTCGCTGAGCCAGCACAGATTGCTCCCTCCTGTTGAAGGTCTGTTTCCAGAGTTGATTCAGGAGCCAGTCCTGTCATTCATACAGTCACTCACGCAGGAATGGCTTGGGTGGGTGACGAGTTCTGTACTGAACGTAAGCTCTGCTGGATCGACGATCTAAAACCCGCAAGCGCCAAGGTCGCGCTCTTGAGCGGAAGTGTGTTCACCCCAGACAAGGCCAACCTCTGGACTGTCCATTGGGATAGCCACTTCACGATTTTTTGTTCGTCCAGACTGAACGTCGAACGCCTTGCCCGACACCCCACCCTGGAAGGTTTCGTGTGCGCTCCTGAAACCGAAATCTATTGGAGTTTGCAAAGCGTTTAGCGGCGACGAACGTCCGCCAGCGAAGATGAGCGCGACAGCGTAGGCCATCGCGTATCACCTAGAAGGGATCAACAAAGAGTGGCCACCACCATGTATTGCTGGCGATGCAAGATCGATCTGCCGATTCTCACGGAGGAGGAATATCGACAGGTCTTCCCTACGAGTTGTAAGCGCTCAATAAACCACGCCCTTGCGCTCGGCGCCGGAATCGATGCGCGCGCAGAGGTCTATGGTTCGACGAGCTCGATGTTCCAGGGCAGCAGCGCCTCGTAGTCGTCGGCAGTCTGCG